>ENA-ORCO01000005-ORCO01000005.1-marine-metagenome-genome-assembly--contig:-NODE-5-length-712061-cov-9.581624_pt1 | contig 712061 bp, 780 predicted proteins | sample MGYA00248633_ERZ508508 | MGnify/ENA primary metagenome ERZ508508 (study PRJEB26179, sample SAMN06268845) | marine metagenome | isolation source: A23 P1 aerobic enrichment on pine of planktonic cells...
CATCTCCCGACTGCTCGGGATGGGCGACCTCAAGCAGCTCACCGAGCGCGTCGAGCGCGCGATGGAGGAAACCCAGGCCGAAGACGAGGACTGGGACCCCGAGGACATGCTGAAGGGCGAGTTCACGCTCAACGACATGCGAAAGCAGATGAACGCGCTCGACAACATGGGCCCGCTCTCGCAGGTGATGGACATGATTCCGGGTCTCGGCGGCGGGATGATGGACCAGCTGCCGGACGACGCGATGGACGTCACTCAGGACCGGATGCGTCAGTTCGAGGTCGTGATGGACTCGATGACCGACGAGGAGTTGGAGAACCCGCGCAGCATCGGCGCGAGCCAGATTCAGCGCGTCGCGAAAGGCTCCGGCGTGAGCGAGGAGACCGTGCGCGAACTCTTAGAACAGCACAAGATGATGGCGCGCACGATGAAGCAGTTCCAGGGGATGGGGGACGGCGACATGAAGCGCATGATGAAGAAGATGGGCGGCGGCGGAGGCGGCGGCGGGATGGGCGGCATGGGGCCGTTCGGATAAGTGGGCGTCCGCGACTCGGTGCGGTCGCTCGCCGACCTCGACGCACTCGCCGACCTCGACGCGCTCGTTCTCGCCGCGGTCGTCTGGTTTCTCGCGAAGTTCCTCCGCTACGCGTTCCCGCCCCTGTTCCCGGCGTTCCGCGACGCCTACGGCGTGGAAAACGGCGAACTCGGCATCGCGTTCACGGCGATGATGCTCGTCTACGCCGCGATGCAGTTCCCGTCGGGCGCGCTCGCCGACCGGTTCGGCCGCGTTCCCGTCGTCACCGTCGGCGCGCTCGTCGCCGCCGCAGGAGCGCTCGCGCTCGTTCCCGCGAGTCCGTTCGCCGTCCTCGTCGCCGCGATGGTGCTGGTCGGCGCGGGGACGGGCGTCCACAAAACCGTCTCTGTCGGCCTGTTATCGACCGTCTACCCGAACCGGACGGGTCGCGCGCTCGGCGTGCTCGACACGTTCGGCGCGTTCGGGGGCGTCGCCGCACCCGCGGCCGTGGTGTTCGTCGGCGGCGCGGCGGGACTCGCGGCGGGCCTCGACTGGCACACCGTCTTCCTCGCCGCCGGACTTGCGGGCGTCGTCCTCGCCGCCGCGTTCGCCGTCCGCCTCAGCGACCGGAAGACCGACGACGCGACCGGCCGCGGCGGCGTCTCCCTCCGCGAATACGGCGCGCTCTTCCGGAAGCCGCGGTTCGCCGCGTTCGTCCTCGTCACCGTCGGGTTCTCGTTCGCGTACAACGGCGTCGTCGCGTTCCTCCCGCTCTACCTCACCGACGCCGCCGGCCTCGGTGACGCGCTCGCCGGCGCGCTCTACAGCGGCCTGTTCGTCGTGAGCCTCGTCCAACCGGCGACCGGGGAACTCGCCGACCGCCTCACCCCGTTGCGCGTGGTCGCGGGCACGCTCTCGGTCGCGTCGGTCGGTCTCGCGGGTGTTCTGGTCGGCGCGTCGCCGCTTCTCGTCGGGGCGAGCGTGCTCGTCTTCGGCCTCGGGAGTCACGGCTTCCGACCCGTCCGCGGCGCGTACCTCCTCGAACTCGTCCCGGACGAACTCGCCGGCGGCGGCCTCGGCGTCGTCCGCACGGTCCTGATGGGTGCGGGCGCACTCGCCCCGGCCGCCGTCGGCTTACTCACCGAGTACGCGACCTACCGCGCGGCGTTCACGCTCCTCCTAGTCGCGCTCGTCGTCGCCGCCGCCGTCGCGCTCTCCCTGCTCGCGACTGAATGACGGACGGCGGCCCGGTTTTTTAAGCTTCGCGGGCATCCCACCGGACGCATGAGTATTCGGGGCGTCGCGCGAGAAGCGTACGAGGAAGCCGTCTCCGTGCTCGCGCTCTCCGCGCTCGGCGGCCTCTTCTCCGGCGTCGTCCTCGGCGGGATGGAGTCCGAACTCTCCGTCATCCCCGGCCTCCTCGTCCTCGTCCCCGCGTTGCTCGCGACTCGGGGGAACGTCTACGGGTCGCTCGGCGCACGCCTCGCCACCGGCCTCCACCAAGGGCTCGTCGACCCCGACGTGTCCCTCGCTGACGACCGGGTGCGCGCCGCCGTCACCGCCGCGATGGCGAACGGCGTGGCGGTGTCGGCCGTCGCCGCCGTTCTCGGGTACGGCGTCCTGTTCGCGCTCGGCCGCCCCGCCGCCCCACTCCCCGCGCTCCTCGTCGTCGCGCTCGTCGCGGGCGTGCTCTCCGGCATCGGCCTCACCGTGGTCGTGGTCGTCGCCGTCTTCTGGGGATTCCGTAACGGCATGAACCCGGACACCCTCGCCGGCCCGGTCGTCACCACCACCGGCGACGTCATCGGCATCGCTACCATGCTCGCCGGCGCACGCCTCGTCATCGCGCTCGGGGTGGTCTGAGTGCCCGACGAGTGGAGTATCGAGGGAATCGTCCGCGCCACCTTCCCCCTCCTCGTCGGACTGACGCTCGTCGAACTCGGGAGCGGCCTCGTCCTCGACACGGGCAAGGAAGTCCTCACCACCTACCCGAGCCTGCTCACGTTGGTCCCCGTCACCATCGGGATGGCGGGGAACCTCGGAAGCGTGCTCGCGAGCCGGCTCTCCACCGCGTTCCATCTGGGGACGCTCGACTTCGCGGCCGACGACGACGAACTCGCCGGGAACGCGCTCGCCACCGTCGCGCTCGCCGTCACGCTCTTCCCCGCCGTCGGCGTGGGCGCGTGGGCGGTCCAGTTCGCGCTCGGCGGTCTCGTCCTCCCGCTCGGAACCGTCGTGTTGGTCGCCGCGGCGAGCGGCGTGGCGCTCGCGGTTCTCGCCGTCGCCGTCGCCACCGCCGCCACCTACGCCGCCTACCAGTTCGGCCTCGACCCGGACGACGTGGTGATTCCCGTCGTCACGAACGTCTGCGACGTCCTCGGCGTCGTCGTCCTCCTGCTCGCGGTGCGCGCGTTCGTCTGAATCGACCGTACTTATATTATCGTTGGAGATAGACACTGACCAGTGATGCAGTCGGGCGACGCACCCGCGTACGACGTGATCGCCGAACGCGCGCCCGTGGGCCTCCTCGTCCTCGACGCCGACGGCGTCATCGAGTGGACCAACGACGAGTACGCCGCACTGCTCGACACCCCGCGCGACGACCTCGTGGGCACGCCGTTCCCGGACCTCGTCGACGCGGGCTACTACGAACAGGCGATTATCGACCAGTGGACGGCCGCCGTCAAGGCCCTGCTCTCCTCGCGAACGGACACGGAGCGCGAGAACTACACCGTCCGCACGCACGTCGACGGAAACACCCTCGTCCACGACGTCTCAACCACCCTCAAACCGCTCGAAGACGGCGAGTTTACGGGGACCGTTCACGCGTTCCGGGACGTCACCACGCAGAAAGACTACGAGCGCGAACTCGAACGCCAGAACGAACGCCTCGACGAGTTCGCGTCCGTCGTCAGCCACGACCTCCGGAACCCGCTCACGGTCGCCGTCGGCTTCCTCGAACGCGCCCGCGAGGACGGCGACACCGAGGCGTTCGAGAAGGTGGCGGACGCCCACCAGCGGATGTCCGACCTCATCGACGACCTCCTCTCGCTCGCCCACAGCAGCGAACGCGTCGACGAGACCGAACACGTCGACGTGGCGGCCGTCGCGCACTCAGCGTGGCGCTCCGTCGACACGGAAAACGCGACGCTCGTCGTCGAGGACATCGGCCACATCGACGTGGACTCCGCTCGCCTCCGCCAACTCTTCGAGAACCTCTTTCGCAACGCGATAGAACACGGCAGCGCGCCCGCAGAGACGCGTGAGAACGGCGGAGCGGGAGGCGCGCCCGGTCCCGCGGAAGTGACGGTGCGGGTGGGCGCGACGGCGGACGGGTTCTTCGTCGAGGACGACGGCAACGGGATTCCGGAAGAGCGCAAGGACCACGTGTTCGACCGCGGGTACTCCACGGCGTCGGGAACCGGACTCGGCCTCGCCATCGCCGACACCATCGTGGACGCTCACGGCTGGACGATCGACGTCGCTGAATCCGCGAACGGGGGCGCGCGGTTCGAAATTTCGACCGCGACCGAGCTTCCGCTCTAGTCCGAGTCGTCTTTCTCCCTCGACTCCCTACGACGGCGCGTGCAGTCCGCGGACCTCCTCGTCTCGGTGTTCGGCCGGGTCGCCTCCATCACGGCGTTCATCGCGCTCGGGTTGTTCTTCGCGAACGCGCTCGTCGCGTTCGGGGCCGTAGAGCGCGTCGCCGGGCTCGCGCGCTATCTCACCGGACCCGCGAACCTCCCGGACGAGGTGGGGACGGCGATTCTCGCGACCGCGGCGTCACCGACCGCGGGGTACGGGATGCTCGCCGAGTTCCGGGAGGACGGGCTCTCCGACCGTGCGACGCTCGTCGCGGTGACGACGAACACGTTCTTCGGGTTCTTCCAGCACGTCTTCACGTACTATCTTCCCGTCCTGATTCCGATTCTCGGCCTCCGCGTGGGCGTCATGTACGTCGGCGCACGCGCGGCTATCAGCCTCGCCATCACGCTCACCGGCATCGTCGCGGGCGTGCTCCTCCTCCCGGACCCCGCGACCATCGACGTGACACCCGACGCGCCCGACCGCGAGGAGCGAGACCGCCGGGAAGCCGTCCGGGAGGCCGTGTCGAGCACGCTCTCGAAACTGAAAACCATCGTCCCACGCCTCCTCGTCGTCTATCTCGTCGTCTCGTGGCTCACCGCGACCTACGACCTCACCGCGGTCGGCGGCGCGGCGGACCCGCTCGTCTCGCTCGTCGGACTGCCGGCGGCCGCGGTCCCCGTCATCGCCGTGTTCGCCGTCGACACCACGAGCGGCGCGGTCACCATCGCGCCCCTCGTCGGCGACGTGTTTACCCCGCGCCAGGCGGTGGCGACGATGCTCGTCGGCGGCATCGTCTCGTTCGCCGTCTCGACGTTCAAGCGCTCCATCCCCTTCCAGTACGGCATCTGGGGGGCGTCGTTCGGGTCGAAAGTCATCGCCGTCAACACCGCGCTAAAAGTCGCCTTCATCGCCGTCGCGCTCGTCGTGCTGCTCGCGCCCTAACCGAGCGGTTCGCCGTCCTTGGTCTCGGGTGCGAGGAAAGCGATGAACTCCTCGACGGAGGGTTCGTCCACGGTGACGTCGACGTGGATGTCGCCGAGTTCGTCAGGTTTCCCGACAGAGAAGTTCACGACGCCGCGGAACGCCGCCTGCTTCTTCAGGTCGAAACTGAACTCGCCGTCCTCGCGGTTGCGTTCGAACTCGGCGCGCGCCGTATCGAGAATCTCCTGTTCGAACAGGTTCTCGCGGAACCCGTCGAGGTCGTGGACGGTCGCCGTCACGCGGTCCGACGACACGTCGGGGTCGGCGTTCGGGAAGAGGGCCGTCACCGCGTCCGCGACGCGTTCTCCGACCTCCGTCGGCTCGACGGGCGCTTCTATCGTGACGGTGACGCGGTACATCACGACAGGAGGTCCTCCACGCGGGCGTGGAACTCGTCGAGCGTGCCCGTGTTCTCGATGGTCACGTCCGCCCGTTCGATAGCGTCGTCCATCCCGAACCCGAGTTCGCGCTCGTCGCGCTCCCGAAGGCTCTCCGCCTCGGCGTTGTCACGTCCGCGCGTGGTGATGCGTTCGTTTCGCACCTCGAACGGCGCGTGAACGTTCACGAGCACGAAGTCGTCGCCGAACGCTTCCTCGAACACCTCGACTTCGGTCCCCGACCGAATCCCGTCCACGAGAACGGTGTCGGACTCCGCGAGCGCCGACCGGATCAGCGGGAGCGAGCGGTCCGCGATAGCCGCCGGTCCGCCCTCCTCGCGGAGCGCTTGCGCCACCTCGCCGTGGTGCGTCCCCGGGTCCAATCCCCGGTCGCGGCAGGCCTGCCGAATCACGTCCCCCATCGTCACCACGGGGACGCCGAGCGTCTCCGCCACCGCCGCCGCCTCGCTCTTCCCGCTCCCCGGGAGGCCCACGATACCGATAACGGTCATGGGCGTTCGTAGCCGTGGACACCCTAAAAGCGCACCCCTTCGGGGAGTACGGATTAGTGCGTGGCAGACGCAGACCCGGTATGCGAACCGTCGTCGCCCTCGGCGGGAACGCCCTCGTCTCGGATGCGCGGGGAACCGTCGCGGAGATGCGAGACCGCCTCGACAGCACGGCACCGGAACTCGCGGCGCTGGAAGCGCGCGGCCACGACCTCCTGGTGACGCACGGGAACGGCCCGCAGGTCGGCACGCTCCTCGACGAACAACGACAGGCGGACACGCCGGACCGTCCGCTCGACGTACTCGTCGCGGAGACCCAGGCCCAGATAGGGACGCTGGTCACGCGAGCGCTCGACGCCCACCTCGCGGCGAACGCGACGACCGTCGTCACCCACGTCGAAGTCGACCCCGACGACCCCGCGTTCGAGAACCCGACCAAACCCGTCGGCCCCGTCCTCTCGCGCGCCGAGGCCGAGGACGCACCCTTCGACACCGCTCCCGTCGGCGACGGCGAGGGCTACCGTCGGGTCGTCGCCTCCCCCGAACCCGAGCGCGTTCTGGAGACCGAGTCCATCGAAACGCTCGTCGACGACGGCCGTCCGGTCGTCTGCGCGGGCGGCGGCGGCGTTCCGCTCGTCCCCGACGACGACTACACCGGCGTCCACGCCGTCGTGGACAAAGACCACACCAGCCAGCGGGTCGGCAACGCCGTCGGCGCGGAGACGCTCGTCGTCGCGACCGACGTCCCCTACGCCTACCGCGACCACGGCACGCCCGACCAGACACCGCTGGAGGACGTCGACGCCGCGACGATACGGGACCTCCTCGACGGCGGCGAGTTCGGCGAGGGAACGATGCGCCCGAAGATAGAAGCCTGCCTCGACTTCCTCGACGCCGGCGGCGAGCGCGCCATCATCACCACCCCCGACGCCCTCACCGCCGCGCTCGACGGCGAAACGGGGACGAGAATATCGTAACCCAACCGCTTTTGCCCGACCGATACGATAGACGAGTCGAGGGCACGTAGCTCAGCTCGGACAGAGCGTCTGGCTTCTAACCAGAAGCGCGAGGGTTCGAATCCCTCCGTGCCCGTATTTTCGTGGCGCGACGAGGAATCGATTGACCGGCAGGTAGCGGGAGGGAGAAACGAGTTCGTTGGACGGTTACACCATGAGGTCCGCTATCTCTTCGAAGTCGCTCCGACAGAAGGGACAGCGGTAGTTCGTCTCGAACCCGGTCGTCTGCGCGATGGTCCGGGTTTCGAGTTCGTGCATGGCGATGTCGCGTCCACAGTCCGGACAATCGAGCTTAGGCACGACGAACCGTACAGAACCCAATCACTTAAAACGTGGGATGCGAACGCGTACCACGATAGCGCAGTCCGACGATTTTCCGAGAAGCGGCCACAAACGACGACACCACCACGGAGTACAGAAGTTCAAGTAGGAAGCCGAGGCCAACCGGCGGTGTGACGTAACCACGGTCGGACGGGGGACTCGGCGGAAGCGCGGCACACCCCGTTCGACAGCGACGCCGCCTGCAAGCCCCAACGAGACGCCGACGGGCCCGCGCCTCCCTCCGGTCAGCGCTCGCTCGTGCGGTGAATCCTACGGATTCACCTACTCCTCGAACCCGTCTTCGAACCGGAAGGTGCCGTCGCGCTGAACGACCTCGCCGTCGACTTCGATGAACGAGTCCTCGCTCATGTCGACGATCATGTCGACGTGCGTCGCCGATTCGTTCGGTTCGCGGTCTTCGGGGACGCATTCGGCGTACGCCATGCCGACGGCGAGGTGGACGGTGTCGCCCATCTTCTCGTCGAACAGCATGTTGTACGTGAACTGGTCGATGTCACGGTTCATCCCGATGCCGAGCTCGCCGAGGTAGCGCGCGCCATCGTCCGTGTCGAGGACGCTCGTGAGGACGTCCCGATTCTTCGCGGCGTCGTGCTGGACGACCTCGCCGTCTTCGAATTCGAGGTAGGCGTCCTCGATTTCGCGGCTCTGATGGTAGAGCGGGAGGTCGAATTTTACAGTTCCCTCGACGCTGTCGGGGACGGGCGCGGTGAACACCTCGCCGCCGGGGAGGTTGTTCTCGCCGTAGTCGTTGAGCGTCCGCATCCCCGAGACGCTCATCGTGAGGTCGGTCTCGTCCCCGGATTTGATGCGCACCTCGTCGGCAGGGTCGAGAATCTCGACCATCTGCTCCTGGTGTTCGCGCTGAGCGGCCCAGTCCTTGTTGACGGCGTTCCACACGAACGCCTCGTACTCCTCGGTGCTCATGCCGGCGAGCTGGGCGTCCGCGGGCGTCGGGTACTGGGTGAGACACCAGCGCGTGGAGAGTAGTTCCGTCCGCGCCGGCTGGACGGCGCGCTGGTAGGCGGCGTTCGCCTCGTCCGCGACGTCCGCGCGTTCAGTGACGTTGTCGTGCGCGCGGATGCGGATGGCGGCGTCAGTCTCCTCGTAGAGCGCCTGTAAGTGACCGGGGTTCTCGAACTCCTCGGACTCGCGGAGATAGGCGCGGGCGGCGCGGTCGCCACCGAGGATGGTGTCGCCGCCGTACAGCATCACGGGTACCGCGCCCGCGTCGGCGAGGCGTTCGTAGACGGCGACGGCGAGGTCTTCGGCCGCGGGCGGCGCGGTGACGGCGACCCGGTCGCCGGGTTCGATGCTGGTGGAGTGCGAAACGAGGATTTCTGCGTGGTCGCGGACGCGGGGGTCCATATCGAGGAGACGCGCGAGCGCCCGAAACCGCTTTCGGAGTTCCGGAACCGCGAGCGTTTTCCCCCTACGCGGGAGAGTTCGGGTATGCCCGACTTCCGGAGCGACACGGTAACGCGACCGAGCGACGCGATGCGGGAGACCGCCGCGAGCGCTGAGGTCGGCGACGACGTCTACCGCGAGGACCCGACGGTGAACGAACTCGAAGCCGCGGCGGCGGCGCGCGTCGGGAAGGAAGCCGCCCTGTTCGTGCCGTCGGGGACGATGGGGAACCAGTTGGCGGCCCGGACGCACACCGACCGCGGGCAGGAAGCGCTCGTGGAGGCGACGAGTCACGTCTACAAGTACGAACTCGGCGGGTTCGCCCAGCACTCCCAGCTACAGGTGCGGACGTTCGACGGCGGTGAGAACGGCGTTCCGACGCCCGAGCAGGTCGAGAACGGCTACGTCGAGGAGGAACTCCACCGTCCCGGCACCGGCCTGCTGAGCATCGAGAACTCGCACAACGCGAAGGGCGGGACGGTCGCCACGCCCGAGGAGATAGCGGCCGCCGCGGACGCCGCGCACGACCTCGGCGTTCCCGTCCACATGGACGGCGCGCGCCTGTTCAACGCCGCCGTCTCGCTCGACGTGTCCGCGGCCGAACTCGCGGAACCGGTCGATTCCGTGATGTTCTGCCTCTCGAAGGGCCTCGGTGCGCCCGTCGGCTCGATTCTCGCGGGCGACGCGGCGTTCATCGAGCGCGCGCGCCGCGTCCGGAAACTGTTCGGCGGCGGGATGCGGCAGGCGGGGATGATAGCCGGGCCCGGTTTGCTCGCGTTGGAGAACGTCGAACGCCTCAGCGAGGACCACGCGAACGCTCGCGTCCTCGCGAACGAACTCGACGCCATCGAAGGCCTCTCCGTGCCCGAACCCGACACGAACATCGTCCTCGTCCACACCGACGAAGCCGGGTTGACCGCGGCCGAACTCATCGACCGCTGTGAGGACGAGGGCGTGCGCGCGTCCGAGTTCGGCGAGTACACGGTTCGCTTCTGCACCCACCTCGACGTGGACGAGTCGGACGTCGAGACCGCCGTCTCAGTCGTCCGGGACGTCCTCTAGTTCCGGCCGCGGTCGAACCCCTCGCGGAACCCACCGAAGATCCGCCGCAAGAACAGGTAGACGTAGAAGAAAAAGCCGAGGAGGAGCGCCAGCAGGATGTAGAAGAAGGGGTTTTCGGGGAGCATACGTGTTGGTTCCCGCGTCCGCCTATATGGTTTTCGCCGCGTTAGGCTAATCACGGTGGGGTGCGTACGCGGCGCGTATGTCCCTCTTGCCCTCCCAGAAACCGGACGCGCCGCCCGGCGAGCCGCGGGTGGTCGGCGTCGATTCCGAGGACGCAGACCGCGTGCTCTCCGCGCTCTCCGCGGGGACCGCACGCCAGATGCTCACGGAACTCCACGACGAACCCGCGACAGCGTCGGAACTCGCCCGGAGCGTGGACACGAGCCTGCAGAACGCCCAGTACCACATCGGGAAACTGGAGGACGCGGAACTCGTGAAGGTCGCGGGCACCTCCTACTCGGAGAAGGGCCGGGAGATGAACGTGTACGCGCCGACTGACGCGCCGCTCGTGCTGTTCGCGGGCGACGAACAGACCGGGAGTACCGTCCGGTCGCTCCTCGGGCGCGTACTCGGCGCGGTGGGCGTGCTTGCCGCCGGGAGTCTCGTCGTCCAGTACGCCGTGACGGAGTGGTTCGCGGGCGGCGGCGGCGGCCGCGACACCGGGTTCTCAACGGCGAGCGTCGACTCTGCGTCGAGCGCGGCGCAGACGGTTCCGCCGGGACTCGTCTTCTTCCTCGGCGGGCTGCTTGTCCTCGCGTTAGCGCTCATGTACACGTATTGGCGTGACTAAAACGGCCGTTTGAGCCTTCACGAACTACTTGATACTCCCCCGTATAGGGAGTGGTACAGGCCGCTTCCCCCTCGCGGCCTGAATCCCCTCCCCCTTTCCCCCTACGTTCGGCCCTCCACCCTGAACGTTTCACGAACGTCTCCATCCCGCGTCAGTAGCTCCCCGGAGAGCCCGTCGTCGGTCTCCGTGAGTTCCGCGTGCGTGTACGGATAGCCGCGTGACTCAGCATGGCTTCCCGGATTCAGGAGGACGAGGTCGTCGGTTTCGGTGACGGACGGACGGTGCGTGTGCCCGGAGACGACGAGGTCCGCGCCGCGCTGTCTCCCGAACATCGCGAGACCCGTCGCGCCGCCGCGCTGCTGGTGTGTGACGGCGAATCGGACGCCGGCGAGCGAGACGCTGCGCGCGTCGGGAAGTCGGTTCGTGACGGTCTCGTCGTCCGCGTTTCCGTGGACGGCGTAGAGACTCGTGGCTGCGTCGTAGAACGCGTCGAGGGCGGCTTCGGTGGTGAAGTCACCCGCGTGGATAACCGCGTCGGCGTCCGCGACGGCGTCCGCCGCGCGGCCGGCGAGTTCGGTTCCGGAGTCGCTGTGAGTGTCGGAGAGAACGACGATCACGCAGGCGGGATGGCGAGCGCGAGCAGGTAGAGGAACGCCGCGGTGACGACCGCGCCGACGAGCGCCTGCATGTGAATCTGAATCGCCCGCTGGCGGTCGGCGATGAGCGCGTCTTCGCTCGGAATCTCGTGGCGGTCGCCACCCGTGTCGCTCACGTCGTAGACGCCCGCCATCGCGAACCCTGCGCAGAAGTGGTCGTACGCCTGCAGAACGCCCTCGAATCCGACGAACAGCGGGACGGCGACGACGAGCATCGCGAGCGGGTCGAACGCGAACGTGTAGAGTCCGACCGCGAGCAGCAGCGCTGCGAGAAAGCCCGCGGTACCGAACGCGTACCGTTTCCGAGTCTCTGCCGCCCCGATGTTGCACACACCTGCCTTGTATTCCGACATGCGTTGTCACATAGCACGGCCACGAATTTAAATGTACTTCTCACTTCGGACGGCTTTTAGTGCGTTCGGGGAGAACCGCAAGCGATGGCTTCGAGTAAGTCCGTCGTCCTCGCGGCGCTGTTCGCGAACGCCGCGATAGCCGTCCTGAAGTTCGTGGGGTTCGCGCTCACCGGCAGTCCCGCGATGCTCTCCGAGACCTATCACTCGGTCTCTGACACGGGCAACCAGATATTCCTCCTCATCGGCCTCCGATACGGAGAACGCGAACGCACGCGCGCCCACCCGTTCGGGTACGGGAAGGCCCAGTTCTTCTACGCCTTCCTCGTGAGCGTCCTCCTGTTCGGTATCGCCGGCTGGGAGAGCCTCCGTCACGGCTACAGCGCGCTCGTTCACCACGAGAGCGCCGCGCTCAGCGGAACAGTCCAAGTCGCCGGATTCGAGTTCCCCGCGGTCTGGGTGAACTACGGCGTCCTCATCGGCGCGTTCGTCTTCGAGGGGTCGGCGCTCCGCACGGCGATGCACGGTATGCGCGCGGACATCCGAAAACACGACTGGAGCGGGTTCCGCGAGGCGTTCCAAAAGACGAGTAACGTCAGCACGCTCACCGCGTTCACCGAGGACACCATCGCTATCTCCGGCATCACGCTCGCGTTCTTCGGTATCGTGCTCACGGAACTCACCGGGAACCCGATTTTCGACTCCGTGGCCGCCATCCTCATCGGCCTCCTGTTGATGGGGTTCGCCGTCGCGCTCGCGTGGGAGAACAAACGCCTCCTCATCGGGGAGAGCCTCCCCGAGTCCGAGGAGGACGAACTCCGCGAGGTCGTGCGTGAGTGGCCGTCCGTCCGCGAAATCACCGACTTCCGAACGGTCTACTTCGGCCCGAATCAGGTCATCCTCACCGCCGACGTGGTGTTCGACGCCGAGTACGACACCGAGTACATCGACGACGAGATCACGGCTATCGAGGACGAACTCCAGCGGTTGAACGGGGACGTAAAAAAGGTCTACATCGAACCGGAAGTCTGAGCGGGTCGTCCGAACCCGGAGTTTAAGCCGTTTCGCGGTCAATCGGTTGCTAACGTGTCATCGAGCGATTCACCCGATTACCTCCGGTTTTTCCCGAAGCCGTCGCCCTACGACAACCAGTCGGAGGCGATGGACCGCATCCGGGGGGCGCTCGAAGACGGGCGGAACGTCCTGTTCGAGGGGGCGTGCGGGACGGGGAAGACGCTCGCGTCCCTCGCGCCGGCGCTGTCGTACGCGCGGGAGACGGACAAGACGGTGGTCATCACGACGAACGTCCACCAGCAGATGCGCCAGTTCGTCCGAGAGGCCCGCGAGATTCACGCGGAAGAACCCCTGCGCGGTATCGTGTTCAAGGGGAAGGGGTCGATGTGCCACATCGACGTGGGGTACGAGGAGTGCCAGGTCCTCCGGGACAACACGTACGAGGTGGCGGACGCCGAACGCGACCGCGAGCAGTTGGTCGAACGCCAGCAGGAGTTGTTGGACGCGGCGAACGACGGCGAGCAGGCGGCGGTTGACGCCCGGCAGGCCGTGATGGACGAACTCGAATCCGTGGAAGCGGAGTTAGAGGACTTGCGGGAGAAGAACACCTGTTCGTACTACTACGAGAACCTCACCGCGGACACCGACGACTTCTACGACTGGCTGTACGATGACGTGCGGACGCCCGACGAGATCTACGAGTACGCGGAGATGGAGGGGCTCTGTGGGTACGAACTCCTCAAGGACGGTATCGAGGGCGTGGACCTCGTGGTGTGTAACTACCACCACTTGCTGGACCCCGGGATTCGTGCGCAGTTCTTCCGCTGGCTCGGCCGGGACCCCGAGGACGTGGTGGTGGTGTTCGACGAGGCGCACAACGTCGAGGGCGCGGCGCGCGACCACGCCTCGCAGACGCTCACCGAGAACACGCTGACCGAAGCCGTCTCCGAACTGGAGGAGAGCGGCGACGTGCGCGCGGACGCGGCGTTGAACGTCGTGGAGGCGTTCCGGGATGCGCTCTGTGAGACGTACGAGGACTCGTTCGGGTTCGGCGGCCGCGAGGAGGTGGGGGAGAACTGGGAGGACGTGCCGGTGGCGAACGAGAACAAACGCGACGACCTGACGCTCGCGTTCTTAGAACACTACGAGGGGAAGGGTATCAGCACGGACGTGGACGACGCGTTCGCGCTCGGCGAGCAGTTGGACGAGGAGTACGAGGACGCGTATCGGAACGGTGACGCGACGACGCGACAGGAGTGCCAGACCCTGCAGTGTGCGCAGTTCATCGACGCCTACCTCACCGAAGGGACCGAACTCGGTCAGTATCCCACGGTGTCCGTCCGCCGGGACACGGGCACCGACACGGTGTACGGCCGCGCGGAACTCTACACGTGCATCCCCCGCGACGTGACCACCGAACTGTTCGACTCGGTGCACGCCAGCGTTCTCATGTCGGCGACCCTGCGGCCGTTCGACGTGACCGCGGACGTCCTCGGTCTCGAAGACCCGGAGACGCTCGCGTACGGCCTCCAGTTCCCCGAAGAACGGAGGAGAACGTTCGCGGTGGACGCGGAACCCCTGTTCGCGAGCAACCGCGACGACCCCAACGTTCAGCGCGAGTACGCGGACGCTCTGCGGGACGTCGTGACGTTCACCGCGGGCAACGCCCTGCTCTTCTTCCCGAGTTACGCCGAAGCCGAGCGCTACCACGACCTCCTCGCCGACGTCGACGCCACCCGCTACCTCGACGAACCGGGCGTGAGCGCCGAGGACCTGCGCGAGGAGTTCGTCTCAGGTACCGACGGAGTGCTGTTCACGAGTCTCTGGGGAACGCTCGCGGAGGGCGTGTCCTTCGACGGCGACGACGCGCGGACGGTCGCGGTCGTCGGCGTCCCCTACCCCCACCTCGACGAGCGCGCCGAAGCCGTCCAGGAGGCCTACGGCGAGGCGTTCAAGGACACCGGCCGCCAGCGACGGGGCGAGGACCCCGGCTGGCGGTACGCGGTCGAAATCCCGACAGTACGAAAAACTCGGCAGGCGCTCGGCCGCGTCATCCGGTCCCCGGACGATTACGGGGTTCGCGTCCTTCTGGACCGCCGCTATACGCGGGAGTCGCGGACGAAGATGCGCAAGTACAGCGTGAACAACGCGTTCCCGCCCGAGGAGCGCTCGGAGCACATCGACATCGCTCCTGAAAAACTGAAGTTCGCGATGCTGAACTTCTACGGCGACGTGGACGCGTGGGACGGCAGTCCGCCGACGCCCTAAGCGGGAAGCGACACGGCGTCGATGCGTTCGTGGTAGGTGGCGTCCCTGAACTCCAGTTCCTCGACGGTCCACTCGACGGGTTCCACGTCCGCCCCCACTATCTCGTCGAGTGCCTGCTGGGCGCGGAAACCGGAGAGGTCGCGCGCGAGCGTGACGTGCGGCGTGTAGTCCGGCCCCTCCAGTCCGTCCACGGGGTCGAACTCGGCGAGGAGGCGGTCGTGGACCTCGCGGAGGCCGGGACTCTCGATTTCGAGGTAGACGACCGGGCTCGTCCCCGTCGGCGGGTCCTCGAACACGCCGATTCCCGAAACCCGAACCGCGAACGGCGGCATGCCGGAGAGGGCGTCGCGGGCGCGGCGCTCGTCATCTCGATACTCGCGGCGGTCGTCGGCGGGGAGGCGTTTCGCGACGAGCGAGCGCGTGCGGCGCTCCCGAACGCGGTCGAACGGCGTGAGGAGCGGCCTGAGGTCGTCCACGACGTCGTGGACGGCGGCCGGAACGGGGACGTTCACGCTGTACACGACCGTGAGAACGAGGTCACGCGGATTGGGGTTGTCGGTCGCGCGCCTCGATGACCCGGACGACCGTCTCGTCGAGCGAGACGAAGTGACAGAGCGGGTTCCCGGGATAGACCACAGGATTCTCGAGGACGCCGACGACGAGACCCGTGAAGGGCGCGGTGACGCGTTCCTCGTCCGCCTTGAACGGGTTGGTGATTGTGCAGATGGGGTCGTCCTCGTGGACGAGGCGGCCGCGTTCGGCGTGGAGTTCCACGATGCCGCCGACGTCCGCGCGAATCCACGTCTTCTCCTGCCAGTCCCCGACGGTGGCGCGCCACCCCGGCCACCGAACGGTCTCTTCGGGGTGGACGCCGTACTCGGCGAGGACGCTCCGCACGCCGTCGATGGCGTCGTCGATGAGCGACCGCTCGAACCGGTGGGCTTCCCCCATCTCGACGGTGATGGTCGGCACCCCGCGCTTCGAGGCTTCGACGCGGAGCATCCCGGGTTCGCCGTCCCCGTCGATGACGAGGTTCGACCCGAACGCGCGCGCGAGGCGGGCGACGTCGGGGTCGTCCATGTCCGCGCGCACGTGGAACATGTTGGTGCGACCGCGGGTGCTCGTGTGGAAATCGACGCCGAGGTCGCAGGGTTTCACGAAGTTCTCGAAGACGGTGGCGGCGATGCGGCGCGCGCTCGCGCCGTCGCGGTCGCCGGGGAACGCGCGGTTGAGGTCGCGGTCGTAGATGGGGAGGTAGCGCTGCTGGGAGATGAACCCGGGGACGTTCACCACGGGCAGACAAACGAGAGTTCCCGCGATGTCGGCCGGGTCGTAGGCGTTCGCGACTTCGCGCACGACTTCGATGCCGTTCAGTTCGTCGCCGTGGAGGGCCGCGGAGAGAAACACTGTCGGGCCGTCGTCCTCGCCGTTGACGATGGTGACGGGGATGCGTATCGGGTCACCGAGGTAGGTCTCGCTCACGCTGTACCGGAACTGGCGTGCGGTTCCGGGGTCGACGCGCCCGCCGTCGAAAACGAACGGTTCGCTCGCCATACCCGAGCGTTCGGGCGCGAACTGCTTCTAGATGCGGTCGAGCAGCCAGAGGATGATGAGCGCGGCGATGACGAGGCCGAGTATCGGACCGACGAGCGCGGTGATCGTGTGAAGGGCTTCGCCGAGTATCTGAAGCACGAGCCACACCACGACGAGCACGAGGATTATCTTGAGGAGGTCTTCGACGTCTAGTGCGCCTCTGAAGTCCATACGCGAGGCGTTGGGAGGCATGCGGTATAACGTTCGTGGCAGAGCTTCGCGAGAGGGTAACGGTTAAGACGTTCGCCCCGATACGTACGTCTAACATGCGGACGCCTGCAGCACCTGCGCGCTCGCCCTCGCCGAGCGCGCCGTCCGCCTCCTTCTCCACGCTGCGACGACGACCGGGGTCTCCTGACCCCTACTAGTTACTACCCCAAACCGGTCGGTCGTTCGCGCGCTCACTAACAAATCGAAGTCAAACGGAGAATGTCAGGAAAAGTTGCGCTCGCCTTCTCGGGCGGGCTCGATACGACGGTGTGTGTACCGCTACTGGAAGAAGAATACGGCTACGACGAGGTTATCGGCGTCACGGTGGACGTCGGGCAACCGGAAGCCGAGTTCGCGGAGGCGGAGGAGACCGCTGAAGCGCTCGGCCTCGAACACTACGTGCTGGACGCGAAAGACGAGTTCGCCGCGCTCTGTATGGAGGGCGTGCAGGCGAACGCGGACTACCAGGGCTACCCGCTCGGGACGTCGCTCGCGCGTCCGGTCATCGCGAAAGCCATCCTCGAACTCGCACAGGACGAGGGCTGTGCGGCCGTCGCCCACGGCTGCACGGGGAAGGGGAACGACCAACTGCGGTTCGAGGCGGTGTGGCGCGGGTCGGACCTCGAAGTCATCGCGCCCGTCCGCGAGATGGGGCTCACGCGCGAGTGGGAAGTCGAGTACGCGGCCGAGAAAGACCTGCCCGTCGAGGGCGGGAACGAGGGCGTGTGGAGTATCGACTCGAACCTCTGGAGTCGCAGTATCGAGGGCGGGAACCTCGAAGACCCCGGCTACGTGCCGCCGGAGGATATCTACGAGTGGACCGACAGTCCGGGCGCGGAAACCGAACTCGTCGAGATCGAGTTCGAGGAGGGGATTCCGGTCGCCGTCGACGGCGAGGAACTCCCGAAAGTACAGTTGATTCAGTACCTCAACGACCTCGCCGGGAGTTACGGTGTCGGACGGACGGACATGATGGAAGACCGCATGCTCGGCCTGAAAGTTCGCGAGAACTACGAGCATCCGGCGGCGACGACGCTTCTCAACGCCCACGAGGCGCTCGAAGGCCTCGTCCTCACGAAAGAGGAGCGCTCGTTCAAGCAGGAAGTGGACGCGCAGTGGTCGGAGAAAGCGTACGAAGGCCTCGTGGACGCGCCGCTCGTCGACGCGCTCGACGGGTTCATCGACACGACCCAGGAGCGCGTCACCGGCACGGTCACCATCAAGTTCGAAGGCGGGCAGGCGCGCCCGGTCGCGCGTGAAAGCGAGTACGCGGTGTACTCCGAGTCCGCCGCGTCGTTCAACACGGAGACGGTGGACGGCATCGAGCAGGCGGACGCGACGGGCGTGGCGAAGTACCACGGGTTCCAGTCGCGTCTCGCGAACTCGAAGCAGAAGCCGACGCTGACCACGGACGGGGGCGACGGCGAATGAGCGACGGAGGGGAGCCCACGGCGGTTCGCCGCGAGCGGTTCAGCGGCGGCCCCGCCCGCGAGTTCCTCTCCTCGATGAGCGCCGATAATCGCATCTTCGCGGCCGACCTCGCCGTGGACCGCGCGCACGTCGTGATGCTGGCAGAACAGGATATCATCGACGACGCGGCCGCCGGGACGATTCTCGGCGCGCTCGGCGACGTGGCGGACGCGGGGTTCGACGCGCTGCCCGACGGTGAGGACGTGCACGAGGCCATCGAGACGGCCGTCATCGAGCGCGTCGGCCCCGTCGGCGGTCGGATGCACACGGCGCGGTCGCGCAACGACGAAGTCGCGACCTGCATCCGCCATCAGTTCAGGGAGGACTTGCTGGACGCCGCGGAGGCGACGATAGCGTTCCGCGAGGCCCTGCTCGAAGCCGCGGCCGCGCACACGGAGACCGTGATGGCGGGCTACACGCACCTCCAGCCGGCCCAGCCGGTGACGGTCGCGCACTACCTCCTTTCGTACGAGTCCGCGGTCGCGCGCGACACCGAACGCCTCCTCGACGCGTACGGGAGAACGAACCGCAGTCCGCTCGGCGCGGCGGCGTTCGGCGGCACGCCCTTCGACGTCGACCGCGACCGCACCGCGGAACTGCTCGGGTTCGACTCGGTAGTCGAGAACAGCATGGACGCGTCGTCGGCGCGGGACTTCCTCGTCGAGGGCGTGGCCGCGCTCGCCGGCCTCGCGACGACGCTCTCGGGACTGGCGGAGGACCTCGTCATCTTCGCGAACAAGGGGTTCGTCGACCTCTCGGACGACTACGCCTCGACCTCGTCCATCATGCCGCAGAAGAAGAACCCGGACACGCTCGAACTCGTTCGCGCGACCGCGGGCGAGGCGACGGGCGCGCTCCAGGGACTCCTCACGACGCTGAAGGGCCTGCCGCGCGCGTACAACCGCGACCTCCAGTCCGCGACGACGTACGCGTGGACCGCGACCGACGCGGTGACGGAGGCCGTGGAGGTCGCGGCGGGCGCGGTCGCCACCGCCGACTGGCCCGAGGACGCGCTCGCCGATGCGGCGGGCGAAGGTTTCTCGACCGCGACCGGCGTCGCCGACACGCTCGCGATGGCCGGCCTCCCGTTCCGCACCGCACACGAGATTGTTGCGAAAGCGGGAACCGACGACATCGCCGCCATCGACGACGCGGCGAAGTCGGTGACGGGCGAGTCGCTCGCGGACCTCTGCGAGCCTTCAGCTATCGAGGCCGCGCTCGACCCCGCGGAGAGCGTGGCGATGCGTGATTCGTTCGGCGGACCCGCGCCGGTGGCGGTCGCGGGTGCGCTGGAACGCGCGAACGCCGGCGTGGACGCCGATATCGAGACCGTCGAGAGCCACCGGGACGCGCTCGCGGCGGCCGAGGACGAACTGGCGGCGGAGGTGGCGTCCTATGAATGAGACCGCCGGCGTACGGAGGTCTTTCGAGCGACGACGAGTGCGACGACCGCCCCTCGCGGGCACTATTACTAACAATTTGACAACCGGCTCGCAATTCGTGTTCGACTGTTTCGGGCGCTCTCGCCCGGGTAGCGACGGCTTTTCGTTTGTGTAAATTTTTTGGTAAGTCCGGTATTCTTAAGTTTGTGTGGGGGGTAGCCATGAGTACCCATGACGGAATGCGTGGAGTGCGGGGCCGAAGTGTCCCTGCACGACGACCTGGAGACCGGTGAAATAGTCGACTGCGCCACCTGCGGCGCAGAACTGGAAGTCGTCGGCACCGACCCCACGGTCCTCGATCGAGCGCCCGAGCTCGACGAGGACTGGGGGGAGTAGCGTGCACGTCGGCGTCCTCTACTCGCGGATACGCCGGGACGAGAAACTCCTCCTCTCGGAACTCCGCGAGCGCGGCCACGACGTCGAGAAACTCGACGTCCGCAAGATGAAGTTCGGCGTCGGGAACCCGCCCGCGGAGCTCGCGGACCTCGACATCGTGGTGGACCGCTGTCTCGCGACGAGCCGCAGCCTCTACGCCACCCGGTTCTGCGAGAGCTACGGCGTCCCCGTCGTGAACACGCCCGACACCGCGGACACGTGCGCGGACAAAGCGAAGACGAGCATCACGCTCGACGCGGCGGGCATCCCCACGCCGGAGACGACCGTCGCGTTCGACACCGACAGCGCGCTCGAAGCAGTCGAGAAGTTCGGCTACCCATGCGTCCTCAAACCCGTCGTCGGGTCGTGGGGTCGCCTGATGGCGAAACTCGACTCGCGGAGCGCCGCCGAAGCCGTCCTCGAACACAAGGCCGTGCTCGGCCACTACGAGCACAAGGTGTTCTACGTCCAGGAGTTCGTGGAGAAACCCGGCCGCGACATCCGCGTCGTCGCGCTGGACGGCGAACCGGTCGCCGCGATGGTGCGCTCCGCGGACCACTGGCTCACGAACGCCGCGAAGGGCGCGAACACGGAGTCCTTCGAGTTGGACGAGGAAGCGAAAGACCTCGTGAAGCGCGCGAGCGACGCCGTCGGCGGCGGTTTGTTGGGAGTGGACCTGATGGAGACGGGTGACTCGTACACCGTCCACGAGGTCAACCACACGGTCGAGTTCAAGGCGCTGAACGACTGCTCGGACGTGGACGTGCCCGCCGCTATCGTGGACTGGTTGGAAGCGAAAGCTGGCGTGGAGGTGCCCGCATGAAAGCGGGCGTCGTCGGCGCGTCCGGGTTCACGGGCGGCGAACTCTGCCGCCTGCTCTCCGCCCATCCCGAGTTCAGCCTCGACACCGCGACGAGCCGCGAGTACGCGAACAAAACCGTCGGAAGCGTCCACCCGAACATGCGCGGGTCCGGCCTGCGCTTCTCGCATCCGGACGACCTCGAATCGCACGACGTGCTGTTCGTCGCCGCGCCCCACGGCGTGACGATGGACCACATCGAGGAGTACGACGCGCTCGCGAACCTCGTCGTCGACCTCTCCGCGGACTTCCGCCTCGATACGGAAGGGCAGTACGACGAGTGGTACGACGGCCACAGCGCGCCCGACTACCTCGACCAGTCGGTGTACGCGCTCCCGGAGCTGCACCGCGAGGACCTCCCGGGCGCGTCCATCGTCGCGTCAGGCGGCTGTAACGCCACGGCGTCGATTCTCGGACTGAAACCGCTCGCGGACGCCGGGATACTCGACGACGCGAGCGTGACCGTGGACGTGAAGGTCGGGTCGTCGGAGGGCGGCGCGGGCGGCGGCGCAGCCTCGTCGCACCCCGAACGGTCGGGCGTCGTCCGCCCGTACGCGCCGACCGGCCACCGCCACGAAGCCGAAATCCAGCAGGAACTCGGCGTCGAAGTCGGGTTCACGGCGCACGCGGTGGACATGGTGCGCGGCGCGGCCGCCACCTGCCACGTCTACCCCGAGGAAACGCCATCGACGGGCGACCTCTGGAAGGCGTTCCGCGGCGCGTACGAAGACGAACCGTTCGTCCGCCTCGTCTCCGGTACCGGGGGCGTCTATCGCTACCCCGAACCGAAGTCCGTCGCGGGGACGAACTTCGCGGAAGTCGGGTTCGAGTTGGACGAGCGTAACGGGCGCGTAGTCGTGTTCTCCGCCATCGACAACATGATGAAAGGCTCCGCCGGGCAGGCCGTCCACGCGGCGAACGTCGCGCTCGGCTTCGAGGAAACTGCCGGACTGGAGTTCGCGGGACTGCACCCCGTGGGGGCGCCATGAACGCACGCGGTCACACTCACCACGCGGGGTGGTTCGCGTGACGATAGTCGTCAAAATCGGCGGCGCTCGCGCGGTCAACCCGGAGGGCGCGCTCACGGACATCGCGCACCTCGTGTTGAACGACGAGGACGTGGTGGTGGTTCACGGCGGGTCGACCGCGGTGGACGACGCGCTCGATTCGCTCGACATCGAACCCGACTACGTGGAGTCGCCGTCGGGGATGGTCGGCCGGTTCACCGACGAAGCGACGATGGAGGCGTTCACGATGGCGATGTCGCGCGTGAACAACGACCTCGTCGCCGACCTGCAGGAGACCGGCGTGCCCGCGGTCGGACTATCCGGCGTGGACGGCGGCCTCCTCACCGGTCCGCGGAAGTCGATGGTCAAGGTCGTGGAGGACGGGAAGAAGAAGATTCGCCGGGGAGACCACTCCGGGAAGATTACGGACGTGAACACGGACTTACTCGAAACCTTACTCGATTCGGAGTACGTGCCGGTGGTGTCGCTCCCGATGCTCGCGGACGACGGAACCGCCGTCAACGCGGACGCCGACCGTGCGGCCGCCGCCGTCGCAGGTGCGCTCTCCGCGGAACTCGTCGTATTGACGGACGTCGCGGGCGTCTACGAGGACCCGGACGATGCGGAGACGCTGGTGGAATCGGTCGAGTCACCGGCGGACCTGGACGCCGTGGAGGACGCGGCGGAAGGGTTCATGACGAAGAAAGTGCTCGCCGCCACCGAGGCGCTGGAGGGCGGCGCGGCGTCCGTGACGGTCGCGGACGCGAACGCGAACGACCCCATCGTCTCCGCCCGCGCGGGCCGCGGAACCCGGTTCACGCCGGGCGCGATAGCCGGAGGTGACGCCGATGAGTAACGGCTTCGTCTTCGGCGAGAAACCCATCCGCCTCGAATCGGGCGACGGCGTCACTGTCACCGCAGCGGACGGGACGGAGTACCTCGACTTCGGCGCGTCCTACGCGTGTACACCGCTCGGACACAGCCACCCCGACGTGGTCGAGGCGGTCCAGTCGCAGGTCGCCGAATTGACGTTCGTGCAGGGGTCCTACCCCGTCGACGCGCGGGACGGCCTCTACGAACGGTTGGGGGAACTCGGTCCAGGTAATTGTTCGAACGTCTGGCTCTGTAACTCCGGTACCGAAGCGAACGAGGCGGCGTTGAAGTTCGCGCGTCACGCCACCGAGCGCTCCGAAATCGTCGCCGCGACCCGGGGGTTCCACGGGCGGACGATGGGCGCGCTCGCGGCGACGTGGAAGCAGTCGTACAAGGAGGGGTTCGAACCGCTCGCGTCGGGCGTCACCCACGTCCCGTACGGCGACGAGGACGCGCTCGCGGAAGCGGTCACCGAGGAGACGGCAGCCGTCATCCTCGAACCGATTCAGGGCGAGGGCGGCGTCAACCCCGCCCCCGACGGCTACCTCGAAGCGGCGCGCGAGGCGACCGAGGACGCGGGCGCGGCGCTCGTCTTCGACGAGATTCAGACCGGCCTCGGTCGGACGGGGACGTTCTGGGCCTGCGAAGGCGTGAGCGTCTCCCCCGACATCGTGACGACGGCGAAGGGCCTCGGGAACGGCCTGCCCGTCGCCGCCACGATTTGTGCGGACTGGATCGCCGAGGACGCCGGCTCGCACGGGTCGACGTTCTCCGGCGGCCCCGTCGTGTGCGCCGCCGCGAACGCGACGCTCGACGGTATCGTGGACGGCGACCTGCCCGCACACGCCGCCGAGGTGGGCGAGTCGTTCGTGGAATCCCTCGCCGAAATCGACGCGCTCCGAGAGGTCCGCGGGAGCGGGCTGATGGTGGGGGCGGAGGTCAAGCGCGGCGCGAACCGCGTCGCCCGCGACCTCGCGCTCGAACACGGCATCCTCGCGCTCCCGGCCGGCCGCACCGTCGTGCGCTTCCTCCCGCCGCTCGTCGCGACCGAGGACGAGTGCGAGACGGTGGCGGACGCGCTGGCGGAGGCCGTCGAATGAGCGTCGAATTACTCCGCGACCTCGTGAACGTTCCCTCGATTTCGGGGGACGAGGAGGCGTGTGCGGACCGCCTCGTCGAGTTCTTCGAAGACCACGACCGCGAGGTGTGGACTGACGAGGTAGGGAACGTCCGCGCGCCCGCGGACGACTCGGTCCTCCTCACGTCGCACGTCGACACCGTCGCCGGCGCGATTCCGGTCAGAGTGGAGGACGGCGCGCTCTACGGCCGGGGGAGCGTCGACGCGAAGGGACCGCTCGCGGCGATGGCGACCGTCGCCGTCGCTACCGATACTTCGTTCGTCGGCGTCGTCGGCGAGGAGGACGACTCCCGGGGCGCGCGCTACCTCGCGGAACACAGAGACGCGCCCGACGCGGTGGTGAATGGTGAACCGTCCGGGTGGGACGACGTGACGCTGGGGTATCGCGGCCTGCTCCCCGCGACCTACACGGTGGAGACGCCGAGCGCGCACGGGTCGCTCCCGGAGGCGAACGCCATCGACCACGCCACCGAGTGGTGGGAGGCGGTGCGGGACTCGTTCGACGAGCAGGAGACGGTGTTCGAGTCCGTGACGCCAACCCCGCTCGACTTCGACGGCGGGACGAGCGGCGACGGTCTCAGCGTCGACGCCACCGTCGACTGTTCGTTTCGCCTGCCGCCGGAGACTCCCGCGCGGGAGGTGAAAGCCCGGATACGTGACGTGACGGACCACGGCACCGTCTCCTTCGGGGAGAGCTATCCGCCCGTGATGGTGTCCGCGCGGACGCCGGTCGCGGGTGCGCTCCGCGCCGCGATTCGGGAGCAGGGCGGCGACCCCGGGCACGTCCGGAAGACGGGGACGAGCGACATGAACATCTACGCCGGGGCGTGGGACTGCCCGATGGTGACCTACGGCCCCGGCGACTCCGCGCTGGACCACGCACCGAACGAACACATCGAACTGGACGAATACGAGCGCAGTATTGCGGTACTCGAATCCGCGACAGAACGGCTATGCACTTCCTGAACGTAGACGACCTCACGCCCGACGAACTGGACAGCGTCCTCGACACCGCAGCGGCGGTGAAAGCCGAGGACGCCGGAGACGACCCCCTCGCGGGGCGGAGCCTCGCGATGCTGTTCGAGAAGGCGAGCACGCGAACCCGCGTGAGCTTCGAGGTGGGGATGACGAAACTAGGCGGGCACGCCGTCTTCCTCGGGAAGGACGACATCCAACTGGGCCGCGGCGAACCCGTTAAGGACACCGCGCGGGCGCTCGCGTGCTACGCGGACGCCGTGATGGCGCGCGTTGACGACCATCGGACGCTGGAGACGCTCGGCGAGTACTCGTCGATTCCCATCATCAACGGCCTGTCGGACGAAGCACACCCCGTGCAGACGCTCGCCGACCTCCTCACCATCGAGGAAGCCGTCGGCGGTGACGCCGACGTCGCGTGGGTCGGGGACGGGAACAACGTCGCGGCGTCGTTCGTGGTCGGCGCGGCGATGCGCGGCCTCGACGTGACCGTCGCGACGCCCGACGCGTACGCGCTTCCCGAGAGCGTGTTCGACCGCGCGAACGAGTACGCGGGCGACGTGTCCACCACGAGCGACCCCGAGGCCGCCGTTGACGGCGCAGACGTGGTGTACACGGACGTCTGGGTGAGCATGGGCGACGAGGCAGAGCGCGAAGAACGCCTCGACGCGCTCGCGCCCTATCAGGTGAGCGAAGACTTGCTCTCCGGGACGGGGGCGAAAGTGATGCACTGTCTGCCCGCCCACCGCGGCGAAGAAATCACGGACGACGTGCTGGAGGGCGAGCGCTCGCTCGTCTGGCAGCAGGCGGAGAACAGGATGCACGGCCAGAACGGCCTGCTCCTCGAACTCCTCTAATTGCGCCATGCGTCCCCTATTTGTGGGTCGGTGACCCAGTAGCGGGTAATGACCGACCTCAGTTTAGCAAAGCCGACCCCGTCAGTGGCGGACGACGGAACGTGGCTCGCGTGCATCGAGTGCGGGGAGACCATCGCGCCATTTGCCGACGTAGTGTACCGATGTCCGGAGTGTGACGGACTGCTCGAAGCGCGCTACGACGAGTATCCGGACTGGAGCGACTTCGAGGGACGCGGCGTCTGGCGGTACAGCGCCGCGCTCCCGTTCGAGATGGGCGTGAGCATCGAGGAGGGCGACACGCCGCTCTACACGGTCCCGGGAATCGAGGACGAACTCGGCCTCGCGGACCTCCGCGTGAAACACGAAGGGATGAATCCGACGGGGAGTTTCAAGGACCGCGGGATGACGGTCGGCGTGAAGGTGGCGGACGAACTCGGTGTCGACCGCCTCGCGTGCGCCTCGACCGGGAACACGTCGGCGGCGCTCGCGTGCTACGGCACCCGCGCCGGAAAACCCGTACTCGTTCTTCTGCCCGCCGGGAAGGTCGCGGCGGGGAAGGTCGCGCAGGCCAGTCTCCACGGCGCGAAAATCTGCGAAGTCGACGGGAACTTCGACGACTGCCTCGACGTCGTCGCCGAACTCGCGAACCGCGGCGAGGCCTACCTGCTGAACTCGCTCAATCCGTTCCGCCTGGAGGGGCAGAAGACCATCGGCCTCGAGATACTCGAAGCGTCCATGGCGGAGACTGGACAGTATCCGGACCGCATCGTCCTCCCCGTCGGGAACGCGGGGAACACGGCGGCGCTGTACAAGTGTTTCCGCGAACTCGTCGCGGCCGGCGCGATGGACGAGGACGAGATGCCGGCGCTGACGGGCGTGCAGGCGGCGGGGGCCGCGCCGATGGTCGAAGCCGTCGAGAACGGCTGGGACGAGGTAGAACCGTGGGACAACGTGGAGACGCGCGCGACCGCCATCCGCATCGGCAACCCCGTGAACGCGCCGAAAGCGCTCCCCGGAATCCGCGCGACCGGCGGGACCGCGGTGGCCGTCGAGGACGACGAGATCACCGACGCCCAGCGCGACCTCGCGGGCGAGGGTGTGGGCGTCGAACCAGCGTCCGCGGCGAGCATCGCGGGCCTCCGGAAACTCCGCGAATCGGGCGTCGTCGGTGAAGACGAACAGGTCGTCTGTCTCACCACGGGCCACCTGTTGAAGGACCCCGACGCCGCCGCGGCCGCTGGCTCCGAGCCGATTCCGGTGCCCGCGGACGCGGACGGCGTGCTCGACGCTATCTGAGCGCGCACCCTGTTTTTTGGTGTCAGAAGCCGTCTATACGGGTATGGTCGAACGAACCAGCGAAGCGACCTGGGAGGGCGACCTCCGGAACGGCAACGGCACGATGACCGTCGGCGAGGGCGCGTACGAAGGCCCGTACACGTACGTCTCGCGCTTCGAGGGCGACGAGGAAGGGATGACGAACCCCGAGGAACTGCTGGGGGCGGCGCACGCCGGGTGCTTCTCGATGGCGCTCTCGAACGGCCTCGCGAAAGCCGGTCACACCCCCGAGCGCGTCCACACCGTCGCGCACGTCCACCTCGAGGACGGCGAAATCGGGCGCATCGTCCTCGAAACCGAAGCCGAGGTGCCGGGAATCGACGAAGACGAGTTCCAGGAGTACGCTGCGGACGCGAAAGCGAACTGTCCCGTGTCGAAACTGTTCGCCGGCGCAGACATCGAGTTAGAGGCGACGCTGCTCTGAGTCCGGGCGCATTTTATCACGGTCGGGGTCCGAGTACGCGACGATGGAGGGCGTCCTGTGGTACGTGCTCGCGAGTTCACGGGGCGGCCCGACCCGCGTCCGCATCCTGCGAGCCATCGAGGAGCGCCCGCGGAACGCGAACCAGCTCGCCGAGGAACTGGAGTTGGACTACACGACGGTCCGCCACCACCTCGACGTCCTCATGGAGAACAACGTCCTCCGGAAGACCGACGAGGACTACGCCGCGGTCTACCTGTTCACGGACCGCGCGCGAGCGCACTGGGAGACGCTGCAGGAGGTCCTCGAAACCGTGGAGGATGACGATGACTGAGGAATATGGACGAAGTTTGGACAGCACCTATGGTCGTCGCCGTCGGAGGGGTGAGTGATGTCCGTCTGGCTCGACGTCGCGCGCGCCGCGGCGGCCGTGAACGCCGTACTCCTCGTGGGGCTCGGGTGGGTGTGGCTCCGCGGCTACCGCGAACACGGCGCCCAGCACACGCTCGCGCTCCTCGTGTTCGCGGGCTTCCTGCTCTGCGAGAACCTCCTCTGGCTCTATCTCTACGTTCTCGACCCCGAGTTCGTGGACTGGTTCGCGTACGCGAGCGCGAACGTCCAGGTCGCGATGACGTTCCTCTGCGGCCTCGAACTCGTCGCGCTCGTCTTCCTCTCCTACGTCACCTGGAAGTAGTTGGGACGAAGTTTGGACGGAGTCCGGAAAACGCTCATCCCCCTCTCCGGCGTCGTCTCGCGTATGGCACCGACACGACGTGGATTCCTCGGCACCGCGACCGCCGCGACCGTCGCCGCGCTCGCCGGGTGTTCGACCGGCGGTGGAACAACCACGACCACGGCGACGACAACCGAGGGGACGACGACGGGCGGAGAGACGACCACCGGCGGAACCACGACGCAGGGAACGACGATGGCAGGGTCGGCGACCGTCCAGGTGTACTCGCACGACTCCCTCGGCGACATCCTCGTCGACGCAGAGGGGATGACGCTCTACATGTTCGAGGCGGACACGCGGGGCGCGGGCGCGAGCACGTGCAGCGGGTCGTGTGCGGGCGCGTGGCCGCCCCTCGTCGCGAGCGACCCGACCGCCGGCCAGGGCGTGACCGCTGACCTGACGACGTTCGAGCGAGGGGGCGGCGACACGCAGGTCGCGGCGAACGGCTGGCCGCTGTACGGCTACGCCGGCGACGAGAACCCGGGCGACGCGAACGGACAGGGCGTCGACGGCTTCGGCGCGGAGTGGTACGTGCTCGGCCCAAAGGGAACCCCGAAAGAAGGTGGCGAGATGACGAGCGGCACGACAACGAGCGGCACGACGACGAGCGGCGGCGGCGGTGCGACGACCACCACGTCGAGCGGCGGTGGAGGGTACGGCGGCGGGGACTACTAATTCGGGTAGCGTTTATTACTGAGTAGAACGTTCTACTCACCATGGCGACGTCGGTGAAGATGGACGAGGAGACGAAATCGGAGATAGAGGAGTTGCAGGCGGAGATACGCCTGGAGACCGGGCGGAAGGTGACGCAGCAGGAACTCCTCGCGCGACTCGTGGACCGCGCCGTGGAGTCGCGGGCGAACCTCGTGGACTCGTTCCGGGACGAGTTCAGCGGTCTGAGCGAGGAGGAACGCGAGGCGTTCCACGAGGGAACGGTGGCCTCGGGGGTTCGGACGACCGAAGACGACATCGACGACGTGCTCTACGGATGAGCGTCCTCGTCGACACGGGCGTGCTCTACGCCCACCACGACACGGACGCCGCCCGGCACGACGACGCACGGGCAGCCATCGAGACGGTTCTCGACGGGTCGCTCGGCCGGCCGTACGTGTGCGAGTACGTCTACGACGAGGTGGTGACGCTCACGCGGAAGCGAACGGGGTCGTTCGACGCCGCGGCGACGCTCTCCGACCGCATCCGCGGCGAGAACGGCTATCCCGACGTCTTCGAACTGTTGTACGTCGGCCGCGACGACTTCGACGCGGCGGTCGAGACGTGGCACGACTACGACGACCAGTCGCTGAGTTTCACTGACGCCGTGCTCGTCGCGCTCTGCGAGAACGGGAAGGTCGACGGCGTCCTCACGTTCGATTCTGATTTCGAGGGGCTGGTGGAGCGATACGCACCCGGGAGCTATCGGGGTTAGTCGCCGTTGAGGTCGATCTCCTGCACGCTAATGATGCGGTCGTCCGCTTCGAGTTCCTCGCGGGCTTCCTCAGGGAGCGGGCTGTCGAGGTTGTAGACGGTGAGGGCTTCGCCGCCGATGGTTTCGCGGGCGTTGAACATTCCCGCGATGTTCACGCCGTTCTCTCCGAGGACGGTGCCGATGAGGCCGATGACGCCGGGTTCGTCGCGGTTGCGCGCGACCAGCATGGTGCCGTGGGGGATGGCGTCGACGCGGTAGTCGTCGATGGAGACGAGGCGGGGTTCGTCGCCCGTGAACAGGGTGCCCGAAACGGAGAGTTCGCGGTCGTCGACGCCGACGGTGACGGTGACGAGGCTCTGGAAGTTGTCCGCGCTCCGCGTCTTCGATTCGGTGACGTCGATGCCGCGCTCCTCGGCGACCCGGGGGGCGTTCACGGCGTTGACGTTCCACTCCAATGGCTCGAAGACGCCCTTCTGCGCGCTCGCGGTCACGAGGTCGACTTCTTCTTCCGCGATGTCGCCCGCGTACGTGATTTCGATGCGGTCGATGCGCTCGCCGAACAGTTGGGCGGCGACCTTGCCCGCGGTTTCGGCGAGGTCGATGTAGGGGCGGATGCGCTCGTAGGCGGCTTTGTCGATGCTCGGCGCGTTCAGCGCGTTCAGCACGGGCTGGTCTTCGAACGCGGCGATTATCTGGTCGGCCGTGGTGGTGGCGACGTGTTCCTGTGCGGCCTCGGTGCTCGCGCCGAGGTGTGGCGTGACGACGATGTCCTCGACGCCGAGGAGCGGCGAGTCGGGCGAGAGGGGTTCGTCCGCGAACACGTCGAGCGCAGCGCCCTTGAGCACGCCGTCGTCGACGGCTTCCGCGAGTGCGGCCTCGTCGATGATGCCGCCGCGCGCGACGTTCACGATGTAACCGCCCTCGATCTGGGCGAGTTCCTCCTCCGAGATGAGGTTCTCCGTCTCCTCGGTGAGGGGGACGTGAACGGTGACGAAGTCCGCGGCGTCGAGGCAGGCGTCGAGGTCGACGAGTTCCGCGCCCAGCTGGTTCGCGCGGTCCTCGCCGATGTAGGGGTCGTACGCCACGAGGTCCATGCCGAGTGAGCCGAGGCGTTTTGCGACCTCTTGACCCACGCGACCGAGGCCGACGATGCCGAGGGTTTTGCCGTTGAGTTCCGTGCCGAGGAAGTCGCCTTTCGCCCACTCGCCGTCGGTGAGTCGGGCGTGCGCTTGCGGGATGGAGCGCGCGGTGGCGAACATCATCGCGACGGTGTGTTCGGCGGCGGCGCGGACGTTCCCCTCGGGGGCGTTCGCGACGATGACGCCGTGGTCGGTGGCGGCGTCGATGTCGATGTTGTCGACGCCGATGCCCGCGCGGCCGACTATCTGGAGGTTTTCTGCGTGTTCTATCACTTCGCGGGTGACCTGCGTGCCGGAGCGCACGACGAGCGCGTCGGCGTCCGCGATGGTGTCGAGCAGGTCGTCGCCCGCTACGTCGTACGCTTCGACCACGTCGTGGCCGGCGTCGCGGAGTCGGGCGAGGCCAGCGTCCGCGATCGGGTCCGTGACGAGTACCTTCATGGATGAGTGGAGTCGGGCGGAGGGCCTAAACCTTTCTGCAAGAGCATGAATTGTCGCGGCCCGAAAACCGTCGATAAATACACATTCGTGGATAAGAATGTGGCGTGTGTCGGCGGAGTGCGCACGCCCGCGCTACAACCAGAGGTCGAGGTCGGTCACGTCGTCGTGTTCGCGTTCGAGCGGCGTCTCGAACGCGCGGAGGTGGACTTCGCCCGCGAACACCGTCGCGCGGTCGAGGTGGCCGGCGAGCGCCTGCCCAGACCGGCGGGAGAGAACTGCGTGCGTGTGCGCGAACACGTCGTCGTCGAGAAGGGCGACGTTACCGACGCACGCCGCGACCTCGAGGGGTTCGTCGAACTCGGCCGACTGATACTCGAAGTCGTCCTGGTCGTAGTACCAGAGTTCCGCGTCCTGCACCGCGCCCATCGCGACGAACCAGCCGGCCTCGATACCTTCGTCGCGCGCGAGGGACTCTATCTCCTCGCGCCAGTCCGCGCCGTGTTCCATGCGTGCGACGAACTCTCGGGTGGGTTCTACCTCTCTGTAGTGCATACCGAAAGAACGCGAGTCGGGTGGAAAAAGGTGCGCCTATCGCCACGCGCCGAGCGATGCTGCGTCGGCGGAGCGTACCGCTACCCACGCGTCGTCGCGTGAGACGTCCGCGATGACGAGGCGCTCCTCGGAACCGTCTTCATCCAGGGAGGCCATCACGTCACCGGTCGATGCGGCGGTAGTGGCGTCGGCTACCATGACATGTGGTAAGTAGTGACACCCTCATTTAAGCCCGTCGTTTCGACAGAACCGTGAGGAAACACCCGTGAGAGTCAACGATATCCGAGCGATACCGGCTGATACCCCAAAATATTGGCATCCAGGAGGGCCAGAAGCGGCAACTTTATCAGGGTCGATTGACAACGAAAGCACGGATGACAGACACTAACAACGTCAACCGGCGCCGCTTCCTGCAGGCGACCGGTGGTGCGGCGGCAGCAGCGGCCCTCGCAGGCTGTTCCGGCGGTGGCTCCGAAGACACGACGACGACGAGCGACACTGGCGGCACGACGACGAGCGGAACGACGTCCGGCGAGAGTGGGACGACGTATCGGCTGACGAACTCCACCATCACGACGCTCGACCCCGTGGCGGGGACGGACGAGGCTTCGAAGTACCTCATCCACAACATCTACGACGCGCTCACGATGTACCCCAACGGGTACACGAACGTCGAGACCCTGCTCGCGACGGGCTACGAGCTCAACGACGACAGCACGGAGATCACGTTCAGCCTCAAGGAAGGCGTCACCTTCCACGACGGGACGGAGTTCACGGCGTCCGACCTGGAGTACTCGTGGGAGCGCCTCGCGGCGTCCTCGTCCAGCCGCCGTTCCTCGTTCCTGCTCGACGTGCTCGGCGTCACGCACGAGACGAAGACGACCACGAACAGCGACGGGGAGGAAGTCGAGACGTACGTCCCCGGTTCGCTCGGCGTCGAAGCGGTCGACAAGACGACGTTCAAGGTGTCTCTGAGCCAGCCGTTCTACGCGGCGCTCAGTATCATGGCGTACGACCCCTTCGCGGCCCAGAAGGAAGGCATCGTCGGCGACATCGAAGGCTACGACGGCGAGGTCAGCCAGCAGGAGTACGCGTCCAGCAAGCCGAACGGTACCGGTCCGTTCGTCTTCGAGAAGTGGGAGAAAGGGACCGAAGCGTCCGTCACCAAGTACGACGACTACCACGGCCAGGTCGCGAACGTCGACCGCGTCCACTGGCAGATCATCGAGAAGACGAACCCGCTCTACACGTACGCGACGAAGAACGTCAACTCCGACCACCCGGTCATCCCGTCCTCGAAGTACGACCCCGATAAGATCAGCATCGAGGGAACCGACGAGAACGGTCACCCGTACGGTACGTACGGGCCGATGGTCAACGGGATGACGGCGGACTACTACCGCACGTCCGAACTCGTCACGTACTACTACGCGTTCAACACGGACGCGGTCGAGAAGGCCGCGCGGAAGGCGTTCGCGTACGCGTTCAGCGGCCGGCAGATGGTCAACACCATCTTCGGTCGCCCGTACAAGCCCGCGTACTTCTTCCTGCCGCCGGGTCTGTTCCCGGGTGGCGCGTCGAACTACAACGACGTGGCGAAGGATTACCCGTACGGCTACGGGAGCAGCCCGGACGAGGAGACCATGCTCCAGAAGGCCCGGCAGATCATGGAAGACGCCGGGTACAGTCAGGACAACAAGTACGAGTTCACGATGACCTCGTACCAGTCCGACACGTGGGCGGAGGAGACGAAGCTCATGCGGGACAAGCTCGCGTCATGTCACATCAAGATGAACTACGAGCAGGTTCCGTTCGCGACGCTCACCGAGCGCGGCCGCAAGGGCAACCTCGAAGGCTACACGCTCGGCTGGGGTGCCGACTACCCCGGCGCGGACAACTTCCTCCAGCTCATGGCGCCGCAGTACAGCCAGACCGGGACGGAAGACGCCGTCTCCTACACGAACTGGTCCGGTACTGACGCCGCGGAACAGGCGCGAGAATCGTGGAACACCATCACGAACAACTACGGCCTCACCGACGAGGAGGCGCAGGCGCGTGCCGACGCCTACGTGAAGATGGAGAAGGCGAACTGGGAGGACGCCGTGTTCGTGAACTGCTTCCACCTCAACGCGGAACACTTCGCGTACGACTGGGTCGACAAGCCCCGCATCGGTCCGATGGGCACCGCCGACTCCAAGTACAACCAGGTCAAGATCGGCGACCGCGGGAAGTACCAGTAACGAAAGAAATCACCGCGGTTTTCTTTATTTTCGACGGCTAGCGGCGCGATTCACCTGATATCACTGGCTGGAAAGCGACAGGCCTAATAACGAATCACGGGCTATCTAACCGCACGCAACAATGGAAGTGGTTGTCACGGAGGGGTGCGCGCAGCCATGAGCCGGCTGGCGTACCTGCTCCAACGAATCGTCCTCTCGATACCCGTCGTCATCTTCGGGACCTCACTCACGTTCATCATCCTGTACGCAGGTCCCATCGATCCCGTCGCGGCCATCCTCGGACCACAGCACGCGAACGGTCCGCAGGCCCAGGAGATCAGGCGACAACTCAACCTCGGCGCACCGCTCTGGAGTCGCTACTTCGACTTCATGAAGGACCTCTTGACGTTCAATCTCGGCCAGTCGTGGGTGTTCGCGCCGCAAACGCCCGCGTTCGACGTCATCGTCCACTTCATCCCGCGGACGCTCTGGATGGGTGCGTGGGCGGTTCTCCTCCCGCTGTTCATCGGCATCCCGCTCGGGTTCTACGCCGGTCTCAACCCGAACACGCTCGGTGACTACACGGCGTCGTTCAGCGGTATCGTCTGGCGGGCGATGCCGAACTTCTGGCTCGCGGTCATTCTCATGCAGTTGCTCTCCAGTTCAGAGGGCGCGACCATGGGCATCGTGAGTCTCCTCAACGGACTCCCGTTGATTCACGGCCTCCAGCCGTTCAACTGGGAGACGTTCCTCGTGACGACGACGGTCGTCGGACCGCCCCAGCTCGGCCAGCTGCTCGGCCCGGAGCACTTCCTCGGCCCGCTCCCCGCGCCGAACTGGTCGAACCTCATCGCCGCGACGAAGAAAATCCTCCCCGCGTCCATCATCCTCGGCTCGGCGTCGATGGGCAACGAGATGCGTATCGGGCGGACGGCGATGCTCGAGTCGAAGAACTCGAACTACGTCGAGATGGCGCGCGCGAAGGGACTGCCGGAGCGCACCATCGTCTGGAAGCACATCTTCCGGAACGCGCTCATCCCGCTGATTCCCGTCATCACGGCGGAGGCGTTCCTCCTCATCGGCGGCGCGGTGCTCATCGAGTACGTGTTCGCCATCAACGGCATCGGATACGTGTTCCTGCAGGCGATGATGAACGGGGACGTCCCGCTCGCGGGCGCACTGATGTACATGTTCATCCTCCTCCTCGTGTCGCTGAACATCATCCAAGACATCCTGTATACGATCGTCGACCCCCGCGTCGGCTTCGAGGGGAAATAATCCATGTCTATCGAATCTCAATACTCAGACCTCCCGCTGGTCGAACGAGTCAAGAACAACCCGCGACCCGCGGCAGTGTGGACGGGCGTCTTCCTCGCGCTCATCGCGCTCGAATTCGGTGCGGTGATGAGTACGATGATGGCGATTCCGTTCCACGTCGCACTCGACCCGCTGCTCGGCGCGCTGCCGAACGCGATTAGCGCACCCCTCAACGGCTTCTTCCAGTTCGTCGCCGGTATCGGCCGCGCACTCGCAGAGCTACCGACACTGCTCGACCGGACGCTCATCCCGAACCAGGGGTACAGCACGCCGTCCGGCTGGGAGGGGACGTTCCTCGGACTCGCACCGGCGTACGCGTGGGCCATCCGAGTGTTCGTCGTGTACGCGTACGCGTTCGTCGTCTTCTACTGGCTCTACCGCGGCTACCTCGTGTTCCGCGAGAACTACCGGTACGCCGACTGGACGCCGACGGACGACATGATCGACCGGTTCCGTGGCCACACGTGGGGCCGGTTCGGCCTCGTCGTCGTCTTCCTGTTCGTGATGCTCGCGCTGTTCGCGCCGACGGTCAGTCCGACGACGGCCGGTGCGAACATCGACAACCCGTACGGCCACACGGTCCAGTACTACGACGCCGACTCGGGGACGGTGCAGAACGTCACCGTCGGCGCGGCGAACCTGCAGTCGAAGTCGGTGGGTGACCGCCAGAACTTCGGTATCGGGTCGTACGACAAGTACAACCGATTCCATCCGTTCGGGACGCTGACATCAGGGAAGGACTTGTTCACGTTCATGGCGTACGGCGCGCGGGTGTCGCTGTTCATCGGCGTGCTCGCCATCCTCATCTCGGGGAGCGTCGCGTTGACGCTCGCGATGACGTCCGCCTACTACAAGGGCATCCTCGACCTCGCGACCGTTCTCGTGAGCGACTCCTTCCAGGCGATGCCCCAGCTCCTCGTCCTCATCATGCTCGCGGTGACGCTCGACGGGACGTGGGTCGCCCAAATATACAGCGGCGCGCTCTTACTCGCGCTCATCTTCGGGGCGTGGGGATGGACGGGACTCTGGCGCGCGATTCGTGGCCCCGCACTCCAGACCGTGGAGAACGAGTGGGTCGACGCCGCCGAGTCCTTCGGTGAGCGCGCGGACGTGCTGATGCGAAAACACGTCGCGCCGTACGTCATCGGCTACCTGCTCGTGTACGGGTCGATGAACATCGGCGGGTACATGCTCGCGACCGCCGGGCTCTCCTACATCGGCATCGGCATCTCCGCGCCGACGCCGGAGTGGGGTCGCGCGGTCAATCTGGGCCAGCAGTTCATCATCTCGGACTCCTGGCACATCTCCATCCTGCCCGGGCTGGCTATCACGCTCGTCGTCATCGGGTTCAACGCGTTCGGTGACGGCATCCGTGACGCCATCGACCCGCAGAGCGAAGGCGCAGGTGCTGAAGAAGTCGGCGCGACCGGAGGTGGTGCGTGATGAGTACGATGCACACGACGGAAGAACGCGCAGAAGAAGAGTTCCTGCTCTCCGTGGAGGACCTGAACACCTCCTTCTTCACGGACAAGGAGACGATTCGCGCCGTCGACGGCGTGAGTTTTGGCATCCAGCGCGGTGAAACCGTGGGTGTCGTCGGAGAGTCGGGGTCCGGAAAGTCCGTGACCGCGCGCTCCATCATGGGACTCATCGAGAGCCCGGGGAAGATCACGGGCGGCCACATCAAGTACCGCGGACTCGACGCCGTCCAGACATTCGCGAACCGGTACAGTCGGTCGACCGCAGACCTCACGAAGGGCGACGAGGTCGGGGAGAACGACTACGTGGTCGTCGAAGAGCGCGACGGTGACACCATCACCGAGGGCTACATCGACATCGCGAACGCGCCCGAGAACGCGCGCAACCGCATCCGCGGGAGCAGCATCTCGATGGTGTTCCAGGACCCGTTGACGAGTCTGAACCCCGTCTACACGGTCGGGAATCAGATCAAGGAGGCGCTCCGCCTCCACCAAGGATTGCGGGGCCGGGAGGCGACCGCTGAAGCCATATCGCTCCTCGAAGCGGTCGGCATCCCGGACGCACCCCGTCGCGTGAAGGAGTACCCCCATCAGTTCAGCGGGGGGATGCGCCAGCGCGCCGTCATCGCGACCGCGCTCGCCTGCGACCCCGAACTCCTCATCTGTGACGAGCCGACGACGGCGCTCGACGTGACGATTCAGGCGCAGATTCTGGAGCTCCTGAAGGAGTTACAGGACGAACGAGACCTCGCCATCATGTTCATCACGCACGACATGGGTGTCGTCGCGGAGATCTGTGACCGCGTGAACGTGATGTACGCGGGCGAGTTCGTCGAGCGTGCGAGCGCGAAAGAACTGTTCGGGAACCCGAAACACCCCTACACGCAGGGACTCCTGAGCAGCATCCCGAGTCGGAACACGGAGGGCGAACGCCTCGCGACCATCGAGGGCGACGTGCCGACGCCGAACGAACCCGCGACCTACTGTCGGTTCGCGCCGCGGTGTCCGAAGGCGTTCGAGGACTGCGAACACGTCCATCCGGTCCTCACGGACGTAAACGAAGACGCACAGGACCACGAGGCCGCGTGCCTCCTCTACCCCGAAGACGTCCCGCAGACGGAGGCAGTCGACCGCCACGAGACGCGTAATTCGGCCGCGGAGACGGAGGTGTCGGAATGAGCACGAGTGACAGCAGAACGACGACAGAATCGGTGACGGGAAGCGACACGCTCGTTCGCGTACGCGACCTGAAGACGTACTATCCGGGCGGCGGCATCATCGAGGACAAACCGGTGAAGGCCGTCGACGGCGTCTCCTTCGACATCCAGCGCGGGGAGACGCTCGGACTGGTCGGCGAGTCCGGATGTGGGAAGACGACGCTCGGACGGACGCTCGTCCGCCTCGAATCCGCGACGGCGGGCGAAATCAAGTACGACGGGACCGAGGTCACGTCGCTGTCCGGCACCGACCTGAAGCGGTGGCGGCGGAACGTCCAGATGGTGTTCCAGGACCCCGACAGTTCGCTGAACGAGCGGATGACCATCGGGGAGATCGTCCAGGAGCCGTTGAACGTCCACGACTGGCCGTACCTCTCGGTCGCGGTGACCGGCGGCGGGTCGGACGGCGTGTCCGTCGCGGGGTCGAAGGTGGAAGCGTTCGACCGCGAGCGACACGGCCGCCCCGACATCACCGTCTCGCTCGACGGGTCGACGTCCGTCGAGATTCGGGACGCCATCCACATGAGTCAGGCCGACGTCTCCGTCTCCGTGAACGGCGACGAGGTGGAGGTGGGCGTCAAACCGTCGAAAAAACAGCTTCGCCGGGCGCGCGTCCGCGAACTCCTCGATACGGTGGGCCTGCAGCCGGAGCACTACTACCGGTATCCCCACCAGTTCTCGGGCGGGCAGAAACAGCGCATCGGCATCGCCCGCGCGCTCGCCCTCGAACCCGACTTCGTCATCCTCGACGAACCGGTGTCGGCGCTCGACGCGTCCGTGCAGGCGAAGATATTGAACCTGCTCGAAGACCTCCAGGACGAGTTCGACCTGACGTACCTGTTCATCGCCCACGACCTCGCGGTCGTCGAACACATCTGTGACCGCGTGGCGGTGATGTACCTCGGGAACGTCATGGAACTCGGGGACGCGGAGGGCGTGTTCGACGACACGGCGAACCCGTACACGCACTCGCTTCTGTCCGCGATTCCGGAACCCGACCCGACGGCGGAGAAACAGCGCATCACGCTGCGCGGGACGCCGCCGAGTCCGCGCGACCCGCCGAGCGGCTGTCCGTTCAGCACGCGGTGTCCGATGAAGATTCGGCCCGAGGCGTACGACGACCTCGACAACGACGTCTGGGAGGCGATTCAGATATTCCGAGACGTCCTCCGGGAACGCGAGAACCGCGAGAAATCCGTCACTCAGCAGTTCCTCGAGTTCACGGGTATCCGCGACCCCTACGCGGACATCGACGAGATCGTCGACGAGGTGTTCGGCCACCTCGACGTCCCCGACAACGCCACCCGCCACATCGAAACCGCGGTGGAGATGGTTCGGGAGGGCGACAGCGACGAAGCGCGGACGTACCTCCACGAAGAGTTCGGGAGCGTCTGCGAACAGGAACCCCCGGACGCCTACGAGGTCTCGGAGACGGGCCGCGTGAGCACCTGCCACCGCCACCAGGCAGAGTACGAGTCGCCCGCAGACTACCTGCAGACCCACGTCCTCGACGACTAGATGTCCGTGTTCGGCCGAGAGCGGTTCGTCGGGCGGGTGGCGTACGTCGTCACGTACGCAGCCGCGTTCACGGCGGTGTTCTCGGTCGGTCTCGCGGTCGTGAGTCTCCTCGTCGGTCTCTCGTTGTCGACGGTGAAGTTCGGACAGTTCGTTCTCGGCTGGCTGTTGTTCGGGTACGCGGCGTTGAAACTGCGTCCGAGGGCCGCGTGGAAGGAAGACTGGGAAGCCGACCGCACGACCGAAGAACGCCTCAACCGCGGGGACCCGGACGACGACGAGGAGGAGTCGGAACGCGAGAAGGCGGAGGAGACGGCGCGGTTCATGAATCCGTTCACGCGCGGGAGCAGCAAGCGCACGAGCGACCCTCAGACGCGAAGCGACGAGAACGGGGACAGTCGGTTCCGGAGCCTCGTCGACTCGCTTCCGCCCGCGTCACTGTGGCCGATTCCGCGGAGCGCAAGACCGCGAGACGGCGTGGTGTTCGCCGCGACGGCCGTGTTCATGCTGTTCGTGTCGTTCGTCCTCGAAGCGGTTTTCGGGCTGTGAGGGGCCAGCGGAACGTTCTTCCGTGACAGACGCCCACGTGGACGTATATGGTGAAACGCGGCCCCGACGCGGAGGACGAGAGCGACGAGCAGCAGCGATTGAACTCGATCACGACCGACACGGAGCCGAAGAAGGCGGCGTGGTCGCAGACCATCGACGACATGGAAGCCCTCGCCGCCGAGTACGAAGCCGAGGGGTGGACGACGGTCACCATCGTCGCCGGCGACACGGGGACGCAGGGCGTCGACACGGGCAGCGAGGAGGACGACCGGTTCGGGTTCATCCACGTCATCCCGGACAACTCGGCCGAAGAGTTCGAGGACGCGTTCCGCGAGGACGGCTTCCCCGTCTACGACGTCTATCGGGCGGAGATGGACGCGCGCGTCTTCATGGTCACCGAGTTACGGGACCCGGAGACGGAGACCGTGATTTTCATCGCGGGGAGTTTCATGCGGACGTTCGCGGACCCGCTCGTGGAAGCCGCGGTCGACCGCGGAAAACTGTACACGCACGTCCAGACGCTCGACGCGACCCACCTCGGGTCGTTCGAACACGACGGGTACGAGAAGTTCTTCCCGGAAGCCGACCGCGTCGTCGCCGAGAACTAGGCCGCTCGGGGTCGTAGCCTACAAATGGACGGGGGTTGTAGTCCGCCAGCATGAACGTTGCCGACGCGATGACTCCTCGCTCGGAACTCGTCACCGTCGAGTTGCCGGGCACGCGCGAGGACGTACTCACATATCTACAGGAGCGAGAGTTCTCCTCGGTTCCCGTGGTCAAAGAAGAGGACGGCGAGGAGCGGTATCGCGGACTCGTCTCCCGCGAGGACCTCATCGAACACCCCGACGAGGACCAGCTCGCGCTGTTGATGGTCGAGGTGCCGACGACGTCCGCGGACACGTCCATCGTGGAGGCGGCACGCCTGATGGTCTCCGAGGGCGCGCGTCGCGTCCCCGTGGTTACCGACGGTGAACTGAACGGTATCGTCACCATCACGGACGTCGTGCGCGCCATCGCGGACGGCGAGCAGGACGGCGACACGCCCGTCTCGGAACTCGCGCGCCGCGACGTGAACACGGCGTACGCGGGGACGCCGCTCCCGGTCGCGGAGCGCGAAATCGCGTACGCGAACGTGCCGTACGCGGTCGTGTTGGACGACGACGCGGAGATGACGGGTATCATCACCGAAGTCGACATCATCGACGTGGCGCGCGTCGTCGAGGGCGAAGACGACATCGGCGACTCCATCGCGAACGAGGACGACGAGTGGATGTGGGAGGGGATCAAGGGAACCGGGAACCGGTATCTGCCGACGCGGAACGTCGAGATTCCCGCGGAACCCGTCAGCGCGTTCATGACGGCGGACATCGTGACCCTCACCGGCCGGAAGACGGCGCGGGAGGCCGCCCAGCTCATGTTGACGCACGACGTGGAACAGATTCCGCTCGTGAGCGGTGACGAACTCACCGGCATCGTCCGGGACATCGACTTGCTCTCCGCGCTATGAAACTGGACGAACTCGCCCGCCGACGTGGGTTCTTCTTCCAGGCGAACGAGGCGTACGGCGGCGTCTCCGGTTTCTATACGTACGGCCCGGAGGGCGCGAGCCTGAAGCGGAACGTCGAGGACGCGTGGCGCGACCGGTTCGTCACCCGGGAGGGGAACATGGAAATAGACGCGCCGACCGTCACCCCCGAACCGGTCTTCGAGGCGTCCGGCCACCTCGACGACTTCGACGACATGCTCGTGGAGTGTCCCGAGTGCGGCGAGAGCCACCGCGCGGACCACCTCATCGAGGACAACACGGGACTGGAGGACGCGGAAAGCCTGCCCGCCGCGGAGATGGAGGGTCTCATCCGCGACCACGACCTCGTCTGCCCGAACTGCGGGGAACCGCTCGCCGGCCAACCCGTCGAGGGCTTCAACCTCATGTTCGAGACGCAGATAGGGCCCGGTGACGGCCAACCCGGCTACATGCGCCCGGAGACGGCCCAGGGGATGTTCGTGGAGTTCCCGCGGTTGAAGGAGTACGCCCGCGAGCAACTGCCGTTCGGCGTCGCACAGGTGGGGACGGGCTACCGGAACGAGATTAGCCCGCGAAACGCCCTCCTCCGCACGCGCGAGTTCACGATGGCGGAGTTAGAGCACTTCTTCGACCCCGAAGAGGACGAACCCGACCTCGGTTCGGTTTCGGATATCTCGCTCACGCTCTACCCCGTCGAAGAGCAGCAAGCAGACGACGGCGAGTACGTGGACATGACGCCGCGCGAGGCCGTCGAAGACGGTATCGTCGGGGACGCGTGGACGGCGTACTTCCTCGGCGTGAGCCAGCGCTGGTTCGAGCGCGTCGGCGTCGACATGGATCGGTTCCGCTTCCGCCAGCACCTCCCGGGTGAACTCGCACACTACGCGAGCGACTGCTGGGACGCCGAATCCGAGGTCGACGGCGACTGGATCGAGATCGAGGGGCTCGCGTCGCGAACCGATTACGACCTGTCGAAGCACGACGCGGCGTCCGGCGAGAACTTCACGGTGTTCAAGCAGTACGACGAACCGAAGACCGTCGAGCGCGCGACCGTCGACCCCGACATGGCCTATCTCGGGCCGGAGTTCGGCGGGAAGGCCGGGGACGTCGCGGAGGCGTTGCAGGCGAAAGCCGAACGCGACCGTGCCGCGTTCGACGGCGAGGTCGTAGAGGTCGAAGTCGACGGCGAGCAGTGTGTGGTGCCCGTGGAGAAGACCGGCTTTTCGGTCGAGGAAGTGACCGAGTCGGGCCGGCACGTAATGCCCCACGTGGTCGAACCCGCGTTCGGCGTCGGGCGCGTCGTCTACACCGTGCTCGCACACGCCCTCGACACCGACGAAGTCGACGGTGAGGAACGCGACGTCCTCCGCCTCGACCCCGAGGTCGCGCCGACGTTCGTCGGCGTGTTCCCCCTGATGGACAAAGACGGGCTCGGCGAACAGGCGCGCGACCTCGCGGCGGACCTCCGTGAGGCCGGCTTCCCCGTGTCGTACGACGACTCCGGGAACATCGGCCGCCGGTACCGCCGACAGGACGAGGTCGGGACGCCCTTCTGCGTCACCGTCGACTACGAGACCCTCGAAGACGGCGACGTGACGGTTCGCGACCGCGACTCGACCGACCAGACGCGCGTCGACCTCGACCGGCTCCCCGACGTGCTCGCCGACCTTCGGGCGGGCCGCGTCGAGTTCTCGGAACTGTGAGCGAACTGCCGCGGCGTCTCGTGCACGCGAGCGGGTCGGTCGTCCCGCTCGCCTACCTGTGGGGGGTGCCGTGGCAGTGGCTGCAACTATTCCTCGTCGCCGCGTGCGCGGTCGTCGCGGTGCTCGAACCGCTCCGGCTCTGGGGCGTCATCGACCACTGGCGCATCTTCACCGAACTCACCCGCGAGTACGAACAGGACAACCCAGCGGGGTACGCGCTCTACGTCGTCGGACTCGCCAGCACCGCGCTCGTCTTCGACCCGTTCGTCGCCGTACCCGCGATGTTGATGCTGACGCTCGGCGACCCCGTCTCCGGCTACCTCTCCTCTGGCGACCTCGGGACGAAAGCGTACTGGGTCATGCTCGCGATGTTCGGCGTCTGCCTCGCCGTCGCCTCCCTCCTCTCGGTTCCCGTCGTTCCGGCCGTTCTCGGCGCGGCCGCCGCGACCGCCGCCGACGGCCTGAAACCGGTCGTGTTCACGTACGTCGTAGACGACAACTTCTCGATTCCGCTCTCCGGCGCGACGGCGATGTGGGTCGGCCTCCACCTCCTCTGAGGCCACAAACGGTTTTTCGGACGCACCGCACGCTCCGAACATGACACCGATAGAGTGGGCGATACTGCTCGTCGTGGTCCTCGTCGTCGTCGCAATCGTCCTCGCAATCGTGGACACCGAGCTGTTGGTCGAACTCGGCTCCGAACTCGTCGACTAACCACTTTCACCCCGCTACGCGAATCCTTAAACGACTGTACGGCCAAACTGTGGTGAATGGCCGCCACCGACGAACAGGCGTACGTGGAGGGCGCGCTGCTCGAACCGGACGTCATCGAGCGCCGCGACTACCAGGTGAACCTCGCGGACGCCGCGCTCTCCGGGAACACGCTCGTCTGCCTCCCCACCGGACTGGGAAAGACGGCGGTGAGTTTGCTGGTGACGGCGGAACGACTGGCGGACGACGCCGGCGGGAAGTCCCTCCTGCTCGCGCCGACGAAGCCGCTCGTGGAGCAGCACGCGGCGTTCTACCGCGAGGCCCTGGAGGTCGACGACGACGACATCGTGGTGTTCACGGGCGAGGTGCGGCCGGACGACCGCGCCGAACTCTGGGAGTCCGCGCGGGTCGTGGTGGCGACGCCGCAGGTGGTGGAGAACGACCTCGTGGGCGGGCGCGTGAGCCTGCGTGACGTCGTTCACTGTACGTTCGACGAGTGCCACCGCGCGACGGGCGACTACGCCTACACGTACATCGCGGAGCGCTACCTCGCGGACGCCGCGGACCCGCTCGTGACGGGGATGAGCGCGAGTCCCGGCGGGAACGAGGAGGACATTCTGCAGGTGTGCGAGAACCTCGGCATCTCCGAAGTCGAGGTGAAGACCGAGGAGGACGACGACGTCGCCCGGTACACGCACGACACGGACGTGGAGTGGGAGCAGATCGAGTTGCCGGACGAAATCATCGAGATTCGGGACAAACTGAACGAGGTCATCACCGAACGCCTCGAAGCACTGAAAGACCTGGGGGTGGCGCGGACGACGCAGCCGGACGTCTCGCAGAAGGACCTGAATCGGATGCGCGGCGAGTTGCGGAAGCTCATCGACAACGACCAGTCGGAGGGCTACGAGGGAATGAGCGCGCACGCGGAGGTGATGAAGTTGCGGCGGGCGGTCGAACTCGTCGAGACCCAGAGCGTCGAATCCGTTCGGAGATACTTCGAGCGTCAGCGGAACGCGGCGCGGTCGTCGGGGGCGTCGAAGGCGACGCAGCGACTCGTGAGCGAACCGCGGGTGAAGGAGGCGATGCGGCGCGTGAAAGAGTACGACGACCTGCATCCGAAGTTCCGGCGGGTGCGGATGCTGTTGGCGGAGACGCTGGGAATCGAGGGCGGCGACCGCGTCATCGTGTTCACCGAATCGCGGGATACGGCGGAAGCTCTTACAGAATTCCTCGGGAACCACTTCGAGGTGGAGCGATTCGTCGGACAGGGCGACAAGGACGGCTCCGACGGGATGACGCAAAAAGAACAGAAAGAGCGCTTGGACGCGTTCAGCGCGGGCGAGTTCGAGGTCCTCGTCTCCACGAGTGTCGCGGAAGAGGGTCTGGACGTGCCGGAAGTCGACCTCGTGTTGTTCTTCGAGCCGGTGCCCACGGCGATTCGGTCCGTCCAGCGGAAGGGACGAACGGGTCGCCAGGACGAGGGGCGCGTCGTCGTGCTGATGGCCGAAGATACGAGAGACGAGGCGTACTTCTGGATTTCGCGGCGGCGGGAGAAGGAGATGCGACAGGAGTTGGAGAGCCTGAAGAGCGTCGCGGAAGAGGTCGAAGGGGAGTTGGACGACAGCCAGCAGGCGCTCACGGACTTCGATAGCGCGGACGGTGAGGGCGACGGGGACGAGGGAGAAGACGAGAACGCGGACGGGCAGGCGGCGCTCTCCGGATTCGAGCCGCCGGACCCCGACGAGCAGGAGGTCGAGCGAAAGGAGACGCCTGACGACCCCCATCACGACGACGAGGAGACGGTGGAAATCGTCGTGGACCAGCGCGAACTCGATTCGCACATCGCCCGCGATCTGTCGAAGCGCGACGCCGTCGAAACGAGGTTGGAGACGCTCGAAGTCGGCGACTACGTGCTCTCCGACCGGGTGGCGGTGGAGCGAAAGAGCATCGAGGATTTCCTCGACACGTTGCTCGGTGGCGACCGGTCGGTGTTCGAGCAGGCGACCGACCTCGTCCGGCACTACGACCGACCGGTGTACGTCATCGAGGGCGACGACCTCTACGGCGCTCGGAACGTCCACCCGAACGCGATACGGGGCGCGCTCGCGTCGCTCGCGGTGGATTACGGCATCAGCATCCTCCGCACGGAAGACGAGGGCGACACCGCGGACTTACTGGAAACCATCGCGAGCAGGGAGCAACTGAAGCGCGACCGCGAGGTGAGCGCGCACGGCGAGAAAGCCGCGAAGACCCTCGACGAACAACAGGAGTACGTCGTCTCCGCGATCGCCGACATCGGGCCCGTGACGGCGCGCTCGCTGCTGGAGCACTTCGGGACCGTGGAGGAGGTGATGACCGCGCGCGAGGGCGACTTACTGGAGGTCTCGGGCGTCGGCGAGGTGACGGCGGAACGGATTCGAGAGGTTATCGGGTCGAAATACGAGCCCTAGGGGACGACCGTCACGGCGACTTCCTCGGACTGAATCACGGTCTCCGCGGCGCTCCCGAGAATCGCGCGCTCGACGGTGCCGGTGCCGTGGTGGCCCATCACAACGTGGTCGTACCCGCGCTCGTCGACCAACTGGAGGATGTCCTTCCCGATGCGTTTGGACGGCCGGAAATCCAGGTCGATGTCGATGTCGACCTCGGGGTCCGCGTCGATACCTTCCTCGTCCAGTATCTCCTTCGCGCGCTCGACGATTTCGTCCGTCACGTCGTTCTTCCGGTCCGTAATGTGAACGACGTGCACGGTCCCCTCGTAGCGCCGCGCCATCTCCGCCGCGAAGGAGAGCGCTCGATAGCTCACGTCGGAGCCGTCTATCGGAACGAGTATGTCCATACTCCGTAGGTGTGGGGGTGGAGAGTTAAGTGTTGGCGGCCAATCCGACGCGTCTCTGACGCGTCGGAAGACGGGCGAACGGCGAAGCCGTGAGCCAACCCAGACCGACTCTGTCGATCTGGGAAAACGCGAACGCCGAAGGCGTGAGCGTGCGGTGTAGTCGCGGTAGAAGGAAAGAACGCGTTAGTCGAGTTTTTCGAGGGTTTCTGCGGCGTCGTTGGCGGCGTCGAGGTACTCTTTTGCCTGTCGGGGGTCGTCGGTGTTGCGGGCGCGCTGGGCGAGGGTGGTGATGGTGTCGGCGAGGGCGTTTTTGGCGTTCTCGACGGCGTCGGAGGGTTCGCTGGCTGAGTCCGAGGTGGGGACTGGGGGATTCGTCGGCTGGACCTGTTCGGGGGGCTGGGAGGTGGTCGCGGGTTGCTGGGTGGGTCGTTCGACGGGTTCGGGTTGCTGGGTCGAGGACTCCGCCTGCGTGGGGGGATGGTCCGCCGTCTGCGTCTGTTGTTCGGCCGTCTGTGCCGGTTGTTCGGTCACCTCGCCGGATTGCTGTTGTTCTTGTTGTGCGCCTTCGGCGCTGCAGGTCGGGCAGAACGATTCGCCCTGATAGCGGAATATCGGGCTGCCACAGCGGTCGCAGTGCTTGTTCGTCATGGTCGCGCCCTGCAAGAGGAGTTCGCTCATGCGGCCGGTGGCCTCGCGGTCCTTCCGGTCTTTGGCGTACTTCTCGCGGAGTTTTCGTTTCTCCTCCTCGCGGTCGAAGTCCTCGCTCATGACTGTGTGGAGGCCGCGCGAGGCCTTTTGTCCTGTGGTGTTCGACGGACGACGAATCCCGGTTAGACGGTTCGCGGGCGTGGGGGCGGGAAACGGCGCTTTCGAAGATATTAACCGAATTCCGCGCCCTCGTTCACGTGGTATGACGAAAGTCAGCATCGTCGGCGCGGCGGGTACGGTCGGCGCGGCGGCGGGGTACAGCCTCGCGCTCCGCGACGTGGTCGACGAACTCGTGTTCGTGGACATTCCCGAGAAGGAAGACGAGACGGTCGGACAGGCCGCGGACGCGAACCACGGCATCGCCTACGACGCCAACACGGAGGTCGTGCAGGGCGGCTACGAGGCGACCGAGGGCTCCGACGTGGTCGTCATCACCGCGGGCATCCCGCGAAAGCCCGGGCAGACCCGCATCGACCTCGCGGGCGACAACGCGCCCATCATGGAGGACATCGGCTCCTCCATCGCGGAGTACAACGACGACTTCGTCTCCGTGACGACCTCCAACCCCGTGGACCTCCTGAACCGCCACCTCTACGAGACGGGCGACCGCGCCCGCGAGAAAGTCGTCGGGTTCGGCGGCCGCCTCGACAGCGCGCGTTTCCGGTACGTCCTCAGCCAGCGCTTCGACGTGCCCGTGAAGAACGTCGAGGCTTCCATCCTCGGCGAGCACGGCGACGCGCAGGTGCCCGTGTTCTCGAAGGTGCGCGTGGACGGCGCGGACCCCGAGTTCGACGAGGACGAGAAGGCGGAGATCCTCTCGGACCTCCAGGAGTCCGCGATGAACGTCATCGAGCGCAAGGGTGCGACTCAGTGGGGCCCGGCGACGGGCGTCGCGCACATGGTCGAAGCCATCATCCGGGACACCGGCGAAGTCCTCCCCGGGAGCATCGTGCTCGACGGCGAGTACGGCCACGAGGACACCGCGTTCGGCGTGCCCGTGAAACTCGGCTCCGACGGCGTCGAGGAAGTCGTCGAGTGGGACCTCACGGAGTACGAACGCGACCAACTGGGGGAGGCGGCCGAGAAACTCTCCGAGCAGTACGACAAAATCTCGTAATCGTTTCTCAGGAGGGCGGGACTTCGCGGCGGAGTTCCGTCATCTCCGGTTCTTCGTCCGCTTCTTCGTCCTCGGTCCAGACCGGTACTTCCTCCCACGGGTGACACATGGTAGTCAATACCACGTTACGAATACACATATAAAAGTGTTAGCTGCGGGGGTGGGTTCGCGACGGCGGCACGAGGCGAACGGCCCGACGAACCACTCCCGCTTCACGTGGCGTTCGCCGGTGCGCGTGGGTTTTTGACCGTCGCGCGAGACGGCGTTCGTATGCAGGCAGCGATCTATCACGGACCGCGAGACATCCGCGTCGAAGAGGTTTCCGACCCCGAAATCGAAGCCTCGACGGACGCCATCGTCCGCATCACCCACACCGCCATCTGCGGGTCCGACCTCTGGTTCTACCGCGGGGAGAGCGAGAACCGCGAGGGCAACGGTGTCGGCCACGAACCGATGGGCATCGTCGAGGAAGTCGGCGACGACGTGACGAGCGTCGAACCCGGTGACCGCGTGCTCGCGCCGTTCTCCATCTCCTGTGGGGAGTGCGAGTTCTGCCGGAAGGGCCTCCACACCTCGTGCACCAACGGTGACGGCTGGGGCGGCGACAACGGCGGCGCGCAGGGCGAGAAAGTCCGCTGCACGCACGCGGACGGCACGCTCGTTCGCGTCCCCGACGAACACGCCGACGACGAGGACACCCTCGAGTCCCTCCTCCCGCTGACGGACGTGATGTGCACGGGCCACCACGCCGCGGTCAGCGCGGGCGTCGAAGCGGGCGACACCGCGGTCGTCATCGGCGACGGTGCAGTCGGACTCTGCGGCGTCCTCGCCGCTTCCCGACTCGGCGCGGAGCGCGTCATCGCCGTCGGTCACCACGAGGAGAGGTTAGAAATCGCGGAGGAGTTCGGCGCGACGGAAACCGTCAGCGCGCGCGGCGAGGAGGCCGTGGAGGAAGTGAAAGAGCTGACGTACGGCGGCGCGAACCACGTTCTCGAATGTGTCGGCGCGCAGTCCTCGATGGAGACGGCGTTCGACGTCGCACGCCCGGGCGGCACCGTCGGGTACGTCGGCGTCCCCGCCGGCGTCGAAGACACGGACTTCCTCGGCACCGCGTTCTCGAAGAACGTCACCCTCAACGGCGGCGTCGCCCCCGTTCGCGAGTACGTAGAGGACCTCATGGACGACGTCCTGCAGGGCACCCTCGACCCCTCGCCCATCTTCACGAAAACCGTCGACCTCGACGGCGTCCCCGAAGGCTACCGCGCGATGGACGAACGCGACGCGGTGAAAGTGCTGGTCAAGCCCTAAATTATCTGTTCGCCGTCGTCGTCGTAGACGCGGATGGCGTCGACGGGACACGCCCGCGCGGCGAACTTCGCGTCCAACGCTTCGTCCTCGGGAACTTCGCGGCTGAAAATGTCGGGTTCCACTTCGTCCGCGTCGACGAGAACGGCTTTCCCGGCGTCGGTGTCCTTCTCGAAGCCGTCCCACTCGGCGACGCACTGGTACATCCCGATGCAGGTGTCGCGGTCGAACTCGATGCGCATACCCGGGAGTCGGGGTGCGGGGAGTAAAGCGGTGGCGTCTAGAAGGAGAGGTGGCTGGTGGAACTCGGACCTCCGTCGCCCGAATCGATGCCGCCGTCGTGCCGGTAGACGTAGTTCTCGTCCGCGAGATAGACCGTGCCGTCCTCTATCGCGAGGTCGACGTCCACGAGCGTGGTGTCCTTGGCTTCGCCGTTGTCGCAGTACCCCGAGCAAGTATCGAACGAGGAGCCGTGTTTCGGACAGATGACCTCGCCGTCGCGCACCGCCGCGCCGAATCCCCGGTCGAGGCGCTGGAACTCGTGGGGACACTTGTTCACCCAGGCCTCGACGGAGTCCTCGCAGGGCAGGAGGACGATCTCCTCCTCGTTTCCGTAGTCGTCGACCGCGGTGAACAGCCACGACCCCTCGTCGTGAACCGATTCGACCGTCGTGAGTTCCGCGCGTGCCATGCACGACGCGAAGGCCGAACAATACTTTAAACCGCGTGACGACCCAAAGACGAGTAATGAGACCATCGGACCTCGACGGCCTCCCCGACGGCGTTCCCGCCCACCTGGAGGGGGAGGGTATCGAGGAGTTCTACCCGCCGCAGGAAGCGGCCGTCGAGGCGGGCGTGACCGACGGCGAGAGCCTCGTCGCGAGCGTGCCGACCGCGAGCGGGAAGACCCTGATCGCACAACTCGGCATGCTTTCCGCCGTCGAGCGCGGCGGGAAAGCCCTCTACATCGTTCCCTTGCGCGCGCTCGCCGGGGAGAAAGCCCGTGAGTTCGAAGCGTTCGAGGAGTACGGCGTCTCCGTCGGCGTCTCCACCGGGAACTACGAGAGCGACGGCGACTGGCTGGGGTCGAAGGACATCATCGTCGCGACCTCCGAGAAGGTCGACTCGCTGATTCGGAATGGCGCGGACTGGGTGGACGAACTCGGCTGCGTCGTCGCGGACGAAGTCCACCTCGTGGACGACCGGAACCGCGGCCCGACGCTCGAAGTGACGCTCGCGAAACTCCGCCAGCGCGTCCAGAACCTCCAGGTGGTCGCGCTCTCCGCGACGGTCGGGAACGCGGACGAACTCGCGGCGTGGCTGGACGCCGAACTCGTGGACTCGGACTGGCGACCCATCGACCTCCGAACGGGCGTCCACTACGGGCAGGCACTCCACTTAGACGACGGGAGTCAGCGCGAACTCGGCGTCGACGGGTCGAACAGTCAGACGAGCGCGATAGTCGAGGACACGCTCGAAGACGAGGGCTCCACGTTGGTGTTCGTGAACTCGCGGCGGAACGCCGAATCCGCCGCGCGCAGGCTCGCGGACGTCGCCGAGGGCTACGTCGACCCTGACGACGGGGAGGAACTCGCGGAGATAGCCGACGAGATTCGGGGGGTGAGCGACACGGAGACGAGCGACGACCTCGCGAACGCGGTGGAGAAAGGCGCGGCGTTCCACCACGCCGGCCTCGCGAGAGAACACCGCGAACTCGTGGAGGACGCCTTCCGCGCCCGCCTCGTGAAGGTCGTGTGCGCGACGCCGACGCTCGCGGCGGGCGTGAACACGCCGAGTCGGCGCGTCATCGTCCGGGACTGGCAGCGCTACGACGGCGACGTCGGCGGAATGCAACCGCTCTCCGTGCTGGAGGTCCACCAGATGTTCGGGCGGGCGGGCCGCCCCGGCCTCGACCCCTACGGCGAAGCCGTCCTGCTCGCGAACACCCACGAGGAGTTAGAGGAACTGTTCGACCGCTACATCTACGCGGACCCCGACCCGGTGCGGTCGAAACTCGCAGCGGAACCGGCGCTCCGCACGCACGTGCTCGCCGCCATCGCGACCGGCGTCGCCGGAACCCGAGAGGCGCTCCTCGACTTCCTCTCCGGGACGCTGTACGCGACGCAGACGGACGACCCGGGCCGCCTCGAACGCGTGACCGATAGCGTTCTCGACTACCTCGACGCGAACGGGTTCGTGGAGCGCGACGACGGTCTCACCGCGACGTCGAGCGGCCACCTGGTCAGTCGGCTGTACGTCGACCCGATGAGCGCGGCGGAGTTGATTCACGGCCTGGAGGACGCGGCGGACCCGACGCCCTTTGCGCTCTACCAGCTCGTCGCGCGGACGCCGGACATCTACGAACTCTACCTGCGGTCGGGCGACCGGGAGCGGTACACGGCGCTCGCGAACGAACGGGAGGCGGAGTTACTGGGGACGGTCCCGACAGAGTTCGACGACAACGCGTGGGAGGACTGGTTGGCGGCGACGAAAACGGCGAAGCTCCTCGAGGATTGGGCGTCCGAGATGGACGAGGACGCCATCGCGGAGCGCTACAGCGTCGGTCCCGGCGACATCCGGGGGAAGGTGGAGACGGCGGAGTGGCTGTTGAACGCGGCGGAGCGCCTCGCCGGCGACCTCGACCTCGGGAACGCGCGTGCGGTCCGTGATGCGAGAAAGCGCGTGGAGTACGGCGTGCGGGAGGAACTGCTCGACCTCGCGGGCGTGCGGAACGTCGGGCGAAAGCGCGCGCGACGGCTGTACGAGGCCGGTATCGAGACGCGCGCGGACCTCCGGGAGGCCGACAAGTCGGTCGTGCTCGGCGCGCTTCGCGGCCGGCGGCGGACGGCGGAGACGATTCTGGAGAACGTCGGGCACCCGGACCCGGCGATGTCGGCGGTGGACGCCGACGCGGACGCGGAATCCGCGGCGGAGGCGGCCGACGCGGCGACCGCGAGCGGGGAGGACGATGGCGCGGGGCAGGCGAGCCTCGGTGATTTCGAGTGAAGGTCGTCGAGGGTGACGCCGACGTCGACGACGTGGACGCGTTCGTCGCGCGCCTCGACGAAATCGGCGACCGATGGGAGAGTACGGTGCAGGCGTTCGACGCACGATACGTCGCGGGGCGTCGCCACCTCGAATCCGCGCTGCGGCACGCAGAACGCGCCCGCGGGCGCGGCGACGCCATCGCGCGGGACGCGGCGGTCGAAGTCCTCCTGTACGCGGCCGGGCGACGACAGATAAATCAGGCGCTCGAAATGGGCGTCTCGGCGGGCGTGACGCCCGCCGTCGTCGTTGTCGCGGGCGGTGACGAAACGCGCGCCGCAGCGGACGTCGAGGAGGAACTCGACGGTGGGGAGACGCTCGGCGAGTACGACGAGCAGCGGGTGATGGCGTTCTTCGAGATTACGGACGAAGAGCGCGCGGCGACGGACGCGACGCTCACCGACCTCGTCTGTGAGCGCGTCGCCCTGCTCGACGTGGAGAAGTAGCCACCATCGTTTTTCGCGCGGCGTTCGAAGCATTGAGTATGGAAGACGACCCGACCGAGAGCGCGCGTGAACGCCAGCACGAACGCACCGGGGGCGTCGAAGACATCGTGGAAGAAACGCTCGACGGCGTGAGTTATCCGACGAACCCGAGCGAGATGAAGGCCGCGTACGGGGAGAGTCGGGCGGAACTCCCGAACGAGACGGAGGCGATGGGGGACGTGTTCGACCGGCTGGAGGACAAGGAGTACGAGACGTACGAGGACGCGCGGGAGGCCGTGCTCGGCGAACTCACCGGTCGCGCGGGCGCGGAACGTGGCGACCTGAACGAGTACAATCGCGAACGCGAGCTGGACGCGCTCGAAGAGGAAGAATCGGAGAGTTACGCGGACGAGTAGTTCCAGTCGAAACGAAGCCCGCGGAGAGCACGCGGGCGTCTGACGGCCGTCGGACTATCCGTGTGAGCGCGTGAAAAGTAGTCCATACTGGATTCGAACCAGTGTCGTTGCCCCCAGAAGGCAACAGGATTGGCCACTACCCCAATGGACTGCAACCGATAGAACGAGGTTCGAATTTATTAGCCTTGCGAAGGCGGTTCGGTAGCGTGGTCAGGGCTGGAAGGCGGTGACGCGGCCGGTGTCGGTGGCGGCGTAGACGGTGCCGTCCGCGAGGACGGGCGTGGTGAGGGAGGAGGCGTCGTCGAACGTCACGGAGAGCGCGGGTTCGCCATCCGCGGCGTGGCGGGCGACGAGCGTCGGGGGGACGGCGGGGTCGTCGGGGGACGCGACGTAGGAGACGAGGGAGGGAGAGAGCGCGAGCGGACTGTCGAGCGTCGCGTTGGTTCCCCAGAGGAGGTCGCCGGAGCCGGGGTCGCGTGCGTGGATGCCGGACTGGAGGCGGGCGAACAGGCGACCGTCGATGGGTGGCGCGGCGACGAGGCCGCCGCCGCGGACCGTCCAGCGTTCCGCTCCGGAGTCGGCGCTGTACGCGCCGATGCGTTCACCGCCAGCGTAGACGACGCCGTCGTCCGTCGTCGCGTGCGAGGCGGCCGACCAGTCGGGGCCGCGCCAGCGAACGCTCCCCGATTCGGGGTCGAAGCCGGTGAGTCGGTAGCCGGTGTCGCGCTCGACGGAGGTGACGACGGTGTTCGCGGTGACGTCGAAACCGCCCGCGACGCCGTACGACTTCTGCCACCGTGGCTCGCCGTCCGCGAGCGCGATAGCGCGGACACCGGCGTACGACGCGACGTAGACGCCGCCCGCGCCGACGCCCCAGTCCGAGGGGTCGCCGACTTCGGCGGTCCACTGCACGTCGCCCGTCGCGTGGTCGATTGCGGCGAGGCGTTCGCCTTCGTTCGCGAGCGCGTCGTCGTGCGTCGCGACGAGCGCGAGGCCGTCGTGGACCCCGAAGAACGTGAGGAAGGACGTTTCGTCGAGGGATTTCGACCACTCCCTGTCGCCGGTTTCGGCGTCGAGCGCGACGAGTTCGAAGCCGCGGCCGGCGGTGCCAGCGCCCTCGCCGGGGACGACGTAGACGCGGCCGTCCGCGACGGTCGGGGACGCGCCGGTGAAGCCCGTGAAGCCGATTCCGGCGTCGACGCTCCAGCGTTCGTCCCCCGAGTTCGGGTCGAGCGCGACGAGGCGGCCGTCTTTTCGGCCGACGTAGAGCGTGCCGTCGGCGAGCGCGGGTGGGAGGCCGACGGAGCCGCCGAGGTCGTGCGTCCACGTCGCGGCGTCTTCGTCGCAGGGTCGCGTCGTCGTTCCACTCGAACCGCTGGGTGCGTCGGCGGAGCAGCCAGCGACGCCGGCGAGGAGGGCGAGACCGCCGGCGCGAAGCGCGTTTCGTCTGGTGAGCGCGTCCATGTTCCCGTGGACGGACGGGGATTCAAAGGGCCTTCTCCAGACTGAAGTAGCCGTTTCACCAACCCACATAACCCTGAGCGTGCATACTTCGACACCTATTTTTGGACGAGTTGTGCACGTTCTCGTATGTACATCGGGCGATTCATCGTGGTCGGACCGGGCGTCGGAGCGTATCGAGTGTCCTCGCGGTCGTTCCCGAACCGGACGGTCGTGGAGCGCGACGACCTGCTGACGGTCGTGCCGACGGCGGAGGCAGCGGAGACGGACAACCCGTACGTGTCGTACAACTGCGCGCGACCCGTCGACGGGCAGGCCGTCGTAGGCAACGGCTCGCACGTCGACCCCGTCACGGAGAAACTCGAACTCGGCTATCCGGCGCGCGACGCCCTCGTCTCCGGGTTGTTCGCGCTCGACTACGAGAAAGACGACTACGACACGCCCCGCATCGCGGGCGTCGTCGGCGCTGACGAAGCCTACGTCGGAATCGTGCGCAAGGACGCGCTACTCGTCGAAGCCGTCAGTGAGCCGACGCTGGTGGCGACCTACGAGAAGAACAGCCCCGAAGCGTACGCGCTCTCCGCGGAGGCGGCGGACGAGGCGGCCCGAGAGGTGTACGACGCGAACTTCGAGCACGCGGTGTGCGCGGCGGGCGTCACCGTCGACGCCGACGGCGTGACGTTCGCGCGATACGACGGTAACGAGTAAGGACTCGGAGTCGAAACGAGGGGTATGCGAATCGGCGTCCTCTCTGACATTCACGCGAACGAGGTGGCGCTCTCCGCCGTCCTCGCCGACATGCCGGACGTGGACGCGCTGGTGTGCGCGGGCGACGTCGTCGGCTACAATCCGTGGCCCGCGGAGTGCGTGGACGTGCTGCGAGAGCGCGACGTCCCGACGGTGATGGGGAACCACGACCGGAAGATAGCGGAGGGAACGAACTTCCGCGGGAACGGGATGGCGCGCGCCGGCATCACCCATGCAGAGCGCGAACTCGACGCGGACCAGCGCGCGTGGGTTCGCGCACTCCCCCGCGAGCGCACCCTGTTCGACGGGCGGGTGAAAGTCGTCCACGACCACCCCGTTCGGAAGAACCACTACACGTATCCCGAGGAGTTCAGCGCCGAACTGCTCGCGGGCGAGGACCTGCTCGTGCTCGGTCACACGCACGTTCAGCACCACGAGCGGTACGCCGAGGGCGTCGTTCTGAATCCGGGGAGCGTCGGGCAACCGCGGGACCGCGACCCGCGCGCTGCGTACGCCGTCGTCGACCTCGACGGCCTCTCAGTCGAGGAACGTCGGGTCGAGTACGACATCGACGCCGTGCGGGAGGGCGTCCGCGCGGCCGGGTTGCCGGACGCGACCGCGGACCGCCTCGCCGACGGCCGCTAGGCTGGGTTCCGAGACCGACACCGATAGGACGCGGCCGCCCGACGTTCGCGTATGTCCGAGTTCCAGACCAACGGCTTCGGCACCTACCTGTTGACCGGCCCGCAGTGCGCGGAGAGCGTCGCGACGGGCGTCGACGCCGGCTATCGGCACGTCGACACCGCCCAGAGCTATCAGAACGAAGCGCTCGTCCGCCAGGGCCTCGAATCCGCGGACGTCGACCGAGACGACGTGTTCGTCGCGACGAAACTCTCCACGCGAAACCTCGGGTACGAGGACGCCGTCGACACCGCCTACGAGTCCGCCGCTCGCCTCGGCGTCGACACCATCGACCTGTTGTACGTTCACTGGCCGCTCGAAACGTACGACGTCGAGGAGACGACGCGCGCGCTGAACGAACTCCACGACGACGGCCTCGTCGAACGCATCGGTCTCTCGAACTTCCGGCCCGACCAGTTGGACGACGCCCGCGACCGCCTCGACTCCGACCTCTTCGCCCACCAGGTCGAGTGTCACCCCCTCCTCCAGCAGGACGAACTGCGAGCGTACGCCCGCGAACACGACCACTGGCTGGTCGCGTACTCGCCGCTCGCGCGCAACGAAGTCGCCGACGTCGACGTGATTCAGGACATCGCGGACGCCCACGACGCCACGCCCGCCCAGATCAGTCTCGCGTGGCTCGACGGACTGGAGAACGTCGCCGCCATCCCGAAGGCGACGAGTCGCGAACACATCGAGGAGAACGTCGCCGCGCGCGACGTTACGCTCACCGACGACGAGATGGCGCGCATCGAGAACATCGAAGCAGAACACCGCATCGTCGACTTCGACGACGCGCCCTGGAACCAGAACTAGTCGTCCGCGACGACAGCGCGGAGACACGAGACGAACGACGAGAACGCGAGGAACGTCCCGACGGCGAACACGAGGAGGTAGACCCCGCTGCCCGACCCCGAAATCGGACCTATCGTGGGGTTGGCTTTCATGTAGCCGTACCAGTGGTAGGACTCGAACGCGTACACCATCAGGAGAACACCGAGCGTGAATCCGAGGGCGTATTTGAGCGACCCGACCGGGACGTCGGCGTCCGTCCGTTCGTCGGAGGAGTCGGAGACCATGTGCGGGAATCCCCCCGTCTGCACGTAACGTTTCGGGATATCCGCTCGCGCGTTCGGTGACTCCGAACGCAGGGTGGTGTTAGTTATTCGGAGAAGAGGTCTTGGATGATTTCGAGGACGTCGTTGCGGTCCTCCCAGTCGACGAAGAGCGCGACGGAGGTGGCGCTCGTGATTACGTCGTGGATGTTGATGCGGGCGTCGGCGATGGGGGAGACGATGCGGTTGATGACGCCGGGTTGGTTCGGGAGTTCGCCGCCGAGAACGCGGACGACGGCGACGTCGTCGATGACCGTCACGCTCGAGAGCGCGGCGTCGTCGATGACTTCGCGGTGGAGGACGTTCTCCGCGTGTTCCGCGAGGTCGTTGTCGACGTAGAACGTCATCGAATCCATCCCGGACGCGACGGCGTCGACGTTGATATCGCTCTCCGAGAGGGCGGTGGAGAGCCGTGACATGATTCCGGGTTGGTTGCGGATGGCGCGTCCGGCGACGGTGAGGCAGGCGAGCGGCGTCTCGCGCATGTCGATGATGTTCTCGAACTGCCCCTCGATGCGCGTGCCGCCGGAGAGCAGGTCGCCGTGCTGGTAGTGGACGACGCGGACTTCGAGGTCCTCGTCCTTGTAGGAGAGCGCGGACGGCGCGACGACTTCCGCGCCGCGGAAGGAGAGGTTGCGGAGTTCGTCCACGGTGATTTCGCCGACGTTCCGCGCGCCCTCGACGACGTGCGGGTCCCCGGTCATGATTCCCTCGACGTCGGTGACGATGACGACTTCGTCCGCGTGGACGTACCGCCCGAGCATCACGGCGGTGGTGTCGCTTCCGCCGCGCCCGAGGGTCGTGACGTTCCCCTCGTGGTCTTCCGCGAGGAAGCCCGTGATGACGGGGACGACGTCGTCGAGCTGTTCGGCGAGTTTCTTCGCGCGGCGTTCCGTCTCCTCGGTGTCGACCTCGCCGCGTTCGTTCGTGACGACCGGCCAGTCCGGGTGGCCGGGTTCGAGGAACACGGCGTTGACGCCGCGCGCCGTGAGCGCGGCCTTCAACATCCGCACCGAGGTGCGTTCGCCCATCGAGACGATCTCCGCGCGGTCCGCGGGCGCGGCGTCGAACGCGATGTCCTCCAGGAGGTCGTCGGTCGTGTCGCCCATCGCGGACGCGACGACGGCGACTTCGTGACCGGCGGCGACGGCGTCGGCGACCGACGCGGCCGCACGGTCGATTCGCTCCCCGCTCCCGAGACTCGTTCCGCCGAACTTCGCTACGACGCGCATCGGCGTCCCCCCGTGTCAGTCGTGTGCACAGCCATACCCCGGAATAGCGCTGGCGGGGAGATAACGGCTTCGTCGCACGGAACTTTTGCCCACGCCCCGCGTATGCATACGTATGGACGTTCGCGACGCAGCAGAAACGGACGCCTCCGACCTCGCAGACCTCCTCGACACCCCCGTCGGCGTCGCGGAGCGCCTCCTCCGGGAGCGCGCGGTCACGGTCGCAGAACAGGACAGAACAGTCGTCGGCGTCGTCGCCTACGAAGTCTCGGACGGCGCGGTCCACGTCACTCGCCTCACGGGCGACCCCGACGCGGTTTCGCGACTACTGGACGAACCGCTCGCGTTCGCGGATGCCGAGGACCTCCCGGTCAAACTGTTCGTCACCGAATCGGAAGGTGACGTGCGGCGCGCAGTGGAAACGAAGGGGTTCCAGGAAGTGGGAGCGGGACCGACGCTCGACGGCGAACCCACGAAGAAGTACCAGTATTAGGGTTCGTCCACGTCGTCGTCGCGCCACGTCTCCGGTACTTCGATGACGTACCGGCCGTTCTCCTGTAGGGCGATGATGTACTCCTCGCGGTCGTAGAGTTCCATCAGGTTCAGTTCGTACTGTCCGGGCGCAACGATGCGAATCGACTCGAACTGACTGTTCAACTCCTCGCGGAGCGCGTCCATGTCCGGCCGCTCGTCGGACTCGGGCTCCTGGACCACTCGTCCCTCGCGTTCGGGTGCGGGTGGCAGGTCGTCCGACTCGACCATCTCAGAGCGCGCGGACGCCTGCGCGGTGTCCTCGCGTTCAGGTTCGTCTATCTCGGGCGTGGAACTAGCGTCGGTGTCGGGACTGCTCGCTGCGTCGGCCGGCGGCCAGTCGTCCGGTTCGTCGCCGCCATCGTCACCGGAGAACGTGTCGCGGACGCTCGCCGCCGCCTTCCCCACCGCCGACGCGACCGACCCCCCGGTTTCGGGTTCGTCCGGTTCGTCGCCGGTCGGTTCGTCCGGCGGGGACTCTGGATGGAACTGGAACTTGTTCCCGCCGCACTCCGGGCACCCCGAGAGCATCTCCTTCGACCCGTCGGGAAACGCGTGCCCGCAGTTCGTACACTGGTGTGGCATCTACTTCCGGGAGATGAGCGCGCTGATGAGGGTGTCGTCCTTGTGCAGCGACTTTATCTGGTTCGCCGGTCCGATGACCGTGAGTTTCGACGACGAGTTCTTCCCCATCAACCGATTGAGGAACCCCCCGTCGTTCGTCTCCGACCGCGGGAACGACTCGATTTCGATACCCGAGAAGCCGTCCGGGTTGATCTCGCTCATCGTCACCTCGATGAGTTTCGACTCCTCGTCCGGGCTCAGTCCGCGTTCGAGCACCACGATGTTGCCGTCGTGGACGCCGTCGAGGATGAGTCGAATCTTCTCCATCGACGTTTTCCCTTCCATCCGCTCGCCGCTGATGAAGTCGATCTGGACGCCGTCTTCGTGTTCTATCTCTGGCATGGTTATCACCCGAACTTGGTCGCTATCTCGTCGTACACCTCGTCCATGTTGTCACCCTCCAGCGCCGAGAGCGGGATGGTGTCGTGCTGTGGGAAGGCGTTCTTGATGCGCTGGATGTTCGCGTCCTCGAGGTCCGTCTTGTTCGCGAGGATGAGAACGGGGAGGTCGCGGGACTCGATGATGCCGATGAGCATCGTGTTCACTTGCGTGAACGGGTCCGTCGTCGCGTCGAGCACGTAGATGACGCCGTCGACGTCCTCGCGAAGCCAGTGCATCGCCTCCGCGACGCCCTCGGTCGCCTCGCGCGACCGCCGCACGGCCTCGTCTTTTTCCATGCCGTGTTCGACGAACTCCTCGTAATCGACCTTCGTCGCGACGCCGGGCGTGTCGACGATGTCGATGCTGACGGTGCGGCCGTCGCGTTCTATTTCGACGTTCTCCTTCCGGCGGGCGCGCCGAGTTTCGTGTGGAACGTGGCTCTCTGGGCCGATGGCGTCACCGGTCCAGTCGCGGGCGATACGGTTCGCGAGCGTGGTCTTCCCGGCGTTAGGAGGGCCATAAATGCCGATCCGTTTCGGCTCGTCGGCCTCGCCGGAGAACAGGCTCGCCGTGACGTCGGAGATGCTCTGTCGTAATTCTGCGAACAGTCCCATCCTTGCCTCCCATACGCACCCCCATACGTGTAAGGCTAACGCAGAGCGCCTCGCACGCGGGAGTACGTACGTAGTGTGTGCCTACCGACGACGCCACACCGTATAAACGTACGTCAGACAACGAGTCCCCCGACGAAGACGTGTGGACTAATCGCAAGAGGAGGTTGGGATTCCGGTTCGACGGGAAGTGAGGGGGTCGGCGGTAGGACGAGGGTAACCGGAGGGGTCGTCTCGGGTGCGAGGAGGGGCGAGTCGGCCCGGTTCGGGAGGTCGGTGAGACTACCCGATCGCCCCCCACCCCTTCGTTTCGACTGGAAACGGCCGAGACGGTGGGTGGGGGGACGCGAGCCGGCGGGAGTGACGCGGGTTCGGTTCTAGATTACTAGACGCCTCCGACCAATCACAACTGTTCTTCTTGCAGTACGGGTTTGGTTGTTAGAGTAGTGTCTTAATGGTTTCCATCGTGTAGGGACACTCCTGACCACCCACCCCTCCCGTTCAGCAGTTCCACCCGAAACGAAGGGGTGGGGGGGTTGGCCACACCCCACCTTCCCACCCGTTCGTTTCCGGTGGAACCGGATTCTTCTCGAAAACACGACTCGAGCGATCGCCGAACCAGCTGTCCCTGACGGGGGGTCGCCGAACCGAGTTGGAGTCGAACCGAGGGGGTTCGTTCGGGTGTTCCCGTCGCCGTACCTCGTTGCGCTCCCGATTCTCCGCTTCGTTAGGACGCGTCTACCGCACTCGTCACACTCCCGAAACCGCCGCGGAAACGCACCCTCGCCGGTAATCAGTGGCTAACTACTTTCTTTCGGTTCGCGCATCGAAACTTATTAATCGGAGCGATTTCCATTGTTTCATCTGCATCAACTGCGTCCGCCTCGCAGGTACGCGCTGGAAATCCGGGTCGGTACCGCCGTCCGCTCCGGTTCTCGCGGGTCGGGCTGGATACTCCACCTGAAACAAGGGGGTGTGTGACTGAGACATGACAGACGGAACCCCGTCGGACGACCGACGCACGGCAGACAGGAACTTCGACGTCGAACTCGACGACGTCCTCGAAGACGAGGGCGACGGCCTCTTCGACGACCTCCTCAGCGGGGAGCCCATCTTCGAGAACAAGGAAGTCCTGCGTCCGTCCTACACGCCCCACGAACTCCCCCATCGGAACGAACAGATCAACAACATGGCGACCATCCTCGTCGCCGCGCTCCGCGGGGAGACCCCCTCGAACATCCTCATCTACGGGAAGACGGGGACCGGGAAGACCGCGTCCGCGAAGTACGTCAGCCAGGAACTCGAGAACACGTCCCGGAAGTACGAGGTTCCCTGCGAGGTCGAGTACATCAACTGCGAGGTCACCGACACTCAGTACCGCGTGCTCGCACAGCTCGCGAACACGTTCCTCGAACAGAACCGCGAGTTCATCGACTCACGTATCTCCGAACTCGAAGACCTCCGCGAGGACGCGCGCGACGACCCGGACGCGCTCTCCGACACCGACTTCGACTCAATCCGCCAGATAGACAACCGCATCGAGTCGCTCGCCGACGACCGCACCGAGATGGACGACGTGCCGATGACGGGGTGGCCGACCGACCGCGTGTACACGGAGTTCTTCGACGCCGTGGACTACGTCGAACGCGTCGCGGTCATCATGCTCGACGAGATCGACAAACTCGTCGAGAAATCCGGGGACGACACGCTCTACAACCTCTCCCGGATGAACTCGGAACTCGACAACTCTCGCGTCTCCATCATCGGCATCTCGAACGACCTGAAGTTCACCGACTTCCTCGACCCCCGCGTCAAATCGTCGCTCGGCGAAGAAGAGATCGTCTTCCCGCCGTACGACGCGAACCAACTCCGCGACATCCTCCAGCACCGGAGCGAAACGGCGTTCAAGGGTGGTGCGCTCTCCGACGACGTCATCCCGCTCTGCGCTGCGTTCGCGGCGCAGGAACACGGTGACGCGCGGCGCGCGCTCGACCTCCTCCGCACCGCGGGCGAACTCGCGGAACGCGACCAGTCCGACGACGTGACCGAAGCGCACGTCCGGCGCGCGCAGGACAAGATAGAACTCGACCGCGTGGTCGAAGTCGTCCGCACTCTCCCCACGCAGTCGAAACTCGTCCTCTACGCCATCCTGATGCTCGAAAAACACGGCGTCCACAACATCAACACGGGCGAAGTGTACAACATCTACAAACGCCTCTGTGACGAAATCGACGCCGACATCCTCACCCAGCGACGGGTGACGGACCTCATCAGCGAACTCGACATGCTCGGCATCGTGAACGCCGTCGTCGTCTCGAAAGGCCGGTACGGCCGCACCAAGGAGATCAACCTCTCCGTCCCGGTGGACGAGACGGAAGCCGTCCTCGAAGCCGACTCGCGACTGGGGGACGTGGAGAACGTCACGCCGTTCGTGCAGGCGCGCTTCGAGAGCGAGTGATTAGACGAGTTCGCCGACCGCTTCGCCCATACTCGCTTCGCCGGAGAACACGAGCCGGACGTAGCCGAGCCACGGGACGCGGAACTGCGCGCGTCCGCGCACCCACGACGGTTCGACGGGCGAGCTAATGCCGTTTATCTGGTCGTAGTACTGGTTGTGGTCGCCTTTCGTGATGAAGCCAGCGTGGGGTGCGGGACAGTTCGCTATCGCCTCACAGCTACTGCCGTCGACGTAGTTCGGGTTCGCTTTGTCGTACCAGTTCTCGCTGTCGTTCACCCAGAAGCGCGCGCGATGGATGATGGGTGTGGTTCCGCCTGCGCCGTCGCGTTCGTAGACGATAACGTCGCCGTAGCCGCCGAAGCGCGAGTACTCGACTCGTTCGCCGGTGTCGTAGGGGACGACGCCGGTGTCCGCGTAGCCGTTACTCCCGGCGAAGCGGTGTTCTTCGACGACGAACACGAGGTCGCCGCGCTGCATGTGTGGTTGCATGCTTCCGCTCTCGACGGCGACGAGCGGCGGCCACAGGCCGCTGACCGCGAATAGGAGGAGGCCGACGAGGATGACGGCGAGCGCGCTCGACACCAGTTCGCGTACGAACACGACCGCGTCGTTGTCGGTCTCGAACACCCATCGAACGGCGTCGGTCGCGCTGCGACCGGCGTCCGACGGGTCGTCACGGGGCATGGACTGCGGTACGCGAGGGGGGGAGAACAACGTTTTCCTTCGGGTATCCGCACCGCAGGGCTTTTGCTCGCGTCCCTCTTTTTCGGGGACTGTGCCGAACTCGACGCCCGTGGTGGTGGTTCGGGAACTCACGAGCCGCGGCTACAACGCGGACCGCGCGGCAGTGACCCTGCTCGCGCACGAACCCGACCCCGAACGGGCGGTCGAGCACGTCGTCGAGAACGCGCCCGCGGACGTCCTCACCATCACCGCCGACCACGTCCGCGAAGCGCTCGCCGACACGGACGACGATGGCGGAGCGACCACCGCGGACGCCGACGCAGGACGACCAACCGACGCCGGTGCGTCCGCCGAAACTGACGCCGGAACGGAGGGAACTGCAGCCGACGACGCCACCGAAACGACCGCGACTGCTGCAACCACGTCTCCCGCTCACGACCAGTCGCCTCCGCCTGAACCGGAGCCCGAGACGCCCACCGAGGGAGACCCTATCGTTTCGACTGGAAAAACGGACGAAGAATCGACTTCGATAGAAAATAACACTCCAGTGGAAACAGGGGATGTGGAATCGGGTGGGACGAGCGTTTCGGACGCCGAGGAGGGGAGCTTCGAGCGCGTGGTGGACGACGCACTCCACGAGATCGCCATCGCGAACGACATCACGGGCGAGTCCACCGGAACCGGGGAGTACAAGGATTTCGTGGCGACGTTCCGCGACCGCTACGAGCGCCTGTCGAAGAAACTCCGGGGGCGCGTGAACCACCGGCCGACGAACGCGCTCGACTCGATGCCGGGCGGGAGCGACGCCGCCGTCGTCGGGATGGTCAACGACATTCGGTCGACCGCGAGCGGGCACTGGCTCATCGAGTTGGAGGACACGAACGGCGTGTTCCCCGCGCTCGTGATGAAAGACCGGGACACCGCGGACCTCGTGGACGAACTCCTCACCGACGAAGTCATCGCCGTCGAGGGGTCGCTCTCGCAGGACGGCGGCATTCTGTTCGTGGACGACCTCCACTTCCCGGACATCCCGCGCACGCACAAGCCGAACACCGCGGACCGTCACGTGCAGGCCGCGCTCATCAGTGACGTGCACGTCGGCAGTCAGGAGTTCGCGGACTACGCGTGGGAGTCGTTCGCGCAGTGGCTCCACACCGAGGAAGCGGAACACGTCGAGTACCTTCTCATCGCGGGCGACATGGTGGAGGGCGTCGGCGTCTACCCGAACCAGGACGAGGAACTCGACATCGTGGACATCTACGACCAGTACGAGCGGTTCTCGGAGTACCTCAAGGAAGTTCCGGGGGACATGGAGATCGTGATGATTCCGGGGAACCACGACGCGGTCCGCCTCGCGGAACCCCAGCCCGCGTTCGACGAGGACCTCCGCGACATCATGAGCGCCCACGACGCCCGCATCACGGGCAACCCGAGTACGGTAACCGTAGAGGGCGTGAACGTCCTGATGTACCACGGCGTCAGCATCGACGAGATAATCGCCGAACACCCGAGCGAATCGGTCTCCTACGACGCCCCCCATCGGGCGATGGAACAACTCCTCCGAAAGCGCCACGTCGCGCCCCGGTACGGCGGTCGGATGCGCGTCGCACCCGAAAAGGAGGACTACCTCGTCGTCGACGACGTGCCGGACGTCTTCCACACCGGCCACGTCCACAAACTCGGCGTCGGCGAGTACCACAACGTCCGCCTCGTCAACTCAGGGTGCTGGCAGGAACAGACGTCCTTCCAGAAATCCGTGAACATCGATCCGGACGTCGCCACCGCGCCAATCCTCGACCTCGACACGCTCGACATCACCGTGCGGAAGTTCGAAAACTAGGCCGGACGATTGCCGACTGCCGAAGTTCCTTTTAGGAGTCACGTCAATCAGGGGTCGTGTTCCGCGCCGCGTTCCGTCGGCTCACCGCCGTCCTCTACGCGTTCCCCGGTCTGCTCGCGCGCCTCGGCGTCATCGATCGCGAGAAGGGCGAGGAGGCGTTCGACCTCGCCGTCCCCGCGATGGTCACGGGCGGCCTCCGCACCCTCCTGCGGACCGCGGACTTCTTCATGGTCAGCCTCGCCGCGGGCGGGAGCGCCGTCGCAGCCCTCGAATTCGGCTTCCAGTACTACTTCATCCCGTTCGGTCTGGCGCTCGCGCTCACCTCGGGCACCATCAGCGTCGTCTCCCGACTGAAGGGCGCGGGCCGCGACGCGGAAGCGGACTTCGCCATCAAGCAGTCTCTCTGGCTCGCCATCGTCCTCTCCATACCGATAACGGCCGCCACGTGGGTGTACGCCGACCCGCTCATCGGCTTACTCACGGACAACCCCGACACCATCGCGAAAGGCGCGCTCTACCTCCGCATCGTGATGCTCTCCGTCGTCTTCCGTTTCTGGAGCATGATCGCTGCACGCGCGCTCGCCGGCGCGGGCGACACCCGCACCCCGATGTACGTCCGCCTCCTCACCCTCCCGACGAACATCCTCTTGAACGCTCTCCTCATCTTCGGCATCTGGATATTCCCCGAACTCGGCATCGCGGGCGCGGCCATCGGCACCGCCGCCGCGAACGCGCTCGCCGCGGTCATCTTCTTCGCCGTACTCCTCTCGGGAAACTACGGCGTCCGCCTCCGCCTCGGCGGCAAACAGTGGGACTGGGCGGTCGCGGCCGAAATCGTCCGCGTCGCCCTCCCGCTCGCCGGCACCCGACTCTCGCGGACGCTCGGCCGCTTCCCCTTCTTGTTCGTCCTCGGCATCCTCGGGACGGACGTGGTCGCCGCGTACGCCATCGGCCGCCGCGTGATGCTGCTCGCGATGATGCCCGCGTGGGGGTATTCGACCGCGGCATCCACGCTCGTCGGGCAAGCCATCGGCGGCGGCCGGGACGACGCCGCGACCGCGTACGGCTGGCAGACGCTCCGCATCGCGCTCGCAACGCAACTCCTCATCGCCGCCGCTATCTTCGTCGCCGCGGAACCCATCGCGGCCGCGTTCAACGCCACGAACCTCGACCTCACCGTGACGTTCATCCGCGTGTTCGGTCTCGGTGTCGCCGGGTTCAGCATCTCCCGGACGATGCGCGGCGGCCTCCGCGGCGCGGGCGACACATCGTGGCCGTTCTACGGCGGGCTCCTCGGGACGTACATCGTCCGTTTGCCGGTCGCGTTCGCCGCGCTCCCCGTCGGCTTCACCATCGCCGTCCCCCTGCTCGGCCTCACAGTCGCGCCCGGACTCGGCTGGGCGCTCCCCGCAGTCTACGTCGCCATCCTCGGCGACATGTACGCGCGCGCCGTCGTCAACGTCGTCCGGTTCGAATCGGGGAAGTGGCGCGCCATCGGTTCGCCCGGATAGCCGGAACTGGTCGGATTTAAGTGATGCGCGCCCTCCTACTCCGATATGAGCAAAGCGACCCAGTACGTCGTCGGTACCGTCGGCGCAGCCGCGATTCTCTCCATCGTCGTCGTCCTCCAGATCGCGTTCGCGTGACCTTCGAGCCGCGAGACCTCCCCGCCGACGTTGCGGGTGTCCGCGACGACCACGCACCGGACGCCGTCGTTCTCGACTTCTCGAACGACTTCGAGACGCTCTCACAGCGCGCGCTCGACGACATCGCGACCCGCGCGGACGGATTGTCGCCCGTCGACTACGACGCCAACTGGCTTCCGGCGGACGCGCCCGCGATGCTTCAGCGACTCGCGACGAACGACCTCGTCGTCGGGATGCCCGGCGACGGCAGCATCGCCTGGACTCGCCAGACTACGCCACCGTTCGTCATCGTCAAGTCGCGCGTCGAGGGGTCCCCGGCGGAGTTCGTGGACTTCCTCGTCGCCGAAGCGCTGGTCGAAGTCGGCCTCGACGTGCCCGAACACTTCCTCGGATTCTTCGAAGACGAGTATCGGGAGTTTGCCAACTCGGTGGACCGCGACCCGGCGACGACGTATCAGCTCGCCGTCGCCGTCTACGACGCCTACCGCGGCCTCCACACCCGTGAGGTGTTCGAAGCGTGGGCGGACGAGTATCCACGTCTGCACGACGCGTGGGGCGACGCAGGGGAGCGGTTAGAGCCGCGGCTCTCGGACCTGTCGTCGGCTGTCGCGCGCGGCGAAACGGACCTCGGCGACGCGGCCGAACTCGCGTGCAGCGCCGTCAAGCACGGCCTCGACGTGCCGACCCCGTTCGCCGCACTCGATTCTGCGGCGTACCGCCAGTACGGCGCGTCCTACGCGGTGAAGTGGGCGGACAAAGTGTTCTAAGGTTCGCTCACGGTGACGGAGCCGTCACCGTCGAGTTCGACGACGAGTCCGCACTCCTCGCGGAACCGGTCGATGGTCTCCGGGTCGTGGACCTCGGTGGAGACGTGGAACAGACCGACTGCGTCGTACTCCACGAGCAGGTCGGCGATGCGGCTGAGCGCGTCGACAGCGCGCTCCTCGTCCGCGTAGTACGCGAGTTCCGTGATGGAGTCGAAACTCACCCGTCGCTTCCCGTCGGAGTCCGCGAGGAAGTCCTCGGTGACGCTGATGATGCCGTCCACGTCGTCGGGCGCGGAGACGTACCGGATGTGGTTCGCGCCCCGTCGCGAGTAGCCGCGTTCGACGCTCAGCGTGTCGAGGATGTCCGCACGCCCCTCGTCGACATCGTAGTAGTCGAGTTTCTGTTCGACTTCGCGCGCGGTGGTGCGCGTGGAGACGACGAGGAAGCGGTCCGTGTCCGTCTTGAGGAAGTCGGTGTCGATGCGGTCCGTCTCGCCCGTGCTCGGGTGGAGGAGGAGGACCGTCGTTCCCCCGGGAATCGACGCTGGTCCGCCCTCGATGGCGAGTTCGTAGTCCATGTATCCCCCAAGTACGGCGTCCGACTTAAGGAATCCTGGTTGGCTGGCACGACGGGCGTTCCCCTCCGCGAACGCCCGCCCGTCGGATTTCATGGTGGCGTCCGCGACCCGACTCAGGTCACGCCAACCGCTGGCCGCCCGATGGTATTTGAAGGTTCGTCGGTGCGGGTGCTGTGCGGGGGCAGTTGGTGGGGTCGTGAGCATCAGCGCGCCGAAGGCGCGCTGTTCACGCGAGCACTCCGTGCTCGCGGTTTTTTGGTGCAGATTTTTTGGAGGAGTGGTTCGCGCAGCGAACCCGACGAGAAAAAAGGTGCAAACGGTGGGTATTAGAGGTCTCGTGCGTTGAAGCGGAGGTAGCCGACGAGGGGGGTGAGGACGAGCCACGCGAGGAGTATGACGAGAGCGGCGCCGCCGGAGAGGAGGATGGAGTCGGGGAGTCGCATGCCGCCGGTCAGTCCTGCTTCCGGGATGTAGGTGTTGAGGGCGTAACTATAGGCGCTCGATGGTGCGATTCGTCCGAGGAACGCGAACCAGACGGGGGGTGTGCCGGTGGGGATGAAACTGCCGTTGAGGAGGTAGTTGACGGCCCACGGGACGAAGTCCCAGATGACTTCGATGACGAGGAAGAAGCTGGCGGCGGCGATGGTGGCGCGGCCGCCGTCTCTGGTGGTGGCGGAGATGCCGACGCCGATGGAGGTGTAGACCGCGCCGAGGACGAGGGAGAGCACGCCGAAGATGGCGAGCGCGGCGAGGTCGACGGTGTCGTAGAGCGCGAGTGTGACGAGGATGCCGGCGAGGACGCCGACGACGATGGAGAGCGAGAGGACGGCGGTGCGGCCGACGACTTTCCCGAGAACTGCGTCGCGGCGGCTGTGGGGGAGCGAGAGGAGGAGTTTCGCGCTTCCGGATTCGACTTCGCCGGCGATGGCTTTGTGGCCGACGACGAGGCCGGTGATTGGGACGAGGAGGGAGACCGGACTCGAGAGGAACGCGACGAGGCCGAGGCTGTCGACGGTGGGGTCGCCGGTCGGTGCCTGATTCGCGAACAGCGTGTAGGCGTACGCGATACCGGCCATGAAGAGGACGAAGAGGACGGTGAGCCCCCAGAGCATTCGGGAGCGAAGCGCGTCACGGAAGTCCTTCTTCGCGACGACGGTCCAGCTCATCGGTCGCCCTCCGTGTACGCCGCGAACACTTCGTCCAGGCTCGCGTCCTCGGTGGCGAAGTCCTCGACGGTCACTCCCGTGCGTTCGATGGCGTCGAGCACTCTCGTTTTCGCGGCGTTGTCTGCGTGGACGCGGATGGTGTCGCGGTCCGAACTCACGTCCGAGACGCCGTCGACGTTCTCCACGGCTTCGATGGCTTCGGGCGTAACTTCGCTGACGACGAGCGTCAGGACGGTGCCGGTGCTGACGTTCTCGCGGAGGCCGCGGATGGTGTCCTCGGCGACGAGTTCGCCGCGTCGAAGGATTCCGACCCTGTCGCAGACGGCTTCGACCTGTTCGAGGATGTGACTGGAGAAGAAGACGGTCGCGCCGCGCGCGCTCTCCTCGCGGATGACGTCACGCATCTCGCGTGCGCCGTTCGGGTCGAGGCCCGTGCTGGGTTCGTCGAGGATGATGAGGTCGGGTTCGCCGACGAGCGCCATCGCGAGCGCGAGGCGTTGTTGCATCCCTTTCGAGTAGCCGCCGGCTTTCCGGTCGCGGGCGCTCGGTTCGATGCCGGTCCGTTCGAGCAGGGCGTCCGGGTCGTCGTCGACGCCCTTCGATTCGATGGCGAATTCGACGTGCTGGCGGCCGGTGAGGCGGTCGTAGACGTGGAATCCTTCGGGGAGGACGCCGATGTCGTCCCGAATAGAGAGTGAGTCCCGTTGCGCGTTCCGGCCGAGGACGCGGACGTCGCCCGCGGTCGGGCGAACGAAGTCGAGGAGGATGTCGATGGTGGTGCTCTTTCCGGCACCGTTCGGGCCGAGGAAACCGAATACTTCGCCTTCCTCGACCGAGAGGTCGACACCTTGGAGGGCGGTGACGTCCCCAAACTCCTTGCGGACGCCTGATAGCTCTATGGCTGCCATGTGCGTCGGTTGACAGCCAGTTCTGAAGAAGATACCGGAAAAAGTCGCCGAGACCGTCTCAGAGGTCGGCGCGACGGAATCTGGCCGCGCCGAGGACGACCGGAACGACCGCCCACGCGAGCAGGACGGCGACGCCCACGAAGCCGTTTCCGCCGCCGGCTCCGGGGAACCCGGTCGCGCGCAGGACTGAGAGGTAGGCGTCGACGGGGCTGAGGTGGCCGTAGAACGACAGCCAGTCCGGTCGCGGGGTCGACGGCCACGCGAACCCGGCGGCGACGTATCGCACGATGTCGACGGGCAGCCACCAGCGCACGCAGAGCGCGCCGACGGCGATACAGCCGAGAAGGGCGCGCGTCGGCGTTCGGGTCGCGGCCGACCAGCCGACCGCGACCCCGCAGAACGCGGCGGTGAGGACGACACCGGCGAGCGTGATGCCGAGGGCGGCGACGAGCGTATTCGTCATCTCGGGGCGAGTCAGGGCGAACGGCAACGCGACGGCGACGAGGGCGACGACGGGACTCGCGGTGGCGACGAACCGCCCGATAGCGGTGCCGTACACGACGTCGGTACGGGAGAACGGGAGCGAGAGCGGGACTCTGAGTCTGCCGGATTGACGGGGGCCGCTGATGGCGCTGTACGCGTTCGAAGCGGCCGTCACGGGAACGACGAGCAAGAGGAGTGGGCCGAACAGCCGTATCGTGTCGGGGCCGGTCCAGTCCGCCGCGGTGAACGAGCCCACGCCGCCCGCGAGCAGGACGGCGAACAGGGCTGCACCGGCCACGGACCACAGGAGCGTGCCGTCGGCGCGCGCGACGCGGAGTTCCTGCTTCGTGACGAGCCACCAACCGCTGTTCGTGGAGGGCATACCGCTGTTCCTCGCCGGTTTCACGTAAGCGTTCCTACACTCGGGGTCACTCGTCGATCGAGCGCAGACCGGTCGCGAGCAGCCGTCGGACGATGGCGACGAGGCCGTTCGCGAACCCGTGGCCGAACACGGCGTACTCCGTCTTCCCGTCGTCCGGGAGCGACTGGACTGTGTTCACCAGTATCGTCTGCCGGTCGACTAACAGCAACTGGCTGATTTCGACCCCCGTCTCGTTCGGCTCGTGAAACCAGTCGAGGCCCGACACGAACACCTCCGCGGCAGGGACTTCGTCCTTGACGTGCGCTCGGACCTCGGCCGTCGGCGTTCCGACGATGACGCTGACTTCTCGTTTCACGGCCGCTCGGAGGCTGTCGAGGAGTGAGTCCGTGAGCGGTGCTTCGTTCCCGACGACGAGTACGATTTCGTCGTTCGCTTCGTCGAGGAGTTGCGTCGTGCGGTTCCGTATCGCGGACGCGCCGGAGAGCGACCACACCTCGTGGGCGGCTTCCTGACCGGATTCGTCTGACACCGGTTCGAGGTCGTCGAGCCGTTCGCGCAGCGTCCGCGTGCGCTCTTCGTACTCGTCTCGCAGCGTCCGCGCAGCCTCCTCGATCGCTACGGCGCGAAACCGCTGTGGGTTCGAGTGCTGTATCTCCACGAGTCCTTTCGCTTCGAGCACGCGTACGGCGTCGTAGACGCGGGTCCGCGGTACCTCCGAGGCGTCACTGATTTCTTTCGCGGTTCCGCTCGGCATCCGGGAGAGCGCGACGAACGCGCGCGCCTCGTACTCCTTTAGCCCGAGTTGCTGGAGCAGTTCCACCGCTCGTTCGAGGTTCGATGTATCGTCCATGTGGTCCCAACCGTAACTTCAACTACCAGTAGCGTCTCAGGGGACTTCACATAACCGCTGTGGTGAAACCATATCCGGTCACCACGAACGAACGGTGTAACTACGATTGTGACAGAATTTCCCGAATCACTTTTCGACCGGCTTTATGGGATATAACTGGCTCCGAATCGAGTAACCCGTTTACTCACAGTAAAAATATATACCGCCCCTCCGTACAGTCGTCTGGCGCGTTACACTGGAACTGGTCCCAACCGATTCCGGCGACGCGCCGGACTCCCCTCCAGGGGGGTCTGGGAGGCACACCGAGACAGACTTCACACACCGACCGGCCCCTGTGGACGCCGATACACCCGACCGACCGGACTCCGTGGCGGTGATTTCGATACGTAATGACTGACCCCGACGACCAAACGACTCACACGATTCGCTCCGACACAGAACCGACGACGGCCATCGTCGAAACCGTCGCCACCGCGACGGACCGCGATCCACTCACGCTCCCACCGCTCCACGAGTTCGTGGACACGGACGCGCTGAACACGCTCCTCGCGTCCGCCCACGGCGACGAGCAACTGCGCGTCCAGTTCTCCTACGAGGGCGTGACAGTCACGGTCTCCGGCGACGGCAGCATCACTGTCGAGACGCGCGACGACTGAGCGCGACCGTTCGCCCCGCGAACAGCGATTACACCCCGGTCAAACCCCGTCGTCGGGGTCGTGTTTCGCTCGCATCCGCTCCGCTTCCGTTCGATATCGTTCTCGCGTCTCCTCGTCCTCGACCGGTGACAGTCGCTCGTTCTCGATGTCCATCGCCGCGGTGACGTCGGTTCCGGTGGCGCGCGCGGCTTTTTCCTTTCGCACGTACTGTTCGCCGTCCGGCGTCGCGTACTCCACGACGATGAGGTCGCGGTCGGTGTACGTCCGCGATACCAGCCACACGCGCGTCGTCTCTCCCATACGCGACCCAGTGGCGGCGGCGACTTAGGCGTGGCGAGCACGCTTATCACCCCCGACCGTGAACGTCCGGCGGATGTCCGTCTCGATGGCCGACGTGCTGTACGACGGTGAATCAGTCGTGGAGCGCGTCGACTGGGGCGAGAACGCGCTCGTCGTCACCACCAACCGCGTCGTCGCGCTCATCCCGCACGGCGACGGCGAACGCGTCCAGCACGCGGACCGGCCGAACGTCGAGACGGTGCGCACGGAGACGGCGGGCGACACCAACCACCTCTCCCGACTCGCGCGCGCGGCCGTCGTCGCCGTGTTCGCACTCGCCGTCGCGTACTCGGTCAGCCTCGACGGTCTCGCGGGGTCCGTCTCGGGTGCGACCGACGCCGCGAACCGGGTCGGCTACGGCCCGCTCGTCCAGTTGTTCGCCGCGTTGGGGGTCTTCCTCCGCTACTTCGACGACGGCATGCTCGTCCTCGGCCTGCTCGCCGCCGCTGTCGCCGTCGGCTCCGGGATTCGGTACCTTCGGTCGCGGACGCGCGCGCTCGTCGTGGAAACCTACGGCGACGACGAACTCCGCGTTCCCGCCCCGAACGCCGACGAAGCGGACGTCGGCCGGGTTCTGGAAGCGCTCGACTGAAACCCCGTCGGCCCCCACTACTACTCGATGGAGGCGAGCGACGTCCGCGAGCGCGCGAGCGACCTCCCGACCGAACCGGGAGTCTATCAGTTCCTCACCGACGACGGCGTCGTCCTCTACGTCGGGAAGGCCGTCGACCTCCGGTCACGCGTCCGGTCGTATGCCGACCCGCGCAGCCACCGCATCGCGCGGATGGTCGAGCGAAGCATCGAACTCGACTTCGCCGTCACGGACACCGAGACGCAGGCGCTCCTGTTGGAAGCCAATCTGATAAAGCGCCACCAGCCGAAGTACAACGTCCGCCTGAAGGACGACAAGTCCTACCCGCTCGTCCAGCTCACCGACCACGACTTCCCCCGCATCGAAGTGACGCGGAATCCCGAGGAGGGCGCGACGGCGTACGGTCCGTACACGGACGTTCGACGCGTGCAGACGGTCGTGAAAGCGATTCGCGAACGGTTCGGCTTGCGGGGGTGTTCGCCGCACAAGTTCCGGAACCGCGACCGGCCGTGTCTCGACCACGACATCGGCCTCTGCACTGCGCCCTGCACGAACGAAATCACGCGCGAGGAGTACGCGGCGGACGTCGCCGCAGTCAAGCGGTTCTTCGAGGGGGAGACGGGCGTGCTCGCGGACCCCATCGAGTCCGAGATGGAGGCGGCCGCGTCGCGCGAGGAGTTCGAGCGCGCGGCGAACCTCCGCGACCGACTCGACGCCGTTCGCGCGTTCCACAGCGGCGGCGGCGCGGCCGTCAGCGGCCGCGGGAGCGAACGCTACGTCGACGTTCTCGGCGTCGCCATCGAAGGCGACTCGGCGACGGTCGCGCGCCTGCACGCCGAAGACGGCCAGCTCGTCGAACGCGACCAGCACCGGATGAGCGCGCCCGAGGGCGAGGACCGCGTGGTGGAAGTGCTCGCGGCGTTCGTCCCCCAGTACTACGCCGAACGCGACCTCCCGGACGCGCTCCTCCTCCCCGAGGACCCGGCCGACGACGACCTCGCGGCGTGGCTCGACGCGGAGGGCGTGGACGTTCGCGTCCCCGGGACGGGTCGGGAGGCGACGCTCGTGGACCTCGCGCTGAAGAACGCCCACCGGCGCGCCGGCACCCGCGACGAACTGGGGGCGCTCGCGGACGAACTCGGCATCTCCCGACCCACGCGAATCGAGGGGTTCGACGTGAGTCACGCACAGGGGAAAGCGGTGGTCGGGAGCGACGTGACGTTCGTCGACGGCACGCCCGAGAAGTCCGACTACCGGCGGAAGAAACTCGAAGACGAGAACGACGACTACGCGAACATGAAACGTCTCGTCGGGTGGCGCGCTCGACGCGCGCTCTCGGGCGACGACGACCGGCCGGACCCCGACCTCCTTCTCATCGACGGCGGCGAGGGCCAGTTGAACGCGGCGCTCGACGCGCTCGCGGAGACCGGGTGGGACGTGCCCGCCGTCGGACTGGCGAAACGGGAGGAAGTGGTGGTGACGCCCGACCGGACGTTCGATTGGGACGCGGACGCCCCCCAGTTGCACGTCCTCCAGCGCGTCCGCGACGAAGCCCACCGGTTCGCCGTCCAGTACCACCAGAGCCTCCGTGACGAGGTTTCGACCGCGCTCGACGACGTGACTGGTGTGGGGCCCGAGTTACGGAAGCGGATTCTGCGGCGGTTCGGGAGCGTGGAGAACGTCCGCGCCGCGAGCGTCGACGAACTCCGCGACGTGGCGGGCGTGGGAGAGGCGACGGCGGAGACGATCTCCCGGAGACTCTAACCGAGTTCGGAGCGGTCGAACTTCACGTAGCCGACGACCAGTCCGACGACGCCCCACGCGAGCATCTCGAGGACGTTGAACCACGGCTGGTCGTACAGTTCCTCCCCCCGGAAGGTCTGGGCGAACACGTCGTAGTTCCCGGCGACGCCGTGGTAGACGAGGTCCGTGGACCGGAGGTAGGCGGTCGCGGGCGAGAACGTGATGATGTACTGGCGGGCGTTCTCGGAGACCGTGACGCCGAGGAGGGACGCGACGGTCTCGATGAGGTTCGTGATGCTGATGACGGGGAAGAACCCGAACCAGAACGGCACCAGCAGGAAGTAGAGGCCGAAGACGCCGAGCATCGCGCGCGAGCGCTTCCCGGTGCTGGCGGAGACGGCGACGAACAGTCCGACGAACGAAAAGGTGTAGACGAGCGCGAGGCCGGTGAACGTCGCGAACCGCGCTATCGAGGGCGCGTTCACGAACGTGGCGGCCGCGACGACGAACGAGACGACCATCCCGAGGACGACGGCGGCGACGCCGACCGAGAGCCGCGAGCCGAGTTTCCCGACGAAGTATTCGAGTCTCGTGTTCGGGAGGCCCATCGTGTACTTGATGACGCCGTCGGTGCGGTCGCCGGTGATGGAGAGGTAGGCGAGCGGCGCGAGGAAGAGCGGGAAGACGAACGCGACGAACGCGGAGACGTCGAAGAGCGTCCGATACGGGTCATCGTATATATTCATCTCGGAGAGGAAGACGACGCCGCAGAGCGCGGCGAACACGCCGACGACGCCGAGGACGATGTAGGACCGCGCGGCGTTCTTGAAGTCGTCGCGCGCGACGGTGTACGTGCTCACGCCGTCTCACCTCCCGCGACCGGCGCGACCGCCTGTGGCTCCGCTTCCTCGCCGGAACCGGTGTACTGTTCGAACAGCGCTTCGAGCGACGCGTCCTCGATGGTCACGTCTTCGACGGTGGCGTCGTCGTCCAACCGGCGGAGAACGGGCATCTTCGCGCCGGGGTTCGTGCAGGTGACGGTGACGGACGCCCCCGCCACGGAGACGTCGCGCACCCCGTCGATGTCGCGGAGCGCGCTCGCGTCCGGTGTCGCGGCGACGGTGGCTTCGATGACGGACTCCGCGCCGACCTGCTCGCGGAGTTCGTCGAGGGTGTCGACGGCGACGAGTTCGCCGCCGTTCATGATTCCCACGCGGTCGCAGACCTTCTCCACCTGGTCGAGGACGTGACTGGAGAAGAAGACGGTCGCGCCGCGCTCCACCTCTTCCGCGACGATTTCGCGGAGGAGCTTGATGCCTTTCGGGTCGAGGCCGGAGGAGGGTTCGTCGAGGATGATGAGGTCGGGTTCGCCGACCAACGCGATGGCGAGGCCGAGGCGCTGAGCCATCCCCTTCGAGTAGCCGCCGGCGGCGCGGCGGGCGTCGTCGGGGTCGAGGCCGACGCGGTCGATGAGCGCGTCCGGGTCGTCGTCCGCGCCCTTCGTCTGGATGGCGGAGACGAGGTGTTCGCGGCCGGTGAGGTTCTCGTGGAGGCCGAACCCTTCGGGGAGGAGGCCGAGGCGGCGGCGGACCTCGACGGACTCCGCCGCGGCGTCGTGACCGAGTACGGTCGCGGTGCCTTCCGTCGGTTCGAGGAAACCGAGGAGCATGTTGATGGTCGTACTCTTTCCCGCGCCGTTCGGGCCGAGGAAGCCGAACACTTCGCCTGTTTCGACTTCGAGGTGGAGGTCGTCGACGGCCACGAGGTCGCCGAACCGCCTCGTGAGGCCGTCAGTTCGAATAGCGGGCATGCACGAAACTGTCTCGTTCGGGTCTATCAAGCCATCGGAGAGTTTCACGGCCAGCAACCGCTGCTGAACGGCCGGTTCGCGGTCGAGGGGGAGGGGGATTCGACGCGAATCTTTTTGTCCGTCGTCACGAACGTTCTACCATGAGTGGACGGCGCGGCGTCTTCTACCAACTCGGCCAGCTCTCCGCCGGTAACGCCCCGCGCCGACTCCTCGGCGCGCTCGGAGCGGTCGCCTTACTCGTCGCCGCTGTCGTCCTCCTCCAGTACCTCCCGCTCGTCTACGTCGTCGGCCTCCTCTTCCTCGCGCTCGCCATCGTCACCGTCACTTCAGCGGTCACTATCGTCGACGCCTACGAGAAGACCGCGCTCACCGTCTTCGGCGAGTATCGGGGGTTACTCGAACCGGGAATCCACTTCGTCCCGCCGTTCGTCTCACGGACGTATCCGTTCGACATGCGCACGCAGACGCTCGACGTTCCCGAACAGGACGCCATCACGCGCGACAACTCGCCCGTCCACGCGGACGCCATCGTGTACCTCCGCGTGATGGACGCGAAACGCGCGTTCCTCGAAGTCGAGGATTACCGGAACGCCACCGCGTCGCTCGCACAAACCACGCTGCGCGCCGTTCTCGGCGATTTGGAGTTGGACGACACGCTCTCGCGGCGCGACCGCATCAATCAGCGAATCAGCGAGGAACTGGACGAGGCGACGGACGCGTGGGGCGTCCGCGTCGAAGCCGTCGAGGTGCGGAAAGTCCTCCCGAGCGCGGCGGTGCAGGACGCGATGGAACAGCAAACGTCCGCCGAGCGCCGTCGTCGCGCGATGATTCTGGAAGCGCAGGGCCAGCGCCGGTCCGCCATCGAGACGGCACAGGGCGCGAAGCAGTCCGACATCATCCGCGCACAGGGGAGCAAACAGGCCCAGATACTGGAAGCGCAGGGTGACGCCATCTCGACCGTCCTCCGCGCGAAGTCCGCCGAATCGATGGGCGAACGAGCCATCGTCGAACGCGGCCTCGAATCGCTCGAACGCATCGGCCGGTCGCCCTCGACGACGTTCGTCCTCCCGCAGGAACTCACGAGCCTCGTCGGACGGTACGGCAAACACCTCTCGGGCGGCGTCGAAGCGGGCGGCGGCATGGAGAGTCTCGACTTCGACGACGAGACCAGAGAACTCCTCGGCCTGGACGACTTCGCCGAAATCGAGATCTCGGACTAGAGGAAGAGGACGCGCGCGACGACGAGCACGCCGACGGCGGTGTAGGCGATCATCATCGCGCGCAGCGTCGTCTGCTCGGTGACGCGACTGTTGATGTACGCACCCGTCTGACCGCCGAGGACGCACGTCAGTCCGGCGACGGTCCCGAACTCGAACGGCACGGTGAGCGAGTGACCGCTGAGGCCGGGCGCGAACACGAGGAGCGCGACGTTCGTCACGAGCGCGGAGACGATGGTGCCGTGCAGGACGAGCGCGCTCGTCCCCGTCGACAGGCGGAACGGGATGCGTTTTCGGACGGTGAGCAGGGTCTGTGAGAGTTCGCCGATGGCGATGCCGACGAGGCCTGCCATCACCCCACCGAGACCGGCGACGGCGCGGTCGAACCGGTCGAACTCGCTCGCGACGACGCGGCCGCCGTCGGGCGCCACGCGGTCGCCGACGAAGCGTTCGAGCGGTGTTCCGCGAATCCAGTCGACGACGGTCGAACCGTGACGGTGCGCCTGAAAGAGGACGGCTGCGAGCGCCGCGAGCATCCCGCCGAAGGCGAGCATGAGGGCGTCCGCGGGCGCGTAGTAGGAGACGGTGCGCGCGACCACCGCGACGGGAATGCTCACGGCGAGGATGGACTTCGCGAGGCCGAGGTCGACCTGGTCGCGGAGGTAGTACGCGGAGACGCTCGACGTGTACCCGAACAGTTCCACGAACAGCGCGAGGCCGATGGCGGCCTGCGTTCCGACGTCGGGGAACGCGGGCACCAGTTGTGGGTAGACGAAGAGGAACGCGGGCGTGAACAGGACGGCAGCCTCCATCGCGAACGTGTTCACCGTCGTCGCGATGAGGAACGTGAGAAGGACGAACGCGACGAGACCGACCGGGGAGAAACCGAGCGGGAGCGCCATCTAGGTCACCACCCGGGAGACCCGATTGGGCGGTTTTCGGCGCTGCGAGCGGAACGGACGAGTCCGACACATTGTGCGTGGCCCGGCACTCAAAAGCCGGTTACGGAAAAACCTTCGCGAACCCTCGAATACGGCGCGAAAGCCCGTGATTCGTTCACACGCCCCGGTCTCTCAGAACGTCTCTTCGGGTTCGATTCCGTCGTCTTTCGACTCGAAATCCCACTCCTCGCGGATGTCGCGCATCCTGTCGCGGATGTCCGCCGCGAGTTCGAACTCCAGGTTGTCCGCGGCCTCCCGCATCCGCTCTTCCAGTCGCGCTATCTGGGCGCGCGCCTCCGCCTCGGTCTCGGGACCGTCGCCGGTGACGCTGCTCGTGTCCGTCTCCGCCCCGGGGAGGTTGGCCTCCGAGACCTCTTTCTCGATGGTCTTCGGTTCGACGCCGTGTTCTTCGTTGAACTCCTCCTGAATCCGGCGACGGCGCTGGGTCTCGTCGATGGCTTCCTCCATCGCCTCCGTCGTCTCGTCGGCGTACAGCACGACCTCGCCGTTGACGTTCCGCGCCGCCCGCCCCATCGTCTGAATCAGGCTGGTACGCGACCGCAGGAACCCCTGCTGGTCGGCGTCCAGAATCCCCACCAGCGACACCTCGGGGATGTCGAGGCCCTCGCGGAGGAGGTTGATACCCACGAGAACGTCGAACTCCCCCAATCTCAGGCCGCGGACGAGTTCGTGGCGCTCCAAGGTATCCGTCTCGTCGTGCATGTACTCGACCGCCACCCCCGCCTCCTCCAAGTACTCGGTGAGGTCTTCTGCCATCCGTTTGGTCAGCGTCGTCACCAGCACGCGCTCGTCGCGACTCGTCCGGTCCTCGATGCGGTCCAGCAAGTCCTCGACCTGCCCCTCCGCGCTCGTCACCTCCACCTTCGGGTCCACGAGGTGGGTCGGCCGGACGATCTGTTCGACCACGCGACCGGACTCCTCGCGCTCGTACTCCGCCGGCGTCGCGCTCACGTACAGGGTTTGGTCCGTCTTCTCCTCGAACTCCTCGAACGAGAGCGGGCGGTTTTCGTACGCCGTCGGCAAGCGGAAGCCGTTGTCCACGAGGCTCTCCTTCCGGGATTTGTCGCCCGCGAGCTGGCCCTTAATCTGGGGGACCGTGCGGTGGGACTCGTCGATGACGGTGAGGAAGTCGTCCGGGAAGTAGTCCAGCAGCGTGTAGGGCGCGTCCCCCTGTTCGCGGTCGGAGAAGTAGAGCGTGTAGTTCTCGATACCCGAACAGTAGCCGGCCTCCCGCAGCATCTCGAGGTCGAACGTCGTGCGCTCCTCGATGCGCTGGGCGGCGAGCAGGTCGCCCTGTCGCTCGAAGTAACTGATGCGGTCGTGGAGGTCGTCCTCTATCTGCGCTATCGCGTCGTCGAGCGTGTCCTCCGGAATCGAGTAGTGTTCCGCCGGGTGGACGAGCACCGCGGGTTCGTCCGACTTCACCTCGCCCTCCAGCGGGTCGATTTTGCGGAGGGCGTCTATCTCGTCGCCCCAGAACTCGACGCGCACGGCGTACCGGCCGTACATCGGGAATATTTCGACGGTATCCCCCCGCACGCGGAACGTCCCCTGCGTGAAGTCCACGTCGTTTCGCTCGTAGTTCAAGTCCACGAGACGCTTGAGCAGGTCGTCGCGCTCGATGGTCTGTCCGCGCTCCAGTTCGAGCGACATGTCCACGTAGTTCGACGGGTCGCCGAGCCCGTAGATGGCCGACACCGACGCGACGACGATGACGTCGTCCCGGGTCAACAGCGACCGCGTCGCGGAGTGTCGCAGTCGGTCGATCTCCTCGTTTATCGACGCGTCCTTGTCGATGTACGTGTCGGTTTGTTCGACGTACGCCTCCGGCTGATAGTAGTCGTAGTAGGAGACGAAGTACTCCACGGCGTTGTCGGGAAAGAGGTTCTTGAACTCCTCGTACAACTGCGCCGCGAGCGTCTTGTTGTGCGCGATGACGAGCGTCGGCTTCTGAATCTCCTCGATGGTCCACGACACCGTGTTCGTCTTCCCCGACCCCGTCACCCCGAGCAGCGTCTGCTTGTCGATACCGCGCTGGAACCCGTCCGCGAGTCGCTCGATTGCGTCCGGCTGGTCGCCCGCCGGGTCGAACGGCGCGTCCACGCGGAACGGCTGCTCCGCGTCCGGCCGGTCCGGCTGCAGCGCACCCTCGGAATCACTCATTGACGAGTGATAGGGACGCAGAAACGTAAGCACCGCGCCCTATCCGAGTACCGCCCTCTCCGAATACTCACTCTCTGCGCGCGAGGAGCGCGACGGCGAACGCCGCGAGGAGCGCGGCGAAGACACCGAACCCGGGGACAGCCACCTTCTTCTCGGGAGTCCGTCCCGCCGCCCGAGTGGTCGAGGTGTCCGTAGTCGTCGGGTCGTCGGTGGGCGTCTCGGTGGTCGTCGCGGACGAGTTCGTCTCCGCGGTCGTGGTATCCCGCGTCGTGGTCGTCGTTGTCGTATGGGTCGTCGTAGTCGTCGTTTCCGTTGTCGTGCTGGCGGTCGTCGTGGTCATCGTCGTTTCCGTTGTCGTGGTGCTAGTCGTGTCCGTCGTCTCCGCCGTTGTGGTCGTCGTTGTCGTCTGCGTCGCCGTGTCCGTCGTGGTGGTCGTGCTGGTCGTGTCCGTCGTGGTGTCGTCCACGTCCACGGTGAACGAGTCGGTGGCGACGTTCCCGGCGTCGTCGGTGACGGCGAGGCGGACGACGTAGGTGTCCGGGGATTCGTAGGCGTACGTCGTCGTCCGGGAGTCCGCGGTCGCGGTGACGAGGTCCCACGTGTAGTCGGTGATTCCTGACCCGGTGTCGGCGGCGGTGTCCGGCGCGAACGAGACGGATTCGTCGACGTCCGCGTTCACCGCGTCGCCCGCGTCCACGGTGGGCGCGACGGTGTCGAGGAGGAGGGCGTTCGTGTCCGCGCTCGCGGTGTTGCCCTGTCCGTCGAACGCGGTGACGGTCGCGGTTCGATTCTCGGTGACGCTCGAAGCGTCCACGGCCGCGGTCGCGGTGTACGTGCCGTTGTCCTCGGTGAGCGTGACGGTGCCCGCGCCGAACGCGGAGAGGTCCGCCGTCACGGTGTCGACGTCACCGGAGACGTTCGCGCGAACGGACACCGAATCAGTCTCGTTCACCGCGCCGTCGTCGTCGGTGGCGTCGGCGAGCGTCGCGTTCACCACTATCGGGTCGGTCACGTCCCGGGTCGCGTTCGCGGTGAGCGTCCCATCGAACGTTCCCTTCGGCGAACTCGCGGACGTGAGGGACACCGTGTAGTTCCCGTCCGTCCCGGCGTCGTACGTCGTCTCGTACCGATACGGGTCGCTCCCGATCTCGGCGAACTCGGAGAAGTCGAGGGTGGCGTTCTCCGCCCCGGAGAGCGCCAGTGAGGCGGACGTCACGTCCGCGTCCGCGTCGAATCCGACCGTGAGATTTCCGTTCTGCGGTGCGAGCGTGAGGTTCCACACGGTGAACGGTCTCTCGATGGTCGCGTCGTCGGTGTACCCCGGAGTCGTCACTTGGTCGTCCCACGACGTCGCGCTCTCGAGCGTGCCGTTGTACGTGCCGTCGGCGGTCGGCGTATACGTCGCGACGTACCGATAGCCGTCGTCGGTGGTGTTCTCCGCGAAATCGTCGAGACCGAGCGTTCGGTTCGACGGCCCCGTGATGTCGACCGTGGTCGCGCTCAACCGTTCGTCCGCGCTGAACGCCACGCGGAGGTCTCCCGAGGCGTTCGCGAGCGTGAAGTTCCACGTTCGGAACACTTGGTCGATGCTCGCGGTGTCCGTGAGGTCGGCGTCGTCGGTCACGCCGTTCTCACCCGTCGCTGTGGTGAGGTTGACGGTGTAGTCGCCGTCGCTGTCCCCGTCGTACGTACCCTCGTACGCGTAGGGCGCGCTCGAATCTGTCGTGGAGAAGTTCGACGCGTCGAGCGTCGCGTTCTCCGCGCCGGAGACGTCCACGGTGACGGAACTGACCGGGTCGGTGGCGTTGAACGAGATGTTCAGGTCTTGGCCGGGCGCGGCGGTGGCGTTCAGGTCGGTGACGTTGAACCGTACGTCGACCGTCGCGTCAGCCGTGTAATCCGGGTTCACGGTCTGGTCCGGCGGACTGGCGGCGGAATCGAGGGTCGCCGTGTAGTTCCCGTCGGCGGTCGGCGTGTAGTTCGCGACGTACCGATACTCGGACACCTCGTCGAAGTCGGAGAGCGAGAGCGTCGTCCCGTCCGGCCCCGAAACGTCCACGTCTGCCCCGCTCAAGTCGTCCGTGGAGTCGAAGGACAGCCTGAGCGTCCCGTTGTCGCTGACCATCGTGAAGTTCGAGACGGCGAACGTCTGGTCGATTCTCACGGTGTCCGTGAGGTCGCCGTCGTCCGTTCCCTGCGGTGAGGACGCGGAGTCGAACGTGACGGTGTAGTTGCCGTCGCTGCTCCCGTCGTAGGTTCCCGTGTAGACGTACGGCGCGCTCGAATCGTTCGTCGAGAAGTCGGAGAGGTCGAGCGTCGCGTTCTCCGCGCCGGAGACGGTCAGCGCCAGCGAGTTCAGCGCGTCCGTCGCCTCGAACGAGATGTTCAGGTCTTGGCCGGGCGCGGCGGTGGCGTTCAAGTCGGTCACGTCGAACGGCCGGTCGACCGACGCGCTGTCCGTCAGGTCGGGGTTCGCGGTGTCGCCGTCGACCGCCGTCCCCGAGTCGAGCGTACCGTCGTACGTACCGTCGGCGGTCGGCGTGTAGTTCGCGACGTACGTGTAGTCGCCGCCGCTCGATGTCTCGTCGAAGTCGGAGAGCGAGAGCGTCGTCCCGTCCGGCCCCGAGAGATTCACCGACGCGGACTGGAGGTCCTCGGTCGAGTCGAACGACACCCGGAGGCTGTTCGAGGCGTTCTCGACCGTGAAGTTCGAGAACGCGAGTGGCTCGTCCGTGTCGGTGACGCGCGCGACGCCGATTCCCGGCGACGGATTAGTCGTGGCCGCGGTCCCGGTCTCGCCGGAGAGCGTCACGTACTTCACGGGTTTCGGGCTGTTCGAACTCACGTAGAGCACTTCGGGCGTGGCGTCACCGGTCCAGTTCACCGCCGCGACGGCCGCTTTCTTCACCGAACTCGGTCCGGCGAGTTTCGTGGTGGTTCCGTTCGCGTACGCGAGTTTGATGTTCGCGCTCCCGGTGACGTAGGGGATGGCCGCGCCGCCGTCCGCGCCGAAGACTCGGGGCGCGCCGACAGCGCCGCCCTCCGCCGGCTGCGCGTTCGAGAGTTTCACGTCCGTCGTGCCGTTGTAGTACCGGAGGTAGCCCGAACTCGACCCGACGTACGCGAGTTCCGGTCCCGCGTCGCTCGTGATGTTCGCAACGCCGGCGACTCCCTTCGCTTTGAGGCCGCTCCCGACCTCGTGTCGACTCCCGTCGGCGGTCGCGCTCCAGACCGTCCCCGAACTACTGTTGACGTAGTACACCGCGTTCGTCCCGTCTTCGTCGAGGTCGCCGACGGCTACCTTCGTCGTCGAACTGGCGGCGCTCGACGCGAGCTTCTGCGTCTCCCCCGTGCGTTCGACGACGTAGAGGTCGCCGTTACTCGTCACGTACGGGACTTCGGCGTAGTAGTCGCCGTCGATGTCCGCAGCTGCGCCGACGACGTCCGCGGTCACGCCGGCGTCGATGCGGTCGTTTGCGGTCGTCACCATCGTGACGTTGCCCGTCTCTTGGCTGACGTACGCGAACTTCACGGCTGGGTCGGTGTCGCTCGCTGCCGCGATTCCCCCCTGCACCGCGATGCCGGTCGCCATCGGCACGGAAACGAGCACGGCGAGTACGACGAGGACGACCGAGCGGTGACAGGATACCTGCATCGGATATATCTAAAAACCGAGGCTCACGGAAAGGACTTATCGCCGATTTGAGGTTTTTGAAGGTTGTGGCCGGTGATATCAGCGAATACGCCTCGTGCGACTCCGCGATTTCTTGTCCCTTGGAATTCTGAAAAATCAGGCCTGTTTAAAAGACGCTGTCGGCGGTCGCCGCGCCGACGACAGCGAAGATAGCGCCGACGCAGGTCGCCTTGAGCGTGAGCACACCCATCGCTTCGAACGTCTGCGCCACGTCCACCCGCGGCGCGAACGTGGACGGCGCGCCGAACGCCAGCGCCAACACCAGCACCGACCCGAACGACACCACCATCAAACTGAGAAACCGCACCGGCACCCCACCCACCTCGGCCTCCCGGTCGGGGTCGCGCTCGTCGTCCGCTTTGTAGAGCGCGCCGTACCCGATTCCACCGACGATGAGCACGGTCGCGAGCACGTGATACCACCGCATCGAACTCGCGAGCACCCACACCTCCTCGGTCACCACGAACGGCCCCGCGAGCAGAAATCCGCCCACGACCTGCTGGGCCGTGTCCGCCAGCGCGTACCGCTTCCGACGACCAACCATACAGGTACCACCACGAGAACCCCCAAGGCGCTTACGGCGCACAGACGCGTTCGAAATGTCCGCCTTTGCTCACGAATCGCTTCGCTCCTCGTTCGCGTGTTCGGTGGGCGCTTCGCTTCCACCTACTGCTCTCCCCGCACTTCGTTCAGCGGTCGCTCGAGCGGCGGCGCGTAGCGCCGCCTACCGCAACCGCTAACGGCCGGCCGGTTCTTCTCCCCCTATGAGCGTTCGCGAGGAGTTCGACGAGTGGGCGGCGTCGGGCCGCGACAAAGGGATGGAGGACCGTCACTGGCACACCGCGAAGCACGTGCTCGCGCGGATGCCGGTGGAGGCGGACGACACGGTCCTCGACCTCGGAACGGGGAGCGGGTACGCGGTTCGCGCGCTCCGCGAACGCGGCGTCGACCGCGCGTACGGACTCGACGGCGCGCCCGAGATGACGCGGAACGCGCGGTCCTATACTGAAGACGCTAATATCGGATTCGTGGTCGGTGACTTCGGGAGTCTGCCGTTCGCGACCGACAGCGTGGACCACGTGTTCTCGATGGAGGCGTTCTACTACTCGGACGACCCGGCGGAGACGCTCGCGGAGATTCGTCGAGTGCTGCGACCGGGCGGGACGTTCTATTGTGCGGTGAACTACTACGAGGAGAACACGTACTCGCACGCCTGGCAGGACAACATCTCGGTGGAGATGACGCGGTGGAGTCGCGACGAGTATCGGAACGCGTTCCGCGACGCCGGGCTGTTCGTCGCCGAACAGGACAACGTCCCGGACCGCGAGACGGATATTCCGCCAGCGGGCGAGTTCCCGAGAGAGGGCTTCGATTCTCGTGAGGAGATGGTGGAGCGATATCGGAAACTCGGCACGCTCCTCACCGTCGGCGTCGCGTCCGAATAAGGACGGAGACCCGCTATCTCCAGTGGAAACGAAGGGGTGTGTGGGTCGGTTACACCCGCCGGGTGTCCCGGGATGACACCGGGGAGGCGGTTTCTGTGTTACCGTTTCACTTGGAAGCGATGCGGCGCGCCCACTGTTCGACCCACGTGTCGAGGTTGCCCTGCAGCGTCTCGTAGTCGTACGTCACGGGTTCGTCGGGTTCGAACGCGTACTGGTCGAACGAGTCGGGGAGGTCGGCGGTGGTGGTCGCGGGGAAGGAGACGTTCAACACGGGGATCTTCGACTGCGCGTCGGCGGAGAGCATGAAGTCCATGAACGCCCGCGCGAGTTCCGGTTTGTCCGTGTCCGCGAACCGCGCCATCCCCTCCGGGTTCGCGTAGCCCTGATCGTTCAGGAAGCCGACCTGGTGTTTTTCGAGCGGTTCGCCGGACCGGTGGGCGTACACCTGGTCGGTGGAGTACGAGACGACGATTGGCCGGTCGCCGTTCGAGTACGCCGTGTACGCGGCGTCCCACGATTTCACGACGCGCGCGCCGTTCGACACGAGTTCGTCCCAGTAGTCGAGGTATGTGTCTTCGCCGAGCGTGTGGATGCTCCACAGCAGGAACGCCTGTCCCGTGTCCGAACTCTGGGCGTTCTGCACGAGCAGTTTCTTCGCGTACTCGGACTGCTTCAGGTCCGCGAACGTCCTCGGCTGGGTCGTCTTCGTCTCGTCGTAGACGAGGCTGACGTACCCGGTGTCGAAGGGGACGGCGCGGTTCTGCGGGTCGAAGTGCAGTCCCTCCTTCACGTCGCCGGCGTGGTCGAGTTCGACGCCGCTCGCGAACAACGGTTCGTCGAGGTTCGCGTCGATGCGCACGAGGTCGTCCGCGTTCAGGCCGACGTAGACGTCCGCGTCGATGGTGACGCCCTGGTTCTTCCGCTGGATGAAGTAGTTCAACTCCGAGTTCGGCGTGAACCACTGCAGGGTCGCGTCCGGATACTGTTTCTCGAACTCCTGTTTCAGCCAGCTTCCGGGACTCGACGAGGGCGCGTCGACGAACGGGCCGTACGTCGCCACCCGTAGCGTCCCCGCGTAGGGGTTCGTCGTGCTCGTCGTTCCGGTCGTCGCGTCCGTCGTCGCGCTCGTGGAAGTCGGTTCGGTCGTGGTGTCGCCGTCGCCGCCGGTGCAGCCAGCGAGGGCCACTACACCGGCCGCGCCGGCCGTCTTCAGATACGCACGCCGTTTCATCACTCGGTTGTTTCACCCAGTGGTACTTAGGTTCGGGTGGTTCGTCCGAACCGTTAACCTCCCACCCCCAGAAGATGCGTGTGTGCCGACCCGCAGAACGACGCTCACCGCGCTCCTCGTCGCGTTCGCCGTCCTCGCCGCCGCCGTCCTCTTCGAGGTCCTCGGAACCGTCGTCTTCGCCATCACGGTCACCTACATCCTCTCACCCCTCTACCGCCGCGTCAACGGCCGCCTCCCGCCGTGGTGGGCCGCCGCCGCGACCACCGTCTCCGTCACGCTCCTCCTGTTCGCCGCGCTCGGCGTCGCCGTCCTCCTCGTCGCCCGCCGCACCGAAACCGTCCTCGCCGCCCTCCGAACCATCCCCGAGCAGTTCGCCTTCGTCGTCCTCGACCAGCCCGTCACCGTGGACGTCACGGTCGTCCTCTCCGCCGCCCGCGACGCCGCGTCCGCGCTCGCCGTCGACGCCGCACGCACGCTCCCCACGCTCGCGCTCAAACTCACCGTGTTCGCCTTCCTCGTGTTCGCGCTCCTCATCCACCACCAGGAGGTCGAAACCGCCGTGTTGGCAGCCGTACCCGTCGAGTATCACGACGTCGCGAGCGCGCTCGGGTCTCGGGCGCGCGCTACACTCTACGCCATCTACGTCCTGCAGGCCGCCACCGGCGTCGGCACCTTCCTCATCGCCCTCCCCGTCTTCCTCGTCCTCGGCTACCAGTTCGCCGGCACGCTCGCGTTCGCCTGCGGCGTCCTCCAGTTCCTCCCCATCGTCGGCCCGAGCGTCGTCGTCGCTGGTCTCGTCCTCTACCACCTCGCCGTCGGCCAAGTCGCCACCGCCGCACTCGTCCTAGTCGTCGCGGGCGTGCTGGTCGCGTGGCTCCCCGACGTCCTCATCCGCCCCCGTCTCGCGCGCGAAACCGCGAACCTCCCCGGCAGCCTCTACTTCGTCGGATTCACCGGCGGCCTCCTCACCCTCGGCCCCATCGGCGTCATCGTCGGCCCGCTCGCGGCCGCGCTCGTCGCCGAAGCCACCCGATTACTCGCAGAAGAGCGCTAGGCTTCCACCGGTCGCCCGAGGTCCCGCCACTCCGTCAGACTCCCCTCGTAGAAGAAGACGTCCTCGTAGCCGAGCCACCGCAACACGACGTACGTGTGGCTGATGCGGCGGGCGGTGTTGCAGTAGAGGACGACTGGCCTCTCGGAGTCGATTCCCTTCGATTCGAGCAGTTCTCGCACGTCGCCCTCGGGGCGAATCCCCCGCGTGTCGTCGTCCACGAGGTCCTTCCAGTCGACGTTCACCGCGCCCGGAATGTGTCCCTCCTCGTACTCCACGGGTTCGCGCGTGTCGACCACGACGGCGTCGCCGTCCACGGCGTCGGCCACCGCGTCCGCGCCGACGAACGGCGTGCTCTCCGGCGGGTCCGGGTCGTAGTCGGTCGACGCGAATTCCGGCGTCTCACCGGTCGATTCGTGTTCGCGCGTCCACCGACTGTAGTCGCCGTCGAGGAGGTGGAGGCGGTCGATGGGATGGCCGTGGTAGAGCGCGGTGACGAGGAAGCGCGCGGCGAACACGCCGTGGGTGTCGTCGTAGCCGACGAGATGGGTGTCCGTCTCGACGCCCGCCTCGGAGAGCAAGGCGGTCCACTCCGCGCGTGGCGGCATTTTGCCCTCCGCGCCCTCCTCGGTCCGGAACGCGTCGAAGGGCACGTTCACCGCGCGCGGGACGTGGCCGATACCGTCGTACTCCCACGCGTCCCGCACGTCCACCACCCGGGTGTCCGGGTCGTCCAGTCGGTCGGCTACCCATCCGGTCCCGACGACGAGGTCCGACGTCTCGCTCATACCCCGCGTAGTCGCGGCGACGACTTAGGCCCCGTGGGCGGCGATACGACCGGGATAGCGGATTTTTCTGCCGGTATCTGTAACGTCCGCCCGCGGGGCAGCGGTATGTTCGAAGAGAAACAGGAACGACTCGCCGGTTCTCCGGTCGCGCGGGGGTTCCTGCCGGCGGCGAGTGACGTTATGAGTGTGGCGTGAGTAGTTCGAACCAGCATGGCAGACGATACTTACGCGAACGACGTGCTCGTCACGGCGGACTGGGTCGAAGAACGCCTCGACGAGTTCGAGTCGGACGACCCCGGCCTCCGACTCGTCGAAGTCGACGTCGACACGGAAGCCTACGAGGACGAACACGCGCCCGGCGCGGTCGGGTTCAACTGGGAGACCCAGCTCCAGGACCAGGTCCAGCGTGACATCCTCGAGAAGGAGGACTTCGCGGACCTCCTCGGCAGTCACGGCATCACCGAGGATAGTACAGTAGTGCTGTACGGCGACAACTCGAACTGGTTCGCCGCGTACGCCTACTGGCAGTTCAAGTACTACGGCCACCGAGACGTCAAACTCCTCGACGGCGGCCGCGACTACTGGCTCGCGAACGACTACCCGACCACGGACGAGGTGCCCGAGTTCACCGAACGCGACTACGACGCTCGCGGGCCGTTCGACGGCATTCGCGCGTACCGCGACGACGTCGAGAACGCGATTCAGCGCGGCATTCCGCTCGTGGACGTTCGGTCGCCCGAGGAGTACAGCGGCGAGATTCTCGCACCCCCGGGACTCAGCGAGACCGCCCAGCGCGGCGGCCACATCCCCGGCGCGGAGAACATCTCGTGGGCCGCCACCGTCAACGAGGACGGGACGTTCAAGAGCCACGACGAACTCGCCGAACTCTACGAATCCGAGGGCGTGAAAAACGACCAGGAGGTCGTCGCGTACTGCCGCATCGGCGAACGCTCCAGCATCGCGTGGTTCGCGCTCCACGAACTCCTCGGCTACGACGACGTCGCCAACTACGACGGGTCGTGGACCGAGTGGGGGAACCTCGTCGACGCCCCCATCGAACAGGGCGAATAATACCTACTCGTCGTAGTCGGCTTCGAGCGCGTCCAGAATCCTCTCCGTCGTCTCCCGCACGACCTGTTCGACGAACTCCGGGTCCGAGTTCGTCGGGTCGCCGAGTCCGCCTTCCTCAGTAATGTCGTCGAAGTACGCGAACTTCCTCGCCTCGTAACTCGCTTTCCGCGTCTGCGGCGTCTTCTCCGCCTCGCGCACGAGTTCGGGGTGGAACAGTTCGATGACGCTGGTTTCGTGGTCGCCCGCGTGGCCCCAGCCGGCGTCGTCGTCCTGCCAGCCGGGTCCGAAGTGGTCTTCGAGTCGGTCGCGCGCGAAGTCCGTCCAGTGGACGAAGTACGTCTCGACGCCGTGGTCGCGCTGGATGCGGTCCGCCGCGAGGTCGAGCGGCGACCGGTTCCCGCCGTGGCAGTTCAGCAAGACGAGTCGAGACACGTCGTGTTCGGCGAGCGACGCGCCGACGTCCTCGATGACGCGCTGGTAGGTGTCCGCACCGAGCGTCACCGTTCCGGCGAACCCCATGTGGTGTTCCGAGTAGCCGTACGGGAGGGTCGGCAGGCGCACCATCGGGAGGTCGCGGTCGCCCGCCGCCTCCACGAGTTCTCGGCTCAAGTTCTCCGCGCGGAGCGTGTCCACGCTCACCGGCAGATGGGTCGAGTGCTGTTCGATGCTTCCACAGGGGAGCACGACGAACGCGGCGTCCGCGAGCGCCGACTCGGCGTCCTCCCACGTCATGCTCCCGAGGTCGTAGTCTTCGAAATCGAGCGAAACCGGCATACGCGCGACCACACTCCCGGCCCTCCTAAACGTTCGCCGCCGCCGACGCTTAGAAGGCCCTCGCCACCCTAAACACGTCCATGACGCCCGACGACGCCTTCGACGCCGTGCGCGAGGAGAACGACACCGCGCTCTCCCGACTGGGGTCCTCCAAATCGCTGTACGCCGCGACGAACGGCGAGATGGAGACCGAGGAAGTCCTGCGCGCCGCCGCGGGTGCGGAGTACGCGGCCGCAGAAACGTTCGACGCGTGGGCCGACGACGCCGAGGGTGTCGCCCGCGAGGTCTACGAGGAAACCGCCGCAGAGGAGCGCGAGCACTACGAGAAGGTCCGCGCGAAACTCGACTCGTACGAACCCGGCGACGCCTCGGCGATGCAGGCGTCCCTCCGCGACCTCACGGACCCCGTAGAGCGCGCCGGCGGCTACCTCGGCCGCTTGCTCGCGACCGAGAAGTCCAAAGAACAGTACGTCGGCTACTTCGTCGGACAAGCGGACCCCCAGACTGCGGAACTGTTCCGCGACCTCAAACGCGACCTCGACGGCCAGAGAGACCGCGCCCGCGACCTCCTCGACGCCGTCTGCGAGAGCGACGACGACTACCAGCGCGCGGTCGACGCCGCGAGCGAAACTATCCAGACCGCCTACGACGAGTACACCGAACAACTCGAATCGCTCGGCGTCAACCCGAAGCCGGTCTGCTGACTACCCCTGGCCGACCATCTGCTCTTCGTCCTCCCACTCGCGCTCTCTGAGTTCGTACTTCTGAATCTTCCCCGTCGCCGTCGTCGGAATCTCCGCGACGAACTCGAACTCGCGGACGACCTTGTAGCCCGCGAGGTGGTCTTTCGTGTGCGCGGTCAGTTCCTCGGCCGTCACACCGGGGTTCTCAGCGTCCCCGTTCGCGGGCACGACGAACGCCTTCGGCGTCTCACCCCACTTCTCGGAGGGCGCGGGGATGACCGCCACCTCGCCGACTTCGTCGTGTTCGAACAGGACGTCCTCCAACTCCACGGATGAGATGTTTTCCCCGCCGGAGATGATGAGGTCCTTCTTCCGGTCTTGAATCGAAATCATCCCGTTCTCGTCCACGACCGCGAGGTCGCCCGTGTGGAACCAGCCGTCGCGCCGCCCGCTGAACGCGTCCTCGGTCTCCTCGGGTTTGTTCCAGTAGCGCTCCATCACCTGATTGCCGCGCACCACGACCTCGCCGATGGTGGCGTCGTCGCGCGGCACCTCCTCGCCGTCCTCGTCCACGACACACAACTCGGTACCGAGCGGTGCGACCCCCTGGCGCTGTTTCGCGGCGAACCGCTCCTCGCCCTCCTCGGGAATGAGTCGGCTCGCGTCAGAGGTGGCGATGAGCGGCCCGGTCTCCGTCGCCCCATAGAGTTGGGTGAACTCCCAGCCGAACTCGCGCTCGACCATCCGAATCGTCGACGTCGGCGGCGCGCTCCCCGCCGCCGTCACGCGCACCGGGTTCTCGCCCTCGTACGCGACGTCGTGGTCGTCCGCGTACTCCCGGAGTATCGTGAGCACGGTCGGCGCACAGCAGAGGAAGGAGACGTCCTCGGTCGCGACCGCGTCCCACACCGCCTCGGCGTCGACGCCGCGCGTGCAGACGTGCGTCGCGCCCCGACCCGTGACGGCGTAGATGTGGCCCCAGCCGTTGACGTGGAACATCGGGAGCGTCCACAGGTAGACGTCGTCGTCCGTGAGGTGGTGGTGGATGGTGACGAGCTGCGCGTGCAGGGACTCCGTCCGGTGGGTGCGACAGACGCCTTTCGGGTCGCCCGTCGTCCCGGACGTGTAGTTGATGGTGATTATCTCGTCTTCCTCCATCTCCGGGCGCTCGTAGTCGCCCGACTCCGCGAGGAACTCCTCGAACCCGAGCCAGTCGCCCTCGACGGCGTCGGGGTCGTTCGTCACGAACACCTCCGTCGGCACGTCGTCGCGCACGGCCTCTACTTTCTCCGCGTACTCGTAATCGGCGTACACGACGCGCGAACCGGAATCCGAGAGGAGGTACTCGTAGTCCTCCGGCGTCAACCGATAGTTCAGTGGGACGTGAACCGCGCCCGCTTGCATCGACCCGAACGCGGCTTCGAGTTGGTAGTGCGTGTTCGGGTCGAGCACCGCCACCCGGTCGCCCTTCTCCACGCCGCGCGACTGGAGGGCAGCGGAGAATCGGTCGGCGCGCGCGCCGAACTCCGCGTACGTGAACCGTTCGCCGTCCGTGCCGACGACGGCCTCACACTCGCCGTAGTACGTCCGCGCCCGGTCGAGGAAGTCGGTCACGAGTAACTGTTTTTTCATCCATGATAGACTCTCGCGGGAACCCCACTAAGTCCACGATTTCCGGCAGATTTTGAGCGGCCGTCGATGCGCGAACGTTCAAGTACGATACCGGGGGCACTCGGTGGCGTGCGCTGAGAGACGCGCGGGACGGGACCACGAAACCTCGGCGGCGCGCCCGCCCGCGAACCGACAGAGCGACCCGCGAGCGCCGCCGTGAACGCCTATGGCTTGACGCCGCGGTCTTCGAGCAGATCGAAGAACTCGTCCGGACTGAGTTCGGGCACGCCCTCGTCGGCCGCGTCCTCGCGCTTCGAGGCCCCCGGATTCTCGCCGACGACGAGGTAGTCCGTGTTCGAGGAGACGCTCCCCGTCGCGTTCCCGCCGTGCGTCTCCACGAATTCTTCGAGTTCGTCCCGCGTCCACCCCTCGACGGAACCGGTGAACACCACTGTCAGGCCGTCTAGTTCCGACCCCCGTTCGACGGCTTCCGCTTCGGGGTCGACGCCGTGCTCGCGCAACCGCTGAATCGCCTCGCGGTTCCGGTCGTTCTCGAAGAAATCCCGGATCTGGTGGGCGACCTTCGGCCCCACTCCTTCCACGTCTCGGAGGTCGTCCTCGCTCGCGTCCAGCAGCGCGTCGATACTCCCGAAGTGGCGCGCGAGGTCCCGGGCGACCGTCGGCCCCACGGAGGGGATGCCGATGGCGGAGACGAAGTCCGCGAGCGCCGGGTGTTTCGACTCCTCCAACTCCGTGAGGAGATTCTGCGCGCTCGTCTCACCCCATCCCTCCAGACTGGTCAAGTCGTCCTCGGTCAACTCGTAGAGGTCGGCGACGCTGTGCTCGACGAGCCCCGACTCCACGAGCTGTTCGGCCGCTTCCCCGCCGAGCCCCTCGATGTCGAGGCCGTCGTCGCTCGCGAAGTACTCGACGGCGCGCGTCAACTGCGCGGGACACCCGAGCCCGCCCGTGCAGTAGTGAATGGGGCCGCGTTTCTCCGTCTCGCTCCCGCACACCGGACACGTCTCGGGCATCTCGAAGTGTCCCTCCGCGTGCTTCTCCACGACCTCGTCGACGTAGGGGATGACCTCGCCCGCGCGCTCGACGCGCACCTCGTCGCCGACGTTCACGTTCATCTCGGCGATTTCGTCGGCGTTGTGGAGGCTCGCACGGGAGACTGTCACACCCGCCACATCCACGGGTTCGAGCAGCGCGACGGGGGTCAGGCGGCCCGTCCGGCCGACCTGCACCACCACGTCCGTGATTCGAGTCGTCTCCGTCCGCGCGGGGAACTTGTACGCGTACGCCCACCGGTAGTGTCGACTCGTCACGCCGAGGCGCTCGCACTGCTCGCGGTCGTCGACCTTGAACACGACGCCGTCTATCTCGTAGTTCAGGTCGTCGCGCACCGCCTGCAGCTCGTTCCGGTAGTCGATGGCCCCGTCGATGTCGTCGACGAGGCGCGTCCGGTCGTTCACCTTCAACCCCCAGTCGGGGAGGTGTTCGTGTTCGCTCCAGTGGGTGTCGAGGCCTTCAGCACCGAGCGCTCCCCGCGACGCGTTCGTGTCCGCCACCGCGTCCCGGCTCTCGCCCGCCGCGAGGATGTCGTAGAAGAAGCAGTCGAGCGGTCGCTCCGCCGTGACGGAGGGGTCGAGTTGGCGGAGCGTCCCCGCCGCCGCGTTCCGCGGGTTCGCGAACGGCTCTTCGCCCTGCTCCACGCGGTCTCGGTTGTGTTTCTGGAACGCCTCGCGCGGCATGTACACCTCGCCGCGAACCGCGAGGAAGTCGGGATGGTCGCCGCGGAGGCGCGAGGGCACGCTCTCGATGGTGCGGACGTTTTCCGTCACGTTCTCGCCGCTCTCGCCGTCCCCCCGGGTCGCGGCGCGGACGTACCGGCCGTCCTCGTAGATGATTTCGATGGACAGCCCGTCGAATTTGGGTTCGCAGACGTACTCGACATCGGCGTCGAGTTCGCGACGCACGCGCTCGTCGAACTCCCGCACGTCCGATTCGTCGCCGCTCGAATCGATGGAGAGCATCGGCGCGACGTGCTCGACGGTCTCGAGTTCGGAAAGCGGCTCCCCCCCGACCCGTCGCGTCGGCGAATCCTCAGTCTGCAGGTCGAAGGCGTCCTCGAGTTCGCGGAGGCGCTCGAACAGCGCGTCGTACGCGCGGTCCGAGATGACGGGGTCGTTCAGCACGTAGTACCGGTAGTCGTGAAACCGCACGGCCTCCCGGAGGAACGCGACCTGCGCGTTGGCTTCCGATTCGGAGAGGTCCTCGACGTCCGTGAACTCCGTCTTCGGGTCCCTGATATACGGGTTCTCGGGGTCGAGGTCGTCCGCGCCCTCGAGGTCCTCGAACGCCGACTCTGACATGTCCGGGGGTTCGCTCGCGGGTGGCGTAAATGCCCGGGCCGAGAGTTCAAATAGGAGACCGGGGCCAGCAGAGGGCGTGCGAATCCGACGCCCCCCACTCCTCGCTATCGTGTTCCTCGGTATCGTCCTCACGTACGCGGCCATCTTCGTCCCGCTGTTCGACGGGTTGCCCGCGTATCCGTCCCCGCCGGGGTCGGACGACCCGGACGCGGTCGCGGCGTACGCGAGCGACGACCTCGCCGCCCAACTCGGCCGAAAATACGAGTCCACGCAAACGGGTTACGACATCTTGAACGCGAGCGCGACGACGGTGTCGGTCGAGGGTGGTACGTTCGCGCGAGCGACCGTCCACCTCACCGTCGAGGGCGACCCGCGAACGGCGCACGCGTACTACTTCGCCACCGACGACCGCGTCGTCTCGGCACCGATTGCGAGCGGCACGGGCGGCGCGCCCGCCGGCTACGACCGACCCGCCGACGAACGCGTTGACGCGCCCGCGTCCGCCGTCGTGCTGAACTTCCGGAACGAGAGCCTGTCCGGCGACGTCACGCTCTCCGGACCGGGGATGGGATACGGAAGAGACGTCCACGTTTCCGGTCGAACCGGATTCGTCGCCGGGAGCCTCACCGTCGTCCCCGGCGTCCACCGTGTCAGCTTCCACTCGTCAGCGGGGAGCGCGGCCGTCCGCGTGAACGTCACGGCCGGGAGCGACGAACGCGTCGGCGTCGTGTTCTTCGCGCCTGACGGGTCCGTACACGCAGCCGCGCTCCCCCGGCACTAGTTGCACGGACCCACGACGCTTAACGTCCGCCCCGCCCATCACTCGGTATGCGCGAGGATTTCCTCCTCCTGAACCCCGGGCCGGTACCCGTCTCGCGGGACGTGCGAAACGCGATGTCGGAGCCGATGGTGTCACACCGCTCGAGCGAGTTCGAGGCCGTCTACGAGCGTGCGCAGGACGGACTCGACTACGTGTTCGAACGCTCCACGCTGGACGAAGCAGAAACATCCGCGGGCGGGACGAGTCTCATCCTGAACGGCACGGCGACGATGGGGATGGAGGCGGCCGTCGCGAACCTCACCGACGAGGATTCGGAAGTGGTCGCGATAGTGAACGGGAAGTTCGGCCGACGGTTCGCCCGCATCGCCGACCGTCACGCCCGAGTGACGCGCGTCGAGTTCGACTGGGGCGACCCGGTGGACGTCGACGCGGTCGCGGACGCCCTCTCGGACAGCACGGACGTGGTGACGATGGTGCACAACGAGACGAGCACGGGCCTCCTCAACCCCGTCGAAGCGGTCGGGGAGTTGGCGGCCGAGCACGACGCGCGGTTCGTCGTGGACGGCGTCACGTCCCTCGGCGGCGACGAGTTCCGTATCGACGACTGGTACGTCGACGTCGCGGTGACGGACGGCCAGAAGGCGCTCGCCGCGCCGCCGGGCATCAGCGCGCTCTACGTCTCGAAGCGTGCCGAACCCCACATCGACGGCGAAAAAGCGCCGTTCTACGAGGACCTCGACTGGCACCTGCGGAAGGCGGACAGCCACCAGACGCCGTTCACGAGCGCGGTTCCGCTCTTCCGCGGGCTCGCGGTCGCCGTCGAGGAGATCCGTCACGAGGGCATGGGCGAACGCATCGCTCGCCACCGCCGGCAGTCCGCGGCGTTCCGGTCGGCGTTCGAGGCGATGGGCCTCGACCTCTTCCCGACGGTCAACGACGCGTCGACGTACTCGAACACGCTCACCGCCGTCTCGCTCCCCGAGGGCGTCTACGGCGACCCGGACGACTTCATGGCCGCGGTCGAGGAGCGCGGCGTCTCCATCAGCGGCGGCCAAGCCCACCTCGGCGGCGAGATATTCCGCGTGAGCAACATGGGCAACCTCACCGGCGAACACGTCCTCCGCGGTATCCGCGCCATCGGCGAATCCTTCGAGGAAGTCGGTGTCGATGTCGACACCGAGGACGCGCTTGACGCGGCGCGCGAGCACTTGCGCTAACCGCGGACTACCGTCTCAGTTTTACGAGCGCGGGGAGCGCTATCGCGGCGAGCGCGAGCTCCGCGCCGCCCGCGACGGCGAACGCTTCCGTGTATCCGTACTCGTCCGCGACGTAGCCGCCGCCGACGATGCCGGCGAGGAACCCGAGGCTTCCGGCGGCGTTGAACCCGCCGATAGCCACGCCGCGCGACGCGTCGTTCGCGAGGTCCGCGACGAGCGCGAGCGTCGCCGGTGCCATCAGCGCGCCCAGAACGCCGACGCCCACCATCCCTGCTTGCGCGTACCCGAGGACGGGCGTGAGACCGACGAACGCGACGACGACGCCGTAGAGCGCGGACCCGCCGGCGATGGGGAGCGTTCGGCCGATTCGGTCCGCGAGCAACCCGAACGGGTATTGGAGGACGGCGAACGGCGCGAAGAACAGCGCGAGCGTCAGTCCGGTCTGCGCGCCGTCCAATCCGAACACGTCGCGGAAGTAGTAGGTGCCGACGAGCGCGAAGAAGCCCGCGGTGAACCGGTCGATGAACCCGAACGCGTACGGCACCAGTAGTCCGGGGCGGCGTGTCACGGCTCGGACTGCGTCCAGTTCGGAGCGCGCGGTGTCGGGGGCGCGGTCCGAGACGAGGAGCGCGAGCAGGCCGACGAGAGCGAGCGCGACAGCGCCCGCCCAGAGCGGGAGTAACGGGTCGATGTCGGCGAGTTGGCCGCCGAGCGGCGCGCCGATGGCGGTTCCGAGGCCGATGCCGACGCCCGCGGTTCCCATGTTTCGGCCGCGCTCCGGGGAGAGGTCGGCGAGCATCGTGATAGCGAGGCTGAACGCGCCGACGGTGAGCGCGCCCTGCAGTGCGCGCAGCGCGACGATGCCCGCGAACGGGATGGCGTCGTTCAGCCCCGCGAGGAGGGCGTAGCACGCGCTCCCTGAGAACGCGCTCGCGGCGATGAACGGCACGCGCCGGCCCGTCCGGTCGCTCACGGCACCCCAGACGCCGACGAACGCGACGAACGACGCGAACTCGACGCCGAGGAACCACGTGCTCGCGTCCAGTCCGTTCGTCGCGCCGAGCGCGCGAACGATGTCAGGAATCCCCGGATAGAGGAGGACTTGTGCCAGTAGCGTGCCGAACACGACGCCCGCGAGTACGAGGCGTTCACGTCGCCGGCTCACGCTCTCTCACTCCTCCCGCGCGTCATTCGCGGATCCGGTGAATCGCCGAACTCCCCTGCGTGTACGTCTGGTAGACCGCGCTGACGATGATGAGGCAGAACGTGAACACCGCCCAGTACGCGGGCGGCACGTAGTCGAGCAGGGGGACGTGGACGTACGTCCCGAGGACGAGGAGGATGCCGAGCACGCTCAGGCCCGCGTAGAACTCGCTCCACGAGAGGCCGTACTTGGGGACGACTTCGAGGTAGATATTCACGTCTTCCGCGTGGGAGTCGAGGCGCACCGTCTTCGAGTCCTCGTCGTACTCGATGATGTCGAGGTCGGCGAGTTTCGGGAGGTGGGTCTGCTGGAGCGTGACGTAGACGCTCTGCCGGACGTTCCGCGGCGGGGGGGATTCGCCGCTCTCCTTTTCGGCGATGAACTCGGAGAGGTCGCGGGCCGTCGTCTCTCCCACCCGCGTGAGGTACTCGATGGTGCGGCGTCGCCGGTCGTTCCGGAGTACGTCGTGGATGTCGGCCTGGTCGAGGCCGGTACTCGGTGGATCGTCGACGAGAACATTCCCCCGCATTTCCTGTCTCTAGTGGCGGTCGAATCTTGAAAGTACCGTATCACACAATTGAAAATTTCGAGTGTTGGAGGCCAAAATCCCGCCGTTATCCTGCGATTAAATGCCGGATTTAGCGTCACATGGCGTGGTTATGTGCTGGCTACCGGGTGTCTGGAGGGACGCATCGATTCTGGTCTGTCACGTCGCGTTCGCTGTTCGCGCCGTGCTATCGGTCCGCGCCGCCGGCGACACTTGCCGTAACTGGTGGTTATAGACTCTCGGAGATTTATGAGTATAGTGTATGACTGACGAGGGCGCTCGCGGGTTCGACACCCGGACGGTTCACGCGGACGCGACCCCCGACCCCGCCACGGGTTCGCGCGCGACCCCGATCTATCAGACGACCTCGTACGAGTTCGAGAGCGCGGACCACGCCGCCGACCTGTACGCGCTCTCCGCCGAGGGCGACGTCTACTCCCGCATCAGCAACCCGACCGTCGCCACGCTCGAGGACCGCCTCGCCAGTCTCGAAGGCGGAACGGGCGCGGTCGCAACCGCGTCCGGAATGGCCGCGTTCGACGCTGCAACCCTCGTTCTCGCGGAGGGCGGGCAGAACGTCGTCTCCGCATCCAGCATCTACGGCGGCACGCGCGCCTACCTCCAACACACCGCTCAGCGGCGCGATATCGACGCGCGCTTCGTTGACACGCTCGACTACGACGCGTACGCGGACGCCATCGACGACGACACCGCGTTCGTCCACGTCGAAACTATCGGCAACCCTGCGCTCGTCACCCCCGATTTCGACCGCCTCGCGGACGTCGCGCACGAGAACGGCGTTCCGCTGGTGGTGGACAACACGTTCGCGACGCCCGCGCTCTGCAATCCCATCGAACACGGCGCGGACGTGGTGTGGCACTCGACGACGAAGTGGATTCACGGCGGCGGCACCACGCTCGGCGGCGTGCTCGTCGACGCCGGAGATTTCGACTGGACCCCCGAGAAACACCCGGAAATCGCGGACGAGAACCCCGCCTACGACGGATTGCGGTTCACCGACCGGTTCCCGGACGCGCCGCTCGCCGCGGCCGCGCGCTACCGCGCCACCCGCAGTCTCGGGAACGCCCAGCACCCCTTCGACGCGTGGCAGACCTTGCAGGGCCTCGAAACGCTCGCGCTGCGGATGGACCGCCACAGCGAGAACGCACACGTCCTCGCCGACTACCTCGCGGACCACCCGGCCGTCGACTGGGTGACGTATCCCGGTCTCGACTCCCACGAAACGCACGAGAACGCCGCGCGCTACCTCGCGGACTACGGCGGAATGTTGACGTTCGGACTCGGCAACTACGACGCCGCGAAGTCGTTCTGCGAGTCGGTGGAACTCGCGTCGTTCCTCGCGAACGTCGGGGACGCGAAGACGCTCGTCATCCACCCCGCGAGCACGACGCACGCGCAGATGACCGAGGACGAACAGCGCGCGTCCGGCGTCACGCCCGACATGGTGCGGGTGTCCGTCGGCATCGAATCCCCCGAAGATATACTCGCGGACTTCGAGGTGGCGCTATGACCGAATCGGTCGGGAGTTTCACGTTCGAGTGCGGGGAGACGATTCCCGACCTCGAAATCGCGTACGAGACGTACGGCGAGTTCACGGGCGACAACGCCGTTCTCGTCTGTCACGCGCTCACCGGCAGCCAGCACGTCGCGTCCGGCGCACGGTCGTCCACGGGGACGGCGGGCCAGGCCCGCGCGTGGTGGGACGACGTCGTGGGTCCGGGGAAAGCCATCGACACGAAGGAGTACTTCGTCGTCTGCGCGAACGTTCCCGGGTCGTGTTACGGCACCACCGGCCCCGCGAGCGAGGGACCGGACGGCGAACCGTACGGAACCGACTTCCCTGCCGTTACCGTCGGCGACTGGACGCGCGCGCAGCGCCGCCTGCTGGACGAACTCGGCGTCGGCCGCCTCCACGCGGTCATCGGCGGGAGCGTCGGCGGGATGAACGCCCTCGACTGGGTGGCGCGCTACCCCGACGACGTCCGCCGGGTCGCCGCCGTCGCCGCCGCTGCCCGCCTCGACGCGCAGTGCCTCGGACTGGACGCAATCGCCCGTCGCGCCATCACCACCGACCCCGACTGGCAGGACGGCGACTACTACGGGACTGGGCGAGAGCCCGCGGACGGCCTCGCGTTGGCCCGGCAAATCGGCCACCTGATGTACCTCTCGAAGGACTCGATGGAGCGCAAGTTCGGCCGCCGGTCCGCGGGCCGCGAGGGCACGCCCACGTTCCCACAGGACCCCGCGGGCGGCTTCTTCCCCTACCGGGACGTCGAATCCTACCTCGACTACAACGCCACCCAGTTCACCGACCGGTTCGACGCCAACAGTTACCTCTACCTGACACGGGCGATGGACGACTTCGACCTCGCCCGAGGCTACGACTCCGACGCGGACGCCCTCTCCGCGTTCACGGGCGAAGCCCTGATACTCTCGTTCACGGGCGACTGGCACTTCACCGTCGAGCAAGCGCACGAACTCGAAGACGCGTTCGAGGACGCCTCGGTTCCGGTCTCCCACCGCGTCGTCGAGTCCGACCACGGCCACGACGCCTTCCTCGTCGAACCCGAGAACGTCGGTCCGCCGATTCGCGCGTTCCTCGAACGCGGCGTCCCCTCGGGCGGCGACCACGCGCCCGTCCACAACAGCCTGTTTCCCGGGTGAGAGACGGCGGTAGTATCTGCAGGTGTACGCACGCTTTACCCCGTCTCGGGTGCACACCTCTGGTATGACAGACGAGTCCAACCCCGGTTTCGGAACGCGGAGCGTGCACGCGGGCGAAGAACCCGACCCGGCGACGGGCGCACGCGCCACCCCGATCTATCAGACGACCTCGTACGAGTTCGACGACGCCGAGGACGCGGCCGCCCAGTTCGCGCTGGAGAAACCCGGCCACATCTACTCGCGGCTGATGAACCCGACCGTCGACGCCCTGCAGGAACGCCTCGCGAGCCTCGAAGGCGGCGTCGGCGCGGTCGCCACGTCGTCCGGGATGGCGGGCCTGAACCTCGCGACGTTCCTGCTCGCGGAGGCCGGCGACAACATCGTGTCCGCGAGCGCGCTCTACGGCGGCACCCACACCTACCTCTCGCACACCGTCGAACGCCGCGGCGTCACCACCAAATTCGTGGACACCCTCGACGTCGACGCCTACGCGGAGGCCATCGACGAGGACACGGCGTTCGTCCTCCTCGAAACCATCGGCAATCCCGCGCTCGTCACGCCGGACATCGAAGCCATCGCGGACGTCGCGCACGAGAACGGCGTCCCCCTCCTCGTGGACAACACGTTCGCGACCCCGTACCTCTGCAACCCCATCGAGCACGGCGCGGACATCGTCTGGCACTCCACGACGAAGTGGCTTCACGGCGCGGGCACGACCGTCGGCGGCGTGCTCGTCGACTCCGGAAATTTCGACTGGACTGCCGAGGACTACCCCGAAATCGCGGCGGACAACCCCGCCTACCACGGCGTGAACTTCGCGGAGCGCTTCGGCGACGCCGCGTTCACGTACGCCGCCATCGCGCGCGGCCTCCGGGACCTCGGAAACCAGCAGTCGCCGTTCGACGCCTGGCAGACCCTCCAGGGAACGCAGACCCTCCCATTGCGGATGGACCGCCATTCGGAGAACGCCCAAATCGTCGCCGAGTACTTAGAAGACCACGACGAGGTCGCGTGGGTGAACTACCCCGGCCTCGAATCCCACGAGACCCACGACGCCGCGAGCGAGTACCTCGACGGCGGCTACGGCGGGATGCTCACGTTCGGTCTCGGTGACTACGAGGCGGCGCGCGCGACCGTCGAGAACGCGGACCTCGCCTCACTCCTCGCGAACGTCGGGGACGCGAAGACGCTCGTCATCCACCCCGCGAGCACCACCCACCAGCAGCTCTCCGAAGAAGAGCAGGCGGAGGCCGGCGTCACGCCCGACATGGTACGTTTGTCCGTCGGTATCGAGGACCCCGCGGACATCCTCGCCGACCTCGAGGACGCCATCGCGGCCGCGACCGAGTAGCCTCAAATCGTTCTTTCAGTCTGCTGAAGGCACTTATCCCGACGAGTCGAAGGGATGGGTATGAAGCGCAGAACTCTCCTCGCCACCGCTGGCGCGACCGCTGCCGCCGCTGCCGCTGGCTGTCTCTCGGACGCCGGTGGGGGCGAACCCACCGACACGACGCCGGACGAGCCGACCGACCGGACGACCACGCACACCGGAACGACCCCCGGGACGACCGACGCGTCCGTCTCGCTCGACGCCTACCAGCGCGGCGTCGTCGTGCTCGACTCCCCGGACTCCATCGGCGTCAGGGAAGGGGACAGCGCGTTCCTCTACCTCTCCGTCGAGTCGGACGCCGAGAACCCGCCCGCGTACGACGACTTCGAATTCGACTTCGACGGGAAGACCTACCCGCCGGAGTCGCCCGACGACTACCAGTTGTGGCGCGAACGACAGACCCCCGCCTACGAGAACGGAAGCGGCTGGCTGCTCTTCTCGCTCCCCGAATCGGGAGACGCCGACGACGCGCGCCTGTCGTGGCCTGGCGGCGAGTGGCAGGCCGGTGAGTCCCTGAAAGCCATGCTCGCCGCGGGGCTCCCCGACCTCTCCGTCGAGTACGACTTCCCCGAAACGGTCGTGCAGGGCGAGTCGCCGGACCTCTCCATCACCGTCGAGAACGAAGGCGACGTCGACGCGCGATACGTAGCCGGACTCAACCGGAGCGGTCCCCGGGTCGCGTACGCGCCCATCGAAGCCATCTCGATGCGCGTCCCCGCCGGCGAGACGAAGGAGTGGACGCTCACCGACGACTACGGGATGGGCGGCGTGCGCGACGAACGAGTGGACGACGGCGACCCCGACATGACCTACCACCTCGACGGCGCGGACGTGCAAAAGGAGTGGCCGGTCCGAGTCGTCTCAGAGTAAGCCGTCTTCGCGGAACACGGTCTCGAGGACGTCCATTCGCGCGACCACGGTGTCGCAGTGCGGGCGGACGTTCGGTTTCGGACGGAAGCCGATGGAGCGGCCGGCGCGCTTCAGCATCGGGAGGTCGTTCGCGCCGTCACCGACCGCGATGGTGTCCGCGAGGTCCGTACCGAACTCCATCGCGGCGGCGTCGAGCGCGTCGTCCTTCGTCCCCTCGATGAGCGACCCCTCGACCGCTCCCGTCAGGTGGCCGTCCGCGACGGGGAGGCGGTTCGCGGTTATCGCGTCCACTTCGACGTTCTCCTTTTCGAGCGCCGCGGCGACGCCCTCCTCGAAGCCGCCCGTGAGGATGACGACGACGTGGCCGGCGTCGCGGAGTTCGCGGATGAGGTTCGCCGCGCCAGGGCGGAGGTGGACGTGCTCGTAGGCCGCCGCGGCCTCGGCCTCCGGGAGTCCGTCGAGGAGCGCGGCGCGCTCTCGCAGACTCTCCGCGTACTCGAGTTCCCCCCGCATCGCTCGGGTCGTGATGTCCTCGATTTCGTCCGCAACCCCGTACTGTTCCCCCAGCAGGACCATCATCTCGTCGTCCGAGAGCGTCCCGTCGAAGTCGAACGCGACGAGTGCCATACCTCGTCTTCGCGGGTCCCCGGTTCAAACTAACCGATTCAGGCAGACGTCTCGCGACCTGTCAGGGACTCGGGGTCCATGCGAACGATTTCGACCGACACCTCGGAGAGTTCCTCGTCGAACACGCGGTAGGGCGCGAACCAGTCGTTTATCTCGCCGTCGGAGAGCCCGTCGTCGTCGAGGACGGTCAGCGGGCCGCGCGCCAGCACGCTCCACGAGTCGAGGCCGTGCGGGTCGTCCGTCTCCGTCGCCTCGTACACCACGTAGGTCGCGTCCTCGGTGGTCTCGAGGAACCGTTTTTTCGTCGCGTCGGGCGTGTTCGCGAGGCGGAAGTAGAGTTTTCCGTCCTCGTAGTGGTGGGCGAGCGGTACCGCGTACGCTTCGCCGTCCCGCGCCAGCGAGAGCGTGCCGTGTTCGCGCTCCCGGAGTCGCCGTTCGACCGTCTCCTCGTCCATCCCCGCGGTGTACGCGAACGCGACGTTGTCCATACCTCGGCTACGTCGGGGGCGTGCTTCAAACCCGCCGTGGTGAACACAATTCCTAATAGGCCGTCCGCTCTACGCGTAGAGAGCAATGCGTTCCGAGGACGAGGCCTACTTCGAGCGACTCGAATCCCGGTTGGACGAGGCGTTCGACCTCGCGGAACGCGCGAAAGAGCGGGGCGGCGACCCGTCGCCCGAGGTGGAGATTCCGGTGGCCAAGGACATGGCCGACCGGGTGGAGAACATCCTCGGCATCGACGGCGTCGCAGAACGCGTCCGGGAACTCGAAGGCGAGATGAGTCGCGAGGAAGCGGCGCTCGAACTCACCACCGACTTCGTGGAGGGGAACGTCGGGGACTACGAGACCGACGCCGGGAAGGTGGAGGGCGCGGTCCGCACCGCGGTCGCCCTGCTCACCGAGGGCGTGGTCGCCGCGCCCATCGAGGGTATCGACCGCGTGGAGATCCTGGAGAACGACGACGGCACGGAGTTCGTGAACGTCTACTACGCCGGCCCCATCCGCTCGGCGGGCGGGACGGCCCAGGCGCTCTCCGTGCTGGTCGCGGACTACGCTCGCGCGCTCCTCGACATGGGTCAGTACAAGGCCCGAGACGACGAGATAGAGCGCTACGCTGAAGAGGTCGCGCTCTACGACTCCGAGACGGGCCTCCAGTACACGCCGAAGGACAAGGAGACGAAGTTCATCGCGAAGCACATGCCCATCATGCTGGACGGGGAGGCCACCGGCCAGGAGGAGGTCTCCGGGTTCCGCGACCTCGACCGCGTTGACACGAACAACCCCCGCGGCGGGATGTGTCTCGTGCTCGCGGAGGGTATCGCGCTGAAAGCCCCCAAAATCCAGCGGTACACGCGCGAACTGGACGAGGTCGACTGGCCGTGGCTCCAAGACCTCATCGACGGCACCTACTACGACGACGGCGGGGACGAGGCTGACGCCGAGAGCGCGGATGACGAAGCCGACGCCGACGAGGACGGCGAGGACGACGCGGAATCCGACGAACCCGCTGGGCCGCCCCGCGTCGAACCGGCGCAGAAGTTCCTCCGCGACCTCATCGCCGGCCGCCCAGTCTTCGGCCACCCTTCGCGCGAGGGCGGATTTCGGCTCCGGTACGGTCGCGCGCGAAACCACGGGTTCGCGACCGCTGGCGTCCACCCCGCGACGATGCACCTCGTGGACGACTTCCTCGCGACGGGCACCCAGATAAAAACTGAACGCCCGGGAAAGGCCGCGGGCGTCGTGCCCGTGGACACCATCGAAGGACCCACGGTCAAACTCGCGAACGGGGACGTCCGCCGCATCGACGACCCCGAGGAGGCGCTCGAAGTACGCAACGGCGTCGAGAAAATCATCGACCTCGGCGAATACCTGGTGAACTACGGCGAGTTCGTGGAGAACAACCACCCGCTCGCGCCCGCCTCGTACGTCACCGAATGGTGGGTGCAGGACATGGACCACGCCGGCGCGGACGTCCAGGCGCTCCGCGACTCGCCGTACGTCGACTTGGACGACCCGAGCGTCGACCAGGCACTCGAGTGGGCCGACGACTACGACGTCCCCCTCCACCCCGCCTACACCTACCTCTGGCACGACCTTTCGGTACCTGAGTTCGAAGCGCTCGCGGACGCGGTTTCCGAGGGCCACATCGACGGCGAGGAACTCGCCTTCCCCTACGACGACGAGATACGGAAGGCCGCCGAGAACCTCATCCTCCCCCATCATCAGGGCGAGTACCTGCGAGTCCGCGAGTGGAAACCGTTCGCGCGGTCGCTCGGCCTCACCGACGACCTCGAGAAGACGTGGGAGTCGCTAAGCGAGGACGCACGGGAGTGGCCGAACGCGATGAAAGCCGCACAGGAAGTCGCGCCCTTCGCCCTCCAAGAGCGCGCGCCCACCCGCATCGGCAACCGGATGGGTCGCCCCGAAAAATCCGAATCCCGCGACCTCTCACCCGCCGTTCACACGCTCTTCCCCATCGGCGAAGCAGGCGGCAGTCAACGCAACGTCAGCGACGCCGCCCGCCACACCGCCGACATGAACGCGACCCCCGGCCAGATCGAAGTCCGCCTCGGCGTCCGCGAATGCCCGAACTGCGGCGACCACACCCACGAAGCCCGCTGTGACGACTGCGGCGACTGGACCGACCCCTACTACGAGTGTCCCGACTGCGGCGTCGAAGCCCACCCGGACGAATCCGGACGCGTCGAATGCCCGCGCTGCGAACGCGAACTCGACAACGTCACCACCCAGACCGTCGACCTCCGCAGCGAATACGCCGACGCCCTCGACGCCGTCGGCGAACGCGAGAACGCCTTCGAGATTCTGAAAGGCGTCAAAGGACTCACCTCCTCCGAGAAAGTCCCCGAACCCATCGAGAAAGGCGTCCTCCGCGCGAAACACGGCGTCACCACGTTCAAGGACGGCACCGTCCGCTACGACATGACCGACCTCCCCGTCACGTCCGTCCGCCCCAGCGAACTCGACGTCAGCGTGGGAAAATTCCGCGAACTCGGGTACACCGAGGACATCAACGGCGACCCCCTCCAGCACGACGACCAACTCCTCGAACTCAACGTCCAGGACATCGTCCTCTCCGACGGCGCCGCAGAACACATGCTCAAAACCGCCGACTTCGTCGACGACCTCCTCCAGTCCTACTACGGCGTCGAACCCTTCTACGACGTCGACGAACGCGACGACCTCGTGGGGGAACTCGTCTTCGGCATGGCCCCCCACACCAGCGCCGCGACCGTGGGACGGGTCGTCGGCTTCACCTCGGCCGCCGTCGGCTACGCCCATCCGTACTTCCACGCGGCGAAGCGTCGGAACTGCGACGGTGACGAAGACTGCGTGATGCTCCTCATGGACGGATTATTGAACTTCTCTAAGTCATTTCTCCCTGACAAGCGTGGTGGGCAGATGGACGCGCCGCTGGTGATGTCGTCGCGCATCGACCCCTCCGAGATCGACGACGAGGCGCACAACATGGACGTCGTCCGGAACTATCCGAGAGAGTTCTACGAGGCGTCCCGGGAGATGGCGGACCCCGAGTCGGTGGACGTGGAAATCGCGGAGGAGAACCTCGGAACCGACCTCGAATACACGGGGTTCGACCACACGCACGACACGTCGAACATCGCGCTCGGCCCGGCGCTCTCGGCGTACAAAACCTTGGGGAGCATGATGGAGAAGATGGACGCCCAGCTCGAACTCGCGCGAAAACTCCGCGCCGTCGACGAGACCGACGTCGCCGAACGAGTGATAGAGTACCACTTCCTCCCCGACCTCATCGGGAACCTCCGCGCGTTCAGCCGACAGGAAATGCGGTGTCTCGACTGCGGGAAGAAATACCGGAGAGTCCCGCTCACCGGCGACTGCCGCGAATGCGGCGGCCGCGTCAACCTCACCGTCCACCAGGGTTCCGTCAACAAATACATGGACACTGCGATACAGGTCGCAGAAGACTACGACTGCCGCGAATACACCAAACAACGCCTCGAAGTCCTCGAAAAATCCTTAGAGAGCGTCTTCCAGAACGACAAGAACAAACAGAGCGGGATAGCCGACTTCATGTAGTAGCTTTTCACTTTGCTACGAGAGACGCGGAGCGTCTCTCGGCATGACGAAAGACGGCTCTGCCGTCTTTCGAACCACGTCGGGTCGCCTTCGGCGACCGCTCCTCGCAAAAAGCTACGCCGCCGCCAGAAGTCAGAGACTTCTGGTTGTTCAGCCAGAACGCAGTGCGTTCTGGCGATATCGCGGGTCGGCCACTACTACGTTCACTCTTCGCGCGACTGCGGGCGTCCCCGCGACGCGCTCGGATTCCAGAAATCGTCTCCATAGGCGGACAGAACTCGGATTCGTATCGACGACTCGTTCCCTGCCAACCGCGTGTGTCCGTTGCTATCAGCCACACAACGTTCCGGTATAGCGTGTTCTCCACAATACTTACCGTCGGCCGACCCGAATTTCTACGTCGGTGAACTCACAGTGACAACTCCTCGGTCGCGGGACGGAACCCTCCGCCTGGTCGTGATAGCCCTCGCAGTCGTCGTCGGCGCACCACTCCTGATGATGGTCGTCGCGTTCCCCCTGATGGGAATGTACGGCGGCATGATGGGCGGATATGGCGGATACGGTGGGATGATGGACGGCTACGGCGGGTACGGCTACTCGCCGCTCTGGGGGCTCGGCATGATGCTCGTCCTCCTGCTCGTGCTCGTCGGCCTCGCCTACTTCGCGTACCGCGCGCTCTCCGACGACGGAACGGCCACGACGGACGCCGCGCTCGACGAACTCCGTCGCGCGTACGCACGCGGCGAACTCAGCCACGAGGAGTACGAAACCAGACTCGAGAACCTCCGCGAACACACCGACGACGACCGCACGTAGCCGATGACTTCGCTCACGCGCCGCGGCCTGCTCGCCGGGCTCGCCGGAACGACAGCGTCACTGGCCGGCTGTACGACCGCACTCCCGGGCTGGCGGCGGCCCGCCGACCCGGACCGAACGCTCTACGTCGGGGCGTTCCACTGGGGGTTCGTCGTCCTCGACGACGACGGGACGCGACACGAGTCGCTCACGCGCCCCCTCTTCATGTCGCTTTCGACCATCATCGTCGCCATCAACGCGCGACGCCTCGGACACGTCGACCTCTCGGTCTGAGCGCTACTCGTCGTTCGGCCCGAGGTAGCCCCACGCCTGGAGTTTGTCGCCGTCGCCGTCTATCCAGCGTTCCCCGATGTCGTCGCGATAGTAGAGGTTCGGGATGACGATGTCGTCGATGCGCGAGTACGCCTGTTCGCGGGCGTCCTGCATCGTCACGCCCTTACCCGTCACGACGAGCGGCATCCCGGACTCGCCGGCGACCCGCCACTGGCCGTCGACGTTCTTCGCGTCCTCGATGTGAACCCCCTCCCGACTGTCGGACTCGAAGACGACCGCGGCGTTCCGCGAGTTTTCATCATACGTTTTCTCGTCGTCGAACGGGAACGGCGGCAGCACCACGCGCACGCCTATCTGGTAGCCCTGATGCACTTCGAGTTCGGGGTCGCGGCCGTGCGCGAGGTCGTAGAAGAACTCGCCAGTCCCCGATTCGAAGGACTCCTCCTGGAGCGTGATGGTCGGATACCCGAACCGGGGCGTGAACTCGAGCGGATGAACGCCGTTCTCGTTGACGATGCAGTTCAGGTCGATACTGCCGACGTACCCCTCGTCTGCGAGCCAGTCTTCGAGCCGGCCGAGCGTCCGCGAGAACAGGTCGTTGCGGCCCGCCCAGAACATACTCGTCCCCATCTCGCCCGTCGACGGCCCGATGTTCCCCGGGAAGAGCTTCTTGTGCTCGAAGTTGAAGTTGATCGGCGTGACGAACGACTCGCCGTTGAAGAACCCACAGATAGCGACCTCCACGCCCTCGACTTTCCGCTGGAGTTGGAACCCCTTCATCCGGTGGCCCCACGCCTTCTTGTACGCGCGCAAGACGTCGACGACGTCGCTCCCGTCCTCCTCGGTGCCGACGTAGAGGAGACGTTTGACGTTCTGCACCTCGCCGAGCGGTTTGATGACGTACGGCGCGGGGTTCTGTCGGACGTACTCGACGGCTTCGTCGAAGTCCGAGAACTCGCGGTGTTCGAGCGTGTTCACGCCGTTCTCCTCCAACACCTCCATCGCGTACCCGCGGTCCTCCTCCAACCTGTCCGTGTTCGGCGTGCCGCCGACGACCGCGTGGCCCTCCGCGCGCAACTCCTGGGATATCTCGCCGGTCCCGATTTCTGGCCCCGTCCAGATGTCGTCGAATATCACGACGTCCGCCCACTCCAGTTCGGCGCGCCAGTCGTCGGTCTTGGGAACGAACCCGTCCGCTATCTCCTGGTCCGACTCGGCCTCGATGTAGTACCGCACGTCGTGGCCTTCCTTCGCGACCTGCCACGCGACGTCGCCGATGAGCGCCGCGTCGAGCGAGCAGAACAGGAAGTTCTTCGCGTCCATACCGGATTGGACGACGACTTCGACCGTAAACGCTTGGGCGTCACCGCCCGTGTTTCGGCACCACCGCGGGTCCGTCCTCGGTCTCCAGCACGTCCACGGGGACGCCGTAGACGGCTTCGACGTTCTCCGGAGTCACCACTTCGGGGCCGCCCGCCGCGTGGACGCCGCCCTCGGCGAGCAACACGAACTGGTCCGCGAATCGGACGGCGACGGTGAGGTCGTGCATCGCACAGACGACGCTCCGCCCCGCGTCCGCCCACTCCCGCACGGTCTGCAGGACGTCCATCTCGTAGCGGATGTCGAGGTCGCTCGTCGGTTCGTCCAGCACGAGCGTCCCCGTCTCCTGGGCGAGGGCGCGCGCCATCGCGACCTTCTGTCGCTCGCCGCCGCTCAGCGCGCCGACGTCCCGCATCGCGAACTCCGCGAGGTCGAGTTCGTCCAGCACGCTCCCGGCTATCTCGCGGTCCTCGTCCGACGGCCGCAGCCCCATGTACGGCTTCCGTCCCATCAGCACCGTCTCGAAGACGGTGGCCGGCGCGCTCTGTTCGTCGCGCTGGGGGACGTAGCCGACGCGTTTCGCGAGGTCGCGCCGCGGTATCTCCGAGACGGGCGTGCCGTCGACGCTCACCGTCCCGGAGAGCGGCGCGCGCAGGCCGACGGCCGCCTCCAACAGGGTGGTCTTCCCGACGCCGTTCGGCCCGAGCAGACACACCACGTCACCATCCCCGACGTCGAACGACACGTCCGAGAGCACGGGCGCGTCGTACCCGACCGTGACGGAGTCGTAGGAGAGCGTCACCAGTACGCTCGCCCCCTGAGGATGAGATAGACGAACAGCGGTGCGCCGACGAACGACGTGAGCACGCCGACCGGGAGGACGAGCGGCGAGATGACGGTGCGCGCGAGCGTGTCGGCCGAGAGGAGGAGCAGGCCGCCGCAGACGCACGACGCGGGGAGTAAGAATTGCTCGTCGCCGCCGATGACGCGGCGGACGATGTGCGGGACGACGAGGCCGACGAACCCGATGATGCCGAACAGCGAGACGGTGATGGCGGTGGCGAGCGACGCCACGACCGTTCCCAGCAGGCGGGTGCGCGAGACGTTCACGCCGAGCGACCGCGCGGTGTCGTCGCCCGCCGCGAGCACGTTGTAGTCCCACGCCTTCCAGAGGAAGTAGACGGTGACGGCGAGCGCGGTCGCCCAGAGGAAGCCGTTCGTCTCCCACGTCGCGCCGCCGACGTCCCCGAACTTCCAGTAGACGAGCGTCGCCAACTCCACGTTCGTCGCGAAATATTCGAGAACGGTCGTCCCGGCCGTGAACAACGAGGCGAGCGCGATACCCGTCAACACGAGCGTCTCCGGGGACGCGCGCCGGTACTTCGCGACGACGAGGATGACGCCCGTGGAGAGGAGGGACGCGGTGAACGCGCTCGCCGACGTGAGGTAGAGGTGAGTGACGAGCACGGAGAGGCCGCTGTCCCGTACCACGCCGCCGTCGAAGACGACGATGGACACCGCCGCGCCGAACGCCGCGGCCTGCGAGATGCCGAGCGTGTACGGGGACGCGAGCGGATTACGGAGTACGCTCTGGAGAACCGCGCCCGCGACGGCGAGCGCCGCACCCGCCCCGATAGCCGCGACCACGCGGGGGAGGCGGATTCGCCAGATGACCCGGGACGCCGTTCCATTCGACTCGCCGAGCAGAATGGCGGGGAGTTGGGACGCGGATATCGCTATCGGGCCCGTGAGAACCGCGTACGCCGCCACCGCGGCGAGCGCCACCGTCGCCGCCACGATGAAGAGGACGCGATTGCGGACGTGCGCGTCGTACTCGGCGACCGTCGACATCTACTCCACCGTCATCCGCCCGAATCCGCTCCCGTACGCCTCGACCGTCGCGTCGTAGACGGCTTCGCCGACGAACTCCTCGAAAATCTCGTTCGCCTTCGCCGTCGGGTCGAGGTCGTAGTCGTCCGGGTGGAGGACAGACCCGACGTAGAACACGTTCGCGAGACTCGTCCCGAAGTTCGTCGCGTAATCCCGGGTCGGGAGGACGCCGTACACGTCGTCGTTCGCGATGGCCGTGACGTCTTCGTACTCGGGGTTCGAGAGGTCGTCGTAGGACTCGCCGCCGAGGTCGACGAACACGTACTCGGGGTCCCAGTCGATGAACGATTCCGCGTTCACGCTCGCTCGCGCCGCGCCCTTCTTCGTCTTCAGGTTCTCCGTCACCTCGCTCGCGACGTTGTTCGCGTCCGTCAACGAGAACGCCGGATACCGGGGCTGCGTGTACAGCAGGCCGTGTTTCCCGCGTCCGAGGTAGCCGATGAACGACCGCGGCCCGTCGCCGTCCGGCGCGCGCTCTCTGGCCGCGGAGATAGTCGACTTCGCGTACTCCACGAGGTCAGCGGCCGCCTCCTCGGTGCCGAGGACGTCGCCCGCGAGCGCCATCGAGTCGTAGAAGTTCTGCCGCTCGGGACCGGTGAACGCGCCCGGCGTCACCACGACCACGGGAATCCCGGTCTTCTCCTGCAGGGTGTCCGCCTTCTTCTTGCCCGCGTACCCCCACAGGACCACGTCCGGGTCCGCCTGCAGTATCGCTTCGACGTCCGGGTCCTTGCGCGACCCGACCGACGGCTTCTCCGAGAGTCCGGGGTTCGCGAGCAAGTACGGCCGCGTCGCGCGCTTCTTCTTCGTCTCCTGGCGCTCGACCGCGACCACTTTGTCCGTCGCGTCGACGTACACCGCCGTCCGCAGACCGCCCGGCCCCAGGCCGATGACGGACTCCACCGACCCCGAGAGCGTCACCGACCGCCCGAGCATGTCCGTCACGGTCCGCTCTTCGGTCGTGGTCGCAGTCGTCGCAGTCGTCGTCCCTGTTCCCGTCGTCGCAGTCCGAGTCGTGCTCCCGCTCGACGCGGTCTGACAACCGGCGAGCGCCGCCACTGCGCCGACGCCGAGTCCGGCGAGCACGTCCCGTCGCGTTCGTTGTTCCCCCATCGATACAACGTAGTAGAAGGGGGTGTATAATAATACGGTAGTATGAACCATCGCCTCCTCGTCGGCATCGACGACACGGACGAACTCGACTGGGACGTGGGCACCGGCAAACTCGCCCGCCGACTCCTCGACGACATCGCGGACGCCTTCGACCTCCCGCCCGTCGGCGTCGTCCGCCAGCAGTTCCTCGTGGACGACCGCGTCCCCTACACCACCCACAACAGCGGCGCGTGCCTCCGCTTCGACGCCCCGCGCGGCCTCGTCCCCGAGATCGTCTCGCACGTCGGCGACTACCTCACCGAGAACTGCGCGCCGAACGCGGACCCCGGTCTCTGCGTCGCTTACCGCGACGACGTGGCCACCCCGATAGTCGACTGGGGCCACCGCGCCAGCACCGACGTACTGGACGCCACTGACGCCCGCGCGCTCGCGGACGAACACGACGTCTTCCTCGACGACTACGGCGGAACGGGTGACGGCGTGGTCGGCGCGCTCGCCGCCGTCGGACGCACCGCCGAAGGCGATACCGGCCGGTTCGTGGAGTACGGTCGCCTCCGCGACTACGGCGACACCGTCACCGTGCGGACGCTCACCGCCGACGGTATCCGCGTCGTCGACGAGGACGAACAACCACTCGAAACCGGCGCCGTCGCCACCCACGGCTGGCTCCGTCCACAACTCCGCGACGGCCACCCCACGCTTCCGGTCGAACCCGACGGGGAGACCTATCGACCCGCCAACCTCGACCAGCGCGGCAGCCACCCCTGAGACGGTCGTTGCTTTTACCGGCCTCGCGCCGTCAGGAGCCAGTATGGACGCTTCGCTCCAGGGAACGACGCCGCTCGCGGAACGGGTCGAATCGGCGCTCGACCGCCTCGGCGAACTCCGGGCCGGCCCGCGCGTCCAGTCCGACGCCCGCTTCTCGCAGTCGTTCATCGCGGACCACACGGAGTTCGACTCCTACGTCCGCTTTTGTGAACAGAGCCCGTGGGACCTCGACCGACGCGACGCCGAAGACGTCCCCCGGGAGCGCCTGAACGAGTACGTCGCCGCTCACACCGACTTCGAGACGTGGGAGGAGCTGCGGACGCTGGCCGCGGAAGAAGAGATTATCGACCAGGTCGTCTTCTGACTCAGCCGGCGACCGCGTGGAGGACGTCGTAGAGCGCGAAACTGATGACGCCCGCGCCGACCATCGACCCGACCCACGACCCGATGGTGATGCCGACTTTTCGCGGGGACACGCGCGTTCCGCCAGACGACGCGGCGAGCCCGCTCCCGACGATACTCGCTATCATCACCTTGTTGAACGAAATCGGGATGCCGAACACGATGGCGAGCTGCGCGATGAGGAACGCGGGAATCAGCGCCGCGATGGAGCGTCTCGGACTGAGCGACGCGTACTCGTTCGAGACGGCTTGTACGAGCCGCGGACCGCGTATCCACGCGCCGAGGAGAATCCCGCCGCCGCCGAGCGCGAGCAAGTAGAGCGACGGAAGTCCGAGGTCGGACTCGAAGATGGCTTCGAGCGGCCCGGTCGCCAACCCCACCTGCGTCCCCCCGCTCGTGAACACCACGATAAGTCCGAGAACGACGAGGAACTGATTGATGCCCGCGGTCTCGTCGCGCGCTAAGAGTGCGCGCGTCGCGACGAGCGCGAGGACACCCACGACCGCGCTCACGGCGACCATTCCGAGCGTGTACGACCCGCCCACGCTCGTTGGCAACACGTCGTACGTGGTCGCGAGATAGCGCGCAATCGACCCCTGTCCGCCGCTCGCGGTCGGAATCACCGTCAACTGGATGTTCGCGAGCGCGTACCCGACCGCGCCGCCGAGCAGTGGGATGCCGACGAGTTCGGGGATGGCGTCGCTCCCGAGGCCGCGTGCGAGGCCGTACGCCAGCACGCCTTCGACGATGGGTATCGCGAACCAGAACCCGAGGATGACGACGTACTCGTGGACGGCGAACCCGCCGCCGAGCGCGATACCGGCCCCGACCATCGCGCCCGTAACCGTGAACGCGGACGGAATCGGATAGCCGCGCGAGTTCCCGATGGTGATGAGCGTCGCGGCGGTGAGCAGCGCGGCGGCCGCGGCGAGCGGCGTGATGGACGGACCCGTCACGAGGTCTTTCCCGATAGTTTCGGAGATGCTGCCGCCCTGCAGTATCGCTCCCGCGCCCGCGACGATACCGACGAGGAACGCCGCGCGAAGCACCGACAGCGCGTTCGCCCCGACCGCCGGGGCCACCGGAGCGGAGTTACTGTTCGCGCCCACCGTGAACGACATGAACAGCGCCGCCACCAACGCCACCGAGAGAACGAGCGCGAGCCCGGCCATCAGTTCGGATGCGCTCTTGCGGCGATTGGCGTCGACGCCTCGATGCGACCGAACGGAGCCTCCATTTCCCCGAAACTCGGGGTACGAGGCTGATGAACCCATCGGACTCCACTATTCCCGCCACCACGTACGCCTCGAACCCACCCGCCACGAACGATTCTGTATCGCGATATGTGATTTATCATTGGTCGCCGTGGGCGGCTTTTATCGTACCCGGCGTCGAAAATCTGTCTATGGCAGACGAACCAACAGTCGGGCTCGGTGCCACGATCTACGACGAGGACGGCAAGAAATTGGGGACCGTTCGCGGGTTCGACGAGGACGGCTTCTACGTCACCACCCGCGACGGCGTCGAATCACTCTCCATCGAACACGAACGCGCCGGCCACGAGTTCGGCGAAGCAGAGCTCATGTGGCGGTGTTCGGACTGCGGCGAGATGGGCGACCTAAGCGACGGACTGCCGGAGACGTGTCCGTCGTGTGGCGTGGAAAAAGAACGGCTCTTCTACTGGACCGAGGACTAGAACGGGGCCTGCGGCCCTTCGTCTTCTTCTTCGCCGTCGTCGGTCGTCTCACCGGGGAACGAGGGGCTCATACCGCCGCCGCCACCGTGCCCGCCGCCCATTCCGGTCTCGGCGTGCACTTCGTTGATCTCGGGGATCTCCTTCGTCATCCGGGACTTGATCGCCTGAATCGTCATCGGGCTGATACCGCAACCGGAACACGCACCACCGAGGGCGATGCTGACCGTGCCGTTCTCTCGGTCGATGTTCTGGATAGCGTGGTCCCCGCCGTGCATCTGAATCTGGGGGAAGTTCCGGCGGAGGAAGTTGTTGATTCGTTCCTCCAGGTCGTCGCCGGACTGGCTCTCGGTGCTCATACGCCGGAATAGGGTTCGACGCGGCTTAAGTTCTTGGACCTACGCGAATCCGAACGTTTCCCGCAACTGCGTCTTCAACTCCTCGACGTAGATATCGAGCGTCTCCGCCGCTTTCTCCTCGCCCACGGGCACGCCCGTCAGACGGTCGAGCGGGTCCTCGGGGAGTTCGATGCTGAACTCGCCGTCGCCCTCGTAGTGGGGTTCGCTCTCGTTCAAAATCTGCTGGTCGATGCCGTGAATCAGCGTCGAGTCGTACGTCCCGTTCAGTTCGTTGAACGCGCGCTTGTACGCGGTCTGGAGCTGCGGGAAGTACGTCGTGTACTTCTCCTCCTCGAACTCCTCGGGCGTGAAATCGGCGGGCATACCCGAAACCGGGGCCGCGACGGCCAAAAACGGGCCGATTCACCATCGATAAATCCTATACGACGATATAGAATACCGGTCTGCGTCCATCGACGCAGACTTACCGGGGACGTGCGAACCGCCGGTATGGGCCGCCGCCGTCGCTTCAAACTCGCCGCTATCGGGACGTTCACGGCGACGCTCTGCGGGTTCGTCGTACTGGGGATGACGCGCGGATTCGTCGGGTACGGGAACGCCCGCCTGCTCGCCGCGCCGTTCGTCGCGCTTGGCGTGCTCTGCGCTGTCTACGCGTTCTGTGTCTCCGTCCTCGTCGTCGCGGGCGTCCTCGAACTGGACCCCTGACTACGCGAGTTGCGCCGCGACCAACCGGTTCGCCTCCGCGACGAACTCTTCTTCTCTCCCCTTCGGGACTGTCGCGCCCGCGGCGACGGTGTGACCGCCGCCGTCACCGTCGACAGCGCGGGACGCCTCCCGCATCACCACCGAGAGGTCGAGGCCGTCGTCCACGAGGCGTGACGTTCCGCGCGCGGACACCTTCACCTCCTCGTCGTTCTTCTCCGCGAACGCGAGAATCGGTTTGTCGTAGCGCACGCCGTCCGCGCTCATCGCCATCCCCGCGACGATGCCGACGATGGTCTCCCGTATCTCGTCGCCCGCGTCGAACCACTGGACGTGCTCTTCTTGGGTGACGCCCGCCGATTCCACCCAGCGCACGCCCGCGGAGAGGTTCTTCCGGTGGTTTCGCAGGAGTTCGCGGGCCTCGGCGAGCGCGTCGCCGCGGTCGCCGAGACAGACCGCGAGACCGACGTCCGCGCGCTCGTAGCGCGCCGTCGCGTTCAACAGGGTGGAGAACTCGCTCGCGTCCCGGACTTCGGTGCCGGGTTCCTCGCGGGCGAGCGTGTACGTCGTCCCCACGAGGTCGTCGATTTCGTCCGGGCTAACGCCGTTTCTGACCGCGCGCCGGATGAGCGCGCTCGCGACTTCCTGTTTCGCTTCGACGTCGAGTTCCGCCCACGTGAGCCAGTCGCCGTCCGTCCGCAGGTCCAAGTCGAGTCCGGAGAGAAATCGCACCGCGCCCTGTCGGTCGTTCGTGATTCCGGGAATCCGGACGTCGCTCGCGTACGCGAGCAGTTTCGGGAGGGGCCGGGTCTGGACGCCGTAGACCGCGAGGCCGCGCGCGGTGTCGAGGACGCCCGCTTCGACGCCTTCCTTCGCGACGACGGTGTTCGCGCCGACGAGTTCGCCGTCGGTCGTCTGCATGTCCCCCACCGCGCCGACGATGGCGAGCGCCGCGAGGTCGCGGTTCTCACGGCCGCCGAGCGCCCGCGCGAGCACGTACGCCGCTCCCGCACCGGAGAGTTCGCTCCCGCCGTCGACGCCCTCCAGCAGCGGATTCAGGTGGTTCTCGATTTCTACTTCGGCGGGCTGGTGGTGGTCGGCGACGACCGGCGTGAAGTCGTACTCGACGATTTCCTCCAGTTGCCCGCTCCCGAAGTCCGTGAACAGCACGGTGTCGTACCCCGCGTCGGCGATATTCGCTATCTCTTCGGGGCCGAGTTGTTTCTCGAACCGCGTCTCGTGGTCGATACCGGCCCGCGTGAGTGCCTGCGAGGCGACGCCCGCGCTCGTGAGGCCGTCGGCGTCGATGTGAGACACTAAGAGGACGTCTCCCGCGTCGCGGAGCGTTTCGGCGCACGTCTCGGCGCGCGCGGCGAGCTCCGGGACGGGACTCGACACCGTAGACTCACTCATCGCCCGAGGATAGTTCGTTCTCGCGTATAAACTCCCGGCTCAGTTGTCGAGCGCGTCGAGTGCGGCGTCGGCGAGCGCCTCGAAACTCGCCTCCTCCGGGACGACGTCCACGTCGAGGCCGTGGGATTCCGCGGTGTCGCGGGTCGGGTCGCCGATGGTGGCGACGACGGCGTCGTTCAGGCCTTCGATTGCTTCGTCGCGGACGCCGCGTTCCGTCGCGGCGTCCACGAAGTGTTCGACCGTGAGCGACGAGGTGAACAGTGCGGCGTCCACGTCGCCCATCGCGGCTTCGTCCGCGGAGATGCCGCTCGCGTCGGGGCGGACGAGTCGGTAGAGAACGGTCTCGTGGACGTACGCGCCCGCGTCGTTCAGGCCGTCGAGCAGGACGGGACTTCCGTGGTCCGAGCGCGCGACTTCCACCCGCAACCCACCGACGCGTTCGCGCAGGGCCGCCACGAGGCCGGTGGAGGAGTACTCGGCCGGCGTCACCGAGACCTCGAACCCCCTCGTTTCTAGTGCAACCTGCGTGCTCTCCCCGATAGCGCAGACGGTGCCCGGACTCTCCCAGCCCGCGTCGGCGACGATTTCCGCGCCCGTCTTGCTCGTGAACACCACGAAGTCAGCCTCGGTGCGCGGCGTGTTCCCGGTCGGTCGCACGGCGAGCATCGGGTCCGCGACGGGTTCGACGCCCCGCGATTCGAGGTAGTCCGCGGCCGATTCGAGGCGGCCGTCGTCGGGCCGGAAGACGGCGACTCTACGCATCCAACCACTCCGCGACGTCGTCGCGGACGCGAACGACCTCACCGATGACCGTCACCGCGGGCGGTTCGATGCCTTCCTCGTCCCGAACGGAGACGATGGTGTCGAGGGTGCCCGTGGCGACGCGCTGACCGGGCCGCGTCCCCTTCTCGACGAGCGCGACCGGCGTGTCTGGGTCCATCCCCGCCTCGCGGAGTTCGCGCGTGTACTCGGGGAGTTTCCCGACGCCCATCAGCACGACGATGGTGCCGCCCGTCTCGGCGAGCGCGTCCCAGTCGACGCTCGACTCCTCTTTGGTCGGGTCCTCGTGACCCGTGACGAGCGTGACGTTCGACACGAAGTCGCGGTGGGTCGCGGGAATCCCCGCCACCGCGGGCGCGGCGAGCGGCGACGTGATACCGGGCACGACCTCGAACGCTACGTCGTGGGCCGCGAGGTACTCCATCTCCTCGCCGCCGCGGCCGAACACGAACGGGTCGCCGCCCTTCAGTCGCACCACGTCCTTGCCCTCGCGCGCGAGTTCCACGAGGCGGGCGTTAATCTCCTCCTGTGGCGTGCGTTCGCCGCCCGCGCGCTTTCCCACGTCCTCCCGGCGCTCCTCGGGGATGGAGTCGATGATCTCGGGGCCGGGGAGTTTGTCGTGCAACACGACGTCCGCCTCCTCGACGAGCCGTTTCGCCTTCACGGTGAGGAGTTCCGGGTCGCCCGGACCGCTCCCGACGAGGTAGACGCGGCCCGTCATCCCCGCCGCGCCTCCTCGATGAGGTCCGCCGCCCCGCGCTCCCGGAGGTCGGCGGCGAGTTCCGTCGCTTCGTCCGCGTAGTCGTCGATGTCGAGTTCACGCGTCTCCGTGACGCTCTCCGACCCGTCCTCGCTGAACACCTGCACGTGCGTCCGCACGACGCCGCCCTGAATGAACGCGTGCACGCCGATGGGCGCGATGCAGCCGCCGCCGAGTTCGGAGAGCACGAGGCGTTCAGTCGTCGTTTCGACCCGCGACCGCGGGTGGTCGAGCGCGTCGTGCACCGCGTCCGCCACCTCGCCGTCCACGGCCGTCACCGCGAGCGCGCCCTGCCCCGGCGCGGGCACGTGTTCGACGGGCGGTAACTCCGCGAGTTCGACGTCGTACGCGAGCCCGCTGCGTTCCAGCCCGGCGCGCGCGAGCACCACGCCGTCGTATTCGGTATCGAGTTCGCGCTCCATCGCGGCGCGTTCGAGGTCCGACAGCGAGTCGAACCACTCCTCGATACTCAACTCGAACTCGGCGTCCTCGTCCTGATGGATGTCGTCGCCGTCGCGCTTCTGGTCGCGCGCCTCCGCCGACTTCTGTTCGTCGCGCTCCGCGAGGCGGCGTTCGTGTTCGCGCTGTAATCCGGGCGCGAGCAGCTTCTCCAACCGTGTGTCCACGTTCCCGCGAATCGGTTCGACGGTGAGGTCGGGGCGCGCGTGAAGCACCTGGGCTTTCCGCCGCAGGCTCGACGTGCCGACCGTCGCGCCCTCCGGGAGGTCGTCCAACCCGACGCCGTCCGGTGTCACGAGCACGTCGCCCGCGCTCGCGCGCCGCGGCACCGCGGCGGTCACGAGGTCTTCCGGCACGTCCGTCGGCACGTCCTTCATCGAGTGAACCGCGATGTCCACCTCCCCCTCCAGCACGCGCTCGTCCAGCGCGCGGACGAACGCACCCGTCTTCCCCAAGTCCTGGATGCGTTGGTCCGTCACGCGGTCGCCCTCCGTCTCCACCTCGATGACTTCGACCGTGTACCGTCGGTCTTCGAGGGCGGCCTGCACTTCGCCCGCCTGCTGCCGAGCGAGCTGGGAGCCGCGCGTCGCCAGCCGTATCGGCTCGCTCTTGTCCATACCGATAGTGAGGGGTCGTGGTTGAAACCCCCTTCGTCACGCGCTCCGCGTCGGCAGCGGACGCAGACCGACCGCCTTCGTGCGCGCACGGAGGTACGCGACCGACACGGCCGCGTCCACGAGGCACGTCGCGGCCGCGCCGAAAACCACCGCGTCGACCTGTGCCGTTCCGGACGTCGCGACCGCCCACGCAACCGAAATCAGTCCGATACCGACCGCGAACCACGCGCCGTACTCGTAGGGCGTCGAATCGGCGACCGCTGGTTCGCCGCCGTCGGTGTCGCGTTCCAGTGCGAACGGGAGCACGAGCGCGACGACCACGAGCGGTGGGCCGAGTGCGACCAGCGGGAGCGCGACGTACTCGCGAACCCCGAGGCCGCCGAGCGAGACGCCCGCGGCGGTGACGCCGAGCCCCGTCCAGAGCGCGCTCACCGCCCAGAGGATGGCTATCGTGGGCGCGCCGAGCGCCCAGTACCACCACCGCGACATTCAGGGGCGGCCGACGACCTGACTGCGCTTCGTGAGGTAGTAGACCGCGACGACGAGTTGGACGATGGCGACCGCCAATCCGATGACGCCGAGGATGGCGTAGAACGTCGGGTCGGGCTGCCACTCCTCGAAGCCCGCGTCCCGAATCGCCCGCGAGTCGTAGTAGATAGCGAGCGGGAACATCAGTCCGAACGCGAGCGCGAACACGCCGAACGCGACCAGCGCGATGAACGCGACGCCGAATCCAGCCCCGAGTTCCGAACTGCTCGTCGTGACCGCCGGGGCGGCGGTGAGGATGACGAGCACCATCAACACGTACCCGATGACGCTCGCGACCGGGATGGCCGCGATCCAGTACCACCACCGGGACTCCACTCCGCCGTCGACACTCTCTGCCATACTACGCCGTGGGAAAGCGAGACAAATAAAGGTAGACGCCGATTCAGACGACGTCGGCGTACGCGTCGATGGTGTCCGCGACGTCTTCTTCGGTGTGTCCGTACGCGACGAACTGGCTCTCGAACTGGTTCTGTGAGAGCATGATACCCGCGTCCTGCATCTGCGGACGGAACACGCGGTTCCACCGGTCGACCGCGGCGTTCGCGACGTCGCGGCCGTTCTTCGGGGTTTCGCCGTTCCGCGTGAACACGACCTTGAACAGACTATCGGTCCCGACGACGGAGTACTCGGGGGCCTGGTCCGCGATGACGTCCTCCAGTCCGGCGCGGAGTTCGTCGCCCAACGCGTTCACGTGGTCGTAGACGTCTTCTTCGGCGGCGAACTCGAGCGTTTCGAGGCCCGCGGCCATCGTCACCGGGTGCCCGGAGAACGTCCCCGCCTGGAAGACGTCGCCCGCGGGCGTGAGTTCCTCCATAATCTCCGTCTTCCCGCCGATAGCGCCGACCGGGAAGCCGCCGCCGATTATCTTTCCGAACGTCGTCAAATCGGGACTGAACCCGTACTTGCCTTGGGCGCACTGGAGGCCGCCGACCCGGAAGCCGGTGATGACTTCGTCCCATATCAACAGCGAGCCGTGTTCGTCCGCCAAATCGCGGACCGTCTCGTGGTAGCCGGGTTCGGGTTCGACGATACCCTTGTTCGCGAGAATCGGTTCGACGAGCACCGCGGCGATGTCGTCGCCGTGTTCCTCGAACGCCTCGTGGGCGGCCTCCTCGTCGTTGAACGGCACGGGAATCGTGTGCTCCGCGAACGACGCCGGAATCCCCGGGGAGGACGGCTGACCCTGTTCGGAGACGAGCGTGGACTCCTGCGCGCCGTGGTATCCTGATTCCATCACCACGACCTTGTTCCTGCCAGTGTAGCCGCGCGCCAACCGCACCGCGGACACCGTGGCTTCGGTGCCGGAGTTCACGAACCGCACCATCTCGACTGACGGAACGTGGCGCGCGATGAACTCGGCGTGTTCGACCTCGAGTTCGGTCGGCATCCCGTACATCGGGCCGTCCGCGGTGCGGGATTGAACCGCCGCCGTCACGGACCCCGGGAGGTCGTGGCCGAGCAGGAGCGGGCCGAGGCCCATCACCCAGTCGACGTAGCGGTTCCCGTCCGCGTCGATGACGTGGCCCGCGTCGCCCGACTGCACGAAGCGCGGGTACGGTACGGGGGCGGCCCGGACGGACGAGTTCACGCCGCCCGGCAGCACGTCGAGCGCGCGGTCGTAGAGGTCGCGCGACTTCTCTCCGTTCATACTCGCCGGTTCGTCCGAGAGGGCAAAAAGCGTGTGTTCCGCGGAACCATCGGCGACGCGCGCCGCCGCCCGAGCATTTAGGCGCTGGAGGGCGTCTACGCTGTATGCGCGACACTCTCCCCGCGTCGACGCGCGTCGGGCGCGTCGCGCTCACCGCGACCGACGTCGACGAACTCGCGGCGTTCTACCGGGACGTGGTCGGCCTCGCCGTCATCTCACGCACCGCCGACCGCGCGACCCTCGGCGCGGGCGACACCCCGCTCCTCGAACTCCGCGAGGACGCGTCGGCCCAACCGCGGCCCGCGTCCGCGGCCGGCCTCTTCCACACCGCGTTCCGCGTGCCCGACCGGGGCGCGCTCGGGGACGCGCTCGACCGCGTCCACGACCGGTGGCGGTTGACCGGAGCGTCCGACCACCGCGTCAGCGAGGCGCTCTACCTCCGGGACCCCGAGGGCAACGGTGTCGAGATATACCGCGACCGGCCGCGCGACGAGTGGCCGACCGCGGACGGCCGCGTCCGGATGACCACGGACCCCCTCGACCTCGACGCGCTCGCCGCGGACGCGTCCGGCGCGGACGCCGCGCCCGCCGACACCGACGTCGGCCACGTCCACCTCGAAGTCACGGACCTCGACGAGTCACGGGAGTTCTACGTCGACGCGCTCGGCCTGCGGCTTCGACAACAGATGGGGAACGAGGCGCTGTTCGTCGCGGCCGGCGACTACCACCACCACGTCGGACTCAACACGTGGAACCACCGCAGCGCGCCCGCCGACGGCCGCGGCCTCGACTGGTTCGAACTCACCACCACTCCCACAGGACTCGACGCGGCGGTCGACCGACTCGAAGCCGCCGGCTACGCGATAGAAGAAACCGAAAACGGGGCCACCGTACGGGACCCCGACGGAATCGAGGTCCGATTGCGTTTCGAGGACTAGACCGCCTCGGGGCCTGTCTTCCCGGTGCGGACCTGGTAGGCGTCGGAGACGGGGATGACGAACACCTTCCCGTCCCCCTTCTCGCCGGTGTGCGCGGCTTCCGCGATGGCGTGCACCACGTCCTCGGCGGGGATGTCGGCGACGACGCACTCGATTTTGACCTTCTGGTGGAGGTCGACGGTGTACTGTTCGCCCCGCCACTGCCCCTCCTTCGCGGGCTGACTCCCGCGCCCCGAAACGTTCGTCACCGTCAGCGACGGCGCTCCCACTTCCGCGAGCGCTTGCTTCACCTCACTGAGGCGGTCCGGCCGAATGATAGCCATCACGAGTTCGATTTCGCTCTCCTCCATGCGTTCGACGTCCACGCCGCCGTCAGTTAGGAGTTCCCCGTCCTCCGATGACTCGTTCTTCCCACCATCCGTGCGCATTTCACCATCGTCGGGTGCGGGGCGTTCGCCCGTGCGCACCCCACCATCGGCCCGCATCGTCGCTTCTTCACCGCCGAACTCGGGGTAGGCGGCGATGCCGTGTTCGCCCTGGTCGAGGCCGAGTTCCTCTTCTTCCTCGGCGACGCGGAGCCCCCAGACGGAGTCCGCGAACTTCAGCGCGACGCCGGTAGTGGCGACGGTCCACACCGTGATGGTGAGGACGCCGACCACCTGCATCACGAACTGGGTGGCCGAGAAGCCGGCCACCGCGAACACGGGGATGAGGATGGTGCCGATGGCACCCGCGCTTCCGTGCACGGCGAACACGCCGCAGACGTCGTCGATGTTGAGGTTGTCGACGACCCAGCGGTAGACCAGCGGGGTCTGTACGCCGCCGATGAGCCCGATGACGAGCGCGCCCCACCACGTGACGTGGACGCAGGCACCCGTGATGGCGACGAGTCCGGCGAGCAGTCCGTTCGCGGCGAACAGCGGGTCGGGTTTCCCCTCTTTTATCGTCGTGACGAGGGTGGAGCCGACCGCGCCGATACCCATCGCGAGCGTGGTGTTCAGGGCGACCCGACCGAGGAGGGAGCCGTTGTAGGTCACGTCAGCGAGGGAGGTCGCGTCCGCGGGAATCGAGAGGACGGCCTGCGTGCCGACGTTGAACCCGTACCAGCCGAACGCGAGGATGAACGTCCCGACGACCGCGAACACGACGGAGTGTCCGGGTATCGGGTGTGGGTCGCCGTTCTCGTCGAACCGGCCGCGACGGGGGCCGACCATGTACGCGGCGACGAGGCCGGCGACGCCGCCGAGCATGTGGACGACGGTCGCGCCCGCGAAGTCCTGGTAGCCCGCGCCGATGGCCTGCCCGAGGAAGCCCGCGCTCGACAATAGTCCGTCGCCGCCCCACGCGAACCCGGCGACGACCGGGTAGATGACTGCCGTGAGGCAGATGGCGAGGAAGACGTACGCGCCGAACTTCATGCGTTCCGCGACGGCGCCGGAGACGATGGTCGCCGCGGTCATGGCGAACACCGCGCCGAACAGCCAGCCAGTCCACGCGCTCGGGTCGTCGATGTACGCGAACGCCGCGCTCAGACTCGTGACTTCGCCGCCGGTCGTGAGCGTCCCGGCGAGCGCGGCGACGCCGCTTCCGACGAGGAAGAAGACGAGCACGCCGAGCGCCCAGTCCATCATGTTCTTCATCACGACGTTGCCCGCGTTCTTCGCGCGGACCTGTCCGGCTTCGAGCAGCGCGAACCCGGGCTGCATGAAGAAGATGAGGAAGCTCACCACCAGCACCCAGACGGTCTGTGCGCTGCTGGCGAGTCCGATGATGTCCGCCATCTACGCGTCACCTCCGTCGCGCTCCCACAGCGGATTATCTTTTGGACACTTGTCTACCAATACACTCAAACTGTGTGCAATCATCACCTGATTCACGAGAGAATGGCACGGAATAGCGTACCTTAACCGTTTGCTTCCGAAAAACAAAATTATTGGCGTGTTGGTGGACGTATGGACGGAATTAATTTGAATACCGTCTGTATAAGGATGTAATCTGCGCGGTTGTTCGGCAAATGTCTCCGCAGAACCTTCCGAATGTAGTGTAAGAAGTATTATCGTTCGGGCGGACTCGTCGCGCACGACACGCCGCGAAAACGACCGGTTCTCAGTCGAGCGACTCCGCGACCTGCTCCGCGAAATACGTGACGACGAGGTCCGCACCGGCGCGCTTCATCGAGAGCAGACTCTCTATCGCGGTCTCCTCGAGGTCCAGCCATCCCTTCTCGGCGGCCGCGTGCAACATCGCGTACTCGCCGCTTACGTTGTACGCGGCGACCGGGTGCTCGAACTCGCGCCGGACGTCGCTCAGCACGTCGAGGTAGGGGAGGCCGGGTTTCACCATCAGCGCGTCCGCACCCTGCTCTACGTCCAATCGCGCCTCCCGGAGGGCTTCCCGGCGGTTCGCGGGGTCCATCTGGTAGTGCCGCCGGTCGCCGAACGCGGGCGCTCCGTCCGCCGCGTCCCGGAACGGCCCGTAGAACGCGCTCTCGTACTTCACCGCGTAACTCATGATGGGCGTGTTCTCGTAGCCCGCCGAATCGAGGCCTTCCCGGATCGCGCCGATCATACCGTCCGTCATCGACGACGGCGCGACCATGTCCGCACCCGCCTCCGCGTGCGATACAGCCGTCTTCGACAGGAGTTCGAGGGTTTCGTCGTTCTTCACCGTCAGCCCGTCTCCCTCGCGCGCGTCCGGTTCGAGCACGCCGCAGTGGCCGTGTTCGGTGTACTCACAGAGACAGACGTCCGTGATGACGTACGCGTCCGTCTCCTCGCTGATGGCGCGAACCGCGCGCTGGACGACACCACCGTCCGCCCACGCACGCGACCCGCGCTCGTCTTTCTCTTCGGGAATCCCGAACACCATCACAGCCTCCACGCCCGCATCCAACACTTCCTCGACCCGCGCCACCGCCTCGTCGACCGGCACTCGCTCGTGACCCGGCATCGACTCGATGGGAATCCTGGACTCCGTCGTCGCGTCCACGAACACCGGTACCACGAGGTCAGAACTCGAGAGCGTCGTCTCACTCACCAACTCCCTGATTCTATCCCGCCGCAACCGCCGCGGCCGCCGCGTCAAATCCATACCAGAACCCTGGAACGCCGCGGCTAAAAAGCGTTCGCGGAGAGGGAACCGAGACGGGTTCGAATCAACTTCTGAGTGATCAAGGTAGTCGTGAACCGCCCGAAAGCCCCCGGCCTCTCGGGTCGGGAGACTCGCTTCGCGCGCTCGCCAGTCGCGTCGTCGCGCATCGAAACCGACTTTCGCCGGTCGCTCCACTCATCGGTGTGCCTCCTTCGAAGAGACAGTTCTACGCGCTCTACCTCGCGCGCTTCGCGGGCGGGTTCGGGTTCACGACGGTCGTGACCTTGCTCCCGAAGTACGTGAACGAACTCCACGCCTCGGGCCTGATGACGGGGCTGTTCTACACGGCGTTCACGCTCGTGCAGACGGTCGCGGTCGTTCCGCTCGCCTACTACGGCGACAGCGGGGACAAGCGCCGCGTCCTCCTCGGGTGCCTCGCGCTCGGCGCGCTCGCCTATGCGGCGTTCGGGTTCGTCGGCTCGACTGGGGGATTGCTCGCCGTGCGCGCGGTGCAGGCCGTTCCCGTGACCGGAATGGGGTTGATGACGCTCGGGATGGTCGGGGAACTCGCGACGACTGGGACGCGCGCGAACCACATCGGGAAGGCGAACGCGAGTCGGTTCGCGGCGTCCATCGTCGGCGGACTCGCCGCGGGCGCGCTCTACCAGGGCTATGGCTTCGCCGCCGCCTTCCTCCCCGTCACCGTCCTGTTCGTCGTCGCGTTGGTCTCCGTCTTCCTCGTGCTCGACGCCGACGACACCCGCGTCCCCGGCTTCCCGTTCAGTGACCTCGCGGTGAACCGCCGCATCCTCACGCTCTCCTCGTTTCGCGCGCAGTACGCCGTCGCCGTCACGCTCGTCCGGTCGTGGGTCCCGCTGTACGCCGGCGTCGAAGTCGCGCGCGGCGGCCTCTTCTATCCCGCGTTCGTCGTCTCCGTCGTCCTCGTCGCCGAGAAGTTCACGAACATGTGCTTCCAGCCGTTCACCGGCCGCCTGAGCGACCGGTTCGGCCGCACGCTCTTCGTGTTCGGCGGCGGCGCGGCGTACGGCGTCGTCGCGCTCCTCGTCCCGCTCACGCCCGCCATCGGCGACGCGCTCTCCCTTCCCGCGACCTATCCGTATCTCGGGGAACTCAGCGCCGCCTTCCTCCCCCTGCTCTGTCTCAACGGCCTCCTTGGTATCGCCGACAGCTTCCGCGAACCCGCGAGCATGGCGCTGTTCGCCGACGAAGGGTCGGATGGCGACGGCGTCGCGTCGAGTTTCGGCATCCGCGAACTCGTCTGGCGGCCCGGCAGCGTCCTCGCGCCGCTCGCCGGCGGGTGGCTCTGGGGCGTCTACGGCATCGACGCCGTCTTCTACCTCGGCGGCGCGGCCGCGCTGCTCGGCGCGTTCACCTTCCTCGGCGTGCTCGCGCGCCTCCACGGCCCCGGCGCGCTCACCGAGTGGTAGGGCAAGGCACTTACCGCCTGCCCGGAATCTCCGCGTATGAGTTCCCCCTTCCTCACCGGCGACCGCGTCACCCTCCACACGCCCACCGAGGACGACGTGGACCACTTCTTCCGCGCGTGGAACGACCGGCGAATCCGAACACCCCTCTTGCTCTCCGCCCCGACATCCCGCGACGACATGGAAGAACGCCTCCTCGACGGCGACGGCGTCCGGTTCGTCGTGCGCGCCGACGGCGACCGCGTGGGCGCGTGCTCGCTTTTCAGCGTCGACGAGACGCACGGCAACGCCACCGTCTCCTACTGGATAGCCCCCGACCACCGGAAGCAGGGGTACGCGAGCGACGCCCTCGACGCCGTCTGCGACTACGCGTTCTCGGAGCGCCGCCTCAACAAACTCCGCGCCGGGCTCGTCGCGTCCAACGACGCGTCCGCCGGCGTGCTGGAATCCGTCGGGTTCACGCGCGAAGCACGCCTCGAATCGGAGTTGTTCTACGACGGCGACTACGTGGACGAACTCCGATACGGCCTGCTCGCCGAAAACCACAAATAGCAATTCTTTTACGCTATTTCGGAGTCGACGTGGTATGCGCTCCGCCCTCCACGCAGAAGCCCTCCTCCCCGTCGCCGTCTTCGGATTCCTCGTCACCAGCAGCGAGTCCGCGAGCGACGTCCTCGTCCTCGCCCTCCTCCTGACGCCGTTCGCGTCGCTCGGCGGCATGTACGCCCTCGAAACACTCCTCGAAAACGAAACGGCGTAACTCCGGCCCTAGCGGGCCGCGAGCGCTTCCACCACGAGTTCCGAGATATCCGTGATTTCGATGTCGTCCTCGTAGTTCCCGGTTTTGCGGCCGTCTTCGTACATCGTCATGCACATCGGGCACGCGACGACGAACCGGTCGATTCCCGGGCCGGCGTCGGTGTCCTCGAGTGCTTCCCGGATGCGTTCCTCGCTCGGTTTGGGGTCTTCGTCGAAGTCCATCCAGAGGCCGCCGCCACCGCCACCGCAGCAGAAGCTGTTCGCGCGGTTGCGCGGCATCTCGTCCAAGGTCACGCCGGTCGCGCGGATGACCTCGCGGGGCGCTTCGAACTCACCGTTGTACCGCCCGAGGTGACAGGGGTCGTGGTAGGTGACGGTGTAGTCCAGTTCGTTCCCGGAGAGCCCGAGGCGGTCTTGGGTGACGAGTTCCTCGACGACCTGCGTGTAGTGGTAGACCGAATCGGTGTTCTCGAAGCCGAACTGGTCGTACTCGTTACTGAACGTGTTGAACGAGTGGGGGTCGGTGGTGACGATCTTCTCGTAGTCGCACTCCTCGAACGCGGCGATGTTGTCCTCCGCGAGCATCTCGAAGAGGCCTTCCTCGCCGACGCGGCGGACGTCGTTGCCGTCGTTCTGCTCGTCCTCGTAGAGGATGCCGTAGGAGACGTCGGACTCGTGGAAGATGCGCGCGAGCGAGCGAGCGACCTTCTTGTTCCGCTCGTCGTAGCTCGGGTAGTCGCCGACGTACCAGAGGAACTCGACCTCCTGTTCGCGGGCGTCCGGCACGTCGAAGTCCAGCTCTTCGACCCAGTCCGGGCGCTTGCGTTCGGGGTCGCCAAAGGAGTTCCCGTTCTGGAAGAGGTCCATCATCGTCTCCTGGACGTTCTCGTCCATCTGGCCGGACTCGGTGAGACGACGGTTCATCTCCGTGAACTGGGTGACGTGTTCGATTTCGACCGGACAGGCGTCCATGCAGGCCATACAGGACATGCAGGACTCCATCGTCGAGGAGTCGATGACCGAGGTGCCGCCGTCCGCGACGATGGCTTTCTCCTCGCCGCCCGCGTCGAGGCTCTCGCGGTAGTTCTTCAGATCGAGGATGACGTCACGCGGGTCGAGCGGGCGGCCGCTCGCGTTCGCGGGACACACCGACGAACAGCGGCCGCACTTCGTGCAGGCGTCGTGGTCGAGCAGTTGTTTCCAACTGAAGTCGTCGATGTCGCTCGCGCCGATCTCCTCGGGGCTCGCGTCCTCGGGGACGCGGGGGAGTCGGCGGCCCGCGTCCTCGTCTTTCGTGACGACGTTCGCGAACGAGGAGATCATGTGGAACGGCTTCGCGTACGGCACCGACGCGACGAAGACCAACGCGATGAGCGCGTGACTCCACCAGAGCGGCGCGTACGCCGCGCTCGCCATCTCGGGGGTGACGCCGACGAACTGGAGCGCGTCCTTGACGAACCAGCCGACGAAACTCACCACTTCGAACGAGACGTCGCGGGACGCGCTCGTCCCGAGGATGCGCACGCCTTCCTGGAGGAAGCCGCCGACGCCGAGGAGGAACAGCGACCAGACGAACAGGCCGTCCTCGGTGGAGGTGTGTTTCCCCCAGAGGCGGTCGGTGCGCTTCCAGTACCGCCGGTAGAGCGCCATCCCGACGCCGACGACGAACAGGAGGCCGAGCGCGTCCATCACGACGGAGTAGGCGAGGTAGAAGTCGCCCGTCCAGAAGGTGAATCCGAACACCTTCTGCGCGATGTCCATGTCGATGGCGAGTATCGTGGTGCCGATGAGGAGCGTCAGGAACCCCCAGAGGATGAACAGGTGCATTATGCCCGCGTAGCGGTCGCGGTCGAACTGTTTCTCGTTCGACGCCACGATTTTCGCGGCGGAGAGGATTCGAGCGCCGAGGTCGTTCACGCGTTCGCGGGGGTCCTCGCTCCCGCGAGCGTACCGCGCGAACCGGTCGTACAGGCCGTACAGGAAGACGACGATGGCGACGGCGGCGAGGTAGTAGAACACGGCCTCCCCGACGTGGCCGATTCGCCAGAACGTCGGACGCGTCACGTCCGCCGTCTGCGCGAGTAGTGACATACGCGTATTCGAGTCCACGAATCGCATAAAGGTTGCCACAACGGCTAACTGTGGGCGAACGGTTCTCGGACGCTATTGCCGGTATACGTCGGTGGCAGGCGCGCGAAGCGGACTGTTCATCCGAGTATCGTCCACGGAGTCCCGGCGAGTGCGAGGACGGCGGCCGCGCCGACCGCCAGCCAGTCCGCGTACCCGAACGCGAGCGGTGGCGGCGTCGGGTCGTAGGAGAGACAACGCGCGCGCATCGCGACCGCGAGACGGTCCGCCCGCTGGAGGGCGCGGCGGAGGCCGCCGATTCCGACGAGTCGAACGCGCTCGCGGACCGTCCGTTGGTCGCCGAGGCGGGCCGCGGAGGCCTCGCGCAACCGCCGCACGTCTTCCTGCAGGAGCGGGAGGGTGCGGAAGACGAGCGAGACGCCAACACCGAGCAACCGCCCGACGCGCCCGGGGACCAGCCACTGGACGGCGGCGCGCGACTCGGAGACGGGCGTCGTGTGGACGTAGCCCGCCGCGAGCGCGAGCAACAGGAGCGTCCGATACGAGGCGAGGGCTGGCGGGACGGCGTCCGCGGCGACGAACCACGGACGCCCGAACGTGAATCCCTGCACGACCGGGGCGAGCACGAGGAGCGGGAGGACGGCGACGTACTCCCGCATCGCGGACACCGGGTTCAATCGACAGCCTGCGAGTGCGACGCCGACGAGCGCGGTGCCCGCGAGCAGCCCCGCGGGTGTCGTGTGCGCGAACGCGGCCGCCGCCGCGCCGATCTGGAGCGCGAGTTTCGCGCGCGGGTCGAGGCGATGGCCTATGGACTCGCCGGGTTCGTACGTCAGCACGGCTCTCGAACGTCCCCCTCGGTCAGTCGGTCGCGCACCTCCGCGGGCGCACCGTCGGCGAGAACTCGACCGTCAGCGAGGAGGACGAGTCGGTCAGCGCGCGCGAAGACATCGCGGAGGTCGTGCGTGACGACGACGAGACTCGTCCCCGACTCGTGGAGTTCGTCGAGGCGCGCGAGGACGCTCTCTCGGGCCGGCTGGTCCAATCCGGTGAATGGTTCGTCCAGCACGAGGTGGTCGGGCCGCATCGCGAGCGCGCCCGCGATGGCGACGCGTTCGCGCTCCCCGCCTGAGAGCCGACTCACGAGTGCGTCCCCTCTCTCTTCGAGGTTCACCGCGGAGAGCGCGCCGTCGACGCGCGCGTCGATTTCTTCCCGGGGGAGGCCCAGGTTCTCCGGGCCGAACGCCACGTCCTCGCCCACCGTGCCGGCGACGAACTGGTCGTCCGGGTTCTGGAACACCATCCCGACGCTCGACCGCGCGGCCACGAGGTCGTCGCTCACTCGGGTTCCGTTCACCCGGACCTCGCCCGCGTCGGGTTCGAGGAGGCCGTTGAAGTGCCGGACGAGCGTGGTCTTCCCGCTCCCGTTCGCGCCCGCGAGCACCACGAACTCGCCGTCGTCGATGGTGAGCGAGACGCCGTCGAGCGCGCGGTCGTTGCCGTACTCGTGGACCAGACCGTCGACCGTAATCATCAGGCTGCGGTGATGTCGTCGGCGCGCACCGCCGCGACGGCGGCGACCATCTTCAGGAGTTCCGCGGGGACGAACGGAATCGCGGTGATGGTCGTCGCCTCCACGAGACCGACGTTCCCGACGTACGCGTAGAAGACGGTGCCGAACGCGTAGATGACGACCGTCGCGACGGCCATCCCCGCGACGAGACGGGGGAGCGAAATGTCGTCCAAGTCACTGAGACCCTCGGTGCCGTGCGCGGCGTACCCGACTATCGCCGCGGCGAACGGGTAACTCCAGAGGTAGCCGCCCCACTGGCCGAACAGCGACCCGAGGCCGCTCGCGCCGTACGCGTAGACGGGGACGCCCACCGCGCCCGCGACGACGTACAGCGCCATCGCCCCGAACCCCCAGACGGGACCGAGGAACGCGCCCGCGAGGAACACGCCGAGCACCTGCAGCGTGAACGGAACGCTCGTCACCGGCAGTTGGAACGACACGTACGCGAACACGCCCGTCAGCGCCGCGAACAGCGCGGCGCGCGCGAGATTTCCGACGACTTCGTCGCCGACCAGTTCGACGGACTCGTGGTTCGTACTCATACCTACACCGCCCTCGTCAACCGAGTTTAAACTCTCGGTTTACGAACGCGTGTTCTCATCCCCCAATAGACCTTTGGTGTCGTAGAACGTTTCCTCCCATCATCATGGACGAGAAGACCGAGGAACTCCGCGATATCTTCATCGACGTGACGGACGAGGACACCGTCACCGAATCGCAGGAGGAAACCCACGGAACCCTCGCCTCGAACACCGAAATCGAGGACCGCCTCCGCGACACCATCGAACACATGCGTGACTCCCTCGACTTCTCCACCAACCTCTCCACGGACGACTACATCCACATCGTCCGCGGATTCTACGCCGACGACACCGACGCCGACATCGCCCGCGACCTCGACACCAACCCAAAGAAAATCGCCCGCGCACGCACCGACCTCCACCTCCTCCGCGACGCCGACCTCGACGCCCCCTTCGACCTCGACGACCTCAAAAACCGCCTCGACGCCGGCGAAACCACGACCGACATCGCAGACGACCTCGACGTCAGCCCCAGCACCATCCGCCGCTACCACCGCATCGTCGACGCCCAACGCGACATCCGCCGCGTCAACGACCGCTACCGCGACGAATTCGACAGCATCCTCACCGACCGCGAAATCGCAGAACCCCTCACCCAAACCGTCAAAGAAGACGGCCTCGACGAAGCGACCGAAGGACAGGAAACCAATCTTTCGTTCTAGCAAGCCCTTTTGCCGGCGCGGAGCGCCGGCAAAACCCCTTGCAGATTCCCAACCCTTGCCGTCGGCGGACGCATGCGGACGGCTCCGCCGTCCGCGGCATCATCGCAGTCGCTTCCGCCCCGCCCCGCCCAGCACCGCTTCCGCACCGCACCGCGTCCGCCCAGCACCGCTTCCGCACCGCACCGCGTCCGCCCAGCACCGCTTCCGCGCCACTTCAGCACCGCAACCTCCCGCATTCCGCTGTTTTCGTGTCCCTCGCCTCCGCCCGGGCGTGGTTCGTCCGTAGTCCGGTAGTTCGACAGACGCGGACCGAAAGACCGACCCACCTCGCCCCCCTCGTGGTGACAATCGAATGTCCGTCACGCAGATCAAGGACCCTATCCACGGGTACGTCGAACTCGACGGGGCGCTCGTGGACGCCATCGTCGACACGCGGCCGTTCCAGCGGCTCCGTCGCGTCCGACAGTTGTCCGCGACGAACCTCGTCTACCCGGGCGCGAACCACACCCGATTCGAACACAGTCTCGGCGTCTACCACCTCGCGCACACCGTCTTCGAGAACCTGCGCTCCGAACCGTACTTCACGCGGGACGCGCCCACGGACGCTCTCGACCGAATCCAGCGCACGCTCGAGTGCGCCGCGCTGCTCCACGACGTCGGCCACCCGCCCTTCTCCCACCTCGGCGAACGCTACCTCGACGCGGACGACCTCCGCGACCGGCTCGCAGCCCACGGTCTCCAGGACGCGTTCGAGGCCGCGGGCGTCTCCGCGTCCGCGCTCGGCGACGCCGCGCCCCACGAACTCCTCGGCTGCCTCATCGTCTTCGAGGAGTACGCGGACGCGCTCCGCGACCTCGGCGTCGACCCCCACGACGTGTGCGCGCACATCCTCGGGTACAGCCTCGCGTTCGAGCGCGGCGGCCGCTGGCAGCACGGCGTCGCCGCCCAGATACTCCACTCGCCCATCGACGTCGACCGCCTCGACTACATCACGCGCGACAACGACATGTCCGGCGCGGACGTCCTGAGCTTCGACACCGACCGAATGGTCGCGGCGTACACCGCTCACCCCGACGAAGGACTCGCGCTCTCCGACAAAGCGCTCTCCACCATCGGGAACTACCTCGAAGGCCGCATCGCGGTCTACATGTGGGTGACCCAGCACCACAAGTCGGTGTACGCCCACGCCCTCCTCGGCGCGTTACTCTCCGAACTCCGGGAGGTCGACGACGTCGCGCCCGTCACCGCAGACGACGTGCTCTCCGGCTACGTCGACGACAACACGCTGATGGAACGCCTCCGCGTCGCCGCCCGCGATAACCCCGACAGCACACTCGCCGCGCTCTACGACCGGTTCGCGTCCCGTCGGTTCCCCGAGACGTGCTGGAAGCACCGCATCGCGTACGCGGACCGCGTGGACGCCCCCCTCGACGTCTTCGGCGACTGGCTCACCGAGAACGCCGACCGCCTCGAACGCGCGCTCGCGGACGAACTCTCAGTCCCCGCGCACGAGGTCTGGATAGAGCGGTCCTACGTCCCCGAGTACGAACCCGGCGAACTCCGCGACATCCCCATCGCGTACGGCGGCACCACGCGCTCCGTCGGCGACTGGGGGCTGTACGGCGACCGCGCGTTCGACAGTCCGATTCCGTTCGTCTTCGTCCCGCGCGGCGTCGAGAAGAACGCCACCGCCGCGCTCACCGACTGGTTCCACGACGAGCACTGACTCCGCGAACGTTCAAGTACGAAACCGGGGCCAACCGGTGGTATGTCCGAGTCCGTGTCGTTCGGCGACCTCGCCACTGCGGCCTACTGTCCCCGCCAGCTCTACTATCGCCGCCGCGACCCGCCGGACTCCCGGCCGGCCGCGATGGACCGCGCGGTCGACCTCTCCGCGCGCTATCCCGGTCTCGCGGTGGCCTCCGACACCGCGCTCTCGACGTTCGACATCGCTGTCGCGCCTGACACGTACCGGCGGCGGATGCGCGCGCTCGCGGAGCGCGACTGCTGGCGGACCGTCACCGATCCGCCGGAGACCGACGTGTTCCTCGACGGCCGGGACTGCCGGGGGAAGGTCCAGAAAATCGGCTACGACCCGCTCCGGCCCGTCCTCGTCTCGCCGGGTGACCCCGCGGAGTCGGGGGTGTGGGAGCCACAGCGCGTGAAAGCCGTCGCCGCGGCGCTCGCGCTCGCGTGGCGCGAACGAACCCAGGTCGAGTCGGCGCTCGTCGAGTACCCGCGCCACGGCGTCGTCCGCGAGGTCAGACTGACCGCCCGCAACCGCGCGCTCTACCGCCGCACGCTCCGCGCCGTCCGCGGCCTCGACGGCCCGCCGCCCCGCCTCCACGATTCGGCGCGCTGCGGGAGTTGCGACTATCGTACTGAATGCGGGACGAAAACGAGGACGCTACGCTCGCTCCTCTAACCACGCCTCGACGCGGTCCGCGTCCGCGCCTGCGCGATGGACGACGCCCTCGCCGGGGTCGACGACCGTGCTCTCGCCGCCGGGCGTCTCGCCGCCGTCGAGGACGACGCTCGCGGCCTTCCGAATCTCGGGGTCCACGTCGCTCGCGCGCCGGGCGTTCGAGCGACCGCTCCGGTTCGCGCTCGTCGCCGTCACCGCGCCCGCAGCGTCGAGGAACTCCAGCGCGAGGTCGTGGTCGGGCACGCGCACCCCCACGCGCTCGCGGCCACCGGTGAGCGCGTCCGGGAGTACGTCGCGCTTCTCGCACACGACGGTGACCCGGCCCGGCAGGAACTCGCGCATGAACGCTTCCTCGCGTTCGCCGACGCGCACGTAGTCGAGCGCGGTGTCGACGTCCGCGACGGCGAACGACAGCGGGTTCGAGCGGTCGCGGCCCTTCGCGGCGAACACGCGCTCTATCGCGCCCTCGTCGGTCGCGTCACCCGCGAGACCGTACACGGTGTCGGTGGGGTAGACGACGAGTTCGCCGCGTTCGATGGCGCTGGCGGCGTCTGCGACCGACATCAGAGGTCCGAAACCGCGTCTTCGAGTTCGTCGTAGTCCGGGAAGTCCGGCCACTCGGACGCCACCCACACGTACTCGACGGTGCGGTCTTCGCCGACGACGTAGACCGCGGGTCGCGGTTCCTCGACGCCCGCCATCCCGTCGAGGTCGTGTTCGATACCGTACTTGCGCGCGACGCCGTTCTGCGGGTCGCTGAACAGCTGGTAGCGCTCGATGCCGCGCTCGTCGATGGTGGTTTTGTGCTCGTACGGCGTCGAAATCGAGAGGCCGACCACTTGCACGCCGTACTCCTCGAGCGCGCGCTCGTCGAGTTCCTGCCACGCGTACGTCGTCGGGAACGCGCCGTCCATCGGGTGGAAAACGAGCACGACCGGCCCGTCGTCGAGGAGGTCGGTGAGCGACGCGTCCTCCCAGTACTCGTCGTTCACGAGCGGGCGCGTGAAGTTCGGTGCCTGGTCGCCCTCGGCCACGTGGTCGATGTCGGGTAGACTCACGACGTCGAAATCAACCATCAGTTCTCACCTCCGTCGGAGACACTTCGACGTGACTCGGAGTCGCTTCGCGACTCCTCACCTCCGTCTCCGTACGTCTGTTCGATGTACTGGACGATGTTCCCGGATTCGGCCATCGCGACGCCCGTGTTGTCGTCGATGATGGCGGGGACGGTGCGCGCGCCGACCACGCGCTTGACCGCGTCCCGCTCCGAGTGCAGCGGCTCCACGAACCGCGAGTGATACTCGATGTCGTACTCGTCGAGTTTGTTCACCACGCGCTCGCAGAACGGACACGCCTGCAAGCGGTACAGCAGTACGTCCGCGTCCGCACTCTCCGGTGTTTCCTGGGCTTCGCTCGCACTCATACGATAGCGTTGGGTCGAACGCGGCGTAAACGTGTTGCCCGCGGCGAGACGCCGATACGGGGAGTAACGCTTAATCCCGCGGGGCTGAAAGGCAGAGCCACTGTGGGTTTATCTCCACCCCTGCTACCCCTGGTGTTCGGCGTGACGCTCGGGACGGACGGGTACGCGGTCCTTGGAATCGTCGCGATAGTCCTCCTGATGGGTTTGTCCGCCTTCTTCTCGTCGTCCGAGATAGCGATGTTCTCGCTCGCTCGCCACCGCGTGGACGCGCTCGTCGAGGAGAACGTGCCGGGCGCGGACGCGGTTCGCTCCCTGAAAGAGGACCCGCACCGGTTGCTCGTGACGATTCTCGTCGGGAACAACCTCGTGAACATCGCGATGTCGTCCATCGCCACCGGGTTGTTCGGCCTCTATCTCTCGCGCGGGGAGTCCGTCATCGCGGCGACGTTCGGCATCACCGCGCTCGTCCTCCTGTTCGGCGAATCGGGTCCGAAGTCGTACGCGGTCGAGAACACTGAATCGTGGGCGCTCCGGGTCGCGCCCATCCTCCGGCTGTCCGAGCGCCTGCTCTACCCGCTTGTCGTGACGTTCGACTACCTCACGCGACTGGTCAACCGCATCACTGGCGGTCGCGCGGCCATCGAGACGTCGTACGTCTCCCGTGAGGAGATTCAGAACATGATCGAGACGGGTGAACGCGAGGGCGTCATCGAGGAGGACGAACGCGAGATGCTCCAGCGCATCTTCCGGTTCAACAACACCATCGCGAAGGAAGTGATGACGCCGCGGCTCGACGTGGACGCCGTGCCGAAGGACGCGTCCATCGACGAAGCCATCCAGACCTGCGTCCAGTCCGGGCACGAACGCCTCCCCATCTACGAGGGGAGTCTGGACAACATCATCGGCATCGTCGCGCTCCGCGACCTCGTGCGCGAGCAGTCCTACGGTGAGGGCGACGGCGTCGGCCTCGCGGACCTCATCGAACCGACCCTGCACGTCCCCGAGTCGAAGAACGTGGACGAACTCCTCCAGGAGATGCAGGAAGAACGCGTCGGGATGGTCGTCGTCCTCGACGAGTTCGGGACCACGGAGGGCCTCATCACGACCGAGGACCTCATCGAGGAGATCGTCGGCGAGATACTGGAAGGAGAAGAGGAGAAACCGATGACGTTCGTCGACGACAACTCGGTCGTCCTCCGCGGCGAGGTGAACATCGACGAGGTGAACGACGCGCTCGACATCGACCTCCCTGAAGGCGAGGAGTTCGAGACGGTCGCGGGGTTCATCTTCAATCGCGCGGGCCGCCTCGTGGAGGAGGGGGAGACGTTCGAGTACGACGGCGTGGAACTCCGCGTCGAGAAGGTGGAGAACACGCGCATCATGAAAGCGCGCGTCACCCGTCACGTCACGGACGACGACGAGGAAGCGGACGTGGTGGAAGCGACCGAACCCGACGACTCGTAGTTTTTTCTACACCGACTCTCGATTGGGTGTATGGCCTCCACGCTCCCCGTTTCGGCGGTGCGTAGCGCCGCCTACCTCCTCGCGTCGTTCGCGGTCGGTCTCGCGTACTTCGTCTTCCTCGTTACGGGGGTCGCCGTCGGCGTCTCCCTGCTCGTGTTCGTCGTCGGCGTGTTCGCGCTCGCCGGGACGCTCGCCGTCGCCCGTCACGTCGCCGCTATCGACGCCCGCGCGACCGCCCGCCTGTTCGACTTCTCGCCGTCGTCACTCCCGTCACCCGAGTCGACCGAGGGGGTACTGGACGCGGCGCTCGCCGAGTTCACGCACGCCCCCGACTACCGCGCCGTCCTCTACCTCTGCGTTCGCATCGCCACCGGGTTCGTCGGTCTCGTCGTGGTCGTCACGTGGCTCGCGGTGTCCGTCTCGATGGCGCTCGCGCCCGCGCTCTACGCGAACTGGACGTACACGGTCGGGGGCTACGCGGTGACGACGCTCCCCGCGGCGCTCGCGGTGCTGGTCGGCGGCGTTGCCGTGTTCCTCGTCGGCGGCTACGTCCTCGCGAAAACCGTTCCCGTCGTCGCGCGCGGGTCAGTCTCCCTGCTCAGATAACCGCGCTCACCGCCGCGTACGCGCCGTAACTGACGCCGAGCGCGAGCGCGAGCGACCCGATCCACGCGAGCACGGTGAACACCATCTTCCGCCGACTCACGCCGCCGCCGACGCCCGCCGCCGCGTACCCGCTCCCGACGATGGCGGAGACGATTATCTCGTTGAACGAGACGGGGACGCCGAGCAGTACGGCAGTTTGGGCGATGGCGAAACTCGGGATGAGCGCCGCGATCGATCTTCGAGGTCCGAGGTTCGAGTAGTCCTGACTGAGCGCTTTAATCATCCGGGGTGCGCCGGTCCACGACCCCACCAGTAAGCCGAGTCCGCCGCCGACGAGGAGGTAGACGGTGGGAACGTCGCCGCCGATGAGCGGGAACAGCGGGCCGACGGCGAGGCCGACCTGACTCCCGCCCGCGGAGAACGCGACGAGACCGCCGAGCGCGAGGAGGAAGTGGCGCTGGCCGCGTTCCGGGTCGGCGCTCACGTCCCGGTAGAGCGCGAGCGCGACGACGGCGGCGAGCGCGAGGGTGACGAGTACTTCTATGGCGAGTTCGTATTCGCCCGCCATCGCCGCGGCGGCGCCCGCGACGGACCGACTCGGCACGTCCGGCGAACCGAGGAGGGCGAACTGGACGTTCGCGACGAGCGCGCCGACGACCGCGCCCAGTACGGGAACCGTAACAGTATCCGCGTCGATGGACCGGAGCGCGCGAGCGGTGGCGTACGCGATGCCGCCGCCGACGAACGGCACGAGCACCCACATCGATGCGATGACGCGGTACTTCGCCCACGCGGGCGCGCCACCCATCGCGAGACCCGTCCCGACCACCGCGCCCGTGACGGTGAACGCCGTGGCGATGGGGTAGCCCGCGAACACGCCGACCGCGACGAGGACGGCGGCGATGATGAGCGCCGTCGTCGCGGCGAGCGGCGTGAGCGTCGGCCCGAGAACGAGTTCGTTTCCGACCGCCTGACTGACGTTCTGTCCCTGTAAGACCGCGCCCGCGAGTCCGAGAATACCGACGACGAATCCCGCGCGCATCACGGGTATCGCGTTCGCTCCGACTGCGGGCGCGAAGGGCGTCGAGCCCGACGACCCAGCGCCGATGGCCCACGCCATGAAGAGACTCGCGACCGCGGCGACGACCAGCACCGCGAAACCTGCCATACACTCCGGTGTGTCGGCCGACGCCTAAGGGTGTCGGCTCAGTTCGTCGTGTGGTTCGCGTCCGGTTCCGTCGTCGGCGGTTCGACGCCCTCCGCCGCCTCCACCGACGCCGTCTCCTTTTCCGTGTCCACGTGCCAGCGGTCGACGTCCTCGTCGTAGGACTCCAGGTGTTCGCGGACCTCGTCCTTGCGGTCGTCGTCGTTCACGTTCACCTCGAAGACGAACTCGTCCTGTGAACGCACGTACTGGAGGTTCGCGCTCACGAGGTCGTTGTCGAAGTAGTAGGGCGCTATCTGCGTCATCACCTTCCGATAGACGGTGTTCTCCACCGCGCGCAGGGCTTTCCGGCCCGCGGTGTCCGCGGCGCGCGTCACGTATTCGATGGAGTCGTACCACTTCTCCATCGCGCCGTTCACGTCGTCGGATTCGAGTTTCTCGTAGGATTCGCTCAAGCGTTCGCCCGCGGATTCGAGGTCGTCGTCCGGGGATTTCCCGGCGCGTTCGCCCTCGCCTTCGCCGACGCTCGCCTGTTCTGCGGTCTTCTCCGAGACTTCGTCGTCGATGCGCTCGTGGGCTTTCGGCCGCCACTCGTTCCACGCTTCGAACGCGTCCGACTCCACGCCCGCCTCCCGGAGCGCGAGCGTGATGCGTTCGCCGTGCTCGACGATGTCGCCCCAGTCGCCACGGACTTTGAACCCGGAGATGCTCTCTTCCATCGCGGTTACGACACGTAGTCGCTTCCCGGGTTTAGGTGTTATCGCTGTGAATAGGTGACACGCGCCGCCCAGTCGTTCAGGCGGTCTTTCACCGCGCCCAGCGCGCGGACGTGGCCGGAGACGGCGCGCAACTGGTCTTCGTCGACCTCGATGCGGTCGCCGTCGTAGGGGTCGAAGTCCGCGCCGGTGGCGTCCGTCACGGCGGTCATCGCGCACCGTCCGCACGCCTCAACCTTTTCTTTGACGCCCATACACGACCTCTAGCCCTCGAACCACATAAGCGGTGTGCCACTCGCTAACAAGAGATAAGGGCGTGCGCGGCCTCCCCGGACCTATGGGATATCACGTCGTCGACCCGGACGACATCGCGCCGACGCCGGACCGACCGTCGGAACACCGGTCGATAACGCGCGCGGTCGGACTCGCCGAGATGGGATTGAACGTCTACCGGGCGGAACCGGGCGAACAGTTGCCGCTCGTCTACCACGTCCACGACGAACAGGAAGAAGCGTTCTACGTGCTCTCGGGCGCGATGCGGGTGGAGACGCCCGACCGCGAGTACGACGTGAACGCGGACGAAGTGTTCGTCGCGGAACCGAACAGTCCGCACCGCGCGTACGTTCCCGAGGACGCCGAGGAGACGGCGCGCGTGCTCGCGGTCGGCGCGCCGTCGGTGGACGACGCCCACCCCTACGATGAGTGAGACGATAACGGGCGTTCCGGACTGGGAGGACACCTATCTCGACCGAGTGAGCGACCGCCTGATGCACAGTTACGACCTCTCGAAGGACGAAACCGTGGGCGGCGAGCGCTTCGACCTCGTCGGCCACCTCGAAGTCGAGAACCGAAAACAGTTCTTCCATCCCGCGCTCTCCTACGCGGAACACGACGCCCGCGAACACGTGTTCGCGCGCCGCGTCGACGCCGTCTCGATACCCGACCTCGAACGGCTGCTCGACGTCGGCCACGACCTCGCGGCGGAGTGGATAGACGCGGACGAACAGCACTACGAGACGGCGTTCACGTTCGTCCTCGTCGCGCCCGAGATACCGGCGGACGTCCGCGAGTTCGTCACCGACCACGGCGGCCGCACCCTCCTCAAGTACGGCTACTTCGGACGCTACGAGGTGAACCTCGTGGTCGTCGCGCCCGACGACCGGGAGACCGTGGCGAGTCGGCACGCCGACGTCGCGGCGGCGTTCTCGCTCTGGGAGGACGTGACGCCGGACCGGAAGAAAGGGTTGCTCGAACGGGTTGTCGGTCGGTTCCGTTAGTCGTCGCCGCTCGCGGGTGCGGACTTACCCATGCCGCGGACCTTGCTGATGTTCTGGTAGCCGATGTAGACCAGCGTGATGCCGAGTCCAGCGAGTACCAGCGCGAGGACGCTCTGCAGGCCGAGCGAGAGTTGCGCCGCCGTGCCCGACGCCTCTCCGAACGCGTTCACGTTCTTGATGAACGCGATGTAGACGAGGGCGATGATGGTGACGACGAACATCAGGATGAGCGGGAGGCCCGTGCTGATGAGCTGTTTGCTGTCGTCCCAGTTCGCGAGCCAGACGGTCGCGGTGAGCAGTGCGAGCGCGGCGAGCAGCTGGTTCGCGCTGCCGAACAGCGGCCAGAGGCTGTCCCAGGTGCCGGACGCGACGAGCGCGTACGCGACGACGCACTGGATGCCGGCGTTCACGTAGCGGTTCGTCACCGTCTCCTGCACGCTCGTCTCGGGCGTGTCGACGATCTCCTCGAGCATGTACCGGCCGAGGCGGGCGGCCGTGTCGGTGCTCGTGAGGAGGAAGCTCACGAACACCAGTCCGATGAACGGCGCGCCGTACTCGACGGGGATGCCGATGGACTCTATCATCACCGCGCCGCCCGTCGGGAAGTTCCCGAGCGCGCCGGCGACGCCGCTGGAGAAGTCGGTGAGGCCGATGATGGCGATGGCGGCCGTCGCCGTCGCGGCGAGCAGGCCTTCGCCGAGCATGCCACCGTAGCCGATGGTGCGCGCGTCGGACTCCTGGTTGAGCTGTTTCGCCGTCGTCCCGGAGGAGACGAGGGAGTGGAACCCGCTTATCGTCCCGCACGCGATGGTGACGAAGAGGAACGGGAACAGCGGCCCGAGCGAACTCACCCAGCCTTTGAACGCCGGGAGGTTCGCGGTGGTGAGGTCGTAGGACGTGCCGCCGATGGTCGCGCCGCCGGTGCCGACGAGCGTGCCGACGATGATGCCGACGAGCATCCCGCCGACGCCCGCGTACAGCAGGAACGAGGACAGGTAGTCCCGGGGCTGGAGCAGCATCCAGACCGGGAGCGTGCTCGCGATGAACGCGTAGATTATCACGACCGGAACCCACGCCGCCCGGTTCGGGTTCTGGCTCGCGGCGAGCGGGAGCCAGTCACCGCCGTTGCCGAACAGGACGATGACGTCGCTCGCCATGTCGGCCCGGTCGAACAGCGCGACGGGGTACTGGATGCCGATCCAGACGCTCGCGAAGATGGCGGCGACGAACACCACCGTCCCCGGGATGAACGGTAAGTCGAGTTGGTACAGGTACACCCCGAAGACGAGCGCCAACGCGATGTATATCATGCTCGCGGACGCAGCGCTCGGGAACACGTCGAAGACGATGGCGACGACGAACGCGAACACTGCGATGACGAGGATGATGGTGAGGAACGCGAACCACAGCAGGAGGTTCTTCCCGCGGTCGCCCACGTACTCCCCCATGATGTACCCGATCGACTTCCCCTCGTGGCGCAGACTGCCCGAGAGGCTCATGAAGTCGTGGACTGCGCCGAGAATCGGGTTCCCGACGGCGATCCAGATGATGGCTGGTAGCCAGCCGAACGCCGCGGCGGCGGTTATCGGCCCGACGATGGGTGCGCCGCCGGCGATGCTCGAGTAGTGATGGCCGAGGAGTACCGGTTTTTTCGAGGGGACGTACTCCTGTCCGTCCTCGTATTTGTGTGCTGGTGTTTCTCGTTCGTCGTCGAGGTCAACGAAGTTCGCGAGGTACTTCGAGTATCCGAGGTATCCCGCGCTGAACACCACGAGTACTGCGATGACCATCCAAATTACTGCTACCATTGTGTGACACTCACAAACGCGTTTTTAACGAAAGACGATAAAACTTGCTTCGAGATTTATATACTTTCTGTCCCACTTACTCCATCGGAATGTCGAGTTCTGCAGCCACTTCCGCGAGCACGTCACCCTTGACTTCCGACACGCGGGACTCGATGGTCGCCTCGACGGGCGGGGAGAGTGCCTCCCGAGCCTCACGGATTCGTTCGCGTTCGTTCGCACACCGCTTCCGGAGATACGTCGCTCCCCGGCCGTTCTCGTCGTCGTCCGGCTCCGGCGTCACCCGATTCACCACCAACCCGGAGACGTCGAGACCGTACTCCGAGAGCTGGTCGATGGCGCGCCCCGTCTCCCGCACCGAGAGTTCGTCCGGGTTCAGGACGAGATGGAAGGACGCGTCCGTCTGCAACGCCTCCTTCGCGAACTCGAACTTCTCCTTTCGCTCGCGCAAGTGCGCGATAATCGGGTCGTCTTCCGCGCGCCGCCGCGCCTCCCGTTCCCCGATAGCAGCCTTCTCGAACAAGTCGATGGACTGCGCGCGCTTCTCGACCAGTCGGTCAACCCAGTCACCGAGGTACTCCGGGAGCGAGAGCAGGCGGAGCGTGCCGCCCGTCGGTGACGTGTCGAACACCACGCGGTCGTAGCCGTCGTGGTCGCGCATCACGCGAATGAACCGGTCGAACAGCGCGGCCTCGTACGCCCCCGGCGTCTGGTGGGCGAGCTCTATCTGGCGGTCTATCTCGTTCACGATACCCGCGCTCACCTGCTCGCCCATCCGCCGACGAACGTCCTGCAAGTGCTCTTCGACCTCCTCCTCTGGGTCGATCTCCATCGCGGACAACCCCTCGACGCCCTCCACCTGCTGCGGGTCGTCACCGAACTCCTGGTCGAACACGTCGCCCGTCGAGTGCGCGGGGTCCGTGGACACGATGAGCGTCTCCAACCCCGCGTTCGCGCACTTGTACGCGTACGCGGACGACACGGTCGTCTTCCCGACGCCGCCTTTCCCGCCGAAGAACGTGAAAGACGTCATCAGAAGTGGTACTGTTGGCCCTTACGTTCGATGAGCGAGTCACGGTCCCACATCCGGCGCTCCCACTTCTCGAAGTCCTCCGCGAAGTAGGGGAGGAGTTCGACCGTGTAGTAGGACACCGGACTCGGAATACCGAACGCGTCCGCGAAACACGCGAAGAAGAAGGCGTCCTCCGCGTCTTCCGCCTCCTTCTCGATGTTCTCGAACGCCGGATGCTCTATCATGCCGTGATAGAGGCCGTGCGCCACTTCTTCGAGCCAATCGCGGGCCCGACCGAACTGTTCGTGGACGGTCATACGCGACCATCGAACGCCCACGTGAATAAGTACCGTGGTGAGTGTTACGACACGTCACCTTACGGTGTGTCGCTCGTCCGAACGTATATGCCACCGTACACTCCACTGACACCATGGACTCCCGCTTACCACTCGAACTCCTCCTCGGTGTCGCGATCCTCGTCCTCGTTGTCGCCACCGGAGAACTCTTCCTCGGACTCATCGCTCTCCTCCTGTTCCGCATCCTCTCTACCCTCCTCGACATCCGGGACAGAATCGACGAAACGAACACGCCCACGACGCGGTAAACTACGACACGTCCTCGGCGAGCGCGTCAAGCGCCCGCTCCAACTCCCGACGGCGCTTCCACGCCGCCACCCGATCCGAGAGGAACCGTGGCCACAGACCGAGTGACACCGTCGAGGAGAGCGTCACCACCGACCCCTCGTCCTTCGACGCCACCGACACCTCCGTCCGCATCGACTCGAACGGCCCCGCCTCCCCCAACTGCTCGTACGCCCACCCCGACTCAGTCTCCCGCACCACGAACTCCGCCGACACCCCCGGCATCGACGCCGTCACGTACGTCCCATCCTCCCCCACCTCCGTCCCCGTCACCGAAAACGTCCCCTCGTACTCGATGAGCGCCTCCGGGGAGAGCGCCCGCTCCACCGACTCACGCGGCTCCTGCACGAACCGAGACGCCTCCACAGTACGCATACCTCGACTGTGTAGCCAGCCATCGAAAAACTACCGGGGAAACGGAATTTCGTGGCGACCGAAGGGAGTCGCGGTGGCTCACGCCTCGCTTCGCTCAGCGCTCGCTTGTTCGGCGGCGCTACGCGCCGCCGTGGCTCACGCTTCCCTTCGGTCAGCGTTCGCACTTTCCGCGACTCCCTCCGGTCGTCGCGTTGGCTCGCGTCTCACTTCGTTCGCGCTCGCTTGTTCGGCGGACTCTTCGAGTCCGCCTTGGCTCGCGCCTCGCTTCGCTCAGCGCTCGCCTGTTCGGCGGCGCTACGCGCCGCCTATCTCGTGAATTTTAAACCCTCACACTCCTACTCTCCCGAATATGCCAATCGAGGACCGGGAGAACGCGTCGGTCATCACGCACGCGCTCGCCAAGGACACGCTGTCGCGGATTCGGTCGAAGGAGATGGAGCAGGTGGGGTTCCGGAAGGGACTGGTGAAGCTCGGCCGCATCTGCGGGTACGAGGTCATCGACGGCGCGATGGAGACCGAGTACGTCCAGATAGAGACGCCGCTCGCGACGACGACGGGCGAGCGCGTGAAGGGACTGGACGACGTGGTCATCATCAACGTCCTCCGTGCGGCGACGCCGTTCGTGGAAGGCCTGTTGAAGGCGTTCCCGCGCGCGAAACAGGGCGTCATCAGCGCGGGCCGCGACGAGTCCGCCCAGCGCGAAGACGGGTCGTTCCCCATCACCGTCGACTACGTGAAACTCCCCGAAATCAGCGAGGAGGACACGGTCATCGTCGCGGACCCGATGCTCGCCACCGGGTCGACGATATGCACGGTCCTCGACTACGTCCTCGACGACCAACCCGACCCCGAGAACCTCATCGTGCTCTCCGCCGTCTCCGCGCCGACGGGCCTCCTCCGGGTCGACGAGGAGTTCCCCGAAGCCGACCTCCTCACCGTCAGCATCGACGAACGCCTCAACGACGAGGGGTTCATCGTCCCCGGATTGGGCGACGCGGGCGACCGCGCGTTCCGCACGAAGTAGAGTTTTATACGGCCGGGGTGCCCACTCGCCGGTATGAGCGAGGACTCCTGTGTGCACTGCGGCGACTCCGTGGCGGACGCGCTCGCACGAACCGTCCGCGTCACCGTCGACCGCTCCCAGATAGACCAGCAACGCCTCTGCCCGACGTGCTTCGCGGAGTGGATCGACCGCTACGAGGACGAGATGCAACCCGAGGAACCGGAAACCGTCGTGGAGTCCGACGACGACATCATCGTCGACTAGTCTCGAACCCCTTCCCTTCCATTCGAAACCGGGACACGGGGACGCGTCTGACGTACGAACGAAGCGCACCCCCGGCCCACTATTGAGGGCTCGTTACTCCGCTGTGTCGCTCTCTTCGTCTCCCTCGTCCACGTCGTCGTCCGCGTCGTCCGCGCTCAGGCCGTCGTTCGCGGGGCGGTCGAGCGCGCGTTCGGCGTCGCTGTGCGCGGAGTAGCCGTCGAACCAGCGAACGATGCGTTCGATCCGGTCGACGACGTGGCCGGGTTCGCCCGACCGGGAGAGTTCGTGGCCCTCGCGGGGGTAGCGGACGAGGCGGGTGTCCACGTCGTTTTTCTTCATGAAGAGGTAGAACATTTCGCCGTTGTTCACGGGGACGCGGAAGTCGTTGTCCGAGTGGACGACGAGCGTCGGCGTCTCCACCTGGTCCGCGTACGCGACGGGGGACTGCTCCCAGAGGAAGTCGGGTTCCTCCCACGGCGTCGTCCCGAAGTCGCCCTCGACGAGTTTGAACGCGTCCGTCGACCCGTAGAACGAGGAGAGGTCGTAGACGCCGCGCTGGGCGGCCGCGCCGCGGAAGTAGTCGGTGTGACCGACGATCCAGCCGGTCATGTAGCCGCCGAAACTCCCGCCGGTGACGAACGCGTCCTCCTCGTCGACGTAGTCGCGGGCGGCGACGTCCTCGACGCCGGCCATCACGTCCGTCATCGTGACGTCGCCCCAATCGCGTTCGATTGCCATCGCGAACTCCTCGCCGTAGCCCGTCGAGCCGCGCGGGTTCGACCAGAACACGACGTAGCCCGCGGCGGCGAGCGTCTGGAATTCGTGCCACATCGTCCCCGCCGTCGACCACATCGCGTGGGGGCCGCCGTGAATCTCCACCGCGAGCGGGTACGTCTCGTCCGCGTCGAAGTCCGGCGGGGTCAACACCCAGCCCTGCACGTCTTCGCCCTCGCTCTCGAACCACACTTCCTCGGGTTGCGAGACCGCGTGGTCGTCGAGATACTCGCTGTTCAACCGGGTGAGTCGAACCTCTTCCGCGCCGCCGGGCGTCGCGGCGAACACGTCCCCGGGGTGGTCCCACTCGGATTGTGTAAACGCCACCGCGTCCCGGCCGACGGAGAAGCCGTCGACGTGGCCGCCCGTGTCGATGACGGTCTCGACGCTGTCGTCGCTTGTTCGTCGGAGGACCACGCGGCCCTCGTCGGGCGTCGCGAAGTAGAGACGGGATTCGTCGTCGTTCCACTCCAGTCCGAGCGCGCTCACGGTGCGGTCGATACCGTCGGTGACTGTCTCCGAATCGCCGGTTTCGAGGTCGTGGACGTCGATTTCCGCCTGTCGCATCGAGGCGTTTTCGAGCGGCGTCCACGTGTACGCGAGCTTCTTCGCGGTGGCGGCGAGCATCGGCATCCACCCGGTCGCCTGCGTCACGGTCTCGGTTTCGCCGGTCTCGACGTCGTGGGATTCGAGGTCGAACACCATCGAGTCGTCCGGATTCTCGCCGCGCTTGACGCCCCAGTAGATGGTCGAATCGTCGCCCCACGTCGCGGACACGTGGTCGTAGTCGCCGTCGGTGACCCGCTCTAATTCGTCCGTCTTGGTGTCGAGGACGTAGACGTGACTGCGCGCGTCGTCGATGTACCGCGCACCCGCCCGGTAGATGTGGCGGTCGATGACCCGGGGGTCGGGCGTCGGGCGCTCGTACTCTTCCGCTTCGATTTCGATGTCGATGCCGTCGTCGCGTTCCTCGGCGGTGACGCTCTGCGTGAAGAGGAGGCGGCTCCCGTCGGGACTCCATTCGACGCCGGAAACGCCGCCCGGGACGTCCGTCACCTGCCGCGCTTCGCCGCCGTCCGTCGGCATCACCCAGAGCTGCGGGCGGTCGTCGTCCGCGCCGCGCGTGCTCACGAACGCGAGCCGGTCACCGGACGGCGACCAGCGAGGCTGCGAGTCCGAGCCGTCCGCCACGGTGAACTGTCGGGGTTCGCCGCCGCCGATAGGGACGACGTAGACAGTGGTTTCGTAGGATTCGTCGTCTTCGGGGGCGCTGCGGACGAACGCGACGCGTTCGCCGTCCGGTGCGACCCGGGGGTCGCTCGGCTTCACGATGTCGTGGTAATCGCTCGCACGAACTCGGTTCATACCACCGACTGTCACGGCGCTCGCAAGGAGGTTTCGGTTCGAAACTACGAGCGGGTGGCGTCCATCCACTCCCGCAGACTCACCGTCTCACCGTCTATCGACTCGGCGTCCGCGTCCGCCGCCGCCCACCGGAACAACCCCGCGACGTCGTCCGGGTCGCGGCCCGGCCCCCCGCCGGTGAGGTCCGTCGACAACTGTCCCGGATGCACCACGGCGAACGTCTGCTGTTCCTCCGCCGCGAACTGTCGCACCAGTCCTTCCGCGGCCGCCTTCGACACCGCGTACGCGCCGTACCCCGCCTTCGCGTCCGCCGCGAGCTCCCCGGACGGCACGAGCACGCGCGCACCCTCGTTCAGATGTGGGATGCACTCGCGAACGGTCGCGAACGCGCCGCGAACGTTCGTCCGCACCGTGTCGTCGAACGCCGCGTACGACTCATCGGCGAGCGGCGTCTCCCCCGGCGTCCCGTGATAGACGCCCGCGTTCGCCACCACGACGTCGATACCGTCGCCCTCCCGCGCCGCGGTTTCCGCGAATCGCTCCACGTCGAACTCGTCGCGCACGTCCGCCCGCATCGTCGTCACCGGCCCGTCCGCCTCTCGGAGGCCGTCTGCAACCGCTTCCAGTCGCTCGCGGTTTCTCGCGCACGCGAACACGGCCGCGCCCGCGTCGGCGAACGCCCGCACCACGGCCGCGCCGAGTCCTCGACTCGCACCGGTCACCACCGCCGTCGCACCGGAGAGCGTCATACACGGGCTTCGCACCCGTCCACCAAACAGATTTCCCCGCTCCTACTCGAGGGCCGCCCGGCCGCTCGTCGCGTCCCGCAGTCTGTCCCGGAGCGCGTCCGCGTCCTCCCGCGCCACCCGGACCTCGAACTGCACGCGCTCGCCGTAGTCGGCGTCGAACTCGCAGTCCGCGGATTCGAGAATCCCCCGCACCGTCCCCGAATCGTCGTAGTCCACCGCCACCGCGAGCGACACCTGCGGGCGCTCCTCGACCGTCCCCGCGGCCTTCACGGCCTCCTTGACCGCTCTCCCATAGGCGCTCACGAGGCCGCCGACACCGAGGTTCGTCCCGCCGTAGTATCTGGTGACGACCACCACGACGTTCTCCAACTCCTGGCCCTGCAGGACGTTCAACATCGGCTTGCCCGCCGACCCGGAGGGTTCGCCGTCGTCGCTCGAATACTCCCGGAGCATGTAGCTCTCTCCCGGCCCTCCGGACTCGACCCGCACGCGGTACGCGGGCACGTTGTGCGTCGCGTCCTCGTACTCCTCGCGTACGTGCTCCACGAACGCTTCCGCCTCCTCCACGCTCCCCGCCGGTCGCGCGTGCCCGATGAACTCGGACTTCCGCACCTCGAACGCCGCTTCACCCGGTCCGGCGAGCGTCAGATACATCTACGATAGTTCGACCGACCGCACGAACGGGAGTTTCATCAGGTCTGTCACGAGGTCGCCCGGCAACTCCTCGTCGGTCACGAGGTAGAGCCGTGGTTCGTCCGTGAACTCGGGGTCCTCGCTGATGGTCTGGCGAATCGAGATGCCGTGTTCGGCGATGAGTTCCGTCACGCGCGCGACGATGCCGGACTCGTCCGCGTCGTTCACGGCGATGGTTATCACCGTGAGGTCGAGGACGGGCGCGAGGTCCATCAGACTCGGAATCTGGCTGATGTTCTGGAAGATGCGCCGGAGTTCGTCGTCGTCGAGGATGGCGTCCGTCGTCGAATCCACGACGCGCCGGTCGACGCCCGCTTCCTGTGCGACCTGCGTGTTCGGAATCTCGATACCGCCCGACACCACCCGGCCCTCGTCGTTCACGGAGAAGCCGCGTTCCAGCAGGAGGCGGATGACCGCCTGCTGGCCCGGACTCCCCTCGAACTTCCCGAGAATCTCGTCGAACATCTACAACTGCCCCTTCGTGCTCGCCACGTCCCCGCGCCGGTCGTCGTACCGGGTCGCGTCGTCCAGCGCCCGCGCGACGGCCTTGAACAACGCCTCTATCTCGTGGTGGGCGTTCTCCCCCTCCACGTCGACGTGCAGCGTCGCACCCGCGTTCATCGCGAAAGAGCGGAAGAAGTGTCGTGCCATCACGCTCTCCATCTCCCCCACGCGCTCCTGACTGAACTCGCCCGAAAACCGATAGAGCGGCCGCCCCGACAGGTCCAGCACCACCGACGCCACCGCCTCATCGAGGGGAATCCGCCGGTCCGCGAACCGCTCGACACCCGACTTGTCCCCGAGCGCGTCCGCGAACGCAGACCCCACCGCGATACCCACGTCCTCCACCGTGTGATGGTCGTCTATCTCCAGATCGCCATCGCACGACACCTCCAGATCGAACAACCCGTGCTTCGCGAACGAATCCAGCATGTGGTCGAAAAAGCCGATACCAGTACTCACGTCGCTGTCCCCACCACCATCTACGTCCAACACCACCTCGATAGTCGTCTCCGCGGTCTCCCGGGAAACGCCCGCAGTCCGATCGCTCATAGGCGTGCTTCGAGAGGCCGCCTAATGGTCGTTGTGTTCACTAGGACTCGTTTATGTAGTCTTCACCGCGGCTTCTCGCGACGACGTGTTCCGAAAAGGCGTCGTCGGTTCTGGAGACGTGTCGTCCAGAAAGCCCCTGGCCGGCTCGCGGGCTGCGCCTCGCCGTGCTCCTCGTCGCTCGCGCTGCTCGCTCCTGCGGTGCTTGCGTCGGCTCGCTCCGCGACCCGGCCAGCCCCTTTCAATCCCGCCCACGTGGTCTGCTCGGGTGGCTGTGGCAATCTGGAAAAACGGAATCCCGTTACGCGTCGTCGGCGGCGGCCTGGGCGTCGGCGAGCGTGAAGTTCCCCTCGTAGAGCGCGGTGCCGACGACGGCGGCCGCCGCGCCCGCGTCCTTCAGCGCGACGATGTCCTCGACGGTGGCGACGCCGCCCGACGCCACGACGGGGATGTCGACGGCGTCCACGACGCATCCCACTTCGTCCGTGCGGACGCCGGCCTCGCGTCCCTCGACGTCCACGTCGGTGAACAGGATGCCCGACGCGCCCACGTCCTCGTAGCGCTCGGCGGCGTCCGCCGGGTCCAATCCGGTGCCCTCGGTCCACCCGGAGACGACGACCTCGCCGCCCTTCGCGTCGAGGCTCACGAGCACGCCCTCGGGGTACTCGTCCGCGATTTCCGCGACGATGTCGGGGTTCTCGACGGCCGCGGTGCCGAGGATGACGCGGTCGACGCCCGCTTCCAGCAACTCGAAGGCGTCGTCCGCGGTTCGGATGCCGCCCCCGACCTGTACGTCCACGTCGACGGCGTCGACCACGGCCTCGAACGCGTCCGCGTTCACGCGCTCGCCCTCGAACGCGCCGTCGAGGTCGACGAGGTGGAGAGTGCGCGCGCCCTCGTCCACCCAGCGCTCCGCCGCCGCCACCGGGTCGCCGTACCGCTTTTCGGTGCCGCGCTCGCCCTGAACGAGCTGGACGACCTCGCCGCCCTGTACGTCCACCGCGGGCACGACCTCGTACGTCTCGAACACGCTCTACGGTTCTCGCCGTCCGGCAAAACCCCGCCGGTTTTCCGGGGCTTTCAAACCCGCTCGCGGTTTATGGGAATCCGATGGAACTGTTACTCCTCGTCGGCCTCGCCGTCGCCGCGTTCGTCGGATTCAACATCGGCGGGTCGTCGACGGGCGTCGCGTTCGGCCCCGCGGTCGGGAGTAACGTCGTCGGGAAGATCGGCGCGGCGGGACTGATGACCGGGTTCGCGTTGCTCGGCGGCTGGACGGTCGGGCGGAACGTCATCGACACGATGGGCGGGCAAATCGTCCCCTCCGACACGTTCACGCTCGCCGCGAGCGTCGGCGTCCTCTTCTTCGTCGGCCTCGCGCTCCTCATCTCGAACGTCTTCGGCGTCCCCGCCTCGACGTCGATGACCGCCGTCGGCGCGATAGCCGGTCTCGGCGTCGCGTCCGGCCGCCTCGACTGGGCCGTGATGGGCGAAATCGTCGTCTGGTGGCTCGTCGCCCCCATCACCGCCTTCTGGGTGTGCGCGGTCATCGGGCGCTACCTCTACCCCTACCTCGACACGTGGTTCCCCATCGAGAAATCCGAACGCTCGGTCATCTACCTCGAAGGGCTGCGTCCCCGAATCGCCGACGACGCCACCGCGGGCGAACTCCTCGCGAGCGTCCTCGTCGTCGTCATCGGCTGCTACATGGCGTTCTCCGCGGGCGCGTCGAACGTCGCGAACGCCGTCGCTCCGCTCGTCGGGAGCGGCGTCATCACGGCTAGCTGGGGCGTGCTTCTCGCCGGTGCCGCTATCGGCGTCGGCGCGTTCACCATCGCCCGCCGCACGCTCGACACCGTCGGCAACGACCTCACCGACCTCCCCTTGCTCGCCGCGCTCATCGTCGAAGTCGTCTCCGCGAGCCTCATCACCTTCCTCTCCGCCATCGGCATCCCCGCCTCGCTCGCCGTCTCCGCCACCATGTGCATCGTCGGCCTCGGCTGGGGGCGCGCCACGAGAACGGTGAAAGCGAGCGACGTCGCGCGCGGGAAGGCGGATGCGAAAGTCAGCGTGAACGCGTTGGCCGCCGAACGCCCCGACCACGTCCCCGAAATGGGTGAAGAGGACCCGGACGAACTCGTCGCGAGCGACCTCTTCGACCCCTCGACCACCGCGCGCGTCGTCTTCCTCTGGGTGCTCACGCCCTCCGTCGCCGCGGTCGCCGCATGGGGGTTGTTCACCCTGATACCACTTTACACGCCGTAACAGTGGACGTATCCCACAAATCATATCCCCCCGGCCGTCGAATTCGAAGGTGATGCCAACCGTCGAATACATCAACTACGAAGTGCTGGACGACCACGGCTGGGACATCGACGACGATGACCTCTTCGACAAGGCGTCCGACGCCGGCCTCGACGAGGAGGACTACGGCAGCCTCGAAGTCGCGGAAGGCGAGTACATCCTCGAAGCCGCCGAGGCGCAGGGCTACGACTGGCCGTTCTCGTGCCGCGCCGGTGCGTGTGCGAACTGCGCGTCCATCCTCAAGCAGGGCGAGATCAACATGGACATGCAGCAGATCCTCTCCGACGAGGAAGTCGAGGAGAAGGACGTCCGCCTGACCTGCATCGGCAGCCCGGCGGCCGACGAGGTCAAAATCGTCTACAACGCGAAGCACCTCGACTACCTGCAGAACCGCGTCATCTAAATCGGCCCAGTCGCCGATTCCGATTTTCTGAGACGGAGGTCCGTTCAGCGGCGGGACTGCACTTTCCCTGGACATGTCCGGCGAAGCAGATATATCACGGGCGTGTCCAGTGGCAGACATGGTGCGCGACTCGCGGTCGTCGACCGACGAGCCCGCCCTCCAGCCGGTGCTGGACGCGCTCGACGACCCGGTCTGTCGGCGCATCGTCAGCGAACTCGACGAACCGATGACCGCGCACGAAATCGCGGACACTTGTGAGGTGCCGCCGGCGACGACGTATCGGAAACTCGGCTTGCTCTCCGACGCCGCGCTCCTCGACGAAACCGTCAACGTCCGTGCGGACGGCCATCACACGACGCGCTACCGCGTCGATTTCGACCGGGTGGCGCTCTCGTTGACCGAGGACCGCGAACTCGAAGTGTCCGTGGAGCGGCCCGAGGTCGGCCCGGAAGACCGGCTTGCAACGCTCTGGACGGAGGTTCAACAACAGTTATGACGTATCTCGAAGCGGCTATCGTGCTCGTGAAGGTGTTGACGCTGTTCGCCGGCGGAGCCATCGCGCACTTCTCCTACAAGGCGTACGTGAAGACGGACAACGCCGGTCTCGGCGCGCTCTGCGCCGGGTTCACGGCGATCACGGCGGGCGCGGTGTTCGGCGGGTTCATCGACGTGGGGCTCTCCCTCGACATCCGGTACGGCGTCCTCGTGCAGAGCGTTTTGACGTTCCTCGGGTTCGTCGTCATCCTCTACTCGCTCTTCCTCGACTGAGAAACGACGCGCGGCGACGCGACCGTCGACCGCCAATCGCGAACGGCGGGGTCAGGCGTGCCCGCCGCTCCGACCGACGGTTCCGTCGCGAGCAGAGGGGGCGTCCCCGGGTGGGGATTCCACGGGCGGTTTTCCGCGGCGGTTCGTGAACCGGTCGCGTTCCCAGTAGCCGAGGAGACCCGCGAGCGCGAGGAGTCCGGTGAGCGTCCCACTGACCGCGGCGACGCCGGTGCCGGAGAGCGTCGTTCGCGTGACGCCGCCATCCCCGACGACGACCGCGCCGTGCATCGTCGGGCCGTCTTCCGGCGTGCTCGCGTACTTGCTGATTCCGTCCCCGTCCAACGTGAGCGCGAACGCGCCCGTGGTCTGCACCTCGCTCTCGTAGGAGCCGTCGGCGGCGACGACCGCGTGTGCGGCGCTCCCGTCGGCCCACTGCCAGACGACGGTGGTGCCGGGGTCGACGCTGACGGCGGCGGGCGAGAACCCGTCGTCGCTCACGGTGACCGTCACCGTTCCCTCACCGCGCTTGTCGACGGTGCCGGGGAAGCCGGGGACGCGGTCGAACCAGCCGTCGAAGTCGGGCGTCGGTCCCGCGGCCGTCGAGCCGCCGACGAGGATGTCGCCGACGACGATTGCGCCCTTCATCCCCATCGCCTCGTGCGGCGCGCACGCGTAGTAGGAGACGCCCGCATCGTCGAACGTGTGCGTGAACGTTTCACCTGATTCGCTCGCGTACGCGCTCTCGAACGCGCCGTCCGACGCGACGACATTGTGCGTACCTCCCTTCCCGGTCCACCGCCAGGTGACGGTGGTGCCGGGGTCGACGCGGACGGCCGCGGGACCGAACGTGAACCCGCTCCCGCTCCCGACGGAGACGGTGACGTCGGTGCTGCCGGTCGCGTCGGTGACGCCGTCGTAGTTCGGGACGTTCTCGAACCACGCCGCGAACGCGTCACCGGGCGAGCCGGCCGCCGCCCGTCCGCTACCGGCGGCGACGACCGCGCCGGTCGCGGCGAGCGCGCTCGAGGTCTTGAGGAACGTCCGCCGATTCATCGCCTGGGGGGTGTCGGAAGTGGCCTGCATCGCGCTTCACGAGTAGACGTACACCCTCCGGGGAGTAGCGGTTCTCGATGAATATCAGGACGTGAGATTCAGCGTACCCCACCATCCCCCTACACCCCTTACACTCAGTCGGAGGACGAACTCATGACGCAGAAACTCTCTCGGCGGACCATGCTCGGCGCGTTCGGACTTGGCGGCGCTGCGGCGCTCGCCGGCTGCACGACGACTACGACCGCGAACGAACTTTCCATCGAACCCGCGAACGCGCCCGTTCAGCAGGCTGCCGACACCTCACTCGGGGCCGCTGAGACGGTGACTGCAGACCGCGTCGCGGCGGACCCCCGCGACATCCCGGCCCCAATCACGCGAAAGAAGCCGGCGGTCGTCGAGGCGCTCCTCGAAACCGAGGAGGTCGTCGCGGAAGTCGAACCCGGCGTCACCTTCCGATACATGACGTTCAACGGCCAGATTCCGGGCCCGCTCGTCCGCACGCGCGTGGGCGACACTGTGGACCTCACCATCCGGAACCCGGCGTCGAACACGATGGTTCACAACGTCGACTTCCACGCGGCACGCGGTCCCGGCGGCGGCGCGGAGGCGACCACCGTGGCACCCGGCGAGGAGAAACACCTCCGATTCAAGGTCACCTACCCCGGCGCGTTCGTCTACCACTGCGCGGTCGGGAACGTCGACTACCACATCTCCGCGGGCATGTTCGGATTGATCCTCGTCGAACCCGAGGAGGGGCTCCCGCCGGTCGACCACGAGTTCTACCTCGGACAGCACGAACTCTACACGAACGGCGCGACCGGCCAGAAGGGCCACCACGAGTTCGACTTCGAGAAGATGGCCGCGGAGGACCCGACGTACGTCCTCATCAACGGCGAGAAGTTCGCGCTCGGTCCGCAGGGCTACGACGAACTGGTCGTCAAGACCACCGACTCCGTCCGCGTGTTCTTCGCGGTCGGCGGTCCGAACCTCCAGAGCCACTTCCACCCAATCGGTTCGGTGTGGGAGACGGTCTACCGCGACGGCGCGCTGGCGAGCGACCCCGACCGGTTCGTCCAGACAGTCCCCGTCGCGCCCGGGAGTTCGGCGGTGACGACCGCGGACTTCCGCGTGCCGGGTAACTACAAACTCGTCGACCACGCGCTCTCGCGCGTCGTCCGCAAGGGCTGCCTCGCGGTTCTCCGGTCGGAGGGCCCCGAGAACCCCACGCTCTTCGACCCGCAGTAGGCGGTCGACCGGCGACCGCCGTCTCCACCGCCAGCAGTAACGCCTAACAGGCCGGGCCTCGCGCCTCCACGTAGTGTACGCAACGCTCCCCGACCTCCTTCGACTCCTGTTCGTTCCCGCGCTCGCGTGGGCGGCCTACCACGACATCCGCGTGCGTCGGGTGCCGGACGAACTCTGGCTTCCGTTCGTCGGGTTGGCTGTCGTTCTGCTGGCGTGGGATTACGCGGTGGCGAGCAGAACCGCCTTGTTCCTCGTGCGGGTGGCGGTGAGCCTGCTCGTCTGCGTCCTCGCCTACGGATTCTGGTTCATCGGCGGGTTCGGCGGCGCGGACGTCAAGGCCTTCTGCGTCGTCGCCCTCCTGTTCCCGACGTACCCGACGTACGACCTCCTCGACACCGCGTTTCCTCTGATTCGCACGCGCCTCGGCGTGTTCTCCGTCACCGTCGTGACGAACGCGATGCTCGCGAGCCTCGCGTACCCGGTCGCGCTCGGCGTGCGGAACGCGCTCGCCGGCAGGTTCACGAAACGCATGTTCGTCGGGCTTTCAGTACCTGTCCGCGAGTTGGATCGCCGGCACGGCAGCCTCCTCGAAACCCGCGACGGCTTCTCCCGCGGCGGCCTCGACGTCGACGCCCTCCGCATGTACCTCCGGTGGCGCGGCCTCACCCTCGACCGCTTCCTCGACTCCCCCGAACAGTACCGCGACCCCGAAACGGTCGCCGAGACGTTCGACCCGACGGACGGAACGGTGGGCCTCGACACTCCCCGGGTCGAACAGGCCGAGTCCGAGCGCGACGACGAGTTCGAGGACGACTGGGCGGCGGAACGCTTCCTCGACGACATCGACTCGTCTGCGTACGGCACGAGCGTCGAGGGGCTTCGCGAGGGCCTCGAAACTATCGCGTCCCGGGAGCGCGTGTGGATTACGCCCGGCATCCCGTTCATCGTCCCGCTCTTGGTCGGCCTCCTGCTCGCGCTCACCGCGGGCGACCTGTTGTTCGCCCTCCTCCGCGCCGTCGGTCTCTACTGACGGAAAACATATCCGTCGCTCCGCCGTGGACTCGCGTATGTCAGAACCGTTCGGCGTGCCGGTCGATTTCGGGGACGATGGCCTGGTCCCCGTGGTCGCACAGGACGCCGACACCGACGAGGTGTTGATGTTCGCGTACGCGAACCGCGAAGCCGTCGCGCAGTCCCAGGAGACGGGACGCGCACACTACTACAGTCGCTCCCGGGACGAACTCTGGGAGAAAGGCGCGACGAGCGGCCACACTCAGGATATCGAGGAGATTCGAGTGGACTGTGACGCGGACGCCCTCCTCTATCGCGTCCACCAGACCGGGGGCGCGTGCCACACGGGCTACGAGTCGTGTTTCTATCGAACGCTCGACGGCGAGACAGTCGGTGAGAAGGTGTTCGACCCCGATGACGTCTACGAGTAGCGTCGTCGAACTCGACGCGGCGGCCGACGCCCGCGAAGAGGCGGAAGCCGCGGTCGAGGAGGTCGGTGAGGACACGGCCGAGCGCGTCACCGACTGGCTGGAGCGGGCGGAGCGTTTGCTCTCCCAGTACGAGGATTCGGCGACGGGAACCGGGAACTTCGAACAGTACGTCGCGTTCCAAGGGGAGATCGAGGAACTCGTCTCCAACGTGCCCGACGACCTGCCCGCGCGCGAAGCGTTCGACGCGTACGACGACGTGCTCGACCAGCGACGCCTCTCCGAGTCCGACTTCGAGGCGGCGTACGACGCACTCTCGCCCGCTCGCGAGTATCGCACGCTCCTCGAAGAGCGCGAGGCCGCCCGCGACCAGCACCGGGAGGCCGTTCGGGACGTCCGCGAGCGGCTGGACGCGGTGGAATCACGTATCGCGGAGTACGACCGCCTCCTCGAACTGGGGCAGGCGGACCTCGCCGCACCCGTCTCCGACCTCCGCGACCCCATCGAGACGTACAACGCCGCCGTCCGCGCCGCGTTCCGCGAGTTCCGGTCGTCCGCGAGCGCCCGCGACGTCCTCGAATTCGCCGGGACCGCCGCGACCTATCCGCTCGTCGGCGTGCCCGAACCGCCGGACGACCTGCGCGCGTTCGTGGAACGCGAGGACGCGGGCGAGAAGTCGGTGAGCGAACTCCTCGAACTCGCCGAGTACTCGCTGTCGAAACTCGACCACTACGTCGACGACCCCCAGCGGTTCAAGCGCGTCGTCTCCGGGAATCGCACCTACCTCGACCGACTCGACGCGGAACCGTTCGTCGTCGCGTGGCCGCCCCTCCCCGCGGACGAACTCCGGTATCGGGCGCGCGAACTCGTCACCGTGGTCGCCCGGTTCGCGGACGACGACGTGGTCGCGCTCGCGCGCGCCGTCCGCGACCTCGCGCTCCGCGACGACTACGACCGCCTCCGCACCGCCGCCGTCGCGAAGGCGGAACTCACCGACGAGGAACGCGAACGACTGGCGTCCGGCGAGGTGGAGCGCGAACTCGAACGCCTCCGCGACGAACGCGACGAGTTAGAGGCCGCGCTCTCCGAGCACGCCGACTAACCGTTCGGGCGGGCGGCGTGTCACATCGTGAACGCGACCCAGAGTATGCCGACGCCGAGACCAGCCAGAACCACGTCGAGCAGTTGTCACAGTCGCCTGCCGCGCTCGCTCAATTCTGGAGAATCCGCGGTCTGTCCTCGCTGTCGAATCGCGTACTGGCGCTCCGGGTAGCGCGCGCCGTACCCGCCAGCGAGCACCACCAGCACTCCGGTGACGACGAGTACGAGGGAGGGCATCAGATGGGCCGTGTTCCCCGTGTCGTAAAAAAAGTCTAGGTGCGGAGTACTCGACGCCCGCTCGGAGCGCGTCGGCGACGAGTCCGTGAGACTCGACCGTTTCTCCGTTCCACCCGGGATAACGCTCTTGACAGTCCGCGTTCGGTCTTCGAGTATGCCCTCCGCTCGACAGTTCATCCGTCGACCAGCCGGCCTCGCGGCGCTCGTCGCGCTCGCGGCCGACCGCCGCGGTCAGGTCACGCTTCGCGGAGCGCGTCGGCGAACGAGTCCGCGAGCTCGCGGGCCCGCTCCTCGCTCGTCGCTTCGGCGTAGACGCGGACGACGGGTTCGGTGCCCGATGGCCGGGCGAGCACCCAGGCGTCGCCGTAGTCGAGGCGGAAGCCGTCGACGGTGGTGAGGTCGGCGCTCGCGTCTCGCGCGTACTCTTCGGCGGCCGCGAGCACGGCTTCGCGTTCGGCTTCGCTCTCGTAGCCGACGTTCACGCGGACGTTGTAGTAGCCGGCGTAGGGTTCGACGACGTCGCTCGCGGAGGCGTCGGCGACGAGTTCGAGGAATCGTGCGCCCGTGTACGCGCCGTCCCGCGTGAGTCGGTAGTTCGGGAAGATGATTCCCCCATTACCTTCGCCGGCGACGGGGACGGACGCGTCTTCGGCCTGCAGTTGGCGGATGCGGGTCATGATGCGCGTGCTCCCGACCGGCGTGAGGTCGAGGGTCGCGTCCGCCGCGCCGCAGGCGTCTACGAGGCGCTGGCTGACGTTCACCGCCGAGACGACCGTGTCGCCCGCGTCGATTTCGGCGGCGGCGAGCGCGGCGAGCGCGGCGTCCCCCTCCACGTAGGTACCAGATTCGTCGAAGAAGATGGCGCGGTCGGCGTCGCCGTCGTGCGCGATGCCGACGTCCGCGTCCGACGCGGCGACGAGGCGGCCGAGGTCGGTGAGGTTCTCCTCGACGGGTTCGGGGTTCCGGCCCGGGAACGCGCCGTCCGGCTGGCTGTTCACGGTGACGACGCGACAGCCGAGTTTCCGGTAGAACTCGGGGCTGGTGAGCGCGCCCGCGCCGTGCCCGGGGTCGAGTGCGACCGTGAGGTCCGCGTCCTGGATTTTCTCGACGTCCACGGCGTCCATGAGTTGGTCGACGTACCGCCGTCGCGCGCTCTCGACCTGCCGGTCGTCGCCCGTCTCGTCCCACGGGACGGCTTCGTACTGGTCGCCGAGGAAGATGTTCTCCACGCGCTCTAACTCGTCGACGGCGAGTTCGACGCCCGCGCGCCCGATGAGTTTCACGCCGTTGTACTCGGGCGGGTTGTGCGACGCCGTAATCATCACCGCGGGCACGCCCTCGTCTTCGGCGTACGCCTGCGCGCCCGGGGTCGGTACGACGCCGAGGCGGTCGACGTCCGACCCGACGCTCGCGAGTCCGCTCGCGGCCGCGTTCGCGAGCATTCGCCCGGTCGCGCGCGTGTCTCGCGCGACCGCGACTCGGTCTGCCCCCCAGAACGTCCCGGCGGCCCGCGCGACGTTCATGACGAACGCGGGCGTGAGCTCGTCGTTCGCCACGCCCCGCGTTCCGCTCGACCCGAAGACCTTCATACGTACTTCTGCGCGCGCGCCGTCCTAAGTCGTTCCGTTAGCCGTCGTGGCTGTGACCGTGTCCCTCGTCGTTCGCGGGGTCCGTGTCGAGGAGGCTGACGAGGTAGGCGTCGCCGTCGTAGTGATAGACGCCGCGGATGTCGCCGCCGCAGAAGTCCGAGAGGTCGTTTCCGAGTTGGTTTCCCGTCTCGGTGTCGAGCGGCACTATCTGCCACTCGTCGTCGTTATCCGCGGCCGACGCGTACGCGAGGACTTTCTGGAGGTTCGGGTGCGCTTTCACGAACGGGTCGTTGAGCGTGCACTCCGTGTCCGTCGAGTTCACTACCTGCTCGCTCGCGGGCCGTGCGCGCAACCGCCACTCGGGCGAACTCGTCGAGAGGACGCCCTGACAGCCCGCGACACCGACCGAGACCCCGCTCGCGACCGTCGCGAGAAACGCGCGTCGCTCCATACACGAACGTTCGTGTGCAGGCGCATAGCCGCAACGCTTTCCCGCCGGACGACGTGGCCTCACGTATGCCGACGATAGACGAAAAACGCGTGTACGCCGACCGGTCGGGGAGCGAGGTGGTGCTCGTCGCGACCGACCTCGGGGTGGCGTCCGTCTCCGTCTCCGCGGACCAGATCGGGCGGTTCGGGCTCGCACACCGCTGCACCGCGCTGGACGCCGCCGCGCGGGCAGGAGAGGCCGCGGTCGCGACCGACGAGGGCGTGGTCGTCACGCGCGACGAGGACGAGTTCGAGGACGTCGGATACGAGAACGCCGTCGCGGTCGGGTACGGTGACGCGCTGTACGCCGCGGACGACTCGGGGACCGTCGCCGCCTACGCGGACGGCGAGTGGACGGCCCTCGGAACGGTCGCGGGCGACGTGCGCGCCATCGACGGCGACCTCGTGGCCGCCGCGGACGGCGTCTACCGAATCACCGGCGACGACCTCACCACTGCCGGACTGGACGACGCGCGCGACGTGGCGGCCGCGGGGCCGTACGCCGCGACCGGCGACGGTCTCTACCGCCTCGGAAACGGCTGGATGGACGAGGTGCAGAGAGCGACCGACGCCGTCGCCGCCAGCGCCGACCGCGCGCACGCCGTCGTCGACGGGACGCTCCTCGAACGCGACGGGGACGCGTGGCGAGAACTCGACACGCCGGTTTCGGGGTTCGTGGACGCCGCTCACGGTCGGGACGCGGTGTACGCCGCGACCGATGACGGGACGCTCGCGGTGACCGTCGGCGACGGCTGGCGGTCCCGGGACGTGGGGTTGCGGGGCGTCCGCGCAATCGCCGTCCCCTAGCGCGCGTACTGCCAGACAGCGATGGAGAGCAATACGACGAGGCCGCCGAGGAAGAACAGGAGGCCGGGCGGGAGCGACTGCGCTGTCGCGGCGGCCGCCTCGGTCGTCGCGTGCGTCGTCGCCGGCGTCGTCTGCGTGGCGTGGGTCGCGTGCGTCTGGACGGGCGTGGTCGTGGTCTGCGTGTAGGACACCACCGTCTCCGTCGCGTGCGTGACGGTCTGCGTCGCCTGCGTCGCGGTCTCCGTCCCGCCGCCACCGGAAACGGTCGTGTGCGTGGCTTCCGCCGTCGTCTGCACCGTCGTCGGCGTGGAGGTCGCGGTCGTCGTTGTCGTCTCGGCGGCGGTGGTCGTGGCGTTCCCGGGTCCGCCGGTCTTGGGCGTCGGGGACGGCAGGAGGGTGTCGTGGGTGGCGAGTCGCTGGACGACGACGGACGCGAGACCCAACACGCCGACGCCGCCGACGAGGTTCTTCACCACCGACCAGACGGTGTCGCGGTCGTCGTCCTCGCCCGCGAACACGACGAGGCTGGTGTCCGTCGGCGCGTACACCTTCATCTCGGTGCCGCGCTCCGAGTACCAGGTGTCCACGACCTCCACGAGGCCGGCGTCCTGGAGGTTGTCGAGGTGGTAGCGGACGTTCTGGAGGCTGGTGTCGGTGAGGTCCGCGAGGTCGGAGGCGGTGCGGGGGTCGTCGTGGAGGGCTTTGTACGCCGCGCGTGCGGTTCCCGAGGAGAGCGCGGCGAACACGTCGTCCGCCGCCTCCTCCGAGATGTCGACCAGTCGCGGCGCGTCGGCTTTGGATTCCGCGCTGGTACGAAACGGAAACAGCCGGCTCATCCGGTGGAAATGGTTCGTCGTCGGATAAGTGTCTTCCCCCGCGGACCGAAACGGCTACCCCGCGCCCGATACACGACTCGGGTATGATACTGAGCGGTTCGTCCTCGCAAGGGCTCGCGGCCGCGTTGGCCGCGGAACTCGGGGAGGACCTCGCGGACGTGGAGTACGAGACGTTCCCGGACGGCGAGCGCGTCGTCCGCGTGCCGCCGGTCGGGGGGCGGGCGGTCGTGGTGTGTTCGACCACCTCGGACGAGTCGCTGGTCGAACTCCTCCAGTTGCAGGACGCCGCGCGCGAGGCGGGCGCGGACGAGGTGGTGACCGTCCTCCCCTACATGGGGTACGCGCGTCAGGACGACGCCTTCGAACCCGGCGAACCCGTCTCCGCGCGGGCGATGGCGCGCGCCGTCTCCACCGGCACCGACCGCGTGCTCACCGTGAACGTCCACGAGGCCGGCGTCTGCGACTTCTTCACCGTCCCGGCGACGGACGTGGACGCTGCGCCTCGACTCGCCGAACCGCTCCCCGACGACCTCCGCGACCCCGTGTTCGTCGCGCCCGACGAGGGCGCGATTCACCTCGCGCAGTCCGTGAGAGACGCCTACGGTCCCGGGGAAGCGGACTACTTCGAGAAGACCCGTCACTCCGGCACCGACGTCTCCATCGAACCGAGCGACACCGACGTTTCGGGGCGGGACGTCGTGGTGGTGGACGACATCATCAGCACGGGGTCGACGATGAGCGAGGCTATCAGCGTCCTCGACGACCCGAAGCGCGTGTTCGTGACGTGCGTCCACGCCATGCTCGCCGGGAGCGCGCGCACGAAACTCGCGAACGCGGGCGCGTACGACGTGTTCGGGACGGACACGATAGAGCGCGCCGTCAGCGAGGTCAGCGCCGCGGAAGCTATCGCCACCCACCTGTGAGCCGGCCGACGTTCATCGAAACCGACCGCCTCGAACTCACTCCGCCCGAGGAGGACGACATCGACTTCCTCCGCGAGGGCGTGAACCATCCCGACGTCCGGGAACACATCGGCGTGTTCCGAGAACCCTACACCGAGCAGCGCTACCGCGACGAACTCTGGGGCGTCGACACCGACAGTTCGACCCTCATCGCCGTCCCGAAATCGGGCGACTATGCGGGCGACCCGGTGGGCTCCGTCCAACTGTACCCCGTGAACGACGCGGACGGCTCCGCGAACTTCGGTGTCTGGTTTCACCCGGATGCGTGGGGGAACGGCTACGCTACGGAGGCGAGCGCGCACGTCATCGACTACGGTTTCCGTGAACTCCGTCTTCACCGGATTTCTGCGAGCGTGATGGCCGGTAACGACGCCTCTCGACGGCTCTGCGAGCGCCTCGGGTTCGTCCACGAAGGCACTACGAGAGAAGCGCAGTTCGCCGACGGCGACTACCGGGATACGGAGCGCTACGGTCTCCTCGAAAACGAGTGGGAGGGCCCCGACGCGATACTTTAGACCTTCTGCACGCCGAGCACCATCCGCACGCCTTCGACGTCGTCGTACTCCTCGACGACGGCGTTCGCGGTGTCTTCTTCGACTGCTTCGAGTTCGCGGGCGCGGACTTCCTCCCGGATGAGGTCCTCGCGCTCGTGGACGAGTTGGGCGACCCGGTCGTCGAACACCCGTACGTCGAGCCGTATCTCGTCGTCCATGTCGAGGTCGAGGTCCTTCCTGAGCTCTTGGACGCGCCGGATGACTTCGCGGGCGTAGCCTTCGCTCTCCACGTCGTCGGTGAGCGCGGCGTCGATGTAGACGGTGCCGCCGTCGAAGTCCGTCGCGGCGACGTCGTCCGGTGTCTGTTCGACGAACTCCACCATCTCGGGGGTGAGGTCGACGTCCTCGCCGAGCGCGTCCGCGACGACGTCTTCGAGCGCGTCGAGCGAGTCGCTGGACACGCGCGCTTCGTTCAGCGCGTTCATCACGCGCCCGGCGTCGTCGCCGAACGCGGGTCCGAGCACGCTCATGTCAGCGCGAGCCGAGTACTCGACGTTCCCATAGGTCTCGTCGGGGCCGACGACCGTTATCGTCCTCGCGTTCAGGCGGTCCGCGAGCAGGCCGCGGTGGCTGTCCACGGCGTCCACGACGGCTTCGGAGTCCGCGTCGACGACGACTTCCGCGACGGGCCAGCGGAGCTTTCGTCCGGCCTGCTGGCGGGCGTTCCCGCCGGCTTCCTCGATGGCGCGCAGGACTTCGACGTCGTCTTCCAGCGCGGGCTGGCGGTAGCGCTCGTCGACCGTGGGCCAGTCGCACATGTGGACGGTCGGGTGGCCGTCGTCGCCCGTGAGATGGCCGTAGATCTCCTCCGTGACGAAGGGCGCGTACGGCGCGAGCAGTTGGACGACTTCGAGGAGGACCTTGTAGAGGGTCGCGTACGCCGCGGTCTTCGCTTCGTTCGCCTCTTCCTCCCAGACGCGGTCGCGGACGAGTTGGACGTAGTAGCGAGAGACGTCTTCGACGACGAACGAGAGGAGCTCGTCGAGCGCGCGGTGTTGCTCGAAGTCCTCCCAGTAGCCGTTCATCTCGTGTTTGACCTTCTGGAGGCGGGAGAGCAGCCACTCGTCCTCGACGAGCAGGTCCTCGTCGTCCACCGGCAGTTCGACGCCCGTGCCGCCGACCGACTCGGGGACCTCGGGGTCGAAGCCGTCCATCCGCATGTAGGGGAGGGGGAAGCGGAAGACGTTCCAGAGGATGTTGAGGTCGCGCGCCATGTTCTCCATCTCGTCCCACGAGAAGCGCATGTCGTCGCCCTGCGGCGTGACGGAGAGGAGGAACATCCGCATCGCGTCCGCACCGTACCGCTCGATGGCCTCGCTCGGCTGGACGACGTTCCCGACCGATTTACTCATCTTCCGGCCGTTCTCGTCGTTCGCGAACCCGTGCATCAGCACCTCCCTGTAGGGGACTTCGTCCATCGCGGCCGTCCCCATCCCCAACTGCGACCAGAACCAGCCGCGGGTCTGGTCGTGGGCTTCCATGATGAGGTCGGCGGGCCAGAGGCGCTCGAAGTCCTCGTCCTCCTTCGGGTAGTTGACCGTGCCCCACGAAGCGACCGAGGAGTCGAGCCAGACGTCGAAGACGTCCGGAACGCGCTCGTACGTGGTGCCGTCCCGGGTGATGGTGACGTCGTCCACGGTGGGTTTGTGGATGTCCATCGAATCCGGGTCGAGGTCCTGGTCGGCGAGTTCCGCGAGCTCCTCGCGACTGCCGACGACGATGCGGTCCTCGGGGTCCTCGCCCTTCGTCCCCTCCGCGACCCAGATCGGTACCGGAATGCCCCAGTACCGCTGGCGGGAGACGTTCCAGTCCGGCGCGGACTCGATGAAATCTCTAAATCTGTTGTCGCGCGCCCACTGCGGATGCCACTCCGAGTCCTCCATGTTGTCGAGGAGGTCTTCTTTGACGTCGGTGATGGTGATGAACCACTGGTCGGTCGCCATCTGGAGGATGGGCGTGTCACAGCGCCAGCAGTGGCCGTAGGAGTGGGTGACGGTACCGGAGGCGAGCAGCAGTCCCTTCTCCTCCAGGTCGGCCGTTATCTCGTCGTCGGCGTCCTTGACGAACTGGCCCTCGTACGTCCCGCCCTGCTCGGTGTAGGTGCCGTCACCGGCGACCGGACAGAAGACAGGGAGGCCGAGTTCTTCGCCGCGCTCGAAGTCGACCTCACCGTGCCCGGGCGCGGAGTGCACGAGCCCCGTGTCCTCGGCCTCGACGTAGTCCGCGTGGTAGACGCGATGGGTGTCCTCAGTGTGGGGGTTGTCGGGCACCTCCTCTGCGAGCGGGTGTTCGTACTCCCAGCCCAGCATCTCCGCGCCCGTCAGGGTCTCCTCGACCTCGTAGTCCTCGTAGCGTCCCTTCTTCAGGACGTTCTCCACGCAGTCCTCCGCGACGTACAGCACGTCGCTCTCCCCACCTTTCTCGGCGCGCACCTTCTGGTAGCTGAGGTCCTCGTGGACGGCGACGAACTCGTTCGCGGGGATGGTCCACGGCGTCGTCGTGTAGATGACGAGACTGCCCTCGCGCTCTTTGAGGGGGAACTTGACGTAGACAGTCGGGTCCTCGACGTCCTCGTACTCGACTTCGTTGTTCGCGATGGCGGTCTCGCAGCGCGGACACTGACTGATGGAGCGTTTGCCCTGTTCGACGAGGTCGCGTTCCGCGGCGCGCGAGAAGCCCCACCACGCGGCCTCCATGTAGGTCGGGTCGATGGTCTTGTAGGGATTCTCCCAGTCCATCCACACGCCGAACGACTTGAAGTCGTCCTGCAGGCCCTGGAGCTGTGACTCGGCGAACTCCTTACACTCCTCGATGAAGCTCTCGATGCCGAACTCCTCGATGTCCTTCTTGTTCTCGAACCCGAGTTTCTCCTCCACCTTCGTCTCGATGGGGAGGCCGTGCATGTCGTAGCCCGGCCGATCGGTGACGTCGTACCCCTGCATCCGGTGGTAGCGGATGTACGCGTCCTTCAGGGTCTTGTTCCACGTCGTCCCCAGGTGGGCCGCACCGCTCGTGTACGGCGGGCCGTCCACGAAGAAGAAGTCCTCGCCGTCCGCGCGGTGCTGTTTCGTCCGCTCGTATGCGTCGACCTCGTCCCAGTAGTCGAAGACGCGCTCTCGCACGTCTTCCGGTTCGTACTGGTCCGGGACCGAAGCGAAGCGTTCCATACCCGTTTTTCTCACGCGCCCCGCTAAAAGGGTGTTCGGTCCTGCAGTCCGCGAGGGGAAGGCTTACACGGAGTGACGCGTACCCTCACTCATGGCTCGCAGCGGTACTGTCGATTACGGATGGCTCGCCACACGCACCACGCTCGCCTCGTTCGTCCTCGTCGTCCTCGGGTTCCTCGCGGCGACGCTCGTCACGGCCGCCCCCGGGTGGGAGCAGGCCGTGTTCTTCGACGCTGAAGTCCTCGGCACGCTCGGCATCGTCGTCTGCCCGTTCCTCTTCGGCATCGTCCTCCCGCTCCTCGAATAAGTCGGAGCCTTCACTTTCTTAGTGTCCCCTCGTCTATGCTCGCGCATGGACGACTGCATATTCTGTCAAATCGTGGACGGCGATATTCCCGCACGCGTCGTGTACGAGGACGACGACGTACTCGCGTTCCTCGATGCGAACCCGCTCGCGCCCGGGCACACGCTCGTCATCCCGAAAGACCACTACGAGACGCTGGACGACGTGCCGCCCGAACCGGGCGAGATGATGTTCGCCGCCATCCACTACCTCACGCCAGTCGTGGAGGAGGCGGTGGACGCGGACGGGTCGAACATCGGGTTCAACAACGGCGAGGCGGCGGGCCAGGAGGTCCCGCACGTCCACGGCCACATCGTCCCCCGGTTCGAGGGTGACGGCGGCCGTCCCTTCCACGCCGTCGCGGGCGGCCGTCCCGACCTCACGGACGAGGAACTCGACGACATCGCCGCGGACATCGAAGCTGGCGCAGAATAATACGAAACGAAAGCGAGTGATTTTAACGGAGGGCGTAGCGAATACTAGTCGATGGATTCGCCACGCACCGCGGCGCTCGTCGGCACGACGGGCGGCGCGGGCACCACCCGCCTCTGTCTGGAAGTCGGTGCGGCGCTCGCCGTGGACGGCCGCGACGTCCTCGTTCTGGACGCGGACTACGACGCGCAGGGGCTCGCCCGCCACGTCGACGACGACCTCCCCGTCGACGCCACCGCGCTCCTGACCGACCCCGAGACCGACCTCGCTGACGCCACCCGCGACTATCCGCTCGACGCGCCGGGACGGCTCGCGCTCGTCCCGTCGCACGCGCCGTTCGTCCGCGTCGCCGCCGCGAAAACCGCGGACGCCGCAGCCGAGCTAGAATGTGCGCTCGCAGACGCGCTGACCGCGTTCGACCACGTGCTCGTCGACACGCCGCCCGTCGCGTCGAACCCCGCCGTCGCCGCGGTTACGGCCGCCCACCGCGTCGCGCTCGTCTTCCCCGGCACTCCGCGAGGGACGGACGCCACCGCCCGCGCTCGCGGCCGCCTCGCCGACGTCGCCGCGGACGCGGACCTGCTCGTCGCCACCCGAACGACCGAAGACGCCGCACCGCCGGACGCAGACCGCGTGATTCCTGACGCGCCCGACGCGCCCGTCGCCGGCGGTGGAGCGCTCTCGCTCGCCGCTGGTCGGGTCGCTGAATCCTTGTTCGATGTGGACCTCGCGCTCGACGAATCGACGAGCAGGTTCGACTCGCTGCGCGCGAAACTATCGTAGGAACTCGCCGTCCACCACCGCCCGCGCGCCCGGAATCGGCTCGTGGGATTCGACGAACGCGCCGAGAACGAACTCGGTTTCTCCGACGCCCGCGAGTTCGAACGCTTCCGATCTACTGAGCCGGCCGTCCAGCCAGTCCCCGACGATGTCTCGCGCGAGCGGGGAGAGCGGGGTGAGACCGTCGACGCCGAGCAGGTGGAGCGCTTTCGCGCCGGTCATCGGCGCGAGGCCGGCCGCGTCGGCCGCAGCTCCGACGCTCTCGCCGTCGTAGTAGTGGCGGAGGAGTGTTGCCGCGCCCTCGCGGCCGCACGGGAGGTCGTCCTCGAAGTCTGCGAGGCGTTCGGACAGCGGGGCGTCCGTGCTGTCGAACGTCGTCGGCCCGCGCTCGCGTTGGCTCGTCGTAACCGAGAGTCCGGCCGCGATGTCCGACAGCGCCATGCCCACAACTCGGGCGGTTTCGTTCATAAATCTATGGTGTGGAAATACCACTACTGCGCGCAGTTTCGGCCGAACGTCACGGTTACCGTGACGTTCCGACGGCCGGATTCGGGGTCGACCCCCCGAATCCTCGCCTCTTTAAATACTCCAGTGGGGCGAAGACGAGAGTGTATGAGTCGAAGTTGCCCCGAATGTCACGGGTCGCTCACCGCCGACAGCACAGAAACCGTCTGCGAGGAGTGCGGACTCGTCGTCGCGGACGATCCAATCGACCGCGGTCCCGAGTGGCGGGCCTGCACGCGGGACGGTCGCGAACGGACCGGCGCGCCGCTCACGCACTCTCGGCACGACAAGGGACTGTCCACCGAAATCGGCCGACAGACGCGCGTGAAGGGCCGAAAGCGTCGTCGGTTGACGCGGATGCGCCGCCAGCACCGCCGCGCCCGCGTCGGGAGCAAAGCGGACCGCAATCAAGTCTACGCGTTCACCGAGATTCGGCGCGTCGTCAGTCAGCTGTCGCTCTCGTACTCCGTTCGCGACCAGTCGTGCGCGCTCTTCTCGTCCGCGCAGGGAGAAGACTTGCTCCGCGGCCGGAGTCTGGAAGGGTTCGCCGCGGCGACCGTTTACGCGGTCTGTCGGACGAACGGGATCGCGCGCACCATCGGCGAAGTCGTCGCGGCATCGCGCGCGGACGAGAGCGAACTCCGCGCCGCCTACGACGCGATGAACCGCGAACTCGGCCTCCCCACCGGCCCCATCGACCCGCGCGACTACCTCCCGCGGTTCGCCACCGAACTCGACCTCCCGGCGTCGGTGGAATCGCGCGCCCGTGAACTCGTCGAGACGCTCGATACGACGGCGAGCGGGAAGAACCCCTGTGGAGTGGCCGCGGCCTGTCTCTACGCCGCCGCAGAAGGCACCGAAAACGCGGTGACGCAGGCGGACGCGGCGACCGTCGCCGACGTGACGCCCGTCACCGTCCGCAGCACCTACACCGACCTCTGAACGAGCGCGCCTAGTTCTTCCATCGCCCGCGACGCGTCGGCGTCCGGCCGTGACGCGACCACGGGAACACCCGCTTCGTTCGCGCGAGCGACCGCCTCGGAGGGCGGAATCGTCACGACAGGGCCGCCGAACGCGGCCTGGTATCGCTTCGTGTTCTGGCCGTCGTCACGGTTGAGCACGACCGCGGCGAGTCCGGCGTCGAGGGTTCGGGCGAGCGCACGGGTTCGGAGCGCGTCCGCGACCGCCGCGGGCGCGGGCGTCGTCACTATCACGCAGGCGTCCGCAGCGGCGAGCGGTGCACCCACCGCCGCGTTCAGTCCCGCGGGACAGTCCACGACGACGTCGCCGTACTCGGCCGCGACGGCGCGAAGGGCGTCACCGATGCGGCCGAGGTCGCAGGCTCTCGCGCCCGCGAGCGACCGCCCGCACGGGAGAATCGACACCGCGCCGCCCTCGCGGACCGCTTCGCTGGCGGTCGCGCGGTCGGCGAGCACGTCGTGCAGGTCCGGGCCGCGCGCGGTCGGGAGGTCTGCCATCGCGAGGTCGCCGTCGACCACCACCCCGTCGACGGCGGCGGCGAGGTTGAACGCGGTCGTCGACTTCCCGACGCCGCCCTTCCCGCCGCAGACCGCGAGAATCACTCGTCCACCCGCTCGGAGAGACGGGCCGCCCGCGCGAGCACGCGGCGTGCCTCGCGTCCGCAGCCGCTTGACTCGACGTCGTCCAGCCACGCCGTCACCGCTTCCGGAACCGGCGCTGGGACCGCGTCTCGGGGCGGCCGCGGGTCCGGGAGGTCGCGCGCCGGATTCGGTTCCGTCCCGAGGTCGCCGTCCGCGGCCGTGACCGAGACGACCGGTTCGCGCGGCGGTGCGGGCGTCGCGTACCCCAGCGCGACCGGCGCATCGGGTTCGACCGTGGTTTCGTAGCCGTGGTCCGTCCAGCCGTAGTCGGGAACGCCGTTCGTGCGGGGTGGCCACACCGGCCCGTCGAGTTCGTTCACCACCCGTACTCGCTCGGGAGCGTCGGCGCGCACGCGCACCGCGACGAACGTCACCCCCGCTTCGACCGTGATTCGAGCGTCGTACTCCATACCCTCGCGTGGCCGCGGGTTCGTACTTGAACTTAGACGAGCACCACGGCGGCGTCGAGACACGCGCGGGCCTGTGCTGGATACCGGAACGGGCCGGCAGCGACGACGACAGGTGCGCGAATCCGCGCGACACGGGTGGCTGCGAGCGCTCTCCGGTTCCAGTCGGGAACTGCGGCGCGGGCACGGGAGACGACGGGACGGACGCGCTCTGCGAGCGCTCGCCGTGCCAATTCGGGGTGATTTCGCCGCGCGTCCGTCCGCCGTAACTCGCGTTCGCGTTCGCTCCGCGTGTCCCGCAACCGCGCTTCGGCGGCGTCGAGTCGTTGGCGCGCCGCCACCTGTTCGGTCTCGGCGTCGGTGAGCGCGCGCGTCGCTTCCCGCAGCGCCGCCTTCGCCTCGTCAGTGGGTTCGCCGAGTTCTCGACGGACGGCGAGACGGCCGCTCGCGCGCTCGACGCGTTCTCTGAGTCGTGTCACGTCTTCCGTGGCGTCCGCGAGCGCTCGCCGGAGGTCGACCGGGTCCGCGGGCGGCGCGGTGTCCGAAACCGTGATGTCGAGGGACTCCGCAACGGCCGCGAGAGCCGCGATATCGGGCGCGTCGGTGTTCGTGGAGAGCAACCCGACGTGTTCGTGGACTGCCGTCGGTGACGGACAGACGACGCGCCGGTCGTTCGGGTCGCGTATCGCGTGCAGAACAGTCTCGGGGTCGACGCCATGCCCGCGCAGGTCTAGCGCTCGCCCGCGTCGTTCGACGCCCCCGAGGCGGAGTTTCACAGGTCGCGGTCCGCCATCTCCCCCACCCGGGGATGGTCGGTGCCCGCGCGAAATTTCGGGTACGGCGTGCTCTTCGCGTCCCGTTCTTCGTACTCGCGGGCGGCCGTCCTCACGCGCTCCGGCGTCGTTCCGAACTCGTTCCACGGCGTCGTCGCCTCCACCTGTACGTCTCCTTCGTGTTTCGCGCGGAGGCGGAGCGCGAGGAACGCGCCGAGTTCGGTCTCCTCGAAGAGCGCGGCGCGGCCGAACCGACGCACCACGGCGTCCTCGTGGCCGGTACACATCGTTCGGAGGGTCTGGCGAGCGACCCGGGAGTACGTCACGACGAGCAGCACTAACCTTCGTCGACGTTAATAGTTAAAATAAGTTCTCATCCGAGCCGTTCGAGGTCGAACGCGGACTCGCCGACCAACTCGCGGACGCGCTCGCTGGCGGCGGCCTCGCTCTCCGCGACCACGACGACGCCGTCCGCGTTCCCGTCGCCCGACGCCCGATACGCCGCGAGCGCGGACTCCGCCTCGAACTCCGTCGCGTACGTCCGCAACACCCCCAGCACGCGCTCTTCCATCCCCGCCAAATCCACGTCACCCGCTTCGTACGCCGCGAGCGCGTCCTCCACGTTCCGCAAAGCACTGATTCGGTCCATCAGGTCGTGCGGAGGTGGCCGTTCGACGGCTCGTACACCTCGCCCTTCTGCTTCAAGTTGTCAATCTCGTGTTCGGCCTTCGACGCGTCCATCCCCACCTCCTCCGCGCGGTCGATGACCTCCTCGATCGGCGCACCTTCGTCGAACTCGCTCTCGATCTCGTTGATGATACCGCGGATGTTCTTCACTCTGTCTCGCTGGGTCTTCGACCGCCCCGTCTCCACCACGTCCGCGTCGAACTCACCAGTCTCGGGGTCGACCCCAATGTCCTGCAGACACGACCGCACGATGTCGATGACGCGTTCGGCGTCCTCCTCGGACACCTCGTCCGCCAACCGCACCCGCGCCGACGCCTCCGCCAACCGCACGAGCGCCTCCAACTGCCGCGCCGTCACGGGCACTGGCGCGTCCTCGCCCTGCCCCTCCGCGCGCAAGTCCACGTAGAAATCCTCGATAGCCTGGCGCGCCTCCGCGGTCATCGTCGGGAACACGTTCCGCCGCGAGTACGCGATATACTTCCGGAGGAGGTCGGGTTCGATGGCCGGCGCCACCTCGTCGGTCTGCGCCGCCACCTCCGCCTCCGTGTACTCACTCGACGCCACGCGCTCGCGCTGCGTGTTCAACTCACCGGCGTAATTCGTCTGCAAGATGTGCTTGGCGAGTCGCGAGTCCTCCTCCGCGTTCGGCTGGTCCGTCACCGTGAAGATGAGGTCGAACCGCGAAATCAACGCCGGCTCCAGGTCTATCTGCTCGCCGATCGGCTCGTACTGGTCGAATCGTCCATATTTGGGGTTCGCCGCCCCAAGCAGACTACACCGCGATTTGAGGGTCGCGTTGATACCCGCCTTCGACACGCTGATGCGCTGCTGTTCGAGCGCCTCGTGCATCGCAGACCGGTCTTCCGGGCTCATCTTGTCCAACTCGTCCACCGCCGCGATACCCTGGTCGGCGAGCACGAGCGCCCCCGCCTCCAGCGTCCACTGCTGGCCGTCACCGAAATCGTCGCGTACGGCGGCCGCCGTGAGACCCGCCGAACTGCTACCTTTCCCGGACGTGTAGACGGACCGCGGCGCGATGTGGCGGATGTACGAAAGTAACTGGGATTTGCCAGTTCCGGGGTCCCCTATTAAAAGCATGTGGAGGTCTCCTCGAATCCGTGAACCGTCGGGGAGGTGTTTGGTCACGCCCGAGAAGAGTTGGAGGAGCATCGCGAGTTTCGCCTGCCGGTGGCCGTAGATAGTCGGGGCGATGGAGTCCACCATCGTCTCGTAGATGTCCTCGGTCTGGGAGACTTCGATGATGTCGGCTTTGTCCTCGTCCGTAATCTCCATGTCCTCGAACTCCTCGTCCTCGATCTCGATGTAGGACCCCTGCATGTAGTGGTCGAAGACGGGCGAATCCTTCTCGCTGTTCGAGTCGTCGAGACGGAGGACGCCGGTCGCGGTGACGTGGTCGCCCGCCGTCACTTTCCCGGGGATGTCGTCCTCGATGTGGACGTCGATGGCTTGGGGGGTTTCGCCGCCGCTCAATCCCTCCGGGCTCTCCTGGATGCGGAGTTTCTGGCTGTCCACGAACTCCGACTTCTCCGAATCGAGCTTGAACGGACCCTGTCGCTCACACGACTCGCACTGATACGGCTCCTGGAACCCGCCGTCCGCCTGCGCGACGTGCTGTTCGTTCCCGCAGCGCTGACAGACGAACACCGCCGTCTGAATCTTCGGCTTCACGTCCGTCGCCTTCCGCACGATCCCCTGCACCGAGACGAACGTGTTCATGTGCTCCGCGCGCAGACTCCGAATCTCCGTCGACTCCCCCAGATTCCGCACGCGAACGTGCGCCTGCCCCAGCGAGACGTCGATCGGGAGGTCGTACAACCGAAGGGCCTCCTCCGCCGCCTCACGCAACTGGTCCGGATGCCGAACGAAATCCTCCGCGAAGTCCGGGTCGAACTGATAGAGGTCGTCCCAGTCCACCACGAGCGACTTCTGGTCGCGGGGATACTGCCGCGCGAGCGCGCCGACCTCGTCGCTGTAGTACCGATGGAAGAACGTCTCGAACCGGTCTACGAGTTCCTGGTCCTGCGCCTGCGCCATTCTCTCCGCACGTAGTTCCTACTCGCGTATGAACTTTCCCAACGTCACCCTCCCGGTGGCCACCGCACGTCGAACTCGTAGTCGGCCGCCCAGTTGATAGCGGGCTGGACGACCGCGGGCTCCTCGACGCGCAGGGTGGCTCTGGTCTCGAACTCGTCTTCGCCCATCCAGTAGAGTTGGTCGAGTTCGTGGCAGTAGACGGCGAAGTAGTCCACGTCGCCGTCGTACTGCTCGTACGTGTTACCCGACGCGTTCGTGTGCTGGCTCTTCCCGTGGAACTGGACGACGCCGTCCGTCAGCCAGCCGGTCTTGACCTGTACGCGGAGAAAGGACTCGCTCGGCGTCTCCACCACGAGGTCGTAGCGCTCGTTGTCGCCGAACGGCACCGAGACGGGTATTTCGCGACGTTTCAACTCTGTGATAACGACGGCCTCCGTCAGGTCGCCTTTCCGATGAGACTCCACGCCACGCGGTCCTTCGTCATCCGCTATAGTATCGACTACGCGCGCTGTTCGCTCTGTACTGTAAGAGGTGGGACCGCCCGAATTTGAATCGGGGTTACAGCGTCCCAAACGCTGAAGGATACCAAGCTACCCCACGGTCCCGCATGTTTTCCTTCCGGCCGCGTCTGGTAAAGGGTTTCGTTGCGTTGCGGGTACTTTCTTACCGGTCGTGGTGGTAGGAGGGGGTATGTCTCTCTCCGCTCTCTTGCCGTATGGGTTGACGCCGAGCATGGCGGTGGTGTTCGGTATCGTGGGGTTGGCGTTGGTGTTGTTCGCGACGGAGGCGGTGCCGATCGACGTGACGGCTATCTTGGTGATGGTGTTGTTGATGGTGTTGGAGCCGTGGACGCAGGTGTCTGCGCGGGAGGGAATCTCGGGGTTTTCGAGTTCGGCGACGATTACGGTGTTGGCGATGTTGATTCTCTCTACTGGTATCAGTCGGACGGGAGTGGTCCAGCGGATCGGGAATCGGTTGACGGCGTTCGCGGGTGACGATCCGTTCCGGCAGTTAGCGGCGACGGTGGGGGTTGCGGGGCCGGTGTCTGGGTTCATCAACAACACGCCGGTGGTCGCGATTCTCGTGCCGGTGATTTCCGACCTCGCGCACGAGGGGAAGACGAGTCCGTCGAAGCTCCTGATTCCGTTGTCTTTCGCGTCGATGCTTGGGGGGATGTTGACGGTCATCGGGACGTCGACGAACATTCTCGCGAGCGACGTGATGGGGCGGTTGGCGGAGCAACCGGAGTACGCCGGTTTGGGGTTGCACGAGTTCTCGATGTTCGAGTTCACGGCGCTGGGGTTGGTGGTGCTCGTGGTGGGTATCCTCTACCTGGTGACGGTCGGGTATCGGTTGCTGCCGGAACGGGTGTTGCCGGAGGAGGACTACGTGGAGGAGTACGAGTTGGAGGATTACTTGACGGAGGTCGTGGTGCGCGAGGATTCGCCGGTCGCGGGGATGACGGTGGAGGCGGTGGGTGAGGCCGCGCCGTTCGACTTCGACATCCTCCAGATCGACCGGGGCGACGAGTCGTTCATCGAGCCGTTGGACCGGAAGACGCTGCGGTCGGGTGATCTGTTGAAGGTGCGGACGGACCGCACGACGCTCGAACGATTGATGGACATCGATGGGTTGGACCTCGTGGGCGCGTTGACGGAGGACGAGTTAGAGGAACCCGAGGAGGAACAGCAGTTGTTCGAGGTCATCATCCCGGCGCGCAGCGGACTCGTAGGCGAGACGTTGGCGAGTTCGACGTTCCGGGACCGCTACGACGTGAACGTGCTCGCGTTCCGGTCGCGGGGCGAACTCGTCCGCGAGCGCATGGACCACACGCCGCTCCGCGTGGGAGACACGTTGCTCGTGCAGGCGACCTCGGGGAGTCTCGACCGCCTCTCCCAGAATCGGGATTTCATCGCGGCGCACGAGCCAGACAACCCGGATTATCGGACGGAGAAGATTCCGCACGCGGTCGCGGTCATCGCGGGCGTCGTCGGGTTCGCGGCGATGCCCTGGGGCGTCTTCTCCGGGATACCCGTTCTCGACGTGCTGTCCGGAATTCCGACGTTCAACATCGTGACGACGGCGCTCGCGGGCGTCGTGGCGATGGTGTTCCTCGGTATCCTGAAGCCGAACGAACTGTACGATTCGGTGGACTGGAACGTCATCTTCCTGCTCGCCGGCGTGATTCCGCTCGGCATCGCCTTAGAGCAGACCGGGGCGGCGGAACTCCTCGGGAACGCGGTGGCGAGCACGAACCAGTTCCTCCCGGCCATCGGCGTGCTCTGGGTGTTCTACGTCGCGACGGCGCTCCTGACGAACGTCATCAGTAACAACGCGAGCGTCGTCCTGATGATTCCGGTCGCGGTGGAGTCCGCCCAGCAGGTCGGCGCGAACGCGTTCGGGTTCGTCATCGCCGTGATGTTCGCGGCGTCCACGGCGTTCATGACGCCCGTGGGGTATCAGACGAACCTCTTCGTCTACGGGCCGGGCGGCTACCGGTTCAGTGACTTCTTCCGCGTCGGCGCGCCGCTCCAGTTCCTCATGTCGGTGGTGACCGTTCTCGGCATCGCGTTCTTCTGGGGCGTCTAAGTCTCCTCGCCGAGGAGTTCGAGTTCCGCGACGATTTCGAACGGGGCGCGGTCCTTACGCACCATGTCTAGTATCTTGAACGCCTCGTCGGGCTTCAGGAAGTGCGAGGTCACCACCCGGCCGAGCGGCGTCGGGTCGAACCCGTCGATGAACTCGTACTGGAGCAGTCGTCCGAGCGCGGGCTTCGTGGGGACGTCGCCGATCATGCGGTCGTTCAGTTTCTTCGCCTTCCGTCCGGCGACGGTGACGTTCGCGAGCGTCTCCTCCACCGCGCTCGTCTCGTCGTAACTCGTGATCACGTCCTCCATCTCTCCCTTGAGGAGTTTGAACGCCACCTCGTCCTCCGTCATTTCCACCGAGTTGTGGTAGACGGCGTCGGGTTCGACGAGCATGTACACCTTCCCGCGGTCGTGGTAGTCGGGGCGGCCCGCCCGTCCGAGCATCTGCTCGAACTCCTGTACCGTGAGCCACTCGATACCCATCGCGAGCGAGTCGAACACCACCTGCGACGCGGGGAAGTCCACACCCGCCGCGAGCGCCGCCGTCGTCACCACCGCCGCGAGGTCCTGATTTCCGAACTTCCGCTCCACGGACTTGCGCTTCCCGTAGTCCAATCCGGCGTGGTAGGCCGCGGCCGGGTAGTCGAGTTTCCGCGCTATCTCGTGACACCGTCTTCGAGAGTTCGTGAACACGATGGTCTGGCCGCGATACCCCTTCGAGGACTCCTTGTCGTACTCGCGGCGGACGAGTTTGTTCGTGATTCGCGGTTTCTCCTGGCCGTCCGCGAACGTCACGTGTCGCTCGATTGGGACCGGGCGTTCCTCGAACTCCACGAGGTTCGCGCGCAGTCCCCGCGCCAGCGTCCCCGGGTTCCCGACGGTCGCGGAGAGGTAAATCCACTGCGCGCCGTCGTACCCCTTCCTTGACTTCTCGCGCTCCTCGCAGTAGTGCTTGAGCCGGGAGATGAGGCCGTCGAGTCGGTGGCCGCGCTCCTCCTCCTGGAGGGTGTGGACCTCGTCGATGACCACGGTGCCGATGTCGCCGAGGTCGCGGCCGGTCCGGAGCGCGTGGTCGATACCCTCGTAGGTGCCGACGATGATGTCCGCGCTCGGGTCGAACGCCATCCCGTCGTCCCGAATCCGGGACGCGCCCACCCGGATAGTCACGTTCGCGAGGTGGCCGTACTCGTCTTTGAAGTCCTCGTGTTTCTGGTTCGCGAGCGCGACCAGCGGCACGAGGAAGAGCATCTTCCCCTTCCCGGAGAGGAGTCGGTGGAGGCCCGCCATCTCGCCGACGAGCGTCTTCCCCGTCGCCGTCGCGGACACGACCAGTTGGTCGTCACCGTCGACGAGGCCGTTCTCAACTGCGAGCGACTGCACCGGGAGCAGGGTGTCGAACCGGTCTTCGAGGAGGGTCTGTATCCCCGAGTGAAGGTCGAGGTCGCTCACGGGAACCGGGTCGATATCGTCGGTGTTTGCGCTTATCTCGTCGAACTTCGTCAGGTCGGGGTCGAGATCGCCCTGCAGGAGACTCGTGATACGGTCTAAGTCCTGGACCTCCATCAGGAGGTCCTCCAACCGTTCCTGGGCGGCGGCGGTGAGACTGCCGTTGAACGCGAGTTCGCGCTCTAACTCCCGGGTTGCACAGTCGGGACAAATCTTCTCACCGTCCGCCTCGATAGCCGTCTCCGACGTGACGGGCGAATACCGTCCCTTGTTCGCGCAGTACCGGCACGTCCGCACCGTCTTCGCCTTCTCCGCTAACTGGTAGCCGGACAGCATCTCGCGCAACTCCGCGCGCTTCCCCCGACTCGTCTGCTCGCTGACGCGGATACGCGTCGCTCGTCGCGCGATCTCCACGAACTCGTCCGGCGGCCGCGGGTCCTCCGACGACCCGTCTTTCACCCGGAACTTCGCCGGCCGGGGGCCCGCCGCCTTCTCCGCGAGTTCGAGTTTCGCGCGGAACAACCGGTCGCCGTCGCGCTGTGCGACCACGAGATAGTCGTCGCCGGTCTCGTGGAAGAACAGCGTATCCACGCGCTGAACCTGCGTCGCCACTACCCCTCACTACCGGACCCGGCTATTTCAGGCGTTCGCCTCCGTCCGAGCGCAACACAGAAGACGGTCGATGTGCCACTGGAATGCATGCGTCTTCTCCCCTTCGAGTACAACGCCGCGCTCTTCTGCATCTCCGCGGCCGTCGCCGCCGCGCTGACCACCCTCTTCGGTGGGTCGCCCGTGAACGCCCCCGGCGTCGGCATCGGCGTCCTCGTCGGCATGAACCTCGCGTACAACCTGCGAAACGAACCCTTCGAGAACCTCGACGGCGCGCTCGACGCCCCGCTCGCGTGGGGATTCCTCGTCACCCTCTTCGCGTTCGTCACCGCCACGTTCGTCGACGCGCTCGCGCCCGACGCCCTCACCAACGACGCCGCCTGGGCGATACTCGCAGGTGTCGCCGTCGCCCTCGTCGTCGCGGTCTACGAAGGATACACGAGCCAGAACGCCTGAACTTCTACTCCACGAGTTGGATTTCGTCCTCTCCATGCGGGACGACGCAGATGAACGACCCTTCCTCGTCGCTCTCGTTTCGATACCAGTGGACGACGCCCGCGGGGATGAGGAGGCTGTCGCCCGCGGACACCTCGTACTCCTCGTCGCCGATACCGACGACGTACTCGCCGGAGAGCACGTACTGTTCGTGTTCTATCTCGTTCGTGTGCTCGGGCACCGTCGCACCCGCGTCGAGGACGAACCGCCGCATCGCGAAGTTCGGCGCACCCTCGTCCTCGCCGACCAGAACCGCCCGACGCATCCCGTCCGCCGCGCTCACGTCCTCGTACTCCGCGTCGCCCGCCCGTCGAACAACTGGGTCCGTCATACCCGTGGGTTCGCGCGCGACGCACTAAACCCTTCGACGGCCACCGGGCTTTAAGCCCTAATCGGCCGACGAATCGGGTATGCGAAGTTTCACCATCGGACGGGCGTTCGGCATCCCCATCAAGGTGGACCTGACGTTCCTCCTCATCCTCCCCATCCTCGCGTGGGTCATCGGCGCACAGGTCACCCAGTGGGTCGATATCCTCAACGCCGCGTTCGGCGCGAACTTCGACGTAGCGACGCTCACCGGCGGTAACACCGAACTCTACCTCGGAACGGTCGCCGCACTCGGCCTGTTCGCCGGCGTCGTCCTCCACGAACTCGGCCACTCCCTCGTCTCGATACACTACGGCTACCCCATCAACTCCATCACGCTCTGGATACTCGGCGGCATCGCCAGCCTCGAAGAACAACCCGAAGACTGGAAACACGAGTTCTCCATCGCCATCGCCGGCCCACTCGTCAGCATCGCTCTCGGCATCATCTCCTGGGTCATCCTCACCCAACTCCCCGCAAGTCTCACCTTCGTCCGCTTCGTCTTCGGCTACCTCGCGCTCATGAACTTCGCGCTCGCCGCGTTCAACCTCCTCCCCGGCTTCCCCATGGACGGCGGCCGCGTCCTCCGCGCACTCCTCGCACGCAACCGCCCGTTCGCCCGCGCCACTCAGATAGCCGCCGAAGTCGGGAAGATGTTCGCCATCCTCCTCGGCATCATCGGCCTCTTCGCCAACCTCTTCTTGATCCTCATCGCCTTCTTCATCTACATCGGCGCGTCCAGCGAGAGCCAGCGCACCACGATGAACGCCGCCTTCGAGAACGTCACCGTCGGCGACGTCATGACCCCCGAACGCGACCTCCAGACCGTCACCCGGGACACCAGCGTCGCCGACCTCTTAGAACGCATGTTCGAAGACCGCCACACCGGCTATCCCGTCACCGAAAACGGCGACATCGTCGGTATGGTCACGCTGGAGGACGCCCGGAACGTCAAACCCGTCGAACGCGACGCCTACAACGTCGGCGACATCATGACGAACGAAGTCTACACCGTCCCCCAGTACGACAACGCCATGACCGCGCTCGAAGCCATGCAATCCCACGGCGTCGGCCGCCTCATCGTCGTCGATACCGACGGGAACACCGTCGGCCTCATCTCCCGCACCGACCTCATGACCGCGTTCAACATCATCCAGAACACCGGCCCCCGAGCGGACAGCCCGAACATCGGCACACGCACGAACTGACGAACTCGCCGGAAAGACATTACTCACCCGCGCGATTCGCATCTTCGGCCGCTCCCCCGCCAGCCGTCTCCGCATGCGGAACGCTTTCAACGTCCCGTGCTAACGTCTCTCTATGTCAGCCGACTACGACAGCATCGTCGTCGGCGTCGGCGGGATGGGGAGCGCGACCGTCGCCGCCCTCGCTGACCGCGGCGTCGACGTCCTCGGTCTCGAACGCTTCGACGTCCCCCACACGAACGGGTCCAGTCACGGCGGCTCCCGCATCATCCGCCTCGCCTACGAGGAGGGCGCGGGCTACGTCCCCCTCCTCCACCGAGCCTACGAACGCTGGCGCGACCTCGACGCCCGCCACGACGGCGTCCTCACCACCACGGGCTCCGTCACCGTCGGCCCGCCCGGGAACGAGGACGTCACCGCCGCCCGCCACTCCCTCGACGCCCACGACACCCCCTACGACGCCGTCACCGGCGCCGACCTGAACGCCCGCCACCCCGGCCACGAGTTCCCCGCCGACTGGGAGGGCGTCAGCCAGCCCGACGGCGGGTTCCTCGACCCCGAACGCGCCATCTCCGCCTACGTCGAGGACGCGTTCGCGGCCGGTGCCACCGTCCGCGCCCGCGAATCCGTCACGGACTGGACCGCCGACGAGTCCGGCGTCACCGTCACCACCGACCGCGACACCTACACCGCCGACCACCTCGTGTTCACCGCGGGTGCCTACACCCAAACTCTCGTCCCCGCGCTCGCCGACGTCCTCCAGCCGGAACGCCAGGTCATGGCGTGGTTCCAGCCGACCCATCCCGAGTGGTTCGACCCCCACGACTTCCCGGTGTTCATCGCACACACCGACGACGGCGAGTTCTACGGGTTCCCCCGCCACGACCGACCCGGCGTGAAAGTCGGGAAACACCACCACTTCGCGGAACCGACCACGCCCGGCGACGTCCCCGAACCCACCCGGGAGGACGAAGCCGTCATCCACGACTTCCTCGCCGCCCACATGCCCGACGCCGCCGGCCCCACGCTCTCCCTCGTCACCTGCATCTACACCAACACCCCCGACCGGGACTTCCTCATCGACACCCATCCCGACCACGAGAACGTCACCGTCGCCGCCGGCTTCTCCGGCCACGGCTTCAAATTCGTCAGCGTCGTCGGCGAAATCCTCGCCGACCTCACCCTCGACGGCACCACCGACCACCCCATCGACACCTTCCGGTACGACCGGTTCGACTAACCGTTCTTCTCGACCTCCCGGCGCACCGCCACGAACCGGACGCGGCCGCAGCGTCTCGTTCTCGGGGAACCCGGCGAACACTCTCGCAACGAATTAACCACACACGTCGGTCACTGACGCCCGCAGAAAGCGTAAGAAAGTAGAACGGTACAAGTGCGAGAATCGAACTTCAGTCAGACGTGCTCGCTTCGCTGCGCGCGTCTTCCCTAGTTCGATTCTCGCACGACGGACTTTTCTCTCGTCACTTCGTTCCTCACAGAAAAGGTCCAGGTGCGAGAATCGAACCCGCGTCTCAGCCTCCACAAGGCTGAAGGATAGTCCACTACCCCAACCCGGACACATCTTCTCGTACTCGCCTCGCCCAAATATGCGTTACGAATCGCCCGGGTGCGTGGCGACACGCTTTTGCGGCGCTCTCCCCTCGGTTCTCGTGTGGCGTTCACGGACAAGATATACGTGAAGAACCACCGCCAGGTGGTCTCGCAACTCGACGCGAACTTCCCGAAAGGCGCGTTCCACGGCGCGACGCTCGACGTCCTGTTCGGCGGCGGGGAACTCGACCAGTTGAACGAAGCGACCCGGGAGCGCGTGCTCGACTTCACGAAGGACTTCCTCGACTGCGACTGCCAGTCGAACCCCTACTGCGGGCATCCGGAACGCAAGTTCATGCAGTACGTCCTCGACCTCCGGGCGCAGGGACTCGACCCCGAATCCATCGTGGACGTGATGACGGACGACTACATGGTGTACGCGTACCCGGGTGACGTCTACTCGTTCCTCGACGACGCCGTCCGCACGCTCGAAGCCGTCGAAGAACTCGCGGGCGTCGACGGTGAACGCGAAGCAGCGGAAGAGGCGGCGCGGAAGAAGCGCGAACTCTCGGGTTAACCCAACTGGAATGGTTCGTCGTCGTCGCTATCGAGGTCGTCCAGGTGGATGACGTCCTCGACGCTCTCGTCGTCGAGACGGTCCTGTAACTGGGAGATGTACTGTTTGTGTTCTTCGAGTTGCGCGCGGAGGTGTTTCGCTTCGAGTTCGAGGCGTTCGTGTTCGCGCACGAAACTCTTCGGCACCTCGACCTTCGGGGGGAACTCGTCGCCGGTGTCCTCGAAATCGCCTTCGGGGACGATGCGGACGCGGCCGTCGTGGGCGACCAGTTGGTCCACGTAATCACGGAACACCGCGGAGAGGGAGAGGTCGCGCTCCTCGGCGATGTCGCGCAGGGCTTCGAACGTATCCTCGTTTACGCGAAACGAGATGGTCTTGTTCTTGTTCCCCATTCTCCTGAACCTGTCCCGCCGAGTTACTTAACTCTTAGGCGGGCTGTTCGGCTTCCTCGGTTTCGTCGAGGTCTTCGAGCGCTTCGATGACCGCTTCGCGGTACCGGGAGAGCGGGAGGTCGTACTCGGCTTTCGCGCGCTGGGCGTACTCGTTGCCCTCGTCCTCGAACGCCTGGATGCGTTCGAGGGTTCGTTCCGCCGTCTCCACCACCCAGCGGTCGCGCACGTCCGCGGTGACTTCGGTGATGGATTCGGGACGAACGGAGACGTTCACGGTGCCGTCTTCTGTCTCGTAGGCCCGTGGTTTCCCGACGATGGCGACGTAGCTCGGCGTATCGAGGTCGCGGAGGGCGGACGCGGCTTCCGGCTGGTACTGCCCGGCGTACACGAAGAACGTCCCCGTGGGGTCGACCACGCGGCCGCGCCAGTACTCGGAGTCCTCGCCCACGTCCTCTGTCTCGGTGAGCGTGCCGACGATGAACACGCGGTTCGCGCTCTCTCCCGTGGGGAGGAGGCTGTAAACCGGGGCGCGCTCGTCGTCGGATTCCTTGAACGTGAACGTCGCGTCGTTGAACTCGGTCGCGAAGACGCGCCGCGCGACCTCGCGAGTGGGTGCACTCTGACTCATTTACATCGACCTCGCTTTGATCAGCACAGCTTCAGCATCAGATGGGGCGGACAACTCTTCGATGTCGTTCGCGAGCACGTACCGGCCGAGCGTCGGCCCGCTCACGCGGTAGTACCGGCCGAGCACGCCCTCGCGCATCTCGTCCGCGACGACGGTCGTGTCGAGCGCGTCCTTCGCCATCTGTTTCGCCTCCTCCAGGCCGATTCCCGTGAGTTCCTCGGTGGATTCTGCGTTGAAGATGGTCTCGTGGACGTCGTTGCCGTCGTCCAAGACGCCCTTGATACGGAGGTCGAACTCGCCGTCGACTTCGCCGTGCTCCGAACAGCGGCCGTTCTGGAGGACGCGCGTGCAGTCCTCCTCGGGACAGCGCTTGATGAGGCCGCTCCCGGACTGGATGTCCACGAGCGCGCCCTCGACGGTCTCTGCGTTGTCGCCGACCTCGATGTCCTCGTCTAGCTCCTCGATACTGGTGGTGCTGTTGAGCTTCACCGAGTACCGGCCCTGGTACTCGTCGGTCACGACGTTCCCGAACCGGTAGACCTTGCCTTCCTCCAGTTCAGGGAGGTCGGACTTCGCCCACTTGGTGAACTTGATCGTCCCCGTCGGGTCGCCGAGCAGGCCGACCTGCGCGACGGAGTCGCTCCGCGGGTCCCAGAGGTCCACCACTTTCGCGGTGATATCCACCCACTGTTCGGGTTCGTCCACGTCCTCTACGTGCACGGTGTCGTTGCCGCCGCGGCCGATGTCGTCGCGTTCGATACCGGCTTCTTCGAGGTAGTGGCTCTCGACGCTGCGGCGCGCTTCGTCCAACGGCACCTTGTACTCCGAGACGAGGGTGTCGAGACGCGCTTCGACGTCGTCTACCGTGATGTCGAGGTGGTCCGAGAACTGTTCGTGTAGCTCCTGCGCAGCCTGCTGTATGTCGCTCATAGTCGGGTTTCCGTCTCCGCGTGTTTTCGATGGGAGACACCGCGAGCTACGGCCTCATCGCCTATAAACCCTCTCAGACCGGGGTGAAAGTGATCGGTTTTTGGCGGTCGCGCACCCCCGTTGGGGTATGGATACTGTCGCGCTCTTGCTCGCCGGCGGCACCGGCACCCGCCTCTACCCCGCGAGTCGGAGTACGCGCCCGAAACAGTTCCTCGCCCTCGACGGCGACCGGTCACTCCTCCGGCGCACCGCCGACCGCGTCGACTTCGCCGACCACCTCTACGTCGTCACGCGCGAGGAGTACGCCGCGGAAGCCGCCGAAATCGTCCCCGAAGCCGCCGTCCTCGTCGAACCCCAGGGTAAGGACACCGGCCCCGCGCTCGCGTACGCGACCCACCGCATCCGCGAACAGGTCGGCGCTTGTACCGTCCTCTGCCTCCCGAGCGACCACCGCATCGCGGGCGACTTCGAACCCACCGCCCGCCGCGCGCTCGCCGCCGCCCGCGACGGCTATCTCGCCACCGTTGGCGTCGAACCCACCCGTCCCGCGACCGGCTACGGCTACATCGAACCCGGCGCGGACCACGGCGACTATCGCGACGTCGCGTCGTTCCGCGAGAAACCCGACGCCGAAACGGCGCGCGAGTTCGTCTCCCGGGGCTGGCTGTGGAACGCCGGGATGTTCGCGTGGACGCCCGAGAGTTTCCTCGCAGCCGCGCGCGAGGGCCCGCTCGCACCCCTCGTGGACGCGCTCGACGCCGGCGACCCCGAACGGGGATTCGAGCGCGTGGAGTCCGTGAGCGTGGACTACGCCGTGATGGAGCGCACTGAGAACGCCGCCGTCGTCCCCGCCGGATTCGACTGGGACGACCTCGGGTCGTGGGACGCTCTCGCCCGCGTCCTCGACGCCGACGCCGACGGGAACGCGATACTGGGCGACGCGCTCACCATCGACACCGCGGACTCTGTGATCGCGAGCGACGACAAACACATCACCACCATCGGCGTCTCCGACCTCGTCGTCGCCGCGTTCGACGACCGCGTCCTCGTCGTTCCCAAGAGCGAGAGCCAGCGCGTCCGCGACGCCGTCAGCGAACTCCGGAAAGAAAACCTGTTCTAGCGGGAATACTTTTGCGGCGCACGTCCGACGGTCCGGTATGGTCCGCCCTGTCCGTCCCCTCCTCGCCCTCCTCCTCACAGCCACGCTCGCCGTCGGCGTCGTGGCGGCGGCCCCGCCACCCAGTCCGCTCTGCGACGCGTGCGGCGACGGCTTCGAAGCCGCCGCGAACGAGCACGGCGTCTCGCTCACCGTCACGCACAGCGACGCGCTCGTTACCGTCCACGAGGACGGGAGCGCCGACTGGCGCGTGACGAACCATCTCGCCACGAACGCGAGTGCCCAACGCCTCCGTGAAGACGACGCCCTCCTCCGCGACATCGCCAGGCGCGGGTACTGGGACGCGGAGTTCGTCTCCGCGCGGGTCAGCGAGAACACGGTCGTTCTCCGCTACCGCGAACCTGACTTCGCCCAGGTGGGCATCGGTGGTGCGCTCGTCTCCGACGTTCTCACCGGCCCACGCGGCTACTCGCTGAACGCGGGCCTCGGCGCGGACGAACTCACCGTCGTCGGGCCGTTGGAAACGACCGTCGCGTGGACGCCGCCGAACGCGGGCGTCGAACACGACCGGTTCACGGTTAGGGCCGCCGACCCCGGCTACCTCGCGTTCGAACCCACCGACTCCGTCGTCCCGTGGGGCGCGCTCTCCGTCGTGGCCGCCGCGCTCCCCGCACCTGCCGCCGGACTGCTCGCGCTCGCGCTTCCCGTCGTCGCACTCGCCGCGCTCGCGGCCCTCGGTGCCCGCGCGACCGGCCACCGCCTCCGCGACCCGGCTCCCGCCCGCGCGCTCCTCGCCGCGACCGGCGCCCTCCTCGCACTGCTCGCCGTCCCCGTCACCGACTGGCTTCCGGCGACCGAATCCCACCAGCCGTTCGGCCCCGAAACCGGCGCCGCCGCCGTGATCTTCCTCGGGGTCGCGTTCCTCGCGGTCGCCGCGTTCGCGCCCCGCCTGTTCGACCGCGAACGCGACTACGGGCGCGCGCTCGTCGCGTCCGTCGGCGTGTTCGTCGTCGCGTGGTTCGCCGCCGTCCTCGTCGCGGCGGAGTTCGGACACACGCTCTCCGTCGCCACGAGCGGCCCGCTGTTCGCGGGACTTCTCGCGCTCTTCCCCGCGGGATACGCCGTCGGGACGGACCAACCGCGGTTCGCCGCGCCGCCGGCCGCGCTCGCCGCCGTTTTCGTCGCCGTCTACGCGCTCCCCTCGCTCTCGACCGCGCTTTCGCTCGACTCGGCGGTCGGCGTCGCGGTCGCTGCCGGGGTGGTCGTCGGCATCGCGCTCGTCGGTCTCCCCGCGCTCGTCGCGGGTGTGGCGCTCGGAGCGGAGTAGTCGGTCTACGACCGCAGGCGGCCGCCGTCGACGGGGAGGCTCGCGCCGTTCACGAATCCGGCGCGGTCGGACGCGAGGAAGGAGACGGCGTCACCGAACTTCCGGGGGTCGCCGACGCGCCCGAGCGGGATGTCTTCGGCCCACGCGTCGAGGCCGGCCTCGTACGTGTCGAAATCGCCGCGTTCGACCGCCGCCTCCACGAGGTCGGTGATTCGCGGTGTCTCGTGCGCGCCGGGGAGCACGGCGTTCGCGCGCACGTCCGGCGCCCACTCCCGCGCGATTGTCTTCACGAACCCGATGACGGCGCGGCGAACCGAGTTCGAGAGCACGAGGCTGTCTATCGGCTCCTCGACGCTCGTGGAGGTGATGGCGGTGACCGTTCCGGCGTCGGATTCCACGAGGTGGGGGTGTGCGCGCTTCGCGAGACGGACGACGCTCATCACGAGCAGGTCGAACGCCTCGTACCAGTCGCGCTCCTCGATTTCGAGCGCCGACCCGCTCGGCGGCCCGCCCGCCGACGTGACGAGGTGGTCGATGCCACCGAACGTCTCCACCGTCGCGTCCACGAGCGCCGCGATGTCGTCCGGGTCGGTGATGTCCGCTTCCACGCCGAGCACGCTCCCAGCCGCGTTCTCGCGCACGTCCTCCACCGCGGCGTCCACGCGTTCTTCCGACCGACTGCACACGACGACGTTCGCGCCCTCCGCAGCCAACGCTTGCGCGCTCGCCTTCCCGAGGCCGCTCGAACTCGCCGTCACGATAGCCGTCTCTCCCTCGAAGTCGAGTTCCATAGCCGGTGAATCAGCGCCAGGATTCAAAAACCGTCCGGCGCGACCCGCACCCGCACCGCGCCGTCCCGCGTCACCGACACCAGAATCGGCGTCTTCACCTCCCGACCCGCCACCGCATCCCCCGCGCTCTCGCTCACCCGCCGCATCAACTCCGGCGCGGAGTACGGCACCTTCACGCTCGCCTCGTCACAGGCATCGTACACCTTCTCGGGCACGTCGTAGAGGTCCGTCTCCACGTCGAACTCCACCTGCACCGGCGCGCTCAACGCGTCCGCGAACGCCACCGTCTCCCGCGCCCGCTCGACGTTCTCCCGCGCCGCCGACTCCACCTTCGAAATGTTCGCACGCGACGTCCCGAGCACGTCCGCGATAGCCGACTGCGCGAACCCGCGCTCGCGAAGCGCCAACACCTCCGCCTGCCGCCGCGTCAGCACGCTCCCCGACTCGTCGAACCCCGCGCGCGCTAACACCGCGTCAACGTCGGGCAACGCCATCGCCCTAACTGCCCCAGAAGTTCTCGCGACTCCCGAGACGCGGGTTCCGCTCGTCCCGCCCGGACCGCTCCCCGCCCTCGTCGTCGCCGTCGTCGGCGTCGTCGCCCTCCGCCTCCTCGGACTCCTCCTCGGGCAGCTTCTCGACGAGGTCCGCACGCGCGTAGTTCGACTTCACGTGCGTTACCTTCGCCTTCACGCGCGCCGGCGGCAACACGCCGTCCACCATCACGATGAACCCAGTGTCCGCGTGCCGACCCACGCCAGCACCCGACTCGTGCATATCCTCGACCTCGATAATCACTTCCTCACCCGGCACCACCGGCGCCGTCTTCAACTCCTCTATCGGCTGGCTATAGTGGTTACACCACTCCTTCCCGCCACGGTCGCCATAGTACTGACACCCCATCCCCTCGATACGCTCCGAGAAACTCGGACACTCGTCCGCAATTGGACAGTCGGCCATACCCTAGTCAGGCGGCGGACGCTCTAAAAGCGTTCCTCACCCACCTTTTTGGAGACGCGGCGCTGCGCGCCGCGTCTCGAAAAACCTGGAGGGAAAAAGGACGGAACGCGGTACGGCCGGTGACGAAGCGGGGACGGGACTGTCTCACATCCGTTCCACTGCGCCTCAAAGTCCCTCGGTTTCGCAGGCTCAAACACCCGCTTGAGTCTAGAGAAGGCCTTCACGGGTGGTGGCCGTCAGCCACGTCTATGTCCCGCTTCGACAATCCTCGGTCACCTCTTCGAAAGAGAATTTCCGCTGACAATAACGCAAGCCTCATACCGTCGCCGGCTGTCGTTTCCGGGTGAATGGAGTTCGTCCCAGTCGCGGTCTGGCTGGGCGTCGTCCTCGCGCTCGCCGCCGCCGCCCTCCCCGTCGTCGAACGAGCCTTCGGGGGATTCCCCGACGGCGGCGCGTCGTTCGCCCCCGCGACAGCCCTCGCCGCCGTCACGCTCGCGACCTACTGGTTCGGCCACCTCGCGTTCGGCCGCTTGGTTAGCGTCGGCGTCGCGCTGATATTCGTCCTCGTCGGATTCGCGCTCTGGGGCTGGCGCGCGCCCGACCTCTCCCGCGTCCGCCTCCCGCTCGCCGTCTTCCTCACCGCGTTCGCGTTCCTCGTCGTCGTGCGCGCCTACGACCCCGGCATCGTCGCCGTCGGCGGCGAGAAGTTCCTCGACTACGGCATCCTCAACAGCCTCCTGCGCGCCGACCACCTCCCGCCCGAGGACATGTGGTTCGCCGGCCACCCCCTCCGCTACTACTACGGCGGCCTCCTCGCGTCCTCGATACCCGTCCACCTCACCGGCGTCGAACCGAACGTCGCGTACAACCTCGCGCTCGCCACCTTCTACGCGACGCTCGTCACCGGCGCGTTCGGCCTCGCGCGCGCCGTCGCCCACCGAAACGGCCGAAACGGCACGCTCGCCGGTGGCCTCGCCGTCTTCCTCGTCGGACTCGCAGGGAACCTCGCGACCCCCCTCCGACTCCTCCTCGCGCCCCACGCCGACCTCGCCGCGAAGTACGCCGCGTTCGCCTTCACCGGCATCCGCACCAGCCTCCCGAACGCCATCGACATCGCGGCCACGGAGTGGTCTTACTGGCTCGGCCGCTACGTCATCGACGGAACGCTCACCATCACGCCGTTCTGGGCGTACCTCAACGGTGACCTGCACGCCCACATCATCGCGTCCGCGTTCCTCCCGCTCTCCGCCGCGCTCGCGTACACCATCTACCGCGCGTCCGGCCGCCGCCGACTCGGCCTCCTCGCGTGTCTCGCCGTCCTCTGCGGCTTCCTCACCACCGTCAACACGTGGAGTCTCCCCACCACCGTCGGCCTCGCCGCCCTCGCGCTCGCGTTCGGCCCACACCCGAGTCCAGTCCGCTTCACCTCCCGCGTTCTCGACGAACTCGCGCGCTACGCCGCCGCCGTCGCGGGCGCGCTCCTCGTCGCGGCGGTCGCCGTTCTCGTCGCTTCTCCGTTCCTGTTCTTCCACACGCCCGTCAACCGCGGCGTCGGCTTCCTCCCGCCCCGCAGCGACCTCGGCCCCTTGCTCCTCGTTCACGGCGTCTTCCTCGCCGCCTTCCTCCTCTGGATTCGCCGCTACGACACCGACCTCACGTCCACCCGTCTCGCCTTCCTCGTCGGTGTCCTCTCCGCCGCGAGCGCCGCCGTCCTCCTCGAACTCGACTACGCCATCGTCGCGCTCGTCGCCCCCTTCCTCCTCGCCGGGTGGTGGGCGCTCCGCCGCCGCGACGCCGACTTCTCGGTACTCCTCTTGCTCGCTGGTGCGGGCCTCGCGCTCGCCGTCGAGTTCGCCTACGCCCGCGTCTACCCCTTCGACCCGTCCGTTCCCCGCTGGAACACGGTGTACAAGGTCTCCCTCCAGATCTGGGTGCTCTGGGGCATCGGCGCGTCTATCGCCGCAGGTGGCGTTCTCGAACGCGCCCTCGACCGCGTCCGCACCCGCAGCGCGCCAGTCCGCCGCGCCCGCGCCGCCGCGCCCGCGCTCTGCCTCCTCGTCCTCCTGCTCTCGACCGCGGTCTTCCCCGCCGCCGCACTCGCCCAGCACAACGACAACGCCATCGACGACCCGACGCTCGACGGCACGCGCTACGCGGAATCCTACCACCCCGCCGACGCGCGCGCCATCGACTGGCTCGACGCGAACGTCGACGGAACCCCCGTCATCGTCGAGAAACCCGGCCGCACCATCTACTCGTGGCGAAACGCCGTCTCCGTGATGACCGGCATCCCCACCGTCGCCGGGTGGACCCACGAGAAAGGATACCGGGGGGCCGAGGCGTGGCGCACCCGCGCCCGCGACGTCGACTACATCTACGAGGCCGACTGGGAGTCCGCCGCCTTCCTCCTCGACTACTACGACGTCCAGTACGTCTACTACGGACCGAACGAACGCGACGCCTACGGCCCCAGCCACTTCGACGACCGCACCGGCGTCCGCGCCGTCTACCAGAACGAACGAGTCACCATCTACCGCGTCGACGCCGACACGGCCTGCGAAGCGGTCCGCGACGACTGTCCCGGATAGAACGAGCGCCGAAAACAACGCCGCCGACCGCGAGTCCCACGTCTACGCCAGCGGCGTCCGTTCGACGACCTGCCACGTGCACCATTTTCCCGTTCGGGTGTCCTCGCTTCGCTGCGGGCACCACTCGCGGCAAAACCCTGCACGAAAAAACCCGCGCTCACTTCGTTCGCGCGGTCTCTCGCGGAAATTGACTACGCCAGCGGTGTGCGTTCGACGACCTGACCGTCGTACGTGGGATACTGGTCACACCCATCTTTTTCCACCTCCGGTCGCGCGAAGCGCGACCACTCGGCGCAAAAACCTGGAGGGAAAAAGGCTCGCCCTCACTGCGTTCGGCCGAGTGAATCGCGCTCGCCACGCTCGCGCGAACGCTCCGTCTACGCGAGCGGTGTGCGTTCGACGACCTGACCGTCGTAGGTTGGGTACTGCTCCACTATCTCGCCGTCGTCGACGTCGCCGTCGTCTATCATCTCCTCTAAGAGCCACCACGCGACCTCCACGTGGTCGGATTTGACGGTGTAGAACTCGTCGGGGACGCCGAGTTCCTCGAACCGGCCGGGGGTCGCGTACGTCTTCCCGTAGACGAGCGTGCCGTCGTCGGTCACTTCGTCGAAGTCGCGGCGGATGTTCTCGGCCATCCGCTTGAGCCGGTTCCGGTGCTGGGCGGCGTCCTTGAACACGCTCGTGCAGAAGTACACCTTCTCGTGGCTCGCCATCTCCGAAAGAATCGCGTCCTTCGACCCCTCGACCGCCGACATGTGACCGTCCTGGAGTTCGTAGCCGGCCTCCTGCATTCTCCTGTAATTCCCGTCGCTCATCTCGAACTCGTTCACGTTACAGAAGTCCGCCGCGCCCTCGTCGAGGAAGTCGAGGAACTCCTGTTCGGCGCGAATCCCCGGAATCTCGAACGCCGGCGTGAGCCCCTCTTCGCGAGCGACGTAGAGGATGTCCTCCCACTCCGTTCCGTGGAGGTCGCCCCACAGCTCGTAGGGCGGGTGGAACCGGATCTCGTCCAGACCGGCCTCGCTCAAGCGGCGCATGTTCTCGCGACCGCCCGTGATACCCGTGTAGAGGTGGGTGTGGTGGTCCTCCCCGAACTCGTCTTTCAGGAGTCGGAGGTAGCGACACGTTTTATCGAGCGCTTCCTGCGGTTCCCCGCCCGTGATGGACGTCCCGAGCGCGTCCATCTTCTTCGCCTCCGCGATGACGTCCTCGTCGGACTCGACGGGCCGCTCGTTCGCGTAGGTCTGTGTGACGTTCTTCCGGTTCTCGCCGAGCGGGCAGTAAAAGCAGTCGCGCTGGTCGCAGTAACCGTAGACGAACAGCACCATCTTCCCTCCGTTCGCGCACTGCTCACAGCCCTTCGAAATCATTTCTCAGTCCGTCTACTGCGTGAAGCGGGAAAAACCGTGCGACTCTCAGTCGAGAAACCGGTCTTCGAGCGCTCGCACCCGGAACGCCGACAACTGGTGGCGCGTCGTCCCCACCGAAAACGCCACCATCACCGCCGCGAACCCCGCGACGAAAACCAGATTTCCACCGTACAGCACGCCGTTCACGCCCTGCACCAGCGCGAGCACGAGCGGCGTCACCGAGAGGAGGAGCGTCCGCAGCGGGAACGCCGCGAACAAATCACCGAACCCGGGTGCGCGCGTCATCTACACGCGTACGTTCGCGACGCCGCGGATGAGCGTTTCGCTTACGCGCCGGTGCGCCGCGCCAACTCCCGCGTCTCCATACTCGCCGTGTACGCGTTATACCCCTCGAGCACCGCGACGATAACCCCACTCAAGGCGCTGCTCGCCAGCACGGTCTGGTTCGCGTACCCGTACACGAACGGCGTCGCGATCAACCAAAGCCCGAGCAACGCGGACAGCCCTGACGCCCACGTACTCGGCGCCTCCTCCGCCATCTCGCGGAGCGCACTATACCCGGACAACACCAACACCGACGCACCGACGACGATATTGTTCCAATACTGCCCGGCCCCAACATCGAGGACGAACGCGGACGCGAACACCCACGTACCGACTACGAGCGCGATACCGCTCAGCCACCGTCGGGTCGTACTCATGATACCACCACGAGAAGATACGACACTCCCGGACGTAGCCGTAGTGGCCAAACGATTGTCAATAAACTAGCCGCCCCACGGCCCGCTCACAGTTCCGTGATTCTCGCTCTACCGGCATGAGCGGGTCACGCGTGCTCACGCCTCGCTTCGCTCAGCGTCCCCAGAAATCTCCGATTTCTGGTGTGCGAACGAGACGCGTAGCGTCTCGTAAACGTTCGCATTCCCGTGATTCTCGCTCGCTTCGCTCGCTCGAATCACGTCGTCCCCCGAAGGTCCTTAACCCTCTACGGTCTATCTCGATGCAATGCTGCTCGTCCTCTGCGTGGACCTCGACGACGACCTCGGCCGCAAGACCGGCCTCGCGACGCCGGTCGTCGGCCGGGAGAACGTCGAGAACGCCGCCGTCGCGCTCGCGACCGCGGACCCGGAGGACTCGGACGTGAACGTCCTGTTCGAGGGCGTCCACCTCCACGACCGTCTCGCGCCGGACGAGGACGTGGAAGTCGCGGCCGTCACGGGCGTCGAATCCGGTGGCGTGGCGGCGAACCGCGCGGTCGGCGCGGAGGTGGACGAGATTCTCGCCGGCCTCCAGACCTCTGAGCGCGTGCGCGCTATCGTCGTCACCGACGGCGCGCAGGACGAATCCGTCGTCCCGGTCATTCGGTCGCGGGTGACCATCGACGGCGTTCGCCGCGTCGTCGTCAGGCAAGCGCAGGACCTCGAATCGATGTACTACACCATCAAACAAGTCCTGAACGACCCGGAGACGCGTGGGACACTCCTCGTGCCGCTCGGCGTCCTCCTCCTCATCTATCCGCTGACGGTGCTCGCGAACGCCGTCGGCCTCCCCGGGACCGTCCTCGGCGTGTCGTCCGCCGTCCTCGGCCTGTACGCGCTCTTCCGCGGCCTCGGATTGGAGGAAGCGGTCGACTCCGTGGTCGAACGCACCCGGAACGTCCTCTACACCGGCCGCGTCACCATCATCACGTACGTCGTCGCCGCCGCCCTCCTCGTCGTCGGCGGCGTACAGGGCGTCAGCCATCTCGCGGACGTCCGCGCCGCCACCACCGAACCCGGCGCGGGAACCATCGTCGCCGCCCTCCTCTACGGCGCGGTCCGCTGGTTCGCCGCCGCCGGCCTCACCAGCAGTCTCGGCCAGATTACGGACGAGTACCTCGCCGGCCGGTTCGAGTGGCGCTACTTGAACGCGCCGTTCTACGTCATCGCCATCACCGGCGTCCTTCACTCGCTCAGCGCGTACTTCCTCGGCTACGTCACCCTCCCCGAACTCGCCGCCGTCCTCACCGCCGGCACCCTCCTCGGCGTCGTCAGCACGCTCACGTTCGCCATCGTCGAGAGTCGCCGCGAGGAACGCCCCGCGTAGTCAGCCCAGCCAGCGTTGCCAGCGTAGCGTTATCTCCACGGCCACCGTATGGTTCGTATGCGTCGCGACCGCCCGGAGACGGAGTCCAGTTACGGGATTCCCGACGACGACGCAGACGCCCTCCCGTGGTCGTACGTCGCGGAGACGATGCCCGCCCAGGAGACCTTCTGGCTCACCACCACTCGACCCGACGGCGCGCCGCACGCCCGGCCCGAACCTCGAATCGAACCCAACCGTGTCCGTGCACACGGAGAGCGGGACGCGGGTGGTGATACTCGAAGGCATCGTGGACCGACTGGACGAAGACACCGCCGACGCGGACACGCTCTCCCGCCTCGACGCCGCATACGAGGAAAAGTACGGTATCGAACACGGCACGCCCGTCTTCGCGGTGCGGCCGCGGCGAGTGCTCGCGTGGACGAACTACCCCCGTGACGCCACTCGATTCCGGTTCTAGCGTTCGCGCTCAACGACGAACGCGGTCAGACTCTCCAGATACTCGCGCGCCTCGCCTTCCGCGAGGTCGAGGCTGTCGAGCGCCGCCGTCGCGCGCTCGCCTTCCCGCTCCGCGAGGCGGTTTATCTCCGAGACCGGTCGGTCGGTCACCCGCACCACCGACGGGCGTTCCAGCGACTCGTCCTGACCGGCGGGCTTCCCGAGCGCCGCTTCGTCGCCCGTCGCGTCGAGCACGTCGTCCCGAATCTGGAACGCCACGCCGACGCGTTCCGCGTACTCGCCGAACGTCTCTACCGTCCGCTGGTCGGCGTCCGCCGCGATGGCCCCCAATTCGGCCGCAGCGCGGAACAACGCCCCCGTCTTCCGCCGCGCGAGCGTCATGTACTCCTCCTCGGTTTCGGGTCGGTCGACGAGTTCGGTCGCTTCGCCCTCCCCGAGTTCGACCATCGCGTCCGCCACCGCGCTCATCGCGCGCGGGTCGTCGAACAACGCGAACGCCTCACCCAGCAGGCCGTCTGACGCGACGATAGCCGGGCCGTAACCGTACGCCGCCCACGCCGACGCCTCCCCCCGCCGGAGCGCCGACCGGTCGATGATGTCGTCCACCACCAGCGACGCGTTGTGCACGAGTTCGATACCCACACCGAAATCGAGCGCGTCCTCCGGGTCGCCGCCGGCCGCCTCGCACACGAGCATCGTCAACGTCGGCCGTACCCGCTTCCCGCCGGCGAGCACCACGTCCGCCAACTGCTCCGACAACTCCTCCGGCTCGACGCGCGCCACGACCTCCTCCAAGCGCTCCTCTACCTTCGCGCGACGCGCCTCGACGTACTCCATTACCAAGGAGTCCGGGCTTCACGCATTTCACTCCCTCGGAACCCGCGCTCGGGCCGACACCTCTTACTACTCGCCAGTTCCAGAACGCGCCATGCCCGACTCCCTTCACGTCCTCGAAATAGTCGCCGTTCACGTCGAACTCGTCTGTTTCACCATCGGAACCGCGTTGTGCATGCTCGCGTATCGCGAGTACCGCGGCGCGCCCTGGGGGTCGGTTATCGCGGGACTGACCGTGTTCTCGGCGTCCTTTCTGGGCTGGGTGTTCGCGTACGACTTCGCCCTCCACGCGAACGTCCGCCTCGTCTTCAGCGCCGTTCTCTGGTTTCTGGCGTCGCTCGGACTCGCGTACGCCGCCGTCCAGTACTACCGCATCGCCACCATGCAACGGGTGATTCGATGACGCCCCTCGACGTTCTCAGCGGCGTCCTCCTCGTGGCCGCACTCGCGCTCCTGGTCGGCTCAGCCAGCCTCGGCATCTACGTCGGCGTCCGGTACGACGACCGCATCCACTACCAGACCGGCATCGAAACCATCGGCTACGCGGTTCTCGTCTTCACCGCGTCCGCCGTGCTTCAAGCGCTCTACTACTGGACTGCACCGGAAGAAACGTGGCTGCTCGCAGTCACCTACGTCCTGTTCGCGCTCTCCGCCACCGTCTTCGCGTACGGGACGTGGACGCTCGCGAGCGACCTCGTTCGCCGTCCACGGGAGGACTGGCCGCCGACCGAACACGCGAACGGGAGGGCAGACGATGAGTGAGGACCGCCCCGCACTCGCCGACGTCGAACCCGGCGAGCAAGTGATCCTCCTCCAGTCGGAGACCACGGCGAGCCTCTCGGCGTTCCCCGCAGATGCCTACGACCACCTGCTCGTCGTCGCCTTCCGCGACAGCCCGATCCGCATCGAACGCCGCATCCGCGACCACGGCGGCGACCCCAGCACCGTCACCGTCATCCCCGTCTCCGGGACCGAAATCGACTACGACGGCCCGCTGCACGTCACTGACCACGTCAGTCCGAGCGACCTCACCGGCCTCGCCATCCGCCTCTCCGACGAACTCGATACGCGTCCCAGCGGCGGCTGGCTCTACTTCCGCGGCCTCTCCGTCGCGCTCATGTACGTTCCGCCCGACCGCTTCTTCCGCTTCCTCGATCACGCCCACCGCCTCGCACACGTCCGCGACCTCCGCGGCGTCTACGAATTCTACCGCGCCGCCATCAGCGACGACGTCTACCGGCCGTTTCGCGGGCTCTTCGACCGCGAAATACGACTCCCCTGACTCCCGGCCGCACCGCTCCGCGCTCGCTGAAAATCGAAGAAAATCGGTTTCGCCGTTCTACGGTGCTTCGCCGCCGAACTCCTCGATGAGGGCGGGGACGACGTCGAAGAGGTCGCCGACGACGCCGTAGTCCGCGATGTCGAAGATAGGGGCGTCGGGGTCCGTGTTGACGGCGATGATGGTTTCTGCGCCCTTCATCCCGGCGACGTGCTGCACCGCGCCGGAGATGCCGATGGCGAGGTAGACCTTCGGGGTCACCGTCTTGCCGGACTGGCCGACCTGCCGGTTCTTCGGGAGCCAGCCGTTGTCGACGATGGGACGGCTGGAGGAGAGGGTCGCGCCCGTCGCGTCGACGAGCGCTTCGATGAGCGGGAGGTTCTCCTCCTCTTCGATACCGCGGCCGATGGACACGAGGAACTCGGCTTCGCTGATGTCGACGTCGCCGCCGGCGACTTCTTCGAACCCGGTGACGTTCGAGCGGATGGCGTCCTCGTCCGGGGTGAAGTCGAACTCGGAGACGTCGGCGTCGCCGACGCCTTCCGCGGCCGGCCACTCGCCGCCCCGGATGGAGACGGCGTACGGGCCTTCGGCGACTTCGATGGTGGTCTCGACCTTCGACCCGTACATCTCGCGGGTCGCGGTGAGGCCGCCGTCGAACTCGACGTCCACGGCGTCGGAGACGTAGGGGAGGCCGAGTTTGTTCGCGATGGCGGGCGCGTAGTCGAGGCCGTTCACGCTGTTCGGGAGGAGGAGGAACTCGGGGTCGACGTCCGCGAACAGGGCTTCTGCGGCCTGCACGTAGACGTCGTGGTTGAACTCCTCGCCGTAGGAGACGGTGTGGACGGCGTCGACGCCTTCGCGGTTCAGTTTCTCCGCGAACTCGTCCGTGTCACCGCTGACGACGGCGACGTGGAGGTCGCCACCGGTCGCGTCCGCGAGGTCGCGGCCCGCGGTGACGAGTTCGAAGGAGACGTCGCGGAGTTCGCCGCGGCGGTGTTCGGCGACGGCGAGAACGTCGCTCATTCGCCGACCACCCCCAGGTCCGTGAGAACGTCAGCGAGCTGACTCGCCTGCTCGTCGGCGCTGCCTTCGAGGTACTGTGCGTCGCTCTCCGTCTCGGGTTCGTACATGTCCGTGATGTCGAGGGCGCTGTCCGCCGCGCTCTCGTCCAGGCCGAGGTCGTCGAGCGTCATCGGCGCGATCTCCTTCGACTGCGCCTGCCGAATCCCGCGGAGGCTCGCGTACCGGGGCTCGTTGATACCGGTCTGGATCGTGAGAACCGCGGGCAGGTCGACGTCCGTGAGCTCCTCGACGCCGCCTTCGAGTTCGCGGTGAACGGACGCGACGTTCTCCGAGAGGACTTTCTCGGAGTCGAGCTGGTTCACGACCGCCGCCCACTCGAAGCCGACTTCGTCGGCCAGCGCGACGCCGGTTCCGCCGAACGCGTCGTCCGCGGCCTGCACGCCGGAGAGCACGAGGTCGGGGTCTTCCTCCTCGACGACGCCGGCGAGAATCTTCGCCTTCGCCTCCACGTCGAGCAGGTCCGCGTCCTCGAGCGCGTCGTCCCAGACGCGAATCGCGCGGTCCGCGCCCTTCGCGAGCGCCATCCGAATCGTCTCCTCCGAGCGCTCGGGGCCGATGGTGACCGTGACGACTTCCACGTCGTCGCCGGCCTCCTGCAGCTGGACGCCCTCCTCTACTGCGTAGTCGTCCCACTCGTTGAGGTCGTAGTCGAGGTAGGTCTCGTCGATTTCCGTGCCGGAAATCTCGAAGTCCTCCTCCACTTCAGCCACCTCCTTGACGGTGACGAGAACTTTCATCGTTGAGAACTGCCCTCGCCGCGAGGTAAACGTTTTCGAAACTCAGTCCCCGTTTTCGTCCGGCAGAGAAATCAAGTTCTCCCGGCCGATACGGAGTTTCTCCACGCGTCCCTCCTCGGCCATCGCGGAGAGCAACTGGGAGACCTTCGCGTTCGACCACCGCGTCTCCTCGACGATCTTCCGCTGTTTCATCCGCCCGCCGTTCTCCCTGAGGAGGCGTTCGACGCGCTCCTCGTCGCTCAACAATTCCTCAGTCTCCTCCGATTCATCCGCCGCCGCTTCTCCTGCTGCCGCGCCGCCCGCTGCCGTTTCGCCCGGTGCCGCATCACCTGCCGCTGTTTCGTCTGCTTCGGTCGCCGACTCGGCTTCCGCCGTGGCTCCGGCTGCGACAGCGCCACCCTCGGGACCGTCGGGACCGTCGTCGACACCGCCGTCACCGTCGGCGGTTTCCGCGCCGTCGACCGGGAGGTCGCGGTTGTTCCAAAGGAAGACCGCGACACCGCCCGCGAGCAGCGCGACCGCCGCCGCGCCCAGCACGAGCGCCCACGGCACGCCACCATTGTTTCCGGGCGGGCCCGCCGACGTCGTTCCGCGCGTGAACGTCACGGCCGGCCCGGTTTCGAACGGCTGGGGGCCGTCCCAGAGCGCGCCGCCGTCCACCACTCGGGACGCGGGCGACGCGGAGTCGAGCGAGTAGCCATCCGGCGGGTAGACGACGAGGCGTTCGTTATCGCGGAGGTCGCCGAACCATCCACCGCTGAACGCGTCGTCGACCCGGATTTCGGTGCCGGAAACGACGGAGAAGTTCGTCCACGTGAAGGACAGCGAGAGCACGCCGGTCGCGTTCTCGCCGCGCGTGAGACTGCCGTCCCGGGAGACGCCCTGTATCGACATCTCGCGGCCCGTCCTGTCGCTCTGGGCGTTCGCAACCGACCGGAACACGTCGGCCGACGGACCGACGTCAGCGCCGTTCCGATAGTCGGTGAGCAACGAGGCGAACGAGTCCGTCTCGTTTTCGTCGGCGAGCTCGTACCGAACGGAGACGTTCCACTTCGCGTCCCCGTCGGCCTGCACGTGGACGGCGACCGTCAAGCCCGCGGGGTCCGGGGTCGCGGTCGCTGACTGGCCCGTCCCCGGCGCTTGTGCGCCGACAGTGACTGCCGCGGGGACGAGGAGGATGAGGGCGAGGAGTGCCAGGGCGACCTGCCGCATGAACACTCGCAGAATCCTCGTCGTGGCGGCAAAACGCTTTCCATCCCCTCAGCCTACTCTGCGTGGATTTTTGTACTCTCCCGCCTTCGCCCCACGTATGCGCCGCGTTCCACCCGTGGTCCTCGCGCTGGTCGCCGCCCTCCTCCTCGCGACCCCGTTCGCCGCCGTCGCGGCCACTCCCGCGCCCGACGACCCCGGGAACGTCACCGCCGTCGGTCTCTCCGAGAACACGAGCCGAATCCTCCCGCTCGACACACAGCGGTCGAACTTCAGCACGCCCGACGCGTCCGTCCTCGCCAGCATCCGCGCCGACCAGTCCGCCGCCGAGTGGTCGCTCTCCCGGCGCGCGCTCTCCCGGCGACTCGCCGCCGCCGACACCGACACCGCCCGCGAACGCATCCTCCGGAACGCCACCGACCGCGCCGCCGCCGCCGTCGACGCGCTCCTCGCGCGCGAACGCGCAGCGAGAAACGCCTATCTCTCGGGCGAAACCACGACCCAGCAGTACGTCGCCACGCTCGGCGAACTCCACGCTCGCGCCGACAACCTCCTCCAGTTCGTCGGCCCGCGAACCGACCCCGCACCCGGGTCGATACTGGACAACGTCGCGCTCGGAACGACGATCTACGACCGCGCGCTCGCGCTGCAAGCCCGCGTCCAACCGATAGCGGGCGACATCGCGGGTCACGCGGCGACGGCCGTCCGGGGCGGGACGTCGCCGCGGCTCTACGTCGCGGCGTCCCCGAACGGGTTCGTCCTCTCGACGCTCTCCGGCCGGACGTACGAACGAACCGCGTACCGGTCGGACGCGACGGACGACGTCGACACGCGAACCATCGCCACGTCGACGTCGGGCGAGAACGTGAACACGTACTATCCGTGGGCGGCCAACGGCGACGGCTACCTCTCGTCCGGGATTCAGGTGTTCGACGGGTACGCCTACCTCCACCGCATCAGCCACCAGCACGGCACCATCTACGCCTACGTCGACGCGAGCAGCGGTCTCCCGTACTTCGAGAGCCGTGAGACCGCGCTCTCCGTCGTCGCCACGGACGCTGGCTGGTCGAACACGTCCGCGAACGCCACGCTCTCCGTCGCGCAGTCGTACCCCGGCGGACCGCTCCGCGTCGAGGCGTCGTACAACGGCTCCGGGGTGCGCGTACCCGTGTTCGTCGACGGCGAACGGGTCGGGACGACGAACGCGAAAGGCGTCCTGTGGACGCTCGCCCCGAATGGCGAGTTCACCGTCTCGACGCGCGTGAACGACACCGACCTGCGCGTCGAGGCGTCCACGAGTTGAAGTAGGAAGCCGGAACGATGCAGGGGCGTGTCCCGCGCGCTCACCCCCGTCGCGGGCGTCGTCGCGCTCGTCCTCGTCACGGTCGTCCTCGGCGCGACCGTCGCCGGCGTCGTGCTCACGGTGACGCCATCGCTCTCTGCGACCGACTCGCTCGCGTCCAGCACCGCGGTCGTCTCGCTCGCCGCGAGCGACGACGGCCGCCTCGTCCTCACGCTCGTCTCGGGCGGCCCGCTCGACGCTCGCGAGCTCTCGCTCGACGTGACGGTGAACGGGCGCGCGCTCGCCCGACAGCCACCGGTCCCCTTCTTCGCGGCGACGGGGTTCCGCAGCGGGCCGACGGGACCGTTCAACAGCGCCGCGGACTCGACGTGGACGGTCGGCGAACAGGCGTCGGTCCGGGTGGCGGGAACGAACAATCCGACGTTAGCGCGCGGGGACGAGGTTCGGGTCGTGGTGCGCGGAGAAAACGGCGTGGTCGCGGTCGCGTCAGGCGTCGTCGGGCACGCGCCCGAACGACACGATGGCCTTCGGCCGGTTCGGTTTCGCCTGCAGGACGCGGTGTTCGACGTCCACGAACCCGGCCTCGCGGAACATCCGGTCGGCTTCGTCCTCGTCGTAGAACAGCATTATCGCGTCGGCGACTTTCTGCATCACCGTCGAATCGGGGTAGTCGGGGCCGACGACGAGCACCTTCCCGCCCGGGCGGACGACGCGGCGGAACTCGCGGAGCGCGAGAATCGGGTTCGGCCAGTACTCGATAGAACCGGACGACCACACCGCGTCGAACGAGTCCGTCCCGTAGGGGAGGCGTTCGGCGTCGCCGCGCGAGAACTGCACGGTGTCGGTGCCGAGTTTCGCGGTCGCCTTCGCTAACTGGTGGGCGGACTGGTCGAGACCGTACACGTCGTCGGTGTACTCGAGGAGGCCCTCGGTCCCGAAGCCGGTGCCGCAACCGACGTCGAGCACGCGGTCGTCGGTGTCGAGGTCGAACCACTCGAGGGTCTCGTCGCGCATCTCCTCGGTCCAGATGAACGCGTTCACCTCGTCGTACACCTTCGAGAGGTACTTGTAGAAGGTGCGCGCCCGCGCCTTGTTCTCGAGGACTCCCATCCCCTCTACGTTCGGGCGGCCGGTGCATAGTTCGCTCGGTTCTCACCGCCAAAAAACGGGTTCGCCGGCGAGCGGTGACCGCAACTACCTTATACGCGCTCGTGCGAACGTTTCGACCGTTAGCCCATGCCGAGGCCAGAGGTTCTCGAACGAGTGAAGGAAGCGGAGGCGGACGCCGACGACATCATCGCGGACGCCGAAGCGGCGCGCGAAGAGCGCATCGCTGAGGCTCGCGAAACGGCGGACGACATCCGCTCCAACGCCGAGGAGGAGGCGAGCGAACTCCGGGAGGAACGCCTCTCCGAGGCGCGCGAGGAGATACAGGAAGAAAAAGAACGCATCCTCGAAGAGGGCGAGGCGGAGCGCGAGCAACTGCTCGCGACGGCCGCCGAAAACGAGGATGCGGCGGTCGAATTCGCCCTCGACCAGTTCAGGGAGGCGGTACATGCTCAGACCTGAGCGAATGAGCAAGGTGTCCGTCGTGGGCACCAACCGTGTCGTGCAGGACGTCATCGAGGCGGCGCACGACCAGAACGTCCTCCACTTCACGGACTACGAGGGCGAGTTCGAAGGATTCGACGCCGGGTCGCCGCTGGGCGGCGCGGACGATGCCTCCGATAAACTCGTCACGGTCCGTTCGCTCCTGTCGATACTCGACGTCGAAGCGGGGGACGCGGGGCCGACGCGCATCGTGACGGACGACGCGCTCGAAGACGAGTTCGAGGCCATCCACGCGGAGGTCAACGAACTCGACGACAAGCGAAACGCCCTCGAAGACGACTTGAAAGCGGTCGAAGACCGTATCGAGTCCGTCGAGCCGTTCGTCGAACTCGGTATCGACCTCGACTTGCTCTCGGGCTACGACACGCTCGAAGTCACCGTCGGGGAGGCCGACGAGGACGCCGTCAGTCACGCGCTCGCCGACGCGAGCGACGTGCGCGGCTACGAGGTCTTCTCGGAGGGCGACGTCGTCGCGGCGTTCGCGTATCCGAGCGGCGACGCGGAGGACGTCTTCGAGGACGCGCTCGTCGGCGTCGAGTTCGTCTCCTACGAGATACCGGACGCGGACGGTTCGCCGAGCGACTATCTCGACTCGCTCGAACACAAGCGCCGGAAACTCGAGTCCGAACTCGCGACCGTCGAGAACGAACTCGAAGGCCTCCGTTTAGAGCACGCGGGCTTCCTGCTCGCGGCGGAGGAGAAACTCCACATCGAAGTCCAGAAGGCGGAAGCGCCGCTGCACTTCGCGACCACCGACCACGCGTTCGTCGCGGAGGGCTGGGTGCCGACGAAGGACTACGCCGACTTCGCAGCCTCACTGAAGAACGCGGCCGGGGACAGCATCGAAGTGGACGAACTCGAACGCGCGGAGTACGACCCCGACGGCCACCACGCCGGCCACGGCGAGCAGGAAGCCGCGGCCGACGGCGGCACGGCGGAACAGCCGCCCGTGGTGCAGGACAACCCGAAGGCCGTCCAGCCGTTCGAGATGCTCGTCCAGGTCATCAACCGACCGAACTACTTCGACCTCGACCCGACGATCATCCTCTTCCTCACGTTCCCCGTGTTCTACGGGTTCATGATCGGGGACGTCGGGTACGGCGTGCTCTACACCGCCATCGGCTGGTGGATGTACACGCGCCTCGACAGTGACGCGCTCGCGTCGCTCGGCGGCGTCGCGGTCCTCTCCGGGGTGGCGACGGTGGTGTTCGGCTTCCTCTACGGGGAAGTGTTCGGCTTCCACCTCATCACGGAGTACGTCTGGAACGGCACGCCGCCGCTCCACAAGGGCCTGATGCCCGCGGAAGGCGACTGGGCGAAGCTCTGGCTGTTCGTCTCGGTGCTCGTCGCGCTCGTCCACCTCACGGTCGGGTACGGCATCGATACGTACAAACGCCTCCACCACGGCGCGTGGGAGGCGTTGAGCGAGGGCGCGTCCTGGGCCATCCTGATGGTCGGCCTGTGGCTGTGGATCTTCAGCCGCGCGCTCGAATCCGCGAAGCCCGACCTCCTGTTCAGCGTGCTGAACGGCGAACCCATCGCTCTCGGATTCGCCGGCCTCTCGGCCACCGTTGGCTGGGCGGCGCTCGCCATCGGCGTCGTTGGGTACGCGATACTCATCTACGCCGAGGGCGCAATCGGCGCCGTCGAGGGCGCGCTGAACTCGCTCACGCACGTTCTCTCCTACACGCGGCTCGCCGCCGTGATGCTGGCGAAGGGCGGGATGGCGTTCGTCGTCAACCTGCTCTTCTTCGGCGCGTACCAGCACGAAGGAGAGTTCCACTTCATCATCGGAGAAACGCCGTCCCACGTCGCCGCGGAATACGGCTGGGACGCCATCGTCTTCGGCGGTCTCGCTCACGGCCACGTCGCGGCCGTGCTCGGCGGACTCGTCATCTTCCTCGTGGGCCACGCCTTAGTGCTTGCCCTCGGCGTCACCAGCGCCGGTCTACAGGCCGTTCGCCTGGAGTACGTCGAATTCTTTGGGAAGTTTTATGAAGGCGGTGGAACGAAATACGACCCGTTCGGCTACGACCGATCCTACACGACCCAAGACTAATTAGTCATGTTTGAATTCGTCCTGGCATTCGCCAACGCTATCGCACCGCTCGTGAACGACGCACTCGCTCCCGCAGAAATAACTGGCAGTATCGCGAAAGCCGGCGCCGCCCTCGGTGTCGGTGTCGCAGCACTCGGCGCGGGTGTTGCAGAAGGCGGCATCGGCGCCGCGGCCGTCGGCGCTATCGCTGAGGATGAGGACTTCTTCGGGACCGGTCTCCTGTTCACCGTACTCCCCGAGACGCTCGTCATCCTCGCTATCGTCGTCGTGTTCCTCGTTCAGTAAGATGAGCTTGGACACGGTCGTCGAGGAGATTCGAGACGAGGCCCGCGAACGGGCTGACGAAATCCGCAACGAGGGCGAGGAGCGCGCCGAAGAAATCGTCTCCGCGGCGGAATCCGAGGCCGACGACATCGTCGAACGGGCCGAGGAGGACGTCGAACGCGAGATCGAACAGGAGCGCGAACAGGCGCTCTCCGGCGCGAAACTCGAAGCGAAACACGAGCGGATGAGCGCACGACGGGACGCGCTCGAGTCCGTTCGCGACGAGGTCGAGGACCGTCTCCGCGGACTCGAGGGCGAGGAACGCGAGGAACTCACTCGCGCCCTCCTCGACGACGCGCTCACCACGTTCGACGAGGACGACCAGCTCGCCGTGCACTACGCACCCGGTGACGAGGACCTCCTCGACGACGTACTCGACGACTACACGAACGTCTCGCTCGCAGGCGAGTTCGACTGTCTCGGCGGCGTCGTCGTCGAGAGCGAGTCGTCGCGAGTGCGTGTGAAGAACACGTTCGACTCGGTGCTCGAAGACGTGTGGGAGGACGACCTCCGACAGATCAGTAATCGGCTCTTCGACGAACAATGAACGTCATCAGCCGCGACGCATCGAACTACTCGTACGTGAACGCCCGCGTGAAGTCGCGGCGCGCCGCCCTCCTCTCGGAGGAGGATTACCAGAAGCTCATGCGGATGGGAACGAGCGAGATCGCTCGGTTCCTCGAGGAGTCCGAGTACGAGACGGAGATAAACGAGCTCGGTGCGCGCTTTTCCGGTGTCGACCTCGTGGAGTACGCGCTGAACCGAAACCTCGCGAAACACTTCGAGGACCTCCTGCAGTGGTCGCAGGGGACGCTCTACGACCTCATCTCTCGATACTTGCGGAAGTTCGACGCGTGGAACGTCAAGACGGCGCTCCGCGGTGTCTACGCGGATACCGAGACGGAGGAAGTCGAACGCGACTTCATCCGCGCAGGTGAACTCGACGAGAGCGTGCTCACGCAACTCGCGGAGGCCCCCGACGTGCGCGCGGTCGTCGACTCGCTCGACGGCACGATTTTCGGCGCGGCGCTCGACGACGCCTACCCCGAGTACGAGTCCACGCAGTCGCTCGTCCCCCTGGAGAACGCGGTCGACCTCGCGTTCTACGACCATCTCCTGAACCAGATTCGACAGACGTCGTCGGGGACGCGCGAGTTCGTAAAGTTCCTGCAGGCCGAAATCGACTTCCGGAACGTCCGGAACGCGGTTCGGCTCTCGCGCAGCGGCTCCGACCTCGACCCCGCGGAGTACTACATCGAGGGCGGACGACTGTTTTCGGCGCAGGAACTCGGGTCGCTCGCCGCGAACCGGTCGGAACTGGTCGCGCGCCTCCGCGACAGTCACTACGGTGACGAACTTGCGGGCGCGCTCGAAGAACTGGACGAGGCGGACAGCCTCATCGCGTTCGAGCACGCGCTCGACGCGGCGTTGTTGAACTACTCGGACCACCTCTCGCACGTGTTCCCGCTCTCGGTCTGTCCGGTTCTGGCGTACGTGCTCGCGAAGGAACGCGAAGTAGACAACGTCCGCGCCATCGCGCGCGGCCGTGAGGTCGGTCTCACGGAAGAAGAGATAGAGGAGGAACTCGTCGTATGAGTCAGGAGATAGCAGTCGTCGGGAGCGCGGAGTTCACGACCGGTTTCCGACTCGCGGGCGTTCAGACGTTCGAGAACGTCCCGGACGACGAGAAACCCGACGAACTCGACGCCGCCGTCGAGTCCGTACTCGAAAACGACGACGTCGGTATCGTCGTGATGCACGCGGAAGACCTCGAGTACTTGTCTCGCGCGACGCGGAACGCCGTGGAGACGAGTGTCGAACCGACGGTCGTCACCCTCGGCAGCGGTGAAGCCGGCGGAACGGGTCTCCGCGAACAAATCAAGCGCGCCATCGGTATCGACCTGATGGCGGAAGAAGACGGTGAGAACGAATGAGTCAGGCAGAAACAATCACTGATTCCGGCGAAATCGAGAGCGTGAGCGGTCCCGTCGTGACCGCCACGGACCTCGACGCCCAAATGAACGACGTCGTGTACGTCGGTGAAGAGGGGCTGATGGGTGAGGTCATCGAAATCGAAGGCGACATTACGACCATCCAGGTCTACGAGGAGACGTCCGCGGTCGCACCCGGCGAACCCGTCGAGAACACGGGCGAGCCGTTGACCGTGGACCTCGGGCCGGGGATGTTGGACTCCATCTACGACGGTGTCCAGCGCCCGCTCGACGTCCTCGAAGAAGAGATGGGCGCCTTCCTCGACCGTGGTGTCGACGCGCCCGGCATCGACATGGAGAAGGAGTGGGCGTTCGAGCCCACCGTCTCCGAGGGCGACGTCGTCGAGGCCGGCGACGTGGTCGGCACGGTCGACGAAACTGAGAGCATCGAACACAAGGTCCTCGTTCCGCCCCGCTACGAGGGTGGCGAGGTGACGGCCGTCCACGAGGGCGAGTTCACCGTCACCGAACCGGTCGTCGAACTCGAATCGGGCGAGGAAGTGACGATGCACCAGGAGTGGCCGGTCCGCGAGGCGCGTCCGACGGTGGACAAGCACACGCCGCGGACGCCGCTCGTCACGGGCCAGCGGATTCAGGACGGCCTGTTCCCGCTCGCGAAGGGTGGGACGGCCGCGATTCCGGGTCCGTTCGGCTCCGGGAAGACGGTCACCCAGCAGCAACTCGCGAAGTGGAGTGACGCGGACATCGTCGTCTACATCGGGTGCGGCGAGCGCGGGAACGAGATGACGGAAGTCATCGAGGACTTCCCCGAACTCGAGGACCCGAAGTCCGGGAACCCGCTGATGGCGCGGACGTGCCTCATCGCGAACACGTCCAACATGCCCGTCGCGGCCCGCGAGTCCTGCATCTACACGGGTATCACCATCGCGGAGCACTACCGCGACATGGGGTACGACGTGGCGCTCATGGCCGACTCCACCAGCCGGTGGGCGGAGGCGATGCGTGAAATCAGCAGCCGTCTGGAGGAGATGCCGGGCGAGGAGGGGTACCCCGCCTACCTCGCTTCGCGTCTCGCGCAGTTCTACGAGCGCGCGGGTCTCTTCGAGAACCTGAACGGCAGCGAGGGGTCGGTGTCCGTCGTGGGTGCGGTGAGCCCGCCGGGCGGCGACTTCTCCGAACCGGTCACGCAGAACACGCTCCGTATCGTCAAGACGTTCTGGGCGCTCGACTCCGACCTCGCAGAACGCCGGCACTTCCCGGCTATCAACTGGAACGAGTCCTACTCGCTCTACAAGGACCAGCTAGACGACTGGTGGGTGGAGAACGTCGCCGAGGACTGGCCGGAAGAACGCCAGTGGGCGGTCGACGTGCTCGACGAGGAGGACGAACTGCAGGAGATCGTTCAGCTCGTCGGGAAGGACGCGCTCCCGGAGGACCAGCAGCTCACCCTCGAGGTGGCGCGCTACCTCCGTGAGGCGTTCCTCCAGCAGAACGCGCTCCACGACATCGACACGTTCTGTCCGCCGGAGAAGACCTACCTCATCATCACCGCCATCCACCACTTCAGCGAGGAAGCGTTCTCCGCGCTCGAAGCGGGTGTGCCGGTCGAGGAAATCACGGACATCGACGCCGCACCCCGGCTGAACCGTCTCGGCACCACGCCGGACGACGAAGCCGAAGCGGAGGTCGACGACATCAAAGAATCGATCACGGAACAACTGCGGGAGAAATACTGATGAAAGAGTACCAGACCATCACCGAAGTCAGCGGTCCGCTGGTCTACGTCGAGATCGACGAACCCATCGGGTACGACGAAATCGTCGAGATCGAGACCCCCGACGGGGAGACCAAGCGCGGTCAGGTCCTCGAAACCACGGACGGCCTCGTTGCCATCCAGGTGTTCGAGGGCACGGAAGGTATCGGTCAGGACGCCTCGGTGCGGTTCCTCGGTGAGACCATGAAGATGCCCGTGACGGAGGACCTCCTCGGTCGCGTGCTCGACGGGTCCGGCAACCCCATCGACGGCGGTCCCGACATCGTTCCGGAGGAGCGCCGCGACATCATCGGCTCCGCTATCAACCCCCACTCCCGGGAGTACCCCGAGGACTTCATCCAGACGGGCGTCTCCGCTATCGACGGCATGAACACGCTCGTTCGCGGACAGAAGCTCCCGATCTTCAGCGCGTCCGGTCTCCCGCACAACGAACTCGCACTCCAGATCGCACGGCAGGCGGCCGTGCCGGAGGAGGGCGAGGACGGTGACGAGACGGAGTTCGCTGTCGTGTTCGGCGCGATGGGTATCACGCAGGAGGAGGCGAACGAGTTCATGCAGGACTTCGAGCGCACGGGCGCGCTCGAACGCTCCGTCGTCTTCACGAACCTCGCGGACGACCCCGCCGTCGAGCGGACGGTCACGCCGCGTCTCGCCTTGACGACGGCCGAGTACCTCGCGTTCGACAAGGGCTATCACGTCCTCGTCATCCTCACGGACATGACGAACTACTGTGAGGCGCTCCGCGAGATCGGTGCGGCGCGCGAGGAAGTTCCGGGTCGCCGTGGTTACCCCGGGTACATGTACACTGACCTCGCGCAGCTCTACGAGCGCGCGGGCCGCATCGACGGCCGGGAGGGGACGGTCACGCAGCTCCCCATCCTGACGATGCCGGGTGACGACGACACGCACCCGATTCCCGACCTCACGGGATACATCACGGAAGGCCAGATCATGATGGACCGCGACCTGAACAGTCAGGGCGTCAAACCGCCGATCAACGTCTCTCCGAGCCTCAGTCGGCTGATGGACGACGGTATCGGCGAGGGCCTCACCCGCGCCGACCACGGTGACGTGGCGGACCAGTTGTTCGCGGCGTACGCGGAAGGGAAAGACCTCCGTGACCTCGTGAACATCGTCGGCCGCGAAGCGCTCAGTGAGCGCGACAACAAGTACCTCGACTTCGCGGACTCCTTCGAAGCCGACTTCGTCGACCAGGGCTTCGACACGGACCGCTCCATCGAGGAGACGCTCGGCATCGGCTGGGAACTCCTCTCGATGCTGCCCAAGGAGGAACTCAACCGCGTCGACGAGGAGGACATCGAGCAGTACTACCACGAGGAGCCGGCTCCCGAGTCGGAAGCGGAAGAAGCCTCCGCGGACTAACCCTCGACTCCTTCGTTCTTCCGTCTTTTCGCCCGTTAGCGACGCGTCCCCGGTCCGAATTGGCCGTTGCGGGCGTGTGCGAGTAAGTGTTCGTGCTGGAGACCGTGGTCCGCGACGACGCGGTCGGGCGTGAACCCCGGGAGGAGGTCGACCGACGGCAGATAGCTGGTGCAGGCGACCCGGTACGTCCGGTCTTCGACGGGTTCGCCGCCGACGAACACGGTGTCGCCGTCGACGGCCGCGCCCGCGACGTGCAGGCGGCCGTGCGTGTCGTCGAGCGGTTCGCGGCCCGCCAGCACGGCGGCTTCGAGGTCTTCGCCCCGGATTTCGAGCGTCTGGAGCGCGGAGTCGAACGGCACGGCTCCGAGCAGGTCGCCGACGGACGGTTCGGCGGGGAGCGCGCCGCGCACCGACGCTTCCGCGGTGATGCCGACGTCCGCGTTTCCGCGTACACGGTAGGCGTCCGCGACGCCCCATCCCGTCTCCGCGGGCGAGAGGTCGGCCGCGAACGAGCAGACGAGTTCGTCGATACCGGCGGCGTCGCGGCGCTCTCGATACTCCTCGGTTATCTCCTCATCCTCGGGGCCAGTGGGTTCGCGCACGTCGACCGTCGGCGTCTCGCCGAGCGTCACGACTTCGAACTCGTTCGCCTGTCCGCCGCGGGTGCGCGCGACGAGCGTTCCCGCGACGCGTTTCTCGACGCGTTCGTGGTCGTGCGCGCCGAGCACGACGTCCACGTCCGTCTCGCGGGCGATGGTGGCGTCCGTGTCCCCGCAGTGTGAGAGGGCGACGACGTACTCCGCGCCATCCTCGCGGAGCGCGCGCTCGCCCTCCCGCACGGCGGCTACGGGGTCGGTGAAGTCGAGGTCGGCGGCCGCGGCGCAGATAACCGACGTCTCGGGGTTCGCGACGCCGACCAGTCCCACGCGCGTCCCACCGACCTCGACTATCGCGTGCGAGTCGTAGGCGTCCGCGTCGACGCCGGAGAGGTTCGCGGCGAGACTGGTTCCGGGCGTTCGTCGCGCCCACTCCGCCGTCCACTCGGGGCCGTGGTCGAAGTCGTGGTTCCCGAACGTGTCCGCGACCGGTCGAATCCGGTCGAGGAAGGGTGCGGCGTGGCCGCGTCCCTCGTCGGTGGCGAGAGCGAGCGACCCGAGTGCGGTCGTGTCCCCCGTACCGACGACTGCGGTTCGGTCGTCGCGCAGTGCGGTGATCGTGCCGGCGAACCGCCCGGCGTCCGTGGGTCGGTCGAAGAGCGTTTCGAGGTCCGAGACGTGGACCAATCGCGGCGTCATACCGGCGTTCTGTCGTGTCGCGTCAAAACGCTCCCGACTCGCCGTGGCGAGCGCCGAGACTAACAAGGATTAACACCCTGCGCGCGCTACTCTCCGGAAAGATGGCCGAAGACGTCAAACCCACCCGGAAGAACTTGATGGAGATAGAGGAGCGAATCGAGTTCTCCGAGCGGGGGCACGACACGCTCGAACAGAAGCGTGACGGCCTCATCATGGAGTTCATGGACATCCTCGACCGCGCACAGGACGTGCGCTCGGGGTTGGAGGAGGACTACGAGGAGGCGCAGAAGAAGATAAACATGGCGCGGGCGATGGAGGGTGACGTCGCGGTTCGCGGCGCGGCCGCGGCGCTGAAGGAAAAACCCGAACTCACCGTCGAGTCCCACAACATCATGGGCGTCGTCGTCCCCCAGATCGAGTCGTCGAAAGTGAAAAAGAGCATCGACGAGCGCGGGTACGGCGTCATCGGGACGTCCGCCCGCATCGACGAGGCGGCGGACGCCTACGAGGAACTCCTCGAATCTATCATCCTCGCGGCCGAAGTCGAGACGGCGATGAAGAAGATGCTCGAGGAGATCGAGCAGACCAAGCGCCGCGTCAACGCGCTCGAGTTCAACATCCTCCCGGGGCTGAAGGAGAATCAGGACTACATCGAGCAGAAACTCGAAGAGCAGGAACGCGAGGAGATCTTCCGGATGAAGAAGGTCAAGGCGAACAAGGAAGCGGCCGAGTCCGAAGCGTAAGTGGCGTGTCCGCGTTGCGGCACTGAGACGCTCGATTTTCCCGTTCCCGAGAGTGCGAGCGCTCACTTGCCGGACGACCGTGCCGGCGGCGCGCTCTGCCCGCACTGTCTCGCCGTGACGCCGATCGACGACCCGCCGGCCGACTATCCCGACTTTTCGAACGCGCTTCCGGGGTTCCCCGACGGTGAGACGGGCGCGCTGGTGGCGTGCGTGTTCGCACTCGTGGATTCGCTCGCGCTCTACCGGGGCGAGGTGTCCGCGCTCGCCATGCAGGCGGAACGCCGGGGCGTGGACGTTCTCTTGCTGTTCGACCGCGTGACCGCGCGCGACGACGTGAACCCGTACTTCGACGCGTCGCGGCGGAGTCGCCAACTCGAACAACTCCTCTACGAGTGAATTTTAAGTAGGCGTTCGTCCACGACAGAGTCGTATGGAGTTCGCCATCCTCTCGGATACGCACGCAGCGGACGTGAGCGAGGTCCCCGGGCCGTTTCGAGACCGCGTCGCGGCCGCGGACCACACGATTCACGCGGGCGACTTCGACACGCCCGAGGCGCTCGCGGGCGTCCGCGAGTTGTCGACGGAGTTGACCGCGGTGTACGGGAACGCGGACCCGGACGACGGTACGCTGCCCGCCGTCGCTTCGGTGTCGGTCGAGGGGGTCACGTTCGTGGTGGCGCACGGAATGGTGAACCCGGTTCGCGCGGCGGTGTTCAGTTCGCGCGGCTTCGTCGGGTCCCGGGAGGACTGGCTGGACGCGGTGGCGGACACCGCACACGCCCGCACTCGCGGGGACGACCCCGGGACGCTCGTCGGCGTCGCGGGCCACACGCACGAGGTCGAGGACGAAGTGTACGAGGGCGTTCGCGTGCTCAACCCGGGGTCCGCGACCGGGACGGGCGTCGAGCGGGCGACGATGATGACCGCGACGGTCGAAGACGGTGACGTCGACGTGACCGTCCACGACGCCTGAGTCCTCGCCACCGGAACGTAACGTCCCCGACACTTAACCGAGTGGCTGTCCAGGAGTGGATATGAACACGACGTGGGCTGATTCCGAGCGCCTCGCCGCGCTTCGGGAGGGCCTGACCGTGGTCGGTGAGCGAGACGAGATAGCCGTCGAGGCCCCGGCGACGGGTGAGACGGTCGGCGCGATTCCCGCGAGCACCGAAGAAGACGTGGACGCCGCGGTGGCGAACGCCCGGGACGCACAGGCCGCGTGGGGTGCGCGGTCGCTCGAAGAACGCGTGGACGTCCTCGATACGTTCCACGACGTCGTTCTCGACCGGCAGGACGCCCTCCTCGACCTCGCCCAACTCGAAACGGGAAAGACGCGACGGGACGCCTTCGAGGAAGTGCTCGACGTGGCGGCGACCGCACGCCACTACGCGAACAACGCCGACTTACTGGAGTCCGAACGCCGGAGCGGCGCGTTCCCGCTGATGACGAAAGCCGTCGTAAACCACCCTCCCGTCGGGGTCGTCGGCCTCATCTCCCCGTGGAACTATCCCCTCACGCTCGCCGTCTCCGACGCGCTCCCCGCACTCCTCGCGGGCAACTCGGTGGTGTTGAAACCGGACGAGTCCACGACGCACACCGCGTTACTCGCCCGCGACCTGCTCGAAGACGCCGGCCTCCCGCCGGGCGTTCTGCAGGTCGTCTCCGGTGACGGCGCGGAACTCGGCGAACCGCTCGTCGAACGCGTGGACTACGTCGGATTCACCGGCTCTACGGACGTCGGCCGCGAGGTCGCCGCGCTCGCCGGCGAACACCTCGTGGACTGCTCGCTCGAACTCGGCGGGAAGAACCCGCTGGTCGTGCTAGACGACGCGGACCCTGCGGAGGCGGCGGCGGGCGCGACCCGCGCGGCGTTCGCGAACGCCGGACAACTCTGCATCTCCACCGAGCGCTTCTACATCCACGAGAACGTCTACGACGAGTTCGTCGACGAGTTCGTCCGCGAGACCCGCGCGCTCGAACTCGGCCACGAGTTCGCCTACGGCCCCGACGTCGGGAGCCTCCAGTCCGCCCAGCAGTTGGAGAAGGTATCCGGTCACGTCGACGAGGCGGTGGACGCTGGCGCGACCGTGCTCGCCGGCGGCCGCGCGCGCCCCGACCTCGGGCCGTACTTCTACGAACCGACGATTCTGGAAGACGTCACCTCCGACATGACGCTCTCCGGCGAGGAGACGTTCGGCCCCGTCGTCGCGCTCTACGAGGTCGACTCCGTCGAGGATGCCATCGACCGCGCGAACGACTCTCCGTACGGATTGAACGCGTCCGTCTGGACGAGCGACGACGAACGCGGAGAACAGGTCGCAGAACGCCTCGAATGCGGGACCGTCAACGTGAACGAGGGGTACGCGGCGGCGTGGGCGTCCGTGGACGCGCCGATGGGCGGAATGAAGGACTCCGGGGTGGGTCGCCGCCACGGAGACGAAGGCCTCCTCAAGTACACGGCGTCCCAGACGGTCGCCACCCAGCGCGGCAGTCGCATCGACCCCGGCCCGCTCCCCGCGGACCTCTGGGCGCGCGGCCTCACGCTCGCGCTCCGCGGCCTCAAACGGGTCACGGGGTGGTCGCGGTGAGCGTCTTCCTCACCGGGTTCCCCGGCTTCCTCGGGTCCGCGCTCGTCTCCCGCCTCCGCGAACGCGACGAGGACGTCCACTGTCTGATTCAGTCCGCGTACCGCGAACAGGCGGAATCCCGCGCGGAATCCATCGCCGGCGCGGAGTGGGACGACGTCATCCATCTCCACGAGGGCGACATCACGGAGTCGAACCTCGGCCTCGACGCCGACACCTACGACGAACTGCAGGACGCGTCGTCGGAGGTGTTCCACCTCGCCGCGGTCTACGACCTCGCCGTCGACCGCGAGGTGGGGATGGCGGTGAACGTCGACGGGACGAAACGCGTCCTCGACTTCGCCGAGGGCGCTGATTTACGGCGGTTCCAGTACGTGAGCACGTGCTACGTCTCAGGCCGCCACGACGGCGTGTTCCGCGAGTCCGACCTCGACGTCGGCCAGTCCTTCAACAACTACTACGAGGAGACGAAGTTCCTCGCCGAAAAAGCGGTTCAGGAGCGGATGGACGAGATTCCGACCACTATCTACCGGCCCGCCATCGCCGTCGGCGACTCGAACACGGGCGAGACCCAGAAGTACGACGGCCCCTACTACGTCCTCCGGTGGATGCTGCGCTCGGGAAAGATAACGCCGCTCCCGTTCGTTCCCGGATCCGGCGACGCCGAGTTGAACGTCGTCCCCCGGAACTTCGTCGTGGACGCCATCGACCACCTCAGCGCCCTCGACGACTCCGAGGACACGGTCTACCAGCTCTGCGACCCGAACCCGCCGACGGTCCCCGAGATGACGGAACTGCTCGCGGACGCGACGAACACGACGCCGCTCCCGATACCGGCGTCTCGCGGTCTCACCAAACGCCTCCTCCGCACCGAGTGGGGCCAGAAGACGGGCGTCCTCCCCGAGTCGGTGGACTACTTCACGCACCCGACGACGTACGTCTGTCCGAACACGCACCGCGACCTCGCGGGAAGCGGTATCGCGTGTCCCCCGTTCGAGAGTTACGTGGGCACGCTCGTCGAGTACGTCCGCGAGCACCCGGAAATCGACTCCGCGGCGATGACGTGAGAACTTAGATACCGGTGTCGTACCGGAGGATGCCCGCGATTCCGCCGAACGCCGTGAGGAGTTGTTCGCCCTTCTCGAAGTCCGTGCTGATGAAGTGCGTGTCCGTGCCGCGCTGGTCCGCGATGTTCATCAGGTGGTCGATGGCGTCCTCGCGCTCCGCGTCCTCCGCGGAGACGGTCGCGCCGCACTCCGAACACTCGTGTTCGGGCGTCTTCGCGCGACGGTTCACCGTCTCGTACTCCTCGTGACCGTTCTCGCACTCGTAGACGACGACGTCCTCGCGGAGGTCCTCGCTGAGCAGGAGGCGGTCGACCGACCCCATCACGAGGTTCTCCCGGGTCTGCTCGAACCCGTAGGTCGCGAGCTTCCCGCCCTGGAGTTCGGAGAAGAACTCCTCCATGTCGTCTTTGTCCTGCATCAACTCCGCTTCGGAGAGCGCCTCCGACCCCGCGTCGACGAGGTCCGAGAGACCGGACTCGTCCGTGTAGGAGACGTCGAACCGTCCGAGGACCTTCCCCTGGAGTTCGTGGTGGAGGTAGTCGCCGTCGAGGAACTCGTCTTTCGTCGGGCTGGGGCCACCCACTAAGATGCCGTCGAGTTCGTGGCGCTTCGGAACGAACAGGTCGTTCGCCATCCCCGCGACCTCCTGATAGAAGTTGTCGATAGCCTCCAAGCGCAGGCGAGCGAAACGCTGGGCGGACTGCCCACCTTTCCGCTGCTTCCCGGGAACCAGACTGCTCGCTGACTTGACGGGCTCCACGCGCTTGCCCTTCAGCCACCCGACGTTCGCCTCGCGGCGGTCGAGCACGATGAGGCCGTACAGGCCCTTGTCCGCGAGCATGTGCTCCAGCGGCTCCGTCAGGAACTCGCTGTCGCAGTGATAGCGGAACGACTCGACGGGCTGTGGCGGGTTCTCGAGGGTCTCCGTGACCATCTTCGTCTGCCCGCCACCGGTGTCGATCGCGCCCGAGAACAACACCATCCCGTTCTCCGGCGGGAACGTATCGTAGTACCGCAATCGGTCCTTGATGGACGTGAGCGCGTCCTGGACGTTCGTTCGCGTCTGCTTCGACTTGATGTTCGACGCCTCCGAGTGCTCCTGCGTGACGTGCGCCACCACGTCGGAAACCTGGCGGTCCGGCGGCACGTAGATAGTGACGAGCTGCGTCCCAGAACCGGAGTACTCCTTCAACTCCTCGATGAGCTTCCGGAACTCGTACTTCTTCCGGTCCTCGGATTGCTCACCCTGCTGTTCACTCATTACACGGAATTAGCCGGTCAGACGGTAAGTAACCTTTGACACTCCGGGAACCCGTCTCACACACCCCGAAACGCCGGAAACCCACACCGCTCAACACACCAAAAACACCCCCCTGCCCCGTGGCACGACGAAAACGCTATACATCTAGAGCGTGCCACCCCGACCCATGGCAAACGACTCCGTCCCCCTCACGTGGCGACTCATCTGGTACATCCTCGCACTCGGCATCGCCGCCGCTGCAGTCTACTTCGTCGGCGGCAACCTCCTCGCGTGACCTCCTCTCGCGCACACCGAGAACCGACCTGCGCTCGCGCGTTCGGTGACGGTTCTCTCCGACCACCGTCACCTACATCGATTCGGGCGCTTCCACACCCAACAACCACAGGCCCGAATCTAATGCTTCGCGCGCCGCGTTCACGACCGCCAACCGCGCATCCCTCACGTCGGGGTCCACGTCGTCGGCGAGCACCGGGCACTCGCGGTAGAACGTGTTGAAGGCGTCCGCGAGGTTGCGGACGTAGGTCGCTATCTGGTGGGGTTCGAGTTCGCTCGCGCTCTCCTCGACGACGACGGGGAGGCGGGCGACGGCGCGCACGAGCGCGGTTTCGGCGGGGTTCGTGAGAACGCTCGCGTCCACGTCCTCGGGAAGCGTCTCGCCGTCGAGGATACCGCAAGCGCGGGCGTGAGCGTACTGGACGTAGGGCGCGCTCTGTCCCTCGAAGTCCAGCGCGGCGTCCCAGTCGAACGTGATGGACTTCTGGGGTTGCTTCGCGACGATGTCGTACCGGACCGCGCCGATGCCGACCTGGCGGCTGATGCGCTCGATGTCGTCCTCGCCGAGGTCGTCGTCGCGGATGCGGTCGTCGAGGCGCTTTTCCACCTCGTCGCGGGCGCGCGAGACCGCCTCGTCCAGCAGGTCGTCCATATCCACGCCGGTGCCGGCGCGCGTGCTCATCGACTCGCCGCCCGGGAGGTTCACCCAGCCGTAGAACAGTTCTTCGAGGTCGCTCGTGTCGTTTCCGAGGATTTCGAGCGCCGCGCGGAGTTTGTTCGCGTGCAACTCCTGGTCCTCGCCGAGAACGGTGATGGCGCGGTCGAACTCGTCGAACTTCCACTCGTGGTGGGCCAGGTCGCGTGTCGTGTAGAGCGTCGTTCCATCCGACCTGAGGAAGACGAACGACTGCTCGATATCCCAGTCGTCGAGGTCGAGTTGCCACGCGCCCTCCTCCTTGTAGCCGTACTCGGAGTCCTTCAGCCGAGAGACGACCTCGTGGGTGGAGTCGTCCCGCAGGAAGCGCGTCTCTTTGACGAACTCGTCGAACTCCGCGGGGAGTCGGGAGAGCGTGTCCGTCATCCCGGAGAGCACTTGGTCTACGACTTCGCTCACGCGCTCGTACGTCTCGTCGTCGCCCGCGTCGAGGCCTTCGATGATGTCCGCGATTTCTTCCTCCGCGTCCTCCACGTCCTCGGGGTCGCCCTCCTCCAGGAACGCGTTGCCCTTCCGGTAGTAGCGCACGAGTTCGTAATCGGGCTTCTCGCGCTCCGGCTCGGGGAGGTCCTCTTCGTCGAAGTTCTCGTACGCCCACGTGAACACCGCCATCTGGCGGCCGGCGTCGTTCACGTAGTACTCGCGGGTCACGTCGTTGCCGGCGTAGTCGAGCACGCGAGCGGTCGCGTCGCCGATGATGGGGTTGCGGGCGCGCCCGACGTGCACGGGACCGGTCGGATTCGCGCTCGTGTGCTCCACGACCACGGAGTCACCGGTGTCGGGGAGACGCCCGAAGTCCTCGCTCCGGGTCGCGGCCAGCGTGTCCGCGTCGTAGGCGTCGGTGACGGTGAAGTTCACGTACGGTCCCTGCGCGGTTGCGGCGCCGAGGTAGTCGTAGGGCTCCACCTCGATTTCGCCCGCGATGTCGGCGGCGACGTTCGCGGGCGCGTCGCCCACTTCGCTCGCGAGGCGGAACGCGACGCTCGACGCCAGCACGGCGGGTACGTCCTCGGGCGGCTCCTCCAATCCGAGGTCGTCGGTCGGGAGGTCGAGGGCGGAGAGCGCCCCCGCGAGGGCGTCCTCGACCTCGTCGCGGAATGCTAGGAACATACGAATTCGTGCGCGTGCGCTCCCTAAAGGCGTTGTGAGTTATCGTGCGAGCGCGCTGGGGAGTCGTCGCGCGTCGGCGGCGTCCGGTTCCTCGAACGCGTCCGGGTGGAGACACCACGCGAGCAGTTCGAGGGTGTCCACGAGGCGGGGGCCGGGCCGGTTGACGTAGTGGTGGCCGTCCACTGCGAACACGCGCCCGGCCTCCACCGCCGACAGGTCGGTCCAGCCCTCGCGCTCGCGGAGTTCGTCGAGGTTGTCGAGAATCTGGGTCATGCCGAACCCGCAGGGCGCGGCGACGAACACCTCGGGGTCGAACGCCGCGAGGTCCGCCCAGTCCTCGGGAACGCTGTACGCGCCGGGGTCGGTGAGGCCGTACTCGCCGCCCGCCAGCTCCACGAGTTCGGGCACCCAGTGACCGGCGACCATCGGCGGACTCATCCAGTCGCAGACGAGCGTCCGCGGGCGCTCGCCGTCGGGGACACGTTCTTTCACGTCGTCTAAGCGCTCTCTGAGGTCCGTGACGACCGCTCGCGCTCGCTCCCCGCGGCCGACCGCCGCGCCGATTCGCTCGATATCCGAGAACACGTCTTCGAGGTGGTGGGGGTCCGTGGTCAGTATCTCGCAGTCGAGTCCGAGGTCGGCGACGGCGTCTTCGACCAGCACCTCGTCCACGGCGCACACGTCGCAGACGCCCTGCGTCACGACGATGTCCGGGTCCACGGCGTCGAGGACGTCCCGCCGAATCTCGTAGACGCCGTCCGCGTCTTCGAGTTGGGCGTTGATGTCGTCGCTCGACGCGTCCGGGTCGATGAGCACGCGGTTCGCCGCGGGTTTCGTCTCCGCCTCGGGCGGGTAGTCGCACTCGTGGGAGACAGCAGCGGGTTCGCAGCCGAGCGCGTACAGGATCTCCGTCGCCGACGGAAGCAGAGACACGACGGTCGGGTCGCTCATACCCGGAGGTACGCCCGCACGGCGTAAAGTTCGGTCCCTATCTGCTCGTGAGCGTGACGCTCCCCGTGTTCGCGCGGCCGGTGATGGTCGGGCCGCCGTCGCCGAGTTCGCCGACGAGGCGCGTCCGACTCTGCGTCTCGACGTGACAGGTGAGGTTCTCGGTGTCGACGCTCCCGAGGTCGGTCGAGAGGTCGAACCGGGCGTTCGCGTCGTCGGGCACGCGGACGGTGACGCTCCCGTTCGTGGTTCGCGCGTCCACGTCTCCGGTGACGTCGTCGAGAGTGAGGACGACGCGGCCGTTGGTCGACCGCGCGTCGGTCACGCGGCAGTCGGTCAGTTCGACGCGGCCGTTCGTCGTCTCCGCGGAGAGCGCGCCGTCGACGCGTTCGGCTTCGACGCCGCCGTTCGCGGTCACGAGCCTCGCGTCGCCCGCCACGTTCCGCACCTCGATGCCGCCGTTCTCCGTTTCCACGTGCGACACGCCGAGGGACTCGGGGACTCTCACGTCGAGGGACACGGAGATGCCGTGGTCGCCCTCGGGGAGCACGGGTGCGACGGAGAGCGTCTCGCCGTCCTCCTCGATGTCGAGTTCCACGTTGTCGAGGTCGTCACCGCTCTTCGTCGTGCGCGCCGTCGCGCTCACCGTCACGGCGTCCCCGTCGGCGGGTTCCACGTCGATGCCGCCGTTCGTCGTCTCGACTCGCACCGCTGTCGCCGTCTCCGGAGTGCGGGCAGCGGAGAGTTCACGCGTCCGCTCGGTACCCAGTGCGCCGAACGCCCGCCGCAGTATCGAAGCAAGTCCACTCATACTGCTCTCTGCAACGCCGAGGGCCGTAAACGCTCCCAGAACGCCTCTTCTGTAACTTCTATTACTATTTTGAGAGCAACGACTATTTGACGTTCGCCGCCGTCGTCCTATCCGATGAGCGGGTCCGACGCCCCGAAACAGGTGTCCTCGCCGGACTACCACCACGAGAACCACACGGCCGCCCAGACTTGCGGGTGGACCGCGAACTCGCTGCGCGGGGAAGGGACCTGCTACAAGTACGGATTCTACGGGATTCGGTCCCACCAGTGCATCCAAATGACGCCCGTGGTCCGCTGTAACGAACGCTGCGTGTTCTGCTGGCGCGACCACAACGGCCACGCCTACGAACTCGACGGCGTCGAGTGGGACGACCCCGAAGCGGTCGTGGACGCCTCCATTCGCCTCCAGAAGAAACTCCTCTCCGGGTTCGGCGGAAACGACGAGGTACCGCGAGAGCGCTTCGAGGAGGCGATGGACCCCCAGCACGTCGCCATCAGTCTGGACGGCGAACCCACGCTCTACCCCTATCTCCCCGAACTCCTCGAAGCCTTCCACGACCGCGGGATGACGACGTTCCTCGTCTCGAACGGCACCCGACCGGACGTCCTCCGCGAGTGCGACCCCACGCAACTCTACGTCTCCGTGGACGCTCCCGAGCGCTCGACGTTCGATTCGGTCGTGGGTGCGATGGAGGACGACGCGTGGGAGAACCTCGTCGAAACGCTCGACGTGCTCTCGGAGAAGGAGTGCCGGACGACGCTGCGAACGACGCTCGTGAAGGGCGAGAACATGCAGAACCCGGACTGGTACGCGGGCCTCTACCAGCGCGCCGACCCCGACTTCGTGGAACTCAAGGCGTACATGCACGTCGGCCACTCCCGGGGACGCCTCGACCGCTCCTCGATGCCGCGCCACGAGGAGGTCGTCGAGTTCGCCGAGGACGTCAGAACGCACTTACCGGACCACGACGTACTCAAAGAACAGGAGCAGTCCGCCGTCGCGCTGCTCGCGCGCGACGAGGACACGTGGATTCCGGAACTGAAGCACGACGCCAACCCGTAGCAATTCTGGGACGCATCCCAAAAACATTATAGCTCGCGCTGCGATATTCTACGGTATGTCGAACACCACGCGGACCGCCGTCGGCTACGACGAACTCGCCGTCCTGAAACTCCTCGCGCTGGACGGCGCGCGCCGCGGCGAAGTGAAGGTGTCGTGTGCGGACCTCGCGGACCGCCTCGACGCCTCCAGCCAGACCGCCTCCCGCCGCCTCCAGGCCCTCGACGACGCCGAGTACGTCGACCGCGACCTCGTGAGCGACGGCCAGTGGGTGCAGGTCACGGAGACCGGCGAACGCGCCCTCAAGGCAGAGTACGAGGACTACCGACGCATCTTCGAGGGCGCGGCCGACCTCGCGCTCGACGGCACCGTCACGGGCGGCATGGGTGAAGGCCGCCACTACATCAACCTCCCCGGCTACAAGCGACAGTTCGAGGAGAAACTCGGCTACGAACCCTATCCCGGCACGCTGAACGTCTCGCTCACCGCCGACGCGCGCCGAGAGCGCTCCGCGATGGACGCCGTCGAGGGCGTCCCCATCGACTCGTGGGAGGACGACGAGCGCACGTACGGGAGCGCGACCTGCTATCCCGCGACGCTCGACGCCGGCGAGGACTCGTACAGTCCCGTGCACGTCATCGTCCCCGACCGCACCCACCACGACGAGGACCAACTCGAACTCATCGCGCCCGACCGCCTCCGCGACGACTTGGGGCTGGACGACGGCGACGAGGTCACCGTGTACGTGGAGGGGCGGTAATGGCCGCGCTGGACTCCGGCGTCGCCGCGGCCGTCGAAGCGTTCCGCGACGGGAACCCCGTCCTGATTCACGACTTCGACGACCGGGAGGCAGAAGTCGACCTCGTGTACCCCGCGCGCGCCGTCACCCCGGACGCGGTCGCCCGCCTCCGGAACGACGCCGGCGGCCTCGTCTGCGTCGCGCTCTCCCACGAGGTCTGTGAGACCTTCTCCCTCCCCTTTCTCGCGGACGAACTCGACCACCCGAGCGCCGAAGCCGAACACCTCGGCTACGACGCGCGCTCTTCGTTCTCGCTCCCGGTGAACCACCGCGAGACGTACACGGGAATCACTGACGACGACCGCGCGCGCACCATCACGGAACTCGGGAACGCCGCGGTCGACCCCGAAAACACCGATTTCGGCGCGGAGTTCCGCGCGCCCGGGCACGTCCACGTCCTCCGCGCCGCGCCGTCGCTCGACGACCGCACCGGCCACACAGAACTCGGTATCGCGCTCGCCCGTGAGGCCGACCGCGAACCCGCCGTCGTCGTCTGCGAGATGCTGGACGACGAAACGGGAGGAGCGCGTTCCGTGGCGGACGCGAAGGCGTACGCAGACCGCCACGACCTCGTGTACGTCGAGGGCCGTGACCTGCTCGCGGCGCTCTCGTAACTGTTCTCAGTCGTCGGCGACGGGTGCGGCCCGCGAGTCCGACGACGGTTCGCTGTAACCGCGTCCCGTGAGTGCCATCGCGAACAGCACGAGCGGTGAGAGGATGCCGAAGAAGTAGAACGGCGCCCACCACCACGAGATGGCGGCCTGCGACCCCGAGTAGAGGACGCCCGTCATGAAGACCGCGCCGGCGTGCCACGGGAAGAACGGACCGGTCGGCGTCCCGGCGGCTTCGACGGCGCGGGAGAGGTCGCTCGTGTCGAGGCCGTACTCGTCGTAGAGGGCGCGGAGGCTGACGCCGGGCACGACGATGCTCATGTACTGCTGGGCCGAGAAGGCGTTCGTGACGATGGCGGCGACGCCGGTTCCGGCGACGAGCGACCCCCGCGACCAGACGGCCTGCGTGAGGTGGTGGGCGAGGGTCGGGAGGACGCCGGTTCGTTCGAGGAGGCCGCCGAGCGAGAGCGCGGCGACGACGACGGCGATGGTCCACGCGGACCCGGAGACGCCGCCCGTCGCGAGGAGTCCGTTGACGAGTTCGCTCCCCGTCTCGGGGCTGGTGCCGTTCAGGAAGACGTTCCACGCCGTCGTGAACGACGCGCCCTGCGCGACGACGGTCGTGAACGCGCCGGCGAAGACGCCCGCGACCAGCGACGGGAGCGCGGGATAGCTCCGGAGCGCGAGGCCGAACGTCACGACCAGCGGGAGGAAGACGAGGGGGCCGAGCGCGTACGTGTCGGCGAGCGGGCCGCTGATGGCGGCGACGTTCGCGCCGCCGCCGTCGATGGCGAGGACGCCGAGAATCGCGTACGCGATGACGGAGAGGCCGAACGCGACGGCGGTGCCGGTGCGCATCGCGTTGATGTGGTCGTAGAGGTCGGTGTTCGTCACGGCGGCCGCGAGGTTCGTCGTGTCGGAGAGCGGGCTCTGCTTGTCGCCGGCGTACGCGCCGGAGACGATGGCGCCCGCGGTCATCGCGAGCGGGATGCCGAGGCCGTTTCCGATGCCGACGAACGCGACGCCGAGCGTGCCGACGGTCGTCCACGAGGAGCCGATGGCGAACGCGACGACGCCGGAGAGGATGGCGGTCGCGGGCAGGAAGACGGCGGGCGACAGCGCGCCGAGACCGTAGTACATCAGGCCGGGGATGGTGCCCGCGCTCGTCCACGTGGCGATGAGGCCGTAGATGACGAACAGGATGAGGATTGCCTGCAGGCCCATGTGGAGGCCGGACGCGGTGGCGTCGTAGACGTCGTCCCAGTCGTAGCCGAGGCGGTAGCGGGCGAACAGCCCGGCGAAGGCGATGCTCCAGAGTAGCGGTGCGTGTGGTGCCAGCCCCAGGTAGCCGGAGCCGACGGCGAGGAAGAGGACGACGGCGGCCACGGGAACGAGCGCCTCCCGCAGGCTCGGCCGATGGGCGTCGTCGATGTCCTCGTACGTGAGGGGCGTGAACTCGCTCATCGACCCACGATAATTTACTGGAGTAATTAAACTGCGCGGTTGAATTATCGTAGGGTATTGCTGCCGGTTGTCTCGACCACCAGCAACCACTGCCCCTATCTCCGACGACGGAGCGGGAGACCTCGACACGAATCCGCGCGCACCCCGATTCGCTCCTAGTCACGCCGCCGAGCGCCACCGAGGACCCCACTGACTGGACGTACGCCCATTTTCTCCCGGCTGATCCGCCGAAACCCGCCCGTCCCTAACTGGGAACGTTGATAACGGGGGCTTTCGATTTCTTAGACATGGCTGGCTTCGACGAAATGGAAGACGATGGCACCATCTGGATGGACGGCGAGTTCGTCGACTGGAACGACGCCCAGATTCACGTGCTCACCCACGGCCTCCACTACGGCACCGGTATCTTCGAGGGCGTGCGCGCCTACGACACCGAGGAAGGCACGGCCATCTTCCGCTGGGACGAACACTTAGACCGCTTCTACGCGTCCGGGAAGCCCTACGACATGGACATCGAGTACAGTCGCGAGGAACTCACGGACGCGACGCTCGAAGTCCTCCGGCGGAACGACCTGGACTCCGCGTACATCCGCCCAATCGCATACTATGGATACGACTCGCTCGGCGTCAGTCCGAAGGACTGCCCGACCGACGTCACCATCGCGGCGTGGCCGTGGGGCGCGTACCTCGGCGAGGACGCTCTCGAGAACGGCATCGAGGTGATGGTGTCCTCGTGGCGCAAGCACGCGTCCAGTCAGATTCCGACGAACGCCAAAACCACCGGTCTCTACGTGAACAGCCTGCTCGCGGGCGAGGAGGCGCGGCGGAACGGCTACCGCGAGGCCATCGTCCTGAACAAGGAGGGGAACGTCGCGGAAGGCCCCGGCGAGAACATCTTCATGGTCCGCGACGGCGAACTCTTCACGCCCGGCCTCTCGGAGTCCATCCTCGACGGCATCACCCGCGATACCGTCATCACGCTCGCCGAGGAACGCGGCTACGAGGTCCACGCGAACGCCTCCATCAGCCGCGGCGAACTCAACACCGCCGACGAACTGTTCTTCACCGGGTCGGCCGCCGAGGTCACGCCCATCCGGAAGGTCGACAACGTCGTCATCGGCGACGGGTCTCGGGGTCCGGTCACCGAGGAACTCCAGTCCGCGTTCTTCGACCTCGTCGAACGGAAGACCGACGACCACGACGAGTGGTTCACGTACGTCTGAACTGAGCGCTCACCGGCTCACTCCGACGTACAACCGGAATTAACGGCTATCCTCTCGTCGGTAATCCAGATATCTACATCGGCGCGTTCGCAGTCGCGACCGATAGTCAGTCGTTGGCGTTTCGTCCGTCCGCCCTCCACCTCCACGAGTACGTCCGTCGGTATCTCCTCGATACCCTGAGATTCGTCCCCGTACCCCGCGTCGAGGTCGTACGTGTGCTCGAACACTGTTCGGTCGTCCCGAAACGCGGTCACCTGTATCGTGCGAGACGACGAGGTTTCGTTCGCGACGAACACTTCGACTGGGAGCCGCTCTCGTCTCGTCTCGTCCTGTTTGTACGAACACCCCGCGACGAACACGGTCGCTCCGCCCACTATCCCCCGGAGGTATTTCCGTCGTGACTGTGCTCTATTTGGGATATTCCCCATTTACTCCTCACCTATTTTAATATATGATAGTAACATTTTTGGTGTAGAGTTCTAACTAATAAATGTGGCAAAAAAAATATAATTCGGGCCGGCGAACTGTTTTGAAAACCCTTGGGGCTGGTATTGCTGGTCTTGGATCTGCTGGTCTGGTACAGGGTTCGAACGACCACTCCTCGAAAGAGCCTATGGCGCTGATGAAGGAAGCCCAGCAGGTTCTTCAACAAAATGGGCCAGAAGCGCGCGCGAGTTTTTTGGAAAGTCACGGCATCAAAACTACTTCCAAAGGAATTAGCGTCAGTCGGCCTACCTCAGACGGAAGCGTGTCTACGAACTCCATAGACTGTATCGAACCCACTCGTTGTGGGGGTGACGGTGATATTGAAGTCAATATCTCAATGGCATTTCTGCCGACGTACAGCCAGTACCACGTAAGTTTACAATTTCGATATCAATACGTCTATGGTATCACTCTAAGTGGTTATTATGACTATTCAGGCCCAGAACGCCCCCTAGACGGCACTGGGCTCTACTGGAACCCTGACGAATATCAAATAGAAAATACCACGCTACCGGGTGAGAGTATGACGGTCCCTGACCATGGCTCTTGGGATAATGGTAGTTGGAACGTTGCTCGATCGGGTTCTGGGTTCCGAGTAGATGACCTGCAAGTGTGTTACGACAGCGGTTCATACGGGGACGACCTCTCTGAGCACTGGTCCGATTGGGATTCTTGCGGCGTGATGCTTGTTCCACAGGCTGACCATTCCAGTAGCTCTTTGGTTAAGGGTGAATACGTCTACGCGTGGAATGATGACTATCTATCGCCGTCTGTCTCTGCGAGCTACCCGCTGGGTATCGGTGTATCCTTCTCTGGTAGCTCGTCCGTACAAAAGGAGGACTTAGCTACGAACTTGCAGGGAGAAGCGTTGGCTGTTAGTTCCTCGGACGCAATACGCCTCTAACTCTTTCTACTACTGTTGCTTCGAGTATCTGTTCGATTCTTACAAGACATTGTGAGTTTCTACCTCGGCCCGCTCCCTGACTCAGTCGACGAGGTCTTCGATGTCCGTCTCCCGGGTCTCCCCGAATCCGGCGGAGAGGACGCGGGTGAGCGCGTCCTCGGAGGACTCGCCGGTCTCCTCTAGCTTCTCGGGTTCGACCTCGACGACGAATCCCGTCGTGATGTTCGGACTCGTGGGGATGAAGACGAGTTCGCGGCCGTCGGACGTCTTCTTCCCGGTCTTGAACGCGGTCATCCGGAGGCCGTCCCACGTCTCGAGTTTCACGGGCTTCTGGAACTCGCCGGACCCGCCCGCGAGCACGGTCTCGACCGCCATCTTCGACGCGTTGTAGACGACGCGGAGGCCGGGGAGGTGGTTGATGGCGTCGTCGATGATGCCCTCGGCGACGCTCCCGACGGCCGTCCGCATCAGGTAGCCAACGGCGAACACGAGCAGGACGAACACGACGATGGCGAGGACCACGCGCAGCAGGGGTGGTTCTATCGATCCGAGCAGCCCGAAGTTCGCTATCTGCGCGTACACCCAGTACACGACGAACAGCGTGAGGAGCAGGGGGACCAACACGATGAGACCGCTCGCGGCGTCCCGTTTCCACGTCGACATTATGTCTAGTTGGGGTACCCCCGACTATCAGCCTTATCGTCCGACGATGGCCCGCAGCGCGAACAACAGGTTTTCCTTTCGCTCCATCGCGCGCCGATAGAAGTAGGAGAACCACTTCCCGCCGTAGGGGACGTACTGGTAGACCTCGTAGTCGTCCGCGAGTTCGAACTGCGCGTCCTCCCGCACGCCCATGAGCATCTGAATCTCGAACTCAGTTCCGTACTCGTCGTGGAGGTCGGTCGCGTACTCGATCATCTGTGGGTCGTGGCTGCCGACCGCGATACCGCCCTCGAAGTGTTCGAACATGTATTCGAGGTACTCGCGGTAGGCTTCGTTCACGCGTTCTTTTTTCTTGTACGCGAGCGAGGACGGTTCGTCGTACGCGCCCTTCACGAGCCGGACTTTCCCCGGGAGCGGCGCGAGACGCTCTAAGTCCGCTTTGGTGCGTTTGAGGTTCGCCTGCACGCAGACACCCACCCCGCCGTCGTACTCAGTCGCGAGCGACTCGTAGGCGTCGAGCGTTACGTCCGTCGTCTCGTGGTCCTCCATGTCTATCCAGCAGAACACGCCGTGGTCGTCGGCGTGCGAGACGATGCGTTCGAGGTTCTCCTCGAACACGTCCGCGCCCACGTCCAATCCTATCTGGGACGGCTTGACGCTGATGCAGGCGTCGACGTCGCTTTGCGCGATGTCCTCCACGAGGTCCACGTAGGCCGCCGCGTCCTCGTCCGCCGGCGGGCGCTCCTCGTAGTGCTCGCCGAGGAGGTTCAGGATGGCCTTCACGTCGCCCTCGTTCAAGGACTCGACGTGTTCGATGGCCTCGGCCGGCGTCTCCCCCGCGACGAACTTACTCGCGATGGGCGGAATCATACATCAAAATTTGCCGCCGTCGCCTTAATGCTCGTGTATTCGAACCGGCCCCGTCCCCGTATCCCGTCCGTTTATGCCGCCTCCCCGACCACTCCCCGACATGAGCCTCTACGCGACGGTCGTAACCGCCATCTGGGTGATGTTACCCGCGTACGTCCCCAACAACGCGGCCGTCCTCGCCGGCGGCGGCACCCCCATCGACGGAGGACGAACGTGGCACGGCCGCCGCCTCCTCGGCGACGGCAAAACCTGGCGCGGCACCCTCGTCGGCATCTTCGCCGGATTCGTCCTCGCCGCCTGCCTCGACATCCTCCAACCCGTCGCCACCGACGTCCTCTCCGTCCCCGTCCCCTGGTTCCCCTTCGAAGCCATGCTCGCCCTCCCCACCGGCGCCATGCTCGGCGACATCCTCGCCTCCTTCGTCAAACGCCGCACCGGCCGCGAACGCGGCGCATCCTTCCCCCTCCTCGACCAACTCGACTTCGTCGTCGTCGCCCTCGCCCTCACCGCCCTCACCGACCCAGCCTGGTTCGCCGACAACTTCACCATAGACGTCCTCCTCGCCATCCTCGTCCTCACCCCCGCCCTCCACCTCCTCACCAACGCCATCGCCTACCAGTTGGGGCTGAAGGACGAGCCCTGGTAACGCACCTTTTTCCGCCTCGGGGTCGTGGTTCGAGAGACGGCGTTGCCGTCTCTCGTCATCACGAAAGACGCTTCGCGTCTTTCGAACGACTCCGCGACCCTCTCGGCGCAAAAATCTGCACCAAAAAATCTCGCTCGCGGAGCGAGCGAGTGAATCGCGCCTTCGGCGCGAACATCCGTATCTGACGGTCAACCACAGTCACTTCCTCTACACTCCCGCTATCTCGTCCAGCACGTCGGGGGCCTCCGCGAACTTCTGGATGGTGTAGTCGGGGCTCCGGAGTGGTTCCTCGTCGTCGTCATTCTCCAGGTACACCGTCGTCATCCCCAGGCACTGCGCCATGAGGAGGTCCTCGTTGAACTCGTCGCTCACCATCACGACCTCGCCGTCCGCGTCCTCCATGCATCGAACGTATCCCCGTGGATGGGGTTTCGGGCGTTCCAGGTCGCTCGACACGTAGAGCGCGTCGAACAGGTCGAGGACGCCGTGGTCTCGCAGTACCGATTTCATCCACGGTTTCACCATGTTGCTGAGCGTCACCATCGAGTGGTCGGCGGCGATGCGTTCGAGCACGCGGACGCGTTCGGCCGGGAAGTCGGGACTGAGCCACGTCTCCTCGACGTACTCGATACAACGCTCCTCGCTCGCGCCCGTCAGGGTCGAGAGGAGGTCGACGTACTGGGCTTCCGTGTCGAGAAAGCCCGCCCGGAAGAGGTAGTAGGCGAGCCACCCCGGATATGGGTCGCGGTCCGGCGACACGCCGAGCAGGTGGGCGTACTCGCGTTCGTCCGCGTGGTCCACCACGACGCCGCCGTAGTCCAGAACGACTCGCATCGGTTAGCGACTCGACGCCGGCCGCTTAGGCCTTCTGCACCGGACTCGTCGGTCGCGCGAACGCGAACCGCTTTTCACCCGTGGCGTCCAGATTCTCTCTAATGGCTAACGACGACCTCATTCAGGCGCTCCGGGACGCGGACTCGGTGAAGTTCGGGGAGTTCGAACTCTCGCACGGCGGGACCTCCGAATACTATGTCGACAAGTACCTGTTCGAGACCGACCCCGACTGTCTCTCCCTGATAGCCGAGGCGTTCGCGGAACTCGTGGACGACGAGAAACTCGCAGGCGTCGCGCTCGGCGGCGTGCCGCTGGCGGCGGTGACGAGCGTCGAAACCGGGAATCCGTACGTCATCGCGCGCAAGAAGGCCAAGGAGTACGGCACCGGAAACCGGATCGAGGGCCGTCTCTCGGAGGGCGAGGAAGTCGTGGTCGTGGAGGACATCGCGACGACCGGACAGTCGGCGCTCGACGCGGCCCAGGCATTGCGGGACGCGGGCGCGGTGGTCAATCGCGTGCTCGTCGTCGTCGACCGGGAGGAGGGCGGGAGCGAGTTGCTCGCCGAACACGACCTCGAACTCGAAGCGCTCGTCACGGCGGAAGAACTGCTCGCCGAGCGCTGACCACGCTCGCGCGGACGTGCGGCTTTTCTCGCAGAACCAATCCGAGTTATTCATGTTTGTGGAATCGTGAATACCTGTATGAACCGCGCAGAGAAGGCCGCCCTCCAACTGCAGGCCGTGGCGGTCCTCCGCACGCTGAAGGAGACGCGAACCTACGACGAACTCGCAGAGGAGACCGGGTTGCCCGCGGGCGACCTGAACCGGTACGTGAACGGCCACGTCCTCCCGAGCGCCGACCGCGCCCGCGAGGTCGTGAGCGGCGTCGGCCGCGACACCCTCCGCGAGGAACTCGAATCCCGCGTTCGCGTGGACGACGAGGGCTACGTTGACAATTCGGGAGTGGTCTTCGACCAGTCGTTCCTTGACCTCGTCGCGCCCGTCGCCGCGGAGGCCTACGACTTCGACCAGCCGGACGTCGTGCTCACCGCCGCGACGGACGGCATCACGCTCGCCGCGGCGCTCGCGTCCTACTACGACGCCCGGTGTGCGTACGCGAAGAAGTCGAAGGAGACCGCCGTGGACGAGTTCATCGAGGCGCGCCAGCGCCTCGAATCCGGTATCGAACTCACGTACTACCTCCCGGATTCGGCGCTCTCGTCGGGTGAGTCGGTGCTCGTCGTCGACGACCTCATCCGGTCCGGCGAGACGCAGGAACTCCTCCTCGACATCGCGGCGACCGCGGACGCGGACGTCGCGGGCGTGTTCACGCTCATCGCCGTCGGCGACGAGGGCGTAGAGCACGCAAAAGAGCGGACCGACGCGCCCGTCGGCGCGCTCGCCCACTTCGAATAAGCACGTTTACGCATTTTCTCTGCTTTCGAACCTGTATAATTGCACGCCTAGCACAACTGTGTGGTAATATTTAAGTACGTACTCTGGTGTATGCTCGAACGTGCATCATGGGACTCGCTGAGACACTCGCCGACTACTTCGGCTTCGACGAACACGACACCGACCTCCGCACGGAGGTCGTCGCGGGCCTCACCACGTTCCTCGCGATGAGTTACATCGTGGTGGTCAACCCCACCATCCTCACCGCCGTCCACAACGACGCGGGAGAGATCGTCAAACCCGGCATCACGGTCACCGGCGCGACCGACGCACAGACCATCCAGATGATAGCGGTCGTGACGCTCATCGCGTCCGCCGTCGCGATGCTGGTCATGGCGTTCTACGCGAACCGGCCGTTCGGCCTCGCGCCCGGCCTCGGCCTGAACGCCTTCTTCGCGTTCACCGTCGTCGGCACGCTCGGCGTCCCCTGGCAGACAGCGCTCGCCGCCGTCGTCACCGAGGGCGTCCTCTTCATTGTCCTCACCGCGGTCGGCGCGCGGGAGTACGTCATCAACCTCTTCCCCGAACCCGTGAAGTTCTCCGTCGGCACCGGTATCGGCCTGTTCCTCGCCATCATCGGCCTGCAGGCGATGGGTATCGTCGTGAACGACCCGGCAACCCTGCTCACGCTCGGTAACCTCGCGCAGAAACCGGTCGCCGTCCTCTCCGTCGTCGGCCTGTTCTTCACGTTCGCGCTCTACGCCCGCGGCATCACCGGCAGCATCATCATCGGAATCATCTCCACCACCGTCGTTGGCGCGATTCTCGCGTTCGCGGGCGTCGTCGACCCCGGCGTCCTCATCGGTGGATTCGTCACGAACGGCGGGTTCGACGCGAGCGCGCTCCCGCAGGCCCAGTACGACATCAGCCCGCTCGTCGGCGCGTTCCTCGACGGCTTCTCGAACCTCGAAGGGTTCAGCTTCGCGCTCATCGTGTTCACGTTCTTCTTCGTGGACTTCTTCGACACCGCCGGCACGCTCGTCGGCGTCGGTCAGGCGGGCGGCTTCCTCGACGAGGAAGGCGATCTCCCTGACGCCGACAAACCCCTGATGGCGGACGCGGTCGGCACCACCGTCGGCGGCATGCTCGGCACCTCGACGGTCACGACCTACATCGAGTCCGCGACCGGCGTGGAGGAAGGCGGACGGACCGGCATGGTGGCGCTCGTCGTCGCGCTCCTCTTCCTCGCCAGCCTCGTCGTCGTCCCCCTCGCCGCGGTTATCCCCCAGTACGCGAGCCACATCGCGCTCGTGGTCGTCGCCATCCTGATGCTCTCCAACGTCACCGCCATCGACTGGAACGACCTCACGCAGGCCATCCCGGCCGGTCTGACCATCCTCATCATGCCGTTCACGTACAGTATCGCGTACGGCATCGCCGCCGGCATCATCTCCTACCCGGTGATCAAGACCGCGGTCGGCGACTACGACGACGTGAAACTCGGCCAGTGGCTCCTCGCGCTCGCCTTCGTCCTCTACTTCTTCGTCCGGACGAGCGGGATTCTGCAGAGCGCCGTCGCGTAACGCCGCTTCCCGCACCCTCTTTTCCCTCCACACACTACACTGGAGTATGAGCGAACTGAAACTCTACAACCTCCCCGGGTGTCCGTTCTGCGCGAAAGTCACGGACAAACTCGACGAACTCGAACTCGACTACGAACGAATCGACGTCCCGCGCTCGCACGCAGAACGCACCGAAGTCGAGGAAGTGAGCGGTCAGACCGGTGTCCCGGTCCTCGTCGACGAGGACAACGGCGTCGAGGGGATGCCCGAGAGCGACGACATCGTCGCCTATCTCGAGAAACAGTACGCGTAACGCCTCTCTACGGTACGACAACAGTTTTCGCGGTTGCATACGCTGCATACGTATCCAGCACGTCGATTCGGGTGTCCGAGGAGGCGAAACGGCGCCTCGACCGATACAAGCGGGAGGGCACGTCCACGGACATCGAACCCTGCTGCTCGTCCTCGGCAACAACCTCCTGAGCGACTACCTCGACGGCCGCGACGACGTGCAGTCCGTTCTTCCAGTTGCCGAGTACGACCCGTACTAGGCTTCGCTGGTTTCGCCGCGTTCCTTGAGGAGGTCGCGGAACTCCTCGGGGTCGTCTATCTCCTCGACCTCGCTGCGTTCGATGATGGCGGTGCCGTCGATGGAGGTCTTCTTCGACTTGTCCACGAAGTACACCGACCGCGTGTGCGTGATGTGGCCGACCGAGGACATGATGCGGGCGCGCTTGACCGCGGCCTCCGTCAGGTCGGAGTTCCCGGTGAGGACGCTCGGTTCGCGTTCGTCCTCGCTCACGGCCTTGAACGGCGCGCGAACGGTCGGGTGGACGTCGAACCCGACGCGGGTGAGGACGGTGAGGACGGGTTCGTCCGCGGGGTCGACCTCGGGGTCCTGGGGCGTCGGGTCCGCGTCCCGCACGTCCTCCGCGCCGTCCATCACGTTCACGGGACTCGTCAGCGAGTCGCCGAACATCTCCTCTAACTGGACGGCGACGTCGATGCTGGCGTTCATCCCGTCCTCGTACTTCGAGACGGTGCGCCGGGAGACCCCCAACTCCTGGGCGAGTTGGCCGAGGCTCCAGCCGCGCTCTTCGCGTTCATCGGCGAGCACGTCGCCGTCGATGTTCACGTAAAGGCCGCCGGGTGCGGCGTAAATCAGGGGTGGGACGCCGTCGAGGAAGTAGTCCATCGCGGTGTCCGGGCTCAGCGCCGGGACGCCGTGGCGGAAGTAGACGACGCCGCGTTCCAAGTCCTGGTCGCGGCTTCGCAGGCCGACGACGAGCGGCGTCGCGTTCAGATAGTGGCCGAGGCGGCGCATCTCGCCGCCCGTCGGACCGTCGAACGCGTCGATGTTTCCGAGGACTTTCACGAGGATGACGTCCTCGCCGCGCCGCGCGGCCATGTCGAAGCTTTTCGGGCGAATGGTGGCGCGGTCGCTCACCGAAAACCCGGCGTCCGCGAGCATCGCGGTGACGTTCTCGATGAGGGCCGACCGAGACATAACCGAAGGTTAGCCGCCATACGCATATATGCGTTGTGCCGGCGGGAGACACTCCGAAAGCCGTTAATTCGGTCCGGAACAAGGCTGATTCGTGACGCTCGTCGGCCTCGACGACACGGATTCCCGCGAGCGCGGGATGTGCACGACGTACGCCGCCCACCGCATAGCCGGACGGCTCGAAGACGCCGGACACGCCGTGGAGCGCGTGCTCCTCGTTCGACTGAACCCCGCCGCGCCGCACAAGACGCGGGGGAACGCGGCGCTCGCGATACACACGGACGCGGGCGTGAACGACGCGTTCGACGCCGCTCACGCGGTCGTGAGCGAGGCCGCCGAGGTCGACGACCCGAACACGCAGCCCGGGCTCGTCGTCGCGTCGGACGACGGCGCGGGTGCTGCGGAGTTCGCCGAGCGCGCCGTCCGCGAACTCCTCGAACTGGACGACGCTATCTCGCTCGCGGACGACCTCGGGTATCGCCACGAGGGGTGGGCGGGCGGCCGGGGTCGCATCGGCGCGCTCGCCGCCGTGGGCGCGTGGACCGCGTTCTCCGACTGGACGTACGAACGCATCTCCTACCGCGAGCGCGACCGCTGGGGGACGGAGCGCGACGTCTCCCACGGGTCGGTGTTCCGCGCCGCGGACGCCGGATACCCCGCCGTGTGGGACACCGTGGACCGGGGCGAGGCCGAGGCGGTCTGCGTGCCGCACACGCCGGGCCCCGTCCTCCACGGCATCCGGGGCGACGACCCCGACGCCGTTCGAGAGACTGCGGAGCGAATCGACTCCGAACCCGTTCACGCGTCGCGGACGTTCGTGACGAATCAGGGGACCGACGCCCACCTCCGAAACGCCGCGCCGGGCGAGGTGCGAGACGACCGCGCGTACCGCCTTCGTGGAACGGTCGCCAGCGAACCCGAGACGAAGCGAGGCGGCCACGTCTTCTTCGACATCGAAGCCGACGATCGTCTCACGTGTGCGGCGTTCGAGCCGACGAAGCGGTTTCGCGACCACGTGCGAGCGCTCCGTATCGGCGACGAACTCGTCGTCTGCGGCGAGGTGAGCGACGGCACCCTCAAGTTAGAGAAGTTGCGCGTGGACTCGCTCGTCGCCACGGAGCGCGTCACGCCGACGTGCCCCGATTGCGGGAATCGAATGAAATCGGCGGGCCGGAATCAGGGCTACCGGTGTCGCGACTGCGGCACGAGCCGCGACGAGAAGGCCGAACGACCGGTTCGCCGCGACCTCGCGCCCGGCTGGTACGAAGTGCCGCCGTGTGCACGCCGCCACATCGCCAAACCGCTCGTGCGCGGCGGTTTTGATGCGCCGACCCATCCGGAGGGGTAGCGCGAAAAACCGGGCTTATAGCGGTTGTGGCCGTTCTCGCGTGGGGTCTTGAAGACTTTCGATTTTAATTTCGTTGTCGTATGGGTGGATGTAAATAGTGGGGCGGCCAATCGAGAGGTATGCGCGAGGCGAATCCAGTCGCTCTCGGTGTGGTGATGTTCGCGTGAGCGGAGCGGATGCGACCCCGAACGTCGGACCGGCCATCGACGCCGGCGACCTTCCGCGCGCGAGCCAGCGATGGCCGCATTTCGAACTCGCGTGCCACATCGAGTCCTACGCGGACGGCGACGAGTGCACGGTGTTCCCCGCGGACGCGGACGACGAGGCGCTCACGACGACGTGGATCACCGCGGACGAGGGGTCGTTCGTGGCGCTCGAAGACCTACGGTAGCGACCGGACGGCTTTCTCGGCGCGGCGCGGGACCTGCGGCCGGAGTGTTCTCTTCTCGAGTTCTAAGAGGGACACCCACTCGACCGCGGCCGCATCCGACCCCGCCGTCGGCGTTCCCGCTACGTCCGCGGCGTTGACGGCGTACGCGACGGAGACGACGTGTTTCCCGTCGATGGCGTCCAACTGCGTGGCTTCGAGGAGCACCAGTTTCCCGGCGTCGACGCGGAGCCCGGTCTCCTCTTCGAGTTCGCGGGCCGCGCCCTCCCGTGGTTCTTCTTCGAGTTCGAGGTGGCCGCCCGGTATCGTCCACGCGCCCGCGTCCGGCGGGACCGAGCGCTCCACCAACAGCACCTCGTCGCCGCGAACGACCGCCACGTCGGCACACGGGACCGCGTTCCGGAACACGGGGCGTTCGCAGTCTGTACACCACTTCCGCTCTCGGCCCTCGATGTGGCGTTCGCCGAGTTCGGTCCCACACTGCGGGCAGTAGTTCGGCGTCATCCTTTCAGTCCGCTCCCCGTGAGCGGCACCACCACGTCCTCGCCCTCGCGGATGTCGCCGCGCTCGCGGTACGCGCGGAAGCCTGCGGGCGCGACGGCGCTCGTCGGTTCGCAGTAGAACCCTTCGGCGTGGAGGCGGTCGAGTTCGCGCTCGGTGGCGTCCGCGTCGAGGGCGATGGCGTCGCCGCCCGAGGCGTCGATGGCGTCGAGAATCTGGTCCAGCCGGGCGGGGTCGGCTATCTGGATGCCGTCCGCCACGTCGTTTGCGCCGTCAGCGCCGCCGTGCAAGCGCTCCGCGACCGGTGCGACGCCCGCGGCCTGCACGCCGTACAGTCGCGGCACGGAGTCGGTCCATCCGGCTTCCTTCAACCGCGCGAATCCGCGGTAAGCACCCAGGAACAGCGTGCCGTGGCCGAGCGGGAGAACGAGGGCGTCCGGAACGCCGTGCTGGACCGCGAGTTCGTATGCGAACGTTTCGGTCCCTGCGTAGAACGCGGGGTTCCACGCGTGACTCGCGTACCACGCGTCGCCCGACTCCACCGCGTCGACGCAGGCGTCGGTCACGTCCGCCCGCGACCCTTCGACTCTGACCGGCGTCGCGCCCGCGGCTTCGATGGCGCGGAGTTTCGAGGGTTTGGCGTCCGCCGGGACGTAAATGTCTGCGTCGATGCCCGCGCGGGCGGCGTACTGCGCGACGGCCGCTCCCGCGTTCCCCGAGGAGTCCTCGACGACGCGTTCGACGCCGAGTTCGGCCGCCCTGGAGAGGAGAACGGTCGCGCCGCGGTCCTTGTAACTCCCGGAGGGGAAGACGAAGTCGAGTTTGAACGTCGCGTCCCACGCGGGTGCGTCAGCGACGGGCGTGAACCCCTCGCCGAGCGTCACCCGTGGCTCGACGGGGAGGAAGTCGCGGAACGCCCAGAGACCGCGCTCGGCGTCCACGTCGCGAGGTTCGGGGAGCGAGCGGTCGGCGAAGTCGAGTGCGTGGCCGCACTCGCAGCGCCACGGTTCGTCCGCGCCCTCTGCGTAGGTGCGGCCGCAGGCCTCGCACGCGAGCGTCATACGTCGTTGACGCCGGTGCCGACGGAGCAGACGTACTCGCCGGTCGCGACCTGCGGGAGGCGGCGCGACCGCCAGAACACGCCGTCGTTTCGCGCCGACACCTCCGACTTCACGGTACCGAACACGTCCGTCACGCGGAACAGCGTGTCGCCCCGACTCACTTCGTCGCCGAGGTCGACCTCGTAGTTCACGACGCCGCCGACGGGCGACCCGTACCGGTCGAACCCGGTCGCTCGCGTCTGCGGTTCGGGTTCGGCGTCGCCCTCGAGGAAGCCGTAGTGTTCGAGGACGTTGAACACGCCGCGGACGCCGTACTCGATAGACTCCTCGTCCCAGCCGACGCACCCGCCGAGTTCGGGGTCGATGGTCGGGATTCCCTTGTCCGGCGCGACGCGGGCGAGCTGTCCGTCCGGCCCCTTCTGGTCGAGGACGTGCCCGCAGTCGAACACCTTCGCGAGTTCGAGGCAGGCGTCGTGCTGGCGGTGACGCCGCCCGCAGCGGACTCTGACCTCGTTCAACATCCGACTCGTCGACCCCTGGTGGAGGTCGAGGATGAGGTCGGCGCGGGACGCCGCGTCGAACGTCGCCGCCGCGATGCGCTCGGAGGACGACCCGTTCTCGTCGCCCGGATACGCGCGGTTCATCTTCGTGTCGTCGATGGGGTTGCGGTGTTCCGCGACCTGGAAGGCGTGCCAGTTCGTGATGCCGACGACGAGCACCGTCCCGGAGAGTTCCGCGGGGTCGAGTTGGGGGACGAACCGGTTCACGACGCCGACGCCGTTCAGTTCGTCGCCGTCGCTCGCCGCCTGCACGTACAGCGTTTTCCCGTCGTTCGCCCCCTCCACGACCGCGACCGGGAGGCCGACCGTCGTGCCGTCACGGGTCTCCCCGACCTCCAGTCGACCGACGTCGATTTCCCCGGCCTCTGCGCTCGCCGTACCCAGCGTCGTCATTACGTAGAACGCACGACCGGAGGGTATTGACTGGTTCGGTCCCGGTAGCGAGAACCGACGAACCTATGCGGGAACCACCCACACCTCGACGTATGGACGACCGGCCCGGCGTCGCGAACCTCGTGGAGGCGCTCGGTGTCCGTACACGCGCCGCCGTCGGGTTCGGGCTCAGCCTGCTGTTTTCAGCCGCAGTCTACGTCTTCTTCATCGTCCTCGGCGACTCGCCGGTCCCGCTTCGCTACCTCGTGCTCGCGTTCGTCCTCGCCGTCACGCTCGGCTTGTTCCTCACGGGGATTCTCGTCTTCGTGCGCGCCGTCCGCCTCGCCCGCGAAGGGTCAGACTGACGCGAGCGATTCGAGGCGTTCCGCGCCCGCCCGCGTCCCCTTCGCGAGAACCACGTCGCCCGCGTGCAGTTCCGTGTCGGGGCCGGGCTGAACCACCCACGCGTCCTCGCCGCCGCGCACCAGTCCGCGTTCGCCCTCGTAGTCGTCGGGCCGCCGCACTGCGATGACGCGCATCCCCGTCTCCGTCTTCACTTCGAGGTCGCCGAGCGTCGACCCGTCCAACCGACTCCCCGCTTCGACCGCGTACCGCACGATGACTTCGTCGGACTCCTCGACGGCTTCCTGGACGACGACGTGTGCGTCGAGCCCTCGCAGGACGCCTTCGCTGATTTCGAGGGCGGCGTCGCTGATGACTTCCGTCGCGTTCGCGAGGTGAACCATCCCCCGCAACCGCACGGGGTCGGGGACGTCCGCCGCGGCGCGGAGCGTCCACGCCTCGAACCGCGATTTGAGCGCGTCGACCTCGGCTTCGAGTTCCACGACCTCCGCCGCTATCTCCTCCGAGTCGAAGAGAACGCTCCCGTACGCGAGGTCGACCGCGAGTTCGCTCATGTTCTTCATCAACACGAGCGAGTCGACCGCGCGTTCGAGGTCGCCGATGTCCGGTTCGACGGGTTCGGGCGGTTCGTACGCGCTCCCCGTCGCCGCCTCGTACACGTCCGCGATACCGTCGTCCGGCCCCCGGAGGAGGAGGACGTCCCCGCATTCGAGCGTCGTGTCCCGGTCTGGGTTCGTGACCCAGTCGCCACCCCGGCGCACCGCGATGATTCGCACGCCCGTCTCGGTTTCGAGGTTGATGTCCGCGAGGGTCCGGCCCGCGTACGCCGACTCGGCGTCGAGTTCCGCGCGCACGAGCGACTCCACAGCCTCCGGGAGCGCCGTCCGAATCGCCTCCGGCAAGCCGATGTCTTCTAAGACGACTTTCGCGATGTCGCCCGCGGCGTCGCTCACCTTCTCGGCCGCGCCGATGATGCCCAGAACGGGCGCGAGCGACTCCGCCTCCTCCGGGTTGCGTGCGGCGAGCATCACGCTCATCCGCGCGCGCATCTGGAGGACGTCCATGCGCTCCTCGAGCGCCAGAACCTCGCTCGCCACGTCGTCGCTCCCGTGCAGGACCGCGGAGTAGGAGAGGTCGATGAGGAGTTCCGCGGTGTCTTTCATCTCCGCGAGGAGGTCTTTGACGCTCGCGGGTTCGTACTCGACGCGACCGACCATACCTCCGGAGTTCGCCCGCTTCCCGTAAAAACCCTCGCGGCCTTCCTAATAGACAATCCTTTTGAAACGCGGTGGAGAAGGCCAACGCATGGCAGACGAACTCCACAAGGGACTTGAAGGCGTTCTCGTCGCTGAGTCGTCGCTCAGCTACATCGACGGCGACGAAGGCCGCCTCGTGTACCGTGGATACACCATCGAGGACCTCGCAGAGAACGCGAGTTACGAGGAAGTGCTCTATCTCCTCTGGCACGACGAACTTCCGACGCAGGCGGAACTCGACGCGTTCGAATCCGAGATGGCCGCAGAACGCGAAATCGACGACGCCGTCGTCTCTCTTCTCTCCGACCTCGTGGACGCGGACGAAGAACCGATGAGCGCGCTCCGCACCGCCGTCAGCCAACTCTCCGCCTACGAACCCGAAGACGACGCCGACCCCGAAGACCTCGAAGTGAGTCTCCGGAAGGGTCGCCGCATCACCGCGAAGATACCCACGATAATCGCCGCCTACGACCGTCTCCGCCGCGGCGAGGACGTCGTGGAACCCCGCGAAGACCTCGGGCACGCCGCGAACTTCCTCTACATGTTCACGGGCGAGGAACCCGACGACGTGGCCGCCGAGACGTTCGACATGGCGCTCACCTTGCACGCCGACCACGGCTTGAACGCCTCCACGTTCACGAGCATGGTCATCGCGTCCACGCTCGCGGACATGTACTCCTCCGTCACGGGCGGTATCGGCGCGCTCTCCGGCAGCCTTCACGGCGGCGCGAACCAGGACGTGATGGAACTCCTCGTGGAAGTCGACGAGTCCGGCGAAGACCCCATCGAGTGGGTGGACGACGCCATCGAGAACGGCCTCCGCGTCCCCGGGTGGGGTCACCGCGTCTACAACGTCAAGGACCCGCGTGCGGTCCTCCTCGAACAGAAGTCGAAGGATCTCGGCGAGGCGAGCGGCGAGAAGAAGTGGTACGACATCGCCCACGACATCGAACAGTACCTCGTCGACGAACAGGACTTCCCGTCGAAGGGTCTCGCGCCGAACGTCGACTTCTACTCGGGCACCGTCTACTACCAACTCGGCATCCCGCTCGACCTCTACACCCCCATCTTCGCGATGAGCCGCGTCGGCGGCTGGGTCGGCCACGTCCTCGAATACCAGGACGACAACCGCCTCATCCGGCCGCGCGCCCGCTACGTCGGCGACAAGAACAACGACTGGACGCCCATCGACGAACGGTAAGTTACGCGAACGCTCGCGTAGCGAGCGGCCGAGGAACCCCCAGCGGGGGTGACGAAGGCTTTTAGCGGAGATTTTGCCAGCGAACGGAGTGAGCGCAGCAAAAGGTCCACGATGACCGCCTCATCCGGCCGCGCGCCCGCTACGTCGGCGACAAGAACAACGACTGGACGCCCATCGACGAGCGGTAGGGCGACTTAGGCGAGTTCCCGTATCGTTTCTCGGAGTCGAGTTTCCGCGTTTTCGGCGTCGTCGATAGTGATGCGGTTAGCGGTGTCCGTGTTTTGGTCGACGGTGAGGACGCCTGCGAGTTCGTCGTGGTCGGGGCGGGCGGTGAGTTCGACGCCGGTGACGTCGAACGGAGCGTCGTGGGGGCGGAAGTCGAACGTCTGGACGAACTTGTGGTCGAGGTCGGCGCGCCGGCCGACGGTCGGTTCGGCGTGCCGGAGGCCGAATCCGAGGGCGTCGAACGCGTCGAGAACGGCGTCGAGCCGGGGGTCGGGTTCGACGCGGAGGTGGGCGTCGTCTTCCGGGTCGAACGTCCAGTTCGCGTCGACGCTGGTTTCGGCCCAGACGTCCGTGTGGGCGAGCGTGACGGGTGTTGCGTGCGGGATGTCGATGGTGGTTTCGAACGTGCGGTCGTCGTCCGGTTCGATGGTGGTCGCGTCGACGAGCGCGTGTTCTGTGACGACGGCGCTCCGGTAGCCGTCGTCGGTGACGTACCGTGTCGCGAGTGCGAGGCGGACGTCAGCGACGTCTTGGGTGGTCTTCCCGCCCGTGACGCGGGTTTCCACGTTCACGGGCTCGCCGGCGGTGACCGTCGCCGAGGGGATGGCCGTGTCGATGGACGCGGCACCGACGCCGATGCGGGACAGGACCTCCATACCTCCGCATGGTGGTTCCGGGTTTGTAAGCGTTCCAGCCGACCACTTTCACTTTCACCGTGCTTCCCTCGGATTTATACTCCATTCGCTCCTCGGTCCGGGTGCGGAGTCACACACGCCCCCTTCTCGTTTCCGTACCACTACGCTTAGTGTAGCGTCCCCTGTACTCGGGAGTATGTTAGAACTCGCGGACATCCTGGAGGCCGAGGACCGCGTGAGCGACGTGGCCCGTCACACGCCGCTCGATTACTCGCACACGTTCTCGGACATGACCGGCGCGGAAGTCCACCTGAAGTTGGAGTGCTTCCAGCGCACGGGGTCGTTCAAGATTCGCGGGGCGACCAACCGGATTCGCACGCTCTCCGACGAGGAGGCCGCCGCGGGCGTCGTCACCGCGAGCGCGGGGAATCACGCGCAGGGCGTCGCGCTCGCCGCGAGTCGGTCGGGCGTCGACGCAACGGTCGTGATGCCCGAGACCGCGCCGATTTCGAAGGTGAAGGCGACGAAATCGTACGGCGCTGAGGTCGTCCTTCACGGCGTGGATTACGACGCCGCACAGGAACGCGCGCACGAAATCGAGGCAGAAGAAGGGCGGACGTACGTCCACGCGTTCGACGACGAGCGCGTGATGGCGGGACAGGGAACCATCGGCCTCGAAATACTCGACCACCTCCCCGAGGTCGAGACGGTCGTCGTCCCCATCGGCGGCGGCGGCCTCATCTCCGGTATCGCGACGGCCATCAAGGCGCGGAGTCCCGACACGCGCGTCGTCGGCGTGCAGGCCGAAGGCGCGTCCACAGTCGCGGACTCCCTGCGCAAGGGCGGCCCCGAGTCCATCGACTCCGTGGACACCATCGCCGACGGTATCGCGGTCCGCCGCGTGGGCGAACGGACGTTCCCCGTCATCCGCGAACGCGTGGACGACGTGGTGACCGTGAGCGACGACGAAATCGCGACGGCGCTCGTGAAACTCTTAGAACGCGGGAAGACGCTCGTCGAGGGCGCGGGCGCGGTTCCGCTCGCCGCTCTCCTCGAAGGCAAGTTCGTCTACGAGAAGGACGAGGTCATCGTCCCCGCGCTCTGCGGCGGGAACATCGACCTCAACCTCCTCACCACCGTCATCACCCGCGGCCTCGTCGCCTCGGGGAGATACGTCAAACTCCGCACCGTCCTCAAGGATAGGCCGGGAAGCCTCGACGACCTGCTCGACGTGCTGAGCGACGCTCGCGCGAACATCTACGCCATCCAGCACGACCGCACCAACCGGAACATCGCGATGAACGCCGCTGAAGTCGAGTTGGACCTCGAAACCCGGGGCGAGGAGCACGTCGCGGACCTCCTCGACCGCCTCGAAGCCGAAGGCTACGACGTCGAACTGCTCGTCTGAGAAAACGCCTCACCGAGTCGGCGATTCCGCGTTCTCGATCGCGTACGACACGGTGAGGAACTGCATTCCGAGAAGCCACATTTCGTGGGTCGCGACGAGGTCCGGGTCCCCGTCGGCGTCTATCTCCGGCGGTGCGGGCGCACCGGGGGCGTCCGCGGGCCACACGGTGAACGTCTGGTCCATCGGCAGCCAGTAGCCGTGGTCTCGCACCGCGTACAGTCCGGGGTCGCCTGGCGCTCGCGTCGTCAGGCGGAGGGCCGCGCCGTCCGGGCTTCCGGCGTCGAACGATTCGAGGTGGAGAATCGTCGAGAGATTCCATCCGGGGAGGGGGACGGCGATATTGACGAGTCGTTCTCCGTCTCGCTCGTGGTGCGCGTAGAGCGCCACAAAGACTGCCTCCCCGGTCTCCGGGTCGGTGCGCACCCACGCTCGCGCGCCCTCCCGGGGGTCCGCGGCGGGGTCGATAGGGGCGAACCGGCTCTCCAGTTTTCGAGGGCTCTCGTCGCCGGGCGTGGGGAGGTTCAGTTGTTCGATACGGCTCGTCGCGCGGGACGCGAACGCCGCGCCGGTGCGGAACGGGCGGTGCCAGTGGGTTCGATACGTCATCGAGAACGCGCTCGTCTCCTCGTAGAACGCTCTGATTTCGGGGTGGACGCGTCCCGGGTCGAAGTCGGGGCGGGCGAACGCGTCGAGGTCGTCCATCTCGCCCGCGGGCGTCGGGGCGTCGTCGTCCACGATACCCGCGCGCTCCGGGAAGTCGGGGCCGACGTACCAGTCCGCGGTCACGGGAGTGAACGGAATCCCGCGCGCGCGACGCCGCGCCGCCCCCGCTGCTACGCTCGCGCCGGCGAGTCCGAGTACGCCCGCGAGCACGCCGCCTCCCAGTCGCTTCATGGGGGTGCTTCGGCGGCCGTGGCCGTCAATCCCGCGGCCGCCCACAGTTAAGTTACCGCGACGTGAGATAGCGCGTATGAAGCGCACAATCTCCACCGCGGACGCCCCCGCCGCGGTCGGCGCGTACAGTCAAGCGACCACGAACGGCGACATCGTGTTCACCGCCGGCCAGATACCGATGACCGCCGACGGCGACCTCCTCGACGACGAAGAGATCGCCGTCCAGACCCGCCAGTGTCTGGAGAACGTCAAAGCCATCCTCGAAGAGGAAGGCCTCACCACCCAGGACGTCCTCAAGACCACCGTCTTCCTCGCGAACATCGACGACTTCGACGAGATGAACGACGCGTACGAGGAGTACTTCCAGGACAATCCGCCCGCTCGGAGCGCCGTGCAGGCCGGCGCGCTCCCGAAGGGCGTCGGCGTCGAGATCGAAGCCATCGCCGCGCGGGACTGAATGAACCGGGACGCGCTCGCGTGGGGTGGCGTCGGCGCGTTCAGCTTCCTCGTCCTCGCACAGGGCTACCGCCTCCTCACGAGCGACGGCCCCGGACTCCTCGCTCTCCTCGGTGTCGCGCTCGTCGTTTTCCCCGTCACCACCGCCGCCTCCAGCGCCTTCGCAGACCGAATGAGAAGGACTTAAACCCACGACTCGGCTACGACTGCTTGCAGGCCGGGATGGCCGAATGGCAAAGCGCACGCCTGGAAAGCGTGTCCCCTTACGGGGTTCTGGGTTCAAATCCCAGTCCCGGCGTTTCTCTCTAACTCACGCCGCGAAGCGACTGGTGTGTCGCTTCGCGTGTGATTGCGAGCGTGAACGCTCGACTGGGTTTTGAGTTAGTCAGTCGCAGCGCCTGTACGGTGACCGTCTGACGCAATTCAAATCCCAGTCCCGGCGCTTCTCTCTAACTCACGCCGCCGGGCGTCGCGGAGCGGGTGCCGGTTGGTCCGGTGCCACCAGTCGGAACTGACTTGGGTAGTGTTTCGTTCCAACGGTGCCATTGTCGGGCGGAAATCGGTTTTACAATTCTGTGATAACTATCGGGGTATGTCCGAGTTCGAGGTGTCGCGGCGTCACGTCCTCGTGAGCGCCGCGACTACGCCACTTCTTACCGGTCGTTCCGCCGACGTGCCGGCCGACGGGCCCGGGGCGAGTGAGTCCGCGCCGTCGGCGACCGCGCTGTACGGCTACGGCGGCTCGGTCGTCCGGCGTTCGGGCGCGGGGGGCGTGCCGGCAGCGTTCGGGACGCAGGGCTACGGCGAGTACGGTTACGGAGGGTCGCGATAGTGCCCCGTTACAATCAGCCGGACGCGGGTGACGAGAACTGGAACGTTCCGCTCAACGAGAACTTCGCTGACCTCGGCGTCGAAGTGCAGGCGGAGGTCGAGACGTGGAGCGACCTCCCCGAACCCGGGTCGACCGAGCGGTCGAGTAACGGGCAGTGGCCGCTGTATCGGGTCGCCGCGGACGCGGTTTTCGTTCGCGTCACGGACGACAGCCGGGAGATAGTCGGCGGACTGGGGTCGTCGTCGCATCCGCTCCCGGCGGTCAACGCGCGAGCGGTGCGGGCGACGCAGGCGACCGTCACGCACGGACGGGGATTCCTCAGCCTCCCGCTCCACCACGTGAACTACCGGGACGGCCTCGACGAGGAGGAGGTCGCTCGTTTCAGTCTCGCCCCTTCGGAACGCCTCGAACTGTGGCGTTTGGAGTTGAAGCTGAAGGGGGGCGGGACGAACCCCGCTGTCTCTGTCGACGTCTACGACGTGACAAACGACGCCGTTCTCGGGCGAACGTCCGACAGAGCGACCGGGGGGAAGTCGCCGGTCGGCACGAGCGGGGCCGGTGCGACCATCGTCGTCCGCGTCACGAACACGTCGGGGGCGGCGCAGGACGTGACGATCAGCGGCATTACGAGCGTCGTCGCGGGCACGGCGGCCGTCGACGTGTTCGTCGCCGCTGGGCAGAGCAACGCGCTCGGCCGCGGGCGGGCGTCCCGGTCGCCCGACGTCCCGCGCGGCGCTGCGTTCGAGTACAAGTGGACGGAGGATTCGATAGTCCCCCTCGACGACCCCGTGGGGGAGGACGCCCCGCCGGAACAACAGGCCACCACGGGGTCGCTGTGGCCGGCGTTCGCCACTGAGTACTACGCTCGAACGGGACGGCCCGCCGTCTACGTCGCGTACTCGTCTGGGGGGTCGGGCCAGACCCCCGGAAGCCGCATGGACCCCGACCGCTTGTGGAGTCGGGGCGGCACCCTCTACGACGACGCACGCGACGAACTGCTGGCCGCGCTCGACTATCTGGAGGACGAAGGCTTCGACCCCACCGTCCGGGGGTGCGTGTGGCTTCAGGGCGAACAGGACGCTCACGCGATAGACCGCCGCATCATCTCGAAGTCGGAGTACGCGGACGCGTTCGAGGACCACATCGACCGCTGGCAGTCGGACGTTCAGGACGATTTCCGGTTCTTCGTCCTCCAGATCGGCCACGAACGCCGCGGCGACACGAGCGGGTACAGGGCCGTGCGGGCGGTGCAGTCCGCGGTCGCGAACCGCCGAGCGTACGTCCACATGGTGTCCACGATTCAGACGAACTTCCCGGCGGAGGGGAAGATGCAGGACGCTCTCCACTACACGCAGGAGGGCTACAACGAAGCCGGGGAGACGGCCGGCAAGAACACTGCGGCCGTCCTCGACTCGCGCAGAGTCCCGTCCTCGGACGCGGGCGTGCTCGCGTCGACGGACGACGGCGTTCTCTCGACGACGACCGACGCCGCGTTCGAAACCAGCCGTCGACGATAGAAACGAGTTCCCGGCCGGACCGCCCGCTCAGAGGTCCGCGTCGACGCGGACTTCCTCGCCGGTCACGGTGTCCACGACGTCGCCCTCGACGGTGTAGTCGTCTTCTCCTTTGTCGGTCCAACCGAACGCCGCGAGCACGGCTTCCCCGAGTCCGGGTTCGGGGTCGACCCACGCGGTGTTTTCCTCCACGGCGGTGACGATTCCCAACTGTTCGCCCTCGACGTCCACGAGGAACTTCCCTTCGTCCTCCGAAGTGAGGGTTGCCATGCCCGGAGCGTTTCGCGGAACTGTGAAATGCTTAGTGGGCGTCCCCGCTCGACTCGGGCGGCGGTCGAGGAAGCCGTCCAGGATTTCGAACGTCCGTCTCTTCCGTTCCACTTTTTCCGGGGGCTACGCCCCCGCAAAACCTGGAGGAAAAACGGCGCCAGTGGAACGCTATATGCTGGGTCAGTATCGTCCGTGCCGCTTTTTCCAGGGTTGAGCGAACGGGAGCCGGTCAGATCGCTGTTCTGACGCTGGCGGAAACGCGTGGGTTGTGCCGATTCTCAGAGTCGGCGGTCGAGGAAGTCGTCCAGGATTTCGAACGTCCGTATCTTCTGTTGGATGTCGCTGGAGCCGTGGCCTTCCTCGCCGAGTTCGTGGTACTCGTAGTCGTCGCCTTCCTCGAATCCGGCGTCATCGAGGGCGTCGCGGAAGATGCGGGCTTGGCTGACGGGGACGCGGCGGTCGTTGACGCCGTGAATCATCAGGAGCGGCGAGTCGAGGTTCTCGACGTACTCGACGGGGCTGCGTTCGCGGTAGAGGTCTTCGTTCTCGTCGGGCGTGCCGAGGTACTTCTCCATCAGTTCGGTCTGGAAGTGCGGCATGGTGTTCTCGAACATGTCGAAGAGGTCGGTGACGCCGACCCACGCCACGCCGGCGGCGTAGAGTTCGGGATACTGGACCATCTGCCAGTACGCCGAATACCCGCCGTACGACCCGCCCATCACGGCGACGCGGTCTTCGTCGATCCAGTCTTCGTCGCGGAGGAGGCGTGCGCCCGCGGCGATGTCCTCCTGTTCGCCGCCGCCCCAGTCGGAGAGGAGGCGTTCCGCGAACTCGCGACCCCTGCCCGACGACCCCCGGTAGTTCACGTGGAGGACGGAGTATCCCCGGGAGAGGAGGAACTGGTCGTAGAGGTTGAACGACCGGAAGTCCTGTGCGCGCGGGCCGCCGTGGACGTGGACGATACCGGGACTCGGGCGTTCGCCGGAGTCGTACCGAATCGCGCCGATGTCCAGTCCGTCGTGCGACTCGAAGCGGAAGTAGTCGGCGTCGACGAACGTGTCCGGGTCGATGTCTCCATAGGCGGGTTCGATGAGCGTCTCCGTCTCGCCGGTTTCGAGGTCGTACGCGAGGAGCGCGGCGCGCTCCGACGGCGTGGTCTGACTGAGGAGCACTCGCTCGTCTCCGAGGAAGGGACTGCTCGCGAACGCCGCGACCCCGGTGGGGAGGTCGAACGTCTCGCGGTCGCCGGAGTCGACGTCGTAGACGACGGGACTGATGGCGGCGTCCTCGACGCGGAGCGCGAGGAAGCGGTCGCCGTCGTCGGTGAACCCGACGGGGCGTTCGTCGGCGTCGAGGTCGCCGTACCACGTCACGTCCCCGGACTCGAAGTCGTAGACGCCGCAGCGCGAGAAGTCGTTCGTGTTGTCGGAGACGAGGAGGGTGTCGCCGTCGGGACCGAACTCGCTCGGACTCGCTTCGGCGCCAGTCTCTCCGATTTCGAGGTTCTCAGGCCGCTTCTCGTCGAGGTCGACGACGAACACGTCTTGGTTGTCGAAGTCGTCGGACTCGTTGGTGCTGTACGCGGCGCGTTCGCAGGCGGGGTCGAGGACGCCGCCGCCCGCGGCCCGGTCGTGGTCCGTGAGTTTCTCCGTCTCGTCCGATTCGAGGTCGTGGACGTAGAGGTTCATCTGGCCGCCCGCGGTGCCGCCGAGCAGGAGGGTGCGTTCGTCCTCGCCGACGTCGGTGAGGGAGAGCTGGCCGTCCATCGAGACGACCGTTTCGACCCCGCCGTCGCGGTCTATCGCGTGGATGTCGTTTTGCTCGTTGCCGCCGTCGTCCATGTGGAAGTAGACGCGTTCGCCGTCCGCGCTCCACGACACCGGCCAGCGGGCGTTCCGCGGCACGTCGCCGTCGCTCAACTGTTCGCGTTCGCCCGTCTCGGGGTCGAGGAGGTGGAGTTCGTTTCGGCCGGATTCGTCGTAGTAGACCGCGACGGCGTCGCCGTCGGGGGAGGCGGCCGGATGGTGGAAGCTCGGGAGGCTCGCGAGGTCCTCTATCGGCAGGGATTCTGTCACGTATTCGACTTCTCGTCCGCTGCCTTGAATGCTTCCAGAACGCGATTTCGTTTAGATTTTTTATACGAACGCGCGGCCCCAGCGCTCTTTTCTCCGGGCCGAAAACTCCGGGGTATGCGAGAAGGAGACACGCCCGTTCCGGTCGAGGAAGGAGAGGAGTACGTCGTGGACGTCGAGGACATCGGCGACGAGGGCGACGGTATCGCTCACGTCGAGGACTTCGTGGTGTTGGTGCCGGATGGCGAGATGGGTGAACGGGCGCGCGTCCGCATCGAGAACGTCGAACCCGGGTTCGGCGTGGCGGAGGTGCTGGAGCACGAAACCGGCGCCGACTAGCACGACCCACGTGAACGTGTAACACGAATTCGGGCGCGTCGCGCGCTCAGACGCCGGTCTGTCGCTCCGGCTGGACAACTTTTATATAGAAGGACAATCAATCATTCGAGTGACTATGGCGCAGCAACAGCGAATGCAGGGTCAGCCTATGATCATCATGGGCGACGATGCCCAGCGCGTAAAGGACAAGGACGCGCAGGAACACAACATCTCCGCGGCGCGTGCCGTCGCGGACGCCGTTCGCTCGACCCTCGGGCCGAAGGGCATGGACAAGATGCTCGTCGACTCGATGGGTGACGTCACCATCACGAACGACGGCGTCACCATCCTCGAGGAGATGGACATCGACAACCCGACGGCCGAGATGATCGTCGAGGTCGCCGAGACACAGGAGGACGAGGCCGGTGACGGCACGACGACCGCCGTCGCCATCGCGGGCGAACTCCTCAAGGAAGCGGAAGACCTCCTCGAACAGGACATCCACCCGACGGCCATCATCAAGGGGTACAACCAGGCCGCGGAGAAGGCCCGGGAGGAAGTCGACAACATCGCGGTCTCCGTCGACCCCGACGACGAGGAACTCATCCGCTCCGTCGCCGAGACCTCGATGACGGGTAAGGGCGCGGAACTCGACAAGGAACTCCTCAGCGGGCTCCTCTACGAAGCGCTCAACCACGTCTCCGTCGACGCCGACGACGGCTCCACGGTCGTGGACGTCGCGAACATCAACATCGAGACGCAGAAGGGGCGCGCCGTCGGCGAGTCCGAGCTCCTCAAGGGCGCGGCTATCGACAAGGACCCCGTCGTCGACTCGATGCCCACTGAGTTCGAGGACGCGGACACCCTCCTCCTCAACGAAGCCATCGAAGTCGAGGAAGCGAACGCCGACACCTCGGTGAGCATCGAGAGCCCCGACCAGCTCCAGAACTTCCTCGACCAGGAGGAAAAACAGCTCCGCGAGAAAGTCGACAAAATCGTCGAATCCGGTGCTGACGTCGTCTTCTGCCAGAAGGGCATCGACGACATGGCCCAGCACTTCCTCGCGAAGGAAGGCATCCTCGCGGTCCGCCGCGTGAAGAAGTCCGACGTCGGCTTCCTGAAGAACGTCCTCGGCGGCAGCGTCGTCCAGGACATCGACAGCCTCACCGCGGCCGACCTCGGTCACGGCAGCGTCCGCCGCGACGAGGAGGACGAACTGTTCTACGTCGAGGGCCTCGACGACGAGTCCCACGGCGTCACGCTCCTCCTCCGCGGCAGTACGGACCACGTCGTGGACGAACTCGAACGCGGCGTCACGGACGCGCTCGACGTCGCCGCCCAGACCATCACGGACGGCCGCGTCCTCCCCGGCGGCGGCGCCATCGAAGTCGAACTCGCGGACCGCCTGCGCTCCTACGCTGACTCCGTCAGCGGCCGCGAGCAGCTCGCAGTCGAGTCCTTCGCGAACGCGCTCGAACTCATCCCGCGCGTCCTCGCCGAGAACGCGGGCCTCGACCCCATCGACATCCTCGTGGACCTCCGCGCGGCCCACGAGTCCGGCGACCAGAACACGGGTCTGAACGTCCTCACGGGCGACCTCGAAGACACCTACGAGGCCGGTGTCGTCGAACCCGCGCACGCCAAAGAGCAGGCGCTCAGTAGCGCCACCGAGGCCGCGAACCTCGTGCTCAAGATCGACGACATCATCTCCGCCGGCGACCTCTCCACCGACAAAGGTGACGACGAGGGCGGCGCTGGCGGCATGGGCGGCATGGGCGGTATGGGCGGCATGGGCGGCGCGATGTAGAAACCGGCCAACGCCTCACCCCCACCGTCGACCCGCGTTCGCATCGACTTCGACCGAACTTCTCCCGTTTTTCAGACCGCGTAGCGACAGAAAACGCGCAGTGTGTGGTCTTACGATTCGTCGTCGAGGTCGAGTTCGAACTGTTCGTGTTCGGCGGCGGCGTTGAGGACGACGCTCGTGCTGGATTCCTTGATGTCGACGTCGCCGAGCAAGGTCTTGATGAGTTGGTTCATGTCGTCGGTGTCCCGGAACTTCCCGACGGCGACGATGTCGTAGTCGCCCGTGACCTCGTACACCGAAATCATCTGTTTGTGGGTGCGCATCCGGTCGGTGATGTCGGGGAGGCTGTTCCCCTCGACCTTGAGTTGGAGGACGGCGGTGACGTCGTAGCCGAGGCGGTCGTAGTTCACGACGGGCGTGTACCCCTCGATGACACCGGCTTCCTCCAAGTCCTTGAGGTGGTTGGAGACGGTGGTCACCGAGACGTCGAGTTCGTCGGCGAGACTACGGAGGCTGGCGCGGCCGTCGCCGAGGAGGGAGTTGATGAGTTTCGCATCGAGGTTTTCGTACGTCATCAGTTCTCCCTACCCACCCAGGGCATTATAATTTTACGAATGTCCAGTTTACTTGTGCCAGGCGGGAATTGCGCGGACCGGTACTGCTAATATAGTGGCTGGATTCTAACTTACTGTCTAAACCAATGACGAACGGGAACCCTGCACCTGACGGCGGACTGAGCGAGACGGAACAGGCCGTCCTCGAAGAAATCGAGGAGAAGAACGTCGACTTCCTCCGACTCCAGTTCACCGACATTCTCGGTACTGTGAAGAACGTCTCCGTTCCCGCCGACCAGGCGGAGAAGGCCTTCACGGACGGTATCTACTTCGACGGCTCCAGCATCGAAGGGTTCGTCCGCATTCAGGAGTCCGACATGCGCTTGAAGCCGGACCCCGAGACGTTCGCCGTTCTGCCGTGGCGGGACCTCGAGGACGGCGCGTCCGCTCGCCTCATCTGCGACGTCATCAACACGTCGACGGGTGAGCCGTTCGAGGGGGACCCGCGCCGCGTCCTGAAGAACGTCCTCGAACGCGCCGAAGACATGGGCTACACGGTCAACGCCGCGCCGGAACCCGAGTTCTTCCTGTTCGAGGAGGACGAGCGGGGTCGCGCGACGACCGAACTCTCGGACTTCGGCGGCTACTTCGACCTCGCGCCGAAGGACCCTGCCTCCGACGTCCGTCGCGACATCATCCGCGGGCTGGAGTCGATGGGCTTCGAAATCGAGGCGTCCCACCACGAGGTCGCCGAATCCCAGCACGAGATCAACTTCGAGTACGACGACGCCCTCCGCACCGCCGACAACGTCGCTACCTTCCGCACGGTCGTCCGCGCCATCGCCGCCGAACACGACCTGCACGCGACCTTCATGCCGAAACCCATCGCGAACATCAACGGCTCCGGCATGCACACGCACTTCTCGCTGTTCGAGGACGGCGAGAACGCGTTCCACGACGAGGACGACGACTTCAACCTCTCGACGGTCGCCCACCAGTTCCTCGCGGGCATCCTCGAACACGCGCCCGCCATCACGGCCATCTCGAACCCGACCGTGAACTCCTACAAACGCCTCGTCCCCGGCTACGAAGCGCCGGTGTACGTCGCGTGGTCCGACCGGAACCGCTCCGCGCTCATTCGGAAACCCGCGGCGCGCATCCCCGCGGCGTCCCGCATCGAAGCGCGCTTCCCCGACCCCTCGTGTAACCCGTATCTCGCGTTCGCGGCGCTCATCAACGCGGGTCTCGACGGGATCGAGAAGGGGCTCGAAGCACCCGACCCGGTCCGCGAGAACATCTACGAGTTCGACGAGGAGAAGCGCAAAGAACACGGTATCGAGACGCTCCCGTCGAACCTCGGCGAGGCCGTCGACGCGCTCGAGGCCGACGAGGTCGTCAAAGACTCGCTCGGCGAGCACATCACGGACAAGTTCATCGAGGCCAAACGCGAAGAGCAGACAGGCTACCGCATTCAGGTCTCCGAGTGGGAGATCGAGAAGTACCTCGAAACGTTCTGAGCGCGCGCCGGCACCCACACCACGCCGATTCCTGTTATTGTACCGCCGACGAGCGCGAGCGCCGGCGCTGCGTCGAGCACTACCGGAAGTCCCGCGGGTGCGGCGAGCACCGCGAGTACGACCACGTACCGTCGGGAGAGCGGGTTCCACGTCCCGTCCGTTCGCGTCCACGCGGCCAGTGCGCCGGCCGCGATACCCGTCGTCGCACCCGCATCCACCGTCCAGGCGATTGCGAGCGCCGCGACGCCCACGACCACCGCGAGCGCGAGCGCGTTTCTGACGTCCGTTCGGGATGCGCGGAGCGCGACCCACGCGTAGGCGCTCCCGACGAGCACGCCGGCGAGCACGTCTACGAGGTAGTGGACGCCGAGCAGGAGGCGGGTCGCGGCGACCCCACCGACGACGACGCCGGCGACGGTGAACCGCGTTCGGCGCGTCCACGGGTACGCGACGGCGGCGAGACTCCCGTAGAACGCGGCGGACCCGGTCGCGTGACCGCTCGGGAAGCCGTAGCCGTCGGTGACGATGCGCGCGACGGCGGGCGGCGGGCGGGCGGCCGCGAACCAGTGTTTCAGGACGACGACGAGCGCGAGCGCGCCGACAGTCACCGCGAGTACGCGCGCGGCGTCACGACTCGATAGCAGGCGCGGCGCGCCGAACCAGTAGACAATCGGTGCGGCGGCGAGCACGACGGCGGGGTCGCCGAAGTGCGTGAGAACGACGAGAACCGGAACGAGGAAGTCAGGAACCGCGTTCGAGACGGCGGTCGTGACGCCGTAACTCCTCGTCACCGTTTTTCGCGCACCCAGTCGAGTACGCGGCCGGGCGCGCCGAGCGCGGACGCTCCCGCGCCGAACAACACCATCAGCGTGTAGAGGCCGAGCGTCGACAGCCAGACGACGACCATCGCGAGTATCGCCCACCCGCCGGAGAGGAAGTAGAACGCGCCGAGCGTCATCAGCGTCCCGTAGAGGAGGACGAGGTAGGGCCCCCAGCCGCGGGCGTGATTGCTGCGCGCGCGCTTTCTCACGTAGGCTTCGAGGTCCGCTTCGAGTTCGTCCTTCGAGACCGTTTTCTCGTCGAGTTCAGTTCGGAGGGCGCGAACCTCGGTGCCGAGGTCGGCGATGTCGGGCGCGGCGTCCGGGCGACTCACGTCTTCTTCGGCGTCGACTTCGTCGGTTCGTCCCGCGAGCACGGCGTTGAGTACCGCCCCGACCATAATAATCGTGCCGCCAAAGTAGAGGACTGTGACGAGGAGTAACGCGGCACCGAGGATGCCGTACACCTGGTACTTTCCGGCGAGTGGGGCGTACGCGCGGAAGATTCCGGTGATGACCGTCCAGCCGAACGCGGCGAACACGGTTCCGGGGACGGCCTCGGCCGGGCCGAGTTCGACGTCGGGGAAGATGTAGTACATCGGGTAAAAGCACAGCGAGAGCGTGACGACCAGCAGGACGAACGCGATGACGTCGACGAGCGCACCGTGAGCGAAGAACCCGGCGACGGCGGCGGCGACCCCTGCGGCGACGACGCCGACCGCTATCGCGCCGAGGACGAGCACGCCGTCTCTGAGCTGGTGGCCGATCGAGCGCGTGTCGGTTGCGCCGTACACTTGCGCGAACGCCACGTCCAGTCCGCGGAACAGTTTGAGGCCGGACCACGCGAGCACGACGAGTGACGCGACCGTCGCGCCGCTCCGGCCGGACGCGCTCTCGAGGGCGTTCCGAACGGTGGCTTCTCCTTCGGCGGTGAGGAGCGACCCGACTACGTCGACCGCTTGCTGGCCGAGTTCGCCCGCGCCAACGAGCGACGCGGCGGAGAGCGCGAGCAGGAGGAGAGGGATGATGGAGACGAACCCGTAGTAGGCGACGGCGGCCGCGAGGAACGTCACCTGGTCCTCTTTCGCCTCGCCGGCGACGGCGCGGAGGACGCTAAGAGTAGAGCTGAGTCGTGACACGCCTTCGTGTTCGCGGGCCGCGAGGAAAAAGGCCTACGGGGCGCACTCGCGCAACTCGGCGATGGACGCGTCCGTCTTGAACGTCGTGCCGCCGTAGTGCGCGCGAGACGCCGCGAACCCGGCGTCTCGAACGGCGTCGAGGAAGTCGTCCATCCCGACCGCGGGTTCGCTCCAGCGCTTGTAGAGTTTGTGCTGGTCGTAGTGCGTCGGTTCGTGGACTTCGCCCGCGATGGTGTCGAGGAGTTTCCGCGCGCGCTTCGCGCTCCCCATCCCGTCCGTAATCTCCGCGCGCACGTCGCGCACGAAGTCGGCGTCGTGGGCGGGGCCGAGCCATATCGGGCCGGCGGTCTGGACGCCTTCGCCGCAGTGCGAACACGACTTCGGCGGGTTCGGAATCAACCCTCGTTCGGTCTCTCGGTGGAGGCAGGCCTCGCAGTGATGGACGAACCCGAGTTCGTCGATAGCCGCGTTGGCGTCGGTGGCGCGGTGGTCGAGTTCGAGGTAGGTGCGGACGTAGTGGTCGCTCACGTGACTCAGAATCGGCTGCACGCCGACGTCGTAGCGCGCCGCGGTGCGCGCGAGCGCCGACAAGAGCACGCGAAGCCCCATCTCTGCGTGGTACTCCGTGTTTCTCGGTACCGTGGAGTACTTGCGGACGCCGGACTCGAAGTGCGCGCCGCAGAGCGGGGCGGTGTCGGTCGCCGTAATGCAGACGAGGTCGCGGGCGTTCGCGAACGCCGCGTCCGCGAACGGAATCGGCGTGCCGAACGGGTCGACGTCCACCACGTCGAAGTAGGTGTCGTGGTCGTGGAGCACGGCGTTCGCGTCCTGTCGCACCACGTCTCCCTCCAAGTCGTTTCGCGCCAGATTCTCCCGCGCGAGTTCCACGGCGTCCGGGTCGAGGTCGGCGAGCGTGACGTCCCAGCCGTCGTTCGCGGCGCGAATCCCCCGAATCCCGCTCGCGGCGGTCGCGTCGAAGTAGGAGTCGGCGCGCGGTTCGCGCTCGCCGTACGCGCGGAGCGCGGCTATCGTGATGTCGCGGTTCAACTCCTGGCCGGGGTTGAAGAACACGCCCTCCGCCGCGCCCTCGCCGCCGCCGGACTCGGCTTCGACTTCGACAGAGACGCCGCCCTCCTCTACTCGCATACGCGGAGGAGGGCGGGAACGCAAAAAAGCGCCGCGATTACCCGACCGTCGTCGCGCGCTCCACGACGTCCTCGCCGTACCGCTCTTCGAGTTCGTCGTGCTGGTCGGGCCGGTTCTCGTAGACGTCCTGGAACAGCGTGATGGGGGTCTTTGCGGCCTGATAGGTCGCTTCGTCCCACATCCGGTCGGCTTCGATGTCGATGGTCACGCCGTCGATTTCGAGCGTCGCGGACTGCGTCATCGCGATCGCGCCCGTGCCGGCTTCCTTGGCGACCTCGAACTCTTCCATGGAGTCGACGATGTCGTCCATGCTCGGGACGTACGATGTGCGGAGGGTGAACTCCTCGCGGAGTTCGTCCTCGTCCATCTCGCGTTCGGTCCCGTCGATGCGCACCTGGTAGGTGCCGCCGCCGTCGTCGATGGCGATGTCGTCGCCGCGATAGACGTACCGGCCGCCGTCGAAGTCGAGTTCGGTCTCGCCGTCGCCGGTGTCGAGCAGCCAGCCGCCGTGCTGGGGCGGCAGCGGTTCGGTGTTCGCTTCCACGACCTGTCCGGGCGTGAGCGACCAGATACCAGTCATGCCCTTCGCGCGGTTCTCGCGCATGCGCTCGCGGTAGCCCGCGGTGTCCCGGATGTCGTCGTAGGGGCCGTCCACGGCGATGCAGCCGGACGCGCTCGCGCCCCGCGACGTGTTGTGGCGCAACTCGGGCCACTCCGGGAGTTCGCCGGTCGGCGTCATCCCGCGCATGTCCTTGGTGTAGTCGACCTCTCCGTCGACGAGGAGGAACAACCTCTCTAAGTTGTTCGACGGCCGTCCCATCTCCGCGCGGAGGTCCTTCATCGCGAGTTCGGCCTCGCCGGATTCGACGATGACGGACATGGCGAGGCTGCCGGGTTCGAGGCCGTGTTCGGTCTCGACGAGGGTGATGGCCTCGTCGGCCTTCTTCCAGTCGTCGATGTCGCCGACCTCGGGGATCACGAACCCGTCGATGTGCTCGACCGCGCCGCCGTCGGGGTCCGCGATTTCGAGCATGTGCTGGAGGCCGCTGTACCGCGCGTCGGGACGGTCGCGGTGCCAGACGACCCGGGGGTGGATTTCGCCCGGGAACTCGCTCCCGTGTTCGGAGACGACGTCCACGACGTTCCGCGCGCCCTCGTCGCGCATGGAGGGCGCGGTGGCGTCCTCGTTGTCCGGCACCCACACGTCGGGGGCCTCCATCCCCCGCAGCTGGGCGGCGCGGCGGAGCATCTTCGCGGAGTCGTCCTCTCCGTCCACCGCCGTCGGGGACGTGAAGAACGTTCGGACGAACTCGCGGTCGTGCCGTCGCTCAGTCATCGTCCTCCGCGGTGATGGGGTCGGCTTCGTCCTCGGAGTAGCCCTCGGACTCCTCGATGCGCCGGCGGGCCTCGGGGTCGAACTGCGTCTCGATGTCCTGATAGCGCGACACCAGCGACATCTCGTGGTGGGACTCGGTTTCGTGGCCGAGGTAGCGGTCTTCGAGGTCGAACTGGGCCTTCTCGGCGTTCTCCTCGATGTTCTTCATGTCCTCGAAGACGGCGTGCGCGCCCGAGTGCAGGCCGTAGAGCGTGATGAAGATGTACTTGTAGCCGAGATTACCGAGTTCCTCGAACGTCAGCGGGTCGTCCTGCTCGCTCCACGCGAACGAGGAGGAGTAGTTGAAGGCGAGGTCGAGGTCGGGATGCGTCTCGTGAATCGTCTCGGCGTAGTTCACCGCGTCCTCCCGACTCGGGTCCGGCATCTCCGGCCAGACGAGGTCGACGCCCGCGTCGGCGTAGATGCGACCGCGTTCGAGGTGTTCCTCCCAGTCGCCGTTCGCGGAGCCGTACGCGTCGGTCCGCGCGATGATGACGGTGTCCTCGGACTGCTTCGCGTCCACCGCGGCCTCGAAGCGCGCCTGAGCCTTCTCGCGGGAGACGATTTCCTTGCCGGCGATGTGGCCGCAGCGCTTCGGCGTCGTCTGGTCTTCGATGTGGATGGCGGCGACACCGGCCTTCTCGTACTCGCGCACCGCGCGCCGGACGTTGTGGGTGCCGCCGTAGCCCGTGTCGCAGTCCGCGACCACTGGTAACTCGGTGGCGTCGACGATTCGCTTCGCGTTCTCGACCATCTCCGTCATCGAGACCATCTCGAGGTCGGGGAAGCCGAACTGACCGAGGACGGTGGAGTAACCGCTCATGTACGCGGCGTCCAATCCGGCGCGCTCGGCGAGCCGAGCGTCGAGAGCGTGATAGATACCGGGCGCGAACGTGTAGGTCTGTGAGTCCAGGAGTTCGCGGAACTCGCGGCCGGCGGGGTTGTCGATGTCGCGGTGCGTGTAGTCGGGGTAGTCTTCACTCATCGGTAGGGATTCGGTGGCTGAGGACGGTTTCGTCGTACTCCTCGCGGGGGTCAGTTTCGTTCGTCAAGTCCGGGACGGCGGCGGTGCCTGTGTTCTCTATGTCGGTGTAGTGTTGCATTGTCGATTGGGCGGGTTCGATTGGCGGGCGGTGCGGCCGGGTGAGCGGTGGTGTACTGCCATTGCAACTCAGAGGGCAACGACCACGACGATAAAGTTAATGATTGATAATGTAATATTGTCTTTGACACAATTAATAATCATTAAGGACTTTGTTTGAGGCGTGTTACCACACCCAACCGAACCCGATAAACCACGCCCCCACCAAACCCGTTTCGTGCCCGACGCGGACGACTGGCGGAAACGCCTCGAAACCGACGGCCGCCTCACCCCCAGCGCCGTCCAAGACATCCTCGCCGCCCACGGCGACCGCGGCCGCCGCGCCATCGAAGCCGTGAGCGAAGGCCGCGTCAAACAATACCTCGACTTCACCGTCGTCGTCGGCCACCACGACGAATACGTCGTCGAAAACGGCGGCTGCCACTGCGACGACTCCACCTACAACATCAACACCGAAGAAGGCCAGCGCTGCTGGCACGCCATCGCCGCCGACATCGCCCGCGCCATCGACGAACTCGACCACCACGACATGTACTACTCGGAAGTCCGGGACTTCCTCTAGCAAGCCCTCGGCCCGGCGCGGAGCGCCGGGCGGACCCCTTGCAGATTCCCAACCCTTGCCGTTGGCGGACGCAAGCGGCGGCCTCCGGCCGCCCGCGGCATCACGCGGTTCGCTTACCGCTCAGCACCGCCCAACACCGCCCGGTACCGCACTCCACCGCACCACTCCGCGCCGCCACGCTCTCAGAGCTGGCGGGACATCCGATGGGTCGCGCCCATCGGGTTCCCGGTTGTGAACCCGGCGCGCTCGTAGAGCCGCTGGGCGCCCCGCTTCCACGCTTCGACGGAGAGCCAGACGTAGTCGACTCCGCGGGTTCGGGCGTGGCCCATGCCGACCGCGAGGAGTTTCGTGCCGATACCCGCGCGCTGGTAGTTCTGGTGGACGAAGATGGCGAGTTCGTGGCCGCGGTCGCCGCCGGGGACGAACATCACGTGCCCGACCACCGCGTCGCCGTGGAGGGCGACGACGTTCACGCCGTCGAGCACGTCTCGCAGCCATTCGCGGACTGCATCGGGGCGGATTGGCGGCGTCCCCTGCGCACGCTGTTCGGGGTCGAAGTCGTCGTACATCGCCGCGAGCGCGTCGAAATCGTCGTCGTAGGCCCGCACGAGGACCTCTCTGCCCTCGTCGTCCTCGAACGTGACCGGCGGCTCCGCCAGCGCGATCCGCTCGCGCGTGAACCTCCCTGCGAGACCGGTGACGGCCTCCCGCACGCGTTCCAGCATCGGACGCTCGTCCGAGACAACTGTGAGCGAGCCACATGAACCTACGCCTCCCTCACCTGAGCGCGTCCGCGAGCGCCTCGACCGGATGCCGGGGGTCATCGCCGCCCGGTCGGTCGCCGAGCTGGGTGCGACACGAGGTTCCGGGCGCGACCACCTCGTCCGGGTCGCTCTCGTCCACTTGCTCGAAGAGGATGGAGCCGATGGCCTGCGAGAGGTCGTAGTGCTCCTCCTCGTAGCCAAAGGAGCCCGCCATCCCGCAGCAACTCGAATCGAGGGGGTCGACCGCGTAGCCCGCCCGGCGCAGGACGCCGACGGCGTGGTGGTCCGCGTTCACGGCTTTCTGGTTGCAGTGGCCGTGGTAGGCGAGCGCGGACTCCACCGGCCGCCAGTCGACGTTCTCGTCCAGCCGGAAGCTGTCGAGGTACTCGCAGACGCCGTAGGCGGCGTCCGCGGCCGCGTCCGCGCCCCCGATTCCGAGGTCGCGATACTCGTCCTGGAACATCACCGCGTCGGAGGGTTCGACGAACACGACGTCCCAGCCGTCTTCGATCTCGGGGCCGAGCACGTCGACGTTCTTCCGCGCCGCGGCCGCCGCGTCGTCCAGGAACCCCTTCGAGTACGCGGCGCGCCCGCTGTCGGTCACGCCCTCCGCGAGGCGGACGTGAACGCCCGCGGCTTCGAGCACGCGGACAGCCGCCAGTCCGACTTCGGGATGGCTGTAGTTCGTGTACGTGTCCGGGAACAACAGCGCCTTGCGCTCCGCGTCCGCCTCGCTGACCGCGGGCGTCCGGTCCTCCATCCGGTCGCGGAGCGTCGTCCGCTCGAACGTCGGGAGTTCGCGGTCGGGCGCGATGCCGAGCGCCGCGCCGAGCGCCTTCCGTGCGCCCGGGAGGTTCGGGAGCCAGTTCGACACCGGCGCGAGCGCGCTCCCGATTTTCGAGACCGTCTCGACGTTCGCGAACAACCGCGAGCGGAGACTCGCGCCCCGCGTCTGGTGGCGTTCGTGCGTCACCTCGGCTTTCAGTTTCGCCATGTCCACGCCCGTCGGACAGTCCGACTTGCAGGCCTTACAGCCGACGCAGAGCCCGAGCACTTCCTCCTCGAACCGCTCCGAGTGTACTTCGTTCTCGTCCAGTTCGCCGCTGATGGCGGCCCGAAGGAGGTTCGCGCGGCCCCGCGTGGTCTGTATCTCCTCGCCGGACGCCCGATAGGTCGGACACATCGCGTCGGTGTCCGTCTGACGACAGGTCCCGCAGCCGTTGCAGAGCTCCACGAGGTGTTCGAACCCGCCTTCGTCCTCGAAATCGAGCGCGGTCTGGCGCTCAATCGTCTGGTAGTCCGCGCCGTACCGGAGGTGCTCGCGCATGTCCGTCGGGTTCTCGTCCTCGAAGACGACCTTCCCCGGGTTCATCCGCCACTCCGGGTCGGCGGCCGATTTCACGCCCTTGAACGCCGCCCAGAGGTCGGGGCCGTACATCTTCGGGTTGAACTCGGTGCGCGCGAGGCCGTCGCCGTGTTCGCCCGAGAACGACCCGTGGTGCTCTAAGACGAGGTCCGTCACGTCGTCCGCGATGGAGCGCATCGTCTCGATGTCATCGCCGTCCTTGAGGTTGAGAATGGGTCGGATGTGGAGGGTGCCAGCGCCCGCGTGCGCGAAGTACGCCGCAGACGTCCCGTGGTTCTCCAGTACGTTCTGGAAGCTCTCGACGTACTCCGCGAGTTCGTCCGGCGGCACCGTCGCGTCCTCGATGAACGGGTACGGCTTCGGGTCGCCGTCGAGACTCATCAGGAGGGGGATGGCGGCCTTCCGGAGTTTCCACAGGCGGTCTTGCTCCTCGTCCGAATACGCCTCGATGGCGTCGAACGCCTCGCCTTCGGCGACGAAGTGCGCGGTGGTCTCCGTGACGGCGTCCGCGAAGTCGTCGACGAGTTCCGAGTCGAACTCGAGCATGAGCGCGGCCGCCGCGTCCTCCGGGATGGGTTCGACGTACTCCGCGAACTCCACGGACTCCCGGGCGAGCCGGAACACCTCGTCGTCCATCAACTCCACCGCGCTCACGTCGTACTCGAGGGATTCGGGGACGGCGCGCATCGCCGCGACGAGGTCGTCGAAGCAGTAGAGGACGAGCGCCGTCGACTCCGGCTTCGACACCAGTCCCACGGTCGCCTCCACCACGACGCCCAGACTCCCCTCCGCGCCCACGAACAGTTTCGAGAGGTTGACGCAGCGCTCGCCATCCTCGTTCTCGTAGATGACTCGGTCGAGGTTGTAGCCGGAGACGTTGCGCTTCAGGTTCGAATACCGCGTCTCTATCTCTCCCTCGTTCTCCTCGACGGCCGCCCGCACCGTGCGGTAGAGGTCGGCTTCGAGCGAGTCGCCGGACGACACCTCCTCGTACTCGGGCGAGTCGAGGACGATTTCGCGCGTCTCGATGACGGAGCCGTCCGCGAGCACGACACGGAGGCGTTCGGTGTACGCGTCGGTGATGCCGTAGCGGACGGAGTGCGCGCCCGTGGAGTTGTTCCCGATGCCGCCGCCGACGGTCGCGCGGTTCGAGGACGCCGGGTCGGGCGCGAACTTCAGGCCGTGGTCGGCGAGCGCGTCGTCGAGGTCGTCCTGCACGACGCCGGGTTGGACGGTCGCAGTCTTCGAATCGGGGTCCACGTCCACCACGTCGTCCATGTGGCGGCTGAGGTCGAGGACGACGCACCCGGGGCCGACCGCTTGCCCGGCGAGCGACGACCCTGCGCCGCGGGGGAGAACCGGGACGTCGTGGGCCGCGGCGACCTGTACCGCCGCCCGCACGTCCGCGACATCTCGCGGGCAGACGGCGCCCGCGGGGCGGGCCTGATAGATGCTCCCGTCGGTCGCGTACAGGAGTTGGGCGTACTCGTCGAACAGCACCTCGCCGTCGACGCGTTCGCGGAGCGCGTCCGCGAGCGCCGCGTACTCCGCGACGTCCTCGTGTTCGAGGCCGAGCGCGTCGACGGACACCGGGTCGTTCTCGACTGCCATTGGTATCACTTCACGTACTACACGAAAAAGCATGAGGGACGGGACGAAGATTCGCCGCCCCGAATCATCACGTTCAGGTGCGCCCTCCTGTTTCGAGTACGAGTGGACAGTCGTCACCGCTATCCCGCGCTCTACCTCGTGTTCTTCGCCGCGTTCAGCGGTTTCGCCGCGTTCCGGAACGTCCTCCTCTCCGAGATGGGGATGTCCGGGTTCCAGATGGGACTCGTCGGCACCGTGATGGTCGTCGCGGGCGTCGTCGTTCAACCGCTCTGGGGTTTCCTCGCGGACTACACGCGCTCCCCGGCGCGCGTCCTCGTCGTCGCCGCCGCAGTCTCCGCCGTCGCCCTCCTCGCGTACCCGCTCGGCGCGAGCATGCCCGGCGACGCCTTCCTCCTCGTCGCCGCCGGCACCGCCGTCTTCTCGATGGGTCGCGCACCGATCGTTCCGCTCGCGAACGCGCTCGTCCTCCGGCACGGCTTCGACTACGGCTACGCCCGGAGTTTCGGCTCGCTCTCCTTCGGCGCGAGCGTTCTCGTCGTCGGGTTCGTGCTCGCGTACACCACCACCCTGCTCGTCGTCTATTTCTACATCGCGGGAATGGTCGTGTTCGTCGCGCTCGCCGTCGGCATCCCCGACGACACCGACTCGGTGTTCGCGGGCGACCTCGGGACGCGCGCCCTCGGCCTCCTCGGTCGGCGCGACTTCCAGGTCGTGTTGCTCGCGGCGTTCCTCCTCGGGGTCGTCGCGCGCTCCGGCGACGCGTTCTTCTCCGTCTACATGCGCGCCGTCGGTCTCGGCGACGGTTACACGGGCGCGGCGTGGGCGGTCAAAACCGTCGCCGAGACCGTCCTCTTCCTCTCCGTCGGCCGCGTCGCGCTCTCCTACGGCAGCCTCGTCTCCATCGGCGGCCTCGGTTTCGCCGCCGGCTACGCCGCTCTCGCCGCCTCACCCACGCTCGCCGCCGTCATGCTCGGGAACGTCGGCCTCGGCGTCGGCATCGCCCTGCTCTACTTCGCGCTCGTCAACCTCGCCCACGAGTCCGCACCCGACGGCCTCCACTCCACGGCACAGACGCTCCTCACGAGCGTCGGCGTCGGCGCGGGCGGCGCGCTCGGACAGGCCGTCGCGGGGTGGCTCGTCGACGCGGTCGGCGTCCAAGACATGTTCTTCTACCTCGCCGCAGCGGCCGTCGTCCTCGCCGCCACCGGACTCGCGGTCCGCGCCGTCACCGGCCGGGGCGCGACGACCGCTTAGTCCTCCACGAGCCACGACAGCGGCTCCGGGTCGCCGTCGGGGTGTGCGACCGACTCGTCCGCCACCCGGAACCCGCAGGACTCGTAGAACGACACCAGCCCCTCGCGCGCGAGCAGGGAGAGCGTCACGTCCCCGAGACGGGGATGCTCCCGGACCGCCTCGACGAGTTCACGACCGACGCCGTTCCCCCGCACGTCTTCCGCCACTATCACGTCGTACACCATCGCGTAGAACGTGTAATCCGTGAGCACGCGCGCCGCCGCCACCGGCTCCCCCGCGGACCGAAGCAGGACGGTTTCGTCCGTGTTCCGGAGCGCCCGCCGCACGTCCGCTTCCTCGCGGTCCGCCCACCACTCGTACTCCCGATAGAGCGAACACAACTCCGCCGCGCTCGCGCCGTACTCGACCGACACCATACCACCGCATCCCTCGCTATCGCGTAAAAACCTATCCCGGGTGTGTGAGGTGAGTACACGGAGAACGGAGGTTAGCGTATTCCGCGGACGCTACGCGTCTGCATCGGCACAGATGTCGACGAAGTTCCGGAGAATCGTCAGCCCCGTCTCCCCGGATTTCTCGGGGTGGAACTGGGTGCCGAAGACGTTCCCCGCTTCGTTCGCGACGATGGATGCGAACTCGATTTCGTACTCGGTGGTGGCGACGACGTTCTCCGCGTTCTCGGGTTCGGCGTAGTAGGAGTGGACGAAGTAGGCGTACTCCCCGTCGACGCCGTCGACGAGCGGGTGGTCGCGTTTCACGTCGAGTTCGTTCCAGCCCATGTGCGGGACTTTCTGGCCCTGGCTGAACCGGACGTTCTGGCCGGGGATGAGACCGAGTCCGTCGACGTCGCCCTCGCCTTCGTGTTCTGCTTCCTCGCTGCCTTCGAGGAGCATCTGCATCCCGAGGCAGATGCCGAACAGCGGGGTGCCCGAGTCGGCGACGTCGAGGAGGGTGTCGCGGAACGGGCCCGCGTTCTCCATGCCCTCACTGAACGCGCCGACGCCGGGGAGGACGACGCCGTCCGCGTCCCGAATCGCGTCCGTATCCTCCGTGACGGTGACGTCCGCGCCCGCGCGTTCGAGGCCGCGCGTGACGCTGCGGAGGTTCCCGAGTCCGTAGTCCACGACGACGACCGACGCGGTCGCCTGTCGCTGGGCGTCCGTGGTGCTCATGTCGCACTCTACGCCCACCCTCCGCAAGTGGCTTTCCCTGCAGGTGGATGTTAGTAGTCCTCGAACGTCGCCTGCCCGCCCGAGACGCCCGCGATGGTCGCGGCTTTCTCGATGGTGGACTCGAACGTCTCCTCCTGACTCCGGTCGTAGAGCGTCGCCGCCGGATGCACGCAGATGAGGACGTCGCGGCGTTCGTCACCGAGTTCGACAGTCTCGACGCTGCCCGCTTCGCTCGTCACCGCCACGTCCCGGCCCAGCAAGTGTTCGCTCGGCACTTTCCCGAGCGTCACGACGACCTCGGGGTCGATGCTGTTCAGTTCGTGTTCGAGGTATGGCCGACAGTTCGCGAGTTCCTCTTTCCCGGGGTCGCGGTTGTTCGGCGGTCGACACCGCACGCAGTTCGTGATGCGCACCTGCTTCCGCGGGAGACCGTGGTCGCCGAGCGCTTTGTCGAGGACGTCGCCACTCCGCCCGACGAACGGCGTGCCCTCCCGGTCTTCCTGTTCGCCGGGGGCTTCGCCGACGAACACCACGTCCGCGTCCGCGGGCCCGGTGCCGTTGACGATGCGCGACCGACTCTCCACGAGGTCGGCACACCGCGTGCAGGCTGTGACGTCGAGGCCGTCCATGTTCTCCATACCTCGGGCGTCGGCGCGCGCCGGGTTAATCGGTACGGTCTGTCACGTAGTCGTCGGCCGCTCGCGCCGCGAGTCGCGCCACCCGGAGCGGTTCGGGTCGCCCGCCCTCCGGCGTGTACGCGCGCACCACGCTCGCGGGGTCGTCGCACCTGACCGCGCGCACGAACACGCGTTCGTTGTTCACGTCGACCGGCGTCCGCGACGGCTGACTTCGGTAGGTGTCGAGTCGCGCTCCGGGGTCGTCGAACTCGCGCGAGAGCGCGTCTTCGAGGCCGGGGCTCTCCTCGAACGAGACGGAGAGCACGGGGCGGTCGGTGGCGTCGTGAATCGCGTGGAGGTCGAGGACGTTGAACCACGCGGGCGCGATGCCGGAGACCAGGAGATACCGGACGTCCGGGCGGTCGAGGTCGCGCCAGAGACGCAGTATCGACTCGGTGGCGTCCGTCCCGCCGACCGTACAGTCGGTGAAAGAAAAACCGTCCACACTTCGGTTCGCGCGCACCACCGCGGCCGCGAGCGTCGACCGGTCTCCCGTGTAGGATTCCGCGACGCCGAGCGCTCGCGTGCCGGGTTTCACTCCTTGATGTCTTTGAGTTTGTCGAGGAGTTCGTCGTTCGACGCCTCGATTTCGTACTCCACGCGACCGTCGTGGGTGTGTTCGCCGGTGGTCACGCTCTCCCCTGATTGGTCGTCCGAATCGAAGTTCTGGTTCTCCTGTTCGGACTCGTCGTAACTACCGAAACCCATGGGTGTAAATACGAGGGTCGGGCCCTAAAGTTCACCGCCTCTTTTGAGTCTCCCGACCTATCTACGCGTATGGAAGTCACGACAGTCACGGCGGACGCGGAGACGTTCACCTGCAACGCCTACCTCGCGCTCACGGGGACGCCGACGCTCGTGGACGCGGGCGCGATGGCGGGCGTCGAGGACGTGGTGCGCGAACAGACCGACGAATTGGACCGCGTGGTCCTCACGCACCAGCACGGCGACCACGTGGCCGAACTCGACGCGATAGTCGAGGCGTTCGACCCGGACGTCTACGCCTACGCGCCGCACGAACACCGGACGCACGAACTCGACGACGGCGACGAGGTGACTATCGGGAACGAGTCGTTCGAGGCGGTGTACACGCCCGGGCACGCGGACGACCACCTCGCGTTCGTCTCCGAGGCGACGCTGTTCTCCGGCGACGTCGTGGTCCACGACGACGGCGCGTTCGAGGGCGGGAGTTTCGGTCGGACGGACATGGCCGGGCAGAGTCGGGAGGAACTCATCGAGAGCATCGACCGCCTCCTCTCGCGGATGCCCGACGGCGTCGAACACATGTACAGCGGGCACGGCAGCGTCTTCCACGGCGACGTTCGCGCGGTCGTAGAGCGCGCGCTGGAGCGCGCGGAACGCCGCGAACCCAAGTATCCGGACGACTAACCCGTCGCCTTCTCCACATCCCCCGTCGTGTGCCGCCACCACAAACAATAACATTAGACGAGTCTAATTCTTACATAGCCTATGTCGAATCGTCTGCGGTACCTCCGGGAGCTCGCGTCCTACATGGGCCCCGGATTCCTCATCTCCGTCGCGTACATGGACCCCGGGAACTGGGCGACGAACATCTCCGGCGGCGCGAAGTTCGGCACCGCCCTCCTCTGGATCATCGTCCTCGCGTCGGCCATGGCGATGGGCATCCAGATCATCGCGGCGAAACTCGGCATCGCCACCGGGAAAGGAATCGCCCAACTCTGCCGGGAACGCCTCCCCCAGCCCGTCGTCTACGTCCTCTGGGCCGCCGCGGAGCTCGCGATGATAGCCACCGACATGGCCGAAATCATCGGCGCGGCCATCGGATTCAGCCTCATCTTCGGCATCCCGCTCCCCGCCGGCGCGGTGCTCGCGGGTATCTCCAGCTTCGCGCTCCTCGGCGTCCGCTCCGCCTACAAACGGGGATATCGCGCCATCGAGTTCGCCATCATGGCGCTCGTCGCGGTCATCGCGCTCGCGTTCGTCTTCGAGGTCTTCCTCGCGAAACCCGACCCCGCGAACGTCGCGGCCGGCCTCGCCCCCGGGATACCGAACGCGAGCGCGCTCTACGTCGGCATCGGCATCCTCGGTGCGACCGTGATGCCCCACTCCGTCTACCTCCACCCCTACATCGTGCAGGACCGCCGCAAACGCCTCGTCGCGGAGTCCGGTGACACGGAGGACGTCCACCGTCGCCACTTCCGCTTCGAATCCGTCGACACGGTCGTCGCGCTGTTCGGCGCGATGTTCGTCAACGCCGCGATGCTCGTCGTCGCCGCCGCGGCGCTCACCGGCACCGGCATCGAGACGCTCGAAGAAGCCTACGTCACGCTAGACGGCGTGTTCGGCGGGCAGGCGAGTCTCGCGTTCGGCGTCGCGCTCATCGCCGCCGGGCTCTCGTCCTCGCTCGTGGCGACGATGGCCGGTCAGACCGTGATGGACGGCTTCCTCGACTGGAACGTCTCCGTCTGGATACGGCGCTCGGTCACGCTCGTCCCGAGCATCGTCGTCGTCGCACTCGGGTTCGAACCGACCAGCATCCTCGTCGCCAGTCAGGTCGCGCTCTCCTTCGAACTCCCGTTCGTCCTCATCCCCCTCCTCTACTTCACGCGCGAGGAGGGCCTGATGGGGTCGTTCGTCAACCGCGAATCCACCACTGGCGTCCTCGGCGTCGTCATCGCGCTCATCGTCGTGCTCAACGTCTGGCTCCTCTACACGACGGTTTGGTAGCACACCTCAAAGTCGTTTTTAGTGACAGTCTCCGTCCTCCAGAGTATGCCCGGCAGACCCTTCGTCTCCGGCGACCGCGTCGACCTCTGCGCAGTCAGCGAGGAGGACGTCGACTTCCTTCGCGACACGGTGGACGACCCGGCCGTCTGGCCGACCATCGCCGCGCGCACGCCCACCACCGAGAAGCAAGAGCGCGAGTGGTACGAGGAACGCGCGAGCGCCGACGACGGTGGCGTGAACTTCGTCGTCGCCGCCGACGGCGAGTCGGTGGGAACCGTCGGCGTCCACGGCGTCGACGACGTGAACGGGAGCGCCGAACTCGGCATCTTCCTCGCCGAGGAGTTCTGGGGCGAAGGCTACGGCACCGAAGCCGCCCGCCTCGCCACCACGTACGCCTTCGACCAGCACCGCCGCCACCGCGTCACCGCCCGCGTCTTCGAGGGGAACGAGGGCTCCATCCGCATCTGGGAGAAACTCGGCTACGAGTTAGAGGGCGTCCACCGCGACGAAGTGTTCGTCGACGGCACGTACACGGACGTCCGCTACTACTCCGTCCTCGAAGACGAATGGGACGGCTGAGAGCGTTCCTTAACGCTTAAACACGTCGCCGCCGAACCCGGCGTATGAGCAAACGAATCTCCATCGAAGAACGCCTCCTCGGCAAACAGGTCTGCATGCGCTGCAACGCCCGCAACCCTGAAGGCGCGGAACACTGTCGCAAGTGCGGCTACTCGAAGCTCCGCCCGAAAGCCCGCGAACGCCGCGCGGTCTAACCTGCACTTCTCTCACCGTCTCTCCGCCGGACAGCCGCGGCTCTCACCCGCCACCCGACGCGCCGTCTTCCGCCGCGAGGTAGTCCTCCTGCACCTCGACGACCTCCGTCGAATCCGCACACTCGCTATACCTCCGCAGCGGTTCCTCGTTCAACTCGAGGAACGTGTGCCCCCAGTTGAACTTCGACAGAATCCGCTCCGCGTGTTCGCGCTCACCGAGAATGCAGAGCGCGCCCGCGAAGGCCTCCACCGTGTTGAGCTGGAACGGCTTCCCGTAATTCACGGGGTTCGCCGCCACCAGAAACGGGAGCGCGCGATGCTCGCCCGCCATCTCGAACATCGCCCGACCCGCCGTCTCCCACGAACAATCCAGCGCCACGAGATTCGAATACTCCGCATCGGCCGGGGAGAGCGCCGTGTCCGCGTGCGGATTCAGAACCAACCCGAACGGCGTCGCCCGCGCGGACCGATGTAACTCCGCCAAATCGAAGCGCGCGAGCTTCCGCGCCGTACACTTCTTCGGGTCGTCGTCTCCCTCGTACCGCACGTGTAAATCCACTACAAGACGTTTTGGGAGTTGGCGAGTAAAAGGAACTCGCTCACTCCGTTCCCTGTTCCGTTGGTCCTGTGTCGTCCTCGGAAGCCCCGGCGTTCTCGGGTCGGGCGGCTCGTTGCGCTTCTCGGCCTCAGTCGGGGCGGAGCTCCTCCCTGTTCACGCTCGCTCCGCTCGCGTGAACTCAGGCCTGCGGTGCTTACGTCGTCGGGCTTCCCCGAGAACGCCGCCCCTTCCAATCCCACCTCCCATTCCGTCCGCCCGCCGCCACCGGCCTGCACGCCCGAACCGCCGACCACCCTCCGCACGCCGACTGTTCGGGTTCGTCCCGCGGTTTCTTCACGTTCGGTCGCGCAGTCGTGGGTATGGACGCCGAGGCGCTCGCGCAGGAGTACTACGAGTCGATAGACGCGGGTGAGTACGACCGACTGCGGGCGGTTCTGGGTCCCGAGTTCACGCACGTGCGGCCGGACCGAACGTTCGACGGGCGCGAGGAGTTCGTGTCGTTCATGCGGGACGACCGGCCGCGGACCGACACCCGGCACGTCGTGGACGCGATGTACGACGGCGCGGCGGGCGTGGCGGCGCGCGGCCGCCTCCTCGCCGAAGATGGGCCGTTGTTCGCGTTCGTGGACGCGTTCGACGTCGAGGACGGAGAAATCGTGGAGATTCGGACGTACGTCGACTAGTTCTCGGTGTCCGCGTCGCCCGCGCCGAGCGCCGATTCGCCGACTTTCTCGGTGCCCTCAATGACTTCCTGTCCGCCCATGTACGGCTGGAGGGCGTCGGGAACGTCCACGGTTCCGTCGTCGTTCTGGTAGTATTCGAGGATGGCGACGACGACGCGGGGGACGGCGACCCCCGACCCGTTCAGGGTGTGGATGTACTCCGCGCTCTCGTGGCGTTCCGGTCTGTATCGGATGCCGGCGCGTCGCGCCTGGAAGTCCTCGAAGTTCGACACTGACGAGACTTCGAGCCAGCGGCCGCCCTGTTCGGGGCCGTCTTCCATGTCGTCGCCGGGCGCCCACACCTCGATGTCGTACTTCTTCGCCTGCGTGAACCCGAGGTCGCCCGTGCACATCTCCAGAATCCGATAGGGGAGTTCGAGGCGCTGGAGGACCTCTTCGGCTTCCGCGACGAGTTGGTCGAAGCGCTCGTAGGACTCCTCGGGTTCCACGAAGTTCACGAGTTCGACCTTGTTGAACTGGTGGACGCGAACGATTCCTCGGGTTTCGGTGCCGTGTTCGCCTGCTTCGCGGCGGAAGTTCGGACTGTACGCCTGATGCTTGAGCGGGAGGTCCTCCTTGAGGAGGATTTCGTCCCGGTACATGTTCGTCACGGGGACCTCGGCGGTCGGGAGGAGCCACAGGTCGTCGTCGTCGTACTGGGCTTCGTTTTTCTCGCCCACTCGGTAGGCGTCGTCGACGAACTTCGGGAACTGCCCCGTCCCCCGCATCGACGCCGAATTCACGGGAATCGGCGGGAACACGTCCACGTAGTCCTGCTCGCGGTGAACGTCGAGGAAGAACTGGATCAGGGCGTGTTCGAGTCTCGCACCCGCGCCCTTCGCGAAGTAGAACCCGCCGCCCGAGACTTTCGCGCCGCGCTCGAAGTCGAGAATATCGAGTTCTTCGCCGATGTCGTAGTGCGGAATCACGTCGTCGGGCAACTCGCGAAGGTCGTCGAACCCCTCGCGGCGTCGCTCGACGTTCTCCTCCTCCGTCGCGCCGCGCGGGACGTCCTCGTGCGGAATCTGGGGCAGTTCGAGCAAACGGGATTCGAGTTCGTCTTCGAGTTCGTCCGCGCGGTCTTCGACTTCCTCGATTCGCGCCTTCAGTTCGCCCGACCGCTCGATGGCTTCTTCGGCCTCCTCGTCTTTGCCTTCCTGTTTGAGTTGGCCGATCTTCGAACTGACCTCGTTTCGTTCGTGCCGTAGGTTGTCGCCCTCCGCTTTGAGGTCGCGCCACTCCTCGTCTATCTCGAGGATTCGGTCCAAATCCACGTCGACGCCCTTCGCGTCGAGGGCGTCCCGCACCGTCTCGGGGTTCTCCCGGACGAACTGTCGGCTGAGCATACCTCCGGGTTCTCCCGCGCCCGCCTAAATCGTGTCGGGTTCGGTATCAACGCTTAACGCCTCTCGTTTCCGAGTACCGGTATGGAACCCGGCGACGTCGCGCCCGTCGAATCGTACCCCGATACGTACTACGTGGACACGGGCATGTACGCCACCGCGGAGTACGGGTCGGTCTTCATCATCGACGCCGAGCGCCCGGCGATGATAGACACGGGCATCGGCACGAACCACCAGTACCTCCTCGACGCACTCGACGAAATCGGCATCGCGCGCGACGAACTCGAAGTCATCGCGCCGACGCACGTCCACCTCGACCACGCGGGCGGCGCGGGCTACCTCGCGGAGGAGTGCCCGAACGCGGACGTCTACATCCACGAAATCGGCGCACCACACCTCGTCGACCCCAGTCGTCTGGTGGAGGGGACGAAGCGCGCCGTCGGCGGACAGTGGCAGCACTACGTCGAACCGAAACCCGTTCCCGAAGACCGCATCGTGGAACTCTCGGGCGGGAACGAGATCGACCTCGGGGACCGCGTGCTGGACGTGATTCACGCGCCCGGCCACGCCCCCCATCAGGTGGTGTTCCACGACGCGGACGCAGGCGGCGTGTTCACCGCGGACGCGACCGGTATCTACGTCCCGAAACTCGACGTCGTGCGGGAGACGACGCCGCCACCGAACTTCGACTACGAGCAGTGTCTCGCGGACGTCGAGACCATTCGCGACCTCGAACCCGAGACGCTGATGTACGGCCACTTCGGCCCGTACAGCGGCGACGTGGACGCGAAACTCGAAGAGTACGAGGACGTGCTCGACGACTGGGTCGACACCGTCGCGGCCGCCCTCGACGAGTACGGCGACGCGGACGCCGCGGCCGAGTATCTCGCGGAGAACGCGGGGATGGCGGACCTCTGGGGGACCGAGAAGGCCCACGAGGAAACGAAGATGAACGCGCGTGGCGTTCTCAGGTACCTTAAACAGTCTCGCGACTGACTCTCCGACCATGAGTTGGAAGGAGGCGGAGGCGGCCTACGAGGACGCGGTGGTCGGCGAGGACACGCTCCCCGAGCTGTTCGAGTCCGCGGCTGCCCGCCACGAGAACCGGCCCGCGCAGGGCTACAAGGGCGGCGTCAACGACCGCTCGCTCGCGCCCGACGTCGTGCCCGCCGCGGCGGCCGGTGAGTTCCACGACATCTCCTACGACCGGATGCGGACCATCGTTCGCTTCCTCGCCGCGGGGTTCCGCGACCTCGGGGTCACCGCGGGCGACCGCGTCGGCGTGTTCGCCCACACGCGAATGGAGTGGGCGCAGACCGACTTCGCGCTCCTCGCGGCCGGCGGTGTCGTCACCACGGTCTACCCGAGTTCGAGCGAGCGCCAGGTCACGCACTTGCTCGGCGACTCCGGCGCGATGGGCGTCGTCGTGGAGAACGAAGAACTCGCCCAGCGCGTGCTCTCCGTGGAGGACGACCTCGACACCGAGTGGGTGGTCGTGATGGACGACCACGGCATCGAGCGCGACGACGTGCACACGCTCGCGGACGTGTACGACCGCGGGAGCGAGGTGTTCGACGGAGACGAGTACGAATCGTGGCTGGACGCGCGCTCGCCCACAGACCTCGCGAGCCTCATCTACACGTCCGGCACCACCGGGAAACCGAAGGGCGTGGAGTTGACGCACGCGAACTTCCGCGCGAACGTCAATCAGTGTCGCAAGCGGTTCGGGCCGCGACCGGACAAGGGCGACCTCCCCGTCATCGACGAGACGAGCCGTCTGGTGTCGTACCTCCCGCTCTCGCACGTCTTCGAACGGCTCGCGGGCCACTTCCTGATGTTCGGGAGCGGCGCGCACGTCTGTTACGCCGAATCCCCCGACACCCTCCAGGAGGACATGACGCTCGTGGAACCGACGACGGGGACGAGCGTCCCGCGCGTGTACGAGAAACTGTACGACGCGGTGCGCGACCAGGCGTCCGGGTCGTCCGCGCGCGAACGCATCTTCGAGTGGGCGGTGGACGTCGCCCGCGACCACCACGACGCCGACGACCCCGGCCTCCTCCTCTCAGCGAAGCACGCGCTCGCCGACCGGATCGTCTACTCGCAAGTGAGAGAAGCGCTCGGCGGCGAAATCGACTACTTCATCAGTGGCGGTGGGAGTCTCGACCCTGGACTGGCGAAAGTCTTCCACGGAATGGGGTTGCCGATGCTCGAAGGCTACGGCCTCACCGAGACCAGCCCCGTCATCTCCGTGAACCCCCCAGAAGCGCCGAAAGTCGGGACCATCGGCAGCCCTGTCGTGGACACCGACGTTCGCATCGACGAGTCCGTCGCCGCGCCCGAACAGCGCGAGCGCGCGGACGGCACCGCGGGTGAACTCCTCGTGAAGGGTCCACAGGTGTTCTCGGGCTACTGGAACCTCTCCGAGGCGACCGAAGAGTCGTTCACCGACGAGGGATACTTCCGAACCGGTGACGTGGTGGACCTCCGGTCTGACGGCTACATCGAGTTCCTGGAGCGCGCGAAACAGATACTCACGCTCTCGACGGGCAAGAACGTCGCGCCCGGCCCCATCGAGGACGCGTTCGCGCAGTCGCCGCTCGTCTCGCAGTGCATGGTCATCGGCGACGACCGGAAGTTCGTGAGCGCGCTCGTCGTCCCGAACGTCGAACACGTTCGGAAGTGGGGCGAAAACGAGACGGTCGACCTCCCCGAGTCGGACGACGCGCTCTGTCGCGACGATCGGGTTCGTGACCGCATCCAGCGCGAAATCGACCAGGTGAACGAGGGTTTCGAGGACTACGAGACCATCAAGACGTTCAGACTGGTCCCGGAGGAGTTCACCGAGGAAAACGACATGCTCACCCCGACGATGAAGAAGAAACGCCGGAACATCCTCGCGAAGTACGGCGACCTCGTCGACGAGATGTACTAACGGGTTTCACGCCGGGATTACCCCGACTGCGCTGCATCGACCGGTCGTCGACTACAATCGCCGCCTTTTATCCTGTCTCGCTTCTAACTCGGGGATAGTGTCCGGGTCTGAGATAATCCCTCTCGTGGCCGCGATTATCGCGCTCGGTGTCGGTTCGCAGATACTGTCGGACCGATATCGCGTGCCGAGCGTGCTGTTTCTCATTTCGGCCGGTATCGTGATGGGGCCCGAGGTCGCTGGACTGGTGCGACCGAGCGCGTTCGGACTGGAGGCGCTGTCGGCCATCGTCGGCCTGTCGGTGGCTATCATCGTCTTCGAGGGCGCGTTCCACCTGAAAGTGGACAAACTGCGGGAGGCACCGGGTGAGACGCTGCGACTGGTGACGCTCGGCGCGACCGTGTCGCTCGTGGGGACGGCGGTGGCCGTCCACTACCTGCTCGGCGCGGCGTGGGACCTCTCGTTCCTCATCGGCGCGCTGCTCGTCGCGACCGGTCCCACCGTCATCACGCCGATTCTCGAAGTCGTCCCCGTCCGCGACCGCGTGGCTGCGGCGATGGAGACCGAGGGCGTGGTGAACGACGTGACGGCGGCAATCCTCGCCATCGTCATGTTCGAAATCGTGAACCCCGGTCATTCGAGCATCGGCGTGGTGGAGTCGTTCACCGCGCGGCTCGGTATCGGCGTCGCCATCGGCTTCCTCGTCGCCGCCATCGTCTGGTACGTCCTCCGGCACATCGACCTCTCTCCCGGCGGCGCGGTCCAGAACGCCCGACTGCTCGTCCTCGCGGGCGCGCTCGTGTCGTACGCGGCGGCCGACTACCTCCGCCCGGAAGCGGGTATCGCGGCCGTCGCGACCGCGGGCGTCCTCCTCGGGAACGCGGACCTCCCCTACGAGGAGGAGATAGAGACGTTCAAGGGCGACATCACGCTCATCGTCCTCTCGTTCGTCTTCATCGCGCTCGCCGCCCTCCTCTCGTTCGAAGACCTCCTCCGTCTCGGGATTCCCGGAATCGCGGTCGCGGTGCTCATCGCCGGCGTCATCCGCCCCATCGGCGTGTTCGCCGCGACGCTCGGCGACCGGTTCACGGTCCCGGAGCGCGCGTTCATCAGCTTCGTCGGCCCTCGCGGCATCATCCCCGCGTCCGTCGCGACCCTCTTCGCGGTGCAGTTACAGGCAGCCGGCGACCCCTACGTGTCGCAGGCGAGCACGCTCGTCGGCGTCGTCTTCCTCGTCATCCTCCTCACCGTCGTCTTCGAGGGCGGACCGGCGAGACAGATAGCGGAACTACTCGACATCATACCCATGCGCGTCATCATCGTCGGCGGCGGCACCGTCGGTCGAGCGCTCGCGGAGCGCTTAGAAGACCGCGGTGAGAACGTCGTCATCGTCGAATCGGACGAATCGAACACGGAAACCGCCCGCAGTCGGGGGTTCACCGTCCATCAGGGCGACGGTACTGACACGGACGCCCTCCGGAAAGCCGGGATGGAGAACGCGAAAATCGTCGTCGCCGCCACCGGGGACGACGACGTGAACCTCCTCGTCAGCCAGCTCGCGGAGTCGAAGTTCGACGTGGAGACCATCATCGCCCGCGCGAACAACCCCAACAACGTGGACGCGTTCGAGGACCTCGGCGTTCGCACGGTGTCCAGCGCCATGGCGACCGCGTGGGGTATCGACAACCTCATCGAGCGCCCCGCGCTCGCGAACTGGATGACCGAAATCGGACGGAGCGGCGACGTCCAGGAGATAGAGGTCACCGCGGAGTCGCTCGTCGGGCGGACCATCGACGAACTGGACGAGGAACTCCCGAACGGCTGCATCCTCGCGCTCGTCGGGCGGAACGGCGAGAACCAGGTGCCCGCCCCCGACTTCACACTCCAGATGGGCGACCACCTCACCTTCCTCGGCCGGAAGGAGGCCGTTCGCGAGGCGCTCGAACTCTGTCACCCGCGGGACTGACCCATAGATTTACGTCGCGGCCGTCTCCTTTTCCCGTAGTCGTGTCTTCTGACGAACACGAATCGGTCGCGCGAACACTCGCCCAAATCACCGAAGGCGACCGCCTCCACGTCCAGACCGACCGGGACGCGTTCGCCGCCGTCGCCACCCAGACGCATACAGACGACGCCGACGTCCGCGTGACCGTCGTCCCCACCGAAGGCGACGACTGGATAGAACTCCGTGCCATCCACAACCGCGACGACTGGCAGACCGCCGTCTACCGCCTCCAATACCCGGACGACGACTGGACGAAACACGGCACCCTCCACGACGTCACCATCGACGAGTGAAAAACACACGCGGAAACCGCTCCTCGCAAAAAGCTACGCTCAAACTGTCCCGCTCCTCCGGCGCGGTGAAACCCTCGCTTCGCTCGGGTATATCGGACTACCGTTCGAACGTAATCGCCGCGCCCTGCCCGAAGCCGACGCAGAGCGTTGCGAGTCCTTTGTCCGCGTCGCGTTTTTCCATCTCGTGGACGAGCGTGACTGGGAGGCGTGCGCCGGACGCTCCCAGGGGATGGCCGATGGCGATTGCGCCGCCGTTGACGTTGAACTTGTCGTCGTCGACGCCGAGTTCGCGCTTCGAGTAGAGCGTCTGGGACGCGAACGCCTCGTTCAGTTCCACGAGGTCGAACTCGTCGATGCTCTCGCCCGTTCGTTCGAGGAGTCCTTTGGTCGCGGGGACCGGACCGATACCCATGACGGTCGGGTCGACGCCGGCGACGTTGTTGTCGCCGATGCGCGCGATGATTTCGAGGCCGTGGTCGTTCGCGAACTCCTCGGTCGTGACGAGCGTCGCCGCCGCCCCGTCCGAAATCTGGCTCGCGTTCCCGGGCGTCACCGACCCGTCGCTCTTGAACACCGTGGGCAGCCCGGACAGCGTCTCCATGTCCGTGTTCCGGCGGATGCCCTCGTCCTCGTCGACGAGACCGTCCTCGGTCTCGACGGGGACGATTTCGTCGTCGAACCGACCGGAGTCGGTCGCGTCCGCCGCGCGCTGGTGGCTGCGGAGCGCGTACTCGTCCTGTTCCTCCCGGCTCACGTCGTACGTCTCCGCGACCTTCTCCGCGGTCATCCCCATCTGGAGTTCGGGGACGTTGTACATCTCCGCGAGTTTCGGGTGGAGGTGGTTGTACGAGTCGCCGCCCATCGGCACGCGACTCATCGACTCCACGCCGCCCGCGATGATGGCGTCCCGCTGGCCCGCGCGAACCGCGTCGGCCGCGCTGATGACGGCCTGCATCGAGGACGCACACCAGCGATTGATGGACGTCGCGGGCGTGTTCTCCCCGAGTTCCGAGAGGAGTGCGATGACGCGCGCGACGTTGTTGTCCTGTTCGCCGCGCTGCTGGGCGACGCCCCACATCAGGTCGTCGATGCTGTCCGCACCGAGACCCGTCTCGTCGAGAATGTGGTCGATGAGCGTCACCGAGAGGTCCTCGCTACGCGTGTCCGCGAACACGCCGTCCTCCTTGCCCTGTGGCGTTCGGACGGCCTTCGCGATGACTGGCGTGGGCATATCTGCCATACCCGCACTCACAGCCAAAGCGCCTTAAGAGTGTCACAACGGGCCGCACGTTCTGGTTCGTTTGTTCGCGGTCGTCGGTCCCGCGCGCTACTCCGACGACGGCCGACTGTACGCTCGCGAGAAGTACGCGATGAGGGGGACGCCGACCGCGGTCGGCCACAGCCACGCCGCGACGCCGAGTGCGCTCGTCAAATTCACGGCGGAGACCGCGCTCACGGTCGCGACGAACGCGCCGAGCATCCGCTGGAGGTGGGCGACCGTCCACTCGCCCGTCGTGTCCGCCGCCCGGAACTCCCGCACGTCGAGGACGCCGAACCCGACGCCGATAGCGCCGAAGACGCCCATCACCATCCCGAACGAGTCCCCGGAAACGAGCCTGAGCGCTCCCCAGCCGCCGAGGCCGAGACACGCGACGACGACGGCAGCGGCCGCGGTCCAGTCGACGGCTCGTGCGCCGTCTGCCGGTCGTTTCCGCGAGAGCGCGCGATACCCGGAGAACGCGAGGTAGCCGCTGAACACCGCGACCAGGGCGAGGAACACCCGGAACGCGCTCGGAGCGACCGCGAGCAACACGAACACCGTGGCGACCACCACCGCCATCGACGCCACGAACACCCGCCCCGACTGGCGGTGTCGCCGACCGCCCTTCGTCGTCGCCAGCGCGCCGAACCCGGCCGCGAGCGCGACGACGCCCGCCGCGATGTGGAGCCAGAGCGTCCACTCCTCGACTGTCGCCATACGGGTCGGTTGCCAACCGGTCCGATAAAGGTTCGGTCGGCCGTCTCCCGGCGGCGAACGCCGTTCGGTCGCGAGCGCGCGTCGTCGGAGAGGACAAACGGTTTATCCGGGGGTGCGCTACCCGTGCTCATGCGTCGGTTGCCCCGCATGCGTCGGTCCCTCCGCCGCCCCCTCCCCGCGCTCCTCGCCGTGAGCGTGTTCGCGCTCGCCGCCCGCCTCGTCTGGCTCGGCCACCGGGTCGCCCATCAGGACGAGGCGCGGGTGGCGGACTGGATTCTCCAGTACATGCGCCTCGGCACGTGGGAGTACAGACCGATAATTCACGGTCCCTTCCTCCCGCACGTCAACGGCGTCGTCTTCGACGTCCTCGGCCCGTCCGACTTCACGATGCGTCTCGTCCCCGCGCTGTTCGGCGCGCTCCTCCCGCTCGCCGCGCTCCTCTACCGCACCCGGTTACGGGACGACGAGACCATCGCGCTCGGCCTGCTGCTCGCCGCGAACCCGATTTTGCTCTACTACAGTCGGTTCATGCGCAACGACCTGATGCTCGCCGCGACGATGTTCGTCGCGCTCGGGTGTTTCGTCCGCGCGTGGGACACGAAGCGAGTGCGCTGGCTTCCGGTTGGCGCGTTCGCGTTCGGCCTCGGGTTCACGATGAAGGAGAACGCGCTCCTCTACCCCGTCGCGTGGCTCGGCGCGCTCCTCCTCGTCGCGGACGCCCGCCTCGTCACCGGCGAACGCGGCTGGGTCGCTCGCGTCATCGGCGGCGCGAAAGCGGTGTACGCGTGGCTCGTCGGCCTCTACGACGTCGCCCTCGGAGACCGTTCGGGGAGCGTCTCAACTCACGTTCGCGCGGGCGCGCTCGCCGCCTACCGTAACCCCGTCGTCCGGTACGTCCCGCTCGCGCTCCTGCTCGTCCTCGAATCGCTCGTCGTCGTCGTGCTCTTTTACGCGCCGAAACCCGACCTCTGGACGGCGCTCTCCGGCGGCCGCCCGCTCTGGCCCGTCCTCCGCGAGGCGACGTACGGCGTCTGGATGGAGTTCACGGGCACGTGGACGGGCACCGGGATGCACTCGCACTCGACGGTCCAGTTCCTCGGGCAACTCCTCGAAATCACCATCGCCGGCGCGCCCGCACTGTTCCCGCTCGCGCTCGCCGGGTTCGTCTACGACCGCTACGCGAACTCGTCGCCCCGCGACATCGTCTCGCTCTGCGCGTTCTGGGGGCTCGCGTCCCTGTTCGGGTACGCCGCCATCACGGACATCCTCGCGGGCTGGACGGCGATCCACTCGGTCGTCCCGCTCGCCGTCCCCGCGGCCGTCGCGCTCGCGCTCGTCTACCGGGCAGCTCGCGACGCGCTCGCGACGAACAAACCCGCGCTCGCCGCCGGCGCGGTCACCGCACTCGTCCTCACCGCGGGCGCTGTCGGCGCTGTCGGCGTCGGGGCCGCCTACGGCTACGACCAGTCTACCGAGAATCCGCTCGTCCAGTACGCCCAACCCGGCGGCGACATGAAACCCGTCCTCGCCGACATCCACGCGGTCTCCGATGCGAACGACGGCGTCGACGTGCTGTTCTACGGCGACACCTACTACAGCTCCGCCGACACCCACTACTTCAACATCGACGACTGGGACGACCCGGACGACGTCGGCGGCGCGTACCCCGGTTGGTTCGCGCGCCTCCCGCTCCCGTGGTATCTCGACCAGTACGGCTCGAACGTCACGAGCGTGGAGACGGCCTCCGACGTTCCCGAGAACCCGCCACCCGTCGTCATCACGGTCGACCGCGACGAGGACGGCCTCTCGGACCGGCTCGACGGCTACGACCGGTACGTCTATCCGCGCTACCTCACCGACGGCCACGGGAACATGGTCATCTACGTCGAGCGGTCCGCGATTCCGTCGGAAGACTGAACACGCACCCGGCGAAACGCCGGGATAGATGGCACTCCTCCAGCACGCCGCGTTCCTCCTCGTGTTCGTCGGAACGCTCGCGTTCTTCTCGTGGCTCGACGTCGCGAACGTCCGGTACGGCGAGCACCGCCTCCGCGAGCGCGCCGACTGGGTGAGCGAACGCTTCGACGCGGACCCGGACGAGATAGCCGACTACGACCGCGCGAAGACCGGCGTCTCGCTCCTCGAAACGTGGACCACGCTCTTACTCGTCCTCGTCGTCCTCTACTCGGGACTGTTCGCGGACGCCGTGTCCGCGCTGCAGTCCACGGGCCTCCCCATGGTGGCGCAGGGCGCGGTCTTCTTCGCGGGCGCGGTCGTCCTGCTCTCGCTCGCGACGACGCCGTTTTCGGCGTACTCGACGTTCGTCGTGGAGGACCTGTTCGACTTCAACGAACAGACTCCCCGACTGTTCGTCCGCGACCTCCTCGTCTCGCTCGCCGTCTCCATCGTCCTCGTCGGCGGCCTGTCCGCTGCGCTGCTCTGGATAATCGACACACTCCCCGGTCTCTGGGCGGTCGGCGGACTCGCGCTCTTCGTCGTCTTCTCGCTCGCGATGCAGGTCGTCTACCCGCGCGTCATCGCGCCGCTGTTCAACGACTTCACGCCCATCGAGGAGGGCGACCTCCGCGAGGCCGTCGAAGCTGTCTTCTCTCGCGCGGGCTTCGAGTGCGACCAACTCTACGAGATGGACGCGAGTCGCCGGTCGTCGAAGACGAACGCGTACTTCATCGGGTTCGGCCGGACGAAGCGCGTCGTCCTCTTCGACACGCTCGTCGACGAGATGAGCCTCGACGAAGTGCAAGCCGTCCTCGCGCACGAACTCGCACACTGGCGCGAGAACCACGTCTGGAAGCTCATGGCCGCCTCGTTCGTCCAAATTGGAGTTCTGCTCGCCGCCGCACAGTACCTCACCGCGACCGGATGGCTCTATTCGATGTTCGGCGTTCCTGCCGACGCGACGTACGCGGGTCTTGCGCTCGCGCTCCTCTGGCTGTTCCCGCTCCTCCAGTGGCTGTCGCCCGTCACGAACCAGTTTTCTCTCGCGTTCGAGCGCGAAGCGGACGACTTCGGCGCGAAAATCGCGGGCACGCGCTCGATGGTCACCGCGCTCCAGACGCTCGGCGGCGAGAACCTCGCGAACCCCTTCCCCCACCCGCTCTACGAGACCTTCCACTACGACCACCCCCCGATACCGGAACGCATCCGCCGACTCGAAGAAGAGGAGACGGCGAGCGAGGGGGAGGACGGCGCAGCGCCCGCCTGACGTTCCACGGTTTCCACTTCGACGCGAACCACGCGTATCAGCCTGTTCGACACACTGCGTGGCGGGAATTCGAAAGGGGGCGAGCGGTCGTGAGCCGAACCAACGGAAGCACGCGAACGGAGTGAGCGCGCGTGGTTCGAAAGGCACGTCGTGCCTTTCGTCATCACGAAAGACCGGCAACGCCGGTCTTTCGAACGACAGCGAGGTGCAGGCCACGAGCGCGAGCGGGCTTTCGGGTTGTCCGCGTCTCCCGTCCCGTCTCCGGTGCTGCTTCCCTCGAATTCGACTCCACCGTGAACGTCTTATCCACTCGATTCTCACGCCGACGGTCTTAAGCGGGTCGCGCGTCAAATTGATGCGATGAGCGAAAGGGCGCTCGACGTCATTGAATTCCTCCTCACGGCTCGTGTCTACGAGCGCACTCCCGACCTCGACGAGGACGACTTGCCGCCGCGCGTGCGGAGCGCGCTGTGGGAGGGCGAGGGTGTGCCGCGGCCGCCGAAACCGGACGAGGACGCGGTGCGGGAGGCGACTGGTATCGCGGAGCCGTGGGAGGAGATTTCTGGGTTGATGTTCACGGACCGGGACACGTTCTCGGGTCGGTTGAGCTTCGTGGACGACGAGATGGCGTTGAAGTGGTATGGGGAGCGTGCTGACCCCGAGCGTCTCAATCAGAACCCGGCGCTGGCGTACGAGTATCGAGAGCGAGAGGGCGTGGAGTACGAGGTGGCGCGGGAGAACAATCGGCCCGTGCGCGCCGACCCGAAGTGGATAGACGCATTGCTGGAGGAGTTCTTCGACGAGGAGGACGAGGAGATGCTGGACCTCGTGGAGGTCCGTGCGCCCTCCGAGATAGACGTGACGATGGCGGACCTCGTGCTCACGCCCGAACAGGAGGCGGAGGTGGGGAAGGTCGGGAAGGCCATCGAACACCGCGACTTCCTCGCCGAAGTCGGGTTGTACGAGATCGGGAAACTCCTGTTCGTCGGGCCGCCGGGGACGGGGAAGACGTCGACGGCGAAGGCGCTCGCGCACAGCCTCGACCTCCCGTTCGTGGAGGTCAAACTGTCGATGATCACGAGTCAGTACTTGGGTGAGACGGCGAAGAACGTCGACAAGGTGTTCGAAGTGGCGCGTCGGCTCTCGCCCTGCATCCTCTTCATCGACGAGTTCGACTTCGTCGCGAAGACCCGCTCGTCGGACGAGCACGCGGCCATCAAGCGTGCGGTGAACACGCTCCTGAAATCCATCGACGAGATAAGTCTGATTCGGGACGACGTGCTCCTCATCGGCGCGACGAACCACCCGGACGACCTGGACTCGGCGGTGTGGCGGCGCTTCGACGAGATTCTCGCGTTCCCGAACCCCTCGGAGTCGATGCGGGCGGACATCTTGCGTCTCATCACGCGCGACATGGAAATCGACGGGTTCGACCCGGAGGCGCTCGCGGCCGAAACCGAGGGGCTCACGGGGAGCGACCTCCGGCTCGTGATGCGCGAAGCCGTCCTGGAAGCGTTGACCGAGGACCGGACGACGCTCACCCAGCAGGACCTCGTGGACGCCGTCAGCGAGTTCGAGGAGCGCGACCACCTCCGCAACCTCGACAACCTGGAGGACGCGCTCGCGCCGGAGGACGACGGGCACGACCACGATCACGAACACGACGCGGTGCAGACGCCGTAGATGCGCGTTACGCTCCTCGGGACGGGTGACACGACGGGGACGCCGACACCAGGGTGTGACTGTGACACCTGCGAGGCGGCCCGGGAGCGCGGCGTCGAACGCACCCGCTTTTCGGTACACGTGGAGAACGAGGAGACTGGCGAATCCCTCCTCGTCGACGCGAGCCCGGACCTCCGCCAGCAGTTCCTCGAACACGACGTGGCGCTGCCGGACGAGGCGGTGATAACGCACGTGCACTTCGACCACTTGGACGGCCTCGGGAACGCCTACCGGCTCGTGGACGACCTGCCGGTGTACGCGGCGGACGAGACCGACCCCGAGACAGGGCAGTCGGTCGCCGACACCGTTCGCGAGAAGTACGACTACTTGAGCGAGGTGGACGTTCACGACCGCCCGCCGGGCGAGACGTTCCGCGCCGCCGGGTTCGACGTGACGCTCGTCCCCGTCGACCACCCGCCGCTCGTCTGTTACGGCGTCGTCATCGAACAACCCTCGTCGGAGCGAGATGGCGCGGACGGCGCGAAACTCTCCCTCACGGGCGACACGAGCTACGGCCTCCCCGAGAAATCCCGGGACGCCCTCCGGAACCCCGACCTGTTGCTCGCGGACGCAATCGTCCCCGCGTCGCTCTGCGAGTACCACCCGCTCGGCGGGAAACACGAGAACGCGGACGGCATCCCGCGGACGTTCGGCACGAAACACATGACGAAGGAGGGCGCGCTCGCGCTCGCGGACGACCTGAACGCGACGGAGACTCGTCTCGTGCACCTCGCGCACTTCTACCCCGTCGACGAGGCGTTCGACGACCCGCTCGCGGTGGACGGCGAGACGTTCGAAATATAGATTTTTCACGCGACACGTCGACGTCCGCGTATGCCCGGCCCCGTCTTCCTCCGCGGAGATAGTGTAACCCTCCGACCGCCCGAGCGCGACGACCTCGGGTTCGTGAAACGCTGCATGAACGATTCGCGGGTGTGGCGGCCCGCGCTCGACGTGAACCCGACCAACGACGAACAGGTGACGGAGTTCTTCGAGAGCGTTCTCTCGAACGAGTCGGACGTGCACGTGCTCGCGTGCGACGGCGACGACCCGCTCGGAATCCTCTCACTCACAGGGTCGAAGTACGGACCCAGCGAGACGTCGCGCGCCCGCTCGGCGGAACTCGCGTACTGGTTCGCGCCCGAGCACCACGGCGAGGGGTACGCGGGCGACGCCGCCCGCGCGCTCGTCCGGTACGCGTTCGAGGACCGCAACCTCCGCCGCCTCGAAGCGGACGTCGGCGCGTTCAACGACGCCTCGATGGGACTCCTCGAATCGCTCGGGTTCGAACGCGAGGGCACCCGCCGGGAGGCGGCGTGGTACCGCGGCGACTACCACGACATGCACGTCTACGGGCTGCTTCGAAGCGAGTGGGAGTGAGTCACGACCACTTGTCGAGGCCCGACTGGCGGCGTCGCGCGCCCGCATCAGGCTTCCACGGCGTCCGGGTCGCGCGTTCGGAATCGAGGTCGACCTCGACCGGGTCGCCGGGTTCGTAGCCCGAACACTCCGGGCCGCACTCGCTCGCCGCGTCCACCAGCCGGTTCTTGAACGCGCAGTACGGAAGTCCGCCCGCCCCCGCTTCCGCTCCGGATTCGGCGCGCTCGCAGGCGGGCTGGGTGTACGTCCGCCAGCCCTTCCCGTACGCGCGTTCCGCCATCCGCCGACGTTTCGCGCGCTTCTCCGCGCGCGAGCAGACCGCGATGTCGGTCTTCAGTCCCGCTTCGTCCAGAATCTCGACGCCCCAGTCCTCGGGGTCGAGGGCTTCGGGTTCGCGGACGACCTCGATCGGGTCCTCGGAATCGAAGTCCACCCGCCACACGCCGATTTCCGGCGGAATCCGGTTCAGGTGGGCGCGCGTGACGTACGATTCCGTCGCCAGCACGGCTTCGTCCAGCAGGCCCAGTGCGGCGTCGAATCGGAGTTGGGATTCGAGGTCGCCGGGCGTCCCGAGGTCGGGCTTGTTCTCGATTCCCCGAACTCGTCCGAACCAGTCGTCGGGGTAGCGCGCGACCTGGCGGGCGACCCGCTGTCCGTTCTCTCTCCCGAGTTCGAAGAACCCGGCTTCTTCGGCGCGTTCGGCGACCGCGTGAGCGCGCTCGGGCGGCCCGTCGATGGCGTCGGTGACGCGCCGCCACCGCCCGACGCCCACGTCGGCCTCGATGGCTTCCGTGGGAATCTCGTGGGGGGTGAGGTCGGCGCGCTCGTCGAACGCCGGACCGGGTTCCACGACGACGGCGTCGACGATGCGGCCGCCGACGCCGTGGACGCTCGACCCGAGCTGTCGCGAGACCACCCCGTCCTCCCGTTCGAGGTGGGCGCACAGCCGGAGTTCGAACGCGAACTCGCGCATACCAGTTGGTGGACTGGCGCGCCCAAAAGCATCGCGGCGGCGAGTCGGTAACAGTAGGTTTATCAGGCGTTCGGGGCGAAATTCACCCAAGATTACTCAATGGCTCCAAACCATCGACAACCGGAGGTGAACATCGGCTTGGTCGGTCACGTCGACCACGGGAAGACGACGCTCGTGCGGGCGTTGTCCGGCGAATGGACCGACCAACACTCCGAGGAGATGAAGCGCGGTATCTCCATCCGACTCGGGTACGCGGACGCGACGTTCCGCAAGTGCCCGGAGTGTGAGGAACCCGAAGCGTTCACCGTCGCCGAGACGTGTCCCGAACACGACGTCGAGACCGAGGTCTTGCGGACGGTGTCGTTCGTGGACGCGCCCGGCCACGAGACGCTGATGGCGACGATGCTCTCCGGCGCGGCGTTGATGGACGGCGCGGTGCTCGTCGTCTCCGCGAACGAACCCGTCCCCCAACCGCAGACCGAGGAACACCTGATGGCGCTCGACATCATCGGCATCGAGAACGTCGTCATCGCGCAGAACAAGGTCGACCTCGTGGACGCGGAACAGGCGCGGGAGAACTACGAGCAGATTCAGGAGTTCGTCTCCGGGACGGTCGCGGAGGACGCGCCCATCGTGCCCGTGAGCGCCGAACAGGAGATCAACATCGACCTCGTCATCGACGCGATAGAGCGCGAGATTCCGACGCCGGACCGCGACCCGGACGCGCCCCCGGAGATGTTCGTCGCGCGCTCGTTCGACATCAACCGCCCCGGCACGGAGTGGGGCGGCCTGCAGGGCGGCGTCGTCGGCGGCAGTCTCGTCGAGGGCGAACTCGAAGTCGGCGACGAGTTCGAGATTCGGCCCGGCCGCGAAGTCGACGAGGAAGGCCAGACCGAGTGGCGCCCCGTCACCACGGACATCCGGTCGATTCAGGCGGGCGGCGAGATGGTGGATTCCGCGACTCCCGGCGGCCTCTTGGGCGTCGGCACCGGCCTCGACCCGTCGCTGACGAAGGGTGACGCGCTCGCCGGCCAGGTCGCCGGCCACCCGGACGCGCTCCCCCCGGTCTGGGACGAGTTCACGATGAGCGTCGAACTCTTAGACCGCCTCGTCGGCGCGGAAGAAGGTGAGACGGTGGACCCCGTGAACACGGGCGAACCGCTGATGCTCACCGTCGGCACCGCCACCACCGTCGGCGCGGTGACGAGCGCTCGCGACGGCGAGTGCGAGGTCAACCTCAAGCGCCCCGTCTGCGCGAAAGAAGGCTCGAAAATCGCCATCAACCGCCGCGTCGGCGCGCGCTGGCGGCTCATCGGCGTCGGAACGCTGGACGGATGACGCGAGTGGCCGTGGACGCGAACGCGCTGATGATGCCCGTCGAATCCGGCGTCAGACTGTTCGACGAACTCGCCGGTCTCGTTCCGGACTACGAGGCCGTCGTGCCGTCGACAGTCGTCGCCGAACTCGACAAACTCGCCGCGTCGGGCGGTGAGGAAGGACGGGCCGCCAGCGTGGGCGCGGACCTCGCGGCCGACTGCGACACGGTGGAGACCGAAGAATCGTACGCCGACGACGCCATCTACGAACTCGCCACGACCGGCGAGGTCGCGGAAGTCGTCACGAACGACACCCCACTGAGAGAACGCCTGCTCGACGCGGGCGTGCCGGTAATTCATTTAAGGGGTCGGAATCAACTCACACGCACTCAACCATAGATGTACAAGCGAGCACGCCTCACGGACACGGTCGAAGTCCCGCCCGAGCACCTGGCAGACGTCACGCCGGACCTCGTGAAACGCCTCCTCCAAGATAAGTTGGAGGGGCGGATGGACGAAGACCTCGGAAGCATCGTCACCGTCACCGACGTCTACGACATCGGGGATGGAGCAGTCCTCCCGAACCGACCCGGCGTCTACTTCGAAGCCGAGTTCGACGCCCTCGCGTTCGACCCCGAAATGCAGGAAGTCATCGACGGCGAAGTCGTCGAAGTCGTGAACTTCGGGGCGTTCGTCGGTATCGGTCCCGTCGACGGCCTCCTGCACGTCAGTCAGATTTCGGACGAGTACCTCGCGTACGACGAGGAGAACCAGCAACTCGCCTCCCGCGAGTCGAACCGCGTGCTCTCCGTCGGCGATTCCGTGCGGGCGCGCATCGTCACGAAGAGCATCGACGAGCGCAACCCCCGCGAGTCCAAGATCGGGTTGACGGCGAAACAGCCCGGCCTCGGGAAGCACGGCTGGCTGCGCGAGGACCGACAGGAGGGAGAATAGATGGCGTCGAACCGGCTCGCCTGTCACGACTGCCACCGCATCGTGGACCCGGACGAGGAGACGTGTCCCTACTGCGGGTCGAACAACCTCACCGAGGACTGGGCGGGCTACGTCGTCATCACGCACCCCGAGTCCTCCGAGATAGCGGAGAAGATGGAAGTCTCGGAAGCGGGCGAGTACGCGCTGAAGGTCAGATAGTGAAATCCGTCGCCACACTCCCGAAGTCAGCCCGCGCGGAGTTCAAGGACCCGCTCGGCCCCATCTACACGGACGCGACCGAACTGCTCGCGGACGCGGGCAGTCCGATTGTCGCGGTCGGGGACGTGGTGACCTATCACCTCGAACGCGCCGGGGTGACGCCGCACGTCTCCGTCGTGGACGGTCGCACCGAACGCGAAGCCGTCGACGAGGAGATAGTCGAAGGACTCCCGGACGCGGACACGGACGTACACGTGGCGTCCGACCCGGGAACGCTTTCCGACGAGTTAGTGCGTGCGCTCGTGGACGCCATCGGACGGGAGGAGACGACCCTCCTGATGGTCGACGGGGAAGAAGACCTCGCGTCGCTCCCCGCGGTGGTCGCCGCGCCCGTCGGCGCGTCCGTCGTCTACGGCCAACCCGGGGAGGGGATGGTGCTCGTGAACGTCGACTCCGCCCTCCAAGAGCGCGTTCGCGACCTCCTCTCCCTGCTCGACACGACCGAGGAGTTCTGGGAGATTCTGGACGGCGCGGACGCCTGACCGGCCGAGATCGGCGAAAATCCTCTATGTAGGGGCTTCGAAATCCTTTTGACCGAACCACGACAATCTCGGGGTAACTGACTATGGAAATCGAGATTCTGGAGCAGGAGGACAATCCCCTGCTTCACCGGAGTGAGGTTTCGTTCGAGATAACGCACGAGGACGCGTCACCCTCCCGGCTGTCCGTTCGTGACAGCCTCGCGGCCCAGCTCGACAAGAACTCGGACGAGGTCGTCGTCCACAGCCTCGACACGAAGTTCGGCATGCGCAAGACCGTCGGGTACGCGAAAGTGTACGACTCCGCGGAGAGCGCGGTCGACGTCGAACAGGAGTACATGCTCGACCGGAACAAGATTTCCGCCGAGTCCGAGGAAGCCGGCGACGCCGCGGAAGCGGAGGGTGAGGAGTAATGGCCCGAAACGAGTACTACGACGACGAGGGTCAGACGGAAAAGGAGATGTGCCCGCGCTGTGGGGATACGTTCCTCGCGGACCACGGTGACCGCAAGCACTGTGGGAAGTGCGGGTACACCGAGTGGGAGTAAGGTAACTCGTTTTCGATGCGCGTCGTCGGTATCGAGGGGACAGCGTGGTGTGCGAGCGCGGCCGTCTACGAGACGACGGACCTGCAGGACCCGGACGCCGGACGTGTCGAGATAGCGTCGGACGCGTATCAGCCGGCGGAGGGTGGCATCCACCCGCGGGAGGCCGCGGAGCACATGCGGGAGGCGATTCCCGCGGTCGTCGGGCGCGCGCTCGACGCGGCTGACGGCCCCGTGGACGCGGTTGCGTTCTCGCGGGGGCCGGGACTCGGGCCGTGTCTCCGCATCGTCGCCACCGCCGCGCGCTCGCTCGCGCAGTCGCTCGACGTTCCGCTCGTCGGTGTCAACCACATGGTCGCCCACCTCGAAGTAGGGAGACACTTCGCCGGGTTCGACGCGCCCGTCTGCTTGAACGCGTCGGGCGCGAACGCGCACGTCCTCGGGTTCCACGGCGGACGATACCGAGTACTGGGGGAGACGATGGACACGGGCGTCGGGAACGCCCTCGATAAGTTCACTCGCCACCTCGACTGGAGTCACCCCGGCGGTCCGAAGGTCGAAGCAAGTGCCAAAAACGGCGAGTACGTTCCGCTCCCCTACGTGGTGAAGGGGATGGACTTCTCCTTCTCCGGCATCATGAGCGCCGCCAAGGCGGAAGTCGACGACGGCACGCCCGTCGAGGACGTCTGTCGCGGCCTGGAGGAGACGATTTTCGGGATGCTCACCGAGGTCGCCGAACGCGCGCTCGGTCTCACGGGCCGGAACGAACTCGTCCTCGGCGGCGGCGTGGGGCAGAACGCCCGCCTCCGGGGGATGCTCGAAGAGATGTGCGAGCAGCGCGGCGCACAGTTCTACGCGCCCGAACCCCGTTTCCTCCGGGACAACGCGGGCATGATTGCGCTCCTCGGCGCGAAGATGTACGCCGCGGGCGACACCCTCGACATCCCGGATTCCGCGGTGAACCCCGACTTCCGCCCGGACGAGGTGGACGTCTCGTGGCGCGAAACCGAGGAGACCGTCATCGCACCCGCCGGCGAGGAGGAAGTGCAGGGCGCGGAGGCCGTCCTCGAAATCGGCGACCGCGTCTCGAAACAGCGCCGTCCGAAAGCCTACCGCCACCCCGCGCTCGACGCGCGCATCCGCCGCGACCGCACCGTCCTCGAAGCACGCCTCACGAGCGACGCCCGCCGGGTCGGCGTCCCCACCCCGGTCGTGTACGACGTGGACGTCCCCGAGAGCACCATCGAGTTCGAATTCGTCGGCGACGCGGACCTCCGGGACGCCCTCACCGAAGACCGCGTGCGCGCCGTCGCCCGCCACCTCGCGAAACTGCACGACGCCGGATTCGTCCACGGGGACCCCACCACCAGAAACGCACGCGTCGCAACGCGACGCGGACCGAGCGAAGAGCGGCGCGAGCGCGTCTACCTCATCGACTTCGGCCTCGGCTACTACACTGACGACGTGGAGGACTACGCGATGGACCTCCACGTGTTCCGCCAGAGCCTCGCCGGCACCGGGAGCGACCCCACGCTCCTCGACGCCGCGGCGGACGCGTACGCCGCGGTCGGTGAGTCGACGGTTCTCGACCAGTTGGCCGCTATCGAGGGACGCGGCCGGTATCAAGCCCCAAACTGATTTAGGGTCGCTGACCGTACCAGCGTGTATGTCCGACAAACCCGCCTCCGGCGAACTGTTCGGCGTGCCGTACAACTTCGAACGCCCGAGCTTCTCCAACATGCTCTCCGCGTACTGGCAGCCCGGCGAGGGGATGCTGGTCGAGAAGCCGTTCGGCGTCGGGTACACGCTCAACCTCGCGAACTGGCGGTCCTGGATCGTGCTTGCGGTCGCGGGCGCGCTTCTCTACCAGCAGAAGTCCGGCGACGGCGAGAGCGACGAGAGCGCGGTCGACGAGGCCGTCGAAGTCGTCGTCGACTAACCGACGGCGTTTTTCGCTCCCCGATTCGACTCCTCGTATGAAGTTCGTCACGACCAACGAGGGGAAGGTCCGCGAGGCCCGGGACTACCTCCGAGACCTCACTGCTGTCGAGCAGTTCGACTACGATTACACGGAGATTCAGAGCGACAGCCTCGCCGACATCGCGGCGCACGGCGCGGAGGAAGCGTTCGAGGCCGCGGGCGGCGAGGAACCGGTCATCGTGGACGACGCCGGACTGTTCATCGACGAACTCGACGGCTTCCCCGGGCCGTACTCGGCGTACGTCGAGGGGACGCTCGGCATCGAGCGCGTCTGGGACATCGCACGGGACCTCGACGACCGGAGCGCGGCCTTCCGGTGTACGGTCGCGTACGCGGACGGCGAGACGGTGGAGACGTTCGACGGCGCGGTGCCCGGCCGCCTCGTCGCCCCCCGCGGCACCGGCGGGTTCGGCTACGACCCGATTTTCGAACACGACGGCGAGACGCTCGCGGAGATGAGCACGGAGAAGAAGAACGCCATCAGCCACCGCGGTCGCGCGCTCGCGAAACTCGCGGACTGGCTCGCCGAACGTTGAAATACGAATAGGGGGCCAGTCGGTGGCGTGCGATAAGAATTGCGCGCGCCGCACAGCGAAACCCGTCGAATCGGCGGCGCGCAGGCCGGTGGAGAAATTCGAGATTCGACGTGCTAGCCCTACGCCCGCGGGTCGCGGTCCGGTCCGGGGTAGTCGCCGCTGACGACCGCCGGATAGAGTTTCTCGGGGTCGAACAGGCGCGCGAAGGCGTCCGGCGATTTCACGCTCGTCGTGACGTACTTCTTGATGGACGCGCCCGTCGACGCGGAGCGGAGCGACTCGTCGAACGTGATGACGTGCGCGGCGTCCCCGTGGTACGCGCACGCCAGCGCCGGGTGGTCGCCGGCCGGGTGTTCTACGAGTTCGACAAACTCTCCGATTCGGTCTCGCCAGTCCGCAGCGAGCGACGCGTCCGCGAGGTCCGCGACGACGGTTTCGGCGTCGTCCAACAGCGGGTCGCTCGCGACGAGCGTCGTCCACGAGTGCGCGCGCAGGTGGTCGATGGCGTCCCGGGACGCGCCGTCGCAGAGCAGGTCGGCGGCGAGCACGTCCGCGTCCGCGACGACGCGCGCCGGGTTCGGTTCGTCACTCATCCCGCACCTCGGAGAGCGCCGCCCGAACGTCCGCTTCGGTGACCGCGTACTCGCTCGCGCGGTCGAACAGCGTCTGCCAGGTCACGACGTCTGTTTGATGAACCCGTGGACGTTCTCGCGGTACGTCTCGGGTTCGAAGCCGAGGTCCACGTCCACGGACACCGTGATGGCGTCCGAGGGGTGTTTCGTCGTGGATTTCGTGAAGTTCTCCCCGAGGTACGCGCCGCCGGCGACGATGCTGAAGTCGCCGTGGTGCCAGACCGCGAGGTCGCCGTTCACCGTCAGCGACTGTCCCTCGATGGAGACGGTGTTGTTCGCGTCGATGGCGAAGTCGAACGTCGGCACGTCGTAGGTCGCCTCGTACTCGGTGAGGCTCGCGGACTCGCCCGTGTTCACGTCGAACGACCCCGTGTCAGTGCGTGTCACTTCCTCCAGTCCGGCGTCCTTCAGGCGCGACCGGAACCGGTCGCGCGCGTTCTCCTCTATCTTGTCCATCACTTCCTTCCGTCCGACGCCGCCGGGGAGGTCCCCGAGGTCCGGACTGAAGTCGATGCGGGTCGCGGAGAACAGCGCGAGTCGGCTGTCCACCTTCCCGAGCGAGTCCTCTTTCACGCGCTCTCTGAGCGCGGTGTTCGAGTAGATGACCGTGTACGCTTTCGCGGTGAGCGTCACCGGTCCGTAGGACTCCTCCAGAATCGTGTCCTGCGTGCTGTCGACTTGCGTCCAGCCCTTCGACTTCAGGTCGTCTTCGGGGACGTTCGGCGGTGAGACGGACGCGTCCGCGAGCGTGGCGCAGCCGGCGAGGCCGGCGATGCCGAGCCCGGCGGCGGTTCCGAGGAGCGTTCTTCGGTCCATGGGAACGCATGTTCTCCCAGACGCCTAAACTTGTTCTATGGGGTGGATGTGGTCGCGGTGGAAACCGACGCTGACGCGGTTTCCGTCCGGCGCGCTCCCGAGGGCGTCGAATTCGACGCCGTCGACGCGGAGCGTGATGCGGTGTGTCGCGTCCTCGCGGACGACGCGAACGACGTCCGCGGTGGCGTCCGTGCCGCCGAGTTCGACGTGTTCGGGGCGGAACGCGACCCGTTCGGCGTCGATGTCCGCGCGCACGTCGTCCGGGAGGATGGTCGATGGGACGCAGTTCGCGCCCGTAAACTGCGCGACGAACGACGAGTTCGGTCGGTCGAACACGTCCGCAACGGTCCCGACCTGTCGGACGCGTCCGTCGGCGATGACGGCGACGCGGTCCGCGACCGCTCGTGCGGTGGTGCGGTCGTGGGTCACGTACACGGCCGTTTCGTCGGCGAGCGTGTCGATGAGGTCGCCGCGGAGGTCGTCGCGGGTCGGCGCGTCGAGCGCCGATAGCGGTTCGTCCAGCAAGAACGCCGCCGGTCGCACGGCGAGCGCGCGGGCGAGCGCCACCCGCTGTCGTTCGCCGCCGGAGAGCGTTTCGACGGACCGGTCCGCGAGGTCGCCGACGCCCAGCGCGTCCAGTAGTTCGTCCGGGTTCCGCGGGTCGTCGTGGTAGCGTGCGCCGAACGCGACGTTCTCCCGGGGCGTGAGGTGCGGGAAGAGCGCGTAGTTCTGGAAGACGAACCCGAACTCGCGGGCCTCCGGCGGGTCGTCGGTCACGTCGCGGCCGTCGAGTTCGACCCGTCCGCCGTGGTCGTGGAAGCCGGCGAGAACTTCGAGCAGCAGCGTCTTCCCGCTCCCCGAGGGGCCGAGGAGGACGAGCGTTTCGCCGTCGGCGACCGAGAGGTCCGCCGCCACGTCGAACGCGGTGTCCGCGTCAGTGAAGTGCGCGGAGACGTCGAAATCGAGCATCTACGGCCACCCCCCGTCGTCGTAGGCGACGGTGCGCACGACCACGAAGATGACGGCGACGAGCACGAGCAGGAGCGCCGCGACGGCGCCGGAGTCGTCGAGTCCCTGCGAGGTGAACGTGCGGAAGATGTAGACGGGGGCGTGTTGTGCTGTCACGTCACTGCCGGCGGGCGGGTAGAAGACGTCGACGTTGTACGCGACGACGGCGACCGCGCCGAACTCGCTGACGCAGCGCGCCCACGCGAGCACGCCGCCCGTGAGGACGCCGCGGACGGCGAGCGGCGCTTCGACGCGCTTGAACGTCTCCCAGCGGTTCGCGCCCAGACTCCGCGCGGCCCACGCGAGGTGGTCGTCGGTCGCTTCGAACCCTTCGCGGGCGGCGTTGACGGCGAACGGCGCGCTGACGAACGCCATCGCGAGCACCATCCCGAGGAGGGTTGGGTAGACGTCCATGTTCGGGAAGGCGGCGTTCCGGCCGAACGCGAACAGGACGGCGAGTCCCGCGACCGAGTGCGGGACGACGAGCGGGAGGTCGACGAGGCTCTCGACCAGCGGCCGCCCGGGGAACCCGCGCGCGAGGAGGTACGCGAGCGGAACGCCGAGCGAGAGCGTGAACAGGGTCGCGAGCAGCGGTGCGAATATCGTGAGGTAGAACGACCGCTGTACCTCGGGGTTCGCGGCTTTCTCCAGTACGAGTCCGGGGTCTTGGCGGCCGACGATCATGAGAATCGGGAGGCCGAGCGCGAGGAGGATGCACGCGCCGACGAGCGCGAACACGGTGTCGAAGCCGCCCGCGCCGGCGACGGCGGCGAGCGCGCCCGCGAGTGCGACGAATCCGACGAGCGCGAGCGCGTATCCGACGAGACCGAAGTCTGCGAGGAACCCCCAGGAGACGTAGAGGAGGGCGCCGATGGCGACGGCGGCGGCGAGACCCACCACGCCCTTGCGCGGGGGACGGTCGGTCGCGATGAGCGCGAGCGCCAGCAGGAGCGCACCCCCTGCGCCTGCGTAGAGGAAGCCGCTGCCGCCGAGCGCGAGGAGGAGGACGAACGCCAGCGGGGGGACGAAGAGGCCGGGGAGGGTGCCGAGCGCGAGCGCGCCCGCCGAGAGCACCGCGAACACGGCGTACGCCGTCGGCTCCCCGAGTTCCAGCGAAACGGCGAACGCGGCGAGTTGGACGACGACGCCGGCGAGAACGAGCGGTCTGGTGGCGATGCGCGAGTTCGAAGACACGTTAGAGGTCGAGCGGGCCGAGCGACTCCTTCGCGGTCGCGCGCGTCATCACGTTGTCCGGCACGGCGTCCTCGTGGGATTTCGGGACGACGAGCGGCGAAACCGGCTGGAAGCCGTTGTCCTTCATCACCTGTTTTCCGGGGTCGGTCGCCATGTATTCGATCCACTTCGCGCCGCCGTCCTGGTTTTCGCCCGTGTTCGGGACGGTGATGCCGTACGCGATGGGTGCGCCGGTGTACTCGTTTCCGCCGGCGGTGACTGTCGCGTTCGCGTAGTGGTCCGCGTACTTCTGGGTCGCTTTCGAGAGGTCGACTTCGGGCTGGAGGTCGACGGTCTGGACGTCGCGGCTCGCGCCGGCGGACTGGTACTCCCACGCGTAGTCGAGTTTCCCGGACTGGAGTTGCTGGATGAGCGAGGACTCGGCGCTCGCTCCGACCTTCGCGTTGTCGATCAGCGTCTGTGCCTGCGACTGGTCGTACAGTTTCTCTCCGTCCAACTCGATGGCGCCGAGTTTCATCGTCATCACCGACCGGTAGCCGTTCGGGTCGGCCGCGGGGTCGGAGTGCGCGACGCTCACGTCGTCGCGCGCGAGCACGTCGTACCACGTGTCGGGGCCGAACTCCTCTGCGTACTTCGAGTCCGACGTGTACGCGATGGTCATCGCGTTCGTCGCGAAGATGCCGTACCACTTGCCGTAGTCGGGCACCACCATGTTCCGGATGAGGCGGAAGTCGGATGTGCCGAGGACGTCCGCGGCTTTGTGCGGTTCCTCGGTGACTTTTCGCGTGGAGTCGACGGACCCCGCGGGCTCCCGGTCGACCTCGATGTCGTACTCGTCTTCGAACTTCGCTTCCGCTTCTTCCCACGGCGCGCCGAGACTGCCGGCGTGGAAGATAGTGATGCTGTCACCGCCACCGCCGTCACCACTCCCGGTGAGGCTCGCACAGCCAGCGAGTCCGACCGCCGCCGCTGCGCCGGTCGTCGCGAGGAATCCCCGACGCGTTCGTTGTTCCGTCATAGACATAACGCTGTTTTGATGAAACCAACATAATTGTTTTCATCGGACGCGCCGAACGAACACCATGGACGCGGGGTTCGACGCACGACTGACCGCAGACGGCGTCCAGTTCGACGACCGGGACGCGGCGCTCCTCCAGGCGATAGACGAATCGGGGTCGCTGAACGCCGCTGCGAGCGGTCTCGGGCGGTCGTACTCGCGGGCGCACGCTCGCCTCAAGACGCTCGAAGACGCGTTCGGCGACCTCGTGGAGCGCCAGCGCGGGGGCTCCGGAGGCGGCGGGAGCGCGCTCACCGAGAACGCGACGGCCCTGCTCGCGCGGTTCGACCGCCTCCGCACCGAGTACGAGGGCGTCGCGGAAACCACGGAAGCCGTTCTCGAAGGTACCGTCGAGTCCCGGGACGGCGAACTCGCGGTCGTGTCCACCGACGCGGGGACGCTGCGCGCGCTCGTTCCGCCCGATACGGAGTCCGTGGCGGTCGTGATTCGCGCGGACGCCGTGACGCTTCACGCCCCCGATGACGCGCCGCGCGCGGACGCGACGAGCGCGCGAAACCGCTTCCCGGGGACGGTCGTCGGCGTTGAACGCGGCGAATCCATCTCCCGGATATCGGTAGATATCGGCGCGGAAACCCCCCTCTACGCGTTGCTTACGAACGACAGTCTCGGACGGCTCGAACTCGATATCGAGAGCGAGGTGGTCGCGTCGTTCAAGGCGACGGCGACCCGCGCGACGCCGCGTTAGACGTACTCGTCGACGAGCGATTCGAGGGCGGCCACGGCGTCCGCGTCCGCCTGCTGGTGGGGCGAGCGGACGTGACCCGCCGGTGCGCCACGGTACCGCATCGCCGCCTTCAGCCCGGGGACGCCGTACTTCGCGGTTACTGCGCGGTTCAGGTCCGCGACCCGGCGGTTGAGTTGGCGCGCGGCCTCGTCGTCGCCCGCGCGGTGGAGGCGGTGTATCTCGTCCGCTCGCTCGGGCGCGATGTTCGCGAGCGCCAGAATGCCGCCGTCCGCCCCGGCGTCGAGCGCGGGCGCGTAGACGCCGCCGCTCCCGACGAACAACTCGAATTCTTCGTCCTCCGTGAGTTTCCGTTCGTGCTGGAACCGGTCGAGGTTTCCGCTGGAGTCCTTCATCCCCGCGACGTTCTCGTGGCTCGCGAGTTCACCCACGGTTTCGGGTTCGAGGACGACGTTCGTGTACGGCGGGACGCTGTAGAGGTATATCGGGATACTCGCTTCGTCCGCGACCTGCCTGTAGTAGTCTGCGAGCGCGTCCTGGTCGTGGTTGAAGTAGAACGGGGTGACGACCAACGCGCCGTCCGCGCCCGCGTCCGCGGCGCGTTCCGTCTGGTCGAGCGTCTCGCGTAGGCCGGGGTGGCCGGTCCCGGCGAGCACGTCCACGTCGTCGGGAACCGCCTCGCAGACGATTTCGACGGCGCGGGCGCGCTCGTCGGCCGTCATCAGTTCCGCTTCGCTATTGGACCCGCAGGGGACGATGAAGTCGACGCCGCGCTCGACTATCCACTCGGTGAGGTCGGCGAGTGCGTCGGTGTCGAGGTCCCCCGAGTCGTCGAACGGTGTCGCCAGTGGAACGCCTGTTCCGTTCATACCTCCGGATGACGCGGGGAGACCGTAGGGTTTTCTGCCGCGACAAGCGACGGGGTTTAACCCCCGCGTGTGGTAGTCGGTGGCAATGAGTTCGGACCGGTTGACCGTCTCGCTGGACGCAGAGGCGCGCGAGGCGCTCGACACTATATCGGGGAAGAGCGACGCCTCGCAGAGCGAACTCGTGCGGCGCGCGCTCTCCTTCTACGCGGCGAACTTCGACGCCGCGAGCACCGACCGCGCCTCGCGATTGGAGGAGTACGACAAGATGCTCACCGGGGGCGAACACGTCCTCCTCGACATCGACTTCCTCCACTGCTTCCTCGACCACGTCACCGAGAACGGCGACCCGACCGACGAGTTCGTCGAGGCCATCGACAGGGTGTCGGATTACCACGGCGAGGAGTTCGCGGACCGCTTCTCGGACCTCGGCGAACTCCTGGAGTGGCTGTCACTCTGTGGGTTCCTCACCGTGCGTCGGACGACCGAGGACACGTATCAGGTCGTCTTCCCCTCGGCCGACATCCGGTGGTTCATGACGCGGTTCATCGAGCGCAGTACGGAGTATACGGAGTTCGACGTCACCGTGAAGCCCGGCGTCGCGAAACTCCTGCTCGTGGAGGAGTAGTTCATACCCGCCGCATCGCGCGTGCACACCGCTCACAACTACCTCTAAGTAGCGTCTCCCGAAGGAGTAGGTATGGTACTGACTGACGCGACCGAGGTGGGGAGGCGTGAGTGACGGCGTCCGCGTCGGCGTCGACATCGGCGGGACGTTCACCGACCTCGTGACCATCGAGGACGGCGAGGTGTCGGTGACGAAGACGCCCTCCACGCCCTCGGCTCCCGAGCAGGGCGTGGTGAACGGACTGGACGACAGTATAGGGAACTTCGACGACGTGTCTTTCCTGAGCCACGGGACGACGGTGGCGACGAACGCCGTGCTGGAGGGGACGTGGGCGGAGACGGCGCTGGTCACGACCGCCGGGTTCCGCGACGTGCTCGAGATCGGACGGCAGGACCGCCCCGACATCTACGACTTCCAGGCGGAGAAACCCGAACCGGTCGTCCCCCGTGACCGCCGGTTCGAGGTGCCCGAGCGACTGGACGAACGCGGGAACACCTATCAGGACCTGGACGAGGACGCGGTGCGCGCGCTCGGCGCGGAACTCGCGGAGAACGGAATCGAGAGCGTCGCCGTCTCCCTCCTCTTCGCGTTCGAGAACGACGACCACGAACAGCGAGTCGCGGAACTCCTGCGGGAGGCGGGCGTCGACGCGTCCCTCTCGCTCTCGAGTGAGGTTCTCCCCGAGATTCGGGAGTACGAGCGCACGCTCACGACCTCCCTCAACGCCGCGCTGAAACCCGTGATGGACGAGTACGTGGGAAACCTCACGGAACGCGTCCGCGACCGCGGCATCGGCACCGAGTTGAAGATAATGCAGTCGAACGGCGGCCTCATCACCGCCGACGCCGCGCGCCAGCGTCCGGTCAACACGCTCCTCTCGGGTCCGGCGGGCGGCGTTCGCGGCGCGACCTACGTCGCCGGCCGCCGGGGCATAGACGACCTCATCACGATGGACATGGGCGGCACGTCCTGCGACGTTTCCTTAGTCGAGGGCGGGGACCCCGTCGTCTCCACGGACGTCGAAGTCGGCGACTACACAGTCTCCGTGCCGATGATAGACATTCATACTGTGGGGTCGGGTGGCGGGTCCATCGCGTGGGTGGACGCGGGTGGCGCACTCCGCGTCGGCCCTCGCTCCGCCGGCGCGGACCCCGGTCCCGTCTCCTACGATAGAGGGGGGACGAAACCGACGACGACGGACGCGCACGTCCTGCTCGGCCGCCTCGACCCCGGGCGCTTCCTGGAGGACGGCGGCGACCCCGACGCCGTGAACGCGGCGTTCTCGGAACTCGCGGACGAACTCGGCATGAGCGCCGAGGAGGCCGCGCAGGGCGTCCTCGACGTCGCCAACGCGAACATGGAGCGCGCGCTCCGCGTCGTCTCCGTCGAACGCGGCTACGACCCGCGTGACTTCGCGCTCGTCGCGTTCGGCGGCGCGGGCCCGCTCCACGCCTGCAAACTCGCCGCCGACCTCGACATCCCCGAGGTCGTCGTCCCCGGCGCGGCGGGCGTGCTGTCCGCGCTCGGATTGCTCGTGAGCGACGTGCTCTACGACGACAGCCGGTCGATGGTGCGCCGCTGGGACGACGTCTCACCCCGGACGCTCCGCGACGCCTTCGACGGCATGCGCGACGAGGGCGACGAACGACTCGCGGCGGAGGGTATCGCCGAGGAGAATCGCGTGTTCGAGCGCACCGCCGACCTCCGGTACGTCGGCCAGTCCTTCGAGGTGTCCGTCCCGATGCCCGAAGGCGACGTGGACGCCGAGGCGCTCGAAACCGTCGTCGAGCGGTTCCACGACCGCCACGAGCGCCGGTACGGCCACGCGGACCCCGGGGAACCCGTGGAACTCGTGACGCTCCGGATGCGGGCGCGCGGCGTCGTGGAGACGCCCGACCTCTCCGCACCCACCACCGAGGGAACGGTCGCCGACGCGGTGCGCGAAGTGCGCGAGGTCGCGTACGACGACGGCGTCCACGACACCGAAATCTATGACCGAACGCTCCTCCCGACCGGGAGTTCGTTCGAGGGTCCCGCGGTCGTCGAAGGCCCGGAGAGCACCGTCGTCGTTCATCCGGGGCAATCGGTGATAGTCGACCCCGACGGGAATCTCGTCGTGGAAACGGGGGGTGATCGGTGATGGTGGACTCCGTCACGCTCGAAGTCGTCCGCAACGGCTGTATCGCCGTCGCGGAGGAGATGAACGCCAACCTCGTGCGCACGGGGTATTCGCCGAACATCAAGGAGCGCCGCGACTGTTCGTGTGCGCTGTTCGACGCGGGCGGCGAGATGGTGAGTCAGGCCGAGAACATGCCCGTCCACCTCGGCGCGATGCCGTTCTCGGTCGCGGCGGCGGTCGAGCGCTTCGAGGGCGACCTCGAACCCGGGGACGCCGTCCTCCTGAACGACCCGTTCATGGGCGGCGCGCACCTCCCCGACCTCACGCTCGTCTCACCGATATTCGCCGACCCCGAGTCGGACGACCCGACGCTCGTGGCGTACGCGGCGAACCGCGCGCACCACGCGGACATCGGCGGCAGCACCGCGGGCAGCGTGGCCGCCGACTCCACCGAAATCTACCAGGAGGGCCTGCGGATTCCGCCGGTCAAACTGTTCGACGGCGGCGACCTCGTGACCGACGTGATGGAGATGATCCTCACGAACGTCCGGACGCCGGACGAGCGCCGGGGCGACATCCGCGCACAGGAAGCCGCGAACGAAACTGCCAGAGAACGCGTCCACGAACTCGTCGACCGGTACGGCGTCGAGGAACTCGAAGAAGCGTTCGGCGAGGTGCAGGACTACTCGGAGCGCCGGATGCGCTCGGAGATCGAGGAGTTCCCGGACGGCGTCTACGAGTTCTCTGATGTGTTGGACGACGACGGATTGGGGAACGAGAACCTCCCCGTGGAGGCGACCGTGACCGTCGACGGCGACCACGTGACCGTCGACTTCGAGGGCACCGCGCCGCAGACCGACGGTCCGGTGAACGCCGTGCTCGCCGTTACGTCCTCCGCGACCTACTACGCCGTGCGCTGCGTCACGGACCCCGACATCCCGCCGAACCACGGCTGCTATCGCCCGATCACCATCGAGGCTCCCGAGGGAACCATCGTGAACCCGAACCCGCCCGCGGCGGTCGTCGGCGGCAATTTGGAGACCAGTCAGCGCGTCACCGACGTGGTGTTGGGCGCGCTCGGAACCGAACTCCCGGACCGCGTGACTGCGGCGGGCCAGGGGACGATGAACAACATCACGTTCGGCGGCACCGACCCGCGCGATGACGAACCGTACGCGTTCTACGAGACGCAGGGCGGCGGGTTCGGCGGCCGGAAGGGCAAGGACGGCATGGACGGCGTGCACGTCCACATGTCGAACACGATGAACACGCCCGCCGAGGTCTTGGAGACCGCCTACCCGCTCCGGATTCGGCGCTACGAGTTCCGGCCGAACTCGGGCGGCGCGGGCGAGTTCCGTGGCGGCCTCGGATTGCGCCGGGACATCGAGATCCGCGACCACACCTCGCGGTTCAGCCTGCTCGCGGACCGCCACCAGCACTCTCCATATGGGTTGCTCGGCGGCGAACCCGGCGAGCGCGGCGCGGCGTTCCGGTTCGACGCGGACGCGGACGACACCGACGACGACGAGGGAGAACGCATCCCGCAGAAGTCCGTCCACGACCTCCCCGCGGGCACGCTCGTGAGCGTTCGGACGCCGGGCGCGGGCGGGTACGGCGACCCCGACGATAGGGAAGAGGACGCGATCGAACGCGACCTCCGCCTCGGGAAAATTACGCTCGAACACGCGCGCGAGCACTACGGGTTCGACGGGGAGTGATTCGCCGGTGAGCGACCGAGCGCCGCGGGCACTCCGGTACGCGCCGCACGTCGCCGTGTTCGCGGTGGGGTACGTGGTGTTCACGTACGCCGCCGTCCCGGACTACGTCGCCGCGCGCTACCACACCGGCCTCACGGGAGTGGGGTTCCTGATGAGCGCCGCGCTCGTCTCGTTCGTGCTCACGCAGGCCGTCGCGGACCGCGTGGGATCGCGGTGGACGACGACGCAGGCGTTGCTCGGGCTGCTCGTCGTGCACGCGGCGTTCGCCGTCGTCCTCGACCTCGTGTCGTCGCTCGCGTCCGTCCTGGTCCTCCGGTTCCTCTGGGGGCTCGCGGGCGGTCTGGTGCTCAGTCTCGGCGCGACGCACGTCGCCCGCATCAACGCCAGTGAATCCGGGACTCGCCAGCAAGGAATCTACGGCGGGATGCTCACGCTCGGCGGCGCGTTCGGCTTCCTCGTCGCGAAACCGCTCGTGGACGCGACCGGCGGGTTCGGCGTGCACGCGCTCGGCGCAGCCATCGCGGTCCCCGCGTTCCTGATGCTCCTCCCGTACCGCCACGGCACGCGAACCGCCGCCCAGAGCACGACCGACCTCGCCGTCCGCCGCGTCTTCCGGAACCGAACTGTCCTCGTGGCCGCGTTCGGGTACGCCGCGACGCTCGGCGCGTACATCACGCTCTCGACGTTCATCACCTCGTACTTCACCGACCTCGGCGTCACCGGCCCCTTGAACGCCGCCGTCCTCACGATGGCCACCCTCGGCCGACTGTTCGGCGGCGGCCTCGGCGTCCGGTTCGGCCTCTCGGACGACACCGTCGTCACGCTCACCACGGCCGTCGGCGCGGCCGCGTTCCTCGGCCTGCTCGTCGACGCCCGCCTCGTCGCGCTGACGCTCCCGCTCGTCGCGATGGTCGCCATCTGTCTGCCGTTCGGCGCGGTGTTCAACCTCGGTGCGACCGCCACCCCCCACCAGTCCGCCGCGCTCGGCGTCGTCGTCGGCCTCGGGAACGTCGCCGCCGTCGTCCTCCCCACCGTCACCGGCGTCCTCCGCACCGAGACGGGCGGCTACGGCGCTGTCTTCGTCCTGCTCGCCGCGATTCTCGCGCTCGCCGGCCTCTCCGCCCACCTCGTCACGCCCGAAGTCGGCCTCGGCGACTGACCCGCCGTCTCTGCCGAGACCGACAGTTCTTCACCTCGTACGCGTGTCGCGTGGAGCATGGAAGACGACCGGTGGCTGTACGCGCTCGCCGTCTCCGCGGTGGCGTCGAGCGTCGCGGGTCTCCTCGTCCCGCTCTACCTCGTTCGCATCGGCGGCGGCGCGGCCCAGTTGGGGGTGAACGCCGCGCTCTCCTCGCTCGTCGGCGCGCCCGCGGCCGTCATCGCCGGCCGGTACGCCGACCGCACCGGGAACCGTCGCGGCGTCGTCATCGCCGCGCTCACCGTCGCCGCGTTCGCGCTCGTCGCCCTCCCCCTCATCCACACCATCGCCGCCGTCATCGTCGTGAACGCGGTGCTCGCGTTCTCGCTCGCCGCGGTCGGCCCGGTCGTCACGATGCTCGTCGTCGGCGACACCCCAGAGTCCCAGTGGAGTACGCGCATCGCCCGCCTGAACACCCTCCAGGGGTACGGGAGCACGGGCGGATTGGTCCTCGGCACGGTCTGGACCGTCGGCGTCGGCGCGGTGCTCGTCGTCGGCGTCACCCAACTCACGCTGTTCGTACTAGCCGCCGTGTTCGGCGTCGCCGCGGCCGTGCTCGCCTATCAGTCGCTCCCCCGTCACGCGGACCTCGCGCTCGGCCCGCGGCGTTCCGACCGCGTCGCCACCCTGCTCGCGCGCACCAGTCGGAACACCCGGGACAACCTCTTCAGTTTCGGCACCACCCGCGTGTTCTGGGCGCTCCGCTCACTCTCGCCGCGCCGCCTCCTCCGCCTCCCCCGACGCATCTCCCCCGCGCTCTTCGTCTACTTCGTCGCCGCCGCGCTCTTCTTCACCGGCTTCTCCGTCTTCTGGGCGCCACTCCCCGTCTACCTCACCGAGAAAGCCTCGTTCGGGTCGGGCGCGGTGTTCGCGCTCTACCTCGTGAACAACGTCGCGTCCACCGTGCTCTTCGAAGACGCGGGCGTCCTCGCCAGCACCCACGACGTCCGCCTCCTGCAGGGCGGCGCGCTCAGCGTTCGCGCCGGCGCGTTCACCGGAATCGGCGTCCTCGGCGCGTTCGGCCTCGACTTCCTCGCCACCGGCGGCCTCGGGCCGCTCGCCGTCGTCGCCGCCCTGCTCTCCGTCGTCGGCGTCACGTGGGCCGTCATCGCGGTCACCGGAACCGCAATCGTCTCCAAAGCCGCACCCGCCCACACCCGCGGCGGCGTCCTCGGCGTCTACGCCGCGCTCTCCGCGCTCGCCGGCGCGCTCGGCGGCCTCCTCGGCGGCTGGCTCGCCAGCTACGCCTTCGACCTCGCGTTCGCCGTCGCCGCCGTCCTCGTCCTCGCCGGCGGCGTCACCGTCGTCCTCGCGCGCCGATTGCCCGAGACGGCTACGGCGACGAGCGGACTGCCAGCAGAGTAACCACCGCTGACCCGAACGCCCGTCGGTGGTCGGGACTCCCCTGACCCGTCCCGTGACGGAGCGCGTGGCCGCCCCCTCGGGTAGCGCCGGGTTACTCGCGGCCGCGAGCGATCGTTCTCTCCGAGCGCGCGGTTGTTCCGGCCTACGTTCCGGTATGGAGCGCATGCTAATGCGGTCTTGCGCCGTCACGATTTCCGATGGCCGACCCAACGCACACCCGTCGGCGCGTGCTCCGCGCGGTCGGGAGTGGACTGGCAGTCGGTTCGCTCGCGACGTTCGGAACCGGCCTGGGCGCGGCGGCGCGCCCGGGCGACGAAACCGTGACCGTCACCGTCGGATACGCGTCGGCGGGCGGTCGGAACGCCGCACTCGCTCGCGCGTTGACGGTGCACTACGAGTTCGGATTCGACGCGCTCACCCTCCAAGTGCCCGAGTCAGCTATCGACGTGCTGGCGGCCCGACGCGACGTCCGCTACGTCGAGAAAGACCGCCCGCTCGGCGGAATCGTCACGCCGCGACTCCAGCCGCGTCGACGGGTCGACGGACAGCGAACCCCGTACGGCATCACCGTGACGGGGGCCGACGTGGCCGCGGAAAATGGTTTCACCGGCAGCGGTGCGAACGTCGCGGTGCTCGACACCGGCATCGACAGCACCCACCCGGACCTCGCGGCGAACCTCGGCAGCGGGGCCGCGTTCGTTCCGGGTGTCGGCGACCTCGAGGGACTCGACTTCCCGCCCGGACAGGACGACGACGTTCTCGTCTCGCACGGCACGCACGTCGCCGGCGTGGTCGGCGCGACCGACAACGACCTCGGCGTCGTCGGCGTCAGTCCCGCGGCGACGCTGCACCCCATAAAAGTCCTCGTCGGCGTGCTCGGCGGCGGTTCAGCGGCCGGCATCGCGGCCGGCGTGGAGTTCGTCGCCGACCGGGGATGGGACGTCGTGAACCTCAGCCTCGGGGAAGCGGGACGGTCCGACGTCCTCGCGGACGCGGTGGCTGACGCCTACGCACGCGGCGTCTTCGTCGTGGCGGCGGCCGGGAACGCGGGAGCCGTCGAGAGCGACCCGACCGCGAGCGACGGAACATCCACCGTCTCCTATCCGGCGGCGTTCGAGGACGTCGTCGCCGTAGGCGCGACCGACCGGAACGACGACCTCGCCGGTTTCTCCTCGGTCGGCCCCGAAGTCGAACTCGTCGCCCCCGGCGCGAACGTGCTGTCGACGGCGCTCCCGGTCAACATCTACTCGAACCTCGAAGAACCGTTCCACCGCTACATCGAACTCTCGGGAACGTCGTTCGCAGCCCCGCACGTCGCCGGCGCGGCCGCGCTCCTGATGAGCGACGCCGGGCTCTCGAACGTAGAAGCCCGCGAACGCCTCCGAGAGACCGCGACGGACGTGGGCCTCCGCGACGTCGAACAGGGCCACGGCCGCCTCGACATCCCGGCCGCACTCGACATCGACTGACCCGCTCTCGTTCACTCCCTACTAGACGCTCGCCTGACCGGTAACCGCGACGAGACGGCTACAGCAACGACTCGAAGAGAAGCGCTCGGGAAAAGCATAGACCGGAAGCGTGAACCACGTCAGACGGTCGCCACCGGTCGCGCTGCGACTGACTGGCTCACATCCCGGCTACGGCTGCCGCTCGTCACGTCGTTCCTCGAAAGAAGCCTAGGCCGGGATTTGAACCCGGGCTCTCGTCCTTACCAAGGACGCGCTTTACCGCTAAGCTACCCAGGCAGGCACTCGGTGGTAGTCGGGATTCGTCTTTAAGGGCTTCGATTATGGGTCGGTGGCGGACCGGGGTTTTGCGGCGTCTTCGGTGGTGGGTGTGCTGACGCGTTTGAGGATGTCGTCGATGGTGTCGGGGAGGACGGCGGGGGCGGGGCGGAGTGGCGCGGATTGGGAGCGTGCGAGGCCGGCGGCGTACTGGCGGAGGCCGAGCGGGGTGTCGGTGGCGGCGGCGGTTGCGCCGGCGACGGCGGCGAGTTCGAACACGGCGGTTTCGAGGGTGCGGGCGTCGCTCGGGCGGCCGGTGCGTTCGTCGGTCTGTCGGCGGCCGAATTCGCGGACGGTGGCGACGGCGTCGGCGGCGGCTTCGGTGTGTGCGAGGAGGCGGAACCCGCGCGCGACGAGCGCGTCCGCGGCGAGGACGTCGAGGTCGGCGTCGAGGTCCGCATCGAGGTCGGCGTCCTCCCACGGTTCGTCCGCGACGAGTTCGCGGGTGAGGCGGAGGCCTTCGTAGATGAGTTGGACGCCGGCGGCGCGGGTCGCGACGGCGTCGTCGTCGGTCGGGCCGGTGACCGCGTTGGCACACAGCACGGTGAGTGCGCCCGGCACCATCGAGGCGTCGCGCAGGGTGTCGGCGAGGACGTCGTGGAGGCGCGGGGGGGAGATGTCGTCGACGGCGTTGTGCGCTGCTGTGCGCGCAACTTCGGCCTCGTCCATTACGCGAAGGTAGCGGCGGGAACGGCAAAGACCTTTGGAAATGGGGTTTCACGGTCGCTGGCGAGCGCTCGCCGGGAAGGTTTTTGCGACCGCATCGCCCACTCGGGGTATGCTCTCTGTGACGGACGAGGCTGGTGTGCGCGTGGTGACGCTCGACCGGCCGGACCGCCGGAACGCGCTGACGCTCGACTCGCTCGACGCCATCGAGGACGCCGTCTGCGGCGCGGACCAGTCGGTCGTCTACCTGCACGGCGCGGGTTCCGCGTTCTGCGCGGGCGCGGACCTCGACTCGGTTCGCGAACTCGACGGCGACACCGCCCCCGCTTTCTCGGGTCGCGGGCAGGACGTGATGAACGCCATCGAAGACGCCGACACGGTGGTCGTCGCGGGCGTCGACGGCGCGGCCCGAGGCGGTGGCGTGGAACTCGCGCTCGCCTGCGACGTCCGGGTGGCGACTCCCGATGCGACGTTCGCAGAACCCGGCGTCTCCCTGGGCATCTTCGGGTCGTGGGGCGGCACCCGCCGCCTCGGTCGCGCGGTCGGTGAGACGCACGCGCTCGACCTCTCGCTCTCCGGGCGCACCATCGACGCCGAGACGGCGCTCGACATCGGCCTCGTCTCCCGCGTCGTCGACGACCCCCGTCGAGTCGCGGACGAAATCGCGCGCAACGACCCCGACGCCCTCCGACACCTCAAACACCTCCTCAGAACAGACTACGACCGAGACGACGGCGACGCCCGCGAGCGCGAGGTCTTCGGCGAACTCCTCGAAGACGGACTATAGGGGGCTGGGTGCGGGCGGCATCGCGCGTTTGTGCGCGCTCGATTCGTACATCCCCCGCACCTTCCGCACGACGTCCTCCGAGAGGTCGAGTTCGCGCGCAGTCGCCGCCGTCGAGAGGTCGCCGTCGACGTGCAGCGCGAGCACCGCGTCGAGCGTGTCGTAGCCGACGCCCATCTCGGACTCGTCGGTCTGGTCCGCCCACAACTCGGCCGTCGGCGTCTTCTCCACGAGGTCGTCGGGCACGCCGAGCGCCGCCGCGAGCTGGCGGACCTGTTGTTTGTAGAGGTTCCCGATGGGGTTGCAGTCGACTGCCTGGTCGCCGTACTTCGTGAAGTAGCCCACGAGCGCCTCCGCGCGATTCCCGGTCCCGAGCACCACCCGCGACTCGTGGTTCGCGACCATGTAGTTCAGCACGCCGCGCACTCGAGCGCGGGCGTTCCCGACCGCGAGGTCGTCGTCTTCCGCTTCTGGGTACGCTGCCGTCAGCACCTCGACGATGGGGTCGATTTCGATGACGTCGTACTCGATTTCGAGCATCTGCGCCACCCGCTCGGCGTCGCCCATGTTCTCCGCGCTCGACACGGACGCCGGGAGCACGAGTCCGTGCACCGATTCCTTCCCGAGAGCCTCCACCGCGAGGTGTGCGACCGTCGTGCTGTCGATACCCCCGGAGAGCCCGAGAACCGCCCCTTCAGCACCAGCGGCGTCCACGGTCTCCCGGACGAACGACTCGATGTGCTCCCGACGCTCCGCCAACTCCTCGTCCGAGAACCGCAGGTCCATCGGCTCGATGACGTCTTCCATACCAGTCGTTGGATTCGTCCGGACAAAAAGCCCCTCGGCGTCCCCGAAACCGTGGACGCCCGTCCAGTTCAGGTGGTAAAACGCTACGTTGAAGTGTCGCTATCGGTAATCGACAGCTAGGGCGCCGATGGTCCAGTGGTAGGACTCGAGCTTCCCAAGCTCGCGGCCCGGGTTCAATTCCCGGTCGGCGCATACTTGTCTCGAACTTAGTGAGAGACATTTTCGGCACCGGGCAGTGAGCCAGTCAGGCGACCGGAGGGAGTCTGACGTTGTTCAATTCCCGGTCGGCGCGCTTTCTGTCGAGCTACAATTGTGAGTTGCGGCTCTCACGCGCCGTGTTTTCGCCGGTAGGCGAGGTAGGAGTAGGCGATGGGGTAGGCGGCGGCGAGGAGGACGGGTGCGAGGACGAAGACGAGGTAGTAGTCGGGGAGGACGAGGCCGCCGAGGGCGAGGACGCCGGCGAGTTTGAAGGCGGTGCTGGCGCGGTCGTGGGTCTCGCGCCAGACGTCTTCGTCGCTGAGCGTCCAGGGGGTGCGGATGCCGACGAACCAGTTCTGTTCTGCGTTTTCGAGGAGGACGCCCATGCCGTAGAAGAGGGCGGCGAGCGCGGGCGCGAGCGCCTGGCCGATGGGGATGGCGTAGCCGAGGTTCCACGCGAGGCTGATACCGTGGATGTAGGCGACGAAGAGCGCGGTGCCGGAGATTATCCACTCGTAGAGGCCGCGGAAGGCGGCGTAGTTCTCACGTCGGGGGTCGATGCGGGGGACGGCGAGCATGAGCGCGGCGACGAGGACGCCGAGGGCGGGGACGCCGAACGCGCCCCAGAGTTTCGGCATCGTGCCGTTGACGTCGCCGCTCGCGTTCCAGTGGGTCGCCATGCGAGCGGGGAGGTCGGGGTAGACGAGCGCGCTCGCGACGAACGCCGCGAGGAGGGCGAGCGCGGTGACTGCTCGCTGGACGCGGTACTGCATGCGAGATGATAGGACGCGTCTCCGTATAAAAAGAGCGACCGGATTCAGCTACCCGAGGAATACCCGGATGTCGCTGACGGCGTCCTCGTGGTCGTGGTACGCGTCCTCGGGGACCCGGTCGAACCAGTCGACAGTGAGGTCGTCCCACGGCCCGAACGACGGGTCGGCCGCGGTCGATCTCTCGGGGATGGCGTCGGCGCGCAACACGAGGTCGTGCGTCGTCGCGTCCCGTCCGTCGAATCGGTGCGTGATGCGGTTCGCGCGTTCGACACCCGCTATCGTCGCGTCACGACCCGTGAGCGCGCTCGCGATGCGCTCGCCGACCGCGAACCAGTCCTCGTCAGGCTGAACTGGCCCGTACGGGAGTCGCCAGCCGTGCGGGCTCTCCATCAACAGTACGCCGTCCTCGCTCGTCACGCCGACCGCGGCCATCCCCGCGATCGCCGCGAAGTAGTCGCACTCGTCCCCGGTCGCGTCCACCGTTTCCGTCCGGTACTCGACGTCCTCCCGGTCGCGGAGCGCGGCGGGGTCGCGCAGGTCTGTCATCCCGGCATGGTCTCGGCTGTGGTCACTTAGGTCATCGCCACGTTTTCGATGGTCCGCCGCGGAGTCGGTGGCGTGCCGCTCGACACCGACGCCGCTCGTGAGTCGGTCCGCGAACGCCGCGACCTCCTCGACACAGTCTCCGCCTGCGCCGACGCCGTGACCGCCGACTGGGACTCAGACGCCATCTCGGACAGCGAGCGAATCACCGGCCCGCTCCGCGCGCTCCTCTCCGAGGCAGGCGTCCTCGACACCCTGCCCGTCGTCCTCGCGGACGCCGTGGACGCCGCTGGCGGTAGTCTCGAAGCCCAACCTGTCGCCGCGCCGCCGTACGTCGTCGTCACCAGTCGCGGCCCTCTCCTCCGCGCGACACTCGGCGACGACCGACTGCTCGTCCGAGTCGACTGCTTTCGCGTGACCGACGACGGCTACGAACGCCGCGACGGCGTGGACGTGACGGTTTCGCTCGCCTGACCGGTATCCCCTCGACGCGGTCCGGTGGGGCGTCATTGTAGCTATTCGATAGGTATCGCGGGATGAACCCGAAACCGCCCATGCAAAATCATTATAGATACTGTCGTCGTAGCGTAACGAGCTATGGCGCGCTCACGAGTATCCCGGCGTCGCGTCCTGCACGGCCTCGGCGCGGGTACGGCGGCGCTCGCGTTCACCGTCCCGACGGCGGCGGCGAAATCGAAGTCGGACTGTCGGCTCGACTGGCGCAAGCACCTGTCCGCGTACTCGCTCCACGGGCGACCCGATGTGCAAGCCACCGTCGAGGTCGTGAACAGCAAGGACTCCGGCCACCAGGGGTACTGGGCGTACATCGACCACACGCGGACGCTCCGAGCCTGGGAGCTCGACGACGACCGCTACCGACTCGTCGCCCAGTACACCGGGTCGTTCGACGCCGTCGAGGGCCGACAGACGCCCGGCGAGTCGAGCGGTCCGACGCTCTCCGGCGACGAATCGGGGTCGTTCCAGGGCGGCTACGCGGCCACCATCGAGGGGACGATGCGCGACGACCCCGAGTGGGACACCCGGGGCCACGTCGGAACGGTCGACTACGAGGCGGAGATTCCCGGCCCGAGTCCACCCTCGGGCTACGTCGACTGGGTGGGCCAGTACTTCGACTACGATTCCTTCGAGTACGAGTGGTGGGGCTGGATATACCGCGGCGGCCGCTACGGCACCTGGGTGAGCGCCAGCACGAAGGAGTGCGGCGACATCCGCCCACCGGACCAGTAATCGTGGGGTGACCTACGTGTACTCGCCGACGCTCTCGACGATGGCGTCCTCGTCGTAGGCGTCTTCGTCCACGTCGAACACGAGGTCGCCGTCGACGGTGACCGTGAACACGCCGCCGTCGCCCGTGACGAGGCGGACGCTGTTCACCTGCTGGCCGTACTCGGAGAGAATCGACTCCTGCAGTTGCTGTGCTCTGTCGAGGTGGCCGCACGGCACGCAGTATTCGATTTCGACGTCTACCATACCCGATTGTTCTGTCGCCTGCGTGTTAAGCGTCAGCGAACCGGTGGATACCGCTCACGTTCTATCCACTCGCGGAGGCTGCCCGCGCCGTCTGCGTCGAACCGGAGCGGCCGCCGCCACCACGGCCCCTTCCCCGAGTCCGCGGAGTAGTCGGTGACGACGCGGTTCGCGTCGACCCCTCGGCTCTCGCTCAGCGGGACGGCGCGGTCGTAGAGCCGGCTTTCACTACTTCCTTCGACGAGGACGGCGGCGTCGTACTCCTCGCGCGCGAGGTGGGCGTTCCACGGGACCGACCCGCGTTCGGGTTCTTCCGTCAGGGGGTCGCGCGCGAGCGTGAACTCCCCGACGAGGTACGCGCCCCACTCCGCTGCCTGCCAGTCCGCGGGGTCGCCGTGCTGGGTGAGCGTCGCGTAGAAGTAGAGCCGGTCGTCCTCTCGGAGTTCGCTGATTGGTCGGGCTTTCACGCCGTGCGGGTCGCCGTACGTGTACGCGTCACAGCAGGGGTACTCCGCGAACGACGGGTCGAGGTGGGCCGGGGTATCGGAGGGGAGGTCGGTTTCGAGGGCGAGGTCGCCGTACGTCGGCACCCGTTCACGAGTGGGTTCGGTCTCCGGAATCGGGACGTACTCGAACGAGCCGTCGGGGTGAACGGGGCCGCGGACGCCCGGTTGGTTCGTGTTCGCGGCGACGTTGATGGCGACCGCGCGCATCTAGAAGTCGCGTTCGAACTCGTCGAACCCCTCGAAGTCGTCGGGGAGCGTGTAGGGGATGCGGCGGTCCTCGCGGTCGCCCGCGACGTCGCCCGCGTCCTCGACGGGCACGGCTTCGTCCTCGAATCCGGGTTTGACGCGGACGCTCTTCGCGGGCATTCCGACTGCGACATGGTGGGCGGGAACGTCGTTCTGGACGACGGAGCGCGCGCCGACGAGACTGTTCTTGCCGACGCGGACACCCGCGCGAACGAGCACGCCTTGCGTGACCCGGGCGTCGTCCTCCACGACGGTGTGGAAGTTCTCGACTTCGGTCTGGTCCACGACGTCGTGGTCGTGCGTGTAGAGGTGGGCGTCGTCGCTGATGCTCACGCGGTCGCCGATGGTGAGTTCCCCGCGGTCGTCGAGGTGGACGCCGTCGTGGATGACGACGTTGTCCCCGACTTCGATGTTGTACCCGTACGTCATCGAGACGCCGCGGAAGATGCGGAGGTTCTCCCCGGCGTCCGCGAACAGGTGGCCGGCGAGCATCTCGCGGAACCGATGCGCGAAGTCGACGTTGTCCGCGAGCGGCGTGTTATCGAACTGCCGCCACAGCCACTGCAGGGGCTTTGCCTCCGCGAACTTCTCCTCGTCCTTCTCCGCGTAATACTCCGATTCGAGGGTGGCGTTGTGCGGGTCGTAGTTCTTGAACCGTGCTTCCTCGACGCTGGAGACGGTGTTCCCGTTCTTCCACGACTCGTAGGCGTCCCGGTCGCCGTTGAGGTCCACCAGCACGTCCTCGACGACCTCGTAGGGGTCCTCCGTCGAGAGTCGGTCGTCCACCTCTCCCACGAACCCACGGAGCGTCGCCTCCGCGTCGTCGGGCAGAGAGACGTGGCGTTTCGTCATAGTCTCGCTGTTGGCCGCCTGCACTCATAGGGGTTTCCGTACCGACGCCACGCGCCGCTACTCTAGCTCGTTCGCCGTCTCTTCCACCAGTCGCTCGACGAACGGGCTCGTCCGGACGTCGATCGACGCGACGAACCCTCCGGACCGCGGGTTCCGCCCGAAGTGAAGGACGATGCGGTCCTCGAACACTCGTATCGAGTAGTGGAGCGGACCGGTGTCGTGGAGGCGTTCGTACCAATCGGTCTCCAGCTGCTGGAACACCGCTTCCTCCACGACATTCTCGATGATGCGGTCGCGCTCGTCAGCGTCGTACTCGGCCGCCACGTCGTCGCGCAACCGGAGCGTCTCGTACGACACGTCGCCGTCCGTCACGTCGTAGTAGACGACCGTCCTGAACGCGTCGGGATAGGTGTCTTCGACCGCGGTCACGACGTCCTCGGCGGTCGAACGGTCCATCGTCGGACGTTTCGACGCGACTGGCAAAGTGCTGGTGGCCGGGGCGGCCAACCGCACCCGCTAAGTGGACGTGCGCGAAAGGGTCAGGTATGCAGCACCGCGAACTCGGAGACTCCGGCGTCGAGGTGAGCGAAGTCGGGTTCGGCGCGTGGGTCGTCGGCACCGACTGGTGGGGCGACCGGGACGAGGACGACCAGCGCGAGATGGTCGAGTACGCCATCGAACAGGGAATCACGTACATCGACACGGGCGACGTCTACGGTCACGGCCGCAGCGAAGAACTCCTCGGCGAGTTCGTCGCGCCCTACCGGGACGAGGTGACGCTCGCGACCAAGGTGGGTTACGACTTCTACAACAACCCGCAGGCGGGCCACGGTGAACTCCCGAAGGAGATGACTCCCGACTATCTCCGGGACGCCGTGGAGAAGAGCCTCGACCGACTGGATACGGACCACGTGGAGTACCTCCAGCTCCACAATCCGAACGTCGAGGAACTCACGCCCGACGTGCTCGAACTCCTCGACGAACTCCGCGAGGACGGCACGGTGGACGCCGTCGGCCTCGCGCTCGGCCCCTCGATCGGCTGGCTCGCGGAGGGCGACTTCGGCATCGAACACGAGTTCGACGGCGTCCAATACGTCGGAAACCTCCTCGAACAGGACGTCCACCGGCACTTCGTGGACACCGTCCGGGAGACGGGCGCGTCCACGTCACTCATCCCGCGCGTCCCGCACTCTTCGGGCCTCCTGAACGAACAGGTCACGCCCGACACGGAACTCGACGCGGGCGACCACCGCGGTTTCCGCCCCGACGAGTGGTACGAGACTGGTTGGGAGAAAATCGAGGAACTCCGTTTCTTGGAGCGCGACGGCGCACGCACGATGGGGCAGGCCGCGATTCAGTGGCTGCTCTCCTTCGACGAGGTGGCGTCCGTCACGCCGACGTTCCGCTCGAAGGACGATATCGAGGAGTGGGCTGCCGCACCCGAAACCCCTCGCCTCAGCGAGGACGAACAGGAACGCGTCGCCGACCTCTACGAGACCAATTTCGGCATCGACCGCTTCGACGGCATGGCCCACGAGGACTACCGCACGAGCGTCGACGGCGACGACTTGCGGGAAGCGGGCCTGCTCGCGGACTAACCCCACGCAGCCGGCGTTTTTACGGTACTTTTGCGCGGAGCGGTGTGCGACGCACACCCGACGCGGAAAATTTCCGCGCACGACTTGCGGGAAGCGGGCCTGCTCGCGGACTAACCCCACGCAGCCGGCGTTTTTACGGTACTTTTGTACGCTTCTCGTCCGGCGAAACGGCAGTTAATAGGTTCCTAACGGCCTGAAAACGGCATTCCCGGCCGAACCCCTTCGTTTCAATTCGAGACCCGGGGACGGGGTGGGGTTAGGCACCCCGTATCATCACTTTCACCGCGCTCCCGTATCGGGGTTGTGGGTCGAGACGGGTTCGGGCGGCGTCCGGTCGTCCGCGGGCGCGCGCTCGGACGTGCCGACCGCGCAGGCGTCGACCTCGTCGACGAACGCTCGCATGAACGGGTGGACGGTGTTCGCCATCGCCATCACCGGCTGGTCTTCGGCTAGCAGGGCGTCGAGCACCTCGCTCGGCGACTCCTCGTCCGTGTCGTGTCTGGTCGCGGGAACGGAGACGTTCCGCGCGAACACGCTCGTGTACGCGCCGCCGACGTGTACGCGGTCGATGAGCCCGCGGTCCGCGAGGATGTTCACGTACTCCACGAACGACGCCGTGCGGCCGCGGCGGTCCCGCCGCAGGAAGACGAACGGACAGACGAGTTCCGCGTCCGCGCCCGTTCCGGCGAGCTGCCGGCGGAACAGTTCGGTGCTCTCTATCTCGTTCACCTTCGCGGCGTTGAACAGCCGGCGGTCGTCCGGGAGGAGCGTCCACCGCGGCTGCATCTCCCACAGCATCCGCGACATCTCCGCGTCGGGAAGCGGGTCCTCGTCGAAGTACGCGAGCACGTGATCGAGCGCGTGCACCGTCTCCGCACCCGTTAGCCCCGCGTGTTCGTCGGGGACGTCCACCTGCTCTATCGTCCCGCCGCGCGACTCTATCTCCTCGCGCATGTACTCGTGGATGGCTGGGTGCTGTTCGCCGCTCACCACGTGCGTGCCCTCCGGAATCGACCGTGCGAACGACCGCGCGATGTCTTGGCGGGTCGTCCCGAGCGTGTCGTTGTGGTCCTGACGGACGTTACAGAACAACACCACCTCTGGCCGGAGGAACGTCTCGTTGACCATCCGCATCGTGTACTCGGTTATCGCCTGATTCTCCATCACCACGGCGTCGTCCGGGCTGGTCTGTCTGAGTTGCGGGAGGAACTCGGCGACCAGATTGACGTTCTCGTACAGGGTGACGCGCGGTCCGCGGCGCTCTATCGGGATGACGAGGCCGTTGTGGATGGACTGTGGGTGGTCGCCGGTCACCTTCACGTACGTGTCGTAGCCGCGGTCGGTGAGGATTTCGCCGAGGCGTTTCGACGTCGAGGACTTCCCGCGGATGCCCGACACGGACGCCCGAACCGATACGTCGTCCAGTTCCTCGCGGTGGCGGTGTCCGCGCCCGAGAACGCGTTTTATCCTCGCCAGGAGGCCGGGTTTCTGTTTTCGCGGGTCGTCCCTCATCGGTCTCCTCCCGAGAGGACGGACGCCGAGAACACGGTCTCGTCGCTCGGTTGTTCGATTCCGTAGTGTCTGAGGAGCAGGTAGCACGCGGACATCGCGACGACGGTGAGCGCGAGAAGGGCGGGGACGGTCGGGAGGTCCGCGAGCAATCCCGTCCCGTAGGGTTCTCCGAGGACGCGCGCCGCGAGGAACATGGGCGAGAATACGAGCATCATCAGCGGGATGCGCATCCGGCGTTCTCTGGGCGCAGTGACGTGGTCGTTGTACGCGGTTGTGCCGACGAGCACGGCGATGAACACCGCGGAGAGGCCGCGCACGATGGGGAGCGTCATGGCGAGCGGCACCGACAGCGCGACCGCGGTCGCGGACCCGACGCCGACGAGTACGCGGCCGTACCAGAGCGTCATCCAGTGGACGACGCCGACGACGAAGATGACGGCGACGAGTTCGAGGAGGAACGCGAAGACGAGCCACTTGCTCGCGGTGGCGTAGATGGCGAGCAACCCCATCGAGACGACGCCCGCGCGAACGCCGAACCGACTGCGCCCCCACTCGGACCCGAGGAACGCGACGACGAGCAACGCGACCGCGAGCGTCCGGGACAACAGGACCGGGTAGAGCGTTCCCGACACGACCGCGCCCCGCACCACGGCGACGTCGCTGGTCTTCGCGAACAGGACGAGCGGCGTGTGCGTCGCGAGCGTCGACGCGAGCCGCGGGTCGACGAGCGCCGCCCCGACCGCGAGCAGGCCGACGTAGATACCAGCGGCGTACCCGATGTCCTGTCGCCGATACTCCGGCTTGAGCTGCTGGACGTTGTACGCGGCCAGTCCGGGCAGGACGCTCCCGACGAACAGCGCGGAGTGCAGGTCGAAGACGTCCGCCGCGTCCGTGAACCCGGAGAGGAACAACAGTGCGAGCGGCAGCATCGACCCCGCGACGATGGAGACGACGACCTCCGTCCGCCCGTAGACGAGCGTGTATCGTTTCGCCGCCCAGAGCGCCACGTACGCCAGCCCGAAACTCACGAGGAAGACCGGCAACGCGACGAAGTTCTTCAGCGTGTACAGCGCCAGCACGGGCACGACGATGGTTCCCCCCATCCGAAGTCCCCGGGTCTGGGTGACGTAACTCACCGCGAGGAAGCCCGCCACCAGCACCAGGGCTGCGACAATCATGCTAACACTTCACATCAGAGACGTGATATACGTTTGGGGGCGGGCTTCTGCCGGCATTCGAGAACCCGATCAAGTGCAGGTCGTGCGGAGGCGGTCCGGAACACCGACGACGTACCGCGCGCCCTCGGCGCGCGGCCTTTTTACGTAACTTTTTGTGAGCGGGGTTCGCTACGCGAACCCCCGAAGCAAAAATTTACGCTAAGAATACGTGTCGGGGGCGGTCTGCGAGGACGTCACGACGCACCTTTTTCCGACTCGGGTGCGCTTCGCGCACCACTCGTCGCAAAAATCTGCACCAAAAAGCGCGCCTTCGGCGCGAAATCTACGCGAGGAAGACGTGTCGGGGGCGGTCTGCGAGGACGTCGCGTCCCCATTGGACGGTGTTTCGGAAGGCGTCGCTGCGGAAGAAGCCCATGGCGTCGTCGCGGGATTCCCAGCGGCTGTCGATGAAGAAGGCGTTTTCGTCGTCGGTGCGCTGGAGGAGGCGGGTTTCGCGGTGGCCGTCGACGTCCGCGAGGGCGTCGCCGACGGCGTCGAATTTGTCGACGAAGTCGTCTTTGTAGTCGGGTTTGACGGTGTAGAACATGCCCATGGTTCCCCAGCCGTCGTCGGTTTCGGCGACTTTGCTGGTGACGCCGGGGAGGTCGGCGAGGAAGCCGGCGGCGGTGTCGGCGGCGCTTCCGGTTTCCCAGAGGGAGACGACTGCGGCGGGGCCGTCGCCGTTGACGGGGGCGTAGACGGAGGTTTCGACGTGGGTGTCGTAGTGGTCGAAGCTCTCGGTGAGGCCCTCGACTTCTTCGCGGAGGTCGTCGAGGTTCGCGTCCGAGTAGAGGCCGACGGCGTAGACGTCCTCGCCGTGCGGTTTTCCGGCGTAGACGTCGAGTTCTGCGAGTTCGCGGCGCAAGTCTTCTTCGTCGGTTTCGTCGCCGTCGCCGCCGGCGTCGCCGTGCGGTGATTCGCCGTGTGCGCTGCCGTGGTCGTGTGCGCTCTCGCCGTGTGCGTCACCGTGTGTGCTCTCGCCGTGCGCGTGGCCGTCGTGGTGACTTTCTGCGTCGCCGGTCGGTAGCTGGTCGCCGGCGAGGAAGGCGTCGAAGTCCTCGGGCGGGAAGCGTCGGCCGATGTAGAAGTCGCCGAACTCGCCGTACACGGAGGACGCTTCGTCGAAGCGCATCTCGTAGACGATGTCCTTGATGTCGGTCGGGTCGTCGCCGAACAGGGTCACGCCCCACTCCCAGTCGTCGAGGCCGACCGAGGAGGCGATGACTTGTTTGATTCGCCCGGCGAACTCGCGTCCGACGTCGCCGTGGCCCGCCATGAGGTCGGCGCGTTCCTCGAAGTCGAGCGCGTACCAGTTCTGTTCGGGCTGGCGGCGTTTGCTCATCGGATAGAATGAGACGTAGGTGTCGTCGGGAATCTCCGGGGTGAGTTTCCCCTCGATGTATCGCTTGAGGCCGTCGTCCACGCTCTCGGGGTCGGTGAAGTAGTCGTCCGAGACGTAGCCCGACACTTCGGTGACGGAGACGTAGGAGTACGCGCGTTCGGTGAATCCGGCGAACGCGGTGTCCTCGAACGACCGCTCGATGCGGTCGAGTTCGTCCAGCGTCTCCCGGAAGTGAACGAACAACAGGTCGGCCTTGTCGCCCGTGATGGAGAACACCGCGGACTCGCCCTCGTCGCTTCGCGCGAGCAGTTCGCGGTGTTTCTGGAAGGCTTCGGCGTCCTCGATGGCCGCTTCTCGGTCGCGTTCGGGGGCGTTCCGCCACGCGTCCCAGTCTATCGTCCGGAAGTCGTGCAGCGCGAACCAGCCTTCTTCGGTCTCCGGAGCGTTTACCATACGTGTGGGTTAGAAGACCCGGCACAAGCCGTTTTCGCGTTCGTTGTGACGACCGAAACCCTTTCCCTCGCGGCCGGGGAACCCCGAATCGAATGCGCAAGAGTGGCCCGCCAAAAGGCCTCGTCTCGTACCTCGTTCTCGAACTGTTGGACGAGAAACCGCGATACGGCTACGAGATACTGAAGGAGATAAAGGAATTGAGCGGCGGGCACTGGGAACCGTCGTACGGCTCCGTCTACCCCATCCTCTACAAGTTCGAGGACAACGGCTGGGCCCAACGCATCGAACGCGAAGACGAACCCGACCGCAAGTACTTCGAACTCACCGAGGACGGCCGCGCCGAACTCGAAGAGAAACGCGGCGAAGTCGGTGGCACGGCCCGCGACTTCGTGGACATCATCCTCGGATTCTACCACGTCTACGCCGTACTCTCGAACGACCAGCGGTTCGACGTCACGCACACCGACGAAGGCTGGCGGTTCGACGAGACGTTCTCCTCGTGGATCGTCGAACAACTCATCCGCCACCACGAACACTACTTCGACACGACGTTCGAACGCCTCGACGAGACGCCGGAAGAGTTCTACGACCGCGTCGGCGTCGACGTGGACGAGTAACTCACCCGCCTACCAGTAACTGCGGGCCGAATATCATCACGAGCAGACTTGCGAGCATCGTGACGCCGACGGTGGTCGTCACGGCGCTGACGGCGCGGCGTTTGTTCTCGATGGGGAGCCGTGAGACGACGCTCTCGGCGCTCGTGCGGAGGAGGTGGCCGCCGTCGAGCGGATACCCGGGGATGCAGTTGAAGAACCCGAGGTTGACGTTTATCCAGCCCGTCCAGAAGAGGACGTTCGCGAGCAGGAGGATGCTCCCGCCGAGCGGTTCGAGCGCGCCGGTCGCGGTGTAGAAGCCGGCGTTCTGCGGGACGAATCCGGGGAAGTTATAGGGGATGCCGGGGAGGACGACGCTCGCGAACGGCAGGACGATGAGGAGGAACGCGCCCTGCACGAGTCCGACGCCCGCGTTCCCGCCGAAGATGTCGAGGTAGGAGCTCGCGGGGTAGAGTTCGACGCCGAAGTCGCTGAGGGAGATGCCGGAGTAGCCGGGGTAGCCGCGGACGCCGAGGAATCCGGCGTCGTTGTTCGGGTTGGTGCCGAGCGTCACCGACACCTCGCGGCGGTCGCCGTCGACGTACGCTTCGACCTGCACGGTGTCGCCGGGGTTCGTGTCGTCGAGCGCGTCGCTCACGTCCTCGTAGGTGAGGACGCGGTCGCCGTCGAGGCGCGTGATGACGGCGTGGTCGCCGCCGGGGAGACCGGCGTTCGCGAGCGGGTCGCCGTCGATGACGAGTACGAGCGCGCCCACGGGACCGGTCGAGGTCTTCCCGGAGTCCGTGGCGAGCGTCGCGACCGTTCGGTTCGCCACCGCGTCACGGAACCCGGCTTCCGTGTGGACGTCCGTGCCGTTCACGCTCGCGATGGTGTCGCCCGCGGCGACGTCGAACGGCGCGGCCGTCTCCACCACGCCCGTCGCCAACAGCGACCGTGTGACTGGTACGGTCTCCCCGCTCGCGAGCCGGACGTCGACAGCACGGTCGGTCGTGTTCGAGAGCGTGTCCGTGAGGTCTCCGTTCGAGTGGATGGTCTGGTTGTCGACGGCGACGATGCGGTCTCCTGCTTGAATACCGGCTTGGGCCGCCGGGGAGCCTTCGACCACGCCGCCGACCGCCGCACCGTCCGCGACGGCGATGCTCCCCGTCACCGGGCCGAACAGGAGGCCGAACGCGAGCAGCGTGATGAGGAAGTTGTTCGTGACGCCGCCCGCGAACATCCGTGCGCGACTCCCGCGGTCCGCCTTCCGCTGGCTCTCCTCGTCGGGTTCGACGAACGCGCCGATGGGGAGAATCGCGAGCAGGACGACGCCCATCGACGCGATGTCGATGTCCTCGACGCGACACATGATGCCGTGGCCGCCCTCGTGGACGACCATCCCGATGAAGAGGCCGACGACGATTTCGGGTGCGACGGAGAGCGGGAGGAACGGATTGACGCCCGGGATGACGAGCGTGCTCCGCGGCTGGGTGGCCGCGGTCGGTGCGGGCGGGTTCTGGAGGATGGAGAGCGCGCTCGTCACGAGCAGGAGGAACGACCCGAACAGGACGACCAGCGCGATACCGAGGCCGAAGTTCCCCCACGCGCGCCAGAGTCGCTTCGGCGCGGCGATGCGGTCGATGAGGCGACGCCCCCGCTTCGTGTGCACTTGGAGGATGGGACCGAGCGTCCGCACGTACGACGGGAGACGGCCCTCTCTGCGGAGGACGGAGAGCGCGGACCAGTACGCGAGGAGGCCGACGACGACCCACAGCCACTCGTTCATTGCATCCTACTGTGGGTTCCCCGCAGTAAGCCGTTTCCCTCTGGTTCGCGTCCCTATCGCTCCCGGCGGAGGCGCGCGACGACGAACTCGTCGTCCAGCGCGTCGAGGAACTGCCCGAGTTTCGGCCCCTCGTCCTCGTCGAAGAAGAGCCGATACCCGACGGTGAAGAACTCGCCGATGTCGAGGTCGTGGCGCTTCGCCGTCTCGTAGATTTCGCCCTGGATCTCGTCGCCGTCGTGGCCCGCTTCCACGAAGTCCGCGAGTTCGTCGAGCGCCGTCGCCGTCTCCGTGTCGAGGGCCACGTCCGGCAGTTCGGTGCGCTCGATGCGGTAGTTGTACTCGTTGTCCGTGCGTTCGGCCCACTCGCGCGCGAGTTCGACCCGCGCGAGCGCCTGCTCTATCGCCCACTCGGGCGCGTCGTCGGGGATGTGTCCCTCGCGGCGCGCGATGTCCTCGCGCAGCTGGGGGTCGTCCGTCATCCCGAGCACGGCCGCGAACGTGTACGGAATCCGAATGCGTTCCTCCCGTACCTCGTCGACGACGAGCGGGTAGACGCGCTCCGCGAGTTCCGTCTCGGACTCGGTCGCGTCCTCCTCGCCGAAGTAGATCCGCTCGAACTGGTCGAACTCGTCGACGAGGAGGTCGATGCGTTCGACGCTGAAGTCCCGCGCCTTCTTCGGGTCCTTCGTGAAGAAGTACCGGAGCACGTCGCGCTCGATGAGTTCCAGTACGTCTGAGACGAGGATGACGTTCCCCTGTGAGGAACTGAACGGCTTCCCGTCGAGCGTGAACCACTCGTACGTCATCGGCACCGGCGGTTCGGCCTCGAAGACGCGTTCCATTATTTCGACGCCGGACGGCCACGACCCCTCCGCGTGGTCCTTCCCGAACGGCTCGAAATCCACGCCCAGCACGTCCCACTGGGCCGGCCACTCGAACCGCCACGGGAGTTTGCCGTCGCGGAGGGTCGCCGTCCCGCGATGCCCACAGCCCTCGACGGTGCGGTCGCCCGCGTCCAAGTCCGTGCACTCGTACTCCACGGTGCCCGCGTCGGCGTCGATGCTGACGACGGTCTCCGTAATCTTCCCGCACTCCTCGCAGATGGGGTTGAACGGGACGTAGGACTCGTCCACCTTGTCCTGGTACTTCGCGAGCACCTCGCGCGACAACTCGGCGTTCGCGAGTACGTGCCGGGTTGCGTCCTCGAAGTCGCCGTTCTCGTAGAGGTCCGTGTTCGACACCATCTCCACCGGGATGCCCAGTAACTCGGCGGACCGCTCGATGAGGCCCGAGAAGTGGTCGCCGTAGGAGTCACAGCAGCCGAACGGGTCGGGAATCGACGTGTAGGGGTGGCCGAGGTTTCGGCCGAGCGCGCCCGCGTTCACGTCACCCAAATCGACGATGTTCCCGTCCAAGTCCGCGAGTTTCCGCGGGAGTTTGCGGAGGGGGTCGCGGTCGTCCGCGGTGAATATTTGCTTGACCTCGTAGCCGCGCTCCCGGAGGACGGCGGCGACGAAGTACCCGCGCGCGAGTTCGTTCATGTTCCCGAGGTGGGGCACCCCGGACGGCGAGATGCCGCCCTTGATGACGATGGGTTCCTCGGGGTCGCGTTCGAGGATGCGGTCTGCTATCTCGTCCGCCCAGAACACGTAGTCGGCGTCGCTGAGAACGTGCGGACTCGTCATTCTCCCGCCCAGTACGTCGGTTCGTCGGTCTCGCCCTCCGGCACGATGTCGGTCCCGTCGTGTTCGCCCGTCCGCACGGCGTCCACGATGTTCTCGGGGTCCGTCCCGTCGAGTACGACGGTGCGCACGCGCGACCGCTCGATGAGTTTCGCCGCGAGCAAGTCCACTGGCGCGCTCGACCCCGCAGCCATCTCGATACCAGCGATGACGTCCACGAGTTCGCCCGCCGTCATCGAGTCGAACCGCGTCGCCGAACTGTCCTCGTTCGGGTCCGCGTCGAACACGCCGGGAACGCTCGTCGCGTACACGAGCAAGTCCGCGTCCGTGTACTCCGCGACCGCCGCCGCCACAGCGTCGGTGGTCTGCCCCGCGGTCACGCCCCCCATGACGGCCACGTCCCCGCGACGAATAGCCTCACCCGCCTCCTCGTACGTCTCCGCCGGACTCGGCGCGGCGTCCTCGCCCAGCGCCGCGATGAGCAACCGCGCGTTGAGACGCGTGACGGAGATCCCGATATCGTCCAACTCGATTTCGTTCGCGCCCAGACTCCGGGCGGTGTCGATGTACTCGCGGGCGATACCGCCGCCGCCCACGACCGCGCCGACGCTACAGCCCTCGTCGACGAGTCGTTCGAGAGCGTCGGCGTGCTGGCGAACGCGCTCGTGAGCGAGGTCCGGCGCGAGCACGCTCCCACCGATAGAAACAACAACACGCATGTTGCACCCGAATAGCCCTGTTGCGGCCTTAAGGATTGTCAACTCCCCCGTGCGCAGTATCTCGGTGGTTTCCGTCTGTGTTCGTCGCTTCATCGGGTTTCAGTCCGGCGAACGGAATTGTCGAGTCCAGAAAGCCCTCGCGGCCGAAGGCCGTGTGCGCTCCGTCACCCCTATCGTGAACGGCAGTGAGCGATATGTGGCGGAGCGGACGCGAGACGTCCGAGGGCTTTCTGGTCTCCACGTCGTGTTTTGGGGGGCAGTTCCTCGTAGATGCCTCACAGGGTACTATGAATTCGAACATCGGCGATAGGCACAAGCCGATTGCCTCCCACGGTTCGTTCATGTACGTTCTCGGCCTCGCGACCGGTGTGGGTGTTCCGGAGGAGTCGGTTGTAGACGAAGTCGCGGACGCGCTGGCTGGTCGTGTCGCGGTTCTGTCTCGCGATTCGGGGGCGGGTGGTGACCGGACGCGGTACGAACTCGGTTCGAGTGGGGCGACGATTCGGCGGCCCGATGCGGATTTGACGCGGGCGCTGGACGACCTCGCGCGCGACCACGACCACGCGATTCTCGTGGGGTATCCCGAGTCGGGGTTCCCGCACGTCGTCGTGGGGGACGCGGATGCGGACGACGTTCTGCTCTCCGCGCCGACGCCCGACACCATCGATTTCGACGCGGTGCGTGAGGGGTTGCGGGAGCGCGACGAGTACGAGTCCTTGGATTCGCTCGTCGCGGACGTGAAGCGGTCGCCGCGCGCGGAGTACGCGGGGGCGATTGCGACGTTCTCGGGTATCGTTCGCGAGAAGGAGGGACAGGGCGACGACCCGACGACGTCGTTGACGTTCGAGAAGTACGAGGGCGTCGCTGAACAGCGACTCGCGGGCATCCGCGAGGAACTCGAAGCCCGGGAGGGCGTCCACGACGTCCGGTTCCACCACCGCACCGGCCGTATCGAGGCGGGCGCGGACATCGTGTTCGTCGTCGTGCTCGCGGGCCACCGCGACGAGGCCTTCCGAACGGTCGAGGACGGCATCAACCGGTTGAAGGACGAGGTGCCGATATTCAAGAAGGAACTCACGGTCGAAGACGAGTTCTGGGTGCACGACCGCGACGAATAGGCTCGGATTTACCCCGCGAAACGGCCACGACGACGCGCAAAACGCAGTTATATAAACGCAATTTCGACTAGTGAAAGAAAGATTTTGAGCTGTTTGTAAAAGGTCTAAACGCCTTTAGAGTGTTTGTAAAACGTCCGTGAAAGGTTCGAGTCGGATGAAACGGGACAAATCTGACCGAACGTTCACCCCTTTATAACACCCTCCGGGCTTTAGGAGTGAGCGAGGAAACCCAAAATGAGCGCTACTGCCGAACCCTCCACGGCTGACAACAAGGAAACGCGCCTCGCGAACTACCTCCGTGAGAAGGCTCGCGACGGCGAGCTCTACTTCAAGAGCAAGTTCATCGCGGACGACGTCGGGCTCTCCCCGAAGGAGATCGGTGCGCTGATGGTGAAACTCAGCGACTCCGTCGGCGACCTCGAAATCGAAAAGTGGTCGTACACGAGCGCGACCACGTGGCGCGTCGCCCCTGCTGACTCCGCGTAACGACGGACCCGTCATCCCCCGGTAACGCCACCAGCGTCCCGACCCCGACTCGGCGCGTTGCCGCGCACCGCCGTTCCCCCACGGCGTCTGCGTGAACCGACGCGCCTTTCGCCGCCCCCCTCCTTGCTCCCCGCGTGTCGTTTACGTCCGCACTGACAGACGCGATTCTCCCCGTACTCGCGGTGGCGGCGGCCGGGTTCGTTTTGGGCCGCTACCGCGAGGTCGAAGTCGACGCCCTCGGCACGATTACGCTCTACGTGCTCACGCCGGCGCTCGTGTTCTCGACGCTCTCCACGACCGCTCTCTCCGGGGGTGCGGTCGTCCGCATCGCCGCGGGCGTGGTCGCGTTCACGGTCGTGATGGTCGCCGCCGCGGCCGCCGTCGTCCGCCTCACGGACACGCCGTACCCGAACGGAACCGTCCTCGCTTCCGCGTTCTCGAACGCCGGGAACTACGGCATCCCTTTCTCCGCGTTCGCGTTCGGCGCAACCGGACGCAGCACCGCGATTCTCTACATCGCCGCGCAGTCCGTGCTGATGTACTCGCTCGGCGTGTACATCGCCACCCGCGGCACCGACGACGGCGTACTCGACTCCCTCGGCACCGTCTTCCGCCTCCCTCTCTTGTACGCCGTGCTCGCCGCTGGACTCGTTCGCTTCTTCGGCGTCGTCCCGCCCACTGACGGCGCGACGATGGAGACGCTGACCCTCGTCGGGAACGCAGCAATCCCCGTGATGCTCCTCATCCTCGGCATCCAACTCGGAACCGCGGGCCGCCGCGTCTCCCCCCGGCGCGTCCTCACGCCCGTCGTCCTCAAACTCGGCGTCGCACCCGCCGTCGCCGCCGCGCTCGTCGCCGTGTTCGCCGTCCTCGGCATCGGATTCGCGGACCCGGTGGTCGCGCGGACGTTCGTGCTGGAGTGCGCGATGCCCGCCGCCGTCACGCCGCTCGTGTTCACGGTCGAGTTCGCGGACGACCCAGACGCTCGCGCCTACGTCTCCACCGCGATCCTCGTCACGACGCTCGCGAGCATCGTCACGCTCGCCGGGATTCTCACGGTTCTCCGCGGCGGCCTCCCACTTCCGGGGCTTTAATCCCGTTCGGCCCTAACCGATAGTTGATGTCGGTCGACGCCCCCGAAGCGGGTCCCGCCCCCGGTCGCTTCGCGTCAGTCTTCCGGGTCTACGAGGTCCGACGCGACGGCGACGAACTCCTCTACTACGGCGACCCTCGCACGGACTATCAGTCCCTCATGCGGGAGGTGTGGCCGGTGTTCACGGAGAACGGCTACGACGTACAATTAGACCAGCGCACGGGCGAGTACGTCCTCGTCGCCGAACCCAAGGAGACGGAGTCCGGGTTCCCGACGACGAACGTTCTCTTACTCGCGCTCACCGTGCTCTCCACGCTCTACGCGGGCACGGGCTGGTACTACGTCCAGGACGTGCTCTCCCTCGATATCTTGCGCGCCGTGCCGTTCACGCTCGGCGTCCTCGGCGTCCTCGGCACGCACGAACTCGGCCACTATGTCCTCTCGAAGCGCCACGACGTGGACGCGAGTCTCCCCTACTTCATCCCCGTTCCCACGCTGTTCGGGACGATGGGCGCGGTCATCCGAATGAAGGGCCAGATACCCGACCGGGACGCCCTGTTCGACATCGGGGTCGCCGGCCCGCTCGCGGGTCTCGCGGCGACGTTCGTCGTCGGCACCGTTGGCCTCCTGCTCCCCCCGGTTCGGGTGCCCGACTACATTCTGAACGCGCCCGCGGACCAACTCGTCGAGATTCAGTTCCAGTACCCGCTCCTGTTGAAGGGGATGGCGTGGGTGCTCGGTCGGCCGCTCGAATACCCGAACGACCCGACGCACGTCGTGAACCCGCTCGTCATCGCGGCGTGGATCGGGATGTTCATCACGGTGTTGAACCTCATCCCCGTCGGCCAACTCGACGGCGGCCACATCCTCCGTGCGATGCTCGGCCCCCTCCACGAGCGCATCGCGCCGGTCGTCCCCGTCGCCCTGTTCGCGCTCGCCGGCGGCCTCTACGTCTTCGGGAACGCCGGACAAGCGGTCTTCCTCTGGGTGCTCTGGGGCGGCATCGCGACCTACATGGCACTACGCGGGTCCGCGGTCCCGCTCAGCGAGGAACCACTCGACAGGAAGCGGATAGCGGTGGGCGCGCTGACGTTCGTCCTCGGCGCGCTCTGCTTCGTCCCGACGCCCATCGTCATCGGGTGAGTCGTCTGCCGACTCGGTAACGTTCTTCCCTCCCGAACGAAGCGTATAGGTAAGGAATGAGTAGCGACCCCGAACACGCCGCCCGAGCGCGCGACGTTCTCGGGTTCTCGCGGTGGTGGCTCGTCGTCGCGGCCGCGGCGATGATGGCCGTCGTCGGCCCCTACCAGTACGTCTGGTCCGTCATCCGCGAACCCGTCGCCCGCCAACTCAGCATCGACCAGGCCGTCCTCAGCACCGTCTTCACGCTCTTCGTCATCTTCCAGGCGGGCAGTCAGTTCCCCGTCGGGTGGTGGCGCGACCGCCACGGCCCCCGCGGTATCACCGTTCTCGCGGCCGTTCTCGCGGGCGGCGGCTACCTCGGACTCGCGTACGCGACCGCCGTCTGGCAGGTCTACCTCTTCTACTCGCTCGGTGCCATCGGCGTCGGCATCGTCTACACCGTCGCCGTCAACACGGCGCTGAAGTGGTTCCCCGACCGCCGCGGCCTCACCTCCGGCGTCGGAACGATGGCGTTCGCGGGCGGGAGCGCCGCGCTCGTCCCCTACATCCGGTGGCGACTCGGCCCGGAAGCCGCGCCGACCGCGTACGTCTCCGTCCTCCGCAACCTCGGCATCGGCATCGCACTCGTCATCTTGGTGGGTGCGCTCGTCATCCGCGACCCGCCGACAGGCTGGCTCCGAACCGACGACGGCGACCAGATATCGCACACGGGCAAGCAGTTCACGTGGCGCGAGATGCTCGGAACGTGGCAGTTCTGGCTGATGTACGCGATGTTCGTCGCCGTCTCCGGCGCGGGCCTCATGCTCACGGAGAAGGTCGTCGCGTACAACGACACGCTCGGCCTCGCGCCCGTCATCGGCACCGCCGCAGCCACCCTCTTGCCGCTCGCGGGCGGGGTCGGCCGCCTCGTCCTCGGCGACGTCTCCGACCGCGTCGACCGCACGAACGCGATGGCCGCCTCCTTCACCATCCTCGGCCTCGGCCTGTTCGCCGTCGTCTACTTCGGCGTGAACGAAATCGCCGCCGGGTTCGTCGCCGCCGTCTTCGTCGCGACGTTCTTCTGGAGTCCCCAGTACACGCTCTTCCCGAGCGTCGTCGGCGACTACTACGGCGAAGAACACTCCTCCGCGAACTACGCGCTCCTCTACTCCGGGAAGATGTGGGGCGGCGTCTTCGGCGGCACCGTCACGGGATTCCTCGTCGGCAGTCTCGGGTGGAACGAGACGTTCCTCGTCGGCGGTGCGCTCGCCCTTATGGCGGGCGCTGCGGCGCTCTTCCTCCGCGAACCCTAGTGCGTGTACCCCTCGTCCGCGAGCGGGTCGCCGTCCAGTAGAATTCGTGATTCCGTGACCTCGCCGATGACTGAAAGAGAGACGTCCGTCTCCACGTCGTCGACGGCCTCGGGCGGGAGCGTGCAGACGAGTTCGAAGTCCTCGCCGAACGTCGTTCCCGTGTCGAAATCCACGCCGTCGAACACCGGAATTCTCCCGCGTTCGACGCTGAACCCGCAGTCGCTCGCCTCCGCGAGCTGGTGGAGCGAGCGCGCGAGGCCGTCGCTCGAATCCATCATCGCCGTCGCGTGCGGCCCGAGCGCGCGACCCGCGGCGACGCGCGGCGTGAACTGGAAGAGTTCGTTTCCGCGCTCCGCGTCACCGGATTCGAACGCGTCGAGTGCGGCGGCGCTCCGCCCGAGTTCGCCCGTCACGCACACCACGTCTCCCGGTTGCGCGCCCGACCGGTGAACGGGCGTCGCCGTCTCGCCGAGCGCGGTGGTCGCGGTCGTGAACTCGTCGGTGTCGTCGAGGTCGCCGCCGACGTACTCCGCGCCCACGCGGTCGCAGACGTCGCTCGCGCCCCGCACGAACGCTTCGAGGTCCGTGGGGTCGAACGTCGGCGCGCCGTACACCGCGACCGCGCCCGTTGCCGTCGCACCCATCGCCGCGACGTCCGAGAGCGACGCGCCGACCGCTCGCCAGCCTTGCGTGTACCGCGTCGTGCCCGCGGGGAAGTCGGTGCGGTCGTGAAGCATGTCGATGGTCACCACCGACTCCCCGAGCACGGCGGCGTCGTCGCCCGCCGCCGGCACGAGGTCCGCGATGCGCGCGAGCGCCGCCCGTTCGTCCATACTACCCAATTTCGGTGTCGCGGCAAAAACGCCGCGGGTCGCCGCGCGGTCGGAGGTTTTACGCCGCGCGCACGCCTCGCTTCGGTTTACATGGACTTCGACGAACGCGGCATCCTCCTCGGCTTTCTCGCCGCAATCGCCGTTCTCGCCGCGCTCCTCTGGTTCGTCGGGGTCGACGACATTCTCGCCGCACTCTCGATACTCGACCCCGTGACGTTCGCCGTCGTCATCGCGCTCGGGGTCGTCTGGCTCGTGTCGTGGGGGCTCGCACTCCGCCGCGTCCTCGACAGCATCGGCGTCGAAGCCACCGCCGGGGACTCGTTTCTCCTCTATTCGGCGGCCGCGTTCGCGAACAACATCACGCCGTTCGGACAGGCGGGCGGCGAACCGTTCAGCGCGCTCCTCATCTCGCGCGCCACCGGCAGCGACTACGAGGAAGGCCTCGCCGCCATCGCGAGCGTCGACACCATCAACTTCATCCCGAGCATCGTCCTCGCGCTCGTCGGCCTCGCCTACTACGGCTTCATGTTCGCGTTCGGCGACAGCGTGAAACTCATCGTCGCCGTCGTCGTCGGCCTCGCCGTCGTCGTCGCGGCCGTCGGCTTCGGACTCTGGCACTACCGCGAGAAAATCAAGACCGCGCTCACCAGCGCGCTTTCGCCCGTTCTCGGGTTCGTCGCGCGCATCGTCCCCGGATTCGACGCGCCGCCCCGTCCCCGTCTCCGCGAACGCATCGCCAGCTTCTACGGCTCCATCGGCCGCGTCGCGTCGAACCGCCGCGACCTCGCGTTCGCACTCGCGTACAGCGCCCTCGGCTGGTTCGTCATGTGCATCGCGCTCTGGGTTACGCTTCGCGGTCTCACCCCGATGGCGTTCCCCGCGACGGTCGTGTTCGTCGTGGTCCCCGTCGCTACCATCGCCGCCATCACCCCGCTTCCCGGCGGCGCTGGCGGCGTCGAATTCGCCATCGTCCTCCTCCTCGTCCCGACCACCGGACTCACCGCCGTCACCGCGACCTCCGCCGCGCTCGTCTACCGCGCCGCCACCTACTGGATACCCACCGTCATCGGCGGCGTCGCCGCCTTCATCCTCGAAAGCCGGGCGTAGAAAGCAAGCGTTTTACTTCGCGGACGAGAAACGACGGCCATGGTAACTCTCTACGACGCCCCCGCAGACGAGCTCATCGACGAGCTCGCCGCGGAACTCGACGACCGACTCGAACAACCCGACTGGGCCGAGTTCGCGAAGACCGGCGCCGGCCGCGAACTCCCCCCTGAGCAGGACGATTTCTGGGCGCGCCGCGCCGCGAGCCTCCTCCGTAAAATCGCGACCAACGGCCCCGTCGGCGTCGAACGCCTCTCCACCGAGTACGGCAGCACCCGCGACGGCTCCAACCGCTACCAGGTCGCCCCCTCGAAGAAAGCCGACGCCTCGAAGAACGTCATCCGCACCATCATCCAGCAGCTCGAAGACGAAGGTCTCGTCGAAGAGAAGGGCTCGGACGGCCGCGTCGTCACCGGTGACGGCCGCGCACTCCTCGACGACACCGCCGGCACGGTCCTCGAGAACCTCGACCGCCCGGAACTCGAACGCTACAACTGAACCTTTTGCTGCGGACGCGCTTCGCGCGTCCTGGCAAAATCTTCACCACTGCCAGAAGTTCCTGACTTCTGGCCGTTCAGCCAGAAACTGGCAGTTTCTGGCGACAAAAGCCTTCCTCACCCCCTTCGGGGGTTCGTCGGCCCGAGAATCGGAGATTCTCGGTGAATCGCTTCGCTCAGGTTCTTCGAACCGTTCGCTCGCGAACGCTCGCACGTGGTTTTCTCGGTGGCGCGGCTCTGTTGAAATCCTATCGTTCCAACAGTTGTCTCGCTGGAATAGCCGTCAGATAGGTGTGCGCAGTAGTCGACTAAGAACCATTTCACAAGAAAGATAACAAAGGACTGCAGGGGAAAGAACGTGTCCGATCCCGCCCTCCGTCGAACAATACGACGTTGTACAGCAGTCCTCGTGCTTGTCTTTGCAACCTTTCTGCAGATGTTCCAGAAGTTTGGGGGCTACCAAGGCGTCCCGATTGATTCTAATCCGTCGTCTACGGTTTTCTTCGCTGTTGCTGGTATCTATCTCGTTGGAAGCTTTGGATGGTCGCTTTTCAACCGTGGTGAGTAGTTCCTCTGTATCTAACGATTCGACCCAGCCATCCTGTTAACCGCAGAGGGTTTCAACAGAGCCGGTGGCGCGATTATGCGGTCGTCCGGTAGTCGTCGTTCAGTCGAGCGATGGCGGATGGAACGACGTACGCGGGGAACAGCGCGAGGACGGTGAGGGCTCCCCACGTGAACAGTGTATCGGGGGCGTCGATTTCCACGAGGACGACCCACGCGACGGCGGTCGCGATCGCGGCCTGTCCGACGTAGCCCGCGGTCAGCCAGCCGAGGACGCGGGGGACGCCGCGGTCGTCCGCGAAGCGCTCGTAGGCGAACCCCGTGGCGTCCCGGAGGCGGAAGTAGGCCATCGGGACCGTGCTCGCCGGGAAGAACAGGCCGACGACGAGGTAGTTCGGCACGCCGACGAGGTAGACGTACGAGACGAAGACGACGAACGGGAGCCACGAACTCGCCGTGCGGGCGAGGTGGCCCACCGTCACCGTCTCGCCGACCGACGGGGTGTCGCCGGTCCAGTAGTCGGCGTGGAGCGCCCAGAACACCTGGGTCGCGACGATGGGACCGGCGGCCCACGCGACCCCGTACAGGACGAACAGGGCCGTGAAGTGGAGTTGGCCGAAGACCGCGACGAATGCGAAGAACCCGAGCGCCGTGGCGATGCCGTGAGCGAGGAAAAGCGCCGCGAGGCGCGTGTACGACCCCGTCGTGCCGGTTTCGCGCCGGAACCCCCCGTAGTCGAAGTCCGGTTCGGAACGAATCCGATGCCAGACGGCCGGCGCGGCGGTGACGGCGGTGAGCGCGCCCAGTTCGTACATCGTGACGGGGCGAGCGAGACGGAGGAGGACGTACCCACTGACGTAGACGCCGCCGAGGAGCGTCGCGAGTTGAATCCAGAGTCGCCGACGAGACATATTCACGACAACTCACCGCAGAAAACAAAAACGTTCCTCCAGAGCGACAACTCCGGCCCGGTCAGTCCTCGAGTTGTTCGCGGCAGGTGTTCGCGAACGTGGCGAGGTGGAGGTCGGCGTCGGAGTCGACGCTGACGAAGAGGCCCGTGAACTCGTCCTCGATGAAGTGAAAGGCGGTCATCTCGTCGAACCGGTGCATCGAACACTGGAGTCCGCCGCCGTCGAACAGGGATTCGAGGTACTCGCGGCCGAGCCCCTGGATGACGAGTTCGTCGTAGCCCTCGCGGTCGTACGTGGCGGCGACGGCTTCCCCCGAGAGCGTGGGCATACCGCCTTCTTCCGAACCGAACGGCTTCGAACTGGTGTCCGTTCCTCGCCAGTTGACCCGTACGACCGCCACTTCCGCCCTCGTCGCGTCTAGAACTCCGTCACCCGAGACTGGATGCGGCCGTCGCCGACGTCCTCCTCGTCCTCCAGGTAGCGCGTGAGTTCGTCGCGCGCGACGTCGTCGTTCGCGTGGAGAAACGCGATTTCGGTGAGCGACAGCGCGTTCCCCTCCCGGAGTTCGCGGAGTAAGGTTTCCGCGTCGAGCGCGTGATAGGTGCGTTCGAAGTCGACGCTGGCGGCGCGGTCGTTTTCGGCTTCCGCGAGGTTGATACCCTCGGTGAGTACGCTGTCGAAGTCGAGGTCGGTGTCCTCGATGCCGGCGTAGAGGAACGCGAGCGTCGAAACGAGGCCGTCGAACACTTCGGTGCCGTCGCGGTCGCCGAACCGTTTCTCGAAGACGAGTTCCCGGTCTCTTCTCTCCAGACCCTCGACGAGCAGTTCGAAGTCCAGTACGGCGTTCTCCACGCGGTCACGGATGCGTGCGCGAGCGTTCCGTTCTGCTTGCGTGCTACTCAACTCGGCATCTCCGCGGAGGTACGCGCGGTCTGCCGCCGAGAGGATTCCACGAGGTCGGTCAGACTCGGACATAATCGATTATGGATTACGTATATCTATACATGGTTATAAAAGTAATCCAATACGGATTATGTCGTCTCTGTGGCTGGAGAACTCTTTTGTCGTCCCGTTCGCTGGACTGGTGTATGTCGAGTACGACAGCCTCGCCGTCCGACCCTGCCGTGCGCGCCGTGGCGCGCGCCGACGTCCTCCGAACCGTCGTTTCGACCGCCCGGAGCCTCGTCGCCGAGAGCCGCATCGAACTCGATTCCGACGGACTGCACCTCGCCGCGACCGACCCCGCGACCGTCGCGTCGCTCCGCCTCTCGCTCGCGCCGGGGGCGTTCGATCACTACGACGCCGGCGCGACCACCATCGGCGTGGACCTCGAACGCCTCGCGGACGTCCTCTCGCTCGCCGACGACGACCTCGTGGCCATCTCCGTGGACGACTCCCGCGGTCTCTTGCACGTCGAGTGCGCGGACCTCCACTACACGCTCGCGCTCGTGGACCCCGACGCCATCCGCTCCCCGCCGGACCCCGAGAAACTCCAGTTCGACCACGCGGGCGGCGTCCGCCTCGACGCGAGCGACCTCACGCGCGTCGTCCGCGCCGCCGAGATGGTGTCCGACCACGTCGACCTCGAACTCGGCGACTCGAACCCGGTGTTCCGCGGGACTGCGGACGGCGACACCGACACCGCGACCGTCACCCGCGACGCTGACGACCTCCACGACGCCACGCCGGGCGACGCGAGCGCCACGTTCTCCGTCTCCTACCTCGACGACGTCGTCCGCGTCCTCCCCGCCGCCCCGGTCGACCTCTCGCTGGGCGAGGAACTCCCCCTCGAACTCGACTACGAGATAGCGGAGGGCCACGGAACCGTCGAATTCTTGCTATCGCCCCGAATTCGCCGAAACTGACGCGGGAACCTGGCAAATTCGGTACTGGAAGCGGTTGGGCTATGACGGGACCCGTCGAACCCGCGACCATGGACGACGTATCCGAACTCAGGCGACGGGAGGTCCGGACGTACTTCGACGTCATCGCGCGCGGCGGGTCCGACCGACTGCTCGACGCGCGGTCGTTTCACAACCTCGGCGAGTACACCGCGGACGACTTCGCGCGGGTCGCCGACCTCCTCGTCGACGCGGGTGGGTCGGGGGGCTTCGCGTTCCTCGGCCGTGACGCAGACCTGTACGCGGACACCATCGCCGACCTCGCGGACGAGGGGCACGAAATCGTTCTCCACGGCCACCGCCACGTCGCCTGCGCGGACGTCTCGTACGACGTCGCCCACGACAACCTCGGCCGTGGCATCGAGGCCATCGAGGACGCCGCGGGCGTCACTCCGACGGGATTCTTCGCGCCCCTACAAGAACTCAGTCAGGGGACGCTCGACGCCGCCGCCGACCTCGGGCTCGACTGGCTGCTCGGGACGACCGAGGGTGACCTACCTACGGGCATCGAATTGGTCGAACCGCACAATCCCTACGACCTCGTTCTCCTCAATCAGGGCGAAGCGCCGGAAGACGCGTTCGCGGACCTCGCCGACGCGGCGGACCCGGGCACGGCGTTTCTCTTCCACCCGAACATGCTCGACTACTACGACGCGTTCGCGGAGTTCGAAGCGTGGGTCGCGGACGCCCAACCGGTCTCCATCGGGGAGTTCGTCGACGACGGCGGCGTCGGCATCGTCGTGGACGCGATGCGACCGCTCCGCATCGCGTAGGCATCCTCCCACCCGGCTGAAGATAGCGCTATGCTATCGTAGCCCCTCATCTCCTGTATGCGTGCCGTTCGCTTCCACGAGTACGGGGAGGGCGTCGACGTCTTCCAGGTAGACGAAATCGACCGCCCGGAACCCCGCCACGACGAGGTGTTGGTCGAGATAAGCGCGTCGAGCGTCAATCCCGCGGACACGTACATGGTCGCAGGGTCGTACGCGCCGCCGGAACTCCCGTGGGTTCCGGGTATCGACTTCGCCGGTACGGTCGTCGAGGTCGGTGACCGCGTGGGCACCCCGGACGCCGCCGGACAGGTGAACGACTTCGAGGTCGGGGACCGCGTGTTCGGGACGGGTATCGCGAAGTACGTCCCGGGCGGCTATCAGGAGTACGCGGCGGTGCCCGCGTCCCGGGTCGCACACCTCCCCGGTAACATGGACCTCGTGACGGCGGGCGGCGTCGGGTGTGCGGCCGTCACCGCGTGGCTGTGCCTCGTGGAGTTCGGGAATCTCGGCGTCTCTGACCAGTGTCTCATCCACGGCGCGAGCGGTGGCGTCGGCCACACTGCCGTCCAAATCGCGGACGCCGCGGGCGCACACGTCATCGCGACGGCCGCCCCGAAGTACCAGAACCGCGTGAGCGAACTCGGCGCGGACGTCGTGCTCGACTACGACCGCCCCGACCTCGCCGAGGCCATCGTCGAGGCCTCCGGGGGCGGCGTGGACGTCATCCTCGACCACCGCCTCGACGAGTACCTCGACCTCGACGCCGAGGTCGCGAACATGCACGCGCACGTCCTTGGCATCGGCGAGGCCGCGATGGACCCCTCGGTCACCATCTCCCAGTCTTCGGCCGCCCGCCTGAAGGACCTCTCCGTGAAGTTCATGAAGATGTTCAACACGCCGGACCTCCAGACGCCGCTCGAACGCATTGCGGGCATGATAGAGCGCGACGAGTTCACGCTGGAGGTCGCCCGCGAATACTCCTTCGAGGACGCGGGCGACGCCCACCGGGACACGATGGAGGACAGCTACTTCGGGAAGCTCGTCGTCACGCCCTGAGAGGCAGAGGAAGGCTGGCGCGGTGCGGAGGCGGTGCGGTGCGATGCGGAGGCGGTGGCTGTGGCTGTGGCTGTGCGGTGGTGGAGGCGGCCGCGGTAGCCGTTCCGACGCCGTACCGAGCGCGCGGAGCGCGCTCGGCCTTTTTGGTCCAGATTTTTGCGGGGAGCGGGTCGCGGAGCGACCCCGACCCGGAAAAAGGTGGGTGAGAAAGTACTTTGTTTCTTCGTCGGTTATCTTCTCGTATGAGCCAGGACGACGAGGAGCGCCTCGAGGAGCTTCGAAAGCAGAAGATGGAGCAGTTGAAAGAACAGCAGGGAGGCGGCCAAGGGCAGGGGCAGGCCGAGGCGCAGGAGGCCGCCCAGCAGCAGGCCGAACAGCAGAAGCAGGCGATGCTCCGGCAGTATCTCTCGGACGGGGCGCGTCGGCGTCTGAATTCCGTGCGGATGAGTAAGCCGGAGTTGGCGGACCGCGTGGAGCAACAGGTGGTCGCGCTCGGTCGGTCGGGCCGGATTCAGAACCAGTTGGACGAAGACCAGATGAAGGAACTGTTGCGGGAGTTGAAGCCCGACGACACGTCGTTCAACATTACGCGTCGGTAGATGGAGTTAGCGCTCCTGTACAGCGGGGGGAAGGATTCGACGTTGGCGGCGTTGTTGTTGGAGCGGTTCTACGACGTCACGCTCGTCACGGGGTCGTTCGGGGTCACGGACGATTGGAAGCACGCGGAGTCCGCAGCGGCGCGGACGCCGTTCTCGTTCGAGCGTGTCGACCTCGATAGAAGTGTGGCGGTGGAGGCGGTCGAACAGATGGTTTCGGACGGGTTTCCGCGGAACGGTATCCAGCACGTCCACGAGCACGCGTTGGAGGTGATCGCGGAATTGGACGTGGACGCGGTTGCGGACGGGACGCGGCGCGACGACCGGGTGCCGACGGTGTCGCGCGCGCAGGCGCAGAGTCTCGAAGACCGCCACGGGGTCGACTACATTTCGCCGCTCACGGGGTTCGGCCGGGGCGCTATCGACCGCGTGGTGGAGGCGTCGTTGGACGTGGAGTACGGGCCGAGTGAGACGATAGCGAAGGCGGATTACGAGACGGAGTTGCGCGAACTCGTTCGCGAGGAGACGGACGCCGCCATCGGTGACGTGTTCCCCGACCACACGCAGACGCGGGTGCGGGACGTGCGTTGAGCGCTGAACAATGGTTTGAAGCGTGCGCCCGGCGAACGCCGAGACATGTACGACCGACTCAAGGGGTTCCGGGATTTCTATCCCGGGGAGATGCGTGCTCGACGGGAGACGATAGACGCCGTCGAGGACGCGGCGCGGCGGTACGGATTCCGCGAAATCGGGTCGCCGGCGATGGAGCGCGCGGAGATGTGGACGGACAAGTCGGGCGACGACATCGTCTCCGAACTCTACGATTTCGAGGACCAGGGCGGCCGACACGTCACGTTGACGCCCGAACTCACGCCGACGGTGGCGCGGATGGTCGTCGCCCGCCAGCAGGCGCTCAGTAAGCCGATCAAGTGGTTTTCGACGCGGCGGTTCTGGCGGTACGAGGAACCGCAGTCCGGGCGGAACCGCGAGTTCTACCAGACGAACGTCGACATCTTCGGGTCGAGCGAACCCGAGGCGGACGCGGAAGTGCTCGCCGTCGCCGCGGACGCCCTGACCGACCTCGGCCTGAGTACGGACGATTTCGAGTTCCGCGTCAGCCACCGGGACATCCTCGGCGGCCTGCTGAACAGTTTCGACGCGGACGTGCAGGTCCGCGACGCCATCCGGGTGGTGGACAAGCGCGAGAAACTCGACCGCGCGGACTATTTAGACCGTCTCGCGGGAACGGGGCTGTCGTACGACGACGCCGAGCAGTTCGACGACGTGGTGGCGTCCGACGACCTCGGTGAACTCGACGCGTTCGCGAACTCCGACCGCGTGAGCGACGCGGTGGACAACCTCCGGAACGTCCTCGCCGCAACGGAAGACTACGGCGCACGCGAGTACGTGGACGTCTCGCTCACCACCGCGCGCGGCCTCGACTACTATACGGGAGTCGTCTTCGAGTGCTTCGACTCCACGGGCGAGGTCGGGCGGTCGGTGTTCGGCGGCGGTCGGTACGACGACCTCATCGAGTCATTCGGCGGTCAGCCGACGCCGGCGGTCGGCGTCGCGCCCGGCTACTCTACCCTGCCCCTCCTCCTCCAGCGCGCGGGCGTCTGGCCCGCCGAGGAACTCCGCACCGACTACTACGTCCTCAGCGTCGGTGACGTGCGGGACGTCGCGTCCCGGGTGGCTCGCGACCTCCGCGTGAACGGGAACGTCGTGGAGACCGACGTCTCCGGTCGGTCGTTCGGCGCGCAGATGAACTACGCGGACAGCATCAACGCAGAAACCGTCGTCATCGTCGGCGAACGCGACCTCGCGGAGGGGAACGTGACGGTCAAGGACATGGAGTCGGGCGACCAGGTGCAGGTGCCGGTCGAGGAGTTCCCCGGCGAGTACGACGCGCCGACCTACGGCGACTTCGCCTGAATGCGCGCGTTCCGGGTGGCGTACGACGGAACGCCGTTTTTCGGGTTTCAGCGCCAGCCGAACGTCCCGACCGTCGAAGGCGCGTTGTTCGACGCGCTCCGAGACCTCGACGTCTTCTCCGGCGAGAAACCCGAGAGGTACGCTGCCGCGGGGCGGACCGATCGTGGCGTCTCCGCTCGCGCGCAGACCGTCGCGTTCGAGGCTCCCGAGTGGTTGACGCCGCGCGCGTTCGACAGCGCGCTCCCCGAATCCGTCCGAGTCTGGGCCGCCGCGGACGTCCCCGACGGCTTCCACGCCACCCACCACGCGAACTATCGAGAGTACGTCTACCACCTGTACGCGCCCGAGCTAGACGACGAGCGCGCCCGTCGGGCGGCCGACCGACTCCGGGGCGAACACGACTTCCACAACCTCACGACCGACGGCGAAAACACCGTTCGCGACCTCGAAATCGGGCTCGCCCGGGACGGCGACTACCTCGTGTTCACGGTGCGCGCGAGCGGCTTCCCCCGAGGACTCGTTCGGCGGGTCGTCGCGCTCGTCCACGCCGTCGCGAGCGGGGAGTCCGGCATGGACCGCGTCGACCGCGTCCTCACACGCGACCCGCTCGACGGCCCGCTGGGGGTGCCGGAAGCCCCCGCGCACCCGCTCGTCCTCGCGGACGTGGGGTACGACGTCGAGTTCGTCGTCGACGAGCGGGCGAACGCCCGCCGCCGCGACTGTTTCTCGGAGCGAGCGGCGGAACGCCGGACTCGGGCGCGCGTCGCGGACCTCCTCACCGACTGACTACCAGCCCTCGGGCCAGATTTCCGCGGCTTCCATCCCCGGTCGGAGGCCGTTGTCCTTGAGGTCTGCGGAAACCGCGTCGAGGTCGGGACGCGGGACGTCCTCGCGGGTCAACTCGGCGACGAGCAGCCCGCCGAGCATCCCGTGTTCGCGGAGGTTCCGCGAGTCCGTCTTGTCCCACGTGTCCGCGTGCGTGTGCCCCCAGCCCCGTCCTTCCTCGGGCGTCACGGAGTGCAGTTGGACGCCGGGGACGCCGCGCCTGACGAACGGCCAGTGGTCGCTGAACGGGTGGAGCGTGTCCTGCACCTCGACCTCGCGGTTCGCCGTCTCGGACACCGTTTCGACCGCTTCACGGAACTCGGGCGTCGCGTGCGTGAACGCTCGCATCGTCCGGTAGCGGCCCGCGCCGTCCGCGTTCACGACCGCGCGAATCGAGTCCGAGTCGAGTTCTTGGGCGAGCGCGTTCGCGCCGAGCAACCCGACTTCTTCGCCGCCGACGCCCGCGACCCGGACCGTCGTGTCGAGGTCGAGGTCGCCGAGCACGCGCGCCATCGCCACGACGGTCGCGATGCCGCAGCCGTTGTCGAGCGCGCCTTCTGCGATGTCGTGCGCGTCGTGGTGGGCGACCACGACGACTTCCTCGTCGGTGTCGGGGCCGAACGTCCCGACCGTGTTGTGGCCCTCGCCGCGCCGGGTGTCCGCGGAGACGGAGAGCGTGACTTCGGCGTCGCGGTCCGCGTACTCGCGCAACCACGCGCCCGTCTCGCGGGAGACGCCGACCGCGGGCACGGCGGCCTCGCGGTCGAACCGCAGGGAGCCTGTCGGGGGGAGTTGGCCGGGTTTGTCGTTGACGAACACGAACGCGCTCGCGCCGGCGGCGACGGCGTGCCCGAACTTCTCCATCCGGTGGTACATCCGGTCCATGCTCGGCGGGCGGCCCGTGGTGGCGACGGCCACCGCGTCCCGAACGTCCGCGTCCTCGATTTCCTCGGGCGTCCCGTGTCCAACGTCCACGAGTCGCCCGCGCACGTCCCCGCTCGGCGAGTAGGGGAGCGCGATGGCGTCGAACGCTCGGTCCGCCTCCGGGACGCCCAACTCCGTTTCGCCGCGGTGCCAGACGTTCATCTCGAACGGCTCCACGGTCACGTCGCGCGCGCCGGCGTCCCGGAAGGCGTCGGCGACGAGGTCCGCGGCGCGTCGTTCGCCCGGCCGGCCGCTCATGCGGTCGCCGATTTCGGCGAGGTCGCGGAGGAAGGTTCCGGGGTAGTCGTCGGCCCACAGTCGTCCGAACGCGTCAGGTGACTCGACCATACGTCCCCGTCTCACGCGACGACGAAAACCCCTGTCCCCGTCCGATTTACGAACTCTTAACATCGCACACAGGTTGGTGTGTCGTATGAGTAGCGTCCCCGAGCGGACGGATATCGAAACGGAGTACCAGTGGGACTTAGAGAGCATCTACGCCACGGACGAGGCGTGGGAGGAGGCGTTCGCGGAAGTGAAAGGCCGCCTCGACGAGTTGTCTGACTACGAGGGCCACGCCGTCGAGGACGGCGACACGCTCCTCTCCGTCCTCGAACTCCGCGACGACGTGATGCGGGAGGTGGCGAAGGTGTCGTCGTACGCGCGGATGCGGTCGGACGAGGACACCCGCGACCAGGAGTATCAGGCGCTCTCCGCGCGCGCGTCGAGTCTCGTCTCGGAGGCGTCGAGCGCGGCGTCGTTCATCGAACCCGAGATTCAGTCGCTCACCGCGGACGAACTGGACGAGCTGGTCGCGGAGACGCCCGGCCTCGAAACCTACGACCACTACTTCGACGACGTCCTCCGGCAGAAAGAACACACGCGCTCGGCCGAAATCGAGGAACTCCTCTCCGAATTCGGGGAAGTGTTGGGCGCGTCCGGGGACACGTACTCGATGCTGACGAACGCGGACATGACGTTCCCGACGGTGGAGAAACCGGACGGCTCCGCGGTCGAAATCAGCCAGGGGAACTTCACGAACCTCCTGAAGAACACGGACAGAGAGTTCCGCCAGACCGTCCACGACTCCTACTTCGAGGAACTGGAGAGCGTGCGCAACACCATCGGTTCGACGCTGAAGAACAGCGTGAAAGCGGACGTGAAGTCCGCGGAGGCGCGCTTTTACGACACGGCGCGCGAGGCGGCGCTCGACGACACGAACGTCCCCGTCGAGGTGTACGACAACCTCGTGGACACCGTCGAGGACAACCTCGACAAACTCCACCGGCACGTCGAACTCAAGGAACGCCACCTCGGCGTCGATTCCCTCAAACCCTGGGACTTCTACATGCCGCTCGCGGACTCCGAGAGTCCCGATATCGGATACGAGGAGGCAAAGGAGTACGTCGTCGAAGCGGTCGCGCCGCTCGGTGAGGACTACCAGAACCGGGTCGCCGAGGGCCTCGAATCGCGGTGGGTAGACGTCTACGAGAACCGCGGGAAGCGCTCGGGCGCGTACTCCGGCGGCACGTACGACACCCAGCCGTTCATCTTGATGAACTACCAGGACGACATCTCCTCGATGTACACGCTGGCCCACGAACTCGGGCACTCGCTGCACAGCGAGTACACGAGCGAAGAACAGCCCTACATCTACTCGAACTACGAGATATTCGTCGCCGAGGTCGCGTCGACGGTGAACGAGGCGCTGCTCACCCACCACCTCCTCGATACCGTCGAAGACGAGGCGTTCCGCCGCCACGTCCTCAACGAGTACTTGGAGCGGTTCCGGTCGACGCTCTACCGGCAGACGTTGTTCGCGGACTTCGAACACCGGATTCACACGCTCTCCGAGGAGGGCGAAGCGCTGACGCCGGAACGGTTGGACGAGGTGTACGGCGACCTCAAAGAAGCGTACTACGCGCCCGCCGAACTGGACGACCACATCCGCCGCGAGTGGATGCGCATCCCCCACTTCTACTACAACTACTACGTCTACCAGTACAGCACGGGCATCAGCGCGGCCGTCGCGCTCGTGGAGAACATCCTCTCCGAGGGCGAACCGGCCGCTGAGCGCTACCTCGACTTCCTCTCGATGGGGAGCCGCGAGTACCCGCTCGACCTCCTCGAACGCGCGGGCGTCGACATGGCGTCGCCCGAACCCATCGAGTCCGCGCTCTCCGTCTACGACGACTACCTCGACGAGATGGCGGACCTCGTCTAGACGGTCGACTGGAACCCGCGAACCGTCTCGTACAGTCGCTCTCGCCCGGCTTCGAACTGGAGGAAGTGCGTGCCGCCCGCGAGTTCGACGTACTCGCGTCTCTCCGCGCCGAGCGCGTCGTAGAGTTCGAGCGCGTCCGCGCGAACCGACGCGGTGTCGAGCGACCCGCGAACCACGAGCGTCGGCACGTCGATTTCTCCGGGGTCGTAGCGCGGGTCGTCGACGGACGCCGCGATGTCCGCGAGCGTGCCGTTGGGCGCGCGGATTCGGTTCGGGGACTCCGCCTGCCCGCTCTCCGCGAGCGCAGTCCAGAACGCGTCGAACGCCCCGTCGGGCACGTCGCCGTCGGGCAACTGGGCCGCCCAGCGCTCTCGCGCCTCGGCCCGCTCGACGGTCCGGTACGCCCCGGAGAAGTCGTAGCGCTCGCGGTGGGTCTCCGGGGGATGGTAGACCGGCGCGTACTGAGTGAGCGAGTCCACGTCCGCCCCCTCGTCCCCGAGGAGGACGCCGGCGATGATGGTTCCCCACGAGTAGCCGACGAGGTGGACGCGGTCGTGGCGCTCGCGGACGGCTTCGAGCGTGTCCGCGGCGTCCCGGGCGGCCTGCGTCGCCCGCACCACGGGGTCGTTCGCCGCCGCGGTCATATCCATCTCGAGCGGTCGCTCGCTGTCGCCGTACCCTCGCGCGTCCAGCGTGTACGCCGCCCAGCCAGCGTCGGCGACGGCGTCGAGCCACGAGACCCCTTCCGGTGCGAACGCCGCGCGCCCGCCGTACGTCGCGCCGTGCACGAAGAACACCGCGTCCGTCGCGTCTCGGTCGCCACACGCCCACCGTCGAATCGTCGCGCCGTCGCGCGCCGCGACGTCCGTACTCGTCAGCGTCATACGACTCGTGGGGCGTGCGGCCGCCATAAATCCGGGTGTCCCCGCTGAGACGGGGTTCGTTCGACTCCCGGTACCCAAAGGAACTTCTACGCGCGGACCTTACCGAAGATTAACCGATGTCCCGCAGCCCATCTCTGCCGGACCGGCCGACCCTCGACGTGGACCCAGACTCTCCACCAGAGGAACGGTTGTCCGCTCTCAAATCACACTACGAAGAAATCCTCGCGGTTCACGACCAACTCGACGACCAGCTGGAGTCCGTACGCGACCACCAGCAGGAACTCAGAGAGCGCGTCGAAGAACTCCAGCGCGAGAACGAGACCCTCAAGACCGCGTCGCTGTACATCGCGACGGTCGAGGACCTCAACGAGGACGGCGCGATACTGAAACAGCACGGGAACAATCAGGAAGTCCTCACCGACGTCGGGAGTCGTCTCCACGACAAACTCGAAGTCGGTGACCGCGTCGCCATCAACGACTCCTTCGCCGTGCAGCGCGTCCTCGACGACGAGACGGACGCCCGCGCGCAGGCGATGGAAGTCGACGAGTCGCCGACCGTCGAGTACAAAGATATCGGCGGTCTGGAGGACGAACTCCGCGAGGTCCGAGAAGCGGTCGAGGACCCGCTCCTCAAACCGGAGATGTTCGACGAGGTGGGCGTCGAACCACCGAGCGGCGTCCTCCTGCACGGCCCGCCGGGGACGGGGAAGACGATGATGGCGAAGGCCGTCGCGAACGAGACGGACGCAACGTTCATCAAGATGGCCGGCAGCGAACTGGTGCAGAAGTTCATCGGCGAAGGTAGTCGATTGGTCCGCGACCTCTTCGACCTCGCGGAGCAGAAAGAACCGTCCATCATCTTCATCGACGAGATCGACGCCGTCGCCTCGAAGCGCACGGATTCGAAGACGAGCGGTGACGCGGAGGTTCAGCGGACGATGATGCAACTTCTCTCCGAGATGGACGGGTTCGACGAGCGCGGCGACGTCCGCATCATCGCGGCGACGAACCGCTTCGACATGCTGGACGAAGCGATTTTGCGCCCCGGTCGGTTCGACCGTCTCATCGAGGTGCCGAATCCCGACGAGGACGCGCGCGCGCACATCCTCGACATCCACACGCGCGGCATGAACCTCGCGGAAGCCGTCGACTACGACGCGCTCGCCGGGAAGACCGAGGGTTTCTCCGGCGCACAGTTGGAGAGCCTCACCACCGAAGCCGGGATGTTCGCGATTCGGGACGGCCGCGACACCGTGACGATGCAGGACTTCGACGACGCCCTCGAGAAAATAACCGAGAGTGAGGAGAACGACTCGCCCGGCCACGCCGCCTACGTCCAGTAGGCCACTCTTCTTCGCCGCGTAATCGACAGGCCTTATCGGTCGACGCGCCTCGTCTCGCGTATGACCATCCGTATCGCGTGGGGGACTGCGACCGCGCCCACTGAGATGTCGGCGTACGACGCCGCGCTGGCGGACGCGAACCTCCACAACTACAACCTCGTCACCGTCTCCTCGGTGATTCCGGAGTCCGTGCCGGTCGAGGTGGTGGGGACCGCGCCCGACCTCGGAGCCATCGGGAACCAACTCACCGTGGTGGAGGCGCACGCGAGCGTCGCGGGACCGAATCAGGCGAGCGCGGGCCTCGCGTGGAGTCGCGCGGCCGACGACGGCCCCGGGTTGTTCTACGAGGCGTCCGGGGAGACGAGCGCGGACGAAATCGCACAGATAGTGCGCGCGGGACTGGACGCGGGCCGCGACCTCCGCGAGTGGGATTTCGACGGCGAGCACGTGGAGACGGCGTCGGTGACCGCTGACCCCGGAGAGTACGCGTCAGCGGTCGTCGTGGCCGCTTACGGGGAGAGCGGGCCGATATGTTGACCCCCCGGGATGGAGCATTGCCCATTTACGTGCCGGCCCCCTAGTAGCGAGTAGATTCCTTTGAATCGCCCGACCAACCACCGCCACCGACGCTGACGGGATACACATGACAGGACACGTATATCAACTCTCCGCGAATTTCCGACTGCCCCTCGAAGACCTCCGGGACTACCTCGAACACCCGGACCTCGATTCGGCGGTCGAGGACATCGAGATCGACCGCCGGAACAACGTGTTGCTCGTCACGGCCGTCGCCGCTGACGAGTCACTGAGCAAATACACGCCAACCGCACAGCTGAAAGCGAAAATCGAGGAGAAACGCGTCTACGAGGACGAAACGCAACGCTGGAACCGTGGCGAAGAAGAGGAGGTAGAGTCCGAACTCGTGACGTACGCGAGCTTCAGCGGCGGCCGCGAGGCCGTCCTCCAGAACACGGCGCTCCGTTACCCGATGTTCCGCCTCCTCTGCGAGATAGCCGCGCTCGACGTGGAGGGGACGCTCACCGCCATCACCGCGGACGGCGACGAACTCGAAGCCACCCGGTACGTCGACGGGAAAGAACGCCCCGCGAGCGTGGAAGTCGTCGAACAGTCCTCGTCCGGCGAAACCGCGAGCGTCGGCGTGGACTGGAGCGGTAACCAGTACATCGACTAACCAACTCGAACTGCTGCCGCGGGACGAACACTTATACCCGGCAAACCGCTAGCGAGGGCTAATGAACGGAAACACGCCGTACGCGGGGCCGGACGCGACCGAACCGGTCGAACTGTCCGTCGCTCAGCGGCGCGCGCTCAGGGAAAGCCTCTCGCGCATCGCCGCCCGCACCCGCGAGTTCTTACCGGACGAGTACGTCGTCGGCTCCGAAGTGAACGACGGCGCGAACGGCCCGCAGGCCACCGTCGCCGTCCGCCCGCCCGTCGGCAAACCCGTTTCCGCCGGATTCACGCCCGACGTCGACGATGACGACACCGACCTCATCCCGGCGACCGAACGCGACGAAGTCGCCCGCGGCCTCGCCGCGAGCGCCGCACTTCAGGTGAAAATCGCACTCGCACAGGCGGACGTCGAACCGCCGGCACGCTAGTTCTCCACGTCACGCGGCGGCGCGCCGAACAACCCGTACCCGACTAATCCACACGCGACCACGCCAGCAGCGGTCACGCTCGCCGTCACCGATATCCTGAACGCGAACCCGAAGAGCAGACTCCCCGCGAACAACAAGGGAATCCCCAGTAGGATGACGTCGTACACGGAGAGCGCGACCAGCGCGTCGACCAACCGGCCGACGAGCGACGACTTCTCACCGGACGATACCACACCGCTATCCGGACTGGCGTCGGGACGATACATCTCACTCACACCTATGGACCCCACTCAACAAAAACTTATGGCGTGGTTTCCTCGTGGTTTCCTCTGAGTGCTAACAATTCTCACGATAGGGGATGAAGCAACCTACCCACGAACGCTCGTACGTGGAACCTCGCTTCGTCGAACGCGCGACTCGGTCGTCGCGCGTTCGGACTGACGAGACGCCTCTGGCGTCTCGTAATGGCTCGGTTCCACCTTGGCTCACGCCTCGCTAGCGCTCAGCGTTCGCTTGTTCGGAGAACTCTCCGAGTTCTCCTACTGCTCGCGGGTCGTGCCTCCCCGCTCGCTCGTTCGGCGGGACTTCGCTCCGCTCAGTCCCGCCTACTTCCCCCAGAACGGGTCCCGCTTCCGCCGTCGTTCGACGAACATCGACAGCGCTTCGCGTTCGTCCATCGGGATGTCCTCCAGTAACTCCTGTTCCAGCACTTTGGCGTGTTTCTCGGGGAGGTCGACCCAGAGCTCGTCGCCTTCCTCGACGTCGCGGCCGATGGTCGGGCCGTCGATGGAGACGCTCACGCGGTTGCCGGCGCGGACTTCGTCCACGTCCTCGCCCTGCTCCTGAATGCCTTTGACGACGCCGATGCGGCGGATTTCGTTGTTGTCGAAGACGCCGACGGGCGTGTTGCGTTTGAGGGTGCCGGAGAGGACTTCGACGCCGACGACCGCGGGGTCGGACTGCCGGAACACGTGGTCTTCGAGGATGCGGAACCGGGCGGGCCGCATGATGTTCTCGAAGACGGCTTCCTTCTGCTCTCGCTCGATTGCCTCCACGTGGTTCTCGTAGTTCTCGACGAGCTGGTAGATGACGTCGCTCTCGAATATCTGGACGCCGTCCTGTTCGGCGCGCCGCTCCGCGTCGGCGAGCACGTCGACGTTGAACCCGAGGATGCACTTGTGGAGGTCCTCCTCGGCGGTGGTCGCCATCGACACGTCGCGGGGCGCGATGTCGCCCACTTCGGCGCGCATCACGGGAATCTCGGCCTCCGCGAGCGCGTTCGCGAGCGCTTCCAGGCTGCCGAGCGTGTCCGCCTTCACGACCACGCCCTCGTCCCCCGTCTCGACCGCTATCTCGGCGAGTTCGGCCTCCACTTCGGCGACCACGTCCTCGCGAGAACGGCCGCGGACCACGCGAACCGGCGCGCCAGCCATCGCGTCGTCCAGGTCGGGCGCGGCTACCTTCACACCTGTCGCGGCGGAGAGTTCTTCGACCGTCTCGAAGCGCTTCTCCGTCCGAATCTCCTCCAGCGGCCGCGGTTTCAACAGCGCGCGAACCTCGGTGACGATAGGTTCGTTCATCCCGCCGACCACGATTTCGTCACCCTCCCGAATCGTGCCGTCGTAGAGGATGACGTCGATGGTCGTCCCGAACCCCTGCTCGTCTTTGACCTCCAAGACGGTGCCCGCGCCGGGGCCGGTGACGTCGACTTCCATGTCCTCCTTCATGTAGCGCTGGGCGAGCCCCATCAGGACGGTGAGGAGGTCGGGGATGCCCTCCCCGGTCATCGCGGAGACGGGGATGACGCCGATGTTGTTCTGGAAGTTCTGCAAGCGCCAGTAGAGGTCGCTGTTGAACCCGTGGTCGGAGAGTTCGCCGATGAGTTCGTACAGCGCTTCGTCCAACTGCTGGCGAACGCGGTCGGACTGGGCTTCGTACGTCTGCTGGATGGGTGCGTCCTCCTGCGGGCGCCACCCGGGAATCGTGTCCACCTTGTTCGCCGCGACGACGAACGGCGTCTGCGTCTCCCGGAGGATGCGGATGGCTTCCTCGGTCTGGGGTTGGAAGCCGTCGTTCACGTCCACCACGAGAATCGCGATGTCCGCGAGCGCACCGCCGCGCGAGCGCAGCGTGGAGAAGGAGTGGTGGCCGGGCGTGTCGATGAACAGCAGGCCGGGGAGGTCGAAACTATCCGGGTCGATGAGACTGCCCGCCACCTCCGAGACGACGTCCAGCGGAACCGCGGTCGCGCCGATGTGTTGTGTAATCGCGCCGGCCTCGCCCTCGATGACGGCCGACCCCCGAATCTTGTCGAGGAGACTGGTCTTTCCGTGGTCGACGTGTCCGAGGACTGCGACGATGGGTGTACGAAGGTCGTCGCCCTCGGTTCGTTCTTCCTGAGACATGGTGGAACCCCCGAAAACGGTTGTTACGTGAGAGAAACGCGTTCCGGGATTTAAGGGTCCCGGATTCGGGGACCGGCCCCGCGGGCTTTATGGGTGTTCGCGCAGTCACGGCAGATATGCCCGACATCCTCGCAGAGAATCTCTCCGGGAAGGCCGTCATGGGGTCGGACGGAACCGAGCTCGGAATGCTGTACAACATCACGATGAACCTCAAGACGGGGGAGCTCGTCGACCTGCTCGTCGAACCGAACGAGGAACTCGGCGTCACGCTCGACTTCCCCTCCGACGACCGCGGCCGCTACCAGATTCCGGTCGGCCGCGTGCAGGCCGTCAAGGACTACATCGTCGTCCGTCGCTAGATGCGAGTTCTGGACTCTTCTGCGTTTATCGCGGGGTACGAGACCGAGGACGCCACCGCTACGATTCCGCGCGTCCGCGACGAGCTCAAAGACGAGTCGGCGTACCGCTTCGACGCGCTCGAAGGCGGCGGGATGCACGTTCACGTCCCGAACGAGGCGGCCGTCCGCCGCGTCGAATCCGCCGCCCGCGACACCGGCGACTACGACACGCTCTCGAAGACGGACGTTCGCCTCATCGCGGCGGCGCTCGAACTAGACGCCGTCTTGGTGACCGACGATTACGCGATGCAGAACGTCGCGTCCGCCCTCTCCGTCCCCGTCGACGCCGTCCAACAGGACGGCATCGAGGGGCGACGCGACTGGTCGTTCCAGTGTCAGGGGTGCGGGCGCACGTTCGACGAGCGTAAGGAGCGCTGTCCGGTCTGCGGGAGCGAACTCACGCGCAAGTCGCCCTAGCAGCGTTCGAGGCCGAGCGCGACGAGTTGGCGGAGGACTTCCTGCGTGGTCAGTCCGTTTTCGGACGCGATGGTCTCGATCTCCTCCGCCACCTCCTCTTCGTAGACGGCCGCGAGTTTCCGGCCCATATATGTGTGTTAAGCACACGTTAAAATAAACTTCCGTCAGCCGTACGCAAGACGCTCGTCAGACGGGGCCGTACGTGATGTAGGCGAACGCGAACTGCACGGCGTCGTAGACGGCGTGTGCGACCACGGCCGCGACGAGGTTGCGCGTGCGGACGTAGACCCACCCGAGCACGAGCGAAATCACGAACAACTGGAGGAGGGACGCCACCACCGCCGCCACGGGCGCAGTCCAGTACGCGAACACGTGCACCGCCGCGAACACCGCGCTCGCGACCACGACCGCCATCCAGTCCGGGTACACGCGGTAGAGCGACCCCTGCACGAACCCGCGTGCGAGCAGTTCCTCGCCCGGCGCGACGCCGACGATGGAGACGACGACCATCACGAGCGCGATGGTCGGGTTCGCCTCGATTCGGGAGACGACGCCGTGACTCGCGGACGGCACGTCGAGCGCCGACGTCACGGCGCCGAACACCCAGAGCAACGCGAGCATCGCCACCCCCGCGAGCACGCCCCACCCGAGCGTCCGCGCGGACGGGCGGCGCACCGAGAAGAATTCGAACCCGACGCCCGCCGCGCGGGCCGCCACGACCGCGACCGCACCGATGGCGAGACTCGCGACGGCCGCTTCCACGCCGTACGCGTACGCCGCCGGTAGTCCGTCCGCCGCCGCACCCGCGAGCGCGCCGCCGAACGACCCGACGAGGACGGCGGCGAGACTGACGAACGCGACCCGCGTCACCACCGACAGTCGCTCGAACGAACTCGACACGTCTCCACGAGCGGCCGCCACGGACAAAAATCCGCCTACTCCACGGACAGCGAGGGCGTCTCCGGGAGCTCGGTGTCGCCGCGGAGCAGGCCGCGTGCGGCCTTCTTCCCCCACTCGACTGCCGGCTGAGTGAACGTCTCGACGTCGTAGAGTTCGCCGGCGAGCACGCACGCGGCTTCCATCCCGTAGAGGAGTTCGCCCACCGAACGCGCGTCGAGCGCGTCCAGTTCCACGCGGACGCTCGGACACCCGGATTCCGCGAGACTGGCTTCCGTCGCGCGACACTCGGCGTCGAGCAGGTCGCCGAGCGACGACCCCGAGAGGTAGTCGAGGCCCTCCAGGTCAGCGTCCGGAATCGCCAGGTCGGGGCGGTCAGCGACGGTGACGAAGCTCACCATCTTGTCGCGGGGGCCGGCGCGGTAGAGTTGGAGCTGGCTGTGTTGGTCGGTCGCGCCGAGCGCGCGCACGGGCGTCTGTCCGAGGCCGTCCTTCCCGAGGCTCTCCGCCCACAGCTGGGCGAACCACTCGGCGAACGTCTCTAACCCCTCCGCGTACGGCATCACTGCGTTCACGCCCGCGCCGCGCACGTCGAGCGCGTACGCCGCCGCGCCGTACGCGTACCCGGGACAGTCGTAGAGACTCCCTGCGAGGCCGTCCATCGCGTCTCGCGCGCCGGCGACGAGCGCCTCGATGTCGACGCCCGCGAGCGCCGCGACGGGGAGGCCGACCGTCGAGAGAACGGAGAAGCGGCCCGGCACGCCGTCCGGGACGGAGAGCGCGGGCAGGCCGTGTTCGTCCGCTAACTCCCGCAGATTGCCGTCCTCGCCGGTCGTGACGAACGTGCGCTCCGTCCAGTCGACGCCCGCGTCCGCCATCGCTTCGCGGACGACGAGGAAGTTCGCGAGCGTCTCCGCCGTCGTCCCCGACCGCGACACGACGTGCATCGCCGTGGATTCGAGGTCCACTCCGTCGAGGAACTCGCGCACGTGCTCGGGGTCGACGTTGTCGGCGAACACCGTCCGGGTGTCGTCGCCGAGCGCGTCACAGAGCGTCGCCGCGCCGAGCGCGCTCCCGCCGATACCGACGGTGAGCACGGTTTCGGCGTCCGCGAACGGTTCTATCGCCGTCCGTATCTCGTCGGTGTCGACGGTTTCGGGGAGCGCGAGCGCCGCGTACCCGAACTCGCCCATGTCGATTCCCGTACTGATTCTGTCGTGTGCCGCCGTCACGCGGTCGTCGAGGCGGTCGAGCGCGTCTCTCGGCACGCCCGGCGTCGCCACCTCGGAGAGCGCGTTCCCCACGTCTACTCGCATACTCGCACTCCCTCGCTCCGTCGGCTTAATGGACGCGTTTAACAGGGAGACCGTTCCACTCGGGGTATGGAGTATCGCGACGACTACTCGGGCGTCCTCACCGCCGTCCCGTACGTGTTTCGTCGCGCACGCTCGCGGCTGTTCAAGGCGTACGTGGTCGTCGCGGCGCTCGTCACCGTTCTCGTCGCCGTGTTCGTCGCCACCGGCCTCGTGCGCGTCCTCGCCGAGTCCGCGGCCGCGGGCCCGCTCGACCGCCTCGGGTCGCGCGCGCTCTTCGTCCTCCTCGGTGTCGCCGTCGTCCTCCCGGCGCTCGCGCCCGTGCTGTTCGTCGCGCGCCGCCACCGCCGCGGCGACCCGACCACGCGCTACGAGGTGGAGACGGCGCTCACCGGATTCTTCTTCCTCGTCTCCGTCTACCTCCTGCTCGTCGCGACGACGCCCCGCGACCTCCGACAGGACGCGGGCGCGGCGTCCGCCCTCTACGCCATCCCCACGCCGGTCGCCGTCGCCGTCGTTCTCGCCGCCGCGGCGCTCGTCTACGTCGTCGGCCGGTATCGATAGGGCGAAACCCGGAAAAGGACGAATCCCCTTCCTCTCGCTATGACCGAGAAGTCCGGAACGTTCCTCGTCACGCACGCGGACGAGGGGTCTGCGGTCCTCTCCGACGTGCGCGACACCCACGTTCACACGCTCTCCTCGAACCCCGGCGTCGAAGCCGGTGACGTCCTCGAAGCGACCGTGAGCCCCGACCCGCCGATGGAGGTCACGTGGTCCGTCACCGAGGTCGAAGAACGCAAGACGATCCCCGTCGCCGAGAGCGACGAACGCCCGACGACGCAGGCCTACGACATGCACGACGACCTCTCGACCGGCGACGTCGCGACGGTCGAACGCGCCGGAGTCGGCGAAGTCCACGTCCTCGCGGTACCGCCCGCGCAGACCGAGGACGCCGTCGACGACGTATTGGACGACGTCGCGACGGTCGAACGCGCGGCCCGGCTCGGCGTCGACCGCGTCGAGATTCGCTCGGACAGCGACGAAGGCGTCGTGAGCGTCCGCTACCTGCCGTAGCTCGCTCCACCGGCAGTTTCTCCTACTCGGGGCCGGCGGCGCTCTGCACCTGCCACCCGCCCTCGATGCCGCACGCTTCGCGTTCGGTGTACTCGATTTCGGTGTTCTCGTCCACCGTACCGCCCCCGTGGACGGATTCGACGCGGAGCGGGACGTCGAGCGAGTCCCCACAGCAACCCACGTCGAGGAACACCTCCCACGTCTCGCCCGGTTCCGGGTGCGGGTGGACGCGGCGCAGGTAGCCCTTGAAGTGGGGTGTGTCTAGCTGGTCGCGCCCCCAGTCGCTCAGGTCGGCCGGATAGGAGACGACTACGCGTTCCATACGCGTTCTACGTGCTCGAGGGAGTTAAGCGGTCAGTCGAGTCGGTCGGCGATGACGTTCGCGAGGCCGTCGAGGCGTCGCGTGCCGAACCACGCGACGAGCAGGCCGCCGAGCGCGTCGTACACGAGGTCGGCGATGGTGTCGTCCGCGCCGTAGAGGATGAGGACGGGCCTGAGGTGGAGTGCGCTGGCGAGGTCGCGCGCGACGAACTCCATCGTCTCCCAGAGGACGCCGAGGCCGAGCGTCGTCACGAGCAAGAAGACGGCCATGAACGTGTCGTCCAAGTGGACGCGGGATTCGTGGATGTCGACGGCGTGAACGACCGCGTACGCGGCCCCGGCGACGACGGTCGCGGAGAGCGTGTGCGTGAGGTGGTCCCACCACGGGACCGAGTCGTAGAGGCCGAGCATCCCGACGGAGTGGAGGAGGACGGCCATCGTCACCCAGAGCGCGGGCCCGGGACCGAGGGTGACGCGGTAGTCGCGTTCGATGACGCCGGGGACGAAGGTGACCGCGAGGCCGAGCAGGGCGTTCACGACGACGCTCGGGTTTCGCGTGAACACGCCGGTGACGAGCACCAGACAGACGAGCGCCTGCAGTCCGCGGACCGCGTACGTCCCGGCGTACGAGCGTTTCGACACGTGTCGGGGTAGCACTGGACGGGACTTAAATCCGCGAAAACGATAAGTCGTGTCCTCTCGTATCCAACAGTATCATGATGGCGACGACGCACGCGCTGGTCGGCCTCACGCTCGCGGCCCTGTTCGCGCCCGAGGCGACGCCTGTCGTGCTCGCGGCCGGGTTCGCGGGCGGCGGGTTCCCCGACCTCGACCTCTACGCCGGCCACCGGAAGACGCTCCACTTCCCGGTGTACTACGCGCTCGCCGCCGTCCTCGCGGGCGGCGTCTACCTCGTGACGCCGGGGTCGTGGACGCTCGCGGCCGCCGTCTTCCTGTTCGCCGCCGCCGTCCACTCCGGGATGGACGCGTTCGGCGGCGGCCTCGAACTCCGGCCGTGGGAGGGAACGAGCGACCGCGGCGTCTACGACCACTTCCGCGGCACGTGGATACCGCCGAAGCGCTGGGTGCGATACGACGGCGCGCCCGAAGACCTCGCCGTCGCCGCCGTCGCAGCGCTCCCGGCGCTCGTCCTGCTCGACGGCCAGTTCGACCTGCTCGTCTACGCCGCGCTCGTCGTCTCCACGGTGTACGTCGCCGTGCGAAAACCGATGGTCGTGTTCGCCGAGTGGCTCGTCGCTCACACCCCCGCGGGCGTCCTGACGTACGTCCCCGAGCGGTTCGTCGCGGACTACCGGTAGGCGTCGCGAAAACTCAATCCTTATCCACCGGGGTTCGCAATCGGATGGTATGCCTACCTTCGAGGTCCCGGAGGTGGACTTCAGCCAGTACTCGCTGCGCCAACTCATGGGGCCACCGCTCGCCCTCATGGTGGCGGCGCTCCTGGTACTCGGCGGAACGTTCGCCCTCACCGGGTCACCCGTCGCTCTTGGGATGGAGTTCACTGGTGGAACGGAACTCACCGTCTCGTCGCCCGCGTCACAGGCCACGGTCGTCGACGCGTTCGGTGAACATCCGCCGGAGTCCGTCCGAACCATCCCCTCGGAAACGGATACGTACGTACTGACGTTCCAGGCCGAACAGGGACAGACACAGGCCCAGTTACAGGACTACCTCCAAGACCGGGTCGATAACGCCCAAACGGACTTATCACTCGAATCTATCCGCACCACGTCCGCGACGTTCGGCGCGAACAACCAGGACCTCGCGTTCATCGGACTGCTCGCGGCGTTCCTCGGGATGAGCCTCATCGTCTTCGTACTCTTCCGGTCGTTCGTCCCTTCGATCGCGGTGGTCGGGTCCGCGTTCGGCGACATCGTCGTGCCGGTGGCGTTGATGAACCTGCTCGGCATCAAACTCTCGCTCGGAACGGTCGCCGCGCTCCTGATGCTCATCGGTTACAGCGTCGACTCGGACATCTTGCTGACGAACCACGTGCTGCGTCGGTCCGGCAGTTTCTACGAGAGCGTCGACCGCGCGTTCAAGACCGGTGCGACGATGACCACCACGTCGCTGGCCGCGATGACCGTGATGGCTATCGTCGCGTACTTCTTCGGCATCCAACTGCTGACGTCCATCGGTCTCATCCTCGTGTTCGGCCTCGCGACTGACCTCGTGAACACGTACATGCTCAACCTCGGACTGCTTCGCTGGTACAAGTACGAGGGGGTGGGACGATGATACGCGAAAACTGGCGTATCGCCGTCCTCATCGTCCTCGTCGTCGGGAGCGGCGTCGCGCTGTTCTCCCCCGGCGTCGGCAGCGCGAGCGGTCCGACGAACCTCCAGTACGGCCTCCAGCTCGACGGCGGTACCCGCATCCGTGCACCCGTCGAAGGTGTGACGGTCCAGACCGACAACATCAGCGCGAGCGAGGAACTCGACGTCCAGCAGAACGTCTCGAAGGCCCTCGACGTCGAACTGAGCATGGTCCGGGTCAGACCGTCGCTCGACACCGTCGAGGTGTTCCAGAACGAGAGTCACGCGACGGTCCGGCAGGCGGTGACGGACGCGGGCGTCTCCGTCAAATCGGTTCGTGACGGCGTGACCGCGCCCACGCGTGAGACCATCATCGACGTCCTGAAGGACAAACTCGACAAGACTGGTCTCGGCGGGACGAACGTCCAGCAGGCACGGTCGCCGCAGTCCGGCCAGCACTTCATCATCGTCGAAGTGCCGGGACGGAACGTCTCCAGCGTCGAAGCCATCGTCACCGAGCGCGGGAACGTCCAGATGGACGCCTACCACCCCGTGAACGGGACGATGGTGAACGACACCGTCATCCAGCGCGCCGACCTCGCGAGCGTCGGTGTCGCCCAGCGTGACCCCCGCCTCGGTCCGGTCGTCCCGGTGACGCTCACCGACGAGGGCGCGACGAAGTTCGCGGCTGCGATGCGCGACTACGGGTTCACGTCCGGCGGCGGCGTCGGTGACTGCCAGTACGAATCGAGTCCGAACGCGACCCAGCACTGTCTGCTCACGCGGAGTGACGGCGAGGTCGTCTACTCCTCGTCGATGGGGCAGTCGCTCGCGAACACCATCAACAGCGGCGACTTCCCGAAGGACCCGCAGTTCGTGATTCAGGCGCCGACGCTCTCGCAGGCCCAGCAGTTGCAGGTCGACCTGTCCGCGGGCGCGCTCCCGGCGACGCTCGACGTCGACCACGGCACGACCTACTACATCTCCCCGAGTCTCGCGGAGCGCTTCAAACCGCTCTCGTTCCTGACCGGGTTCATCGCGGCGCTCGCCGTCGGCCTCGTCGTCTTCCTCCGGTACGGGGAGGCGCGGGTCGCGGTCCCGATGGTGTTGACGGCGCTCTGTGAGGTCGTCGTCCTCCTCGGGTTCTCCGCGGTGTCCGGGTTGGCGCTCGACCTCTCCTACATCGCCGGGTTCATCGCCGTCATCGGTACGGGGGTGGACGACCTCATCATCATCGCCGACGAGGTGATGACGGAGGAGGTGTCGTCGAGTCGCGTGTTCCGGAACCGCTTCCGGAAGGCGCTCTGGATCATCGGCGCGGCCGCCGCGACCACCATCGTCGCGATGAGTCCGCTCGCCGTGCTGTCGCTCGGCGACCTCCGCGGGTTCGCGCTGGTGACCATCCTCGGCGTCCTCATCGGGGTTCTCATCACGCGGCCGGCGTACGGTGACATCCTCCGCCGCCTCCTCACCGACCGCTAACCCGCCGCTTTCGCTCGCTTTCTCGCTGTCAGTTAGTCACGCTGTTTCGCCGGCGAAACACTGCGGTTCTCTCGGTTACTCCCGTCTTACGCGCGCGTTCCGGCCGTGAGCGCTCGGTAAGGGGTGGACAACAAACCCTCGTTCGGGTGACGTCTGCGTCGTGCAGTCACCGGACTCCCGCACCGTCCGCGCACCGTCCCCCCGCCGCGCGACTGCGCCGTCCCTACTCAGGGCGCATGACGCGTAACACGTACTTACTGGCGGTGTCGCTGGCGGTTCTCGTGGCCGTCGCACCCGCGGCGTCGACCGCGCCCACGCAATCGCCCGCCCGTACCGCGAGCGCCTGCGAAACCGCCGCGGCCGACGCACCCGCCGCCCACGCAGCGCTCGCGCGCCACGGCACGAAACACACCACGACGACGAGGACGACGACGAAACCGACGACCACGACGACGAGGACGACCACGCGAACGACGACGAAACCGACGGCGACGAAATCGACGCCGGAGCCGACGACACGGCGGAAGACGACGCCGTGTCCGTCGAAGCCGGTTCGGGTGGAGGGGTCGCCGTGGTTGCAGGCGTTCGCGCCGGACAATCGGGTGAGTCCGGGTGAGCGGACGCAGTTCGTGGTGAAACTGTCGAACGGTGGTGTGGTCGAAGAGGGGGGATTGGACGTGCCGGCGGACGCGGAGCGCGCGGTGACGACGGCGCGGAACGTCCGCGTGAAACTGCGGGAGGGGGACGCGCCCATCGAAGTGCGGACGGGGACGACGCCGCTGGGGGACGTGGCGTCGGGGTCCGTCGCCGAGGCCGGGTTCGAGATCGACGTCGAGGAGGACGCGGACCCCGGGGTCTACGAGGTGCCGGTGACGGTGCGGTACGCGTACACGCAGTCCATCACGGAGGACGACCGCGACGTGGATTACGAGACGGAGAAATTTTACGTCCACCTCGTCGTCGGGGAGAACGCGCGCTTCGAGGTGGTCGACGTGGACGACGATTTGCAGGTGGGGGAGACGGGGACGATAGAGCTGACGCTCGAGAACACGGGCGAGGAGGATTTGACGGACGCCGCGGTCACCGTTCGGTCGCTGAACGGCGACCTCCAGTTGGCGGGCCGGGGGAACGCCTCGACCCGGTACGTCGGTGACTGGGACGAGGGCGAAGAGCGGACGATAGAGGTGGACGCGACGGGGGTGAACGGCACCGCCCGCCAGCGGTACGCGCTCACCGCCACGGTGCGGTACACCGACGAGTACGGCGACCGGCAGCGGTCGCTCCCCTACTTCTTCGGGGTGCGACTCGACGACGAACAGACGTTCAGCGTGGACGACGTGCGGGGGAGTCTGCGGGTCGGTGAGGACGGCCGCGTCCGCGGCACCATCACGAACGAGGGGCCGAACGACGTCTCGGAGGCCGTGGTGCGTCTCGTCGACGGGGACGGGGACGTGATAGCGCAGCGGTCGACGTTCGTCCTCGGCGACTTAGAGGAAGACGAGAGCGAGGACTTCTCCTTCCCGGTGCGGGTGCCGGAGAGCGCGAAACCCGGTGAGCGCCGCCTCTCGTTCGTCGTGGAGTACGTGAACCGGGACGGCGATTCGCGGCGGAGCGACCGGTTGTTCGATTCGGTGCGGATTCGCGGCGAACGCGACCAGTTCGCCGTCCGGGACGTGGACACGGACTTGCAGGTCGGTGAGTCGGGAACGGTGTCGGTGACGCTCTCGAATCTGCGGGCGCGGGATGCGACGGACGCGACGGTGACGGTGTCGTCGTCGAACGCGGACCTCACGCTCGGCGCGGGCGGGAACGCCACCCGATACGTCGGCGACTGGAATCGCGGGGACGAGCGCACGATAACGGTGGACGCGTCGGTTTCGGAGAGCGGCGGGCCGCGCGCGTATCCGCTCACGCTCACCGTCTCCTACACGGACCGTGACGGTGACACGCGACAATCCACACTCACGGTGGCGGTCCTCCCGGATTCGGAGCAGGCGTTCGCGGTCCGTGACGTCTCCGGGACGCTCCGCGTCGGTGACGAGGGGAGAGTGAACGGCACCGTCGTCAATCTCGGGCCGCGAAACGTCTCGACGGCCGTCGTCCGCGTTACTGAGGCCGGCGACACCTTGCGACCGCGTGAAACCGAGTTCGTGCTCGGCGACCTCGAACCGGACGAAGACGCCGACTTCTCGCTTCCCGTGTCGGTCCTCGACACCGCTCAACCGGGGGAGAAGCGCGTCACCGTCGTGGTGGAGTACGTCACGGTGAACGGGGACCGACGGACCACCGACCCGTTCTCCGTCGTGGTGGACGTCGCGAGCGAGACGGACGACTTCTCGCTTCGCGCCGTGCGAACCGACCTGCAGGCCGACGACACCGGGACGGTCCTGTTGGTCCTCGAGAACCGCCGGAATCGGACGCTCACCGATGCGACCGTCTCGCTCGTCTCGGAGAGCGGCGCGCTCTCGCTCACGGGCGGCAGAAACGACACGCGGTTCGTCGGGACGTGGGAGTCGGGGGAGATGCGGTCGGTCCGCTATCGGGTGGACGCGGGCACCGAATCCGCCGGGCAGGCGGTCGCGCTCCGCGCGTCGGTGAGTTACGAGGACGCGGAGGGTCAACGCCGACAGTCGGACGCGCTCCCGTTCGGCGCGACGCCCGCGGCGAAACAGGCGTTCTCGGTGGCGACTGTCGAGAGCACGCTCCGCGTCGGCGAGGAGGGGCGCGTTCGGACGCGCGTGACGAACCGGGGGCCGCGGAACGTCACCCTCGTCGGCGTCGAACTCGTCACCGACACGGGGAACGTCAACCCAATCGAGACGGAGGCGGCGGTCGGCGACCTCGCGGCGGGCGCGTCGGCCGAGTTCACGCTTCCCGTCGAAATCAGCGAGAGCGGGGACGCCGGCGTCCGCCAGTTCACGTATCGTGTGACGTACACCGACGACGACGGCGACCGGCGGACGACGGACCCCCTCGTCGCGGACGTCTCCATCGCCCCCGCTCGCGACCCGTTCCTCGTGGACCCGGTGTCCGTGAACGTCACGGCGGGCGGGAGCGCCGACGTGGTCCTCGAAATCACGAACAACCGCGGCGTCCGCGTGACGAACGTCCGCGCGAAAGCGTTCGCGGATTCGCCGCTCTCCGTCGACGACAGTCAGGCGTTCGTCTCGGCGCTCGAACCCAACGAGTCCACGCGCATCGAGTTCACCGTCTCCGCGGACGGGGACGCCGCCACGAAGGCCTACCCGGTGTCCGTCGACTTCCTCTACACGACGCCGGACGGCGACGACCTGCTGTCGAAGCCCGTGAACGTCGGCGTCCAAGTCGAACGCCCGCCCTCGCAGGGACTTCCGTGGTGGGTCGTCCCGCTTCTCGTTCTCATCGCGCTCGCGGTGCTCGCCTATCTCGGCTATCGGTGGTGGCGTCGCCGCGAGGAGACGGAGAACGACGAGGCGGAAGCGTCGGGAGAAACGGAATCAGCGGAAGTGAGCGACGCGGACACCGAGGAGTCGTTCGAGGGGACGGGATGACGCCGAGCCAAGTCGCGGACGCGGTCACGGACCTGACGGTGCGGCGGCCGCGTCTCGTCGTCGTCGCGTTCCTCGTCGCGACGGCGGTGTTCGCGGTGGGTCTCGGGAACGTTTCGACGCAGGCGGGGACGAGTCAGTTCACCGAAGACCTGCCCGCACAGCGCGCGCTGACCGACGTGAACGAGAAGTTCAGTCCGCCGTTCGCGCCCGACACCGGGAGCACGCAACTCGTCCAGCGGAGCGGGAACGTCCTCGCGCGACGGTCGCTCCTCCGGATGCTCGAAGCGCAGAAACGGCTCGCGGACCGCCCCGACTTCCGCGTCTCCGGGACGTCGAGCGCGGCGTCCGTCGTCGCGACCACGCTCGACCCGTCGGCGCGCACGCTCGAAGCACAGATTCGGGTCGTCGAGCGCGCGACGCCCGCGGAGGTGGACGCAGCGGTTCGGACGGCCGCCCGCGAGCGGTCGTTTCGCGCGCTGTTGAGCGACGACTTCAACCGCCCCGGCGCGTCCGCGTCCGCGACCGTCGGCGTCGTCACCCACGAGTTTCCCGCAGGCCTCGAAGACACGGCGGGCGCGAGCACGGACAGCCCCCTCACGCCGCTCCAGTTGCGCGCGAAACCGCTCGTGTCGTCCGTCGGCGGCGACATCCGCGTGTTCGGCGCGGGAATCGTCTCCGCGGAGTTCTCGAACGTCATCTTCGACTCCCTGATTCTCGTCATCCCCGCGTCCATCACGCTCATTTTCACGTTCCTCGTCTTCGCCTACCGCGACCCCGTCGACCTCCTCCTCGGACTGCTCTCGCTCGTCGTCGCGGTGGTGTGGACGGTCGGATTCCTCGGCCTCGCCGGCATCGCGTTCTCCCAGTTACTCATCGCCGTCCCACCGCTCTTGCTCTCCGTGGGTATCGACTTCGGCATCCACAGCATCAACCGCTACCGCGAGGAACGCGCCGCCGGCCGCGCCATCGAACCCGCGATGGGGGTCGCCACCCGCCAACTCCTCGTCGCCTTCTTCATCGTCACCGGCACCACCGTACTGGGGTTCGCCGCGAACCTCACGAGCGCGCTCGCGCCCATCCGCGAGTTCGGCATCGTCGCCGCCGTCGGCATCACGTTCACCTTCCTCGTCTTCGGCGTCTTCCTCCCCGCGACGAAAGTGCTCACCGACGAGTGGCGCGAAACCTACGGGATTCCGACGTTCAGTCAGCGCCCGCTCGGCGCGGAAGGCTCCCTCCTCGGTCGGATTTCGACCGGTGGCGTCGTCGTCGCGCGACGCGGCCCGCGCGTGTTCCTCGCCGCCGTCGTCGTGCTCTCCGTCGTCTCGGGCGCGTACGGCACGGGCGTGGATACGTCGTTCTCGCAGGACGACTTCCTGCCGCCGGAACAGACCCCGAACTACCTCGAAGACCTCCCGGAACCGTTCAAGCCGAGCGAGTACACCGCCACCGCGACCCTCAACTACCTCGAAGACCGCTTCACCACCTCGCAGGGCAGTACGATTCTCGTCTACGTGCAGGGACCGCTCACGTCGGACTACGCGCTCGAATCGCTCGACCGGGCCGCCCGCGACCCGCCGGACGTCATCGTCGCCGACGCGCGGCGCGCGCGAACCGACAGCATCCTCGACGTGATTCGCGCCCGCGAGAACGAGTCCGCGTCCTTCCGCCGGCTCGTGGACCGGAACGACGCGAACGACAACGGCGTCCCCGACGACAACCTCGACAGTATCTACGCCGCGCTCCTCGATTCGCCCGCACGCGACCGGGCACTGCGGTATCTCACGGAGAGCCGACGCTCGGCCCGCGTCGTCTACACCGCGGAGACGGACGCGAGTCAGTCCGAGGTGTCGGCGGCCGCGGACACGCTCGCCGACCGCTACCGGTTCGACGCGACGCCGACCGGCGAGACGGTGGTGTTTCAGGCGGTGGCGGCCGTCATCCTCGCGTCCGCGCTCAACAGCCTCGTCGTCGCGCTCGCCGCCACGGCGGTCTTCCTCGTCGCCGTCTACGCCTTCCTCTCCCGGCGGCCGTCGCTGGGCGTGGTGAACGTCGTGCCAATCGTGTTCACCATCTCGTTCCTCGCGGGGTCGATGCGGCTGTTCGGATTGCCGTTCAACGCGCTCACCGCGACCATACTCTCCATCACTATCGGCCTCGGGACGGACTACTCGGCGCACGTCGTCCACCGGTTCGCCGACGAGTACGACGCCCGGGAGGACGTGCTGGACGCGCTCGACGCGACGGTGCGCGGCACGGGGAGCGCGCTCGCCGGGAGCATGATAACGACGACGACGGGTATCGGCGTGCTCGTGCTCGCCATCACGCCCGTTCTCGGCCAGTTCGGACTGCTCACCGCGCTCTCCGTCTTCTACGCGTACCTCACGTCCGTGTTCGTCACGCCGTCCGTGCTCGTCGTCTGGGCGCGCGTTAGAAGTCGGTGAGTTTCGCTTCCGTCGCGCCCGTCGCGTCCCGGTCGAACTCGGAGAGCTCCACGAACTCCAGTCCGGAGTCGCGGAGCGCGCGCTTCACGCGCTCGGAGGCCGAGGGCGCGACGAGCATTCCTCGGACCTCGTCGTTGTCCTCGTACAGCGAGACGTACCTCTTGAGCTGGTCGAAGTGGTTGAGCGTCGCCTGTATCCGCTTCACCTCGATGACGACGGGGTTGCCGTCCGCGTCGGTGGCGAAAAAGTCGATGAACCCGTACTTGCTCTCGCGTTCGTGTTCGACGATTCGCAAGCCTGCTTCGAGTTCGTCGGGGTTGGCTTCGATGTAGGCGTGCATCTCGTCTTCCGTCCCCGATTCCTCGTATTCCGCGGCGTCCTCCGCGTCGAACCGGGTGACGCCGTAGGTCTCGATGAGGCGGACTTCGACGCGCTCTCTGGGGTTGACGCGGCGCGCGAGTACGACGAGGTCGCCGTCGGATTCGCGGGCGGAGACGGTGCCGCCCGCGGGCATCCAGTTCACGGGCTTGTGGCCGTCGGGCTGGTGGACGAGCATCGTTCCGTCTGGCTTGCAGACGAGGAGGCGGTCGCCCGGTCCGAGATAGCCCGAGGTGCGGCCGTCGTACTCCACTTCGCATCGCGCTTGCAGGGTGACTATCGCGCCCTCGTGCAGTCCCGTCTCGACGACGTTCGCGAGCGTCTCCGCGTCCGGCGTCTCGTGGTGGTCGGCCGCCATTCCACCTCACGTCCCCCGGCGAGCGTATCAAATCCGTCGGTTCGCCCCGACGCCACGCTTAAGCCGACTGGGCGAGCACTCACCGCTATGAGCGAGCCCTCCCCCGACGAACTCTACGTCGCCGTCCGGCACGGCGTCCGGGACGCGCTCTGGGACGTCCTCGGCGCGGTCGCCGTGGTCGTTTTCGGCGTCCTCCTCTTCTTCCTCGGCGTCGGCGCGTTCGTCGCCGGCGTCCGCGCGGACGCCCCCGCGTCCTACGTCGGGTTCGTCGTCGCGCTCGGACTGTTCGCGGCAGCGACATACCAGTTCGCCCGCGCGGGCGGCTACGACCTCGGAGACCTCACATGAACACGACACTCCTCGGTTACGACTTCGACATCGACACCGACTACGTACAGAACCCGGACTCGGAGATTCGCCGACAACTCGACGAGTACGCGGCGGGCGACCGCGAGTCGTTCGACCTCGACATCGAGTATCCGGACGCGTTCGACGGCGACGTGATGCGCGCGATGGCCGAGATTCCGTACGGCGAAACCCGAACCTACGGCGACCTCGCGGACGAACTCGACACCGCCGCCGTCGCGGTGGGTCAGGGATGCGGTCGGAATCCAGTCGGGATACTCGTGCCCTGTCATCGCGTCGTCGGTGCGGACGGCGGGCTTCACGGCTACTCTGCCTCCGGTGGGGTGGAAGCGAAGCGCGCGCTCCTCGAACACGAAGGCGCGCTCTAGAAGTCGTTCAATCCGGACTGCTCCGCGGCCGCGAGCACGTCCTCACTGGTTCTCCACGACGCCCGCGCGCACGCCGGCAGTTCTCCGTGCGCGTCGACGTACTCCGCCAGAAACGTCCGCGTGTTCGGGTCGCTCGGGTAGCCGCTTCCCAGTTCTCCGTACTCGGCGGCGAGCGCGTCGACGTGTGCGTCCCGCGCGACTTTCGCGACCACGCTCGCCGCCGAGACGAGCGGGTAGGACGCGTCAGCGCCGTGTTCTGCGTGTACCTCTACGTCGCTCTCCGCGGTCTCTCGCACCCGTCGCGCGAACCGCGACTCGGAGGTGTCGCCCGCGTCCACCACACCCGACAGGCCGTCTGCGTTCGCGGCGTCGATGGCGTCGGCGTGCGCGTCGACCGTGAGCGTGTTCATGTCCGTCCCGGGGTCGTCGATGCGCTCGACGGGAATCTCGGCGACGCCGACGCGGACGCTCTCCCGGGCGCGAAGGGCCGCGTCGAGTTCCTCTCGCTTCGTGGGCGTGAGGTCTTTCGAGTCCTTGAGGCCGTCGGGGAGCGCGGTCTCGTCGGCGACGACGCACGCCGCGAACATCGACCCGAGGACGGGTCCCTTCCCGGCCTCGTCCACGCCGAACGATTCAGGCATCGAGGAAGAACTCGTCGCGCTCGAACGGTTCGTCCGTGCCCTCGACCGAAACGACGTCGAGGGCGGTGACGACCGCGCCCGTGTCGAGGATGCCGGCGAGGCTCGGGTTCGTCCGCCCGTTGTCGCCGCTCACGAGTTCCTTGATGTAGAGGCCGCCCTCCCCCAGAACTTCGACGGTGGCGTGCGTCTCGTCCTCGACGTCGCCCGAGATCTCGAGGACGCGGCGTTCTCGAACCTTGTCCGCGCGGCGGTGGGAGACGCGTTCGGGCGTCCGCTGTTCGATGGTCGTGTCCTCCAACTCGGCGAGCGCGTCCGCGAGTTCGTCCCCGGTGACGGGCGCGTCGAACTCCACCTCGGCGCGGTAGGTCTTGTCCGCGTCGTGCTCTTTGACGCGCTCGACCATCTCGTACGACGCGAGGCGTAACCCCTCGACTTCGGCCTTCCCGCCAGCGAACTCGTTTATCTCGGATTCGAGTTCCTCGACGTCGGGGAACCGCTTCTTCGGACGCTCGACTTCGACGACGAACGGCCGTCCCGTTCCGAGCATGAGCGCGTCGATGTCTTCTCTCCCAGCGCCGTGGAATTTGGAGTCCTCGCCGTCCATCGCGTCCTCCACGACGGGCGCGGTGAGTTGCTCGACGCTCAACGGGTACTGGTAGCCCGTGCCCTTGCAGGTCGGACACACCTCGTCGCCGCGCAGGCCGTAACCACCACACTCGCCGCACGGCCACTCCGTCTGCGGGATGCCGCGCGCGAGTTTCCGATACCGGCCGTAGACGAACGCCGCGTTCACCTGCACGTCCACGGTGTCCTCGGCGAGGTCGATGACCGCGAGCACGTCCGGGCGCTCGAAGTCCACGTCCGCGCCCGTCTTCTTCCCCACGCGCTTCCCGACCTCGCGGTTGAACTCGGACTTGAACGACTCGCCCGCGTCCTCCGCGAGGCCCGCGGACTCCCGGAGCAGCGATTCGTTCTCCGCGACGAGCGGCGGTGTCTTCGTCCCCACCTGGTACGACGCGAACTCCGTGCCCGCCAGTTCCTCGGTGATGCGGTCCGCCCACGTGCCGAACTCCGCGGAGTACCCCTCGCACACCCAGCAATCGCCGGGCTCTTCGAACGGGTCGTCCTCGTCCAGCGCGACCGCGGTGCGCAGCGCCCGCCCGCGTTCGCGGTTCGTCAGTCCGAAACTCCGGTCCGCGAAACACCGACCCAGACAGGGGTCACAGACCGGCCCCTCCGCGACGACGGCGCGCGCGTCCTCCAAGATGCTCATAGTCCGAATCCACGACTCGGCCACGTAGCCCTTTCGACCCCTTTCGACGCACTTACGCCGCCCTCGAACCGGATTCGTGTATGCGCGAATTCATCGTTCTCGGCCACGACGCCCCCACGGACCCCGACTTCTCGCTCGACGACCTCCCCGGCGCGGGCCGCCTCGACTTGCTCTGTCGCTGCGTCGGCGCGAGCGTCTTCCTCAGCCACGACATCCGCGACGACGTGCAGATTCACCTCGTTCTCGGCGACGAACTCACCGTCCGCTTCGACTCGCGAAGACTCCGGAACGCCCGCCCCGACGAACGCAACCTCGCCGGACTCGTGCGGAACGCACTCGACGGGAAGAACCGCGCCATCGGCCACCGCGAAGCAGAACCGAGTCCCGGCGTCTTCGTCTCCAAACGCGGCTTCGAACCCGTCCTCGACTCCGTCGCCGAACGCGCCACCGTCGTCCAACTCCACGAAGACGGCACGCCCCTCGTCGACACCGAACCACCCGAACACCCCGCGTTCGTCCTCTCCGACCACAACGACTTCACCAGCGACGAATCCGACCTCCTCGCGGACCGCGCCGACGAACGCGTCCGCGTCGGCCCCGAACGCCTCCACGCAGACCACACCATCACCGTCGCACACAACTACCTCGACACCGACGCCTACACGCACTACTGAGTATTCGGAAGGGTTAAAGGAGAACCACGACCTAGACAACTCTGCGGGCCGGTGGGGTAGCTTGGTATCCTTCGGCCTTCGGGTGGCCGTAACCGCGATTCAAATTCGCGCCGGCCCATTTCTACCCCCGACCAACAGACGAGGAGCGGCAGCGACGAGTCCGGTCAGTGTATGGGGTCAGAGAATTTGAAGTGGGGAGCAGTTCGGCTGCGACCGAACGTCACTATTCGCGCCGGGACAGTCTCCCGCAACTCACCCAAGGAGCGACGCGTCGCGTTCGCGGGTCCCGTTTCGGTGTCGATGATGGTGCGAGTGGTTCGGCGAAAACTATTGGTGTATGGTAGCACGAGTTATGAGTAGGGCCCGAGGGGTAATGACTGGGGACGTGTACGTCGAGATCGATTCGACACGGTATCGAGTCCAGTGTGTGAACGAGCGCGTTCGGGTCGAGCGTGCGGAGACCGGGCATACGATTCTCGACGCACCGCTGGCGGACGCACGAGTCATCCGAGAAGCCCTCGATGCGGCACTTCCGTTGCTGCCCGAGGACGAAGAGTAAGCCGGAACGCCTCACCCCTGATAGTAGTCTCCTGAGTCCGATTCGTGGTCGACGCCGGGGACGAGGTCGACGGAGAAGTCGGGGAGTTCGTCCGTCCACGGGTTCTTCGGGTAGCCGTTGTGCCGGGCTTGCTCGGCGTAGAACGTGAACGAAATGTCCACGGAGTCGCTCTGAATCTCGTTACCTACGGATTTGGGGACGCGCCACTGGTAGGTGAGGTACTGGGTGCCGGTCTGTTTCTTGAGGAGGTCGGAATCGTAGTAGTCTGTGAAGGCTTGGTCGTACCACTCTTCGTGGAGTCGGTCGGCTTGCTCGTCGGACGGGAAGAACGGAGAGATGTTGATGTTGTGGCCGGGTAGTCCATCGTGGGCCTTCTGGCGGGTGTAGATGGTGGTGCCGCGGACTCCGTCGAGGAGGAGGCCGCGGGTGAGGGTCGTCGCTCCTTCTCCGCCGTCCGTTTCCATCGGCACGAACTCGGTGAGTTTTCGCCACGGGGTGAGTCCGCACTCTTCGTCTTCGTTCCACTCGCAGTCGAAGTTGTCGTCGTAGAACGCGCGGAGTTGGACGTGGTTCTGGAGTTCGCCCTCGCCGTCGCCGCCCGTGCTGTCGCCGCTCTTTTCTTCGGGTTCGGTGAGGCCGTTGTCGTCGCGGTTCTCGATGCCGAGGCGGTGCCATATCCACGCTGGGTTCGTGTCGTTGTGAATGCTGATGACGATGCAGCCGTGGTCGCCGGGTTTCACGTCGTCCAGCGTGAGGATGGTGGTGCCGTCTTCGGCGGTGTCGACGGGGTCTTCTTGTTTGGTTTGTTCGGTGCCGTTGTAGACGGTCCGCCAGTCGAGTTTGATGTCGAGTTCGCCCGCGGTGACGGTGGCGTGGGTGCGTTCGGTGTCGTTCAGGTACGCCATGGTTCCGGTGCCGCCGAGTGCGGCACCTGCGCCGATGCCGCCGAGCGCGCCGAGGACCGCTCGTCGGGAGAGATTGGTTTCGTCTGGCATAGTAGTTCCCTCGTGAGGGAGGACCCACCGGCGGAGTCGAACCGCCGAACACGGCCCCGATGGCCGTCTCGAAACCACTCGTGGGTCGGGCCGTCGCACGGGCCGATAGCGACGAACGCTATCGCGCCTAGTCGCCGTCGCTGGTCGTGGTAGTCGTACTACTGGCGCTACCGCTCTCGTCGCCGTCGTCGCCCCCGTAGGGGTTGTCGGGGTCGTCGTTGTGCCGGGTCTGTTCGGCGTAGAACTTCAGGTCGAACGCGACCTCGTCGCCCTGAATCTCGTTCCCGACGTCGGCGGGGAGGTGCCACTGGAACCCGAGGCACTGAGTGGTGTCGGGCTCCCAGCCGTCGCCGCCGTCTCCATCGCCGTCACCGTCGTCTTCCGCGCACTCGTACACGCGGACGTGCGTGACGGGATACCGTGTCCGATTCTGGTTCTGGGGCTGGAGCGGCGCGTACGCGGTCCCGGACGTTTCACAGTCGTAGGTCGTCGTCTCCGTCTCGTTGCCGCCGTCGACCTCTATCTTGCAGATGGGGACGTCGCTCTCCCAGTCGAACCCGACGACGCTTCCGCCCTCTTTGTAGAGTCCGGTGAACTCGACCTTGCCATCCCCCATCGTCTCCCCGACTTTCGGGACTTCGTTGCGCTGGTCGCCGAGTTGCGTGCAGTCGTCGTGAAAGGCGTTCGACGACGTCTGGTCCGCGAGCCGAATCCCGTTCGAGAGTTCGTCGAGAACGTCCGAGAGCGACCCCGCGGCGATCTGAATTTCGCCGTCGTCGTACTCGTTGTTCCCGCCGTCGTCTTCGCCTTCGACGCCGTCGTACCAGACGCGCGCCCAGATGTCGTCCGCGAGTTCGCCGACGTCCGGCGTGTCGTCCACCTTCCGTTCGGGTTCGGGGCGGTCGCCCTCGCTGTTCTCGGTGAGTTCGCCGCCCATGAACACGTAGCCTGGATTGCCGTCGATGCTGAGGCAGATAGTCGCCTCGCCGTGGTCGCCGGGCTTCACGTCGGGCAAGTCGAACACGGGACCCGGATGGTCGCCGTCCGGTTCGCCGTCCACGCGCTCGCCGTTGTAGTATTCGTCCCACGTGATTTCGAGGTCGAGCGTGCCCGCCGTCACCGAACTCGACGTCGACTCGGAGTCGTGCAAGTACGCGAGTGCGCCCGTACCGCTCATCGCTGCGCCGACGCCGAGCGCGCCGAGGCCGCCGAGGACGGTACGCCGAGTAATATTGTCGTCTGTCATGGTTGTGCTCCCCAGTCTGGGGGAGGACCCACCGGCGGAGTCGAACCGCCGTACTCCGAATGGGTCGGGTGGTCAGAGGGCGATTCCTCGCGTCGCTATCGCTCAGCGGAAGTCGATGCCGACCCAGTCCTGGCTCGTGTAGTCCGCCTCGTCGCCCTCGAAGCGAATCGTCCCCTCGACGGTGAGCTTACCCGACACGTCGACGTCCTCCATAGCGAGATACATGGTCCCGTCCGAGGAGCTGATGTCCGGCGAGGCGGGGATGCCGTTCACCGAGACGTCTTTCACCTTCGTCGTGAGGCCGCCGGACGCGCTGTGCGCGTTGATGGCGATGTCGAGCGTGTCCGAGACGCCACCAGGCCACTCGGGGTCGCCGGTCGACTCGCCGTTCGCGTCGCCGTCGGTCACGTCCTCGTCGGTAACCGTGACTTCGTTCACGGTCAGGGACGCCTTCTCCGCGTTCGCCTTGATTTCAGCCTTGAACGGAACGTCGGTGTCCGTCGGATAGACGTCGTTACCGAAGACGTTGGTGTCCTCGACGCCGCCGCTGTCGCCGTGAATCTGGATCTCGCCGCGCCCGCTGCCGCCACGCCCGAGCGCTTGCATGTTCAGCGCCTTCTCGTACGAGATGTCGCTGAATCCGCTCCCGGTCGACGTCTCCGGCGCGAACGGGTTCGACGGGTTCGAGTTGTGCCGGCTCTGTTCGGCGTAGAACTCCATGTCGAACGACACGGAATCGCCCTGAATGATGTTCCCAACGGACTTCGGAACCCACAGGCAGAAGCCGTAGTAGTAGGTATTGTCGGGGTCTTTTTCACCGAGGTACTGTCCGCTGCGGAACGTGTGAAGTCCCTGTTGGAGGGTGCCGGTGAAGTACGTATTATCGTTCCCCTCGAAGTCGCCCATCTTCGGGCGCTCCGTGGGGTCGTGGATACTGATATCGTCGAGACTGTCATACGATTTAGTCACGGCGAGTTTCGTGTTCCGCGCGAGGTCCGGATGGTTCGTGTCGTCCACTTTTTGTTCGGGCTCGGGGTTGATGCCCTCGCTCTGGTCCATGTTCAGCGTGCGGAACCAGAGGTGCGCGGGGTTGTTGTCGACGTGGATGCTGAAGTAGCCGCACACCCAGTCGCCGGGCTTGCAGTCGTTGAGCTTCAGGACGGTCCGACCGTCCGTGTTGGTCGGCTCCACTTGGACGGGGTCGTACCCGTCACCGTCCTCCATCACGTCACCGTTGTACCAGAACTTCCAGTCGAGTTTGAGATCGAGTTTGCCTGCGGTGACTTCTGCGTGCGTGCTTTCGGTGTCGTGGAGGTAGGCCATGGTTCCGGTGCCGCCGAGTGCGGCGCCGGCGCCGATTCCGCCGAGGCCAGCGAGGGCCTTCCGTCGCGTGAGTTTGAATTTGTCGTCTGACATGGTTCGTTTCCGTACACCCGACCCCCGCGGGGTCGAGGTGCGCGAGAGAGCGTACCAGCCATACCCGAGTATATATGAGTGAGTTGAGGGGTTCCTACGGTCGGCGTATCGAGCGCGAGTCCCGGTATATCGACCGCTAGAACGGGTCTGGCCGAATGTGAGGGTGGCCGTATCGGGGGGTTTTCGAACCGCTAACCACTGGGTCGTCTATCGCGTCGCCGTCTCGGAGTATGCGGGGGTTACGCCGCCGGTTAACGGCGTGTCACCAACTGAGGGATATCTGATTGCAGACCGGAACCCACTCCATAACAAACCGTACGTTCGTGGTATGCTCGTCTCGTTGATACGAATGACCGTCGCAGTATCCGGAAACGACCGACAGAACGCGGGGTGGACGCGATGAGCACCGTCGAGCACACGCAGGCGACCCGGCAGCGCGACGCGGGGCGGACGACCGAACTCACACAGGAATCCGTCTTCGACGTGCTCAGCGCGTCCCGTCGACGGTACGTCCTCCACCAGCTCTTTCGCCACGAAGAACAGACCTCGCTCCGCGACCTCTCAGAGCAGGTCGCCGCGTGGGAGAACGACGTCCCCGTCGACGAAGTGACGTACGAACAGCGCATGCGCGTGTACACGTCGCTGCGCCAACTCCACCTCCCGAAACTCCACTCCGAGGGCCTCGTCGACTACGACGAGAACCGCGGCACCATCGAACTCACCGACGACGCCGCGGAGGTCGAACTCTACCTCGAAGTCGTCCCGCACGAGGAGATCCGGTGGAGTAAGTACTACGCCGGCCTCGGCGCGCTCTGCGCGGGCGCGCTCGCCGTCGCCGCGCTCGGTATCGTACCGCTCGCGTCGATTCCCGGGTTCGCGTGGGCGGGCATCATCACCTCCCTGTTCTGGGGGTCCGCGCTCGTCCACTGCCGTCACGACGCGAACAACCGCCTCGGCTCCGGGGAGGAACCCCCGACGTGACCATGCTCGGGAAAGCGAAACGCGCCCTCACGGTCGCGCTCGCGGTCTTCCTCGTCGCCGCCGCGCTCGTCACCGCGGTGGTCGCCGTTCCGCAGGTCGCTGGCGGGGACGAGAGCTTCGTCGTCGTCTCCGGCAGCATGTCCCCGACCATCGAAGCGGGCGACATCGTCGTCGTGGACGAAGCGGCACCGAGCGACATCGAGGAGGGCGACATCATCACGTTCGACCGAACGCCCGGCGACGACAAACGCACGATGCACCGCGTCGTCGGCGTCGTCTCCCAGAACGACCGCCGCTACTTCCGAACGAAAGGTGATGCGAACGAGGAGGCGGACCCACAGCTCGTCCCGGCGGACACGGTCATCGGCACCGTCCAGTTCTCGATCCCGTACGTCGGTTGGGCGTACTCGTTCGCGAGCACCGACACCGGGACCCTCCTGTTCGTCGCGGTGCCCGGCGTCCTGCTCGCCGCGTCAGAACTCTGGGCGCTCATCGCCGCCGCACGAGCGACGAACGAACCAGACCGATGACCCGGATTCGCACGGCGGCGTCCGTGCTCGCGGCAGTCCTCGTGTTCGCCACGATTGGCGGACCCGCACCAGCCGCCGGTATCGTCCACGACAGCCAGTCGCTCTCCGGGTCGTTCGCCGGTTCGAGCGACCTCACCGTCCGCATCACGAACGCGAGCGTCGGCAACGCCGCGGTCAGCACGAACGACTCGGGCGCCGTCGTCGTCACGCTCCGCCTCGACGACGCGAACGCGGTCGACGAGTCCCGCGTCACGGTCCGCGTCGACGACCATCCCGTTCGGGCGTCCGTCACTTGCGACGACACCTGCACGCTCCGCATCCCGGCCTCGAAAGTCGCCCACGCGGCCGACCCCGGCGGCCACGAACTCCGCGTCACCGGCTGGTGGACGTACGACCGCCAGTTCGTCGCCACGCTCCCCATCACCGTCGAACAGTCGCCCGAACCACCGACCACAACGACCCGAAACGCCACCACCACGAACACGACGACGAACGCGACCCAGACGACGAGTACGACGCAGACGACCACGCAGACGAGTACGACGACCAGCACGACGACCGCGACTGCCACCGCGACCAGCACGGCGACTGCGACTGCCACCGCGACCACCTCTACGACCGCGACGACGAAGACACCGACCAGCACGACGACGCGGCGGAACGAGACGGCGAGTTAGCCGTCGAGTGCGTTCTTCGCTTCGTCGACGAGCCACGAGACGCTGTCCGTGCCGAACCGGTCGACGTGGGTGTCCTTGATGACGTGTTCCGAGGCTTCGAACTCGTCGGGCGTGAAAAATCGGGCGTCGGTGGCGTCGGACCCGGCGGCGAGGGTTCCCGTGGTGTCCGCGCGGCGGATGGCGTAGTCGATGCCGACCATGTACTGGCCGGGGGCGGGTTCGCCGCTCTCGTCGCAGACGTAGACGAGGGCGTGCGGGTCGACGGCGAGGCCGGTTTCCTCTTCGAGTTCGCGGGCGACGCCTTCGCGGGGTGATTCGCCGAGTTCCATCCGGCCGGACGGGAGTTTCCACTCGCCGGGCGTGCGGAAGTCTTCGACGAGGAGGACGCTGTCGCCGTCGAGGACGATGGCGCTCCCGCCGGGCGTCGGGTTGTAGAACACGAAGTCGTCGCACTCCTCGCACCGGTACGCGGTGGTTTCGTCCACGGATTCGACCACGGGCGTGCCGACGGGCGTGACGGGGCTGGCGCAGTACGGACAGTACGACGGCGGCCGATTCATGCTACCACTGACCACGCACTGGGTGTTAGTTCTACCGTCGAACCGCCCGGTACAGCCGCCTCCCGGGCGTTTATGGTGGTCTCCGCGAGATTCGGGGTGTGAACGAACCGCCCGACTACTGTCCGCGCTGTGGGACCGAACTCGAACCGCTCGACCCGCCGTCGAGCACGTACTGCCGGGCGTGTGACGCGCCCGTCTTCTACAATCCGATTCCGACGGCCCGCCTCGCCGTCCTCGACGGCGACGCCGTCTTGCTCGTGCGCGTGGACGCGCCCGGCGACCCGATGTGGGGGACGCCCGGCGGGATGGTCGAACCCGGCGAAGACCCGGACGAAGCGGGCGCGCGGGAACTCAGAGAGGAGACGACGCTCTCGGTTGATTCCAACGATATGGTGTTGTTCGACGCGCGGACGTTCGCGAAGTTCGGGCGCGTGCAGAAGACGTCGCTCGCGTACGCCGTCGACGCGGCGGACGTGCGGGGCGACCCGCGGGCCGCGGACGAGGTGACGGACGTCAAGTACTGGACGCCCGCGGAACTCGACGCCGCGCCCGACCGCCTCCTCACCAGTTGGCCCGACGCCCACCGAGACCTCCGGTGGTGGGTCGAGAACGCACGGCGCGCGCTTGCCTGCCACGACAGTTGACCGCCGTATCACCCTCCTCCAGTGAACGCCTGCAAATAGCCAACAACCACCAGAATGCTACGTGGTATTGATACTATGTTTATGTAGTCGTAGCGCGGATAGAACGCATGATTTCTCGGGGGGTACCCGTCACTCGCGTTCGAACGCTGTCGATCTTGGTCGTCTGTCTCGCGCTGATTGCCGCACCCGTCGCCGGAGCGGTCGGGGACCCCGGGAGGTCCGTCGCCCCTCTCGTCGCGGACGATACCGCGGTCGCTACGGACTTCGATACGCCCCTTCGAACGTTCTTCGACGGCTTCGCCGACTGGCCGACGTTCCTCGGAAACCACACTCGCTCCGGCAACGTCCCGGGGGCGAGCGGGCCGAAGACGAACATTAGCGTCCTCTGGAACGCGACCGACGACAGCTTCAGCGCGCCCGTCGTCGCGAACGGCACCGTCTACGCGGTCAACGGCAGCGCGATGAAGGCGTTCGACGCTGACACCGGTGTCCAGCAGTGGGAGTGGGTGGTTCCAGACCTCACGACCTACGACGGCGGCCTCGATAGAGACGCCGCGCCCGTCGTCGTCGGCGACCGCGTGTTCGCGCTCACCAACGGCTACCTCCTCGGATTCAACACGTCCACTGGAACCCTCGAAGTCTCCTACGCGGCAGACTACCCGCTCTCCGACGCGAGCGGTATCGCAGCGGTCGGCGACACGCTCTACTTCGCGTTCGAGTACGACAACTACCGCGCGTCCGACATCAACGGCCGCGTGTACGCGGTGGGAACGGACGGCGTGACGCGCTGGACACGCAACCTCACGAACTGGGTGGACGACGGCGACTACGTCACCGCCACCGCCGACACCGTGTTCGTGCGGAACATCTGGAACTACACCGCGTTCGACGCCGCCACCGGAGCGGTCCGCTGGAACCGGTCGTTCGCCGAGTACCTCCGTCCGGCCGCGGCGGCGAACGGACTGCTCTACTTCGCTGCCGTCGACGACTACACCGCCACCGACCCGAACGACTACGTGTACGCCGTCCACGAGCAAAACGGCACGACCGCGTGGCGGTTCAACGTCAGCCAAGCGGTGGGCTCGGATTACGCGCTCCCGAACGCGCTGAGCACGGACGGCTCCACGGTCTACTTCTTCGACAAGGACGGCACGCTGTACGCGGTCGACGCGCTCACCGGCGCGGTCCAGTACACGCACGCTCACGATATCGTGGACCCGACGCGGAGCGTCGTCGCGAACGGACTCCTCTATTCGAGCGGCGCTGAGGACGGCGTGGTCCGTGCGTTCGACGCTGCGACGGGGGATTCCGTCTGGAACCTCTCCGTCCCGTACTCGACGTCCTACGGCGAACCGAGCGCGCCAGCCATCGACAACGGCACGCTCTACGTCGGTACGATCGACGGCGTGCTCGCGGTGGGTGAGGGCGTCCACTACAGCAACCTCGTCGTCTCGGACACCACGCCGAACATCAACGACACCGTCACCGTCTCGGTCGACGTTTCGAACCCGCAGTCCGTCTCCCGCGACTACACGGCAGAACTCCGCGTTGACGACACGGTGTGGGACACCACGACCGGGACGCTCGCGTCCGGCGCGTCGACGACGGTCACGTTCACGACGACGTTCTCGTATCCGACGAACTACACGCTGACCGCGGGGAACCACCCGACGCAGGCCGCGTTCTCACCGGTCACGGTCTCCGTGCAACCCCAACCGACTGGGGCGTGGCGTGCGTACCGCGGCGACGCGAACGGCACCGGTGCGACGGACGCGAGCGGGCCGACTGGAAACCTCTCGCTGCTCTGGTCTGCGCCGTTCTCCTCCGAGCCGAACTCGCTCGTTTCGCCCGTGGTCGCCGACGGCCTCGTGTTCGCGGGGACGGACGATGATTTCCACAACTACTACGGCAACCTCTCGGCGTACGACGCCGCGACCGGTGAGACGGTCTGGTACCGTGTCGGCCTCGAACCGCGTTCGACCGGCGCTGTCGCGAACGGCACGCTCTACGTCGCCGCGGACTACGACGACACCGCCCTCCGGTTCTACGCCATCGACACGGCGACGGGCGACATCGACTGGCAGACGTCGCTCTCGACCTATCCCCGGTACGGCGCCAGCCCCGTCGTCGCCGGTGACACGGTCTACCTCGGCGTGGACGACGGGACGGTCTACGCGTTCAACACGACGGACGGCTCGGTCCGGTGGACGACCGCGCTCCCCGACTACGTCCAATCGACTCCCGTGGTCTCCGGGGATACGGTGTACGTCGGTGATTACGACGGCCGTCTGTACGCGCTCGACACGGCGGACGGCAGTGAACGCTGGAACCTCTCGGTCGACTCGTACGGGGCGTCGAGTCCCGCTATCGATGGCGGGACGCTCTACGTCGCCCACGACGACCTCGTCGCCGTCGACCTCGCGACGCACACCGTCGACTGGCGGACGACGCTCCCGAGCGGCGTGGACGACTCGGACCCCGCTGTCAGGGACGGCGTGGTGTACGTCGGGAACACGGACGGCACCCTGAGCGCGCTCTCCGCGGCCACGGGTGACTTCCTCTGGAACGCGTCGGCCGACACCGGCGACCTCGGTCCGCCCGTCGTCGCCGACGGCGCGGTGTACGTCGTCGACGACTACGACGGCCTCTACGTCTTCGACGTGACCGACGGCACCCGGCTCGCGTACTACGACACGTACGCGCCGTCCGGCGTTCCCGCGGTCGTCGACGGCTACGTCTACCTCTGGGGCGAAATCGACTACGACTACTCGCTCGTCGCGCTCCGCGGCACCACGGGGACGACGCCGATGGGTACGCTCTCGGTCACGGGAACCACTGACTTCGGGTCCGTCGACGTCGGGAACAGTACATCCGGCACGCTCACGGTCGAAAACACCGGGACGGCCGACGTCGCCGTCACCGGAACCACCGTCGTCGGCACGGACTCGGGTGGGTTCTCCGTCACCGCGGGCGGTGCGCCGTTCGACCTCGCGCCCGGGGCTACCCGCGCCGTGACGGTCACGTTCGCGCCGACGCACGCCGGGACGAACACCGCCACGTTCCGGGTCGCGAGCAACGCCACCCCCTCCACGACCGACGTCTCCGTTTCGGGTACCGGGTTGGACGCGGCGCTCACGCCCGCGCCGTCATCGCTCGACTTCGGGCCGGTCGAGGTGAACACCACGGACACGGACACCGTCTCGTTCGCGGCGTCCGGCGGCCTCCCGGTCACCGTCACGAGCATCGATATCACGGGCGCTGACGCGGACAAATTCAGCGTCACGGCGGGCGCGCCGACCACGCTGAACTCGGGCAATAGCCTCGACGTGACGGTCTCAGTCGCGCCGACAGCCCTCGGTCTCCTCTCCGCGACCCTGAACGTGACGACGGACGACGCGGACATCGGTACCGTCGGCGTTCCCCTCAGTGCGAACGGCACCGCTGTCGCGCGCCCGGACGTCACGCTCTCGGCGAGTTCGCTCGCCTTCGGGTCGGTGCGGACGGACCGAACTGACACGCGAACGCTCACTGTCACCAATGACGGCGACGCCACCCTGACCGTGAGCGGTGTCTCGATAACCGGGTCGAGCGCGTTCAGCGCGCCGACTGGCGGATTCACGCTCGCGCCCGACGCCTCACGGAACCTGACCGTCACGTTCGCGCCCTCGTCGACGGGCGCGGCGTCCGGGACGCTCACCGTCGCGAGCGACGACCCCGACCAGTCGACCGTCTCGGTCGCGCTCTCCGGGACGGGCACCCGTCCGCCGTCGTCTCACTCCGGTTCACCTGGGTCGAGTCCGCCCGCTCGACCGGCAGTATCGGTGATGCACGACGGCTCGAACACGAGCATCTCCGTCACGAACGCCGGCGGCACTGTCTCGGTGGACGTCGGGTTCGGCGGTGCGAACGTCTCCGTCGACCGACTCTCCCTCAACGGAACCAGCGGCGACTACTCGTTTTCGGTGTCGCCGACGGCGGACGACGGAACGCTCGCCGGAGCGGTGCGGTTCTCGCTGCTCCACGTCGACCACTCGTTCTCGAACGCGGACATCGAGGACGTGACCTTCGAGTTCACGGTTTCGAAGGCTCGTCTCGCCGCCGAAGGTGTCTCGCCCGACCACGTCGTGCTCTACCGCCGACCGGACGGCGCGAGCACCTGGACTGCGCTTCCCACTGTCGTCGTCGGGGAGACGAGTGACGCGGTGACGTTCCGCGCTGTCTCCCCCGGGTTCTCGACGTTCGCGGTCGCCGGTGACCGCGCGTCTTTCTCGGTGTCCGCGTCTGCGCCCGACACGGCGACCGTGGGCGACAATGTGGCCGTAGCGGTCACCGTCGCGAACGACGGGCGCGCCGAGGGTGTCCTCGACATTCGCGTCACGGCTGGCGGAGCGACCGTCGACACGGACTCGGTCGCGCTCGAAGCGGGGGAAGCGCGCACGCTCACTGTCTCGGTCTCGGCGGACGCGACGGGCGACCTCCCGGTTGCGGTGAACGGCGAGACGGTCGCGACGATTTCGGTTCGTTCGGCCGACACGGACGGGACTTCGACGACCCCGGGAACGACCACCGTGGACGAGTCGACCACGGACGTCGCGACGACCGAGGGACCGACGACCGCCGGAACCACTACGAGCGCCGGGACGTCCGAAGGCGCGGCTGCTGGTGGGACCGCCGACGGGGCGACCACCACGGGCGAGACGCCCGGATTCGGCCCGGTCGTCGCGCTCCTCGCGCTCCTCGTAACCCTCGCGTTACTCGGGCGGCGCGACCGAACCTAAACGGTTTTCCGGTCGTCTCCCCTCCCCAATCTATGGAGTTTTCGTGGGAGGCGGTGGACGCCGAGGACGCGGTTGCGCGCCGTGACGAGGTGGTGGCGGCGGTGCGCGAGCACGCGGGCGGGATGGCGCGGTCGCTCGCGCGTCTGGACGGCGGCGACTACGGCCGGCGGTCGTTCCGGGTCGACGGCGGCGAGTGGACGGTGAAGTACGAGGACGGCGGCCTCGATTTCCTGCGGTTCGAGGGCCACGGGGGTCTCGACGTGTACGTTATTTCTACGAAGCGCGACCCCGAACCCGAACCGCTCGCGCGAGCGATGGAGCACTACGCGGGTCTCGTCGACGCGTTCTCGGAGTACGTCGCGTCGATGGAGGCGGTACTGGAGGGGGCGCCGACGGAGTTCCCGGAGCCAGCGTCGACGGCGGAGGTGGCGGCCGAGCGCGACCGAATCGTCTCGGGGATGCGGAACGTGGCGGACCGGATGGCGGGCGAACTGCACCGGTACGAGGGGACCGACTACGGGAGTTTCTCGGCGCGCGTCGCGAACGCGCGCTGGGAGTTGAAGTGGGAGGAGGGCCGCACGTCCTACCTCCGCGTGGGTGACGTCTACCTCCTCAGTCAGTACGGGCCGCCGTCCGCGACGGACGTCCGTCAGCACGCCCCGGATTTCGGGGGGTTCGTGGAGGCGTACAACGACCACGTCCGCGAGTTGAGTGACGCGCTCGCGACCATCCCCGCCCCGAACGTTCAAGAGAGTTGACGAGAGACGTGCGGTGATGGCCGACGACGGCTCCGAGGGCGGCGACCTCGACGCGTTCGAGTGGGAGTGCGAGTCGTGCGGGCGCACGCAACCGAAACACAACCCGCCGTGTTCGCGCTGTGGCGGCATGTCCTTCGAGAAGGTCCCGGTCGAGTACGACGCGGCGTCGAGCGATTCGGGGTTCTCGCGCCGCCAGTATCTCACGTACGGCGGCGCTATCGCGGGCGTCCTCGCGCTCGGCGGGTACGCCGTCTTCCGGGAGGGCGAAACGCCCTCGGTTTCGAACGTCCCCGGGAACGCCGACGCCGCACAGGGCATCGAGTTCGCGTCCGCCGAGGACGAGATACGCCGCCAGATAAACGACGAGCGGGACACCCCGCTCTCGCACGACGACGGCGCGGACGACGCGGCGACCTACTACGCGCGGTACGTCGTGAAGAACGACCGGTCGCCCTCCCGCGACGACCTCTCCGCGTTCGTGGACGGCGACCTCGGGGGGACGCAGTTCACCTACAGCGCCGACGATAGCCCCCTCGAACGGGCGGGGTCGGCGACCGACCTCGGACGAGCCGTCGGCTACGACCTGGTGACTCTCCCGGGCGACCACGCTTTCCTCTCGCCGTCGGTCTCCCGGTGCGGTATCGACCTCCACGAGTACCCGGACGGCCGCCTGCTCGTCGCAGTCATGGTCGTCGGGTAGACCGCAACGCCCTTCCTCCGCCTCCGCAACGCTCGCGTATGGAAGACCTCTCGTGGGAGGTACGGGATAGCGAGGTGGCGTACGCGTGTCCGGGGTTCGACGTGATTCACGAGGACGTTCGTCTCCCGGACGGGACGGAGACCGATTTCGACTACCTGAGCGAACCGCCGGCGGTGGTGCTCGTTCCCTTCACCGAGGACGGCGACCTCGTGGTGATAGAGGAGTGGCGACAGGCCGTCGAACGCGTGAACCGCGGCCTTCCGGCGGGCGGCACCGAGTCCGCGGACGTGGACCTCGAGACCGCGGCGCGCCGCGAACTCGCGGAGGAGACCGGGTACGAGGCGGGGTCGCTCGAACGATTGGTCTCGGTCGAACCCGCGAACGGCTTTGCGAACTCGGTTCACCACTACTTCGTCGCGCGCGACTGTACGCCCACGGCCGAACAGGACTTAGACCACGACGAGACGATTCGCGTCGACACCACGACGGTCGACGCGATGCGCGAGTCCATCCGCGAGGACGACGTGAGCGACGGCCGCACCGTGCTCGGACTGCTCGCCTACCAGTTCTTCTCCTGAGCGAACGCCGCCCAGCCGAGGTACTCCGCGAACCGCGCGGGCGAGTCGAAGCGGTCTGCGGGGTCGACTGCGGTGGCGGTCGTCACCACGTCCGCTACGTCGTTGCTGAGGGGGGTGTCGAGGTCGCGCGTGTCGAACGATACGGGCGGCGTCGGCGCGCGTCCGGTGAGGACGTAGTAGGCGAGCGCGCCGAGTCGGTAGACGTCACCGGTCGGGGTCGTGGCGTCCTCCGGGGGTGCGAACGCGTCGTCTCGCGTCTGCCAGCCGGTTTCGAGGAAGCGACCCACGTCGAGGTCGCGGACGGCGGGGCCGTCGTCGGTGAGAGCGACGGCGTGCGGGCGGAGTGCGCCGTGCGGGTGGTCGCCGCGCGCGAGGACGTCCGCGGCGGTCGACACCGCCCGCAGTCCGCGTTCGCGGTCGACGCCGTCCGCGAGCGTCTCCGAGTAGGGGTCTGTCTCCACCCACGGTGTCGGGTCGGTCCCCCACTCCCGGAGTTCGAGCACGCCGTCTTCGTCGCTCCGCGCGGCCCACGACCCGCAGGCGTGCTCGAATTCGGCCGTTGCGTCCGTTTCCGGGCGGTATTCGGTGCGGACGGTTCCGTTCTCGACGCGCGCGGTCGTCCAGCAGGCGGCCTGTTCGATGGTTTCGACGTGGCCTCGGACGCGGCGGCGTTTGAGGTACGCGCCCGCGCCGGCGGAGGCCGCGCCGAGGAGACCGAGCCCGGCGAGCGCGCCGAGCGCTGCGCCGTATCGCTGCAGCCAGTCTTCCGCGCGGGCGAGCGTGCCGTACGGGGGGTCTATCGCGTGCAGTTCGAAGTCCGCGGCGTCGTTCTCCTGAGGGTATGCGCCGACGTAGACGACGCCGTTCCGCTGAACTGCGTAGAGCGCACGCCCTTGGGTCTCGTACCGCCATCGTTCGGTTCCGTCCGAGAGCGCGCGGGCGACCACGCCGCCGTCGGTCGGGATGCGGAGTTCGTCGTTTCCGGTGGAGAAGAACACCGTGTCGGATGGGATGCGACCGCGCCACGCCACCGTCCCGGACGCCGGGTTCACGACGGCTATCCTGCGTTTTCCGCCGCTCGTGTCGTTGTCCACGGGAAAGATGACGGCGTCGTCGGTCACGTCCGCGAGCGTGTCCGCCGCTGCGCGCACCTGCCACGCCTGTTCGCCCGCGGCGATGCCGACGATGTGCTGGGTGCCGTCGTCCCCTTCTTCGCGCGCGACGACGTGGTCATGGGAGACGCCGAGTACGCGGACGAGTCGGTTCGGTGCGGTGTACTTCCACGCGGTCTCGCCGGTCGCGACGTCGAGTGCGGTGAGTTGGGCGCCGTTCTGGACTAACACGTGGCCGTCGGGGGCGGCGTTGAGTACGTTCTCGGGCGTGGCGCGTCGCCAGCGTTCGTCGCCGGTGGCCGCGTCGTAGCCGACCAGTGCGTCCGGGTTCCTGAGCACGGACGTGTCGCTGGTCGCTGCGTACATCCGTCCGTTCTCGGCGACTTCCCAGCGTTCGTCGCCGCTGGCCGCGTCGTACGCGACGACGCGCGTTCTGGTGGTCGCGTACGCCGTCTCGCGCGCCGGGCCGAGTTCGACGGTCCGGACGATGTCGTTCGCGAGCGAGTTCGTCCACGCGGTCTCTCCGGTCGCCGTTTTCACGCTCGCGACGGCGTTGTCTTCTGCGGCGACGAATCGCGAACCCACGGTCTCCGGCGTCCACTCGACGCGGCCGAGGCGCTCCCAGCGCGTCCTGCCGGTCGCGGGGTCGACGCCGACGACGCGCCGTCGGTCTCCGTTCACGCCGACGACGAGCGTTCGGTCGCCGTACCGGGGTGGGAGTGCGAGCGCCGGCGTTTGTTTCGTCCACAAGTGGTCGAGGCTCGGGTCCTCGAACGGGAGCGACCACGCGGGGGTGGTCGCGGCCGCGCCGAGGAACGCGCGACGAGTGGAGGGCATACACGAGTGTTCGCGGCCACGGCTAAGAATCCCTGCGTCCGAACACAACCCTCAACCCGTCGGCATCCCGACTGGGGGTAATGACCGAGAATTTCGAGGTCCGCGCGCAGGACGCGGGCGGCCGCGTCGGCGAACTCGCGGTGCCGCGGGCGGGCGTGACCGTGGAGACGCCGACGTTGATGCCGGTGGTGAACCCGAACATCGTCACCGTCGACCCCTCGCGGTTCCCCGAGTTCGGCGCGGAGATGCTCATCACGAACTCCTACATCATCAACTCGGACCCGGACCTCCGCGAACGCGCACTCGACCAGGGACTCCACGACCTCCTCGGGTTCGACGGCGCGATTATGACTGACTCCGGGAGTTTCCAGCTCGCGGAGTACGGCGAGATAGACACGACGACCGAGGAGATTCTCGAATTCCAGCACGAGGTCGGGAGTGACATCGGGACGCCGGTTGACATTCCGACGCCGCCGGACGTTTCGCGGAGTCGGGCCGAAGAAGAACTCGCGGAGACGATGGAGCGCCTCGAACTCGCAGAAACCATCGACGTCGGCGACATGCTCGTGAACGCGCCCGTGCAGGGGTCGACGCACCTCGACCTCCGGGAACGCGCGGCCGAACACGCCTACGGGACGAGTCTCGACGTCTTCCCCATCGGCGCGGTGGTCCCCCTTCTGAACGAGTATCGGTACGGGGACATGGCGAACGTGGTCGCGGCGGCGAAGCGCGGTCTCGGACAGGACGCGCCCGTGCACTTGTTCGGTGCGGGCCATCCGATGATGTTCGCGCTCGCGGCGGCGCTCGGTTGTGACCTCTTCGACTCCGCCGCGTACGCGCTCTACGCCCGGGACGGCCGGTATCTCACCGTCCACGGGACGGAGCAGCTCGACGACCTCCAGCACTTCCCCTGTGGGTGTCCGATTTGTGCTGCGCACACGCCCCGCGAACTCCGGCGGCTCGGGGACGACGAGCGCGAGCGGTTGCTCGCAGAGCACAACCTCCACGTCTCGTTCACCGAACTCCGTCGGGTGAAGCAGGCGATTCATCAGGGCCGCCTCCTCGAACTGGTCGCGGAGCGTGCGCACGCACATCCGCGGACGCTCGACGGCTATCGCGGCTTCCTCGACCACGCCGACCAGTACGAGCGGACTGATTCGGTGAGTAAGTCGACGTTCCTCTACACGGGTCCGGAGTCGGCGCGCCGCCCCGAAGTCGTCCGGCATCGCGAACGCCTCGACCGGTTCGACCTCCCCGGGAACGTGTTGCTCGCTGAATCGGGGACGGACGACGAGTTCGACGAGACGTGGCGGGTGCGTCCGCCCTTCGGTCCGTATCCGCGGGAGTTGTCGACGGCGTATCCGTTCACGGCCGAACTCCCCGATGTGATGGACGACGCGGGGTACGAGGCGGCGGCGAAAGGTGTCGCGCGACTGGTGGCGTTGAATCCGGAGACGGCGTTCACGCTCGCGCATCGGGGGTGGCCGCAGAGCGCGCTGGAGTACGTGCCGCCGCGGGTGGAGCGCGTGAACATCGAAGCGGGACACAGTAGTGAGTCGAGAACGGAGGGTGTTCAATGACCGAGTATTTCGAGGTGCACGCGCGGGACGCGGCCGCTCGCCTCGGCGAACTCCGACTCACGGAGTCCGTCACGACGCCCGGCCTCGTGGACGACGTGCTCCGGGAGACGGGGAGCGCGTGGTTCGAACGACAGGAGGCGGTGGACGGAAGCGAGGACGAACTCACCGTCCTCCCCTACCGGGGGTTCCCGGCGGGGACGCGCGAGGAAGTCCAGGACTCCTTCGCGGTAGAGTATCCCGATACCGACTATCCGAGTGCGGCGGTGGTGACGCCGCGCACCGCCGACGACTACGGTGCGGACGCCTACATTCTGTCGAACGCGCAGGGGTTCGTCGGGCACGCGAGCGCGTTCAGGGATGCGATTATCGAGGCGCGTGAGAGCCTTCCGGCGGACACCGCGCTCTACCTCTCGGGTGTCGCGACGCCGGCGAACGTCGCGGTGCTCGCGTACGCGGGCGTCGATTTGTTCGACGAACACAAGGCGGTCGTCTCGGGGACGCAGGGAACCTACTTGACGACGGACGGCGCGTACGAACTCGGCGAACTCGACGACTTGCCGTGTGCGTGTTCGGCCTGCCAGCAGTCGCTCGACTCGTTCTCGCGTGAGGACTGCGCTGAGCACAACGTGAACGCGCTGCGGGCGGAGTTGGCGCGGGTGCGGACGCGGATTCGGAACGGTCGTCTCCGCGACTACATCGAGGGCCAAGCCCGCCACGAGGCGTGGCTCACCGCGGCGTTCCGAGAACTCGACCAGCAGTGGGGGTACGTCGAAGAGCGCACGCCCGTCCAGCGCGACAACCTCCTGTTGGCTGCGTCCGAGGATACGTTGCGGCGGGTGGAGATTCAGCGGTTCGCGGACCGCGTCACCAGTCGGTACGTGAATCGGTACGGCGACGACCGGCCGCTCCTCTTGGTGCCGTGTAGTGCGCGGAAACCGTACAGTGAGAGTCAGAGCCACCGGCAGTTCCAGGACGCGGCGAACTATCGCGCGCACGTGGTGTCGATGACGTCACCCATCGGGGTCGTCCCCCAGGACCTCGAACTCACGTATCCGGCCCAGCACTACGATTCGGTGGTGACGGGCCGCTGGGGTGAAGACGAGAAGGCGTTCGTCACGTCCGTCCTCCGGCGCTATCTGGAGAACGCGGACTATCCGCGGGTTATCGCACACGTCCCCGACGAGGGCTATCGAGACATCGTCGAGCGCGTCGAACCCGACCTCGACATCCCCGTCGAGTACACCGTCGCGGAGCACCCCACTGACGACGCGAGCCTCGCGAACCTCCGGGACGCGCTCGCGGGCGAAGACCAGATCTGGGTGTCCGAGCGGGAGGAACGCACGCTGCGTGCCATCGCGGACTACCAGTTCGGCCGCGGCGCGGGCGACGACTTGTTGGGCGAGTTCGAACTTCAGGGGCGGTATCCGAAACTGCAGGCGCTCGACGAGTCGGGTGAGCAGCTCGCGGCGGTCGTCCCCCAGTACGGATTGTTGTCGTTGACGCTGCGCGGCGGACGGCGGTGGGTCGACTCGAGTGTCGAAACGAAGACGGTGGAGATCGACGAGTTCGTGCCGCGGGGGTCGGTGCTCGCGCCCGGGGTCGTGGATGCGAGCGAGTCGATTCGGGTCGGTGACGAGGTGGTGGTGCGGGGGCCGAGTGCGTTCGCGGTCGGGAAGGCCGAGATGACGGGTGTGGAGATGGCCGAAAGTACGCGCGGGATTGCGGTGGACGTCCGTCACTCCGAGGAAGTCTGAAGAGGGTTCGGTTGTATTAGTGGGTATGGACGAGATTTCGCTTTCGGTGCCGCGACCCATTCTGGACGCGCTCCCCGAAGACGACCAGACGGCGGGCCAGGACATGCAGAAGGCGGTGGCTGGCTGGGAGAATCGGTTGAACGAAGCGATTCGGAGCGCGGAGTCGGACGCGGAGGCTGCGGGGTACGTCGCGGACGCGCTCGAGCGGATGGAAGACCGGTTCGAGCGGTTCGACGAGTTCGTTCCCGAGCTTCGGGCGTGGGGGCAGTCGCCGATTTACGCGATCGCGTGGCGGAACCTGTACGCGGACCTTGTCGGGCAGTTGTACGAACACGAGGACCTCGCGGAGCGCGTGGACCGCGAGCGCAATCAGCGGTTGGTCGAGGACGGGATTCGATTCGGATGACGGTCGAAGTCCGGTCGTTCGCGACGTTCCGCGAAGCCATCGGCGAGAAGTCTATCGACCGCGACTACGACGACATGACGGTGCGGGATGCCCTCGAAGCCTTAGAGTCGGAGTTCGACGGTCTCGCAGGGGAACTCCTCGAAGGCGACGGGGTGCGGCCGCACGTGAACGTCCTCCTCGACGGCCGTGAGGTCGCGTACACCGACGATGGCCTCGAAACCGTCCTCGAGGACGGCGACCGCATCAGCGTCTTCCCGCCGGTCGCGGGTGGTGCGACCCGTGAGAAAGCGTTCCGCGGTATCTCGATGCGGCTCGCGCGTCGGTATCTGGAGAACCTCGGCGGGACGGTGGTGGACGACGAGACGGTCGAGAGCGACGAGTGGACGGCGTCGCTGTCCGCGGAGTCCGTCAACGTGGGCGGATCGCTCTCGCTCACCGAGATCACGGTTCGGTTCGAGGGCGACGACGACGTGCTGGAGGACGTCGTCGAGCGGTTCTCCCGGAAGGCGATGCGCGCGGGTGGATGACCGCCGTCTCCGGGAACGCGCTCCTCGTCGCGGGTGCGAAGGCGAGCGTTCCACTCGCACGGCTCCCCGACGTCCTCGACACTGCGGAGACCGAAGTCGACGAGTCGCGCGTGCGTCGTGAGTGCGAGTGCGTTCACGACGCCGACGAGGAAATCTATCTCGCCGAACGCGGGTTCTGGACGACAGTCGGCGAACGTGCGGGACTCAGCGCGCGTGAGGCGGATGCGGTGCGTCGAGCGCACGAAGAACACTTTCGGTCAGTGGGTCGTCGCGAGAACCGCACGGCGGAATTCGAAACCGCGCTCGAACTCCGAGAAGCCGTCGTCCTCTAGGTGTTGGTGGGTGTCGGTGGTGCGGTCGGGGTTCAGGGGTTGAGAGTCGTTTCGGGTGGCCTTGGTTATCGCTCTAGGACATCCAGGGGTTCGATGCGGGCGACCTGTCGGCCAGCGATGGCAGCGCTCACTACGCCTACGAGTCCCGCGAGCACCGCACCTCCCGCGAGAACGACGTCCGGTGTCTGAACCAGTCCGGACAGACCGGTTACGGTGTACGCGATCTGGTTCACCGCTTCGCCGGCGACTGGTGTGAGTATCACGCCTATGGTTCCGCCGAGTACGCCCAGAAGCAGGCCTTGTGTGACGACGAGCGCGATCAGTCGCCGGCGTGGAATCCCTAATGCGTGGAGGGCGGCGAGCACTTCTCGTTGTTGGACAACCAAGAGTGCGAGGAGGTTCGCTGTCAGCGCGAATCCGGAGAGGACGGCGACGGCGACGAGCGCGACGCCCGCGGCGATAATCAGAATCCGGCCCGCGAGTATCTTCTGCAGTTGCTCTTCATTCGTTCGCACCGTATATCGTGGGTAGTCGGATTCGAGTCGTTGTTTGACCTGTGAGACGTTCGCGTTCGACGCGACGTCGATCGTGACGAGGGTTGCGCTATCGGCATACGCACTCCCGGTCATTGCCTGAAGTTCCGCGAGCGGAACCGCGATAGTCGACGTTCCGAGGAACTGTGAGAACGTACTAGACGTCCCCACGACCTCGTACGTTGTCTCGCGTGCGCCGACGATCGTTCCGCCGACGTGAACGGACTCTCCGACCGTGAGATCGAGTGAGTCAGCGAGTCGGGTTCCCGCGACCGCGTTTCGGGTTGGCGTCCCGTTGTACGCACCGTCCGCGTAATACTCTGCATCCCGGCCGAATCCCTCGCCGGATCGAATATTGACACCGCCGCTGCTCGGAAGGCCAACGGCGACGACGGGTTGGAGTGAGTTGTTCGTCGTCCCGACATAGACGGTCTGAAAGAGCATCGGGACCGCAGTCGTCACCCCGGGGTGTTCTTCGATGTCCGCTGAGAGGTCGTGTGCGTCGACGATACCGGCGTCGAACCCGCCGAGGGTGCCGGGTTGGATGCGGGTCGGTCCGCCTGTGAGCCATAAGTCTCGGCCAGCGTCGTCGAACTTCTGTTGACCCGTTGCGACGACGCCGATTCCGACACTCGCGAGCAGTGTCGTCGAGAGGACGGCGAGGATGACACCCATGACTGCGAGCGTGGTTCGGAGGCGGTCACGCGCGAGCAGGGTGGCAGCGATACCGATCGTTGCACGAGTTTTCGAGAACATATCACGCAGTCAGTTGGTCTGTTGGTTCGCCGCGTGCGGTGAGCCAGAGGAGATACGGGACGCTACAGAGTCCGATAAGGATTGCGACGCCGAGTGCGTACACGGTGAACACCGGGCGGAACGTCGCGACCGTACTCACCGGAATCACCTGTGGTGCGGTCGTGTTCGCGACCGCGATGACGGCCCGCCCGAGGATGACTCCGATACCACCACCGAGGAGGGTGATTCCGAGTGTTTGTGCGGCGACGAGGAGGGCGCGACTAGATCGACTGAAGCCGAGAACGAGGAGGGTCGCCCAGAGGCGTCGATCCGCCGTGATTTCGAGGCCCATCGCCGTTGCGACGAACAAGGTCCCGAGGACGACGGCGATGAGGAGTCCCGTTACGGCGACAGCGAGTGCGAGTCGAGAGTTCGAGAGCCCGGTTAGCGTTCCGCTGCCGCGCGTGATTACGCGCGCGTTCGGGTAGACGGTTTCGAGTCGGTCGCGGACTCCGACGGTGTTCGTCGCGACCAAAAACTGGTTTGCGGTGTCCGCTGTCTGTGTTCCGCGTAGCGTCTGGAGTTCTGAGAGGTGGACAACTGCGATCGGTAGTGAGCCGAGTCCGGTGTCGCCGCCGTCTGTGACCGTAGTGACGTCGAACGACCGTGTTTCGTTGCGGCCGCTCGCGGTCAGGGTCGTCCCCGTACTCGCGTTGAGGAGTGTTGCGGCGCCGTCTGAAAGCACGGCCTCCCCCGTCCAGTCGCCCTCGTAGGTCCCGTTCGCGTAATGTGGGTCGCCGGGGGTGAGCGTGCTCGTGTTTACGCCTGCGATCTCGAGTCCTGAATAGGGGATGACACCGGCGAGAAGGACGTACTCGGTGGTGTTCGACTGGCTGAGTTGGGTGAGGGTGAGTGAGACGGGACTCGCATACTGGATGCGGTCGTCTGTGGTGAGTCTCTCGGCGACTGGATGGACGTCCGCGAACTGGGGGGTGTTCACGGAGACGGGGAGGCTTCCGGTATCCCCGCTTTCGGGGACGATCCAGTAATCGACGTTCGAGTTCACGACAGTTCCCTGGGAGGCGAGACTCACGCTGATGCCGGCGACGACGACGACGATTGCGACGGCGAGTGCGACGCCACAGACGCTCAGGAGGATGCGGCGGCGGTCGGTTCGTTCGAAGCGTGTTCGGAGGAGTGTGGCGGCGACGACGAGCACGCCCCTGAGCCGGCGGAGGCGACTAGGAGACACGGCGGCCATCTCGGAGTTCGATGATGCGGTCGGTTGCGTCGAGTGTGGCGCGGTCGTGGGAGGCAATGATGACGGCGCGGTCGTCCGTTGCACTCTCCGTTAACAGTTCGAGGACTTGGGTGCCGGTGTCTGTATCGAGTTCGCCGGTTGGTTCGTCTGCGATCACGAGCTGGGGGTCGGTGACGAGTGCGCGCGCGATTGCGACGCGTTGTTGTTCGCCGCCGCTGAGTTCTGCGGGGGTGTGTGTCGCGCGGTCGGTGAGGCCAACGGCGTCGAGGAGTGTGGTTGCGCGGTTGCGGCGGTCGGGTTTCGGGAGTCCGTGTTCGATGAGGGGGAGTGCGACGTTCGCGCGGGCGCTCAATCCGGAGAGGAGGTGGAATCGTTGGAAGATAATGCCGATTGCGTCGAGTCGGAGTGCGGTTCGGGCGGATGTTGAGAGGGCTGTGGTGTCGGCGCCGAGGACGTGGACGTGGCCGTCCGTGGGTGTGTCGAGGGCGGCGAGTAAGTGGAGGAGTGTGGATTTTCCGCTGCCGCTTGGGCCTTTGATGCCGACGACTTCACCGGGTTCGATGGTGAGGGAGACGTCGTCGAGCGCGGTTACTGTAGGCTGGGTGTGATCTCGGAATCGGTTGAGGAGTCCGGACGCAGCGCCGCCGTAGACTCGTTCGATTTCCTGACAGCACACGACTGGGGTGTCGGTGTCGCGTCCCGTCTCCATTTACCAGTTCGACGGAATTCTCCGTGTTGAATGTTTTCATTTGCGTGATATGGGTTGTTAGGTGGTGTGTGTGCGTACGGTACTGGTGTTCGGGTTGACGATGGCGAATGCCATGTAGGGGACGAGGTAGCCGAGGCTGTAGCCGACGAGGTGGAGGAAGAGGTTCGTAAACTGGCCATTATGAATGGAAACCGACGGGAATGCGGCGAACGGGAAGCCAAAGAAGAGAACGAGACCGATCGCTGCGAACTCGAGGTAGCCCGCTGGTGAGGCCGCGTGCTTGAACCCGTCGACTGAGAGTTCGCGGAGGTCTGCGAGGAGGCGATGGCCGGAGATCGCGATCCCGAGTATGGCGAGCGCGGCGATCGCGTACGCCACCTGTCCAACCGGAAGCGCGAGTAGTGAGAGGATGCCGACGCCGGTGAAAAAACAGAGCGGTGCATGCTGGAGGGCAACGTCCCCGGTGAACCGTCGACGCGTATACCAGAGTAGTGCCACCGGGAGGAATCCGAAGAACGCGGCGAGCACGCCGGAAAACCCGAGGCCGATGCGTGCGGTGTTCCGTGAGAGTTCGACGTTCAGCAATGAGAGAATGAACGGAAAGACCGTCAGGTAGACGGTGAACACCGCCCAGAACATGCGTTTGCGGTCTGCGAGTGCACACAGCACGAATGCGATCGGGGCGACGAACAGATAGCCAACGAGATTGCTGAGTAAGTGTTCGAGGGTGAGGTGAGTGAAGTTCGCCAGATAGAGCGAGAGCGGAGTCGGATGGGCGTAGGCGAGTGCGAACCGGAACCGGATCCCGTCTGGGAGGAGATAGATACCGGTCAGAGCCGCAGGGACGAGGAGGAGGGCGAGGACGTCCCTCGCGCGGGTTTCGCGACGAACTGTCGCGAGAAACGACTCCGGGCGTCGTGACATACTGGCTTTTGCGCCTGGCTAACGTAAGAAAGAACTGGCCATACCGCGTCTGAAAGCAGCGAAAACGGGGGATTTAGTTGTTACGGCGGTAGAGGAAGAAGGCGCCGACCACGGCGATAACGAGGATGAGCACCCCGAACGCCACGAACTCGATTCCGCCCTGGGAGGTCGCGCCCGGCGTCGTAGACGTACTCGTGGTGGTTTGCGTGGCTGTCGTGGAGGTCTCCGGGGTCGTCGTCTGTTGTTCGGTGACGGTGACGGTGTCGGCGGCCGTTCCGCTTACGCCCACGTCGTAGGTGCCGGCGTCCTCGAACTGGTGGGTGAACGTCACGGTTCGTTGTTCGCCGGCCGGGATCTGGACGCGTTGCATCGTCACGACGGTGCCGTCGATGGTGAGGTTCGCGGTGAACGTCCCCGAACTCCCCCCCGTGTTCTCGATGGTTGCGGTGACGTCTACGCTCTCACCGGCCGTTATTTCGGTCGGGGAGACGCTTGCGTCGGTCACGTCGAACGCGGGTTTCGCGGCGTTCTTCTGACTGATACTGTACAGTGAGAGGCCGGGTGAGATCGCGCGGTACCGGTAGGTGGTGGTGGTTTCGCCGATTCGTGTCGTTTCGAGTTCGTTCCAGCCGTCTGGTTCGAGGCGGTAGAGTGAGACGTCGTCGGGGTTGAGACCGCGGGCTTCGAGTTTCTGCTTCGACACCTGGAAGGTGAACGTCACGTCCGCCACCGAGGTGTCACTGAAGTTGTGGGTGATACGGATGTAGCCGAGATCACCGTCCCGGGAGACGGGCTTCTCGGTGACGTTCTCGTTCGACTCGGAGTTGATGGAGAGGCCGCCCGAGGTGTTCTCTGTGAACCCGATGTCGAGTTCGTCGACGCCGACGCCCGTCTCGTTCGTCTCGGTGGTGTTGAGTGAGATGGTGACGCGTTCGTTCTTCGACGCGTTCGGAAGCGTCACGGACACTTTCCCCCCAGTCTTCTTCACGGTCGCGCCCTTCCCTGCGCCCTTCACTGAACCGGGATTCGTCGGTGTCGAGGGCGGTGTCGACCCGTTATCGGTCTCGTTCTCCTCTGGTGGGTTCGACGGCGGCGGACTGTACGGCGGCGTGTATCCACCGGACTTCTTCTTACTGATGGTCAGCGTACCGACGTCGGTCCGGATTTCACCCGCATCACTGCCGCCTGCGAGAACGACGTACTGGTAGGTGCCGGTCGACCAATTACTGTACGTCTCGATGGTGAACGACGCAGACCTACCGGTGACGTCTGCTTTCCCGACCGCGGACGCGTCGATGACCGTCGAATCGCTGGCGGAGGTCTTGGGGCCCGTGATATCCTTGTTTGTGCGGTCGTCGGCGTTGCTCACGAGGGTGTCGATGATGGTTGCGAGTGGGGTGGTTCCGGAGACCTGGTTGTCTCCGAACGTCGTTCCCATCACCGTGAGGGGGCCGTCGAAGGTGGCGATACCGTTGACGTCCGAAATGGAGTGTTCGATGGTGACGTTGTCCGCGGCGAAGTCCCGATCAATCTGGTCGTCGACGCGGAGGTTCGTCTCCGACCCGATCCACGTATCGCGTTTGTAGACGAGGACGGTGACGTTGGTCGCGGTTGTCGGGAGGTCGTTGACGGTGACGCTGATGTCGTTGCCGGGGTGGATGGAGTTCGTATTCACCGTCGTGCTCGCGCTCGTAGATTCGACGAGTGCATGGTCCATCCCGACGATCGTCACTTGACCGGAGACGGAGAGGTTCCCGGCTTGGTCGGCGCTGAATCCGCTGCCGCTGTCGACGGTTGCGAGGAAGACAGCGTACATACCGGACTGACTGAACGTCACGTCGGTGCTGAGTTCGTCGTCCGTGGTGGCGCCGATGGTGCCGGTGTTTTTGACGCGGAAGGTGGCGTTGTTGTTCGCGTTGTCGGTGGTCAGAAGCGAACGTGCGTCATCAACGTTGGTGGGGAGGTCGTTGGTGGTGGCGTCTGGGGAGAGGCGGGCGATGACGAGTTGGGTGTTCGAGCCGTTGTACGCGTCGGTGGACGCTCCACTGACGCTCTCGAACGTGGTTGTGATCGTGTCGCCGGTGTGGTAGACGCCGGTTTTCGCTTCGCGTGCGGCGAGTGGGCCGGTGGATTGCGGGGTGTATTCGACGGTGAGTGCGCCGTTTTGGATGGTTTTGGCGGCGTCGTCGTTGCTGAGTCTGAGTGGGAGGGGTGCGCGTTGCCAGATGTCGATGGAGTCTGTGAGTTCGTAAGTGGTTGAACCGTTGGCGGCGGTGGCGGTTCCGGTGCCGACTGCTGTGAGCGGCATTAGGATGAGTGAGAGTCCGATTAGTACGACGATTGCTTGCTTCCCCCAGCCTCGAATCATGTTCCGTATGTGGATAATCAGGTTTATAATAATTCCGCTCGCACATGTTCTAAGTTAGGGTGTGACTACCCACTCGAATTCACCGTCGAGGCCCGGGACACAACGCTTATCTGACACCGAGCGGAATCCCGACTAATGCGTCGGCCCCCCGTCATCGCGCTCCTCCTCGCCCTCACCCTCCTCACCACCCCCGTCCTAGCTGCTGGTTTCTCCGTCACCCTCTCGAACTCCATCGACGTCCCCGACCGAACCGTCACCATCAGCGACTCCACCTTCACCGTCTCAACCGTCAGCCAATTCTCACAAGGAGACACACTCACCGTCGACACCACCGGCCCCACAGACACCTCCTACCGCGTCTACCTCTACGGCTCAAACGACGGCACCAGACAACTCATCGACACAAAATTCGTCGGTACGAACGACGACGGCACCGTCACCTTCGACACCAGCTCCTACGCACCCGGAAGCTACGTCGCCACCATCTACCAAGACGGCACCTACTACGACCCCCACCCATTCGTCATCGCCGGCTACGACCTTTCACTCTCACTCTCCACCCACCGCGCAGAACCCGACACCACCATATCCGCAACCATCGACGCCACCCCCACCGCGAGCACCGGCCACCCCGCGAGCGTCGAACTCGTCATCACCAACGGCGACCGCGTCACCCGCCTCACCACCACCCGAACAAACAACCACTACACAGCCACCATCACACTCGACAACTACGACCCCGACAACTACCGCGTATTCGCCGTCGCCCACTCGAACGAAAACGCCCCCGACGGCCACACCGAAGTCATCGCCCTCACCCACCCAACCACCCTCACCGTCACCCCCCACCAAACAACTACCCCCACCCAAACAACCACACTCTCGACAACCACCCTCTCACCCACCACCGCAACCACCCCCACACCCTCAACCACGGCCTCGACTACTCCACCCGCATCGACAACCCCCCCAACAACAATGACAACGACGCATCCCCCGACGTCGACATCGACGTCGAGTTCGACCACGACACAACCCACGACATCCTCACAGACACCATCGACGTCACCAACCCAGTCCGTCATCACCCCCAACGACCCCACCAAGTCGACTTCTTCTACGGGGACTGCACCCTCACACGCACTCTGGGCGCTTGGATTCGTCCTCGCACTCGCCGCGCTCGGTGTTCGCGTGCGCCGCAGACGATAAGGTTCTAAGTGTCGGCCCTCCGAGTCGCTACTGAATGCCGACCCAGCGCCAACAACGATTTATCACCGCGACCCTCGCGTGGTGTCTCGGCGCGACCCTCATCCTCGTCCTCCTCGATAGCGTAACGTTCGAACTCGTCTTCGTCGTGAGCCTCATTGGCTTCCTCATCGTCACAGAACTCACCGCGCCCTTCAACGTCCGCCCACGGTGGCGTCGCCGTCTCACGTGGCTCATCCTCCTTGGCCTCCTCGTCTTCGGATACATCGTCGTCAAACGCATCCTCGCAATCCTCCCCCCGGGGGTGTTCTAAGTGCGCGTCTCCCTCTCCTATCCCCGGATTCTCGCCGCCGTCCTCTTTCTCTCGACACTCCTGGGTGCGGGCTACGCCGCAAGCACGTCTACTGCATCCTTCGGCTCTTACAATCCGAACTGGGACGGCTCTCAGGGGCTTCGCGTCCTCGCGGACACCCATACGGAGACCACGATCGCAGAGACCACCACGCCCTACACTACCCATGGGGAGAACACGACGTCGTTCATCCTCTCTCCACACGACGACTACACACCCCGACAGGTCGACCGGATTCGGGGCTTTCTCGCACGGGGCGGAACCCTCGTCGTTGCCAGTGACTTCCAGCCCTACGCGAACCACCTCCTCTCCCGTCTCGGTGTGGCGTCCCGGATCGACGGGCGGCTCGTTCGCGACGAACACAACTACTATCGCGGCCCCGCGCTCCCGATCGCGTCTCGTGTCACTGCCCCCCTGAATGAGACCGTCCACCAACTCACCTTAAACCACGCGTCGATGATTCAGGCTGACCCGAACGCGACCCTGCTCGTTTCGACGTCGGGGTACGCCTACGTGGACGCAAACCGGAACGGCGAACTCGATGACACCGAAACGCTCGATTCGTACCCCGTCGTGGTTTCTGAGGCCGTCGGCCCGGGACGGGTCGTCGTTGTGAGTGATCCGAGCGTGTTCATCAATGCGATGCTCGACCGGCCCGATAACCGCCGGTTCGCGCGAGCACTGTTCTCAGAACGCGTCCTCCTCGATTACTCGCACACGAGTTCAGTGCCGGTGCTCGCACACGTCCTCCTCTTGGTTCGTGACAGTCGATTCTTCCAACTCGTTCTCAGCGTGCTGGTGTTAGGTGTGGGCTGGGGTCTGGTTCGCGGTCTCCCGATTTCGCTTCGAGAATCCTCGGAGGCGTCGTCGGTGTCGTTGTCGTTCGAAGAGCGGTGTGCGCTCGTTCGCGACGAACACCCAGAGTGGGACGCCGAGCGTGTCGAGCGCGTCGCAAGAAGTATACGGTCGTCGACTGAACCCACAGGAAATGACTGATCCCGCGGCCGCCTACGAGTCGTTACGCGAGGAAATCTCGACCGTGCTCGTCGGGAACGACGACCTCATCGAACACTTGACGATCGCGCTGCTCGTGCGCGGACACGTCCTTCTCGAAGGCGTTCCCGGTATCGCGAAGACAACGGCGGCGAACGCGTTCGCGAACGCGACCGGGCTCGATCATCGCCGGATCCAGATGACGCCGGACATTCTTCCAGCGGACATCACGGGCACGCACGTGTATCGGGAGGCAACGGGGGAGTTCTCTCTCCAGCGGGGGCCCGTGTTCTCGAATCTCGTCGTCGCCGACGAGATTAATCGCGCAACCCCGAAGACGCAGTCGGCGTTGTTGGAAGCAATGGAAGAAGAGACGGTGACGATCGAGGGGGATACGCTTTCGCTGCCGTCGCCGTTCATGGTGATCGCAACCCAGAATCCGATCGAGATGGAGGGGACGTTCGAACTCCCCGAAGCCCAACGCGACCGATTCGATTTCAAGCTCATCGTCGACCTTCCGGATCGAGAGCACGAACGCGAGCTCATCGACCGATTCGATGATGACGTGACGTTGAGTGCGGACGACGTTTCGCGTGTTCTCGATGCGGACGTGATTCATGAGTTGCGCGAACAGGTGGCTGCTGTTCACGTTTCTGAGGCGGTCAAAGAGTACGTTCTCGATATTGTGGGGGCGATTCGGGCGAGTGATGAGGTTGAGCTTGGGGCGTCGCCGCGGGCGTCGATTGCGTTCGTGAACGCGGGGAAGGCGCGGGCGGCGATTCATGGTCGGGAGTACGTGACGTCGGAGGATGTGAAGGCGCTTGCGCGTCCGATTCTCCGGCATCGACTCGTGTTGAGTACGGAAGCAGATCTGAGTGAGCGGTCGCGGGATGATGTGGTTTCGGAGACGTTGTCGTCGGTGACGGCGCCGAGTGCGGCGGTGGCGAGCGAATCCACCTAACTGTCGAGGTAGTGTTGGAGGCCGACGGCGAGGACGGCGGTGACGGCGGACCAGAGGAGGAGTTCGAGGAGGGCTTCGCCGTAGCGATTGACGTAGATGGTGACGGCGCCGCCGTGGGTCCAGGCGGCCCACCAGGTGCCGAAGAGGAGGGCGGAAAGGGAGAATGATAAGACGACGGCGAGCGTGATGACGAAGGACCGGTCGTCTTCCATACGCGCTTTCTCGGGTGGCGCGTGATTTGTTATAGATGGCGTACTCAGCGAGTCATCGGATTACTCGCGTAGCGGACGTAGTTACTGGGTGACGTGGAGGCTCGCGTAGAGGAGGGCGATGCCGTTTCCGGCGAGGAGGGCGCAGACGGCGGTGGCGGTTTCGATGAGTGCGATGGGGGTTCCGGCGAGGAGGAGGGTGATGGAGGCGAGGATGCCGAGGAGGGAGAGGCCGCCGAAGAGCGTCACCATCAGACTCCCGGTTTCGAAGAGGAAGTCCGAGGTGTGAGAGAGGTCGACTGACTGGGCTGTGCTCATATCTCTCATGGTTGGGTGGGATGAGTAAATACTCGGTGGCCAGTCTGAGCGCGTGTTCTGTGGGGGGTGTGTGCTATCGGTAGGTTCGATAGATGGCGATCCCGGCGAGGGTGATGATGAGTCCTGCGAGTATGGCGAACATCGTCCAGTCTGCGGTGTTGATGGTTTTGACGCCGACTTTGTGGGTGGTTGTTGTTTGTTCTGCGAGTAGTGGTGTGAATAGGGCGGTGAGTTTGTATGGCGTTTTCTCCCCACTGAGATGCATCAATACGTTTGTTTCCGCTGGTGGGTGCCGTAAATGTTTTCCCTTCTGTGACATTCTCTTGGGTGGTGTTTCTGGCGGCCATCTTCGTGTTAGTTGGTTGTGAGGTGGAGTTGGAGTGCGACGGCGAGGACGGCGGTGACGGCGGACCAGAGGAGGAGTTCGAGGAGGGCTTCGCCGTAGTGGTTGACGTAGATGGTGACGGCGCCGCCGTGGGTCCAGGCGGCCCACCAGGTGCCGAAGAGGAGGGCTGACATGGCGAACGCGAGGATGACGGCGAACGTAATCAGGAACGAGTGGGTGTCCGTGTTGTGTGGGGAAGTCGTGGAGGGGGTGTAGGTTGTGGGGATGTGGTGGCTGGCGTATCGGAGGCCGAGGCCGTTTGCGGTGAGGAGGACGAAGACGGCCGTTAGTGCCGTGATGGGTGTGGCCCACCAGGGGGTGGTGAGGGCGGTGAGTGCGCTGAGTGCTGAGAGGCCGCCGAAGTAGGTGGTCATTTGGCTGCCGGTTGTGTGGAGGAAGTCGGTTGTTTGTGAGAGGTCTTGTGTGTGCCCCGAGCTCATAATTCCAAGTTCCAGAATCTATAATATATATGATTCGGCTACGAGAATATACTTTTTCGTTAACACGCACCTCATCGCGCCCGCGATTCGATCAGGACAAACAACCCAATGGCTACGAACGCAAGCCCGATCTGCACCCACATATAGGGAGAAAAGTGCATCGACGCAAAATGCGAGATGAACCCCCCCTCGTTCTCATAGACGGGCGCGGGCGTGAGTGGATACAAGAAATACGTGACCTTCGACCACGACCCCGCGAGGAGGTGTGTCCACCCGTCGGCGATAGGGTGACTGAGATACCCGATGAAAAACGGCACCGTAAGATAGCCACGGTCGTATTTCCGGACCCCCCACCAGAACACGACCGAGAAGAACGCAACCGCGAACAACGAGTGTGCGAGCGACCGCCCGGACGGGAGTAGGTGGAAACTCCACGCGAGTGGCTTATCGATGAGGTCCGGGAGTTGCGTGGCGACTATCGCGACCATCGCACCCGCGAGATGATTCGCCTGCCAGTCGCGTGCAGTGAGCTGTGTGTACGCGAGAAACCCGAGATACCCGACTGCCAGATGTCCCCACGGCCACATACCTACGAGTTCGCATCACTCCGGGTAAAGATGTTCATACGCTCTCTGAACAGCCACTCACGCTCGACGCACCCTGCTCCCACGATACTGCGTGTCTGTTTGGTCTGTCGACGAACGTTCTCAGCGTAGACTTATTCGTCCGCGGAGCCATACGTCTTGAGTGGGTCGTTGAGGTCGATGGTGAGCAGGGATTCGTCGTCGTCCCATTCCGGACTGTATTGGGTGGTGATGTCTGGGCGGATGTCGTAGCGTTCGAGGAAGGCTTGGGCCGCAATTGTCCCTCCGGATTTGGTTTTCGAGACCGTGTAGGCGGCGTCGTCTGCGTCTTTGTCGGTGACGGGTTCGATGCCGACGCGGTGGGCGTCGGCATCATAATACATGACGGCGCCGTCATCGGACTCGAAGTATTCGTCGATGGCGGCTTGGTTTACGCCGATTGATCCGGATTTCCGGAGTGAGATTTTTGGATTGGTTCCGGCGGGGCGGCCGCGGCCGCTTCCTGTTTCATCGAATTTTTCAAATCCCATACCTGGGGTTTTGTTCGTCGTTTATAAAATTGTTCGGTGCCTACTACAGACATTTTATTAGAAAAGTGTGATACTACTGGGTTAGTCAGGATCTATACACACGCGTACTTACTATTGGGTCGCCTCTCCTAGTCGTTTTTTCTCGAGATGTCTCGGTTCACCGATACTCCATGTTCGCTTGTTTGTGTCTCAGAGTCTGTGTGCTCACGAGACAGAGGATACTCCCAGTTTCTCTCGGGAGCGATGAGACCGTCGCAGTATCCGAATCCCCGTACTGTCTGCTGATACGTCTGCGTTGAAGATGCGTCCGTGAACGCCCGTGGTGGGGGCGTTCTCGACAGGAGCGCAGTCGCCGTCGAGGGTTCCCAGCGTGCTGAAGCTGAGACGTCTTCTGAGGTTGTGGCGTGTGGCGGGCATACAGACAGAGTCGGTATAGACGGCTTGGAGTAGATTTCTTTGGCGGGTAATGGTTGGATTTGGGTGGCTGATGGTTGGGTACATTCAATAGATTTATACAAACAACCTGATGTGTCATTGGTATGCATCGTCGTGCGTATCTCACGACACTTTCTGCAACGGTGTGTGGAGTCGTGCTGTCGGGGTGTTCGGGTCTCAGTGGCGGTGGGAGTGGTGAAGACGCGAAAGCGACGATACGAACGTATCTAACTGCGATCTGTAGTAAAGACGCAGACACGGTCAACGAATTACAATCAAAATATGGGATCGAAGATACCGCCACAAAATCCGACCTCTATGATGCAGACTGCAGTGTCAGCAATATAGAAGAACAACCGCTTCCTGACGGGACAGACGAAGACCGATTCCTCGAAAAAGACGCAATCAGCGAAGTGCGATATTATTCATTTACCTATACTTTCAATGGGGATAAACAACGCGTGACAATTATGCTAGCACTACAGGACGATGGGTGGAAAGTCCTCGACATCGGCTAAAACACCCCTCCTCTCTCTCCTCATCTCTCCGCTGCGTTGGGATATAGACTTGTATTTCCGGACCTCTGTGGCGAACCAGACATATCGTATATAACTCTAGGGGTGTGGGGGTGGTTCCGCGAGTTATTACACTCGGCCATCAGGTTTTCACGGTGACACCATTACCTAGAGAGTATGACAACCGTTAGTCGACGAAGCACTCTCAGGAAAGCCGGCGCAAGCCTCACCGCACTCGCCGCCGTCGGTGGTGGCGTCCTCCTCTCCGGGTCTGAACCCGCACTCGCCGCATCCGGCCTCACCGCAGACGATGTGACCGTCACCACCAACGACGGTCAGTTGAACACGCTCACTATCACCCCCGACATTACGGTTTCCTGGACCGGAATGCAAGAACAGGTCGCGACCGTTGCGGTTACGTGGTTCGTGAAAACGAATGCGACGAGCGAAACCCACTTCGGAAGCAACCCAAAGAAACTCACCGTCGATACGCCCTCGAAACAAGGATCGCTCTCACACACCTATTCGAGCCCCCTCGACCTCCTGAATGTCCTCTCAGCGAGTACGTTCGAAGCAACAACTGATGGTGGCTCAACAAGTACTGATGTCACGCTCTCGATGAACGCCGAACTCCGGAATTCGAACAGTGGAACGATCACCTCGAAAACCGATGTCCTCGGCCCCAAAACCTACACTGTCACCGTCAAAAATGAGAGTTCGTCTGTTTCCTCGAGCGGAACGGCGAACACCGGCGGATCCTAAGCGATGGAATCAGTGCGGGAGGCCTCGAAGACCGGACGTGGAGTGGTGGTTTGGGTGGTGTCGTAGACGCGGATGCGGCCGTCCGTTCGAACATAGACCGTCCAGGTTTCGAACGCGAACTCGAGGGCGCCCTCCTCGGTGTGGTCGGTGATGAACGCATTGAGGGCATCCGGATTCACATAGTCGTATATTGGGGGGAGTGTGTCTGGGTCTCGGTCCGTGGCGTTTGCGATGGCTTCGATGATGGCTTCGAGGGGTGACGTGTAGGTGTCGGGAGTGTAGTGGGTGGTTTCGACGAGAACACTATCACAATACAGCATATCAACACAATAATGATAATCTATAGTCATTAGTGTATTGGTTCACATGCCACACCATACCACACCAGAACCCCCCGAACGCATCCCGCACCCTCCTTACTCGAGGGTGTCGAACTCCTGATCCAGGAGGTGGTCTGCAACCTCGAACGTAACCTCCCTCTTCTCGAAGACCCCGTAGGTCTCACAGAGCTCGAGGGTTCGAGTGAGGTTCTCCTCGATATCCTCCTGGAGTTTGGTGGCGAATTCGAGGTCGCCGTCCTCGCGTGCGAGCTCGATCAACTCCCGACGACGCGACCGGGTCTCCCGGAGTTCACGGAGGATACTCACGGGACGAGAGGCGACCGCGGGGTCGAGGTCACCCAGCCACTCCTCCATGGTCTTGATGTCGCGTTTCACCGTCGACTCCGCGCAGTCGAACTCGCGTGCGACCTGCTCGACGACCTTGGTTTCCGGTTTGTTCCTCACGATCAGTAACCCCCACGTTCGCTCGCGGCGGTCGATGCGTTTTCCACGCATACACTCTCGTTTGGACGCCCGTGTGAGGGACCCCCCACTGGGGGGAGAACACCCCGACGAGATGTGGGATCCTCGTCACGTATTTATTCACGTCCACCAAACTATTCGTAGTCCAACTGGATGCGTGCGGTCCCCACGAACACCATCCCCTGCACACCATGACCAAGTACGACGACCTCTTCGACGAAACCACCCCCACGAACAACGTCTTCAGAGATAAACGCGCCCTCGACCCCCTCACAGAACCCACCGAAATCCTCGCACGCGACACCCAAGAACGCACCCTCGCACGCATCCTCCACGGCGTCCACGACAACTACCTCCCACCAACGGTTTCGATTTATGGCCCACCCGGTACGGGCAAAACAATCACCACCCGCCGTATCTGTCGAGAGTTCGCCGACCGAACCCCCGAACTCGCCGTCGAATACGTGAACCTCAAAGAATGTCGCACGTTGTTCTCTGCAGCCAACGAAATCCACGCCGAACTCACCAGTACGAAACTCGGTACGTACGAGGGCATCGATGGCGTGTTCACGGGGATCTGGCGCGCGCTCGAAGACTACCCCGAATGGACAATCCTCATCCTCGACGAAATCGACCACCTCCGCCACGACGCGAACTATGACCCCAGCGATTTCTTCTACCGCCTCCTCCGCGGCGAAGGACGACTCGCCCGCGACATCACCCTCTCCGTCTGGCTGCTCAGTAACGACCTCGTCCAAACCGACCTCGACCTCGACAGCCGCGTCACGAGCGCGATGAGCGACGAAGCCGTCTACTTCCCACCCTACACCCACGACGAACTCGACCACCTCCTCCACACTCGCCTCCAAAACGCGTTCACCGCCGGCGCACTCCCCGAAGACGTTCGTACGTATGGCGTCACGGAGGCCGCCCGGCGCTGGGGAGATGCACGAAAAACACTCACCCTCTTTCGCCAAGCCGGCGAAACCGCAAACGACCACGGCCTCGATACAGTGACCCAGGAGTGTATCGAGATGAATCTCGAAACCGCAGAAGACACCGCCATCATCGAGAAACTCCACAGCCTCCCCCACAACCACCTCCTCACCCTCTACCTCATCGCCATCACCACCAACGACGACACCCCCACCACCACCAGTACACTCACACAAACCCTCCAACAATTCGACGAAGAGACCGCCTTCGGTCAACGCCGCATCCGCTCTATCGTCACCGACCTCGAAACCATGGGATTCGTCGACACCTGGACCGAATCCACCCACACCGGCCACACCAAACACATCACCCCCGCCATCAATCCCGCTCTCATCGAAGACGCCACCACACGACTCAGACAAACCCACGATAGCTCTGGGACGTAGACATCCGCGCGACTCCCCGGCCTACCCGCTAGGCACTCGTTCACCCCACGTACTCGCGGAATCGACAACAACCGGTCTATTGTTCAGGCAGAATGAGAGGGGCGCGTCCTCGAGATCTCGATACCTGGAACGAGGAGGGCGGGCTCCTCTTGTCTTACCGGGTTAGTCCCGGCGGACTGCCAGCAGTGCGGCGAGCAGTCCACCTGCAACCGCAATGAAGAACCAGAACCCGGGTAAGCCACCCGCGCTCTCCGATCCCCCACTCGATGTCCCCCGCTTTGTACTCGTGGTCGTCCGCGTGGTCGTCGTGGTGGGAGTGTTCGTTGATTTCTTCGTCCCGGTTGTAGCGGTCTGCGTCGTCGTCTTGGTCGTGGTGGTTGTGTTCGTCGCTGGCTGGAAGTCCGAGCCGGTGCGACCCCCCGACAAGAACCGAACAAATCACGAGAAGACAGACAAGTCCGATCCACTGAACGAAACGCATACCCGGGGGAGGCACTCCTCAAAAATGATAACTGTTCGCCACTTTTCGCCCTAACGACGACCCCGAACTCCACACAACCAACCCAGGACACCGCACAACCTCGCCGACACCATCCAACCATCGGCCGACTACCCGCCTCGCGGATTCCTCACCAACTCGTGCCTCGCGTCCGATATTCATCCATCCCCTGCGCGAGAAGACGCTTTCACATCCTTCCTCGTCTCGAAAAACGCCCCCCCACGCGTAGACCCGTGCTGGATCGGGGGTATGAGTCTTGTCGGCAGAGTCATCTTTGTCCGATGATTTGTTATATCAGATAGTGTTACGTGCTATCATGGCTGGTGCAGAGACAGGGAGTGATAACGATCCCCTCTTGATCGAGTGGGTTGCGACCCGCCTTGGATTCGAGCGAATTGCGAACATCCTGCCCTGGAACGTATATCCGCCGTATTTGCTCGTCGCAAGTGGATTGCTTCTCGACTACGGCGTTGTTGACTCGTATAATTACTTCATCAGTGGGCGGAGCTCAATCGTCAGCGACCCCATCAGCAGTGTCATCCCGGTGGGGATTATTCTGGGTGTGGTCGGAATCCGATGGATGCGCGACGCGTATGCGGATGCTGTGACGGATCTCCGTATTTCGGACCGTGAAACCAGTACTCGCACCGAGACTGATCGTTTCACACCAATCATCCCGTTCCGATACAAACTCGGTGCCTACGGCATCGGAGTCGCCCTGTTCTATGGTAACCTCTTTATCTTGCTGGGGCTCTCACGAGTCCTTGCAATCGAGGGGGTCGTGTCGACAGTTCTGTTGAATTTTTTCGTCATCCCACTCGTGTATGCGCCACTGATAATCGAGTTTGCCCTCCTCTACATAGGCGTCCACTTCTTGCTTCCACGGCGGATCGCACACGCAGACCTGGAACTGTTCTACTACGACCCGAGGAATATGGGTGGATTCGCGACCGTCGGTCGATTGCTCAAGCGATCCTATTATTTGTTCACTGCGGGACTCCTTCTGTACTTCGCACTCCTCTATGCACCGGTGATTTTCCCAGTCATCCCTACGCCATACCCCGAGCCAGAACCGATAGCAGCCGTTGTGTTTTCGGGTATCTGGCTCGTAGGACTTTCCTCGATCGGATACTCGATGTATCGAATCCACATGGTCATGAAACGCAAAAAAGAAACGAAGATTCGAGAACTCGAAGACGAAATCCGAGAGCTACTCGATAATCCATACGATATCAATACCTCCCATCTTGCTGACGCCGACAAACGAGAAGAAATCCAGCACCGTCTCACCCAGATAAAAGGCACCCGAGAATATCCGTCCACTTTCACGATGTGGTCTCAAATCGCACTCAGCGTACTCCTACCACAGGCACTCAATTTGGCCGTCCAAGCAGCACCCTGACTCCGGCGATGAGCGCCCGTATCTGCGTGCGCGCGAAGGTTTTGGTGTCGGCGTCGATGGAGACGACGAGCGATGAATCAACCGCCATCCTTGGAGCGAATACTGAGGGGACTCAGAGTGGTGCGTATGCCGGGTCGGCGTACGTGTTCGTGTGATCGATACCGACACCACGTGGGAGGCACTCACAGGCTGCTGTAGAGGCCCTCCTATCTCATCCGGGTGATTCGCTCTTCGCGAGTACTCCCCCTGGGTGATCGAGCACGCATTGGTTTCCTTGCGTACAGTTGCGTCGCGGGCGTTTTCTCTTCGATATGGTGCTTTTCGCGGTTCTTACACTCACTTTAGTGAGTAGTCAATTCGCTCATATATACGGGGTGTTCGGACAACAATCGCTTGTTAGCCTCGCGAGCTCGCGTCACTGCACGCAACGAGTACACGCATGAGGTAACGAGAAATCATGACAGACGACGACGGACACCCCGGACTGACGCGACGAACCGTGCTCGGCGGCCTCGGCGGTCTCGGCGCGGGTGCGGCACTCACCGGCACCGGCACAATGGCGTTCCTCCACGATACCGAGACCACCACCAACACCGTCACCGCTGGTGAACTCGACCTGAAAATCGACTGGCAGCAGACGTACGACGGCCCGAACGGCCGCGAGTACGTGAACGCCTACCCGGACGAGGACAACGACGGACAACAGGATCGCATTCGCACTCGCGATGCGATTGCCGACGACCACCCCACGTGGTCCACCGCACGCGTCGAGGACGCGTTCCGCGACCAGTTCGCAGACCTCCCCACTGACTTCGAGGAGCCCGTGATAGACCTCGAAGACGTGAAACCCGGGGACTCCGGGGAAGTCACGTTCAGCGTCCACCTGTTCGACAACCCCGGGTACGTCTGGCTGCTGGGCGATATCCAAGCGAACGCGGAGAACAGCCAACCAGAACCAGAAGTCGGCGCGCTCGGCGACGTCGGGCCGGCGACGGGCGAACTCCTCGACGCCATCGAGGCCGTTGTCTGGTATGACGACGGGAACAACGAACGCGACGACACTGAGACACTCCTAACCGGCCGGTCAGGCTCGAACCCATCGTCGGTTTCGGTGTCGAAGGCGGACGCGACTATCGTCGAGGGAACGCTCCGAGAGGTGCTCGAACGCCTCGAAGAGGGTGTTCCACTAACGGCTAACCCGACCAAAACCGACCGCGTCTGCTTCCCGGGTAAGACGACCCGGCATCTCGGGTTCGCCTGGGAACTCCCCGCCTCGGTCGGAAACCAGATCCAATCCGACTCCGTCGAGTTCGACCTCGGGTTCTACGCCGAACAGTGCCGGCACAACAACGGCGCCCACAACCCTGTCGTCGACGCAGTCGTCCCAGCCGGGAAGTCAATTCAGGCGGCTGTTGACGCGGCAACTCCGGGTGACGTCATTCGAATCGCTCCCGGAACGTTCACCGAACAGGTCGTCCTCACCAAGCCAGTGACGCTACTCGGTGCGGGACCCGGACAGACTACCGTCGAATCACCGAGCTCGCTTTCGGCCTCCTTCGTGCACAATGGCGACCGAGAGTATCCAGTCGTGTTCGTGAATGCGACCGGCGCGGAAGTCCGACACCTCACTGTCGATGGCGGGCGGAACGCTGGCGGACACGATGACTTCGTCGGCGTTGGCTTCGCGAACGCTGGCGGGAAACTCATTGACGTCGAGGTAACGAACGTCACCGACGACCCGTTCAGCGGCGCCCAGCGCGGATTTGGCGTGTTCGCATACAACGGTGACGGGACCACCCGTTCGGTTGTCGTCCGCGGAGCGAACATCCACGACTACCAGAAGAACGGCATCGTCGCGGAAGGTGACGGCCTCGAGTTCACCCTGCTCGACTCCACCATCACCGGTGCCGGTAGCACCGCGACCAACGGACAGAACGGCGTGCAAGTGAGCGGCGTCGCCTCCGCCCTGATTCAGGATACGCGGATCCGGGACAACTACTACACTGGCGGACAGTACGTCGCAACCGGCCTCATCGCGTACGGCGCGGATCTGGTGCACGTCATCGAGAGCACGTTCGAGAACGACCAGTTCTGCATCGCCTCCCAGAACTCCGAGGTTGTCGCCCGCCACACCAACTTCAATTCTGGCGACGCGGGCGTCGTCACCTACAGCGGCCCAACAACCGACGCCCGCCACAACTGGTGGGGCGCATCCGACGGCCCCTCCAGCATCTATGGCGGCGGCACAGACCCCGAAACCAGTGAACCCGCTAACGGCAGTGGCCTCGGCGTCTACAACACTCGCTGGGCCCCCTATTCAACAAATCGACACCTCCCCTGAACAAATTCACGACCAAACGCACCCTCAGCCGTCTCTGAGGAGCGCTCAAAACAAGACAACTCCTCAAACTCCTACTCAACGCCACCGTCTAACCCCTTCTCTGGATCCTATATTCGGGGATGTAGTCCTCACGTGGAGCCGGCGAGAAAACCGTACTGTGGCGGATTCAAGAACACTCCAAACATCCCGTGCTCAGTAACGTAGCTATACAGGAAGTCGTCGTACCGCCACTGTTCCCTCCCATCGGTTTTCCGTAGACAAACCGTCTGATTGACTCGCGTATTATCATCCCTGACCGCAGTAAATCGACTGAAAATACGGCCTTCCGTACTACAAATACCAGAAGACCGTCTCAGCGTAAGCGATCCGGCATCCGTCGGTGTGAGCGTCTGCGTCCACTCCTGTTTCCCGTCGGACAACCGGTAGGCCGCGATGACGAGTTGGGATGAGTTCGAGGTCGTCTCAATGGCGTAGAGCGTCGATTCGTCCGCCGCGAATCGATTCTGACCCGGCCCATACGGAATCTCCTGCATTGTGACGTCTTTTTCCCACTGTGGGGTGCCGGTCTCTGCTCCTAACCACTGAATGTGGGTGAGGTTCCGCTTATCAACTACAAGCACACCAGAATCAGCTGCCAGAATTGGGAAGCCAGTCTTCGTCAGTGGTTGGCGCCACTGTTCAGCACCATCAGATCGATTCAGACTCACCACCGAATTTGGTTTCTCATGGCTGGTTCGAAGCCCCACCGTGATACCCGCCTGTGTCGGCCGGAAAAAATGATTACTACTGGGAGTGGGATTACTTGTCCCGTTCACTCTCCATTGGACGCTCCCCTCAGCGAGTGATCGCTTTACGAACTCCCCCGTCGAGGCATACCCATAGACCGCATCGTCGATACCACTATTGAGGATGTACGAATCGTTTTCCGGCAGGTCTTTCCACATGACCTCCCCGGTCTCCGGATCGGTTGCACCATAGGTGAACACATAGCGTCCATCCTGAATGTACAAACCCTGCCCAAGATGGTGTTCGGGCCCCGTCCACGCATGTTTCCCTGTCGCACCGTTCGTTACGGATACACCGGTGGTTCCGGCCGGATTCGTATACAGACTGTTCCCAACAAACAGATTCGTTGGCTGGAACCGCTCATGACGATCCGCATTAACACCCCACACCTTCCCAAATGGTGGGTCTGGCCCACTGTACTCCGGGATGTGGAATCGATGCTGTGAATCTCCATAAATATGCGTCCACTGAGCATTCACCTCCGAAACCGACCCAACCGACTCCGACGACGTCTCCCTACCAGTAGGAGTGTCCGTTGATCGGGGTCTCGTAGTTGTTCGCGTGTCCGTGCGTGTCATCGATGAGGATTGCGTATCTCCAGAACACCCCGCCGACACCAACGCCATCCCAACGCCCGTTAAACTCTCTATGTATCGCCGCCGATCCATATCCCTCCATTATTAACTATCATTCATTAATTTTGGCGAACTGGAAGACAGTGTTCGAATTAACAGACTCCATCCAGCTGAACGCAAGACCCCCACTACCTCCTGTTATGCGTTCTCCCGTGGATCCTCAACGAGTTCGTAGACTCCCCGTCCGATATTCCGCACAAACCCATGCTCGCGGAGTCGCCGAAGGCGCTGTTGAACATATTGCCGGGAGACGTCTAGTTCATCGGCGATATTCGCAGGGACGTTTCTGCCTTCGTGGAGCTCGTCTAAAATCAGACGGTCAGTTTCGTTGAGGTCGATGTGGGCCATTTCTTTATCTCTCGCGCGGCCATCTACATGACACCTTGTGATTACGTTGTGGAACAACCACAGTAAGTTTACAGCGTAAATTTATTATTGTGCGGGCCCCTACCCGATTTAGAGGCGCGCAGTCACGAAAGTGGCCGCCTGTTAGAGCAGGCGACCGCGCTTCCCGAGGTACGAGAAGCAATGCGAACTACGAGACCAAGACGAGAAAAGATTAGCGACCAGTGCTACGACCCAACCTGGTGTGCTGGCCCGGATAGTGACCGACTCCCCTGTTTCGCGTGCTTCGACCCCACACGCGAGTACGACCAAGAGGGCACAGAGGAATGAGCGACACGCCCGATATCCACAACAATTGGAAGGTCGAAGCTGTCGAGGACGAACCGGCGGTCACTGCCACTCCCTCGCGGGTGTGTACGGGGTATTCGTTCGGGGAGGGTGACGTTCCGACACGCTGTGTGGACTGTCAAACCCGACTGCGAGATGGTGCGTACGTCGAGGCCTACGCCTACCAGCCAGAAGACGAAACCCAGTGGGATCTTCCCCGACTCTACTGTCGCGGCTGTGCCCCCATCGAACTAACCCCCACACAAGGCGTAACTGAACTACTTATTCGGGGGCGTCTCGGCACAACAACCTACAAACACCACCACACAACCACCCTCGGCTACGTCGAACTCCTCGCCTACAGCCCCCCCGGGAGTGGCACTCCCCCATGACCAACGCGACGTCTGGGAATGAGACCACGAACGACCTCGCGGCCGTCGTCGACGAGTTGCAGGCGGAGCTTCAGACTGTGACCGGCCGCGACCTCCCACTACTCAAAGCCGCGATTCGAGGACTACTCTCACAAGATGTTGACTCAATCCACGGCTTGCCCGATGCGGGACGCGCCGTCGGCAACCAACTCAGCGACTTCGAATCACGAATCACTGAGATTGAGCAGCAACTCGCGACGATGCAATCAGTCCGTGATGGCTCATCGTCAAAGGAAGAGAAAATCGCGCGGGTATTAGCGTACGCCGAGAACAAAGCTCGTAGTGGGCAATCGAAGGTCTCGGTGTCCGCGAATGAAGTGAAAGGGTGTGCGGGGGTGTCTCGGAGGTATGCGTACGAGCTCCTCGAAGAGATAGCGGAGACGGTTTCCGGGGTTCGCTTGCGTGAGGCAAAGCGGGTTCAAACCGGAAATGGGGTCGAGCAGAAACGAAAAGCGCTGCTCGTCGACTGTGAAGTAGTGCACAGGGAGACTCGGGGTGTGAAGAAGCACACCACACCCATTGGGGCTCAAGGAGGTGAGAACGAGTCTTAGTACCGACGACCATCTGAGCCCACGATAGGCGGTGTGTATTATCTGACTGTCGTGGGTGCGGATCTATCGGTTGCGTAGTGGTGACTAGACTTTCTCCACGCACGCTCACGCAGCCCCTCTCCTGAGTCTATCCATTCGCATTGTCCAGACCTGTGTGGTGAACTGGTTCACACGAGTCCGCAGAGCGATTCACCTCCGCCATCTGTAGGATACCTTGCATTCCGGTCTGTCGCAGTACTCTCGTCATGAATAGACTTTGGGAGCCTTAGTGGATCTGCATTCAGAGTAGTGTCTGGTCTGGAGTATGATTACCAGGTTAGGCCCTCGTAGACAATCCCGTCTCGGCGGTTGATTGCGTGACGGCCATCGATGACGATTGGCGTCTCCATCGCGTCGAAGGCAGTATCTAGGTCTTTGATTTCATCCCATTCGGTTACGATGAGCGCAGCGGACGCGCCCTCGAGTGCTGATGCGGCTGATTCTGCGTATTCGATGGTCGGGAAGCGCTCTCGCATGTTCGCTGTAGCGACCGGATCGTACGCCACGATCTCGGCATCCCGTTCTTGGAGTCCGTCAAGCACGGGAATCGAACGGGCATTTCGAATATCATCCGTCCCGGGTTTGAACGCGAGACCAAGCACGGCCACCCGTTCCCCCGTGACGTCGATGTGTCGATCCATAAGCGAGAGCAATCGGTCAGGCTGCCCATCGTTCACAGCAACGGCCGCTTGGAGCATCGCAGGCTCGTAGTCTGTCTCTCGAGCCGCGTGAATAATCGCACTCGTATCTTTTGGGAAGCAACTTCCACCCCAGCCAAGACCCGACCGAAGGAACTGTTCACCGATTCGGTCATCGAGTCCGATGGCATCCGCAACCTCATAGGCATCAATATCGTACTCCTTGCAGATGTTCCCGAGGTCATTGATGAGACTGACCTTCGACGCGAGAAACGAGTTATTCGCGTACTTGATCATCTCTGCAGTCCGCGTGTCCGCTTCCACGACTGGCACGTCCGCGTGCTCAACAAGTGAATCGAAGACGTCGTACATATCTGCGAGTGCACGATCGTCGTCTGCGCCCAACACGACCTTGTCCGGATTCAAAAAGTCATGCACAGCCGTTCCCTCCCTGAGGAACTCCGGATTCATCCCCACACCAAACTCCACTCCTGCGGTTTTCCCGCTTGCCTCCTCGAGAACGGGCGTAATCCCGTCTTCTGTGGATCCTGGAATGACAGTGCTCTTCACGACAACAGTGTGCCAGTCGTCCTTCTCCGCTAGCGTATCGCCGAGCTGTTCAGCAGCCGTCTCTAGAATACTGAGATCGATACTGCCATCTTCCTGTTGAGGGGTCGGGAGACAAAGGAACGTAACGTCCGTTTCCAAGACTGCATCGTAGTCAGTTGTGGCACGAAGCCGCCCTGTCTCTACTACGTGTCCTTCGATGAGGGGTGGCAGTCCATCCTCGTGGATCGGTGAGTCGCCCCGGTTAATCGCCCCAACGATGTCCTCATCGACATCGATATTTACGACCGTATGACCAAGGTCAGCAAAACACGCCGAGATCGTGGTGCCGACATAGCCGCTTCCGATGACAGACAGATGCATTGTCGAGGCAGTCGTTAGGAGCGTTAATCAGCGTTTTGTTCAAATTTTCTCTGCGACACAATCAGGTATGTCTTCTTAACCTTCTCTACTCCAGTCGCCGACACAATTTTATAAAATCTCGAATAATAAATAATGGTTCTTAAATTAATTTCGTACTATATGGTGGGGTTCGTCTTCCAGTTAGCCGAGTGAAAAAACATAAAGTGCCGTATTGAGATAACCTCAATAGGGATGAAAGCAGTCGTACTCGCTGCAGGGGAGGGAACAAGACTTCGTCCGCTCACTGAAGACAAACCGAAAGGAATGGTCGAAGTCGACAAAAAACCGATTTTGACACATTGTCTGGAACAGCTCGCCGAACTCGGGGCCGACGAGTTCGTGCTCGTTGTCGGCTACATGAAAGAGAAGATCATTGAATATTATGGTGATATGTTTGACGGGATACCGATCACATACGCCCATCAGCGAGCGCAGCGGGGACTTGCCCATGCACTCTTGACTGTGGAGGAATACATTGACGACGACTTTATGCTCATGCTCGGCGATAACATCTTTCAGGCCAACCTAGAGGATGTCGTCCGCCGCCAACAGGAAGACCGGGCTGATGCGGCTTTCCTCGTCGAAGAGGTTGCCTGGTGCGAAGCCAGTCGGTACGGGGTATGTAATACGAATAAATACGGGGAGATTACGGACGTGACCGAGAAACCTGAAGACCCTCAGTCAAATTTAGTGATGACGGGTTTCTATACGTTTAGTCCAGCCATCTTCTACGCCTGCCATCTGGTACAACCATCTAACCGTGACGAGTACGAAATATCTGAGGCGATTGACTTGCTGATCCAAAGTGGGCGGACGATTGACGCAATTGGGATTGAAGGATGGCGGATTGACATTGGATATCCCGAAGACCGTGAGGAAGCAGAGGCGCGGTTAGATGCAGAGGGGATAGATGCGTAGAACCGCGTCATCTCAACTATCTGTACGCGCAACTGAAGATGAGAGATGCGAATAATTAACGAGGATGACAATTATTTGTTCTACAGTATTCGCGAGGGTAGGATGCTCTGTAGTATTCGGATTCTAATAGGCTTGGTCCATAATTGGTGTTGGGAATATTCTAACGAGGACCGTCTAACGAACGATTTTAACTATTCGGTTCTATATAAGATTTAAACAATTGCGCGGTCATTTATATGCTTTGTAAAAGATTTCTGACTCCCGTTCCGACCCAAGCTGTTCTACGCTAAAGCCAAGACGTTCTAATTGATTCACTATCTGCTTCTGTGTACTACCAAAGTCTTCGATCGATGGCCGGTGATCGTTCCCTGGCAGGTGTACCTCACAGAAGACGAGTCGACATGCTGTCGAAGAAAGACATTCCTCCAAACCGTTAATAACGAGTGATTCGGCGCCTTCGACATCAATTTTTACTACATTTGGATATGGTATTCCCCTCTTCGAAACCAGTTGATCGCCCGTCGTTGTCGGGATTTTGATTGAGTCGGTTGACTCTTGTGGAGTAATTGCGGCGGATCCATAACCAACATCATCTTTTACCGGCTGTTGAAACTCTATCTCGCCATTGGAATCCGAAAGCGCGATTTCCAGAATTTCGATATTAGAAATATTGTTTTGGTCCACGTTATCTTTTAAAATAGTCGAATTTGGTGGATATGGTTCAAACGCGATAACTGCTCCCTTTGTACACTGATTCGCGGCAAAAAGTGAATAGAGTCCAGTATTCGCTCCGATATCGTAGACAATATCCTCTGATCGGATCTCCTCAATAAATTCACCAATCTCTTCTTTTTCTGAGTTCACCCTCGATAGATTCCGGGCCACCATCCGCTTTGTTGGGGTTAAAACAACGATTTGGTTTTCACCCACGCGGATTGTTTGAGTTCCACGAACTGATACGAACCAAATGTATATTTGTTTTTTTATATATGAGGTTATCTTCTCTATTAATGCCTTGTATCCTTCTTTTCGGTAAATTGCAGCTGCTTGGCCAAGAAGTGACATCTATCGTTAGGGACTATGTCGGTTTGTTCAATATATAGATTGTTGGAAGTGCTTCAGACGTTCAAGAGGCGAGTTCCCATAGCCCTATGCAACGCATACAATGTTGGGAAATAGATTATTATGCCTGTGATTACGCTGACTATTAGGCGGAGAATTGTCGGCTCAACAACGATCGAAACTACATATGCCATCAGCAGGCTGCTCCCCACTGGGATGAGTATTTCGTATACATAATCTTTGATCAAGAGTCCTGTGATATCCGACGATTTGTAGACCCAAATGGGGATGGTTGATAATAGTCCAAGTGTTATACTGACTGCAGTTCCGGCTATTTCCCAGCGGGACGTAAGGGGCCACAGCGTTAGAATGATTGTACTTGCTCGTATCAAATTCATTCGGAAATCCCATTCTGGAAGTCCAACGCCTTGGAACAATGCACCCCCAGTGGCTAATATTGAACGTACTAGGCCAGCAATCGCTACAACTTGCATCGTAGGTACCATCGCCATCCATTGAGAACCTAAAAACACCTGGGTGAATGGCGAGGCAATCACAAGGATACCCAGTGCCATTGGTGTTGTTAGAGACACAACAACACGTATGGTTCTTCGGAACGAGCTTCTAAGTCGATCTTGATTGTCCTGTATCTTGGAATAAGCCGGAAACATAACACTAGAAATGACGTGGGTAACCTCCGTTGCAGGTGTATTTGAGAGTCTGAAAGCTAATTGATACAGTCCAAGGGCGGCAGCGGGAAGATACCATCCGACGAAGGCGTCGTCACCACTCGTTGCGATGAGGACAACGAGTCCGGTAGCCCACATCCATTTACCGAATTGTAAGAGATCGCTCGCAGCTTTCCGATCAAAACGGAGTGCGGGGCGATAGTCGCTGATTAAGTACGAAATCGCAAGTCGGGTTAGTCGCCCGCCTAATATCCCAAAAACAAGCGCCCAAACGCTATGGAAACGAATTGCGAAAACAATGGCTATAATGAAATCAACCACTGTGCCGCTCATCTGGTAAACGAACTGCTTTTGAAATTCCAACTCCCGTTGAAAATAGACGATTGCAGGGTTCGCAAAACTTCTGATGATAACCCCTGCTGCAAGTGCTGGAAGGACCCATTTGAGTTGTGGCTCGCCAAAAAACTCAGATACTATCGGCGAGGAGATAATTAAAACCACAAACACAACGAATCCCCGACTGATTTTTAGCAACCAAACGGTATCTAAGTATGACTTAATTTCATCTTGACGTTGAATAAGGGCGGCATCAATCCCTAGATTTGTAAACTGATTCAGAATCTGCATTGTGAGTAGGGCAAGCCCAAGCAATCCGAAGTCCGATGGAGAAAGCAACCGAGCGAGGATAATAAGGCGAATAATTTGAAATGAACGATCACTCACATTGAGGAAAGATGCCCAGAAGCCACTGTGTAGTATTCGCTGATTCAGACTATCTTTTGGAGACCGGAACCACGAATAGACCCGGTCTACAAAGTCATTCGGCCCCATTTTATTGATTTGGAATAGGCCCACCATATTAGAAGAAACTACTGCATGCTCTGTCTATGTTAACGCTTCAACAACCTGCACGATCTTCTCTAATAATTACTAGTTTTACTAATTTAAGAAATTAAACTTTTTGGGGCGTGACCATATATCTGCAGAAGTCATTTAATAATAAATAAAAATTTAACTAAGGGTCGGTGAGTTTACTACTTTGGAATATAGTAGGAATAATCTTTTACACTTGGCCGACCATTCACTGGTTGAGAGATAGAGCTCCTACAATGACTTGGAGTATATTTTACCACCGTAACCGACTAGATAAATTGACCTTAGCTCTTTGTGGAGTTGTTTTGTCTTTTGGTGTATTAAAAGCGAGTAAATCTTTAACCACGGGGTATGAATTATCCATATACGAAAGCACTCCCTTAATTTTTTGGATTTCTGCCGTTCTAACACTATTAATCTCCTTATCCTACATTATTATACTTAAACGGAAGATAAAAATCAGCTGTATATTAGTCTCATTAGCTTCATTATCTGTTGCAGGGCTACCAATTACTCGGGGATATTACTTTGTTAGTGAAGCTGACGCCATGACTCATCTAGGGACTATTAAAGATCTCCTATATGGGACAATTGACCCCCTAAATATGCTTTATCCGCTTTCACATACCCTGACGGCAGGTATTTCTCTCGTCGGCGGGTACTCGCCCGAGAATAGCGTTTTAATTGTGAATATTATATTTATTTTAATATACATTGTATCAATATCTGTGTTATTCCATAAATTTTTGGAGACCAGCGGTCACGTAGGGTTAGTGTCGGCAGTTCTGTTCTTGCCGATCGGCCGGAATGGTCTCCATTTCGCCCCAAATTTATTTGGAAGACTATATCTACCATTTCTAATTTTAATATCCTTATATGTTTATATGGGCGAAGAATACGCTCACAGGGTGCTTTTTACTTTGTCTTCTATATCTTTGCTTTTTCTCCATCCTCAGATATTCGCTGTATTTACATTAGTAGTAGTGTCATTTTCCATTAGCAAGTTATTTTTAATATCGAAAAGCAATAGAAAGTTGTCCAATAATGGGGGTCTTTTATTAGGTGGCATAATATGCAGCTTATTACTATTCAGTTGGATTTTATCAAAATCAGCGTTTATAAACAATTTTCAAATAATAATTTTAAAATTATTATCGCCTTCCCCGGGTAGTGGGTCCGTATCTTCCATCCACTCGCTTAGACTGGCCGGTGGATCTGTTTTCCCAACGATAATTAAATTGTACGCTGCAAAAATCACATTTATAATATTATCGATAGCTACAATGTATAAATCATTGAAGGTCAACGTTGGCGATGAGAATATTTCTACGCTAGTAGGCTTTTATACCAACCCAATTTCACTTATTATCACTGGAACAATTACTATTTTCGTATTATTTTCAATTACTTTTGTTGCATCTGAGAATTATATGAGATATTTCACAGCATCAATGCCACTGGTGACGATATTGGGGGGGTATTATCTCTATAATTTCATTTTAAAAGGGACGGGCCTACGTCCTATTTTAGCTTGCCTCGTCATAATCTGCTTGGTTTTTTCTTCCTTAGCGATTTTTTATCCCTCACCATACATCTATCAATCCAATTCTCAAGTCCCCGAGTCTTCTGTAAACGGCTACTCGTTAGCATTTTCATATAGCTCAACTCAGATTGACTTCCTTCGAGTGAGATCTCCAGTATTCCGATACTGTGACGCAACGAAGGGAATGACGGAATGTAATTTTAGAAAATATACTGGGGGGCGTTGGCGTGCGACCACTCCATATCACTTCGCCAACCACAACTTATCACAGTACTATAAACAGAAAAAATACCTTGCAATAACCATAATTGACCGGTTCCGAGATCCGATAGCCTATAATGGTCTCAGGTATAATAAATCTGATTTCAGATACGTGGAGAGGAGTAATAGAATAAATAAAGTGATGTCCACAGGAGGCTTTGACCTCTACCTTATTTTATAAAGGATTTAATTTTATTAGCGACTAATTTTGCTCTTTTCCCCATCAGCCCAATTATAAATGTGGCATATAACTCGGGAGTAAATGGCCATTTTAAAATACCTTTCATAGAATGTTGGCGGCATTCTTCATAGTCTTCACGTATTACTGCATATTTTGCTTGTTGTAGGTCACGGGCTGCCCAAGCCTTTTTATAGACTCTATACCCATACTCATCCAATAATTTATTATTTTTATTTAATATCCTCTTCCATGGGTCATGTCCTTGGTGCCAACTTTTAGTTGTTATTCGTGATTCAAGAGTATCATTTTTGTACACAAGTGGTTCATGCACGAGCTGGAATTGTACCGCGCGTGAAAGGCGAATATACCAATCTATATCTTGTGCGCTCGCCAACTGAATATCCGGAAGACCCACTTGCTCAATAGCTTTTTTTCGAACTAAAATAGATGAAAATCCGCCGATGATATTCTGCCCCAATAATAGCTTTTTCGTCAGTTCTTGATTGGATAGGTTCTCTGGAATAACTTTAGTGCCTGATTTGGTCTGGTACCCAGTGTAACAAACTCCTACGTCTACGCTTGAATTTTCAAGCGCTACTACTTGCTCCTCAATCTTTGATGGCGACCAACGGTCGTCGTCGTCTAAAAAAGCAATATACTCTCCTTCTGAATTCGCTATCCCCTTTGCCCTCGACCAATTCGCTCCACGGTTCTCCTCATTGATATATAGATTTACATCATTGCAATAACTAGAAATGGTTTCGCTGATATCATATTCTGAAGAATCATCAATAACTAATATTTCAATTGGATTATAGGTTTGGCTTAATACTGTTTCTATAGCTCCATTTATTTCTTCCCTTCTCCCATAAGTAGTTATGATAACAGATACTAATGGGTTGTTCTGAGCCATTTTCGACTTCTTATTATCAGCCTCATGTTAAACCTGTTGGTGTATTTTCCTGACTGGCATATGTATATATACTATATTGGTCATGACCTAACGACATGATGTACTAATCTCATATTCGATGTTAGCACCCTGCCGATGTGGTATATAGTCAATATCTCTATTAGAAAAACTGCTGCGTGATATCAATCACCCTCGGCATTATCATCCATAATTGTCGCCAAAATTTCAATATATCTCTTGATGATAGTAGACCGAATTGTTCTACTCATCATGTATGATTATTTGGCTGATTTTCTTATAACTTGTAGAAGCAATCAATGCTGATCTTGGGATCGGACCTCGCTTTTCGTTGGGTTTCAACACACCTTCGCGTAGATGAATCGACCGCTCAACGTAAATTTTGGACGATGTTAGTTGGTTGAAGAGATGTACTACGAGAAACACTGATGCCGGAACGGTGACATACCCTCTGGAACCTTTGGTATCTATCATGAGTTTCTCGACTCCTATTGGAACATACAACCGGAACTATTCGTCGCTAGCCACGACATCGTTCTCGTCAATCTGGAGGTGTTCCTCGTTGAGGCATAGGGTTATCCAAGACCTTCGTGGGGGAGTCCTGTCTTGACAGAACTCCGTCATAATTCAGGCAGGCTTATATACATGAATGTGAATATTGCTTAACACATGGAGGTAGTAGTTGTTGGCGTCGGGGATAGACCAACTTACATCAATAATCTCATTTCACATGCAAAGTCAACAGATATTGACGTTCGATATATCAGTTCGGAGTCCGACGCGGATGTTCATATACCACTCGCTACGGGGTCGGACATAGAATTCCTCATAAAATTTTCATTATATGTGGTTTTTGGGAAGATACGTATTGATGCAGATGTAGTCCATGTTCGGCGAATTGTAACGCTATTCCCGTTCTTTTTTATAACCACGGATGCAGAATTAATAGCCACCTGCCCAGGGGAATTGACTGAAGAGCTTAAAATGAACCATTCAAATACTTTTGTTCATATTTATGGTTTTATTGAGTTATTTGGAGCTAGAGCAGCCGATACAATCATTGCAGTCAGTGACTCGACAAGAGAATATTTGATTGGCAAGTATCCTAGAATTTCTGATAAGGTACGCGTTGTTTCGGTTGGGGTCGATACTAGTATTTTCCATCCAAAGGATAGAGGCGCTCTACAGGATGCACATCAAGTATTGGATTCAAACGTTCTGCTGTACGCTGGCCGTTTCAGCGAGGTGAAGAATCTTCCACTACTGGTTGACGTGTTTGAACGACTTGAAGAACGTGGCGACTGGGTATTGTATCTTGCTGGCGATGGTGAGAAAACTGAGGAGATCCTTACATCGCTTGAGAAACGTGAGCTTGCCGAACAAACGGAGTACTTCGGATACGTTGATCAGGGGGAGTTAAGTGATCTAATGAATATCGCGGACTGTTTCTTGTTCACGTCTCGATCAGAAGGATCTCCAAATGTGGTTCGGGAAGCACTTGCATGTGGGCTTCCAGTTGTCTCCACGAATGTGGGCGATTTATCGAAAATAGTTATTAATGGAAAAAATGGGTATGTTGTTGACTATAATGCGCGAATAATGAGGAGGAAAATCGAAATTGTGGCTGACAATAGCGGCAGCTTCAGAGAAGCTGCAAGGGAAACTGAAACAAGCTTCCAGCAAGTATTTAATGAAATAGTAGCAATATATAGGCACAGTGTGGAGGAGAAATATGTCTAACAAAGACCACGAGATCAAAGTGGGGTTAATCTGCGAAGCCGGCGGTCCTTTAAAGCAGTTACAGTTGATTGAGGAAGGGTTAGAGGAATTTGACCGATTCTATGTAACGTATCAAACCAATGCGACAAAAAACGTGGATGGGTATCTGCTCACAAAACAGTATCAAAAAGCCGCTGCAAGCCTCGTTAATTCCCAATTAAATATCAAGAAACTTCTCGCTTTTGTGTATCTTCCCATTGTCCTAGTCAAATGCTTCACAATTCTACTTAGGGAACGACCGGACGTTATAATTTCGACCGGTGATTTAACTATTGCAGGCCCATTTTTTGTTGTTGGGAAGTTACTGGGGATCCGAACAATTTTTATTGAGAGTATTGGCCAGTTTGAGGGGCCGTCTACGGCTGGCAGAGTCTTGGAACCCTTTACTAATAGACTACTTGTTCAGAACGAAGAGACATTTAACACTCATGTAGATATAGCGGAATATTATGGTGGTATATTTTGATCTACGTAACCGTAGGTGTCTCACAGGGATTCACCCGGTTGGTTAGAATAGCGGATAGGATTGCAAAAAACCATAAAGAAAAATTTATAATTCAGACCGGGGACACGAAGTATACTCCTCGTCACGCTGAATCTGTTGACGTTCTCCCAGTCAAAGAACATGAAAATAATTTTACTGAAGCCTCAGCAGTTGTTGGGCACGCAGGTACAGGCACCTTACTAACAGCGATTGAGAATGAGGCGCGATTGGTACTGTTTCCACGATTACCCGAACGTGATGAAGTCTACGACGCTCATCAACTGCACCACATCGATGGATGGTCAAAGCGCTTGAATGTGCCAGTTGCTAAAACTGGTGATGAGCTCCGACCTAAACTTACAAACCCGGAAAAAATACCAATGCTTCACACTGATATCGGAGGGGGCCTTATTGAGAATATTGGCGACATCGTACGCGACGAAGCAAATACTAGAATAAACTTATTACCCTGGTTATAATTCAGATTTATAGATGGGGGATTTTAATATGGGTATGAAAATGATTTGGGAAAGATGTTTGGGCAATATTTCAATCCAGTCCTTCTTCCCCTAATTCACCTTTCTCTTTTTCATAACGGGATAGTGCGATTTCTTGATTCAAATCATAAATCTCTTTCCGGTTATTTTTTACATTTATATATGTATAGAAAATAACTAGAAGGAGCACTAGAATAGATAAAACAAGGATGCCATTCGTTCCGCTTCGGAATCCGAGGAGGGAAAAGAAGTACTTGCTGAACTGTAGTGTATCAACGACAGTTACTGCACCCCCCAGAGACAGTATAAGGATCACGATACCGAATCCGCTCCAGAGAATAAATTCGAGAACACTTTCTTTTCGCCTCTGGACTAATTTTATACTCTGATAGAATAACCCGATGGAGATGATGAAACCAATGACGTGAATTGGCGCGATGTCAAGCATTGGGTTCATCTAAAAAGGAGGACCTTGATAGTTGTTAGGAGCATCCGCGGGGGGTATTTCAGGAATGTCTCGATGTCGAATTGGGATCCATCTGTTTCTGGTGGCATTGGTACGGAGACCTCTTCGATGGTGTATCCTTTTCGGGCGGCTTCGAGTGTTTGTTCAAGCGCCCAGTGACTGTTCTCTGGCCGACCCAAATCGTCAAGGATGCAGGTCCGATAGCCACGGAATCCACTAGTCACATCTGTAATGGAAAGTCCGCCAATGAGGTTTGCTTCGTGGGTGAAAAACTTGATTCCAGCTCGTCGGACGAAACTGTACTCCTGGTAACTCTCGTTGAGCCAGCGCGACCCGATGATCATATCCGCTTCGTCTTTTAGAAGCCGGTCAACTATCTCAGGGATGTACGAAGGGTCGTGTTGGCCGTCACCGTCAATTTGGATGACGACGTCGTATTCGCTGCGGATCGCGGCCAAGTATCCTGTGTGGACTGCACCGCCGACACCCATGTTTTTCGGGTGGGTAATAACGGAGTCTGCGTGTTTTCGTGCGACGTCCTCGGTTGCGTCAGTGCTGGCGTCGTTCACAACAATTACGTCGTCGACGTAGGGGGCAGTTCGGTTGATGATGTCTGGGAGCGTTTCTTCCTCGTTGTAGGCGGGGATAATTGCGACAACCGATTGTGTATCTACGCCAGTACCTGTTTCGATGGATGCTTCTTCAAGGGTTTCTGCTTCAACACTGAACCCACTTTTTTCGAATGCGGCGTTACTCTGCTTATAGTCGATCTGTGATGTTCCTACCGGGTGGAGAATGAGACCGGGAAGTTGCAGGGACTCTGCTTTATCGATGAGCGCATCGTGAATATCGTCTCTCGTATCAGCATCTGTGACGGACATTGTTGCGGCGCCAAGTTCCTCCGCGAAAGCGAGTGCCTCGATATCTTCACCGTCTGCAGTTGCGACGAGTGCGGGATAGCCGTTTTTATTCGCTCTAAGGACCGCTCCGGCTACGGAATCTGCGTTTTCTTCCGTAGCGATAATTCCTATACCGGGTCTTGATTCGACCGCCTTAGACTCGGTACCTCTCGCTGTATCTATTTTGATGCTTTCGCTCATCTAACCACCCGGTTGGAAAGACAGATTTGGCGGTAGACACAGCAGGACTCACTTATCCAGCTGTTCGTATCTTGTTTGGCCGTGGAAATTTGTACCTGTGTTGGATCCCTTCCCCGTTCTCGTATTCTCTTCAGCCCCAAAGTATTCATCAGGAGATAGATGTTAGTTAGCGCATAAAATTGTTTCCCTACTATAAAATCAATAAAACAGACATAAATTCATGCCAACCCATCGATGATATTTACTGGGGCGAATATCGGATCCGTACGGTATGTAGAAACCCAAAGAAACCCTTAGCACCGACCAATCCCCCTGCTTGAAACCACTAGACACCCCCAATCCCACCCAGAGCTCCCAGAACGAACAGGGGTCGTGAACTCGGTGGATCGTCTGTTCCGAAACTTGCGGTTATTAATCCCGCGCCTGTCAATCCGTGAGTAGTAGAATGAAGGTCGTCGTCATTGCCGCGGGGCAGGGGACTCGGATGGGGCCACTCACAGATACGCGCCCGAAACCACTCCTCCCGGTCGCGGGAAAACCAATCGTCGAACACGTCTTGGAGACGGCTGCACCCTACGTCGACGGCTTCGTCCTCGTCGTCGGCTACGAGGCTAACCAACTCAAGGCCCACTTCGGCGACTCCTATCGGGGACTCCCGATCGAATACACTCTCCAGGAAGAACAGTTGGGGACGGCGCATGCAATCGCACAAGCACGTGAATACGTCGAGGGACCGTTTCTCGCGCTCAATGGCGACGTCCATCTGACGAACGGTCTCATCAATGATCTCGCAAACGAGCCGGGGATGGCGATGACTGTGATGCCCGTCGAGAACCCCCAAGAGTATGGGGTTATTGAACGCGACGGCACCCAGATTACGGACATTATCGAGAAGCCCGAGAATCCGCCGTCGAATCTGGCGAACCTCGGGTTGTATCGATTCACGCCCGAGATCTTCGACTACATCGAGAAGACTGAATTAAGCGAGCGCGGCGAGTACGAGATTACGGATTCCTTGGAGATGGCGCTCGACGAGGAAGGCGTGACCGCGGTCGAGTATGATGGAGTGTGGTTGGATATTGGTCGGCCGTGGGAACTGCTTGAGGCGAACGCGTATCTTCTTGAGGACCTCGAACACTCGCTTGCTGGCACGATTGAAGACGGTGCAACTCTCAAAGGGCCCGTTCGTGTTGAGGAAGGCGCACGTGTTCGCGACGGCGCGTACATCGAGGGACCAGTTATTATTCAGTCGGGTGCGGATGTCGGGCCCAATGCGTACGTGCGCGGGGCAACCGTCATTGGGCCGGACGTCCGCATCGGGAATGCAGTCGAGGTCAAGAATTCGATTCTGATGGCGGATACCGCGGTGGGGCATCTCTCCTACGTGGGTGATAGTGTTCTCGGTGAGCGCGTGAATTTCGGGGCGGGAACGAAGGTGGCGAACCTCCGGCACGACGACGAGACCGTGCGGATGCAGGTGAAGGGCGACCTACTCGATACGGGGCGGCGGAAACTCGGTGTGGTCGTGGGTGACGGAACCAAAACGGGAATCAACACGAGTTTGAACGCGGGGGTGACGTTGGGGACGAATACGCGAACTGGTCTTGGTGAGGCGGTCACTGAAGACAAAAACCGGAACTAGGGAGTTTCTAACGAAGCTGATTCAGTTCTGGTCTCGGGTATGGGTGTCCACTTCCCCGGAGAGCGGTCGGGGTGCTATTACGAACGGCCTCTCGATTGTTGTTGGCTGTGCTATCTCCGAATGCTCGCCACCCGGCTTCGGTCGTCAGTAGGAAACTAAGCGTCGAGGGCTCGGGTGTCGTGGAGAGCGAAGAGATATGAATGGGGGTTGAGTTGTCTCCTGTAATGAAAGCTGTCGTGCTGGCCGCGGGGGAGGGCCGCCGGCTCTGGCCCCTCACGGAGAATCGTCCGAAGCCGATGCTTCCCGTCGCGAATCGACCGCTTCTCGAACACGTCGTTGATGCGCTCGTCGACGCGGGCGTTGACGAGATCGTACTGGTGGTTGGGTATAAGCGTGAACGGATTCAGAATCACTTCGTAGACCACGACTGGGACGTTGACCTCACCTACGTTGTCCAAGATAAACAACTTGGGACGGGGCATGCGCTCTTGCAGGCAGAACCCCTGATTGGTGGTGAGTTTATCGCGATCAACGGGGACCGCATCGTTGAGTCCTCATTGATTAGCCGCGTCTGGGAAGAACACCAGAAAACTCAGGAGCCGGTGATGGCGGTTGCGAACTCGGAGACACCGTCTCGATACGGGGTGGTGGATGTTGAGGACGGCGTGATAACTGGGATTCGTGAGCGTCCGCCACAGGAGCTCGTAACGTCCTCCCTCATTAATGCGGGCGTGTATGCGCTTGATCCGTCGATTTTCTCGGTGATTCGGGAGACGGAGTCGCGGGGCGAGCAACGGTTGACGGACGCTCTCATGAACATGGACCTCCCCGTACGACCGGTCCAGTTCAGTGGGCTGTGGCTTGACGTCTCGTTCCCGTGGGATTTGATTGCGATCAATGGGAGTGTGCTTGAGTATACGGGCGCAGAACACGACTCGTCAGTGGTGATTGATGGGTCGGCGGTGGTGTCGGAGACGACGTCGTTTGGGGCGCATTCGGTTGTGCAGGCGAATGCGACGGTTTTGCGGGGGACGACGCTTGGGGAGAATGTTAGTGTCGGGCCGAATGTTGTATTAGAAAATTCAGTAGTTTTATCTGATGTGACAATTAAGTCTTCAGCGACCGTGAAAGACTGCATTATCGGTGCGAATACCGAAATCGGACCCGGAACCGTCATCGAAGGCGGATCCGCAGCCGTCGCACTCGACGATGCAGTCTACCGTGACGTGAAATTCGGCGGCCTCATCGGGGACAACACTACTCTCGGCGGAAACACCACCCTCCGCCCGGGCACCATCCTCGGCAACCACGTCACCCTCGAGTCCGGCGCAACCGCAGACGGCCACGTCGACTCAAACACGACCATCAAATAACCTATGTGTGGGATTACGGGCTACGTCGGCGGGGAGGATTGTCACCAAATCATTCACGAGGGCCTCAAAAACCTCGAATACCGAGGGTATGATTCAGCGGGCATCGCCATCAACGGCCCCACGCTTTCGGTCGAAAAACAACAGGGCGAAGTGAGCAACCTCGACCTCACCACCACAACCAACGGGGCCTGTGGCATCGGCCATACGCGCTGGAGCACCCACGGCGAACCCACCGACGAAAACGCTCACCCCCACACCGACTGCACCAACACCATCGCCGTCGTTCATAATGGTATCATCGAGAACTACGACGACCTCAAAACAGACCTCCTCGACTCCCACGTCTTCGAAAGCGAGACCGACACCGAAGTCGTCCCCCACCTCCTCGAAGAAGCCCTCCACACACAGCCTAGTCTCCTCGCGGCAATGCAAGCCGTCACCCACGACCTCGACGGAAGCTATGCGATCGCCGCCACCCACGTCGACGAAGACGGCATCGTCGTCGCCCGCCAAGACAGCCCCCTCATCATCGGCCACGGCGAGGACGACCACTACCTCGGAAGCGACGTCACCGCGTTCGCCGACCACACCCGCGACGTCACCTACCTCGAAGACGGTGACATTGCCCACCTCACCCAAGACGCAGTCCACATCTACAACGACGGCGAACGCGTCTCTCGGCCTGTCGAGACGATCGAGTGGGACGCGGACGCCGTCGAGAAAGCTGGCTACGACCACTACATGCTCAAGGAGATCCACGGACAACCCCGCGCGCTCCGCCAAGCACTCTCGGGGAGAGTCGACCAACTCAGCGGACGCGTCGACCTTGAGCTCTCACTCGACTCGGAGACTCTCAAAGACGTTCAGAAAGTCGAGGTCGTTGCGTGCGGGACGTCCTATCATGCGGGCGTCTATGCGAAAGAACTCCTTGAGACCCATACGGACCTCGATGTGAGTGTTACGCATGCGAGTGAGTACGCGTTCACCACGCAGAATCCTGGTGAGACGCTCGTGCTCGCGATCACGCAGAGCGGAGAGACTGCGGACACACTGAGCGCGCTCCGCGAAGCAACCGGCGCGGGCGCACACTCGATCGCGATCACCAACACGCTGGGGAGTACCGTCACCCGGGAGGTCGATGACACCGTGTTCATTCGGGCGGGCCCCGAGATCGGGGTTGCCGCCACCAAGACCTTTGTCTCCCAGGTCGCTACCACCGTCCTCCTCACCACCCATCTTGGACGAGTTCGGGGGACACTCGACCACCAGACGACCGATGAACTCCTCGGATCACTCCGTGATCTCCCGGGGGCGATCCAGCAAGTCCTCGACGAGGAAGCGACGTTCAGAGACCTCGCGCGCGAGCACGCAGAGAGCGAGGCGTTCTTCTACATTGGGCGGCGGTACGGCTATCCGGTTGCTTTGGAGAGTGCGCTTAAACTCAAAGAGATCAGTTACGACCACGCAGAGGGCTTCCCCGCGGGCGAACTCAAACACGGCCCCCTCGCACTCGTCACCCCAGACACGCCCGTCCTCGCCATCCTCACCGAGGGCGCGGCCTCAGAGCGAACCCTCAATAACGTCAAAGAAGTCGACTCGCGGGGCGCACCCACCATCGGGTTGACGACGAATCCCGACCACGCGCGCTTTCTCGACCACGCGATCGACCTCCCCGAGTGCGGGATTCTCGAACCCTTGGTCGCGAACGTCGCACTCCAATTATTCGCCTACCACGTCGCGAACGAGAAAGACCGCGCAATCGACAAACCCCGGAACCTCGCAAAGAGCGTCACCGTCGAATAACCATCTCCGTTCGGACGAATCACTGATTGTTTGCGGTTTGTGTTGAGTGTGTAGTTGGGGTATGATAGGTTCTATGAGATTTCTGTGCACCCGAGCAATTAACTGTCAGTATTCTATCTTCAGGGGTATGGATCAGACTCGCCGTCGCTACCTCCTCAGTCTCGGCGCACTCTCACTCGCGGGCTGTTCGTCGTCCAGTCAACAGTCCACAACACAGTCACGGACAACAGCCACGACATCGAAGCCGACCACCACGAAGCCGACGGAAACAACTACCACAGAAACGACGGAGACAACGACGACTATCGAGCACGACTATCCGCCCCCGGATTTCGATGGGTATCTCGTTGGCGCACAAAATTATGATGGACCCTACACTAGTGTCCGGGACGCTCGCGGCCAAAATCGGGTGCGAGTCCGCGTTGGTGTGAATGGAGACGGGACTGGGTATGGATTCAAGCCGGCTGCGGTTCACATCGATCCGGGGACGACGGTCGTGTGGGAGTGGGTTGACGACTGGACAACCCAAGAGTGGCTCACCGACGAGGCGGGGACGTTCAAATCAGCGAAGCAATCCGAGGGAACGTTCGAGCACACGTTCCGGGTGGAGGGGGTCGTGAAGTACTATTCAGTTCCTCACAAGCCGCTCGGGATGCGTGGCGGTATCATCGTCGGTGATGAGTATCCGACTGAGGGCGTGCGGGCCCCCGACTCCGTGGATGACTTTCTCGAGAGAGCTGTGAATTATTATGGGTGGATGGTGGATGCGACTGGTCAGGATTCGGTGTCTATTCGTGTTGGGCTTGAGTCGACTGTCGGGCTTGAGCCGCCGGCGGTCCAGGTCGATCCGGGGACGACGGTCGTGTGGCAGTGGCGGGGTGGGACTCACCGCCAGGATGGGACGCATCGGATCGTGGCGACCGACGGTAAGTTCGATTCGGGAACTCATCCGAGTGATAGTGGTGATACGTTCGAGTATACGGTTTCTGACGGTGTCTATACGTATGTGTGTGAGCCGCATTCGTCGCTCGGGGTGCGTGGGGCGATCGTTACGTCCTCGTGACTCTGAAGGGTGGGTTTCATGGGAGGCGAAATGGTTTACCTCTCTGGTACCATATTCTCCTCCTACTATGTTCGTGTTGTGTCACAACCAGGGGGGTTTCGGGGGGCGAAATGAGTGAGTCGGCGCGTCCGAATCCACGGTCGATCCGACACAAACGAATCCTCGATCTCGCAGCAGAAAACCCAGACGCATCTCTTGAGGACCTTGCAGCAGGACTCCCGAGCGTCACCCCCGATCTCGTCGAACGCGTTCTCGACGAATACGGCGACCCCGCAGACGAAGACGACACAGACTCGATGACCGACAAACCAGAGGTAACCGAAAAACAACAGCGCACCCTCCAGGTTATTCACGACCATCCGGAGGCGACCCAGCGAGAAATCGCAGATCTCCTCGATGTGTCGACCGCAACCGTGAGCAATCGCGTGAACTCAATCGAGGGCTTCGACTGGCAGACCCGAACCGAGTTCACGAACACGGTCTTCGGGGCGGACGAATCCTCCGATACGTCCGCGAATGAAGACGACTCAGTGGAATCGGATGACTCACTGGAGACTCCCGAGAACTCGAGTGCGGACGACTCGATCGAACGGGACGCTGCACCTGTTACTGACTCGGCGTTGATGGCTGAAACTGGTGTTGTTGAGCTTGAAGAGACGCTTAGTGAGATCGAGGAGCGGCTTGCTTCGATCGAAGCGACCCTCCAAGACGGGACCTCCGGAGACGAGTCGGCGTTCCGGGATCCGGATCTCGTTCACAAACTCGTTCACGCGCTCGTGGAATCCGAAGCCATCACGAAAGAAGAGGAGTTGCGGGTTCTCGAAGATCTCCTTACATAATCCGGGGGGTGCGGGTTCTCGAATGAACGCAGGCGGCTGTCCTCCGGGGAGGGTTCTGTGTTTGTGCGGTTAGTCGTCGGGGAGGTTGTGGCCACACTGCTGGCACATGTCTTGTTGCCACGGTACTGTTCGGACGACTGTGACTTCGTCGTCACAGTTTGTGCAGTACCGGGTTTCGTCCGCCATGTTCACCGCCATTCACTCAACTCACCTAACAATTATGATTAATTGGAAAGTATTCTTGGTTGATAAATGCGTTTTTGGGGCGCACTCACATTCACCCACAAATGCAACTCCCGATACGCCGACTCCACAGACGGCTCAGCCGGCACCCCACCCTTATACAGCAAGAACGCAAGCCGCAACCGCTCACCCGTCATCGTCGGCGTCACATTCAGAACCGACTGATACGTCTCATTCGCCCCCAACCTCGTACTAAACCGCCGAAGCTCACGCTCCTCCAACACCTGCGTACTATTATTCCTAATCTGCACCCGCTGTAACTCCACCACCCCCGTATACGACTCGGTCCCATGCTCGTGATTCGAAATCCCCACCACCAGCGGCCTCGCCTCCCCACGCGTAAACTCCGTCGGATAGTCGTCCGCCACCAAACTCCCATTCTCCTGCTGTGTCAAAAGATAGAACTCAGTGAACGACTCCCCCTGTTTGGGCACCGCCACCGCATACCCCACACTCGCCACCGCCACCAACACACTCACCACCAACAACACATTTAACGCCGCATCCAGTTGGGACTCCGGTTCAAACAACTCCCCGCGTGCCTCTCGAATCCAGTCCCGATAGGGTACTCGGAAGCGCTCTTCCGGGGGGAGTTCTCGACGCCGCACCGCCCCAACGACCACCAACGCGACCGTCAACCCAGACACACTCAGGAGGATCGGGAGAAGACGAATCCCGAATGGCGTGAAGTTCAACACCAACCCCACGAGCGGCACCACCGCGATACTCAACCCGAATGAGAGTGCGACTCGCTCGATCCCATCGATGCCCTCGCGCTCACCGTCTTCTTTCCCGCCGTCTTCGGGAAAGAGCGCGGCAATCACCGCATACCCCGGAAGGAAGAGCACGAACGGCAACCCGAACACCACCCGCAGTGGCGTCTCTCGCACCCCCGGGAGGAGAACCACACAAAGTGTTACTAGAACGAGGCCGAGTACTGCTGCGAGGTCGGCGGGCAACTCACGGACGGGTCGCGGCAGAAGTAACCACCACCGGGACGACTCACTCATTCGACACGTCACTCCGTGGTTCGCCGTCAAAAGTCTCCTGTTCTATCCACGCCACAACCTCTGACACCGCCGCATCGACAGCCGCCCGCTCCCCCTCGTCGAGCGCAGTCTCCGCATAGGTCACGCGTTCGTACGCCCGCGTCACCACCTCCACCGCCTCCACCACCTCGCCGTCGAGCTCTGAGTGGACTGTGTGCGCGAACTCCCAGTGCGTTCGCCCCGGCTCGTCAACGGAAAGAAACGGCGTGAGCGCACGCCGAACCCGACCATACGCCACCACCACGCCATCCGTCTCGTCGAGTCCGCGAAGCCCCTCCACACCAGACCGCGAGGCCGCCGCCGGGTCCGATGTCTCCACGACCGCATCCGCAACACCGTCCGCCGCCTCCGCGGAGTCCACGGTGTCCGCTTGTTGTCGATACCAAACCCCAACACCACCGAGAACGGCGACCGCAAGCACACCCACCAGCCCGATGAGTTCGACTGGTGTACCCCCCGCCTCCCGTGTTGAGAACTGGACTGACGCGACCGCGGATGCGTCCGCGAGATTCGTCCCCGCACCCGAGAACACCACCCGGACCCGCATCGATTCAGTCCCCTCGTGGGGGATTGTCGTCGAGAACCGGCCGTTCTGTGTGGTCGCCGTCGCTACCGCCGTTCCGTTCTCAACGATGGCTACGCTCATTCCATCGACGGCCGTTCCGTTTGCAGTGAGACGGCCCGACACCACCACCTGGCCATCGTGGACGTCGGTTTCTACAGAGAGCATGGTCGGCGTTTCCACGATCGACACCGACGTGCGCGCGGACGCCGACGCAATCGCGCGATCCGAGTAGGCGATAGTCGCAGCAATCGCACTCGCGTTCACAGAAACCCCTGCAGGGATCGTGATGGTCGTCGCGTATACGCCGCTCTCGTTCGTTCGCACCACTCCGAACGACATTCCATCGATGGTGAGTCGAACCGGCACCCCGGGAACACCCCCACCGTCGACGGTTACCCGACCACGCACGGGAACTACTGTCTTATAGCTGGCTTGTGTTCGCGCACTCTCGACGGTGAGGGTGGGAACGGTTTGCGTAATCTCTGCACGCGTGGTTGTGTTACTCCCCAAGAAGAGCGCTGTGTCTCGCGGGAGGTATCGTACCGTGAGATTCTGTTCGCCAACCCGTACTCCGACTGGTCGATACGTAAGTGTGAACGACCCATTCTGGGTGAGGGAGACGCGTTCTGTGTGGTCGCCCACCGCGAGCGTCACGGTCTCGGGAAGCGAGTGGTTTCTCGCACGCAACTGGCCCGTGAGTTGGAGGGGGTCTCGATAACTCCCCGAACGCGTACCCGTCACGGACAGCGTCGTTGATTCGAACTCCGCGCGCACGACTGCACGCCCGCGAGTGGTGGCGTTCTCGGTGATATTCTGGACTTGGTGGACGCTCTGAGAGACGTTCGTGTTGGTGGTGTTCCCCACCCGGTTGTATGAGCGGGTCAGATTCCCGCCCGCTGAATTGATCTGGTTCGACAACGAGAGGAGTTTCCGTGCGAGTCGTCGCGCCCCCGATTGGTTACCGTTCGCCTTCGCCTCCTGATAGCGCTCATACGTCTTCTCGTACTGTTCGAGGAGTGAGGCGTACCTCGATTGGGTTTGTCGGGTTTCGTTCAACGCGTCTGCGGTTTCTCCTTGGGTTTCACCGGCGACGTCGACATATTTGCCGTAGTATTCCGCGTACTGATCGCCCAAGACCTGACGGGCGGCCTCGTATTCGCCCTGACTAAGTTTGACCGCGCTCTCTCCGAGCAACCCACTCATTTTGCCTTGGAGCCATGATTGGAGGGCTTCTTGATCGCCGTTTTCGTTTACGTTATCGGGGTTTTCCTGCTGGACGGTCGTATTGTTCGCTTGCTGGGCGACCACTGGACTCCCGGCGCTACTTGCGAGCGCACTCCCTGCGACGAGTGAGAGTACGACCGCGACGAGCACTATCCCTGTGGTCGCCCGAAACACACCTTCCAATCGGGTGACCACTCGTTTGGCCTTTTCCCTTCCGCACGCCGACAGAGGGATACCTTAAACTATCCGTCCCATCCTCCATGTAGTCATGCGCGTGACGAGACGGTGGATGGCACACGCCGGCACGGCCACCGCGTTCGCCATCCTCGCCGTCCTCCTCGAACGCCCACTCTTCCTCGGCGTCACCATCCTCCTCGCTGCCTACCTCCTCACCGTGCAGTACGCGTTCTCAAGCGACCTCACCACGATCACCGAAACCACCGTCACCCACGCGTTCACCCCCGAGACCGCCATCGAACACGCCCCCATCGAACACACCGCCACTCTCTCACTCCCTACTCCTGTCGAAAGCACCATCACCGTCACCCTCTCACCACCGACGATCTGGCAAACCAGCCCCCCCACTGGCCGCTTACAGGATTCACTCACACTCACCACCCACGACACCATCTCTGTTGCCGGCCAATACACCGCGCCTGCCCCCGAAGCCACCGTCACCGACCCCCATGGCCTCTACACCGAAACCCTCGAACTTGGCTCGCCCGCAACGGTAACCGTCGACCCGAGCACTCCCCGGGATATTGCTGTGTACTCGGGCGGCGACCGCGTCGCCGCCGGCTACGGCGAACACGGCGCCCAACGCGGCAGTGCCGGTCTCGACCCCGGCGAACTCCGAAAATACCTCCCCGGGGATCCGACCAACCGGATCGACTGGAACGCCACCGCCCGCCTCGGCGAACCCCACGTCCGCGAGTTCGACGCCGAAACAGACCGTGACACCATCCTCATCCTCGACCACCGGAGCGCACTCACCGACGGCCCCCCCGGTCGCACGCAACTCGACTACCTTCGAGAGATCGCACTCTGGTTCGTCGGCCGCGCGAACGACCTCGCAGACCCCCTCGCCCTCTACACCGTCGGCGACGACGGCCTCACCACCCGAACCCAACTCCAGACCGGCCGCAACCACTACCGCCGCCTCGAACACCACCTCTACGACCTCACCCCCACCACTGGAACCACACACCAGGGCCATCGTCGAACCAGCACCGACCTCACCACCGCTGCAAGCCGACTCACCGGGGACGGAGCGTTCGAACGGACGCTCCAGCCGTATGTCGAACACGCAGAATCCTCCATCGAACGCGTCGAAACAGACCCCCTCTTTCACGCGGTCACAACCGCCCTCGACCAGACAACCGGAACGCCCTGGATCGTCCTCCTCACTGATGATACCAATCAGGCCGAACTCTACGAAACCATCCGCGCAACCACGCGTCGCGACACCACCATCACGACGTTCATCACCCCGAACGCCCTGTTCGCTCCCAGTACGCTTACGACCGCCGACACCGCATACGCGGACTACCTAGACTTCCTCGATTTCCGGGACCGCCTCACCGACCGCACGTCGCGCGCCTACGAGGTCGGTCCCGGCGACCGCCTCGAGACAATCCTCTCCAAGACATGAACACGCAGGTTTCCCGCGTCCTCGCAACGCTCGCGCTCACCAGTGCACTCTTCACGCAACTAGGTGTCCTCGCGGTCCCCCTGGGCCTGACACTCCTCCTCTCGTTCTCTCGAGTGCCCCGGCCGCTCGGTGTCGCCTACGCTCAGGCCGCCACCGCCGTGTTCATTTCGCTTACGAGTCTCGGACCGCTCCTTCTCGCCGAGGCTGGCGTCCTCCTCGCGCTCGCCGGGACGTTCGAAACAACGGCTCGCGCGACGATCGCGGTCTCGCTAGCCGGCGTCCTCGGTGTCACTTGGCTCTATGGCGTGTGGCCGCTCACGCACGGGAGTCTCGCGGCGCTTTCGTTCCTCGTGGTCGCCGCAATTGGTTTGTACGCACAGCACCGCTACGAACTCGTTCGACTCGATCTCGTCACCCAATGAGCCAGACCACTCACTCCCCGGACGAACACGCACCCGATGACCAGCACGCGGACACACCAGTCGAGCAGACAACGGAACTCGCCGTTCTCAGAGAAGAGAACAACCGACTCCGCGCCGAATATCGACGCGCCCGCCAACACCAGCACCGACAAAGCGCGCTCGCGCTCGCGGGAACCGCCGTTCTCGCGCTCGCAGCCGCCCTCCTCTTCTCAAGCGCACGCGAGGTCTTGTTTGTTCTCGCGGCAATCGGGGGGTTTGGTGCCATTCTCACCTACTACTTGACGCCCGACCGCGTCACCACGGCGTCCGTCGTCGACGCTATCCACGACACCCACGCCGAGACAATCGCGAGTATTACAGAAGAACTCGGCCTCCAGGACGCACGGCTGTATCTCCCGACCGCGGACCCGAACCTCCCCGCGCGGTTGTTTGTCCCCCAGCACACTGACTTCGACATTCCAGGGGACCCCGAGGATGTGTTTGTCGTAACCGAGACTGACGCAGAACGCGGCGTCTCACTTCCCCCGGTCGGCGTCCGCCTCCTCGAGAGCCTCGAACCTGCCACGCCCGAAACCGATAGTGCGGAGGCGGCGCTCGCACTCGCAACGGATAGTCTGGCCGAACAGTTCGAACTCGTTTCTGGTGTTGACTACGATCTTGCGGATGGACGTGCAACAGTTACGGTTTCGGAGCCCCGGCCACGTGATCTCACCACCCCGGACCATCCCGTTGTGTCACTGTGTGCGGTTGTGCTGGCGACGACGCTCGATCAGCCCGTGCGCGTCGCGGATTGTGAGCGCGAGCAGGTAACACTCACCTGGGAGTCGGACTAGCGTTCCATTATATCGCGTACATTGCGAGTGACCTCCCATACTGACCCGCGCCGGGAACCCAGCCGAAGAGGCGGTTTTCTGCGACGGAGAACGCGTGCACTGGGGCGCTCGCACCGATTTTTCCGGTGTCTCGAGCCAGTTCGAACGTCCTCATCGCGACACTCCCGTTCGCCACGCTGCGTCCGAGATACACGCTGGTATCGTCTTTGCGCATGCTCAACACCGAATCATCGTAGGGATGGCTCGCTTTCGGGATGCGTTGTTCCCACTCGAGCGTGCCATCCGAGAGACGATACCGTCGAACGAAGAACCTGCGCGTTCCCCCCTCGCTCTCGTTCGTGTCCACCACATCGAAGACTGGGATGACCACCGAGCCATCCACGAACACGTACGATTTGATGGAATCGTCGTACGGATAGAGCTGTAACACTTGCAGCGTCTCCGTCCACTTCTTCTCACCAGTCTGTACGTCGAATCCGAACAATCGGTATGGCGGTTGACGACGATTCGCCCCCGCGTCGTACCCAACCAGCGTCTCGTCTGTGGCTCCGAGCAACGTCGGTTGGTCGGCTGTAATCCGCTGTGACCACGTGAGGTTTCCCGTCTCGGCACTCCGTGCGACGAGTTCGAGCGCGTCGTCGCTCGTGCGTCGGATCGTGTGAAAACCTACTGTTGATGGGACGTATCGTGTGTGAATCCCTCCGGCGAGATTGAACGGACAGTGCCACGCCTGATTCCCCGAGTCGAGAGTTCGCTTGACGAGCCGGGTGCCCGTGTCGTTACCGATTTGTTTCGCATAGACGGCCTCCTCGGTGACGAACTGTGGTTCGAACGTCGTGGTGGCGCCAGTCGTGCCCCGCCATCGCACTGACCCATCCGCTCGCTTCCGAACCGTAGGGGCCGTCACGATGCTGTCTCCTGCCACCCGGAACAGGTTCTGATAATTGTACGCTGAGAGTTCCACCGCCCACGTCTGCGCGCCGGTTTCCGCGGTGAACGCGAACAGTGTCGCACTCGAATCCGACCCGTAGCCAATGACGTAGAGGGTTCCATCGCGGAGCTCCGTGACCGACCACGCCGACCGAGTTGTCTTCGTCCACTTCGACTCAACTCCGGTCGTGGTCGCTGGCTCGGTAGTCTCTGGGCGAGTCGATGTCTCAGTCGTGTCTGTTGGTGGCGTTCCGGTCGATGAGTCGGTCGAGGTTCCGCTACATCCTGCCACCCCAGCCATCCCGACACCAATCAAGAATTTTCGCCTTGTTGTCCATTTCGACATGGCTACCGTTGCTTCCCGGATCCAGAAAAACCTAGGCCCCGAACAGGAACACCCACCAACCGACCTGCCACCCCACCTACAACCGCCGCCCGAGATAGTCGTCCACCAACTCGAACGACCGGATCTTCTGTTGGATGTCGCTGGAGCCGTGGCCTTCCTCGCCGAGTTCTTCGTATTCGAAGTCACCGTCCGCGCCTTCCTCCCACCCCATCTCTTCGAGGGCGTCGCGGAAGACGCGGGCTTGTTCGATGGGACACCGCGGGTCGTTCACGCCGTGGACCATGAAGATGGGGTTCTGGATGTTTTCGACGTGCGTGATGGGCGAGCGCTCCCGGTAGAAGTCGGCGTCCTCGTCGGGGTCACCCAACTGTTGTTCGAGGACGGCCTGGAAGTGCGGCATCGAACTCTCATAGAGCGCTTCGAGGTCGGTGATGCCGACTTGGGCGATGCCGGTCGTCCACAACTCGGGGTACTGCACCATCTGCCAGTACGCAGAATACCCGCCGTACGACCCCCCCATCACGGCGATGCGGTCCTCGTCCACCCAGTCCTGGTCTGCGAGCCAGCGGCCGCCCGCGGCGACGTCCGCCTGCTCGCCGCCACCCCAGTCGCCGTGAATCCGGTTTTTGAACTCGCGACCCCGGCCGGTCGACCCCCGATAGTTCGGCTGCAAGACCGAGTAGCCCCGACTGACGAGGAACTGCGCGTAGAGGTCGAACGCGGGCATCGAGCGCGCGTGCGGGCCGCCGTGCACGAGCACGATGGCGGGACTCGGCCGCTCGCCCGAATCGTACAGTAACGCCCCGATCTCCAGTCCGTCACGGCTCTCGTAGGTGACGTACTCGGATTCGACGAACGTCTCCGGATCTATCTCTCCGTAGGCGGGCGCGATGAGGGTGTCCGTCCCATCGGTGTCGAAGTCGTACGCGTAGAGGGTCTTGCGCTCGTCCGACGCGGTGTGCGCGAGGAGCGCGCGCCCCGACGAATCGAAGTGCTCGCCGCCCGCGAGCCCCGCGACGCCAGCGGGGAGGTCGAGTTCGCGCACCGCGCCGTCGAGGTCGTAGACGACGGGCATCGTCGCCGCCTCGCGCACGCGATTCGCCACCACGGTCTCGCCATCGGGGCCGAACGCCGCGCCCGACTCCTCGAACTCGCCGCCCGACAGCCACTTCACTGAATCCGCTTCGAGGTCGTATATCCCTACTCGTCCGAGGTCGGGCGTGTTGTCCGTGACGAGGAGTCGAGAGCCGTCGGGGTGCCAGTCGTTCACGTCGGCCTCCGCGCCCTTCTCGCCGATGTCGAGTTTCCGCTTCTCGCTTCCATCAGAACGCATCACGTACGCGTCCCGGTTCTCGAGGTCGTCGGACTCGTTCGTCGTGTACGCGATACGGTCGCCGTCGGGACTGAACGACCCCGAATGGACGGGTTTCTCGTATTCGGTCAACTGTTCTGACTCCCCGGACTCGGTGTCGTGGCGGTAGAGGTTCATCTGCTCGCCCTCGTCGCTTCCGTAGAGGAGATACCGACCGTCCTCACGCACGTCGTGCAGGACGGCTTGGCCCGGAACTTCGACGACCGATTCGACCTCGCCGGAGAGAGAAATGGCGTGGATGTCGTTTTGCTCGTCGCCGTCGTCGTCTTGGTGGAAGAACACGCGTTCTCCGGAGGGGTCCCACGCGAGCGGCCAGCGCGCAGACCGCGGGACGTCCCCGTCGCTCACCTGTTCGCGATTTCCTGTTTCGATGTCTTGGACGTAGAGTTCGTTTCTCCCCGACTCGTCGTAGTAGAACGCCACGCGCTCGCCGTCCGGCGACACGCGCGGATGATAGAACTCGGGAAGACTCGCCAACTCCGCTAACTCGACCTCCTGACTCATGTCCCGGAGTTGTCAGCCCGCGGGAAAAGCCTTCGCGTACCCCACGCGTTCGACCCCGAGACGACAAGCGCTTTGGCGTTCGCCCGCCACCCACGCGTATGTCGATTCCCGACCCCAGCGAGATTCGCCGCGGGGCGCGCGACGTCCTCCCGCTCGTCCCCGCCATCGCCGGGTTCGGCCTCGTCGTCGGCGTCGCCGCCGGAAACGCCGGGTTCACCATCCCACAAGCGATCGGGCTCTCCGTGTTCGTGTTCGCCGGCGCGTCCCAACTCGCCGCCATCGAACTCGTCCGCGACGGCGCGCCCTTTCTCGTCGTCGTCGTCACCGTCGTCGTCATCAACCTCCGCATGATGATGTACTCGGCGTCCATCTCCTCCTATTTCCGCGACCACGCAGAACGCTGGCGCGCCGCCCTCGCCTACCTCCTCACCGACCAGGCGTACGCGCTCTCGATCAGTCACTACCGCGAGAACGACGTCGACGACACCCGCGCCTACTACCTCGGCGTCGCCTTCCCCCTCTGGGCCGTCTGGCAGACCTGCACTATCGTCGGTATCGTCGCCGGCGCGAACATCCCCGACTCGTGGGGTATCACGTTCGCCGTCCCGCTCGTCTTCCTCGCGCTCCTCGTCCCCGCGATGAAAGACCGGGAGAGCACCGCCGCCGCCGCCGTTTCTGGTACTGTCGCCGCTGCGGGCGCGGGCCTCCCGCTCAACCTCGGCCTCCTCGCCGGTGCGGGCTGCGGCCTCCTCGCCGCCGTCGTCGCGGGTGATGTCGCGTGAACACCTGGCTCTGGGGACTCATCCTCGTCGCCGGCGTCCTCACCTTCAGTATCAGGTACTCCTTCATCTACCTCGTCGCGAAGACCGGCGACCTCCCACCGCGCGCGAAACGCGTCCTCGCCTACGTCCCGCCCGCCGTGTTCGCCGCGCTCGTCATCCCCGAGTTCGTCGCCTACGACGCCGGCCTCCACGTCGCCCCCGACCAACTCACCGCCGGCGTCGTCGCCGCCGTCGTCGCCTACCGGACGGAGAACCTCTTCGCCACCATTCTCAGTGGTATGCTAGCGCTCTGGACGCTCCGCTTCCTCCTCTGAGCCGTGTAAACACTTAACACGTCGCTCGGGGATTGCCCGATATGTCAGAGCGCGCGCTCACCTACGAAGCCGTCCAGTCGAAACTCGCGCCCGCGATGGCCGACGCGACCACCGTCGGCGACGCGGTCCGGGCCGCCGCCAGCCTGTGGCCCGACCGCGACTACCTGACGTTCGCCCCCACCGGCGAGACGCTCACCTTCACGGACGTCCACCGGCAGTCGAACCGACTTGCGAACGCGCTCGCCGACATCGGCGTCGAACCCGGCGATAGGGTAGGAATCTACTACGAGAACAGTCCCGCGTTCGTCGTCGCCATCTACGCGTGTGCGAAACTCGGCGCGATACAGGCCCCGATCAACTGGAAGTACCGAGAACGAGAAGTCACGCACGCCATAGAGGCCGCCGAAATCTCCACCGTACTCGTACAGGCCGACGACGACTACCACGAACGGCTCGCGCCCGTCGCCGCCGACTACGACACCCTCGAACGCGTCGCCGTCACCGACGGGAGTATCGACCTCGACGGCGGCGACACCTACTCGCTCCCCAGCCTACTCAGGGAGGCGAGCGACGACCCGCCCGCGCGGGACGTCGAGTACGAGGACGCGTTCGCCATCATGTACACCTCGGGGACGACGGGCCTCCCGAAACCCGCCGTTCTCACCCATCGCTCCTACCTGCTCGCCGCGAAGAGCTTCCTCGGCGCACCGCTCTCCCCCGACGGCGCGAACTACAACCCCTACCCGCTCTTCCACGTGAACAACCAGGCGTACTCCATGCTCGGGTCGCTCGTGCTCGGCGGCCGGTACGTCCTCGGCGACGCCTTCACCGCCTCCGGCTTCTTCGACATCGTTTCACAATATGACGTCACCTCCTTCAACCTCATCGGCGGCGTCCCGAAGATGCTCGACGCCACCTACGACGAGATTCCGGAGAATTCGCTCGACCTCGCCATCGGTCCGATTTCGGGCGAGCTCTGGGAGCCCTTCGAGGACCGCCTCGACCTCGACGTCGTCCAGATTTACTCACAGACCGAGAGTCCGGTCCTCCTGATGAACCACCCCGACCTCGACGCGCGCCGTGTTCCCGCCATCGGCAAACCGATGTTCCCCGACCTCGGCCACGAAGCCTGGGTGCAAGACGAAGATGGGGAAGAACTAATCGGCGAGACGGGCGAACTCGTGCGCACCGATCCGGGTGCGATGAACGGCTACTGGAAGCGCCCCGAGAAAACCGAAGAGACCCTGCGCGAGGGCCGCATCTACTCGGGGGACGTCGCGCGCAAGGACGCCGAGGGCTTTCTCTACTACGTCGACCGGAAGAAGTTCATGGTGCGTCGGGGCGGCGAGAACATCTCCGCACAGGAGGTCGAGAACGTCATCGACGAACTCCCCGGCGTCTCCGAATCCGCGGTCCTTCCGGTCCCCCACGACGTGCTCGGAGAGGAAGTGAAAGCGCTCGTCCAGCGCCGGGACGACTCCATCACGGAACGCGATATCGTCGACCGCGTGGCGGAGACGCTCGCGCCGTACAAGGTCCCGCGGTACGTCGAATTCACGGAGTCGTTCCCGCGCACTCCGACCGAGCGCATCCGCCGCGTCCAGCTCGCCGACGAGGAAGCAGAGCGAGCGGACCACGGCTGGGACCGAAACAAGGAGTACCCTGACTGGGACGAGGAGTGACTACTCGAACGCGCGTTTGAGTGCGAGGAGGACGCCGCCGAACATCGCGAGGTTCCCGAAGAACGCGAGGCGTTCTCCGCTCCGGTCGTCTTCGTCGGCGTTCCAGAAGTCGTGCATCGTCATCGTCACCGTCGCGAGGAATCCCGCGGCGGCGACCGTCGCGGCCCGCGGCCGCTTCCAGAGCGCGATTCCGATACCGGAGAGGACCATCGTCGCGGACGCGAGCGGCGCGAGCACCGAGGGCATCGGCACGCCCGCGGATTCGGCGTACTCGGCCTGTCCTTCGAGGTCGCGGAAGTCCTCCGAGGCCTGCAGTGCGAGTCCGAGTCCGAGCGCCAACCGCCCGAGCAGCCACGGTCTGTCGTCTGAATCGTCGGTCATACGCGAGGGTTCGCCCGCCTGTCACAAAAACGTACGTGCGAGGGCGACTGCGCCAGAACAGCGAGGACCGACGATAGCGAGCGGAGGAGTGCGTGCGGTCGCAGTGTGGTGGTGGCGAGGTCGTCATTCCGACGCCCTACCGAGCGCGCGGAGCGCGCTCGGCTTTTTAGTGCAGGTTTTTACGGTGAGAGGTGCGCGGAGCGCACCCGAACCGTAAAAAAGTGCGCTAGTCCATCGAGATGTACGTTTCGGTGCTTTCGATGCCGTCGATGCGTTGGATGGCGTTGGCGCTGATGTCTTTGACTTTCGTGGGGGTGTCGACGTCGACTTTGGCGATGAAGTCGACGTCGCCGGCGACGATGTGAGCGTCGACGATGCCGTCGACGTCGCTGATCTCTTCGAGGAGGCGGTCGGCTTCGCCGGTGTTGGCTTTGACGAGGACGTAGGCGACGACCATGCTAGTTCACCCCCTTGGCGCGCCCGGGTTCCTCGCCGACGAGTATCTGGCGGACGTCGTCGATGGCGTCGAACTCGGCGAGCACGGCGATGCGGTCGCCGACTTCGAGGGTGTCGTCGGGGAGGGGGAGGCCGAGGGATTCCTCTTTCTTCCCGAACGCGAGGATGCGGCTTCGGGAGGGGAGTTCGAGTTCGGTGATGGTGTAGCCGCGCATCGGCGCGTCCTTCGTGACGGTGAACTGCACGACTTGGAGGTTCTCGGCGAGGTCGGCGATGGCGGTGACGTTCCCGCCGAGGAGCGCGTTCTTCGCGCCGATCGCGCCGAGGCGTTCGGGGTAGACGATTTCGTTCACCTCGTCCGCGTACTTCCGGTAGATGTTCTCCCGGTAGTCCTCGTCGATGCGGAGGACGGTCCGACAGCCGTGGGCGTTCGCGACCATGCACGCGGCGAAGTTCACGTTCAGGTCGCCGGTAAGCGCGCCCACCGCGTCCGTCGCGTCGAGGTCGGCGGACGTGAGCACGTCCTCGCTCGCGCCGTCCCCGTGGATGACCTCGAACCCCTCGTTGCGGGCGCGGTCGACTTTCTCCTCGGCGTCGTCGATGAGAACGACGTCGTGGCCCTCGTTCGCGATGACGCGGGCCGTGCGGAACCCGACCCGGCCCGCACCAATGATAACGAATCGCATGGTACAGCGTACGCCCGGCCACCCCATATAGGTTGAGGGGGCGCGGCAACCTTTTTGCGCACACCGAGCGAACACGCTAACATGGTACACGCGTTCATCATGGTCCAGACGGAGGCTGGGGCCTCCCAATCCGTCTGCGACGCCATCCTCGACCTCGACCACATACAGGAAGCACACGTCGTCGCCGGCGAGTACGACGTCATCGCCGAATCCGACGGCGACGACGTCGGGGACGTCCTCGGCACCGCGTCGAACGAGATACAGGCCCTCGACGCGGTCGTCGACACGAAGACCTACATCTCGCTCTCCGCCTGAGACCGAAGGGGAAAAACACCTCCCCACCTACTCCCGCGTATGGTGTCGCTCGCGGTCGCGCTCGGAACCACAGTCCTCGTCCTCGTCAACGCCGCCGTCGCGGCCGTCCTCTCCCGATACTTCCGCCTCGCGCTCGAAACTCGCTGGGGCGCCTACCTGTTCACGGTCTGTTTCGTTCCAGTTACCTACGTCGCCACCACCATCGTCCTCGGCGGCGTCCTCGGTCTCGCGGACGGCGCGTTCGAGGGCGCGAAAGGCTGGTTCTTCACCGTCTGCTGGGCGTTCCCGTTCTTCCTCGGCCTCTCACTCCACCTGTTCTGGTTTCCCCCGGTGTCAGCCGTCGAGTAACTCGGAGAGCGCGTCCTCAACCTCGTCGAGCACGGCTTCCGGCGACTGACTGGCGTCCACGCGCACGAACCGCTCCGGCTCCATCTCGATGAGGCGCTCGTAGTTCTCCCCTACTTTCTCGAGGAACTCCGCCTGCTCGAACTTGTTCGTCGCCCCGGACCGCGCCGCCCCCGTCTCCGGGTCGACGTCGAAGTAGAACGTCACGTCCGGCGGCCGCGTCCACGGCCCGTGCACGCCCCGCAGGTACTCCATCGGCCGCGGCACCAATCCGTCGAGCGCCACCCCCTGGTAGGCGTACCGCGAATCCGAGTAGCGGTCCGAAACCACCACGTCACCGTCGTCGAGCGCGGGCCGCACGACCCGCGAGAGGTGGGCGGCGTGGTCGGCCGTGTAGAGAAACGCCTCAGCGATGGGGTCGGCGTCCGCCTCCCGCATCGACCGCTCGACGGCGTCACCGTACCACGAATCCGTCGGTTCGCGCGTGAACACGACGTCGTCGTAGGACGCCCGCAACGCCTCCCAGACCGTGGTCTTCCCGCTCCCGTCGAGGCCCTCCAGCGTGATGAGCATTCGTCCGCACCTCGCCCTCCGGCGAGTAAACCGCTTCGGGTCGGGACAGGCGCACCCTTTAGGACAGTTCGCGTCGTGGTAGAACGTATGCATGTACTCGTGACGGGCGGAACGGGGTTCATCGGCCGGAACCTCTGCCGCGAACTCGCGGACCGCGACCACGACGTCACCGCGCTCGCACGGTCGCCCGACGACGCCGACCTCCCATCTGGCGTCGACACGTACGTCGGCGACGTGACCGCGCTCGACTCCATCCGCGGCGGATTCGAAGGCGTCGACGCCGTCGTCAACCTCGTCGCGCTCAGCCCCCTCTTCAAACCGAACGGCGGGGACGAACGACACCTCGAAGTCCACTACGGCGGCACGCAGAACGTCCTCGACGCCGCAGAAGACCACGACGTCGAGAAGATCGTCCAGATGAGCGCGCTCGGCGCGGACCCCACCGGCCCGACCGCGTACATCCGCGCGAAAGGCCTCGCCGAGGACGCGGTTCGCGACGCCGACATCGACCACACCATCCTCCGCCCCTCCGTCGTGTTCGGCGACGGCGGCGAGTTCGTCGCGTTCACGAAACTGCTCACCACGCCGTACGTCACCGCGCTCCCCGGCGGCGGCGACACCCGATTCCAACCCATCTGGGTCGACGACCTCGTGCCGATGATAGCCGACAGCCTCGACGCGGACCACGACGGCGAGACGTACGAACTCGGCGGCCCCGAGGTGTTGACGCTCGCCGACGTCACCCGCCTCGTCTACCGCGCCGAAGGCAAATCCACGACCGTCCTCCCGGTCCCGATGGCGCTCGCGCGCCTCGGCCTCTCACTCGCCGACTTCGTGCCGGGCACGCCGATGGGCGCAGACCAGTACCGGTCCCTGAAGTTCGACAACACCGTCTCCGAAAACGACGTAACCGCGTTCGGCGTCGACCCCGACGACCTCCGCACGTTCGCGGACTACCTCGGGCTGTGAACGCCCGCGAACGCCTCGGCGGCGCGTTCACCGTCGCGATGGCCGGCACCTACGGCGTCCTCGTCGGCCTGCCCGCTGTCGGATTCGCCCTTCCGATGCCCGCGTCGGTGACGCTCGGACTGTTCGCCACCGCCTGCGGCTTCTGCGCGGCGTACTTCCTCGCGCGGTCGCTCGGCGAACGCCTCACGACCTGATTAATCATACGTTAACGCCCGATTTACGACGCCGAATTCGCCGGACGGCGCGGCCATGAATCGGAAAAATCCGCGTTCGCTGGCGTCGGGAGCGTTAGGACCATCAAAAGGCTTATCTTCGTCTTTGCATTGTCTTCAGCAAAGGTAGCCACCAATGAAACTCGCAATGATCGGGTTCGGTCAAGCCGGCGGGAAGGTACTCGATAAATTCCTCGAGTACGACCAGCGACACGACTCCGGCATCGTCCGGGCCGCCGTCGCGGTCAACACCGCCAAGGCCGACCTGATGGGGCTGGAACACGTGCCGGAACAGAACCGCGTCCTCATCGGCCAGTCCCGCGTGAAGGGCCACGGGGTCGGGGCAGACAACGAACTGGGGGCGGAAATAGCGGAAGAAGACATCGACGAAGTACAGGGCGCGATAGACAGCATTCCCGTCCACGAGGTGGACGCGTTCCTCGTCGTCGCCGGACTCGGCGGCGGCACCGGGAGCGGCGGCGCGCCCGTACTCGCAAAGCACATCAAACGCATCTACACCGAACCCGTCTACGGTCTCGGCATCCTCCCCGGCGGCGACGAGGGTGGTATCTACACGCTGAACGCGGCGCGCTCCTTCCAGACGTTCGTGCGCGAGGTCGACAACCTCCTCGTGTTCGACAACGACGCGTGGCGCAAAACCGGCGAATCCGTTCAAGGCGGCTACGACGAGATCAACGACGAGATCGTCAAGCGATTCGGCGTGCTGTTCGGCGCGGGCGAAGTCGAACAGGGCGGTGAAGTCGCCGAATCCGTCGTCGACTCCTCCGAAATCATCAACACGCTCGCGGGCGGCGGCGTCTCCACCGTCGGATACGCCTCCGAAACCGTCGAGAACTCCTCTAACTCCGGTGGCGGCCTCCTCTCTAAGTTCACGGGCGGAAAGAAGAGCCAGCCCGAGGACTCCGCGAACACGACCAACCGCATCACGTCGCTCGTGCGGAAAGCGGCGCTCGGCCGCCTCACGCTCCCATGTGAGATAGATGGCTCCGAGCGCGCGCTCCTCGTCACCGCGGGCCCGCCGGCCTACCTCAACCGGAAAGGCATCGAGCGCGGCCGGAAGTGGCTCGAGGAGCAGACCGGGTCGATGGAGGTCCGGGGCGGCGACTACCCCGTGCGGAACTCCGGGAGCGTCGCCGCCGTCGTCCTGCTCGCCGGCGTGACGAACGTCCCCCGCATCAAGGAACTCCAGCAGGTCGCCATCGAAGCACAGGACAACATCGACGACATCCGCCAGGAGAGCGAAGAGAACTTGCACGAGCTTGTCGAAGACGACGACGATGAACTGGAACCGCTCTTCTAGCGCGCTCGTCGTCGCCGCGCTTCTGCTCGTCGCGGTCGTTCCCGCGGCGGCGGCAGTGCCAACTGTCTCCGGCGACGCGCCACAGAAGGCGCAGGTCAACGACTCGGTCGACCAGACGTACACGCTGAACAACCTCTTCGAGGAGTACAACGAGTGGACGCTCAGCGGCGAAACCGATCTCACCGCGGTCACGTGGACGGTGACGACGTACGACAACACCGGCCAACAGATCGACAAAGAGACGTACACCGGAACGTCGTTCTCACACCACCTCCTCGCGAGTGACGGTGCGGTGAAAACGACCGTTCGCCTGCAGGCGACCGTCCCCGAGGTCCCGGACTCGAAGTGGAGTTACGACCCCGCCCAGCAGTACACGGTCGCGGCGTTCTCGCAAGCCCAAGAGGGCGGGTCGAGCACCGAACTCGCGAGTTACGCGACCCAGCCGTTCACGGACAAATCCCAGCAGGCGCGGTCCGCGATAGGGACCGCCCAGCAAGCGATTGCGGACGCCGAGGACGCGGGCGCTGACGTCTCGGAGGCCCAGACCTCGCTCGACAACGCGATTTCGGCGTACGAGAACGCGAACTTCGACCTCGCGTCGAACCTCGCCTCGGAAGCCGAGGAGAAGGCGAACAACGCGAAGCAGTCGAAGGAGAGCTCCCAGCAGACGACCCAACTCCTCATCTACGGTGTCGTCGGGTTGGTCGTCCTGTTGGTCGTGGCCGGTGGCGCGCTCTACTTCCTCCGGAACCGCGATAGCCACGACAAACTCGCATAGTGCGCGTTCTCGTTCCGTTCGACGGCCGGAACCCGAACTCGCGGCTCTCCCCCACGCTCTCCGCCGCGGAGCGACGCGAACTCGCCGACGCACTCCGCGAGGACGTCCTCGACGCGATTCGTAACGCGGGCGCAGAGCCGCTCGTCGTCGCGACGACCGACGTCGAGGCGAGCGCGCCGGTCTCCGTGGACGACCGCTCGCTCTCCACGGCAGTGAACGCCCGCCTCGAAGCGGAGACGCCGACCGCGGTGGTGATGGCCGACCTCGGCCTCGCCACCCCCCGCGTTCTCTCCCGCTTCTTCGACGCGTCCGGCGACCTCGTGGTCGCGCCCGGCCGCGGCGGCGGGACGAACGCGCTCGTCGTCCGCCACCCCGACTTCCGCACCGACTACCACGGCGCGTCCTACCGCGACCACCTCCGCGCCGCCCACGAGTTGGGTGCGAGCGTGCGCGAGTTCGACTCCCACCGCCTCGCGACCGACGTGGACGAACCGGCGGACCTCGCGGAACTCCTCCTCCACGGCGACGGCCGCGCGACCGACTGGCTCAGAGACGCCGGGTTCGAACTCGCGACGACGGACGGCCGTGTCGGCGTCGAACGACACCACTAAACCCGCGCGTCAGCCAGTCACGTGCATGTCGACGGTTTCCTCGCGACTCGTGCGCGCCGCAGCGTCCATCGCCGCCACCGCCGTGGTCGCGCTCACGGTCTGGTACGTCGTACAGATCGGCGTGGTCACGCTCGGCGCGTCACCCGTCACCGCGAACGTCGCGTCCTCCGGGGCCGCTATCGCGCTCGCGCTCTCCCTCTCCGACATCTACCTCCCAATCGGCGGCGGCCCCCGGACCGACGTCCTCCGCGAACGCCCGCCGCTGCAGAACGCGCTCGACGCATTGTCCGCGGCTATCCTCGCGGGCGTCGCCGGCTACGCGCTCGGCTGGAGCGGGTTCACGGACTGGGTCGGTATCGCGCTCGCCGCCGTCGTCGGGTACGGGTCGTTCGTCGTCCGGCACCGCGAGGAGTACATCGCCCGAGAGTAGCAAGCGTTTTCGGCGCGTGGCACCCACTCCCACGCGAATGATTCCGGGCGCGTCCGAGTACGGCATCGACATCGAAATCGACGACCGAGCCATCGAGGACGCGCTCTCAGCGACCCCCGCGGACGTCTCTCCCGCACCTGAACTCACGTTCGCGCGGAACGTCTTCGTCCCGCTCACCACCGCCTGCCGGTATACGTGTACGTACTGCACGTACTACGACCCGCCCGGACAGGCGAGCCTGATGAGCCCCGAAGAGGTGCGAGAGAGCGTGCGACGGGGCGCCGAGGCGGGGTGTACCGAGGCGTTGTTCACGTTCGGCGACGACCCCGACGACCGCTACACGGCGGTCCACGACCAACTCGACGAGTGGGGGTTTTCCTCGATTCACGACTACCTCCGGCGCGCCTGCGAGATAGCCTTGGAGGAGGGCCTCCTGCCGCACGCGAACCCGGGCGACCAGACGCGCGAGGAGATGGAACTCGTCGCGGACGTGAACGCCTCGATGGGCGTGATGCTCGAAACCACCGCCGAGGTGCAGGCCCACGGCGGCCCACGCGGGAAGTCGCCGGGCCAGCGCCTCAACACGATTCGGAACGCGGGCGAACTCGGCGTTCCGTTCACGACGGGCGTCCTCGTCGGCATCGGCGAGGACTGGCGCGACCGCGCCGAGTCCTTGCTCGCCATCCGCGAATTGCACGAGCGCCACGGACACGTCCAGGAGGTCATCGTCCAACCCGTCTCCGACAACGAGCGCTGGAAAGAGGGGTCGCCGAGCGTCGACGCGTTCCGCCGCGTCGTCGCGATGGCCCGACACGTCCTCCCGGAGTCCGTGAGCGTGCAGGTGCCGCCGAACCTCGCCCCCGTGCGCGAGGTACTCGACTGCGGCGTCGACGACCTCGGCGGCGTGTCGCCCGTGACGGACGACTACGTGAACCCCGACTACGAGTGGCCCGCGGTCCGCGAACTCGAAGCCATCGCGGACGACGCGGGCGTCCCGCTCCGCGAACGCCTCCCCGTCTACGAACGCTACCTCACCGACGACTGGGTGTCGGGGACGATTCGGGACGCCATCTACGCGGACGACGACGCCGGCGAACGCTACCGGGCGGTGCTCGCGGACTGACCCGGGGACCTAGATGGCCACCCACTCGGCGATGCGCTTCCGGAGGACCGTGTAGACGACGGACACCGCGAAGCCAGCGAGCAGGAGGAGGCGGACGCCGTCCTCGAACAGCAGGATGCCGGGGACGGTGAGCAGGGCGCAGAGCGCGAGGTCCATGGGCGCGCCGTCGTAGGGAATCACGCGACGCGGGGTCAGCCAGCGGTCGCCGAGGTGGGAGTAGACGCCGCGTTCGTCGTCCTCGAGCCACGGTCGCCGGCCGAGGCCGCCGCCCAGGACTTCGCTGAGACAGTGGAGGGCGGCCGACGCGAGGAAGAACGCGACGCCCACGGTGAGGGGTGACGGCCGGACGGCGGCGACTGCGAGTGCGGGGGCCGCGAGCGCGGGATAGATGGCGGGGTAGTGGAGGGTCCGTCGGTGGGCGGCGGCGAGGTCGAGGTCGGGGAACACGCCGCCCGCGTACGCCGCGTAGGCGGCGACGACCGCCAGCGACGGGTCGAACAGGAGGACGAGTGCGGCGACGAGCACGCCGAGCGCGGCGTGCGTGGTCGTCATCACGGCTACGACGAGTCGAGCAGCGGCGTCCCGTCCGCCTTCGGCCCGAGCGTCGGACCGTAGGGCGCGTCGCCCGTGACATGGCGGCGTTCGGTGTAGTCCGTCGAGCGCTCGACGGGGACGCGGCCGATGGCCTCTATCATCTCCACGTAGTCGTCGAACGACCGGAACTCGCCGTACTCGCCGCCCGCGCGCTTCGTTATCTCCTCGGAGAGGATGGTGCCCATGAAGTCGTCCGCGCCGCAGTTCAGGAGTTTCATGCCGTGTTCGTCGCCGTATTTCACCCACGACGACTGCACGTGTTCGACGTTGTCGAGGAAGAGCCGAGACACCGCGATGAGCAACTCGTCTTCCTCCCGGGTCGCGCCGGAGTCAACGACGCCGTGCTCGTGGAGCGGCGTGTTCTGGTGGACGAACGAGAGCGGCACGAACTCCGTGATGTTCCCCGTCCTGTCCTGGATGTCGCGGATAACTTCGAGGTGTTTCACGCGATGCATCTCGTTTTCGACGTGGCCGTACATGATGGTCGCCGTCATCGGCAGTCCCACTTCCGCGGCGGCCTCCATCGACGCCACCCACTCCCCGGTATCTATCTTCCCCGGACAGATGACGTCCCGTACTTCGTCGACGAGGATTTCCGCGGCGGTTCCGGGGACCGTGTCCAAACCGGCGTCCGCGAGTTCCCGGTAGACGTGTTCGTAGTCCCAGTCCGCGCCCCGCTGGGCGTGATGGACTTCCTCGGGCGTCATCGAGTGAACGTGCGCGCCAGTCTCCGCCATCGCCCGGATGTGCTCCTCGTACGTCCGGGGGTCCGTCTCGTACACCTCGGGCGGTTTGAAGTTCAGTTCGGGGTCGTCGGGGTCTAAGAGTTCGCGGTGTTCGGCGTTCAGCGCCATCCCCGGGTGGAGCCCCGACACCGAGGTCACCTCGTAGACGCCGCGGTCAACCGCGTCCTGCACGATCTCGCGAGACTCCGCGAGCGTCTTCGTGAACCCGGCGTGCTCGTCCTCGTGTCCTTTCTCGAACTGGTGGGCGGTGTCCTTGAAGTTACAGAACAGACACCCCGTGTTGCACGCGGTGGTGATGTTGTTGTTCACGTTCGCGACGAACGTCACCTCCTCGCCCACCACCTCCGCGCGCCGCCGATCCGCGGCTTCGAGGACGAGTTCCTTGCGCTCGGGGTCGATTCCGGGCGTTTCCGTGCCGGTGGTGAGGAGTTCCACGCCGTCCGCGACGGTGAGGCGGTCGCCCGCCCGCGCCTTCGCGAGCGCGTTCTCGAACGACTGGTCCGTCTCGGGGACGTGTTCGAAGTCGAACTCGTCGTCCTCCGGCACGGCGGCGGCGGCGGCGTCGGACATACCAAATCCATCCCCGCGCGCCGTCAAAAACGAGTGGGTAGCGACAACCCGGGAAGACGCACGAACGCGCATACTTTTCCATTCGAAATCATAAATCTGGGCACGGTAATGGAAACCACTTTGTGCGCGCCCCTCCCTCCCACACCTATGACGAGCGTCAAGGACCTCCGCGTCGAACGCGCGGCGACCGCGGAGCGCCTCGGCCGCGGCCGCTTCGTCTTCACCGACGACTACTCCGTCTTCGACTGGGGGAAGATGCCCGACGAAATCCCCGGGAAGGGCGCGAGCCTCTGCGCGATGGGCGCGTACAACTTCGAACGCTTCGAGGACGCCGGAATCCCCACCCACTACGCGGGTGTCGTCGACTCGAACGACGACGTCGTCCCGCTCGAAGACACCGACGTCCCTCCCGAGGCGATGGCCATCGAACTCGCCACCGTTCCAGAACTCCCGCACGACGGCCGCGACTACGACTACGACGCCTACTACGCCGCCGCCCGCGACAACGTCCTCGTCCCCCTCGAAATCGTCTTCCGTAACTCTGTCCCAGTTGGGTCGAGCCTCCGCTCTCGCGCCACCCCCGCCGACTGCGGCCTCGACGTCGACGACTGGCCCGACGAACCCGTCAGCCTCCCCGAACCCGTCGTCGAGTTCTCCACCAAACTCGAAGAGGGCGACAGATACCTCGACCGGGCGGAGGCCGCGCGCATCGCCGGCCCCGCCGCGCTGGACGACCTCGAATCCGTCGCGCTCCGCGTGAACGAACTCGTCACGGACCGCGCGGCCGAGGTCGGTCTCACGCATCAGGACGGCAAAATCGAGTGCATCCTCGCGGACGGCGAGGTCACCGTCGCGGACGTCGCGGGGACGTTCGACGAGAACCGTTTCGAGTACGACGGCCAGCAAGTCTCGAAGGAAGTCGTCCGCCAGTACTACAAGAAAACGCAACCCGACTGGGTCGACGCGGTCGCGGACGCGAAAACGCGCGCGAAAGCCGAGGACGTCGCCGACTGGAAGTCGCTCTGCGAGCGCGAACCGAACCCCCTCCCCGACTCCGTCGTGCGAGCGACGAGCGACCTCTACCGCGCCGGCGCGAACACGTACACCGGAATCGAGTTCTTCGACGCGCCCTCGCTCGCCGAAGCGGTCGACGCGGTCCGCGACCTCTGAACCTCAGTCGTCGGTGTTGACTTCGAGCCGGTCGCGTTCGCGCTCTACGTCGTCGTCAACGGGTGCGCTCGGGTTCGCCGCGCGCGCCTCCGGCGACAGGCCGAGCTGGTAGTCGTCGGGGTCGCCGCGGACGTCGACGGTGCCCCGGTGGACGACAACGTCGTCGTTCAAGTGGAGCCGCAACGCTTCGAACAAGACCTCGGCCTCCAAGGGTTGGCCGCGGGCGCGCATGTCCGCGACCGTCGCGTCCGGCGGCACGTCGAACGCGCGCTGCGCGATGACGGGGCCCTGGTCGAGGTCGGTGGTGACGTAGTGTGCGGTCACGCCCGCGATGCGGACGCCCGCGTCGAGCGCCTGCCGGTACGGCTGTGCGCCCGGGAACGCCGGGAGGAGGCTCGGGTGGACGTTGATGATGCGGCTCTCGTACCGGAACACCACGTCCGGGCTGAGGATGCGCATGTAGCGTGCGAGCGCCACTACGTCGACGTCGTAGTCGTCGAGCAGGTCGAGTAACTCGTCCTCGTCGGGCGTCCCGCTCCCGTCGCCGATGTCGTGGAAGGGGACGTCGTGGGCGTCCGCGACCGGTTCGAGGTCGTCGTGGTTCCCCACCACCACCGAGATTTCCGCGCCGAGTTCCTCGCGGCGGTCGAGGATGTACTCGAGCGGATGGGACTCCTTCGTCACGAGCACGGCGATGCGCTTTTCGTCGTGTTCGTTCGGGAATCGAATCCGAATGTCGACGCCGAGGTCGTCCGCGAGGTCCGCGAGCGCGTCCGACAGCGTCTCGCGCGTACACACCATCTCGCTCGTGTCCGCGTGCAACGTCATCCGGAAGACGCCCTCCCGCACCGCCTGGTCTAAGTCCTCGACGTTGATTCCGCGTTCGAACAGGAGGCTGGTGACGTTCGCTATCAATCCGGTCTTGTCGTCTCCGACGACCGTGATTTCTGCGTACTGGTCGGTCACTGCCGCCACCTCCGTTCGAGGGAAGTCATCACCCATTGGAAGCGGCGGGCGGGCAAAAGGATGGCTCTCGACGCAATCCCTGTGACTCAAACCGCCGTCTGACTCTCCCGCGGATACAAGTGTCACGCTACCGGTCAGTCGGTATGGACAGACGACGCTTCCTCGCTGCCGCCGGAACGACGGGCGCGGTCGGCCTCGCCGGGTGTTCCGCGCTCTCCTCGACCACCGACGCGAACGCGACGTTCGTCTCCGAGGGGAAGAACCGATATTTCCTGTTCAGCGTCGACGGCGACGAGGTCGCGACCGCCGGAATCCGCCTCTACACCGGCACCGCGGCGGACGGCCCCGTATTGTTCACGTTCTGGGCCGAACAGCAGCGTGAGACGTCGTTTTCCGACTTCCGCCTCGAACTCACGCCGTCGAACCGGAACGCCGCCATCTACATGCAAGCGCCCTCCGGGTCGCCGTTCCCCGAGTTCCGGTACGCGCACGCGCGGGACGGGCCGGGAACGGTCGTCGAAATCTCGGATTTCGGCGCGCAGGCGGAGGGGACGCTCCCGCTCGAATTCGCGTACGACCCGTGGGTCGACGACCCGACGCTCGGGTTCGACGCGGCGTTCTCGCTCTCGACGGGCGGCCTCGTCTCCGACGAGATTCGGTGCGAAGCCAGCCGCGACATCCCCGTACCCGCCGAGACGTAAGCACGTTCGTGCAGTACCGAGCGTAACCACAATCGTTTTTGGACACGAACGCGCCACTCTACGTAATGGCTGCCTACACCGCGACGGTGACCGTCCGACTCAAGCGCGGCGTCCTCGACCCCGAAGCCGAAACCACGAAGAAGGCGCTCGAACGACTCGGGTTCGAACTCGACGACCTCCGCTCCGCCGACCGCTTCGAACTCGACCTCGACGCGGAGAGCGCCGACGACGCCGCGGACCGCGCGGAAGAGATGGCAGAACGACTCCTCGCCAACCCCACCATCCACGACTACACCGTGGAGGTCGACGCGCGCGAATGACGGTATCGATAGTGCGATTCGGCGGGTCGAACTGCGACCGCGACGCCCTCCGCGCACTCCACCACCTCGACGTCGACGCCGAAATCGTCTGGCACGAGGACGGCCTTCCCGCGGACACCTCCGGAATCGTCCTCCCCGGCGGGTTCTCGTACGGCGACTACCTCCGCGCGGGTGCGATGGCCGCCCACTCTCCGGTGATGGCGGACGTCCGCGACCTCGCCGCCGACGGCGTGCCCGTCCTCGGCGTCTGCAACGGCGCACAGGTCGGCAGCGAGTCCGGATTGACGCCGGGCGCGTTCACGACGAACGCGAGCGCCCGCTTCCAGTGCGAACACGTCCACCTCCGCGTCGAGAACGCGGAGACACCGTGGACGCGCGCGTACGACGAAGGGGACGTCCTCTCCATTCCCATCGCGCACGGGGAAGGCCGCTTCGAGATCAGCGACGACCGACTCGACACGTTAGAGGACGAGAATCGCGTGCTCTTCCGATACTGCGACGAGTCGGGCGAAGTCAGCCCCGAGTCGAACCCGAACGGCTCGAAGCACAGCATCGCGGGCGTGCTCGGCGAGCGCGAGACGGTCGCGGTGATGATGCCGCACCCCGAACGCGCCACCCTCCCCGACGTCGGCGGGACGGACGGCCAGGGCGTGCTCGAAGGGTTCGCCTGATTACTTCGGCACCCAGACGACGGGGTGGTTTCGCCACATCCAGCGCTGGTCGGGTTTCTCGACGACCTCCCAGAGGCTCCGCGGCCAGGTATCGAGCGCGTCGTGTATCTGACGGTAGGAGAGCGTACTCTCCCCGGAGAGAACGAGGCTGAAGCGCTCGGCGAAGCGCTCCGGGTCGATGTCGCGGCCCGCTTCGTCGGGGTCGGGCGGGTTCGCGACCACGTTCTCGTAGTGGGCTTTCGCGAAGCGGTTGGTGTATCCGAGGATGAGGACGCCGCCGGGCGCGACGGCGTCGTAGAGCGCCCGGAGCGCGCCCTCGGAGTCCGCGACGTAGCACATCGTCGCGTAACACACCACGACGTCGAATTCGACACCTGGGTTCCAGTCGGGGAGGACGCTGCGCTCGAACGAGACGTTCTCGACGCCATCCTCGCGGGCGCGCTCCCTGTTCTCCGCGAGCACGGGTTCTGCGGCGTCGTAGCCCGTCACCTCGGTATCGTAATTCTCGGCGACGAAGAAACTCGTTACACCCGCGCCGCAGCCGACGTCCGCGAGCGAGTCGGGGACGCCGCGTTCGGCGAAGAAGTCCGCGAGCACGTCGGTGAGGACGGCCGCGCTCGGGGACGCGCTCTCCCGGTCGTCGTCGCTCGCGTCCGTCCAGAAATCGGTCCAGTCGATAGTCTCTGGGTGTGTTCCGGCCATGCGGAGAAATCGCTACGCGGAACTGATAGAAGAAGCCGACGATTTAATTTCGCACTACTTCTTCTCTAATAATTCTCGGCCGGGGGACTTGTTCGTTTTCCCGGTTTCGCTGTCACTTCGCGAGCGGGAGGTTGTAACTCGTCTCCCGCTTCACGACTTCTTCCCACGTCCGCTCGCACTCACACGAGACCTCCGAGAAGACGCTCGGGTCCTGCCGGACGTCGAAATCCTTGATAGCTTCTTGTACGAGGTCGTCGCACTCGCCGCAGTTGTGCGGTCCGCGGTCGCTCCCGTGGCCCACGGGGTCGCTCACGACGATGGCGTCGGCGTCCGCCGTGTCCTCGAGGACGTCGCAGATGCTCCACATCCACGGCGGCCGATACCCCCCGCGGAAGTGGAGTTGGTCGACCATCGTGTACCGCTGGACGTTACACGGGTTCATCGACACCGTGTGACAGTTCTCGACCTCTGCGCACTCCCTGATCGAGTTCTTCATGTCTTCGATGGCCTCCGATTCCGCGAGGAACGGCGGCTTCATCAGGAGATATGCTTTGATGCCCGCGCCCACTTCGGCCGCGGACTCGGCGGCGTCCTCGAAGTCCGAGAAGTCGAAGTACTTGTTCACGCAGTCGTGACGCACCCGGTCGTTCGCCGTCTCGAGGCCGATGGCGACGTCGGTTTCGAGGCCGACGTCCACGAAGTCACGCACACGCTCCTCCTGCACGAAATCGGGCAGGGATTCGACGACGATGCGCTCGCGGTCCGCGAACGTCTCCGCGATGGCCTTCCGAGTCTCGGCGGGCACCTCGCGCTCGTCGAGGAAACTCCCGCTCGTGTAGATCTTGATGAGGCCGGATTTTTCCTCGGCGTTCTCCGCCTCGTGGTCGAGACAGACCTGAATCTGGTCCATCAGGGCGTCGTGCTCGACGCTCCCGTCCTCGACCGATTCCGCGACGTACCCGCACATGGTGCAGCCGCCGGCGCGCGCCCACCGACACCCGCCCGTGTTCAGGATGATGGTGAGGCTCTGGTAGACGCCGCTCGGCGTGTTGTCCTCGTCCAGCCAGACGCGGGTCGGCTCGTGGGGGTCGTAGGTCTCGTCGCGCTCGCCGCGCAACTCCCGCATCACCTTGTTGTGTGCGTCCATCCCCCGGCCGGACTCGTAGACGTCGGGGCTCGGCTTACTCATTACCCGGGATAGCCGACCTGTGCGTAAAGCCGCTTCGTCCTCACGCGTCCCGCGGGTCGAGCGTGTCCCGGAGGCGGTCGCCGACGACGTTGAACGCGACGACGGTGAGCGCGAGGACGACCACCGGTTCGAGCGCCACCCACCACATCGCGCTCGCGACGCCGGCTTCGAGGCCGCGGTTGATGAGGACGCCCCACGAGTAGATGTCCGTGTCCCCGATGTTGAGGAATCCGATGGTCGCCTCCACGACGATGAACGTCGGTAACTGGAGTGAAGCGGTGGTGACGACGGTGCTGGAGACGTTGGGGAGGACGTGCTTTCGGATGGCGTACAGCGTCCCCGCTCCGTGGCCCTTCGCCGCCTGCACGTACTCCTCTTCGCGGACTTTCAGCGCTTCGCTGCGGACGATGCGCGCGATACCACCCCAGCTCGTGAGGCCGAACACCGCGACGAGGAAGAACGGGTCGAGCGTGTAGAGCGCGAGGACGGCGAGGTAGACGAACAGCGACGGGATGGACTGCTGGACGTCGACGTACCGCATGAGGAGTTCGTCGGTCCAGCCGCCCGCGTACGCCGCGGTGACGCCGACGGTGGTGCCGATGAGTACGACGAGCGTCGCCGTCGTGAGGCCGACTTCGAGCGACCGGCGCGCGCCGTACGCGATGTAGGACGCCATGCTCATCCCGCCCTGCTGGGTGCCGAAGGGATACTGCCACGTCCCGTGACAGAGTCCGTCGGAGACGGGGCCGACGCAGTTCGCGATGAACGAACGCGGGACCGTGAACCCGACCGGCGGCTGGAGGATGGCGTGGATGTGGAATCGCGGGGTCTTCCAGATGACGGGGCCGACGAGACCGACGACGACGAACAGGACGACCCAGGCGAGGCAGACGGCGGCGACGCGGTTCCGGGTGAACTTCGCGAGACGTCGCCGCGTCAGTCGCGGGTTCCGAATCATCGGCGCGACGACGAACACGGCGACGCAGATGAGCGCGAACGCGAACAGCCAGTCCATCCGCGACACTTCCCACGTTCCGTACACGTACGTCGTCGGGCCGAACACGTAGTGGTGGTACAACAGGAGCGCGGCCCAGAGCGCGAACGGGGAGAGTTCGAGGAGGCCGCGAAGGACTGTTCGGGTCCGCGTCTGCTCGCGGTCGCTGAACGATACCGTGGGCGCACCGGAGGGCATGGGTGTGGGTATGTCCGGTACGCGGACTTAAAATGTCCGTCTGTGGGACAGTTCCGATGTTTTATGCGCTCGTGTGTGTATCGATGACGCATGACCCTCCACTCCACCCGAGGTGTCCGCCCGTGAGCGCGCGGCGATTCCTCGTGAAGCGTACCGCGTGGCTCGTCCTCGGCGTTCTCGCGGTCGTCACGCTCACCTTCCTGTTCGTCGCGCTCACCCCCGACCCGCAGAAGGCCTACCTCCGCTTCACCGGCGGACAAGCGGCCGTCAACGTCTACGAGGCCGCCCACAACCAGAACGTCCCGCTCCTCCAGCGCTACGTCGACTGGCTGGGCCGAATCCTCACCCTCGACCTCGGGCGCTCCGTCACGAACGACCGCCCCGTCACCGCCCTCCTCGTCGACTCGCTCGCCACGACCGCGCTCTACGTGATTCCCGGCATCCTCGTCGCCACCGTCCTCGGCCTCGCGTCCGGCACGCTCGCCGGCCTGAAGAAGGGTACGTGGGTCGACGAGGGCGTCACGGGATTCGCGTACGTCGGCCTCGGCGTCCCCCACTTCTACATCGCCGGTATGCTGTACATCTACGTCGCCGACTTCCGGTTCGGCGCGCCGCCGTGGCAGCGATTCGTCGCCGCGAGCGGCGTCCTCGTGGTCACGTTACTGGCGGCCCAAACGCGGTACACGCGGGCGGAGATCCGGGAGTTCGCGGGGACGGACTTCATCAAACTCGTCAAAGCGAAGGGGGCGAGTCCGCTCCGCATCGCCCGCCACCTCCTACGGAACGCCGCACTGCCCCTGCTCACGCTGTTCGTCGCGGAACTCCTCTCCGTCCTCGTCATCACGTCCGTCGTCGTCGAGAAGGCGTTCCGGATATCCGGCATCGGCTCGCTCGCCTTCCTGGCGATGAAACAGCGCGACATGCCCGTCATCATCGGCGTCGTGCTCGTGGTGAGCGTCATCGGCATCGTCGGCACCTTCCTGCAGGACGTCCTCTACACCGTCCTCGACCCCCGCCTCGACTTCCGCGACTAATCCCGCGGGTCGAGCGCGTCCCGGAGTTGGTCGCCGACGACGTTGATCGACACCACCGTCAGCGCGATGGCCGCGGCGGGCACCGTCGCCACCCACCACATCGTCTCCAGCGTCCCCGCGTTCAATCCCTCGTTGATGAGGACGCCCCACGACACCACGTCCACGTCACTGTATCCGAGATATCCCATCGTCGCCTCCACGACGATGAAGAACGGGAGTTGGAGGGAGGCGGTGGTGACGACGGTGCTGGAGACGTTCGGGAGGACGTGCTTCCGGATGGCGTACACCGGGCCCGCGCCGGCGTTCTCCGTCGCCTGAATGTACTCCTCTTCGCGGACTTTCAGCGCTTCGCTGCGGACGATGCGCGCGATACCACCCCAACTCAGGAGGCCGAAGACGACGACGAGATAGATTGGGTTGAGGCTGTAGACGGCGAGGACGGCGAGGTAGACGAACACGGCGGGTATCGCTTGCTGGACGTCGACGTACCGCATGAGGAGTTCGTCGGTCCAGCCGCCCGCGTACGCCGCGGTGACGCCGACGGTGGTGCCGATGAGCACCACGAGCGTCGCCGTCGTGAGACCGATTTCGAAGGACTCGCGCGCGCCGTAGACGACGTAGCCGAGGACGCCTTTCCCGGACTGCTGGGTGCCGAGCGGGTACTGCCACGTCCCGTGACACTGGCCGTTCGCGACCGTGCCGACGCAGTTCGAGAGGAGGGTGTTGTCGATGGACGCGAACACGGGCGGCTGATTGATGTGGAAGATGTTCGGTTCGGGGACGTCCATGAGGAGCGGCGCGACGAGCGCGACGGTGACGAACAGGACGGTCCACGCGAGCGCCGCGACGGCGAGTTTGCTCGTTCGGAACCGCTGCCAGCGCTCCCGGGTCAGCCGGGGGTTCGCGACGAGCGGGGAGACGCCGAACTGCGCGAGGAGGAGCAGCGAGTAGCCGAACAGCCAGTCCATCCGACTCGGAACCCAGTCGCCGTAGAGGGCGTCTGTCGGGCCGACGACGAAGTGGTGGTACGCGAGCACGCAGGCGAACGCGAGCGTCGGGAGGAGTTCGAGCGTCGTGCGGAGGGTCGGTCGCCGTCGGTCGGTGAGGGCGGCGGCCGGGGCGGCTTCCGGCGGCATGCTCGTTCGTCGCGCACCGACCGTGATAAACGTTGGTGGGCCGACGAGTCCCACGGCCGACCAGTCCGTACGCCGATACGTTTAACAGGGAATATCGTGCTCTCCTACCGTATGTCGCACGCCCTCCCCAGGTGGTCCCCGTGAGCGCCCGACGCTTCCTGATCAAACGCGCCGTCTGGTTCGTCCTCGGCGTTCTCGCGGTCGTCACGCTCACCTTCCTGTTCGTCGCGCTCACCCCCGACCCGAACCGCGCGGCCGTCCTCTGGGGCGGCGGCGAGAAAGCGCTCTCCGCGTACGCCGCCGCGAAGAACCAGAACATGCCGCTTCTCGACAGGTACGTCATCTGGTTGGAACGCCTCGCCACCCTCGACCTCGGGTCCGCCGCCCAGACCGTCGGCCCGAGTCACGGCCCCTCGGTGTTAGACGAAATCGGGGACGCCCTCGGCACGACCGCGCTCTACGCTGTTCCCGGCATCCTCGCCGCCACCGCGGTCGGCGTCGCCCTCGGCACCATCTCCGGCCTGAAACCGAACTCGTGGGCGGATTCGGTCGTCCGCGGCGTCTCCTACTTCGGCCTCGGGGTCCCCCACTTCTACATCGCGGGCTTCCTCTGGGTGTACGTCGGCCTGTTCAAGTACGGCGCACCGGACTGGGTGCGGTACACCGGCGCGAGCGGCGTCCTCGCGATCACGTTACTGGCGGCGCAGACGCGGTACACGCGGGCGGAGATCCGGGAGTTCGCGGGGACGGACTTCATCAAACTCGTCAAAGCGAAAGGCGCGGGCCCGGGTCGCGTCGCGCGACATCTGTTGCGGAACGCGGCGCTCCCCCTGCTCACGCTGTTCGTCGCGGAACTCCTCTCCGTCCTCGTGCTCACGGGTATCGTCGTGGAGAAAGCCTTCCGAATCGACGGAATCGGGTCACTCGCGTTCTCCGCCATGGACAACCGAAACATGCCCCTCATCGTCGGCGTCGTCCTCGTCGTCAGCGTCATCGGCATCCTCGGCACCTTCCTGCAGGACGTCCTCTACACCGTCCTCGACCCCCGAATCGGGTTCGACGAGTAGTCGAACGCCCACCCCCACCAGCGCGCCGACGAGGTTCGCACCGGCATCCAGCACGCTCGGGTCGCGCCACGTCGTGAGTCCCTGCAGTCCTTCGACGCCGAGACCGGCGAGTGCGGCGACCGCGACGGCGACGACGGGCGACCGGTCGCGTGCGAGGAGGAACGCGAGTATCCCGTAGCCGGTCGCGTGGAACAGTTTGTCCACCGGGAGGCCGCCCGCGGTCGGTTCCCCGGCGGGGACGAGGGACGCTGCGACCACCACGACGAGCCACGCGAGAGCGATTCTGCGCACACGCCCCCTTCGCGTCTCCCGATGTAACCAGTATCGGTTACCGGGTCGTGGCAAAAACTACCACGATACCGGTCGTACTAGGTACTGAGAGTTACCATGACCGATTACGGCGGATTCCAAGACCACGTCGCACGCATCGACCTCTCCGAGGGCGACGTGCGATACGAGGGAATCGACGACGAGGACGCCGAGAAGTATCTCGGCGCGCGCGGCCTCGGGGTGAAGTACGTCTTCGAACAGGGACCGGACGTCGACCCGCTCGGCCCGGACAACCTCCTCGCGTTCATGAACGGCCCGCTCACGGGGACGCAAGCGCCGATGAGCGGCCGCATCGCGGTCGTCACCAAGAGCCCCCTGACGGGGACGGTGACGGACAGCCACCACGGCGGGTGGAGCGGCGCGCGCCTGAAGTGGGCGGGCTTCGACGGCCTCTGCTTCGAGGGGAAAGCGGACGAACCAGTGTACGCGTACGTCGAGGACGGCGAAGTCGAACTCAGGTCCGCAGACCACCTCTGGGGCGAGGGCGTCCGCGGCACCATCGACCAGTTGGAGGAGGAAGTCGACGGCAAGCGCGGGCAGAACTTCTCCTGCATGGCCATCGGGCCGGGCGGCGAGAACGGCGTTCGCTTCGGCTGTATCATCAACGAGGACGACCGGGCGTCCGGCCGCGGCGGCACGGGCGCGGTGATGGGGTCGAAGAACCTCAAAGCCGTCGTCGTGAAATCCACGACGAAGATGCCGAAACCCGCGGACTCGGAGACCTTCCAGGAGGGCCAGAAGCAGGCGATGCAGGCCATCACGGAGTCCGAGGTCACGGGACCGAACGAGGGCGGTCTGAGCCTGTACGGGACGAACGTCCTGATGAACCTCACCGAGGAGATGGACGGCCTCCCGACGAAGAACGCCCAGCACACGTCCACGTCCAGCGAGGCCGAGTTCGAACCCGACCCGCCGAACATCGACTCCGAGAACGTCTCCGGGGAGAACGTCCGCGAGAACATCCTCGTGGACGAACCGACGTGTCACTCCTGTCCGGTCGCGTGTAAGAAGGAGGTCGAGGTCGGTATCAATCACCGCGGCGAGGACATGAACATCCGCGTCGAGTCCTTCGAGTACGAGTCCGCGTGGGCGCTCGGCCCGAACTCGATGACGGACGACCGCGACCGCGTCGCCGCGATGATCGACCTCTGCAACGAGTACGGCGTCGACACCATCGACATGGGGAACATGATGGCGTTCGCCATGGAAGCCACCGAGAAGGGCTACATCGACGACGGCCTCGAGTGGGGTGACGCCGAGACGATGCTCGACGTCATCGAACAGACCGCGAAACGCGAGGGCGAACTCGGCGAACTCCTCTCGAAAGGCCAGCGCCGCGCCGCAGAAGAACTCGACGCGCACGACTGCCGCCTCGACGTGAAGGGTCAGGCCATCGCCGCCTACGACCCGCGCTGCATGAAGGGGATGGGCATCGGATACGCCACGAGCAATCGGGGCGCCTGCCACCTCCGCGGGTACACGCCCGCCGCCGAGATCCTCGGCATCCCGGAGAAAGTCGACCCCTACGAGTGGCAGGGGAAGGGCGAACTCACCGTCACCTTCCAGAACCTCCACGCCATCAGCGACAGCTTCGACATCTGCAAGTTCAACGCGTTCGCGGAAGGCGTCGAGGAGTACGTCCTCCAGTACAACGGCATGACCGGCCGCGACGTCGGCGAAGAAGAACTCATCGAGGCCGGAGAACGCATCTACAACCTCGAACGCTATTACAACAACCTCAACGGGTTCGACGGCGACGACGACAGCCTCCCCGAGAAGTTCCTCGAAGACGGCATCCCCGGTGAGGGCGCGAGCGACGGCCAGTACTGCGAACTCCCCGAGATGAAAGAAGAGTACTACGAAGTTCGCGGCTGGGTCGACGGCGTCGTCCCGGACGAGAAACTCGACGAACTCGGCATCGACATCGGCCCCGGCACCGGCGTCAGCACCGGCGACAGCCCCGCACCCGCAGACGACTAGAGCGGCGTATCGCCGCCCTGCTGTTGGGCGCGCTCCCGCATCTCTTGAACGTCTTCGACGTAGTCGTACCCGGGGATGATTCCCTCGAACCACGTCCCCTCCACGTAGTTCACCGCCGCGAGCGCGTCGTCCGCGCTCTTCCCGTCGCGCGCCTCCAACTCGACTTCCACCACCACGTCCTCACCCTCCTGCACCACGACCGGCTCCGCCGTCGTGTCCGCGTACGTCACCCCACCCACGTCACCCACGCGCAACTCGAACGTCTCGAACCACCCCGACCGCACTGTTGACCCCACCTCACCATCGACGACCGAATCCAACGTCGGCACCGCCACCCGCACCCGATACTCCTCGTCACCAACCACGACCGACGCCTCCCAATCGTTCCCGACCACTTCGAACACGTCCTCCTCACGTTCGAACCGCCGATGCCCACCGAACACGGACTCCAACTCTCTCATACAGATGTAGAGGGGTCTCACGGAAAAGGAAGTTTCGCGACACCGCGACACACACCAGAAACCCCGAGCTGGATTTGAACCCCGCGCGAAGGGAGGGATTTGAACCACGGTCGGACGTGCTCACTTCGTTGCGCGCGTCCTCACTGATTCAAATCCCTCTGTCGCATCGTTCTTCACTTCGTTCAGAACCGATGCGAGGGGAGGGATTTGAACCCACGAACTCCTTCGAGAGCGGATCTTAAGTCCGCCGCCTTTGGCCTGGCTCAGCCACCCTCGCTACTCGGAAGAACTGGACGCGCCTACCTGAATCTGGCGTTACCAGTCGACGCTTACCGTGCCGTCGCCGTGCGGGTCGGGCGCGAGTTCTTCGTTCGTCCGGCGGTCGATGACGTGAATCACGCCCCTGTCCTTCTTCGCGGGACAGACTTCGGCGGCCTCGACGTTGTGGTCGAGTTCGGACTCGTCGAAGAAGTAGGAGACGGGGCTGCCCATTCCCGACGCGAGGTCCATCTCCCAGTTCGCGGAGACGTTCGCGCACTTGCCCGCGCCGATGCACTTGTTCGCCTCGAAGATGAGTTTGTAGGGCTTCTCCTCGACGGGCGGCGCGTCCGTCTCCCCGACCGTGCTCGGGTCGAACGCGTCGTCGGCCTCGCTCATAGGAGAACGTCAGTACCGCGGGAACTAACGCGTATCGCTTACCCGGCGAATTCGCGTCCTCGTGAATTATGCCGACTGTCGCCGGCTAACCCAGCGTCGATGACTACTCGTGGATTTCGACCGATTCGAGGACGACGTCCTTCATCGGACTGTCGTTGCGGTCGGTGGGGACGTTGCCGATGTCCTTCACGACGTCCATCCCGTCCGTGACTTTCCCGAAGACGGCGTGGCGTCCGTCGAGGTGGGGCTGGGGGTCGAGCGTGATGAAGAACTGGCTGCCGTTCGTGTTCGGGCCGGAGTTCGCCATCGAGAGGATGCCCTCGTCGTCGTGATTGAGGTCGCTGTGGAACTCGTCGTCGAACTGGTAGCCCGGGCCGCCGCGGCCGGTGCCGGTGCGGTCGCCGGTCTGAATCATGAACCCGTCGATGATGCGGTGGAAGGGGACGTCCTCGTAGTAGGGTTCACCCTCGACTTTCTCGTTTGTCTCGGGGTCGGTCCACGCCTTCTCGCCGGTCGCGAGTCCGACGAAGTTCTCGACGGTGTTCGGGACTTTCTCGTCGTAGAGTTCGACCTCGATGTCGCCCTCGCTCGTGTGCAGGGTCGCCTCTATCGTCATAGGTGTGCTGAGGCGACTGCGTGGGAAAACGCTGCTGGTGTACCGCTGCCGTTAGGTCGGCCGAGTCCGTCGGTGCGGCCGTGTTCCCCGACGCACCCCGCGAGTCTCAGACCGTGCGCCTCTCCGCGGACGCTCTCGATTCGTTTCGCGAGTGGGCGACGGAGGGAACAGCCCTGACCGCCGCCGCCCGAGTCCGCGGCCCCGACGGCCGCCTCGCGTTCGTCAAGAACCGGTGGTCGGACGGCTGGGTGTTGCCGGGCGGCGCGGTCGAACCCGACGAAACTCCGAGCGAAGCCGCCCGCAGGGAAGTCCGCGAGGAAACCGGACTCGATGCCGAACTCTCGAACCCGATAGTCGTGCTGGACCAGACGTTCACCACCGGGTCGGAATCCTTCGACGCGACCTACGTGGTGTTCGACGCGACGGCGAGCGGGCGGATTCCGGACGCGGACGAACTCGGCATCTCCGCGGACGAGATACGCGCCGCGCGGTGGTTCGACGGTGTTCCCGACGACCTCCACGACGGCGTGCTCCGCCCGTATCTTGAATAGGCCGGCCGACTCACCCGTCTGTATGTCCGCGCGTCGAAACCTCTACGTCGCCTCGTTCGTCGCCGCCTCGCTCGGATACATCTTCGTCTCGCTCGCGTACAGCGGCGAGTTCCACGTCCTCCGCTGGGCGACGTTCGCCGCGTTCTTCCTCGTCGTCACCTACGCCTTCGAGCGATTCATCGACTGGAGCGAAACCCTCGAAAACTGACGCACAACGGTTGTAGAGGGGTGGTGGCGGATGCAGCAGTTGTGCGTCGGTTGCAAGACGGAGGCTCAGCGGGTCTGTGGCGGTTGCGGACGTCACACCGACGCTGTACCGAGCGCGCGGAGCGCGCTCGGCTTTTTCCCTCCAGGTTTTTCGGCTGGGGGTCGCGTCAGCGACCCCCCAAGCCGAAAAAGGTGGGTTAGAAGGCCCGGAGGTCGTTGAGAGTTTCTTCCGCTTGGCCGTTGGCGATGGTGTCGCGTGCCGTTTCGAGGCCGTCGTGGAGGTCGTCGACGTCTTCTCGAGCGTACATGCGGAAGGCGGCGTTGAGGGCGATGGCGTCGGTGAAGTCGTCGTCGCGGTCGCCGGTGAGGACTTCCTCGGTGATTTCAGCGGAGTCCGCGGTGACGTCGTCCACTCTGAGGGAGTCGTTGGAGAAGTCCATGCCGTATTCGTCGGTTTCGATGGTGAAGTCGTCCAACTCGCTGCCTTCGTTCCATTCGGCGACGGTGGTGGAGCCGGGGCGGATGTCGTCGTAGCCTTCCATCCCCTGGAACATGATGACGCGGTCGACGGTGCTCTCGCGGCTCTCGCGGAAGGTGTCGACGACCTTCTTCGCGAACGCGAGGTGGTAGAAGCTGCCGAGGTGGACGCGGGCGTTCGCGGGGTTCGCGAGCGTTTCGATGGTGTTGACGTACGTGCGGACGCCCATCTGGTCGCGTTCGTCTTCGATGTCGTGGATTCGGGGGTTGAAGTTCGGCTGGTAGTAGAATCCGAATCCGGTGTCGTCCACCATGTCGGCGGATTCTTCCGGACTGAGGTCGGTTTCGACGCCGAGCGCGTCGAGGACGTGTTTGTACGCGGTGCCTTTCTGCGTCGGCACGCGGTCCCCGGAGTGAGTGACGACGGGCGTGCCCGCCGCGGCGGCGACGACACCGGCGCCGACGCCGAGCAGTGCGGTGCGGAGTTTCCCGTCGTAGTTCGCGCCGCAGTCCACGGGGTCCGCGTCGGGTTCCGCGACGTCGACGGACTGTTCGCGCATCACGTCCGTGTACGCGCCGAGTTCCTCGGCAGAGTTGCGCTTCCAGCGGTTCGCCAGCCAGAACGCGCCGAGCGTCGTCGGGTCTGGTTCGTGGTCGAGGATGCGCTCGAAGGCCTCCGTCGCCTGTTCGCGCGTCATGTCCTCCGCGGACTTGTGTCCGGACCCGACCACTTCCGTCATCAGGCGTTTCAGCGGCCAGTCGCCGTACTCGTCGGTCATACGTGGGCGTTGGAAGTCCCCGTCGAAAAACCCCCTGTGTTCGCGCGTCGAGCGAAACCGATAGGAACGCGGCGCGCTACGTTTCTGTAATGGCAGTCGAGGGTGACTGGCGGAACGAACTTGACGACGTGGACGCCCGGTTAATCGACGAGTACCAGAGCGGCTTTCCGGTGGCGGAGCGGCCGTTCCGCGTCGTCGCCGACGACCTCGGCGTGAGCGAGGACGACGCCCTCTCTCGGGTCGAGCGTCTCCGCGAGCGGGGCGTCTTCCGGCGGTTCGGCGCGGTCTTGAACCCGCCCGTCATCGGGAGTTCGACGCTCGCCGCGCTCCGCGCGCCCGAAGAGCGCTTCGACGAGGTCGCCGACGCGGTGAACGCGCACCGGCAGGTGAATCACAACTATCGGCGCGACCACGAGTGGAACATGTGGTTCGTCGTCACCGCCGCCTCGAAGGACGTCCGCGACCGCATCCTCCGCGAAATCGAAGACGAGACGGGGTGTGAGGTCCTGAACCTCCCGATGCTCACGGACTACTACATCGACCTCGAGTTCCCCGTCGTCAACACTGACCGATTCGCCCGGGAGTCCCTCGACAGCACGGACGTTTCCGCGACCCGTCTCAGCGAGACGGCGCGCAGTGACCTCTCCGGCCTCGACCGACGCGTCATCCTCGAGATTCAGGACGGCTTCCCGCTCACGCGGACGCCGTACGCGGACATCGCGGACGCGGTGGACGCCCCCGTCGACGACGTGCTCGACACCATCGAGCGGCTTCTGGACGACAACTGCATCAAGCGCGTCGGCTGCATCGTCAACCACGTCGTCACCGGGTTCACGAACAACTGCATGGTCGTCTGGGACGTTCCCGACGACGAACTCGACGACCGCGGCACCACGGCGGGCGAACTCCCCTACGTCACGCTCTGCTATCACCGTCCGCGCCGACCCGAGATGGACTGGCCGTACAACCTCTTCACGATGGTGCACGGCCGGGACGCCGACGCCGTGGAGGAGAAGATAGACGAACTCGCGTCTGACTATCTGCCGTTCGACCACGACCGCCTTTACTCGACGGAGAAACTGAAGCAGACCGGCGCGCAGTACGAAGAACTCGTCTAACTGTCGCTCGTCACGTATATCATCGGGCCGAGAACGAGGAGCGCGAACCCGAGGAATTTGTAGTGGAGCGGAGCGAGCGACGGCGGGGTGAGGATGAAGATGAGGCCGTAGACGAGGAAGCCGGCGGCGAGCATCTGCCGGGATTTGTAGCGCGCGATGATGCTGAGGACGGCGATGGCGAACACGAGCAGTAACGCCTGCCCGACGTCGTACGGCAAGAGGAAGTCGTCCACCAGGGGCATGGGTAAGAGTGTCATTACCGTGTAGTGCCGTCGATTACGCCTTCAAACTATCGCTCGCCGATGTCGAGCGGACGGATCCAGCCGTAGTACGCGATCGCGACCATCGACCCGTATCCCAGCAGCCAGACGAGCGCTTCGAGCGTCACCGAGAGCGCGCCGTACGTGAACAGTGGGCGGGTTCCGATCGGGTACTGGACGATGATGTTCTGGAGGATGCCGGGGACGACGACACCGGCGGCGATGACGACGATGAGGAGCGGCCACGGCGGGAGGTCGTCTGCCATACGTACTGTTTCGACGGCCGTTCACCTGAACGTCCCGGTTACGCGTCGCGTTTCCACGCCAGTCGCCAGTCGTCGTCGCTCGCGTGCACCACGGCGTCGAAGACGGTGGTGAGCGCGTCGAACGTCCGCGTGTCGTGGGCGTCCGGGTCGAAGTGGAAGTGCGCGACGTCGTTCGTCTCACGGAGTTCGGCGGCGAACCGGTTCACGAACCGGAACGTCCGCACGAGGCCCGCGTCCTCGACGAGTTCGGAGAGCGCGTCGAAACACACCACGGCGTCGCCGTCGAACGCCGAGAGGCGGTTTCTGACGGACGTCGGGACGTTCTTCGCGTCGACTGGAAGCGTCTCGACCGCGCGGTGATGGCTGTCCGTTCCGTCCATCGCGACGACTGAGCGCTGCACGTCGTCCCAGCCCTCGTCCGCGATACGGTCGTAGAAGGCGTTGTCGGGCCGATGCGCGACACCGACGACGTGGTCGGGCGTGGCCCCGACCGCGTCGGAGAGCGAGCGCAAACACCCGTGGGGTTCCGGCCCGTCGTCTGACGACGCGAGCACCAACACGCTCGACACACCGGATAGCCGGTCTGGCCCGCTTAACTCGGGCCGCTTTCGGGGCGCGCTCACCCAAAATCACCTATTCGAGGCAAACGGGGCGTCGAACATGAACGTTGTGGCACTTCGGGAGTACTGTTAAAGCGGTCGCGGGTGAGTCGTCCGTATGGAACACGTCGCGATCGACGACGTCGACGTCCAGATCAATCCGATGGAAGTCCACAGCGTCCGCAAACCCGTCTCGGACGCGCTCGGAACCACGGACTTCGCGATGAACTACTTCGAACTCGAACCCGGCGAATCCTTCTCCGGCGGCCTCCACACCCACCACGACCAGGAGGAAGTGTTCTACGTCGAATCCGGCACCGCGACGTTCGACGTGACGACTGACCGCGAACAGGTCGTCGTCGACGAACGCGAACTCATCCGCTTCGCCCCCGGAGAATTCCAGACCGGCTACAACGAGGGCGACGAACCCGTCGTCGGCTGGGCGTTCGGCGCACCCGCGTCCCGTCACGACTGGGACGCCCTCCAGTCGTACGCCTACTGTCCGGAGTGCGAGGAAGAACGCGTCCAAGACGTCGCGCTCGCGGAAGGACGGTTCGAACTCACGTGCACCGAGTGCGGGAACGTACAGGGATAACCGACGACCGCACGCCGCGTCCCGCTCACTCTGATTTTTGGGGCGTGTACAGCTCGAACTGGCGGCCCGTAATCTCCGCCGGCGTCAACTGATAGTAGTCGATATCGATGTCGTCCGGACCCGTCCCGGGATAGACGTTCAGCGTCGGAATCGACGCGTTCTCCGCGATAGCCGTCGCCGCCCGACTCTCGTCGTCGTCGGGCACGCGCTCCACCTCCCCCTGAACGATCACGCTCCGCGCGGGGGTCGCCTCGTGTACGGTGAACGACACGGTCTCCGTCTCCTCGAGGAACGCCATCTTCTTACTGTCCTCCGTGTAAACGAACTGGAAATACAACCGCTCACCGTCGTAGCCGAACGACTCCGGAACCGAGTACGCGTCCGAACCGTCAGTCACCGCCAGCACGCCGACGCCCGCCTCACACAACAGCTCGTCGCTCTCCGACTCCGACAACTCCGAGGTCATACTACCCGGTCCGTCCGGACGCGTGAACATGTTTTGGTCCGCCTCAACCCTCACTCGCCCCGAAACCGTGTGCATGGACCGCGCCCATTTCGCCTTACGGACGACTCACTACGTTCGTCGTCGTGTCCGTCAGAAATGGGTCAGTGCGGATTTGAACCTCAGTCGTTCCGTTCGCTAACGCTCACATCACTCCCTGGTTCAGAATCCGCACCGCTGCACTGTTCAGTCGGTCACTCAGTTCGCGACAGAAGTAGTGGGTCAGTGCGGGTAGGTCGGCGACCTCTCGAAAGGGGGTGTCAGCTGTGACGCTCCGCTGCGAATGCGGGAGTCTCGCGCTCTCCATCACCGAACAGTTCTATCCCGACGATCCCGCCGCCCGCGCCACCGAACACTACCAGTGCGACGACTGCGGCCGCAACGGGACCTACAGCTTCGGTGGCGACCTTCCCGACCAAACGACCGGCTGCGTCCAGAGCGGCCACGGCGAGGTGATTACGGGACCATGACTTGGCCACTCACCTTCCGGGAAGAACGCGACCGCGACACCGACTCGTGGGCCCGCGCCAACCCCGACCGCGCACTCATCGAGCACGTCAGCCGCTACACCTACCTCGTCACACTCTCCGGTGGCCAAACCCACCGCGTCGCCTACGCCATCGAGGACGACGTCCGCACCGGCCGCTGTGACTGCAAAGGCTGGGAGTACCGCAACCGCCGAACCTCCCCTTGCGCCCATCTCTGCACTCTCCGACAAGCCGAGTTCATCGACGCTACAACCACCCGCGGACGCCACGTCCGTCCCGAAGAGGTCACGCTCGAATTCGAACCCGCGACTACGACAGGCGATCGTGCGCGAGCCGACGGTGGGCGCGTCGACCGCGACCCGATCGACGAGCTCCCGACGAGGTGTTCGGGACGATGACCACCGCGTCCGCTGTTCTCGGTTCGAGTAATAATCCGCGGGGAACGATAATAATCGCTGAAGCCACGATTTCGACTGCGAGAACCCGCGTACCACCGTATCGGACGGGAGTAATAACACCCCACCCCGTTGGATACAATCGATTATTGTGTGCGGGCGTACCTGAGCGTACGCGGATAATCGCCCGAAGGGCTGCGCGCGGGCACGCACGCGTAGGCCGGAGGTGGTCGGCGTGACGACGTTCACGTTCTCGACCTCGGATGAGGACTTAGAGGCGTTTCTCGACGATGCGGAGAACAAGTCGGAGACGATTCGAGAGGCGTTGCGTGTCTATCAGTTCCACCAGGAGGGGGTTGAGGATGACCGGCTCTCGGAGCGTCAACGGATCGGCTATGAGTGGATGTTGGAGACGGCGGGCGCTGGCGGGACGGTGGCGCTCGACGTGATCGAGACGACGCTGGCGCAGTTGTTGTCGGTGAAGAAGTCGCTGATACGGCGGTTGGTGGTCAAGCCGCTGGATCGGCTGGGGTACGTGGACGTGCGACCGCGGATGGAGTCGGTTGCGGTTCGTGTGCGGTCGCCTGAGGCGGTTGATGGGTCCGAGGGTGTGTCGGATGGTGATGGGTCACCGCCGGCCACGGAGCGGATGGAGGAGATTCTGAGCGCAGACGTGGCGGAGGTGTCGGAGTGATGAGTTCGGACCACGCAAGTCATCACCCGGCGCTACGACACGGCGACCAGTTCCCGTTTGCTCTCCACGAAATCGGCGGGAAGCATCCGGACGGGACGCCGGTCGCGCTCGGGCCGTGGACCTTCGAGGCGCCGCAGGTTCGGCGCGTCGTTGAATCCTACCTACAGGGCCGCGTGCTAAATGCCTGTGCGGGTCGGACGAAACTCCGCCACGACGACGTCCACCGGAACGATCTCGACAAGCGCCGCGTCGCGGACACGCACCACGACGTGCGCGACCTCGACGACTGCCTCCCCACCGAAGCCTTCGACGTCGTCGTTTTCGACCCGCCGTTTGACTCCGAACAGGCCGACGAGCACTACGACGGCAACACGGTCGGGCGTGGACCGAGCGGCGGCATCTGGGAGGCGCGCCGCTCGCTCGCCCGGCTGACGGCCGGCGGAGGGCGCGTGCTCTCGGTCGGATGGAACAGTGTCGGCCTCCAGCATATCGACGGCCTCCACCGCGAGGCTGTCCACCTCTTCCAGCGCATCCAGAAGCCGGACGTCGTCCTCGTCGTCGACCGGAAACAGGCAACACTCGGTGATACGTGCAACGCGGACACCGAGCAGGGGGGCGAGAGATGAGTGTGTCCCGTAAAGACAGGGAGTCGTGCATCGAGACCTACGAATACGGGCATGGCGTCGCGCAGAATCGGCTTCTGTGGTGCCCACTCTGTGGTTACGAGTTCGAGAAGCACGAACACCGCTGGAAACACTTCCACGAGGAGCACGGGCCAGAGGATATTCCGTCTGGGGACTGAGCTGCCGACCGTTTGATTTTAGAACCAGTCGAGCTCTTCGTTGTGTTCGTTGATTCGGTCGGGCGAGAGGGTTGCACCGTCTGGGAGTTCGATTTGTTCCCCCTGTCTGTCGATGAGCGTTTGTCGGAGATGCGGGTCGTCGGTCGTGAATTCTGGGTTAACTCGGATTCGAAGATCTTCGTCGAGAGTCCAAAGACCGGCGTCGAAGGCCTTGTGATGCGTCCAGTTTAGTAGGAGCACGTTCTCAATGTCTTCTGCGTACTCAATCGCGTCGCTTCGGGGTACGATATGGGCGAGTGTGACGAGTGGAGCGGCCTGCATTTGGGTGAGGGCGCATTTACCGTCGTAGAGGTCGAAAACGCGGTCCCGGAACCGTTTTGAGATGCGGACTTCGCTACCGGAGGTCACGTATTCGACGCCGTAGTCGTCCTCTTCGGTTGGCGAGTCAGTGTATCGGTCACGTTGATCGATTGAACCGGATTCTTTCCAAGACTGCCAAACAGCTGGTGCGCCTTCGTCGGTGCCGTCAGTGATCCGGTTATAGATCCAGTTTAGATTGACGGAGGGGACGTCGAGAATCGTAAGGTGGAATCGATAGTTGGGCGTCCAGGTGGACGTGTTGTAGTTCTCGTATTCTTGGCGATATGTGTCGCGTGTGACCGCGTTGAGGGTGCAGAGACCGAGGAAAGTCACGGAGCCGGATTGTCGTTTCTCGAAGAGAAGGATCGGAGGGACTCGATCGTAGCGGCCATTTCTGATATCTTCGATGTACGGGGCGAGATTGTTGTTTCCGGGGAAGGAGTCGATATCGATGTCGTCTGTTGGTGTTTGACGTTTGGCGTCTCCCCAGTAGTGAACTTCGCCTGTGTTGGTGTCGATCTCGTCGGGGTAGAGATCGTCGTTTGTGTCGGTTACGAGTACGACGACGCTGTGCGGGCCTATTTCGGGATTATTTGCGTAGGTATCGAGGAATTTCATGCCCGCAAGGGGGCTGAGGAGGTCGTCTTTGTGGAGAACCGGTTGGGCGATTGTGCTGAGGAATTCGTCGGGATCGTCGGGATCGTCGGCGGTATGTTTGTAGTGAATACCGCGATTCCGGTAGTCGTGACCGATTCGGAAACTGTCGGGCATGGTTGAACTCAGACTCCTACCTTTGTAATGGTATTCACGCAGACAAGATTACTTCCAGACGGAGTCGATTCGGAGTTTCCGTTGTCGACTATCACGGTGGCCGCCCGCACCGTACCAAGTGGAGCCGGGTAGTCTGGAAGCGTGAATCATCTTTGACCGTAGCACTTGGATACCGCGTCCTCGCACGCGATATGCCACGAACACGTATCGGCCATCGCGTGCGGCGAGTTGGTCGTGTGCGTTCTCGAAGATTCGGAACCGTCCGGGTGTTCCGTCCGCGCGCTGTACCATCGCGGCCTTGATTTCGACCGGTGTTCCGTCCTGCATGACGGCGTCCCGCCAGTAGTTGTGGACGCCCTCGATGGTGAGTCGGTACTCTGCGGCGGCTTTGCGTTCGGCGGCGGTCCCGTACGCGTTCGCTTTCTTCGAACTCGTCATCGAAATCGCCCGTCACGCGTCGCGTGCGTCTTATATATAGACTCCTCCCCCCGGCGGCCGCGCGCGGTCATGGCCTGTCGGCCACCCGCGAATGGGTGGCCGACGGACTGTGACCCAGTATGGAGTACGCCGGGGGTGTTGCAACGTGCAACGCTATCTATCCCGTCGCAGTCAGGCGAATAGTTCATCGACGCGTTGCACCTCCGCGACGTACTTGCCGTCCTCCTTGTACTTCTTCCATCGTCGAGAGCACGTAGACGCGTCCCACGGTGTCTGTTCAGCCAGTTTCCGGAACGCAACAGGGTCGTCTCGTTCGCGACCGTGGACGATGTTCCACATGCCGACTTCCTCGGCAACTTCGGAGTATTCGAGTTCGTCCTCTGCATCGTCGGTGCGCCAGCTCCACGACGTCGGTTCCTTGTCGTCGTAGCGGTAGTCTGTCTCTGGAATTCCCTCGATTTGTTCGATCTCGCCGACGCCGCGTCGGTTCTTCACGTCTTGGTAGAAGGTCGCGCTCTTCAGGCTCTCCTTGTGGACGCAGACGCCCATTTCTCGAATCAGGGGGTGGACGTCTTTCCCGTCGTGCCCGATGACGATGAGGCTCCCGCCGTATTTCCGAATCTTGTATGCGAGTGGTCCCATCTTTGATTTCGTCTGATAGCCGGCGTTGCCGCTTCCGCCCGCGCTACTGCTGGCTTCGTCGAAGATGAAGAGTTTCGGTGTCTGGTCGTTGTGCATCGGGTCGCCGTCCTGTTTCAGCCACTCGTTGAGTTCGCCGAACGAGGAGAGCCAGCCGTCCCGCTCCTCGCCGGTGTTGTCGGTCCACGTGTCGGTTTCGCGGAGGGTGCGGATGTTCGACGCGATGAGTGCTTGTCCGTCGTGTTCGACCTTCCAGAGTTGGGCGAGGAGGAGTGCGAAGTTCGTCTTTCCGGTGCCGGGTTCGGCCCACTCGTAAAACATCGGCGCGGGCCCGGTCATGAAGGATTTGAGCGTGTCGATGGCTTTCAGGCCGGAGACGTCCGCGCGTTGGCCGGCGTCCCCGGTCATGTGCTTCAACGTCGGCATATCGCCGTTCTCGAACGCTTCGCGCGCTACTTCAGTCGCTTCCGTCGCGATGAACGATTCGGTGATGTTGAGGTCGCTGTAGTGGCCGGGCATCGCGTCCGGCCGCTCCGCGTACGCTGCGGGATCGTAGGCCTCGCTGAGCATCGAGAGAAACCGCGACTGCTTGCGGTCACGAACGAGCGCGGCGTGTTCGTGGACGTCGGGATCGCGGTCACCGTAGCCTTCCTGATACTCGCGAAACTGCGGTGGCGTATACTGGCCGGCATCACCGGCGTCGTCACTCATCGCTCTCACCTCCGTCCGTCGCGGCCGCGCTTTCGCTGAGTGCGGGGCTCGACGATTCGACGGCGTCGACGGCCGCTTCCTCGGGTGGACCGTCCCACTCGGGAACGTCGTCGGGTTGGAGGTCGGCGAGGTCGTCACGGTCGCTCGTAATGTCTTCTTCGAAGTCGGCGACCACGTCGCGAACCGCGGATTTATCGAGGTGTTCACCGCGTTGTTTCGCTTCGGCGATCCGGTTCATCAATCGGGTTTGGAGTTCACTCATCATGTCGGTCAGACTGTCTTCGAACAAACTGAGTTGGATATGGTCGTCCTGCAACTGCTCGTAGACGCGCTGGAAGTGCGAGCGCGTCGTGAGCAGCTTCGTGTCTTGGAGTTCGGAGAGCCAGACGCCGCGCACGTAGAGCGTGCCGGTCTCTTCGACGTAGTCGTACTCGCGAACGACGTACTCCTCGTTGTCGTTCGTCCGATACGGTGGCGGCCCCTCGACGACTTTCTCGTTCCAGACGTCGGGCGGGACGTCGTAGGGTTTCGTGACGTTGTCCGCGGCGTTCACGTGATGGACGCGAATCATGCGACGCTGGCGAAGCCACCGGACGATACGCAATCCGGCGAGGAACGTGATTGGCGCGAGGACGAGACTGCCGGCGAGGAGGTCGATGAGCCAGCCGGGCACGCCGATCTGGGGGCGTGTGTAGGCGATGAGGAAGCCCGCGAAGGCGAGGACGCCGGCGACGAGGAGCTGGGCGTTCGCGACGATGTAGGTGAGGCGGTCCCACGCGTTTGCGAACGTCGGGCGGAGGCCGTCGTCGCTCATGTTAGACCGCCTCCGGCGTGCCGCTTTCCTTCCGAATTACCCACGCGCCCGCGCCGACGAAGCTGAGGACGGCGATGCCGGCACCGCCGAGCCAGCCCATCGTCGGCGACGAGGATGCGAACGGGTTGGCGGGGCTGACGCCCGTGCTGAGGCGGACGAGGTCGCCGCTCGTTCCGACAGAGACGGCTGCGCCGCCGCGGTATTCGGTGACCTCCATGACGACCTCAGTTTGGCCGTCGACCATGACCCGGCGATAGGGAACGCTCGTCGCGCCCGCGTCGGCGATGCCGGCCATCGAGTCGGTGACGGAGACGAGTGTCGGGACGTCGGCAGTGAGGACGACGTGGAACTTGCCGTTCTGGTACCAGTAGCGTTCGATGGTGACGTACTGGCCGACTTGCATTCGAACGGTGTGGCCGTCTGGATTCGCGGTCGTGGTGTTCTGGGTGGTCGTCGTGGGTGCTGCTGTGGCAGGGAGGGTGGCGACGACGAGCAGTGCTGTGAGGGCGAGTATGGTGTGTTTCTGAAACATGGAAAATGGGGTTAGATGCTGGTTAGTGAGTTCGAGACGGCGTTGGCGATGGCGTCGACGAACGCCTGCCAGAGACCGCTGAGCACGCCGAGGACGATTCCGAGCGGATTGTAGCCGAGTACGAGCGCGGCGACGTAGACGAACGCGACGAGGAGGATGAATTGGACGGAGTCATCCATCCGTGTCACCCCGGTTGTAATAGAGGAGTGCCGCGCCGAGTGCGAAGAGTGCGACGAGGATGTAGGGTGACTGGTTGCCGCCGCTACCGCTGCCGCCGCCGACGGTCGGTTCGCGGCTTTCGGTGTCTTTGCGGATGTCTTCGAGGGCCTGTAATTGGCTGGTGAACTCGCTTGCGTTCGCGGTTTGATAGTTGTAGTTCCGGGTCGAGATGTTTCCGACTGACTCACCGGAGTCAGTCACAATTTTCTGGATGGTGAAGTTCCCGCTCATCCGCGTGATGCGCGTAAACTTCCCAGCGGGAGCGAAGAACTCAGTCCCCGAAATCGTACTCGCGTTGTACGTCGTTCCCGTCTGCCAAGTGCCGTTCGGCGCGTTCCGCGCGAACAACATTCCCGACTCGGTAACACGGAGGAAGTGTCCGGCCTTCGATGCCGTGACGTCCAACCCTTCGATGGTCGTCGTCTCCCCGTTCTCGACTCTCGCTGAACTCCACTGCTGTTTGAAACCGTCATAGGTCGAGAGCGTGACTGTCGGCGGCTGATTCCCGAGTTTAGACTCGTTTGTGTCCAACGGAATCGGCACCCGAACAGAGTGTTTGGTTCCGTTTTCGTCAACGAGCGTCGCGACCTGCTCACCACCGACCGAGAGGTTGACCGGCGCGAGCGCCGTGAGGTTCCCGGATGGCGTGAGCGTCACATATCGCAGGTCGGTCGATTTGATGTAATCGACCGTCATGTGACTCACATTGGCAATGTCGGGGGAATCGAGGCCCATTGAGGCGAGCGAGGCCCACTGGTAGACGGATGCGCCCGTCTTATTGTAGGCGGTCGAATAGTCTTGGGCGAGCATTTCGGGGGTGACGATATCCGAACTGGTGAGTTTCCCCGTGCGCCAGCCGTCGATGAGTTGCTGCGCGAACGAAATGTTGTAGTTCGTTCGCATCTGTTCGGCCTGCTGCTGAATATCGTTACGAAGCAGCCCCCACGACTTGTAGTTATAAACTACCGTCTCAGGGGCGCTAAGGGACTCGTTAGGCCCATCTACCTGAACGGACAGAGTTTCCTGTTCATCACCCTCAAGGTGGCGGAAACTGGTTTTCTCGTACCCACCGGGACCAACGACAGCCTGGTGAGTATATTGGGAGTGTGAGTCCTTAGAATAGAGTTGAGTGACATTAACGGTCGTCCCATTAACGAGGGTCACGTTGTCATGAATCGTTTCGAACTCAGTAGCCCAACCGAAGTCAAACCGGTCAATCCACCACGTGTCGAGGAACGGCGACCGAATATTAGAATCGTTCCGAGAGGCATTGACGATGTACTGAAGTTGTGCGGTTTGGGCCTGTGCAGCCGCAATCATATTGCGCTCACGAACGGCATAGTAGTCGTTAATCGACTCGTGCATGGCGTTGGTGAGTTTTGTCGCGTTGTGGGTGCCGTTGTTCAGCATTTCAAGCGCGACTTTCTTGGCCTTCATCGAGGCGATTGACCGCGATTCGAGCAGGCCGTTCGACATGGTGTTGCGGAACTGTTCGGCGTTTTCGTGCGCAGAGACAGCGAGCGCGTGGAGGTCGAGTTTTTGCTGTTGTGCTTCGAGGCTCTGGATTTTCTCGACTTTTTGTTTTGGGACGCCGCCACCGTCGTTATCGAGGAACGTCTCATAGATCATGACGCTGCCGACGGCGACAGCAGTGACACAGACGCCGCCACACGCGTCTGCGTCAGAGACGGGTGAAGCGTCATCGAGTGTGTCGTTGAGGCCGGTGCCGGCGAACATGCCGGAGCCGGCGGCCGCGGTGACGATCCCGACCGCGAACAGGAGCGCGAAAACGCCGCGGAGGGATGGCGTGGGGATGCGGGTCACTCGGGCACACCCCGATTAATCGCTTCTGGGAGGTCGATGCTGTGGAAGAAGGCGGTGATGGGGTCGTGATGCGGCTGGCCGTGCGCATCGAAATAACGAATTCGGGACATGGTTAGTAGTAGGCGAGGACGGTGTACAGGCCGCCGAGCACGACGAGCGCGATGGTGCCTGCGATTTGGCTTCCTGTTACGAGGTCGTTGATGAAGGGGACGAAGGGGATGCCGACGAGGAGAACGCCGCCAGTGACGACGGCCGCAGATTCGAACTCGTCGAAGTCGTCCCAGTTGTCGCCCATGCGGTTCGTGGCCCACGCACTCCCGAGCGCGATGACGGTGATGAGCCAGGCGAGGGTGAGGGTTGCGCCGCTGCCGCTCCAGAGTGTCATGGAGAGGTCGTAGCCGTAGAGCGAGAAGCTGCCGATGCCGACGAGGACGAAGGCGGCGACGCTGAAGGCTGGGGCGGCGATATAGTCGGTGAGGTCGATGCTGCCGGTGCGATGCATGAGGCCGTCGAGGGTGTTTGCTGCCATTGGAAAGTGGGTAGGGGTGGTAGTTACAGAGCGATGCGAGCGGTGGGCGTGTGGGTCACCTAGCGAGCATACTAGCGGACCCAAGTTCGGAGGTGAGTTAATCCAACAATTTCGCGGGGTAGCGGGGCGTACGGGAACGAATGATACCGTACAGACTGTACGAAACTTTGTTGGGTTAAGTGGCGGCCGGGGGTGTGCGACTACATGGGCGAAATCGCGTGCTATTGTCGCGTCAGTACGGAGGACCAATCGCTCGAACGCCAGCTCACTGCGACGAGTGAGTACGCCGAGCGTGAGTTCGATGCCGATCTCGGTGACCTCGCACACTACACGGACAAGTCGACGGGGACGAACACGGACCGCTCTGGCTACCAGGAGATGGTCGACGACGCTCGAGCGGGCGTGCTCGACGCGGTCGTGGTTCACTCGGTCTCGCGTATCTGTCGGAGTATCTCCGATCTCGAACGCACTGCGAGTCGATTAGAGGATGCGGGGGTGGCGTTGCATATCGTTTCGGAGGGCTTGACCTTGGAGCCCGGTGAGAGCGATCCGTATCAGACGGCGCTCTTCCAGCTTCTCGGCGTGTTCGCGGAGTTGGAAGCGAACATGGCGCAGCAGCGGACGAAGGAGGGGATCGCTGCGCGCCAGCAGGACGACGACTATCATCACGGCCGACCGCCACTCGGGTTCAACAAGCGGGACGGACGTCTCGTCGAGAACGAACAATACCACGACGTCGTCAGCGTACTCAACATGGTGGAAAAGGGTGAATTATCGAAGCGGAAAGCAGCGCGTCGGTTGGACACGTCGCGTGCGACTATTGACCGGGCTTTGCATCGTGGAGAACTTTACGCGATATCATAAGCTCTCCCGGATTGGTGAAGAGAAACGGCGCCGTAGACTTACTTCCGATCCGATTGCATAATCGGCGTTCGTTCCGCTACCTCGATCGAGCGCGCGATTGTCCTCATTGCGGACTATCAAGAAACGGCTCGCCGACCTAATGTGAATATTAGGACGGCGATCAATAGACGTCCTGCAATAACCAAGATGTCGCTAATAACTCCACTGAAAACCTGAACGTGTACTTCTGTGTGAGGACGGGAAAGAAGCTGGCGAAGATTAATCAAGAATAATTCCCCGACGGTTTCTAACTGGGCGGGTCCCGATCCCCAGAAACTAATAATGCTTCCTGCGTCTCCTATGCGGACGCCAACTGTTAGCATTGATACGGTTGCTAACAAACAAATATAGATGGCGGCGCGGAAGACGTGTACGGGTTCCTCGCCGTACATCATTAAGCGTTTGAGAAATGCGTTCCGTGGCCAAGAGCCAAAAATCTGAAATTGTTTTCGCTGTGCTTCTTTTTCCCGGATATTGTACTTCCGTGCCTCATCAGCCGATGCTCCCGCACGATATGCTGTCTTAATCTCTGAATAGACCTGCTCACTCTGTCTAAGGAATTCCAGCTCTTTCTGATGAGTATTCGAAGGGGAGGACCACGAGATCCGTGACGAGTGGAACCGGATTTTGAGCCGATGCAATATCCGATATAGCGATAGGATGCGGACAAGGACACCCCAAAGTGGCCACTCGTAGCATCGTTCAAATGGTGATTGAGGTGGCGACTTTGGAGTATCCTCGTTAGTATCAGACTCGGTAAATCGAGATTTTATCGTAGAATTAGCTTTTTTTCCGAATCCACGATCAGCAACCCGAGGGAGGTCTATCAATTCGAGTATCCACTGTGGTTCAGCGAGTCGATCTGCCTGGTATTCTCTTAGATTACGCGAGCCGAAGCTCGTCTCACGTCCGATTTCTGATCCGCTGAATTTAGCTCCCGTAAGGTCAGAATCCATAAAATCTGAGCCAAATATATCCGAATTTACAAATACTGCTTCCGAGAGATCGGATGCGTGGAAGGGGCAAGATTGGAGGGTTGCTGACCTGAAATTCGTCCTATCTAGCTTGCTGAGATAAAAATCCGTTTCAGTAAGAGTACACTCGCGAAAAATGGCCTTATATCCTTGCACTCTGATGAAATTAGCATCTATAATTGTAGATTGATTAAAATTTGCCCCCTCTATATTAGAATTCGTAAAGTCCGTTTTCACACACGATGAATTTTTAAACTCGGCATCGGATAAATTAGCATTCTCGGAGAAGTCTGCTTCGTCCAGATTTGCGCCAGAGAAGTCTGCTCCCTTAAGATTAGCGCTCTTGAAATTAACACCTTCCAGGACTGAATCGGAAAAATCGGCGTTAGGCAAGCTCACACCCTCAAAATCTAGGTCAGTTCCGTCATCAATCCCGTTTAGCTTTGCGGAGGAAATGCTCTGTGGTAGATTATTTATAACGTTGCCAATTGTATCGACTGGCTTAGATTCTTCTTCCGCATGTAGGATGCAGTATCCCTCATCAGATCCGGTCCAAGGTTCCAAAGGACACATAGGCATCTCTGTCGCTGCATGGTCAGCGCGGGGTTGAAAGCCGCATTCCGGGCCCGTGGATAACTCAAATGCCACGTTGGTTACTATACAAATTTCTCATCAAACCTGTAAAGCGTGTCCCTTAGCCGGCACTTGTTACCAGATTTAATAAGACATCAATATAAAGCTAATTTGAGATGGTATTTCAGGTACCGACGAAACAGCCAGATGAGGAAGACGAGGACTATCCAGAGGATGCTATCCGACAAAACTTCGAGGATAGCGAGGATTTCAGAGAATATCTGGATAGTTTTTACCACTCAAACCTATCTGGCAAGGATTTACATATTTTACCCGGGGTCACTAGCAACTCAAGAGACGACCTGGTAAGCTACCTTTCGATGGCGAGTGGCGATTGGAAGATCGAGGAAAACTTCGGCGCTGTTAAGAAATTATCTACATCTGATGGTTCGTCTGGTGCATATCTCGCGATGGATGAAGACGAGGACGGACTATTTATTTTATATACCGATGATCCGAAAACCAAGGAAGTCGACGAAAATCTCGTAAAAGATCTCAATCGAGTTCCGAATACGAGGAGGCTGCATGTTCCCTCCTGGCAAATACACAAGCTCGTCGACAGTCTGTCTTCTCAAAATGAGCGTGTTGTGGTCAACGAGGTCATTATGAAGCGGCCAATGGGATCTCAAGTTAGCTCGAATCGCGATCAGGACACTAAGAGGACGATAAGCTACTGGGGCAATGATGGGGCGGATGCGATGCGCGATTTACGTGATGAATTTGGGGTTCTGATAAGCTCTCTCCGCATCAAGGTAGGGGACGAATTAAGTTTCAAAATTGATAAAAATGGTGTGTTGAAGCTGGAGCGTGGCATCGTCACAAACCTTTTCGAGCAAGTGGAGAGCCTCATACAACAAACATTAGATGTAAAGAGAACCTATGACAGCACGGAGACTACGGAAATAGAACTGGCGGGGTCGGAAATTATGGTTTCTCAGTCAACGCCTGCGTTGATTCGCCCGGGGTCGGCGGACACCTTTGACAGAGAAGATATAGACACACTATTCGAATATCTTCCAGAATTGGGGTATCTCCCGGTGGATAGTTATATCGAAGAGGAACCACTCTATTATTCATCAGCAATCTACTACCGCCAAGATCGATTATATTTTGATATACGTGGTGATAGGAATGCAATACGCATTTTCCCCCGGAACGGTGAAGAGGAACTTGAAACATTCTTTGAAGTTCTTCAAGTAGTGCAAGAACAAGTCGATAGCGAGGCTACGACTGAGATTGTTGATGGGGGGAACTAACAATGGAGATATCAGGTGCAGCTAATGGTTGGAGTGAGACTGATGAAGAGTTCCGGAATCAAGCTCCGCAATCGTTGCAAGATGATGTGGCGGACTTTGTAGATGACGCTGACTCGGACAACGATCTTCTGAACGAAGTCAAGCAGGAGTATCAGCAGGAAGTCAATGCTGCGAACCAATTACATACGCTCCGGACTACGTTATTCTCGGCGTTTGAACACAATGGTGCACTTGTAAAGGATACAGAGTGGTCTCTTCAGCATACGATGTTCTTGCGGGATCAACCTGCTGGACCCGCGGACCTTTTCGTCGCGGAAAGCTCCGACCACCGGACGATGATCATTCTTTCTTTAGTGAAAGTGGAGTCCGCTGAGAGATGCTATGAGCGGATACAATCGCTATTGGAGTATGTAGCAAATAACGTTCAGAGTATAGAACAAGGAACTGCGGCGGGGATTGACTCAAATGGGGTGGAAGGAGTGGTCGCGATCTCAGGACTTAGTGGTCCCGAAATCGTGAATGAATTTGACTACTCTTCTCAGGACGGTCCTGTGTCAGTTTGGGAGCTAGAAAGTGGGGAGGCAGAAACTATCACTGTTGTAGAGAGTCCACAAGTCGACAATTGGTCCTGGCATGTTCCTTCAGGGACACTTGGCGACCTGCTACGTTCAAGACCTGAAATAGCCGATCGCGAGCATTTATCGATAGACAAGTTTCTTGATTCGCACCATGAACGTCTGCTCCGCCACCTGCCGACCTACCTTCACAAAACGCGTTCAGACGATGAGAAGCCCGATACCCACTTTAGCCGGACGGAACTAGTCAATATGCTTAAGAGTGCTAAGGGTGCGCCCAATCGTAATGCTGCAAGCCCCCGAGCAGATAACCTGATTAAGTGGTGGAGGCATGTGGGAATAATAGGGAAAGTGAGCAGTTCGGACGAGTATTCTGACGATGCTGAGGTTTACACCTTTGGCGCAGCAATGCCGAATTCAAGAAGAATAACGATTGACGAGTTCATAGAGAATTACCGCGATAAGGTCTACAGAGCGCTTCTAAAGAAATCCAAGCAAGAAGAATTCCTGAACAGCGAAAATTGATTTGGATTTTGGACTACTGTTGTTCAAATCAGTGATTCCCGTTTCGAGCCCCGCTCAAGTTGTTGGAAATACCACTTGTCATTCATTCCCATAGTATTTTAAAATTGAATGATAAGATGAGTGTATGGACCGACGTCAGTATCTCACCGGTCTCGGGACTGCCTTTGCGGTCACCGTAGCCGGCTGTAGTTCCAACGACTCAACGACTACCGCTCCAGCAGATACAGCGACGACTAAGGCCACCACTCAGTCCACCACTACCACCGCGGCAACAACGCAGACAACGGAAACAACGACTGAAACTACGACACAGACTACAACGGCGGAGCCGGCTTCGTTCGAACTTGTTAAAGTAGATGCACCTGAACAGGTCGAGATTGGAACTACTGCGACATGGTCGTTCACCGTCAAAAACACTGGTGGACAGGCGGGAACCTTCGAAACCACCGTTAGTACGAAAGAGAGTTCTTCTTACTCATGGTCGACCGGTAATGAGTGGACGGCCACTATCAAACCCGGAAAGACTCACACGTTCGAGAGTCAGGAATTCTCTTCGTCGTATATGACCACCGTGAAATTGCGCCTTGATACGTTTAATAAAGCAGTCAGTATATCTTTCGTCAGTCGAAAGTTAAACTTCGGCGAGAGCTTCACAACCGGGGATAATGTTACGCTGTCAGTCACGGGTCTTGATGCCAAGGACAAGTACCACTGGAGTTCGAACGGCTACACGTATACTGAAGAGCCCGAGAATGGCCAGTATATTTTCGCACACGTGAAAGCCCACAACAACGCCGGGAAGCCAGTCCGGATTCCGACGATTTATAACTTCGCGCTGGTGGCTGACCACAGCCAGTACGACGCTACGTACTACCAGGGGAATGACGGCTACGAGGGCGGGAACGTTCAAGCGGATATCGTTCGAGAGGGCGTAGTGGTGTTTGACGTTCCAAAAAGTGTGTCTCCGCAATCCGCTCAGTTCGTCTGGAGTGACACGACGTATGACGGCGATATTGCCGTCTACTGGTCGTAGCTCAAATCGATAGTGCGGTTGACTCAGAAATTCACCCCAAGACGTGCCCGCTCCGTCGCGCACTCGGAACTGGCACTAACAGATCCGCCCGCACATCGCCTTCCAGATATCCGCGTCCGAGGCTCGTCAGCTCGTATAGGTCGTAGTCGGTATCGAACGGCGCGACATATTCGGCTTGACTGAGCACGCGCATTCGCTCCTGAACACGAAGCGTACTAATCGGCTGTCGTAGAGCCCGTGCGACTTCGTTCGGCCCGGCGAGATCGTGTTCGTGGAGGTATTCGAGCAGTCGTTCGTCGAGGCCGTCCATCCAGAGTGATGCGTATCTCATGCTCCGTTCGCTTCTTCAGAACCGGATGCCGACGCCGACGGCCCCTCCTCGTCGGTCATCCAGACTTCGTTTTCAGCATCGTACTTTCCCTTCAGATAGCCTTCACCCTTCTCCGTGATTACGTAGACTGCGTTTCCAAGATGATTCAGAAGGCCATGTTCTGCAAGCGCCTTGCATCTTCGGCCGATATGTGGGCGAGAGACCTCGAAATAGCCGCTTTCAGCTAGTTTAGTCGGTGTCGCAGATTCGTGAGACTGTAGATACTCAAGGATACGGTCGTCCCAGATAGTCATCCAACTCCCAGACTGACGCATTGTTTATAGCGTGCATTTGTGTTGGTGAATAACCCATAGTTTCGTACCCTCTAATTCGTAGTGGCGGTATAGAATCAATACGTACATTTATGCACGCAGAGTTTATTGGTTGTCACGAGGAGTCATCGCACCTGCGGCTACTCGGTCGCGGTATCGGACCGGCGCTGCAACGCCGGTCCAGAAGATGGCTCCGACCAGCTACCATGTCGGAAACCACCAATGCGGGCGGAGAGGCCCGCGACGAAACGGACGTATCGTTGGCTGAAAAGCCTAGTCAATATGCGCGGTTGAACGCGAGGCAGCGAGACGCGCTGTACGTGATACACGCGCTTGATGAGCCCAACGGTAGCGAAATCGGTGCGGAACTCGGTTCGTATCGTCGGGCCGCGATCAATTCTAACAGCCTCTACCCGATGCTTGACGATCTCGTCGAGCTGGGGCTGGTGGAGAGGACGCACCCTGACGGACGGTCGAACGCGTATGCGTTGACCTCGAAGGGGATTCGCATCCTCGGAGAGCGCGAGGCATGGACGACCCAGTACTGGGAGGGAGACAAATGAGTGAAGCCCAGTCTGCTTCGTCTTCGGTCTCTCTTGCCGACCTCACGGCGTTCCGTCGCGACGTCCTTCGCGCGCTCGCTCACGAGGGGCCGTCGAAGGGTCTCAGTGTGAAGGACGCGCTCGAAGAGTACTACGGCGAACGCGTCAATCACGGCCGTCTCTATCCGAATCTCGACGCTCTCGTCAACAAGGGACTTGTGTCGAAGAGTGAGCGGGACGCGCGGACGAACGAGTACGCGCTCACTCACGAGGGCGAGCAGGCGCTCGAAGCGCGCGACGACTGGACCTCGGGTGATGGCGAGTGATGAAGTGGACGTCGATCGCGGAAGTCCACTCGGAAGACAAATTCGGGGAAGGCGAATCTTTGAAGGGAAATCTCGACGACACACACCGCATCATCGATCTCCTCGGTGAGAACAACGTTCTCATCGAAGAAGATACGAGTGAGAACGACGTGGCTGGCTGGGAACCGATAGCCACCGTCACGCGCGAACCTATCGGCGACGTCGCCACCCACCTCGCAGCCCATCTTACAGGCGACTACCGCGTCGTCTACGACTACTGTGCGAGCGAGTACCGCATCGAACGCGAGGTGAACGCGGATGAGTGAGTTATCCCAGTTCGTCTGCTCCTCTTGCAAGAAAGAGAGTGCGACAGTCTCACGTGAGGGCCTCGATGAATACGGAGGTGCGTCCACGTGATCGATGCGGTCTATGTTGTTGTGGAGGTGCAGGCGACAACTGAACCGGTCGTACATGCCGTCTTTGAACGTGAACAAGACGCAGAAGATCTGGCTGAACGTAAGCGAAACTCATCGATTCATGGCCAGTACGTGCGGGTCTATGAAAATCAGATTCAGAAGGCGGGTGAGCGCGATGAATAATCTCAGCCGCGTCACCTATCGCTGCGTTCCGTGCGACCGCGAATTCGACAGTCACGACGCGCTCCGTGAGCACACGAGGAGGGACCACGACGATGCGTAGTGCGTACCGGCCCGTCTGTTCGGCGTGTCCCGACCGTGACTGGCAGGCCCACCGGCTCGAAGCGAGCGCCGAGTTCGACGTCGAGTTGCACAACGGGCTCGTTCATCCCGACGAGGAGACCGCCGTGGTTGAGGAGGTGTCACGCGGTGAGTAGCGACCTCCAGCCGCTTAGTCCGGCGGAGGCGCGCGAGATGTATCTCGAAGACCGTGCCGACAGCGTCCGTGACGCGACGCTTCAAGCGCATCACTACCGGACGAAAGCGTTCGTGAAGTTCTGCGACGCCCACGGTATCGATAATCTCAACGACCTCACCGGGCGCGATCTGCACGCGTTCAAGCGCGAGCGCGGTGAGGACCTCGCGGCTACGTCACTCCAGAGCCAGCTGAGTACGCTCCGGCAGTTCCTTCGGTTCTGTCGCGATATCGACGGTGTGCCGAGCGGGCTTCCCGAGAAGGTTCGTCCGCCCACGCCCGAGGACACGAGTCGGGATACGCGGGTGACGGGCGAGCAGGCCGAGGCTATTCTCGACCGGCTCTCGAAGTTCGACTACGCCAGCCGTGACCACGCGCTCTTCCTCACCGCGTGGCACACAGCGGCGCGCATCGGCGGTCTCCGCGCGCTCGACCTCGGCCACGTGCATCTCGATGACCCTGAACAGCCGCATCTCCAGTATCGGCATTCGGAGGCGACGCCGCTGAAGAACGGGTCGGACGGCCAGCGGGACGTCGCGATCTCCGACGGCGTTGCGCGCGTCCTTCGCGACTACATCGACGAACGGCGTGTCTCTCAGACTGTCGACGGTCGCGAACCGCTCTTCACGACGAACCACGGTCGAATCTCGGAGGGCTGGCTTCGGCGTACCATGTACAAGGTTACGCGTCCCTGCTGGACGGGCACGTGTCCGCACGACCGCGACCCCGATGACTGTGAGGCCGTGCAGAATCGGGAGAAGATCGCGTCGTGTCCGAGCGCGCGCCCACCGCACGACGTCCGGCGGGGGTCGATGAGCGACCATTTGCAGCGCGGGTGGCCGATTGAACAACTCTCCGAGCGCGTGGATGCCACGCCGCGCGTGATTCGGAAGCACTACGACGTGCGTGAGGCGCGTGAGTCGATGCTTACGCGCTCTGCGCTCCTCGACGACCACGATAGAGACATGACTCAGGGAAACTCAGAACGTAGCGAGAATCGGCGAGAAGATATCAGCGACCGCTCCGACGTTGGGTTAATTTCAGATGGGTCAGTGCGGATTTGAACCGCAAGCCTCCACCTTATCAGAGTGGCGCTCTACCTAGTTGAGCTACTGACCCGCTCACTTCCTCCTAAGTCGGCTGGATTGTTTAAGGGTTTCCTTTCGGCAGTCGGTGCCGTCGTGCGGTTACTCGTTTTCGTCGTCGAATTCGATGGTGTAGTCGTCGTCGCCGACGTCGTACGTGTTCGCGCTCTCGGAGGAGGGGTTGGTGTCGCCGGGGAAGCCGAACGTGTAGACGTTCCCGGAGGCGAAGCCGCCCGTGCGTTCGTCGAGTTTCGGGGTGATGACGTACTTCTTGAGCGCCCAGCGGATGGGGGCGCGGGTGAGGGGGACGACGAACAGGAGGCCGAGGAAGTCGGTGACGAGGCCGGGCGTGAGGAGGAACGCGCCGGCGGCGATGAGGAGGCCGCCGTCGACGAGTTCGTCGGTCGGTGGGCGGCCTTCCGCAAGTGCGACCTGTATCTTGCGGAGGGTGTGGCGGCCTTCTGCGCGCACGAACAGCATTCCGAGGAGGGCGGTGAGGACGACGAGCGCGACGAGCACTTCCCACGTGAACACCGTGGAGAGGAACACGAGGAAGAGCATGTCGAGGAGCGGCACGAGGAGGAGCGCCGCGAGCAGCCGTTTCATCGTCTCCCACTACCCGCTGGGTGGGTTTAACGGTTGGGTCGGGTCGCCGGGTTCGAAGCGCTTTCCCCCCGTGGAACCCTTCTCGGGGCATGGACGAGTCCGCGGAACGGACGAAAGTGGAGTGGCGAGAGTGGGGGGCGGAAGCGTTCGCGGAAGCAGAGCGTGAGAACAAACCGCTCTTGCTCTCGCTGGTGACGCGGTGGGGGCGGCGGTGTCGCGAGATGGACGAGGGTGCGTTCGCGGACCCCCGGGTCGCCGCGAACCTGAACGAGGAGTTCGTGCCCGTTCGGGCGGACGCGGACCGCCAGCCTCGCGTTCGGGAGCGGTACAACATGGGCGGGTTCCCGTCGACGGTGTTCTTGACGCCGTCGGGCGCGCACATCGCGGGCGCGACCCACCTCGACGCATCCGGCTGTCGACAGGTCATCGAGCGCGTCCACGACGTGTGGGCGGAGAAAGGCGCTGACGCGGCTCGTGTCCCCCGTGCGCTTCGGGATGCGACGCCGCCCGCGGGCGAGGTATCCGCGGAAATCGAGCGGCTCGTCGCCGGGCAGTTGGACGAGAAGTTCGACTCCGACTTCGCGGGCTGGGGGTCGAGTGAGAAGTTCCCGCTCCCGGACACGGTGGAGTTCGCGCTGAAGCGCGAGCGCTATCAGGCGACGGCGACGCTCGACGCACTCGAACGCAACCTCCGCGCCGACTCGGGTGCGTTCGCGCGGTTCGCGCACGGCCGCGACTGGAGCGACCCGCAGCGCGAACACATCCTCGACACGAACGCCGCGCTCCTCCGCGCGTACAGTCACGCCTACCTCGTCACGGGTACCGACGACTACCGTTCCGTCGCGTCCGGCCTCGTGGACTACCTCACGGGCACGCTCTGGACGGGCGACGCGTTCGGGAATGCGGAACTCCCCGAAGGCGGCGCAGTGGTCGACGTGGACGAGACGGCGTTCGCGTCCGGGAACGCGCGCGCCGCCGACGCACTCGCGTGGTTCGCGGCGTACACGGGCGACGAAACCGCACACCGGTACGCCGAACGCACGCTCGACTACCTCGACTCGCTCGTCGACGACGGCCGTGTCCCGCACTTCGACGCGCCCGAGAGCGAATCCGGCTTGCTCGCGGACCACGCCGCGGTCACGCGCGCCTACGCGACCGCCGCACAAGTCCTCGACCGCGACTACCTCGACGCCGCGCTGGCCGTCGCGGACGACGCCATCGACCGCTTGCAAGAGGCGAACGGGGCGTTCCGCGACGGCCCGACCGAGGGCGTCGGCCTGTTAGACCGACCGCTCCACCCGATCGACGACAACGCGACGCTCGCGAACGCGCTCGTCGACCTCCGCTACCTCGCCGACGACACTCGCTATCGGGAGGCTGCGAACGACGCGATTGCCGCGTTCGCCGGGGCCGCCGACCGCATGGGCGTACAGGTCGCCGGGTACGCAACCGCCGCCTCACGCCTCACCACTCGCCCGCTCACCCTCGAAGTCGGCGCAGGAACGGAAAGCGACCTCCACCGCGCCGCCCTCCGTCTCGCCGACCACGAGAAAGTCGTCGTCCCCGACGCGCCTGACGTTGCCGAGGGCACGGCGCGCGTCGTCACGGACTCCGGAACCCACGACGGCGCGGAGACTCCCGAGGAACTCGCGGACCTCGTCGCGGACGCGGTCTAACTCTCGACACCGCCCGCTTCTCTCAGTAAACTGACCGAGGGTTTTTGGCGTCGTGTACCCAATCGGGGGCATGGCTAGCCTGAAGGACCTCGGACTTTCGGACTACGAGGCGAGCGCCTACCGCGCCCTCCTCGAAACCGGACCAGCAACCGCAAAGGAGTTGTCCGAGGCGAGCGGGGTGCCGATGGGCCGCATCTACGACGTGCTCGCGAGCATCGAATCCCAGCACCTCGTGCGGAGTCAGGCCGCGAGCAGGCCGAAGAAGTACGCCGCCGTCGAACCCGAAACGGCGCTCGACCGCCTGCTGGACGACCGGAAGCGCGAACTCGCGGAGAAAGCGGACCAGTACGAGGACATCGTGGACGAACTCACCCACGACCTCACCGCGCCCACCGCGCCCGACACCGGCTTCTGGACGGCCGCACTCGGACCCGACGAAACCATCGAACTCCTCTTAGACCGTCTCGACGCCGCGTCCAACCGCATCGTCCTACTGTCGGGCACGCCCTCTTCCAGCATCGACCTCCGGGACGTCTCCGGCCGCGTCGTCGACCACCTCCTCGACGCGCTCGAACGCGACGTCACCGTCTCCGTCCTCCTCTCTCGCGGCCTCTCCCGCGAACTCCCCGCCGAAGTGAACGACGCCTACGTCTCCGACCTCTCCACGTACGACGACTTCGACGTCCGCATCGGCGACACCGTCGACGGGAACGTCATCGTCCTCGACGGCGAGGAAGTCTGCATCGAGATGTCGAACCCCGTCAACCCCGACGAAGCGTTCGCGCTCGTCGACCTCAAAGACCCCTCGTTCGCGGAGGACGTCGTCGACGAGTTCGAAGCGAGCTGGGAGAACGCGAACGCGCTCGAATGAAACGACGGCGGTCGACGTACGCCATCCTCGCCGGCATCGCGCTCGCCGTCACCGGCGGCCTCTACGTCTCGCTCACCGCCTACCCGTTCCACCGCGACCCGACGCAGAGCGCGCTACTCGTCGCCGCACTGCTCGCCGTCGCCCTCGTAGAAATCGGCCTCGACAACACGAGCTTCTGAGAACGGAAGTGTCGTCTACGCGTTCAGTTCTTCCCGCAGGTCGCCGAGCGTCGCGACGCGTTCGGCGTGAGCGTTGTGCTGGTGGATGGACTCGTCGTTCGACTGCTTCATCGTCACCACCGCGTCGTCTGCGAGCTGGTCGTACTCGGAGACGACGCTCTCCGCCATCGCGCGCACGCAGTCCTCCACGAACCGGGCGTTCGCGTGCGCCTCGTACGTCATGTGGTCCTCGTCGGGCCGCTTGGCCATGTTGTAGATGCGGGCGCTCATCGACTCCTTCGCGAGGTCCGCGAGGTCGAGGAGGTCCACGTCCGGCGTCCCCGTCGTCTCCACCGTGAGCGTCGCGTGCCCGCGCTGGCTGTGCCCCGCCTGCGGGACCTCGCGCAGGAACTCGGCCACGTCGTCCTCGTCGACGCCGAGGTCCGCGAGTTTCTCTCGCGCCCGCGCGCTCATCATCTGCTGGCTGCACGGACACACCGTCATCCCCGTCGCGCGCACCCCGACCTCCTCGCGAGTCTGCTCACCCTCGCTCGCCGTCGCGGACGCGAGGAAATCCACCGTCCCCTGCGTCGGCTTGTCCGATTCGGGCGTCCGCTCTTTCGTGATGTACTCGGCTTCCATCGACACGGTCGCCCGCGACGTGTAGTCGTGTTTGTCGAGGAGGCGTTCCGCGGCGTCCCCGCAGACGTCCTCGATGCGGTACGCGGTCTCGCTCACCGCCGCTTCGAGGGTTTCGTCGATGACCTCCATGTTCCGACTCATGTCGATGCCCTTGCGCTCTCGCGGGAGGTCGACGTACACCTCGAACTCCGCGCTGAACACGAGCGGACGGTCGTCGGGACGCGCGATCTTCACCAGTTTGTCGACGCCCGTCACGCCGACCTGACTCAGCCCGACGGACACGTCCGGCGCGGACGCCTGAACGTCCGGCAACTGCTCACTCATTACAGACCACTAGAGTCGTATCCGTCGAACTACTTTCGGTTTCGGAGAAGCCCTCCTACTCCAGTTTCCCGAGCGCCTGGAAGAAATCGCTCTCCGGACCCGCGACCCGCGCGGGTTCGTCCGCCTCCCGCAGCGTGACGACGCTCGGCGTCTCCACCCGCTGCGTTCGCGACCCGTCGCTCGACACGACGGCGTACTCCGCGTCGTCCACGCGCACCGTCACCTCGCCGTTCGTCGGCGTCACCAGTGACGGCATCGCGTCCTCCGCGCACATGCCGGTGACGACGAACCCACCCACGCCGGGCTGGACGAGCGGGCCGCCCTCACTCAAATTATACGCCGTGCTCCCGGTCGGCGTCGAGACGAGTACGCCGTCCGCGTGACTCGCCGTGTACAGAGAGCCGTCCACGCGAACCTCGACTGTCAACCCCTGTCCGTGGCCGCGCTGGGGGCCCTGCACCACCACCTCGTTCAGCGCGGGCGTGAGCACCCAGTTCTCCCCCGAGGCTTCGATGCGCGGCACGTCCCGCGACCGCACCGCGCCCGTCTCCAGGTATCTCGAGACCTCGCGCTCCACCGCGGCGACGGCGTCGTCCGGCGCGACCGCGTTCAGGAACCCGACCTCCCCGAGGTTCACACCCAGCACGGGTACGCTCCCCGCGCCCCGCGCGGCGAACAGGAACGTCCCATCCCCGCCGATACTCACCACGAGGTCGCACGCGGAGAACTCGGTGACGTCCCGGCCCTCGAGTTCGATTTCCTCCCCGGTCGCGGCGTCCACCCACACGTCCACTTCGTCCGGCAGCGCGTCCGCGATGTCCGCCGCCAGATAGGCCGCGCGCGCGTTTCCGCGCTGCGCGACGATTCCGACACGCATACGCGCTCCGAGGGCGGCCGCGGGTAAAAACCCCGGCGGACGCGACCTGGGGCAAAACTACTTTGCGCTGCGCACGCCTTCGACACGGTAATGAGCGGGACGGGACCCAGCCAGCCGAGGGATGGCGATGGCTGAGGACGAAGACTGGTTCGAGAAAGCGTTCGACCGCGAGGACGCAGACGAATCAGAGGAAGACGAGGAACCCGAACCCGCGACCGAACGCGGAGAAGAACCGACGGCAGAACCCGCGGAACCGGACTCCTCGGAAGACGAGTTCGCGGAGGCGTTCGGTGCCACCGAACCCGACGAATCAGACGAATCCGAAAAACTCGACGACTCCGACGAACCCGAAGACCGACCGACTGACGAAGACTTCGAGGCGGCGTTCAGCGGCGGTGGCGGTGGTGACGGGGCCGAAGAGAGCACGGACGATGACTTCGAAGCCGCGTTTCGCGGCAACACACAGGACAGCGAGGGCGGATTCGAGGACGCCTTCGGCGGCGGTGGCGGCGGGGGTGGCGGTGACGATTTCGAAGCCGCGTTCGGCGGTGGTGGTGGCGGTGACGGCGGCGATTTCGGATTCGACCTCGGGGCCGGCGGCGGCACCGACGACTTCGAAGAAGAAGCGTACGAATCCGACATCCCCCGCATCAAACTGGGAATCGAAGGCCTCGACAACATGGTGCAGGGCGGCGTCCCCGAACGCAGCCTCATCGTCTCCCTCGGGAGCGCCGGGACCGGGAAAACCACGTTCGGCCTCCAATTCCTCGACCACGCGCTGAAAAACGACGAACGCGCCGTCTTCATCACGCTCGAAGAAACCGAAGACCGCATCATCAAGAGCGCGAACGAGAAAGGCTGGAACTTCAGCGAACACGTCGAAAACGGCGACCTCGCCGTCATCGACTTAGACCCCGTGGAGATGGCGAACTCCCTCACCAGCATCCGGAACGAACTCCCGCGCCTCGTCGAAGACTTCGGCGCATCCCGCCTCGTCCTCGACTCCGTCAGCCTCCTCGAAATGATGTACGACGACCAAGCCACCCGCCGCACCGAGATCTACGACTTCACCAAATCCCTCAAACGCGCCGGCGTCACCACCATGCTCACCAGCGAAGCCTCAGAAGACAACCCCTACGCCTCCCGCCACGGCATCATCGAATACCTCACCGACGCCGTCTTCGTCCTCCGCTACATCCGCCCCGAAGACTTCCGCGAAACCCGACTCGCCGTCGAAATCCAGAAAATCCGGGACGCAAACCACTCCCGCGAAACCAAACCCTACGAAATCACCGGACAAGGCATCTCAGTCTACCGGCAGGCGAATATTTTCTAGCCCACCTTTTTGCTCTGCGGGTCGGCTTCGCCGACCGCTTGTGCAAAAACCTGGAGGGAAAAAGCCGAGCGCGCTCCGCGCGCTCGGTACCGCATCGGTGTGACGAGCGCCCAGCAACCGCCACCGCTATCGCACCACCGCACCACCGTACCGCCTCAACCGCCGAACGTTCAAATACGAGGACGGGGCCATCGCGTGGTGTGCTGTGAGAACGGCCGCGGGACGCGAGCGGGTGTGCGACCCACGTCCCGCGGGAACGGCGCGTCGCGCCGACTCGGGGGTCGCCTGTCAGCCCTACCGGACTCACAGCCGTGCCGACGGCTCCACGAACTGGGCCTCGAAGAAGAACCGGGTACGATAGTCTATCGGACGATGGTGACCGGGACCGGGGAGCGCCGGACGATGGATTCGGCGACGCTGCCGAGGAGGATGCGGCTGACGCCGCTGCGGCCGTGACTCCCCATCACGATGTGGTCGAAGTCGTGTTCTTCGGCGTAGTCCACGATGGTGCGGGACGGCCGACCGACCTCCGTGACGGTTTCGACGTCGACGCCGTACTCGCCCGCGGTCGAACGCGCGTCCTCGAACAGCGCCTCCGCCTCCTCCTGGGCTTGCTCGTACCACTCTTCCGAGTAGCCGGGGACGGTCGCCTGCGCGGTGTACCCGGCTTCGATGGGGTCGATGACGTGGATGAGCGTGATGTCGTCGCTCTGGAACTCCTCCAGCGCGTACTCGAGGGCGTCGGTGGATTGTTCGGAACTGTCTATCGGAACGAGTATCTTAGACATACCTTCGAATTCGACGCGCCCCCCGAAAAAGATAGGGGCCGGCTAGTCGCGACCGTGCCGGGTGACGCACGTCGGTAACCCGACGACTTCGACGGGTTCTGAATTGTCCGGCGAGTAGACGACCATCTGTCCCTTCTCCATGTAGGGGACCTTCCCCTCCAGGTTGCTCGGGATGTTCACGCTCTTGATGGCGTCCTCGTCACCGAGGTTGAGCACGACGGTCGTGTTCACTTGCTTGAACACGGGGTCCGCGATGTCCTGTGGGTCCTGCGTGATGAGGAACAACCCGAGACGTTCCTTCCGTCCTTGTTTCGCCGCCTCGGTGAACTTCGCGATGACGTTTCGCGCCTGCACGCTGTCCGCGTCCGCGAGGAAGTTGTGCGCCTCGTCCATCCCCACCAGAAGCGGCGTCTCCTTGATGCGGCCGAAGTCGGGGTCGTTCGAGAGTTTCTGGTCCACGAGCAGACTCGCGAGCGCGAGCACCACCGTCTCCGTCGCCCGCGTATCGTTCACGTGGTAGGTCGGTACTACCGATAGCCCACCCGGCCGCACGAACTCGTGTACGAGGTCCGTAATCGGCGGCGCGTCCTGGTCGAACACGCCGTTCGGCATCCCGATGACGCGCCGCATCACGGCCTCGTACGTCGCCTCGTGGACGCGCCCGGACTCGTCGAGTTCCTCCTTCAGCGCGGGGTCGTCGAGGAACGACGTGAACTCGTCGTACGTCCCCCCGTCGCCGTGTTGGCGGAAGAACCGACGGAGGAGGAGCGTGAGCGCGCCGTACTGGTTGTCGTTCAGGTCGCTCGACGCGACGAGCCACGGCCGCGAGCGAACCATCGAGAACGGAATCGTGAACGACCGCTGTTCGGCGTGGTGGTGGGACGCCGCGTACCGCGCGTCACCCACCACGGGTACGAACGCGACGGTGTCGTCGTGGCCGCCGTGCGCGACGCCCTCTGCCTCCCAGCGACGACTCTCTTCTCTCCCCGCGTCGGGGTTGTCGTCGTGCATCTGCGCGTACTCGTCCTGCGGGTCGAACTGCACGACCGCCATCCGGCGCTCCGCTCCGCCCTCCATCTCGTACCGCCGGTCTTCGTGGAGGTACTGTCGGAGAACGTTCTTCGCGGTGTGCGTCTTCCCCGACCCGGTCCCGCCCGCAACGAGCGTGTGCCGGAACACCAGCGGGTCGCCCGCCTCGTAGTCGTCTTTCACGCGGTAGTCGATGGTCGGCGGTTCCGCCGCCGTCCGCACCTTCTCACCGCCGACGGAGAGATGCCCCAAGAAAACGCCGTCCTCCGGAATCTTCAACCCCGTCTTTATCTGGTTCGTCTCGGTCGCCTCCTGCACGACGGTCTCGGGTTTCGGCACCCGGTCCGGCATCCGACGCTTCAGTTCGCCGTCGTCCGGGTACAGCACCGCGAGCGGTTCGAGTTCCGCGATGAACCGATAGTCGTCCTCCGCCACGTCGTCCGCGCGCATCGCGCGGCGAGCGTGAATCTCGTTCGCGTCGTCCGCGTGAAACCGCTGCCCGTACTCCAGACCCGTGATACGACAGAACAGCGACTCCGCGCCCGGGTAGTCCGCGAGTACGTACTTCCCGATCCGGATCGAAGAACGGTTTTCCGCGGTGACGTACGCGTTCACGCTCGTCTCCTCCGCTTCCTCGCTGATGCGGAGGCCCTGTGAGACGGCGAGCATCCCGATGCCGTCTCCCGACTCCGCCGACTCGAATCCCGGGCGTTCGAAGTCGTCCTCGTCGTCGCCCGTGCCCGCTCGGAAGTCTCCGAGCTCTTGGTCGCTCATACCCTCGTCGTCGTCCGTCGCGAACGAAAAGCCTTCCCCGTCGTCGCCACGCCCCTTTTATCACTCGCCCACCTCGATAGAGGTATGTTACTCGTCGAAGGGTCGGCCGGTGGCACGACGTTGACCGGGACGCTCTACGAGCGCGGCGAGGACGCGCCCTCCTTCAAGGGTGCGCCCGACGAGGACGCGCCGTACGTCTGGGTGTGCGACGAGTTCTACGCCGTCGAGAGCGGCGGCACCCCACAAGAGATCGACGGTGAGACGATTCAGGTCGCGTTCGAGTCACCGATGCCGCGCGGGTTCGACACTCGCGAGCAAGCCCTCGATGCCGCCCGCGAACACGTCCGCACCCAGTTCGCGCGCATCGGCGTGGACCCGGACGAGGTCGAAATAACGGTCGTTCGAAGTCACGAAGTCTAGCCCCAGCGGTCGTCGTCGTACGTTTTTCGCTGTTCCGAGTCGAGCGCGGTTTCGAGCGCTCCCACCAACTCGTTCTTCTCCTGCATCCCGATGCGAGCGAGTTCGTCCGCCTTCCCCACGGCCTCCGGCGGCCCCGCCTCGTGTGCGACCTCCGAGAGAACGTACGCGGTGACCTGTTCTCGCACGTCGTCGTCCTCGGCGAACGCGCGCGGTAACTCCACCTTGAACACCACGTCCGCACGGGGGTCGTAGACGACGAAAAAGGCGACTTCGTAGGCTTCCGGGTCGAGGTCTAAATCGAGGTCGAGGCGGTCGCCGAGCGTCGAGAACTCGCGGTCGTAGCCGGTGCGGGAGACGAACCAGTTCGTGTACGTCAGGTCGTCGGTGTCGCGTTCGCCGTTCTCGCGGCGTTCGAGGAGTTGGGTGAAGAACGCGGCGTCGTCCGGCCACGGCGCGTTCGTTCGTTTGCCGAGCGCGCGCACGACGCCCCGCGAGGCGACGTTCTTCACGAACCCGAGGAGCGGGACGTCCCGGGAGACGAACAGTTCTACGAGGTCGACGTAGTTCCCGACGACGGATTTCACGAGGTCCGACTCGCGCGGGAGGTCGGAGAGCGGGCGCGCGCGGTCGAGCCAGTTCGTGATGATTTTCGGGTAGAGCGGCCCGTCGAGCACGAGCAAGTCGTCGACGCTCTCGGCGTGTTCGAGCGCGTGCTCGGACTCCGCGAGGTAGAGCGAGAGGCCGTGGACGACCGCGCTCTCGTCTCTGTCCACCCTCGGCGACTCGAAGATCTTCCCCCGCCAGTATCCCTCGTCGCGGCGTCGCCAGTCGTCGGTCGCGGACACCTTCACGGTGTCGTCGGTCGGGTGGACGGTGGTGATGACAGTGCGCGCGCGGTGCGTGTCGGTGTCCGAGGGGCAGACGCCCATCGCCGCCTGCGCGATGTCCAATACGACGCCGTTCTTGAACGTCCGCGGGTTCACGGTCCCCGAGTCCAGTCCGTGGACGCGCTCGAAGTCCGTCGTCTGGTCGCCCGCGACCGCGAGGTCGACGGCGTACCGCGTCACCTCCCCCAGCGGGGACAGCACTTCGTCGCCGTCCTCCCGCAGGGGGTCGAAGTAGTTGTTCCAGACCGCAGCGGCGTGGTCTCTGTGTTCGTCCTCGTCGATGTCGTGGCTGACGCGCCGCACGAGGTCCGTAATCCCGTCGAAGTGGACGGGGTCGAGGGTCATATCCCCTCACGTGTCGCGCGGCGTCAAAAACCCCGTCGGTGCGATGGCGGAAGATTGGTACACACGCCGCGCGCACACTCTCGCATGAACGCGGCACTCGTCGTGCTCGACGGCTGGGGGCTGGGCGACCACGACCACCTCGACGCAGTACGGGCGGCGGACACGCCGAACTTCGACCGACTGCGCGAGGCGGGCGCGTTCGGCACGCTCAGCACGTCCGGCAGGGATGTCGGCCTCCCCGCGGGCCAGATGGGGAACTCGGAAGTCGGCCACCTCACCATCGGCGCGGGCCGCGTGGTCCTCCAGGAGTACACGAAGATAAACGACGCCGTCGAGTCCGGCGCGCTCTGCGAGAACGACGCCATCGCGGGCGCGTTGGATCAAGTAGAGCGGACTGGCGGCCGCGTCCACTTCATGGGTCTCGTCAGCGACGGCGGCGTCCACTCCGACCACGAACACCTGCACGCGCTCATCGAATGTGCCGCCGCCCGCGACCTCCCGGCGACCACGCACGTCTTCACCGACGGCCGCGACACCCGTCCGAAGTCGGGTGAAGCCTACCTCGAAACCCTCGAAGACGTCGTCGCCGAGTACGACACGGGCGACGTCGCCACGGTTTCCGGGCGGTATTACGCGATGGACAGAGACCAGAACTGGAATCGAACGAAGAAAGCGTACGACGCCATCGTCGAGCGGGAGGGGATGCACCGCGCGGACTCCGCGGTCGAGGCCGTTCGCGAGTCCTATGAGCGCGGCGATACCGACGAGTTCGTCGAACCGACCATCGTCCGCGGCGGCGACGCGCTCAGCGAGGGCGACGCGGTGGTGTTCTTCAACTTCCGCGCCGACCGCGCGCGCCAGCTCGTCAGGATGCTCGCCGACATCCGGCCGGAGTGGCCGTTCGAGACGAGTTCGTTAGAGGTGCCGGTGGTGACGATGACGGAGTACGACGAGACGTTCGACCTCCCGGTGGCGTTCCCGCCCACTGAACCCGCGGACACGCTCGGCGAAGTCGTCTCCCGCGCGGGCCTCACCCAGCACCGCGTCGCGGAGTCCGAGAAGTACCCGCACGTGACGTACTTCCTGAACGGCGGCCGCGAAGTCGAATTCGACGGTGAATCTCGAACCATCGTGGAGAGTCCCGACGTGCCGACGTACGACCAGCAGCCCGAAATGAGCGCTGCGGGCGTGACCGACGCCGCGCTTGCCGACCTCGATACGGACGTTCTCGTCCTGAACTACGCGAACGCGGACATGGTCGGACACACGGGCGACTACGACGCCGCCATCGCGGCCGTCGAAGCCGTCGACACCGAACTCGGCCGACTCACCGACGCCCTACAAGACGCGGGTGCGCACGTCCTCGTCACCGCGGACCACGGGAACGCCGACGACATGGGCACCCGCGACGACCCGCACACGGCGCACACGTTCAACCCCGTGCCCTGTATCTACCTCTCGCCCGACGGCACCGACGGTGGGCGGCGCGTTCGGGAGGGCGGCGCACTCCGCGACATCGCACCCACGCTCCTCTCCCTGCTCGGAATCGAGAAACCCGACGTGATGACTGGAGACTCCCTTCTCTAGGCCTCGTACACGACGTCGCCGTCGACTATCGTGTACGCAACGTCGATGTCCGCGATTTGGTCAGCCTCCCACGGAGACTCTTCCAGCACCACGAAGTCGGCTTTCTTCCCGGCCTCGATGGTTCCGAGGCGGTTCTCGGCGAATCCGGCGTACGCGCCGCCCGAGGTGTACGCGCGCAACGCTTCGGTGACGCTCACTTCCTGCGCGTCCGTCGGCGGGTTCACGGCTTCCTGAATTCCCGCGAGCGGGTCGAGCGGCATGCAGTCGGAGGAGAACGCGAGGGGGACGCCGGCGTCGAGATACGCCGGGAATCTGTTGGTCCGGTCGCGGCGTTCGGGGCCGAGGCGGGCATCGTAGAGGCCGCCCTCGTGCGCCCACTTCAGGAAGTTCGGTTGCATCGACGCCACGACGCCCAACTCGCTCATGCGTTCTATCTGGTCGTCCGTCGCGAGTTCGCTGTGCTCGATGCGGTGGCGAGCGCTCGCGGCGTCCTCCACGTCCTCGTAGGCGTCGAGGACGGCTTCGATGGCTTCGTCGCCGATGGCGTGCGCGGTCACCTGGAAGCCCGCGTCGTCCGCCTCTCGGACGAGTCCGTTCAGTTCCTCGGGCGGCACGACCCACTTCCCCCGGCCGTCGCCGTCGGCGTACTCGAACGAAATCTTGGCCGTTCGGCCGCCGAAACTCCCGTCCGTGAATGTCTTGATGCCGCCGACTTCCACGAACTCGCTCCCGTGGTTCGTCCGCAGGCCCGCTTCCGTCACGGCGTCGAGGTGGTCGCTCCAGTAGTTGATTCGCACGCGGAGTCGGAGGTCGCCCGCGAGGTCGAGGTCGCGGTAGACGGCGGGCGCGTGCGACTGCCGAACCATGTCGTGGACGGCGGTCACGCCCTTCTCGTGGGCTTCGCGCTGGGCGGCGAGGAGGAGGTCCGCGGTCTCCCGTGGGTCGGGTTCGGTCGCGCGGTTCACGACCTCCACGGCGTCCTCCACGACGACGCCGGTCGGTTCGCCGTCCTCGGTTTCGACGTCGCCCGCCGGCATCTCGTCTCGGAGTCGGGAGAGCGCGACCGAGTTCACCGCGGCGGTGTGCATGTCCTCGCGGAACGCCGCGACCGGTCGTTCCGTGCTCACTTGGTCGAGGTCGTCGCGGGTGAGATAGCGGGATTCCGTCCACGTCGACTCGTCGAACCCGTAACCGAGCACCCAGTCGTCGCCCGTATCCGCGTCGCGGAGCAACGCCACGGCGTCCGCGGGCGACTCCGCGTCGCTGAGGTCTGCGTGCAGGAGCGAGCGGCCGACCGCCTGCATGTGCGTGTGGGCGTCGACGAACCCCGGCAGGAGGACGCGACCGTCGAGGTCGATTTCGTCGGTTTCGACGCCGTTCAGGAACGCTACCTCGTAGTCGGAATCCACGCGAACGATGTCGCCGTCCCGCACCGCGACCGCTTCGTAGGTCTCGTCCGGGTCGGCGAGCGTGTGTACCTCGCCGTTCTTCAACACGAGGTCCGCCGCTTCTGTCATACGTTGAGAGGCGTCCGCTCGCGGGGTAAGCGTTCGGGAAGCGGCCGACGGTCACTCCTCGACCGCACGCCCGACGATGACGGCGGCGACGACCGTGACGACGCCGAGCTGAACGACCGCGACGCCGAGTTCGGTCCAGTCCGGCGTCGCGGTGAGCGCTGCGGAGAGCGCGGCGACCCCGGCGTGTGCCCCCGGGAGTATCGTCGCCCAGGCGGGCGGGTCCGTCGCGAGCGGGGAGTGGACGAGGAAGAAGTCGATAGCCGGGGCGAACAGCATGACGTAGACGCCCGCGAGGCGGCCGAGGAGCGCGCCGACCGCGGCCCCGAGGAGGCCGTACGTCGCCGCGGCGAGAACCGTCGCCGCGAGGAAGAAGGCGGCATTGTCGGGTCGCGTGTGCGCGAACAGGACTGCGGTACCGGCGGAAGAGGAGACGGCGGCGACGGCACCGAGTGAGGCCGCGCGCGCGACGAACAGCGTCCGACCCGGGAACCCGGAGAACACGAGCCAGCCGTCCGCCGAGAGCGTGTCCGCCGTGACGAAGAGCCCCGCGATACCCGTGACCATCGTCGCCGCGAGCACCGCGAGCATCGGGAGGAGCGCGTCCCCGAGCGGCAGGCGCGCGTCGACGCCCGGAACGTGGACCGCGACCGTCGGGTCCGGAAGCACGTACCCGAGCAGGCCGACGAAGTACGCCGGAAGCGCGACGAGCAACGCGAGGAGGACGGGCGTTCGCGCGAACTGCGTGACCGTCGCGGTGAACGCGGTCCGGGTTCGGCTCACGCGGACCACCCCCGATTTGTCGCCGCGGCGTACGCGACCCCCGCCGCGACACCGGCGACGACGAGGGAGGCGACAACGGTGAACACGTCGTCTGTGGGCAGTGTTCCGTTCTGGACCGCCGCGGTGAACGCGGCGTGTGGGGCGTGAAGCGGCATGACGTCCACGACCGCCGCGTCGATGTCGAGGACGTCACCGGAGAGGAAGGAGTCCATGTCCGCGAGGAACACGAGCAACAGTGACCCCTCCAGTTCTCGCGGGACGAGCGCACCGACGACGACGCCGACGAGCGCGTAGAGGACGCCGGCGAGCGCGAGGACGACGAACGCGCGCGGGAGCGAGGCGACGTGCATCCCGTACGCGACGAGCGCGGCGAGCGACGTGAGCGCGGCGACCCCTGCGACGAGACAGGAGACGGCGACGCGCGTCCCGAACAGCGCGGCGGCCGGATAGCCGGAGAACGCGAGGTAGCGGTCCGCTCGCGCGGCGCTCACGGTGCCGAACAGGCCGACGAGGCCCGAGAGGAACGCGGTGGCGAACAGCGCGCCGCTGAGTCGTCCGTACGCCGCTCCCGACCCGGAGAGGAACCCGACGTCGGGGAACGACGCCATCGCCGCGCCGTACATCGCGACGACCATCGGCGGGAGCACGACGAGCAGCGCGAGCGTCGTCGGTTCTCGGAGCGTCGTCTTCGCCGTCGCACTCGCGCCGACGCGGAGCCTACGCATCGTGGTCCTCCGTGAGGCGGCCGTCGGCGAGTTCGTAGATGCGGTCGAAGCGTTCGCGTTCGCTCACGAGGTGGGAGATGACCGCGATGGCGACGCCCTCGTCTGCGAGTTCGTCCGCGAGGTCCCAGAACGCGAGGTAGGTCTCCCAGTCGAACCCCGTGTAGGGTTCGTCGAGCAGGAGGGCGTCCGGGTCGTGCATCAGCGAGACGGAGAGCGTGAGCTTCCGCCGGTTCCCCCCCGACAGCCGGTCCACGCGGCGGTCGCGGAACCGCTCGAAGTCGAGGCGGTCGGTGAGGCGGTCCGCGGCGTCCTCGATTTCCTCGGAACCCATCCCGTGCGCCTCGCCGAACAACCGGAACGTCTCGTCGACGGTGAGGCGGTCGTACAGCCGGTCGTCCTGCGGGCACCAGCCGACGCCGCCCGGCACCGACACCTCGCCCGCGTCCGGGTCAAGCGCGCCGACGAGACACTGCATCAGCGTCGACTTCCCGCTCCCGTTCTCGCCGACGATACCGACGATGTCGCCGGCGTTGAGTTCGAGACTCGCACCGCGGAGCACCTCCACGTCGCGCTCCCACGGGAGCATCGAACTGTACGTCTTCTCTATGTCCGTGGCGCGCAGGACGACATCGTCCGCCGAACTTCGCTCCGATAAATTCGGCATATTCCGAATATTCCGAACAATACGATTTATTCGTTTCGGGTTCCTACCGAACGCCATGACAGACGACGACGCGGAGGCGGCGCGCGAACGCGTCATCGAAGCGTTCGAGCGCTCGGCGGAGATTTACGGCCTGAATCGGAGTTACGGCCGGCTCTACGGCATCCTCTTTTTCGCACACGACCCCGTCTCGCTGGACGACCTCGCAGAGAGAAGCGGGTTCGCGAAGTCGACCGTGAGTTCCGCGATGCAGGACCTGAACAGCCTCCACATGGTCCATCGCCGGTCGCTCCCCGGGGAGGGAAAGCGTGCGTTCTTCGAGGCCGAACGCGACTTCTGGCGCATCCTCCGCGAGTTCCTGAACCGCGAGGTCCGCCGGGAGATAGAGACGATGACGCGGGCGCTCGCCGACGCCGAAACGGCGCTCGAAGACGCGGACACGGAGCGCGCCGAGACGGACCTCGAACGCGTCCGGGAACTCCAGCGCGTCTACGCGCAGTCCGAACGGTTCGTCGACATCGTCACGTCCGCGCCCGCCGAGAGCGTTCGCGGGGCGCTCTCCGCGTTCGTGGATTTCGTGCGACGGTGAAGGACAACCGTTAGGGCCTCGCGTCGGGAACCTCCGGGTATGACTGACGCGTCCGACCTCGCAGACCGCGTGCAGTCGGGGGAACTCCGACTGTACGAACTCGAAGACCACGCAGACGCCGCGACGGCCGCCGCGGCGCGCCGCGAACTCCTCTACCGCGAGACGGGGGTTTCGAGCGACGCTATCGGCGACTTCACGTTCGACGCGGCGGCCGCGGACACCGCTATCGAGAACATGGTCGGGGCGGCGCAGGTGCCGATGGGAATCGCCGGCCCCGTCGAGGTGTCCGGGGAGGCCGCAGACGGCGAGTACTACCTGCCGCTCGCGACCGCGGAGGGCGCCCTCGTCGCGTCCATCAACCGCGGCTGTTCCGCGATCACGGCCGGCGGCGGAGCGACGGCGCGCGTCACGAAGCGCGGAATGACTCGCGCGCCCGTGTTCCGGGTCGCGGACGTCGCCGAAGGCAAGGAAGTCGTGTCGTGGGTGCGCGAGAACGAAGACCGGCTCGCGGAGGCCGCGGAGTCCACGACGAGTCACGGCGAACTCCGCTCCGTCACGCCGTATGCAGTCGGTGATTCGGTCTTCCTCCGCTTTTCCTACGACACGAAGGACGCGATGGGGATGAACATGGCGACCATCGCCACGCGGGAGGCCGCGAACGTCGTTGAGGCGGAGACGCCCGCGAGTCTCGTCGCGCTCTCCGGGAACCTCTGTTCGGACAAGAAACCGGCCGCCATCAACGCCGTCGAGGGCCGCGGTCACACCGTCTCGGCGGACGTCCGCATCCCCCGCGAAACCGTCGAGGAGCGGTTCAACACGACGCCCGAGGCGGTGGAGGAGGCGAACACGCGGAAGAACCTCGTCGGTTCCGCGAAAGCGGGCGCGCTCGGGTTCAACGCGCACGCCGCGAACGTCATCGCCGCGATGTTCCTCGCGACCGGCCAAGACATCGCGCAGGTCGTCGAGGGGTCGAACACCATCACGACCGTCGAGGCGCGGGAGGACGAACTGTACGCGAGCGTCAACCTCGCGAGCCTCGAAGTCGGCACCGTCGGCGGCGGCACGAAACTCCCGACGCAGGCAGAAGGTCTCGACGTGCTCGGCGTGCGCGGCGGCGGCGACCCCGCAGGCAGCAACGCCGACGCCCTCGCAGAGATAATCGCGACGGGCGTGCTCGCGGGCGAACTCTCCCTGCTCTCCGCGCTGGCGTCCCGTCACCTCTCTTCCGCGCACGAAGAACTCGGTCGCTGACACGACCGCCCTGCCGGTATCTGCGTGTTTTTCCCCGTCGTCGCTATGTGGTCACTATGGGCACGGACAAACGCTACGACGGCTACGACTCCTACAGTTATCTCGACGCCGGCACCGACTACGAAGACATCCCCTTGGCCGACGAACACGCGGGCGAACCCTACGAGGTCCCGCTCTCCGAGGCGGAGGAAGCGCGCGCGGAGGACGTCGCGGCCGAGAACACCGTCGTCTCCTTTCACGAACACGCGTTCAGTTTCCCCGCGGACATCGCGGCGGACATCAACGACTACGTCCGCCGCGGGCGCTGTCCGATGCCGTACGAGTCGCTCGCGAACTCGCCGCTCGACGCCGTCTTCGACTTCCACCTCGACGGGCTTTCTTACGTTCACTCGAAGAACGGCTGGCAGTGGGAGGACATCGTCTCCGACGTCGGGATGCGCGCCTGCGACGTGATGCACTCGGACTACGCCTTCCGCGCGGAGGGCGTCGACGACTTCGAACGCGCCCGCGAGGAGGGGAAACTGGCCGTCGTCCCCGCGCTCGAATCCGCGGCGATGATAGAGAACGACTTAGACCGCATCGAAATCCTCTACGGGATGGGCGTCCGCCTGATGGGAATCACGTACACGCGGTCGAACGCGCTCGGCGTCGGCGGCCGCGACATCCACGAGCGCGACGGCGGCCTCACCGGATTCGGCGCGGAGGCCGTCGAACGGATGCAGAAGGTCGGGATGGCCGTCTCCACGAGTCACGCCAGCCCCCAGACCACGCTCGACGCCTGCGCGGTCGCGGAGAAACCCGTCTTCGACACGCACACGCTTACGACGGGCGCACCCGGCGGCAGCACGGAAGACGAGATTTACGAAGCGGTCGCTGACACCGGTGGCGTCATCGCCGTCGCCTCGTCCAGCACCATCGACGGCATCGACACGTTCTTCCAGCACTTCGACTACCTCCTCGACCTCGTGGGCCCCGACCACGTCGCGTTCGGCCCGGACGTCCTCTACGGCGACCACCGCGAACTCCTCCGCGTCCTCGTCGGTCCCGACTTCGCGCTGCCCGAGGAACTGCAGGGACTGGAGTACGTGAAGGGACTGGAGAACCCGACGGAGGCGTGGAACAACATCGTCCGCCGCCTCGTCGCGGACGGCCACGACGACGAAACCATCGAGAAGGTCCTCGGCGGGAACCTCGAACGAGTACTCGAGGAGGTCTGGGACTAGTTTCACTTTCACCCCGCGTCCGGCGCGCGTTTATTTCCTTCCGGACGAAACGGAATCGTATGAACATCCCGCCCGACGATAGCGGCGGCACGCGGCTCCCCGACACCCCGAGCGTCCGCTACCTCCGAGTACTGAAGCTCCTGCTCACCGTCCTCCTGCTCGCGGTGACGCTCTACAAAGTGACCGGAAGCCTGCTATAGGAGTCGATACGCCCCTCGGGACTCCGAGACGTCGCCCGACCGCACCAGTTTCTCCAGTGCCTTTCGCGTGTAGGACTCGCCGACGCCGTGCTCTGCGCAGTAGGCGACGATTTCGTCCTCGGTGGGCGCGTCGAGTTCACGCACGGCCTCCCGTACGCGCTCTCGCTTGCTCACCGAGTCCCCCGTGGACTCCGCGCGCTCGCCTGCCTCTCGCACCTCGTCGGGGTCGATGCCCGCTGCTTCGAGGTACTCGTCGTCCGACACCACCTCCTGCTCGGTGTCCGCCTCCAGTTCGGCAAAGGAGTCGAGTTCGGCGAACGAGTCGCCGTGGCCGGCGCGGTTCGCGAGCATCGACGCCCGCACCTCCCGCACGTGGTCTTCGTCCTCGCTCTCCACGAACTTCCGGCGCTTCGCGTACGGCTTCCGGTGACCGCAGCGCGGACACTGCGTCGTCTCCGGCCGCCCCTCGACGATCCAGAGCGCGGAACACTCGCTACACCCGACGACGGCGTACATCCACCCGTACTCCGTCTTCCTGTCGTTTGAACCTTTATCTCGCCCCGCCGTCACTCATTCTCGACACCGCTCCTCCGCGGCCTCGACGTACTCCCGCGTGAACGCCGGAACGTCGTCGTCGGACGCGATTTCGGCGGGCGACCGCCAGTGGACGGCCGCGATCTCCTCCGGCTCGCGAACCCGCGCTTCCCCGGACTCGTACTCCGCGCGGAACACGACGTTCACCACCTGCTCGCCGCCGTCCGTGGTGAACGCGGTACTCGCGACGTACGCGAGGTCCGACACCGCGACCCCGACCTCCTCGTCCAGTTCGCGCTCGACCGTTCGTTCGAGCGCGTCCGGTTCGTCCGTCATCCCCTCGACTTTCCCGCCGACGAGCGACAACAGTCCGGCCGCGTGGTCTTCCTCGGCGGCGCGCTCTACGAGCAAGTACTCGCCGTCGCGGTGGACGGCGGCCTCGACGTTCACGACGTACGTCTCCATACACTCCCTGAACGTACCCGTTACTTCGTTCCGTCGAACGGTTTAGGGCGTTCGCCCGCGACCACCGACGTATGGAGACCCACGACCTCTCCGCAGAACGCATCGTGGAGGCCGTAGACGGCGTCTACCTCGCACAGCTCTCCGTCGGCACGGAGATGAGCGTCCAGCACTTCCACGTCCAGAAGGGCGCGACCGTCCCCGAACACAGCCATCACCACGAACAGGTGGGGTTCGTCTACGACGGCGCGCTCACCTTCCACGTCGACGGCGAAGAACACGTCGTCACCACGGGCGAATCCTACGTCATCCCCGCGAACGAACCGCACAGCGCGACCAACGAAGGCGACTCGCCCGTCGACGGTATCGACGTGTTCAGTCCACCCCGCGAGAACCCGGACTGGCTCGAATAAGGGGTTGGCCATCATTCTTATCGGCGCGCTTCGGAAACGAATGGACAATGTCGGGTCTAGAGCTGATAGCGTCCGGGATACCGGGGCTGGACGACCTGCTCGAAGGTGGGTTGGTTCCCGGTCGAATGTATCTCGTTCGCGGGTCACCGGGAACGGGCAAAACCTTGCTCGGGATGGAGTTTCTGAGCAGCGGACTGGCCGCCGGTGAGAACGTCCTGTTCATTCACGGCGAGGAGGCACGGGAGGACATCACCGCGAACGCCGCCGAAATCGGCATCGACCTCACGGACGCGGAGTTCCTCGACCTCGGCCCCGAGTCCGACTTCTTCACGGGCGAACAGTCCTACGACCTCGTGAACCCCCAGGACGTCGAGTCGAACCAGTTCATCGACGACATCCGCGACGCGATAGAGGACGTAGACCCCGACAGAGTGTGCATCGACCCGATTACCCAACTCCGGTACGTCGAGTCGACGGACTACCAGTTCCGCAAACGCCTCATCGCGCTCGCCCGATTCCTGAAAGACCGCGGCACCACGGTCGTCGCGACCCGCACCGAGTACGCGGACACGTCGACCGACGACGACATCGCCTCGCTGAGCGACGGCATCATCGAACTCCGGCGCGGCGAGAACGGCCGCCGCATCAGCGTCCCGAAACACCGCGGCGTCGGCCAGAAAGACAGTTCTCACGGGTTGGCGATGCGCGCGGGCGGCCTCGAAGTGTACCCGAGTCTCGTCCCGGAAAACCACAGCGCGCAGTTCGACGCGGAGTACGTCACGTCCGGCGTCGGCGAACTCGACTCCCTGCTCGACGGCGGCATCGAACGCGGCACCGCGACGTTCGTCAGCGGCCCGACCGGCGTCGGGAAGACCACCGTCTGCACGCAGTTCCTCGAACGCGCCGCGGACGACGGCGACAACCCCATCGCGTATCTGTTCGAGGAGTCCGCCGAGACGTTCGCCTACCGCTCCGAGAACTTCGACGTTCCCGTCAGGGAACTGCGCGAACGCGGCGACCTCGCCGTCGAACCGATGGAACCCCTCGACAGTTCTCCCGAGGAGTTCGCACAGAAAGTCAAATCACAGGTCGAAGCGCGCGACTCGAACGTCGTGTTGATAGACGGCGTGGACGGCTACAAGATGAGTCTCCGGGGCGACGAGCAAGCGCTCGTGGAAAACCTGCACGCGCTCGTCCGCTATCTGAAGAACATGGGCGTCACGGTCCTGCTCGTGGACGAAATCGACCAGGTGACGGGGTTGCCGACGCCGACGAGCGTGAACGTGAGTTACGTCGCGGACAACATCATCTTCCTGAGTTACGTGGAGATGGGTGGACGCCTCCGCCGCGTGATGGGCGTGCTGAAAAAACGCGTCGGCGACTTCGAACACACCCTCCGCGAGTTCACGATATCGGATGACGGAATCGGCATCGGCGAACCACTCCACGGCCTGCAGGGCGTCCTCAACGGCGCGCCCGAACGAGTGGATATCGAGGACACGGACTTCGCGAACGGACCGAGACGATAGCGGTCGACTCTGCGGTCAGTTCCTGTGAACTATGATACGCATCCAACCGCTCATCACCGACGACGGCAACCGACGCGCACTCGCGTCACTGCTCGACCAACAGTACACCGTCGAGACCGGTGACGACCTCCTGAACGTCGACGCCTACCTCGTGGACGACCGGTCGCTCCCCGACTACCGGGACGAACTCGTCGCGCGAAAAGACGAGGCAGAGCCAGCGTTCGTCCCGGTCCTTCTGTTACGCCGCGAGGACACTCACATCAACGTCGAACTCCCCGAACCCGGTTCGGGCGACACGCCCGTCCTCGTCGACGACATCGTTCCAGCGCCCGTCGACGGGAACGTCCTGTTCCAGCGGCTGTCGAACCTGCTCGTACGTCGCGAACAGTCGCTCTCGCTCGCCCAGCAGTACCGACAGACGCAAGCCGACTTCCGCGCGCTCTTTCAGGCGATTCCCGACCCGGCGTTCGTCGTCGGCGACGACGGCACGGTCACCGCGGCGAACGAGGAGTTCCGCGAAATCCTCGGCACGGCCCGCGAGGACCCCGCCGGCACCGACCCACGCGACCTCACCATCTTCGAGGAGGCGAGCGAGGCCGTTCTCGACGACGCGCTCTCCGACACGCCACCCGTCGACGACGCGGTGTCGTTCGCGTACCGGGACGTGAACGGCGTCCAGCGACACGCCCGACTCCGGAGCAGAACGCAGTCCGTCGACGGCGCGACTCGAACCATCGTCGTGATGCACGACGTCACCGAACTCGCGGAGAAGAACCAGCAGTTAGAGGACTTCGCGTCCATCGTCACCCACGACCTCAGAAACCCCCTGAGCGTCGCGTCCGCGCGCGTCCCCGTCGTCCGCAACCGCCTCCCCGACGAGGCCGGTGAGGAAGTCACCGAACACCTCGACGTGGTGGAGAACTCGCTCACCCGCATCAACGACCTCGTCGAGGGTGTGCGAACGCTCGTCCGCGAAACCAGCGTCGACGACCTCGACGCCTGCCCGTTCGAAGAAACCGTCCGCGAAGCGTGGCAGACCGCGGAAACCGAGAACGCCGCACTCGCCGTCGACGCCCCCGACACCACCATCGTCGCCGACCGACGACCCCTCCTCCAACTCCTCGAGAACCTCTTCCGGAACGCTCGCGACCACGCGGGCGACGACGCCACCGTCACCGTCGGCGTGTTCGAGGACGCCGGGTTCTACGTCGCCGACGACGGCCCCGGCATCCCTCCGCGAGACCGACAGCGCGTCTTCGACGCCGGCTACACCACCGACAGCGGCGGCACCGGATTGGGCCTCAAAATCGTCCGCGAAATCGTCACCGCCCACGACTGGGGGATCTCCGTCACCGAGAGCGACGCGGGCGGCGCGCGCTTCGAGATAACCGGCGTCGAACTCGACTAATCCACCGCGAACCCGCGCTCCTCCAGCAACGTCCGCACCCGCTCACGGTGGTCGCCCTGCACCTCGATACTACCGTCCTCCACCGTCCCCCCCGCACCGAGCGCCGACTTCAACTCCGACGCGACCTCCGAAACGTCCACCGCATCCGGGTCGAACCCCTCCACTATCGTCACCGGCTTATTGTACGTCCGCCGCTCCACGCGCACCGACAACCGCTGCTCCGCGCGCGCCAAATCCTCCTCGATACCGGGAACGTTCTCGAACGGGTCCTCGTCGGCCATACCCGTACGTACGCGACCGACACAGAAGAAAAATGTGGGCGATACGACGACTCGCTTACGCGAGGTCTTCGATTGTGTCAGACTTTCAGTCTGACTACCCCCCGAACTGTCTACGACAGTTCGTGGATCCGTTCGACGATCTCTTCTGCGTACTCGCTGGTCGCGAGTTTCTCGCCACCCTCGATCTGGCGTTCGAGGTCGTAGGTGACGCGCTTCGAGGAGATCTGGGCTTCGACGGCGTCGCGAACGAGGTCCGCGGCGTCCTGCCAGCCGATGTGTTCGAGGAGGATGCGGCCGGAGAGAATCATCGCGGTCGGGTTCGCTTTGTCCTTACCGGCGTGCTTCGGCGCGCTGCCGTGGACCGGTTCCGCGAGGAAGCGACCGTCGCCGATGTTCGCGCCGGGCGCGATACCGAGGCCGCCGATCTGCGCGCCTGCGGCGTCGCTGAGGTAGTCGCCGTTGAGGTTCGGCATCGCGAGCACGTCGTAGTTCGACGTGCGCGTGAGGAGCTGCTGGAGCATGTTGTCCGCGATGCGGTCCTTGACGACCACGACGTCTTCGGGCTGCTCGCCGTCGTACTCGTCCCAGAGCTCGTCCTCCGTGATGGTCTCCTCCGCGAACTCTTCTTCCGCGAGTTCGTAGCCCCAGTCGCGGAACGCGCCCTCGGTGAACTTCATGATGTTGCCCTTGTGGACGAGGGTCACCGAGTCACGGTCGTTCTCGATGGCGTACTCGATGGCCTGGCGGACGAGGCGCTTCGTGCCGAACTCCGTGATGGGCTTGACGCCGATGCCGACGGGGCCGTCGTGAATCGTGGAGTCGAAGCCCATCTGGTCTTCGACGAACGCGCGTACCTCCTCGACTTCGTCCGTTCCGGCTTCCCACTCGATGCCGGCGTAGACGTCCTCCGTGTTCTCACGGAAGTTCACCATGTCCATCTCCTCCGGGGACTTCACGGGGGAGGGGACGCCGTCGAGGTGGTAGGTCGGCCGCATGTTCGTGTAGAGGTCGAGCTTCTTGCGGAGCGCGACGTTCAGGCTGCGGAACCCAGCGCCGACGGGCGTCGTGAGCGGGCCCTTGATCGAGACGCGGTAGTCCTTGAGCGCCTGCACCGTGTCCTCGGGCAGGTTCTCGTCGTACTTCTCTCGGGCGCTCTCACCGGCGAAGAGGCGGAACCAGTTGATGTCGCGACCCGTCGCTTCGGCGGCCGCACCGAGTACCTTCTGCGCCGCGGGCGCAACGTCCTTCCCGATGCCGTCCCCGTAGATGATGGGGACGACGGGGTTGTCCGGGACTTCGAGTCCCGCGTCCTCGTCGTACGTGACTTTCTGCCCCTCACTCGGGGCCTCTATCTGGTCGTAGCTCATCTCGCCTGAAAAATTCCGTGGAGCGCGTAAAAGGACTGCTGTTTCCGCGCGAAGTGCACGTCTTGCCGCATTCCGGAAGCCGACCGTTTAACCTCGCGCGGGGGGAACGCACCCGCGATGAGAGTAATCGTACACGGCGGCGCTGGCGGCGCGCCGGACGAACCCGAACCCCGACAGCGCGTGCTCGACGACGCCGCTGTCGCGGGCGCGGACGAATCCGACCCCGTGGACGCGGTGGAAGCCGCCGTCCGCGTGCTGGAGTCGAACGAACGCTTCAACGCGGGCGTCGGCGGCGCGGTCCAATCAGACGGCATCATTCGAACTGATGCAGGCGTCATGACCAGCGGGCTGCCGCAGGCCGCCGAACGCGCGAGCGTTCACGAGACGCGTAGCGTCTCGCGAGCCAACCAGAACGCTTCGCGTTCTGGTGACGGTGAAACCGCGAGCACTCGTGAAGCGGGCGCGGCCGCCGGGATGCCCGGCGTCGAACACGCCGTCTCGGTCGCGCGCGGCGTGATGGAGGACACACCCCATATCTTCCTGAACGGCGTTCACGCGGTCGACTTCGCCGAGGACATCGGCGTCGAAACCGAAGTCGACCTCTGGACGGACCGCTCGCGCGAGCAGTGGAACGACCTCGACAGCCACCCGGAGGGCAGTCCGTTAGAGCACGTCGCGTGGCTCGAAGACAAGTTCGGTGGCGACCCCGACGACGCGAACGACCACGACACCGTCGGTGCGGTCGCGTTCGACGGGGAGTCCTTCGCGACGGCGACCTCGACGGGCGGGCGGTGGCTCGCGCTCGCGGGGCGCGTGGGCGACGTTCCCCAAATCGGCTCGGGGTTCTACGCTTCCTCGGCGGGCGCGGCGTCCGCGACCGGCGCAGGGGAGGACATCGCGAAGACGACGCTCACCCGGCGCGCCGTCCGCCACCTCGAAGACGGACTCGACGCCCAGGCCGCCGCCGAGAAGGCCATCGCGGAGTTCGAGGACCTCACCGGGTCGAGCGCGGGCGTCATCGTCCTCGACGCGGACGGGAACGCCGGCGACGCGTTCAACTCCGAAGCGATGCAGACGGCGCAAACCCAGTCCTAACGAGACGGTGCGGAGACGGCGGCTGAGCGGTGCGGGGCGGTAAGTGACACTGGTTCCGTACCGCGAGCCGGGGGCTCGCGGCCTTTTTTGTCGCCAGAACGCGATGCGTTCTGGCTGAACAGCCAGAAGTCTTCGACTTCTGGCGGTGGTCCAGATTTTTCCGGTTCGGGTGCGCTTCGCGCACCACTCACCGCAAAAATCTGGAGGCGCAACCTCTTTTCCTTCGCTCTTCTAACCACGGGGTATGACTGATTCGGTAGAGGTTGGGTCGGAGGAGTACGAGTTGTATCAGGAGGCGGGCGATATTCTGGTCGAGGTGATGGACGAGGCGGCGGAGATGGTCGAGCCGGGTGTGACGCATTTGGAGGTTGCGGAGCACGCGGAGTCGCGTATCGAGGAGTTGGGTGGGGGGCCGGCGTTCCCGGTGAATATCAGTGTGAACGAGGAGGCGAGTCACGCGAGTCCGGGCGCGGACGACGAGACCGAGTTCGAGGAGGGTGACGTGATTTGTTTGGACGTGGGTGTGCACGTGGACGGCCACATCGCTGACGCGGCGACGACGGTCGACCTCGGTGACAACCGGGAACTCGTGGAGGCGGCGGAGGAGGCGCTGTCTGCGGCGTTGGACGTGGTTGAGCCGGGCGTTCACACGGGGGAGGTCGGTGCTGAGGTGCAGGACGTCATCGAGGCGTACGGCTACCATCCTATCGTGAACCTCACCGGACACGGGTTGGACGTGTACGACGCGCACACGCCGCCGAACGTCCCGAATCGCGCGGTGGACACGGGCGTCGAACTCGAGGTCGGTGACGTGCTCGCCATCGAGCCGTTCGCGACCACGGGGTCGGGGAAGGTCACTGAGGGGCAGAAGACGGAGATTTACGAGGTCGTCGAGGAGAAACCGGTGCGTAACCGGCAGGCTCGGCAGGTCTTGGAGGCGGCCGCGGAGTTCGACGGACTGCCGTTCGCGGCGCGCTGGCTGGACACGTCACGCGCGGAGATGGGGCTGCGGCGGTTGGAGATGAACGACATCGTCCGCAGTTATCCCGTGCTCAAGGAGGCGGCGGGCGAACTCGTCAGTCAGGACGAACACACCGTCATCGTCACTGAGGACGGGTGTGAGATAACGACGCAGTAGGGCGCGTCGCCGAATAAATACTGAGCGCGGGGTGGTGCTGCGAGCGTCGACGCCGTTAGGCGTTGTTCATTCGCTGGCTAGTCGTTTCGCCGCACATACGGCATTCGGTCACCCGGTAGGGTTCGCGCGAGAACTCCGAGTTTTCGTTCTTCGAACTCTCCGTTCGGAGTTCGATGGACACCTCGTGAGGCGTCTCTTTCCCGCAGTTCCCGCATGGTTCCGTAATGCCGTCGGACTGTGGAGTTTTACTCGCCATCGGAACCACCCTCGCATGCAACGACCCGCGCCAGACACATAAAAGCGGCCCTTATATTCGAATCGGCGCGGACACCGAACCGTTCTTCCACCGCCGAAGTGTCTTCGCGGACATGGAACACGTGTTCGCGCCGTGGCGCATCGAGTGGGTGGAACGCGAGGACAAGAACGCGGACCTCACCGGCTGTGTCTTCTGCGGACTCCCAGAACGCGGCGACGACCGGGAGGAACGAATCGTCGCGCGCTCCGAACACGCGTTCGTCCTGTTGAACAACGCGCCGTACAATCCCGGGCACGTGATGGTCATCCCGTTCGACCACGGCGGCGACTACGCCGCGTTGGACGACGACGTTCTCTTCGACCACGCTCGCTTGAAGCAGGCGACGTTCGACGCGATAGACGACGCGATGGAGCCCGACGCGTACAACGCCGGCCTCAATCTGGGCGGCGGACCGGCGGGCGGGTCTATCGAAGACCACCTCCACACGCACGTCGTCCCGCGCTGGAACGGCGACACGAACTTCATGCCCGTCGTCGGCGACACGAAGGTCGTGGTCGAAGCGCTCTCCGAGACGTACGACGCGCTCCACGACGCCTTCCGCGACCACCCCGACGCCGTCGGCGTTTCGGACGCGGGCGCGGTCCGCCTCGATTTCGGGCGACCCGAATAACTATACCAATTCCCGACGCCTATACTGGCAATGTCGGACCTCGCGAGGGTAGCTTCGGTCCTGCGCGAACAGGCGCTCGGTCGCCGCGACGCCCTCGCCGACGAGTGGGGGGAGAGCCCGGTCCTTCCGCCAGCGGACGCCGGGCCCGCGCCCCTCGTGCCCGAGACGGCCAAAGAGTTCGTCGCCGAGACCTACGCGTGGCGCGTGGAGTGCGCGGTCGCGCGTGCCGGCCGCGTGCTCGCGGTGCGCTCTCGCGAGGCGTGGCAACTCCCGGGCGCGTACGGCCGCCGCGGCGACGCCCCCGCGGAAATCGTCGTGCGCGCCGTCCGCGAACGCACCGGCGTCGACTGCGAGGTCACGGGCGTCGCGTACACGCAACTCCTCGAATTCGACTGCGAGGGCGAACGCCTCCCCGTCCTCCGCGCCGTCTTCCGCGCCATCCCCGTCTCGGACCCGGAGGACCACGAACCCGGCGCGGACTGGCGGCCGGCAGCGTCGCTCGCCGACGGCGACGAACGCGACCTCCTCGAAGCCCTCTGAGAACGCTAACCCGGCGTCGCGAACGCGCGCTGGGTCGGCCGCGACGCCCTCCCGAACGACATTCGCGACCGATGTCGATTACTCGTCGCTCAAGAGGTCGTAGTCGCGCGCCTCGTGCTGGACGGAGATCCACTTCGGCTCCGTGAGCTCCTCGATTATCCACTCGCCGTTGTAGCGGCCGAGGCCGGACGCCTTCACGCCGCCGAACGGCGCGTTCGGCTCGTCCTGAATCGGGTGGTCGTTCACGTGGACCATCCCGGCGTGGATGCGGTCGGCGAGCGCGCGGCCGTGCTCCACGTCGCCGGCGTAGACGCCCGCGGACAATCCGTACTCGGTGTCGTTCGCGAGTTCGATGGCCTCGTCCTCGTCGCTGAACGGGATGACGGGGGCGATGGGGCCGAAGTGCTCGTTGCACGCGGCGGCCATGTCGTTCGTCGCGCCCGAGAGGACCGTCGGCTCGAAGAAGAGCTCGTCGTAGTCCCCGCCGGTCTCGACGGTCGCGCCGGCCGCGACGGTGTCCTCGACGAAGTCCGCGAGCTTGTCGCGCTGGCTCTCGTTCACGATGGGGCCGAAGTCGACCTCGCCCGCGGAGGGGTCGCCGACTTCGAGTGACTCCGCGTGCTCGACGAGCTGCTCGACGTACTCGTCGTAGACGTCCTCGTGGACGAGGTGGCGGTTGATGGAGATGCAGACCTGGCCCTGGTTCGTGAACGAGCCGACCGCGCCGGCTTCCGCGGCGGCTTCGACGTCGGCGTCGCCCGTCACGACGAACGGACCGTTCCCGCCGAGTTCGAGCGCAGGCATCGCGATGTTCTCGCCCGCGTTCCTCCCGACGGAGCGGCCGACCGCGGTGCTCCCAGTGAAGGAGAGGACGCGCGGCGTCGGGTGGCCGGACATCCGGTCACCGATCTCCGAGCCGCGCCCGGTGACGACGTTCACGACGCCGTCCGGGAAGCCGGCTTCCTCCGCGAGCTCCGCGAGGAGCAGGCCGCCCGTGATGGGCGTGTCGCTCGCGGGCTTCACGACGACCGTGTTCCCGAGCGCGAGCGCCGGTGCGAGCGCCCGCGTCGTCAGATGCATCGGGTAGTTCCACGGCGAGATGATGCCCACGACGCCCACCGGCTCGTGCACGATGTGGTGTTGTTTGTCCTCCACGAACGCCGAGTCGCGGACCTCCTCCTCCGGCGGCTCCTGCGTCAGCGCCGTCTGGAAGTCGGAGAGCGAGACGGCGACCTCGCCGGACGCCTTCCCGGTCGCGCTCCCGGCCTCCCGGGAGAGCAGCCCCGCGGCCTCCCCGAAGCGGTCCTTCAGCGCGTCCCGCATCGCCTCGACGTACTCGAGGCGCTCCTCGCGCGACAGCGCAGCCCACTCGGACTGCGCCGCCTCAGCCGCCTCGTACGCCGCGTCCACGTCCTCGACCGTCCCGGCCGGGACGTCCGCGAACGACTCCCGCGTCGACGGGTTCTCCACCGCCATCGTCTCCCCGTTCGACGACTCCCGCCACTCACCGTCCACGTAGAACCGACTCCACTCTCTACTGGAATCTGTCATCACACGGAACGAGGGCCCGTGTCCTCATAGGCGTCCGTGAACCCACACTCACCTCGATGAACAATAGACGGAAGTACCCCCACGCGACGCCGCCGAACGTCCCTCCGAAAGACCCGCTCACACCGGCGACTCAGTCGGCTGTCGCTTCGACTGACACCGGTTTCCCGAACGCGTACACGGTCGAGTGCCCCGTCACTTCCACCGTCGCGAAGTCACCGGGTTCGAGGCCGTGTTCGGCCGCGTTCTGCACGATAATCTGGCGGTAGGCTTCATCGTAACACTTCACCGAGTCGCCCGTCCCCTCCTCGGTGACGAGCACCTCGCGTTCCGTGCCGACCATCGACTCGTACGCCTCGCCCACGACGTCCATCTTGAGTTCCGTCATCGCCTTCGACCGGTCCTTCTTCACCTGCCCGCCGAGCCCCTTCATCTCCGCGGCGTCGGTGCCGGGGCGCTTCGAGAACCGCGTGATGTTGATCTTCTCGGGGCGCGTCTCCCGCAACAGCGCCATCGACATCTCGTGGTCTTCTTCGGTTTCGGTGGGGAACCCGACGATGAAGTCCGTCGACAGCGTCCACTCCTCCAGATACTCGTCGAAGGTTTCCACGATGTCGAGGTACTGGTCGACGCGGTGCTGGCGGCGCATCTCTTCGAGCACGTCGTCGGACCCGGACTGAACGGGCGCGTGCAGGAAGTTGTAAATCTCGTCGTGTTCTGCGAACACGCTCGCTAACTCCTCGCGGATTCCGTGGACGCCGCCGGGGTTCGCCATCCCGACTCTGACGCGGAAGTCGCCCTCTATTTCGGTGCAAATCCTGTCGAGGAGTTCGGGGAGTTTTCGGTCCCCGTCGTCCCAGCCGTACACGCCGGTATCCTGGCCGGTGATACGAATCTCCGTCGCGCCGGCGTGAACGAGCGCGCGCGCCTTCTCGACGTTCTCCTCCACGGGCGGCGAATCGACGCGACCCGTCGCGAACTTCGTGATGCAGTACGAGCAGTTGCTCATGCACCCGCGGGCGATGGGGAGGATGCCGATGACGCCGTCGAGGATGGGTTCCGCGTCGGGCGTCGTCGTCGGGCACTCGCCGTTCGTCACCGCTTCGGGTACTTCGTCCCAGTGCAGGACTTCGGCGTCCACGTTCGCGTCCCGGAACTCTTCGCCCTGCGCGAGCGCCATACAGCCCGTGACGTAGAGGTCCGCGGTCTCGTCTGCGAGTTCTTCCGCCCGGCGGAGCATGTTCCGCTCCGTCTTCTCGACGACCGTACAGGTGTTGAGGATGGAGACGTCCGCGGCGTCCGGTCCGTCGACGCGGCGGTGGCCAGCGTCGCGGAGGCGTCGCTCTATCTCCCGGCTCTCACCCCGGTTCGACGTGCACCCGTAGGTCTCGATGTGGTACCGGGCCATCGCGTACGAGTATTCGGGGCGCGGCCAAAAGCCCCGCGCTTCAGGGCGGGTCCGCCCCTAACTCCTCCGCCGTCTCCACCTCGCCCGTGACCGGTTCGCCGTACACGAGCGGTTTCAGGAGGATGCGGACCGCCTGCACGCAGAGTACGATGAGGAGGGGGCCGAGGAAGAGACCGTACCACCCGAACACCATCGACCCGACGATGTACCCGAACATCACGAGGCCGACGTGCGACCGGCGGCCCGCGATTTCGGGGAGGACGAACGTCAACGGTATGAAATCGAGGAAGACGAAGCAGACCACGAACAGGGCGATGGGGAAGAAGAGGGTGGCGTCGGGTGACTGCACTGCGCTGTACCCGAGGTAGCCGACGAGCGGGACGTAGACGATTTTTCCGACGATGAGCGGGACGAGCGTCGCGAGGCCGGTGGCGATGGCGAGGACGGTCGGGAACGGTATCGCGACCGGCGCGGGTGCGACGAGGTTGTACGCGTGGTAGACGACTTCCGACCCGACCGCGATGACGAAGACGAGAATCACCGTACTCGAATACATCGTCTCCAGGTCGCGGTCCACCGCGCCGGCGTACGCGTGCGCCGCCGACCCCGACCCCGCGAACTCCTCGAACCACGCGCCCAGTTTGTCGCCGTCCCGCAGGAGGTAGAACGCGAACAGGGTCGCGAGGAGGAGGTTCATCAAGATGTTCGAGACGAGGCCGAGGTAGTGCTGGGCCTGTTCGAGGATGTTCATGAAGGAGTACTTCTCGGGGTTGCGGAGGTAGTCGATGAACTGGTCGACTGGCTGGTCGAGGAGGGCGTCGACGTTCACGTACGGCTGTACGAGTTCCTGATAGCTCCGAAGCCGCGGGAGGAGTTCGTGCAACCCCATCAGCGAGAAGTAGCCGGCGACGAGGAAGAACGGGAGCGCGGTGAGGAGGAGGGTGACGACCGCTGACGCGCCCGAGGGGAGGACGCGTTCGAGGCGGCGGTGGACGGGACGGACGCCGTAGTAGATGAATAGACCGAGGACGAACGTTCCGACGAACGAGTAGAGCGCGAACGCGACGACGCCGCAGAGCGCGAGCACGATTCCCCAGAGGGGGACGCGCTGGCGGCGTTCCGGCACCCAGTCGTCGAGACTCATCGCCCACTCATACCCGCGGATTCGGCGCGACGAGCAAAAAAGACGGGGGCCGCCCGGCGCGCGTTCAGTCGTCGTAGCTCTCGACGATCTCCACGCCGGAACTCGCGCCGATGCGGACCGCGCCCGCGTCCAGCATCGCGAGCGCTTCCTCGGCGTTCCCGACGCCGCCGCTCGCTTTCACGGGCAAGTACTCGGCGAGCAGTTCGACGTCCGGCACCGTCGCGCCGCCGTCGGCGAACCCGGTCGAGGTCTTGAGGTAGTCCGCACCCGCGTCCACGACGACTTCGGCGGCAGTTCGTTTCTCCTCGTCCGTGAGGAGCGCCGTCTCGACGATGACTTTCACCGGGAGCGGCGTCGCGGCGACCACGCCCTCCAAATCAGCGCGCACGGCGTCCGTTTCACCGTTCTTCAGTCGGCCGACGTTGATGACGACGTCGAGTTCGTCCGCGCCGTCCTCCCACGCCTGCTCCGCTTCGGCGCGCTTGACGGCGGGGTGGTGTTGGCCGTGCGGGAACCCGACGACCGTCGCGAGCGTCACGTCCGGCGCGTACGCCGCGGCCTCGGCGACGTAGCACGGCGGAATACAGGCGTTCATCCCGTACGCGTCGGCCTCGTCGAGGACGCGTTCGACGTCGTCGATGGTCGTTTCGGGGCCGAGGACGGTGTGGTCGATAGCGGCGGCGAGCGACTCGCGGTCCATACCTCCCTCTCGAACCTACTCCGTTAAAACGGCCCGTGTCTCCGCGCGCCCCGAGTACTCACTGGGTATCAACACATGTGGGTGTAGCCCGCCAAACTGAGCGCGCCACCCCCCGCTCGCGCTGACATCTACGCACAGCGAGTCCAAGAGGCAGCGCTATCGACGGTTCGGAGATTTCTGGTCGTAATTATCGGAGCATCTGAGTGTATATGACTACTATTTTGAATTTATCGTGGCCATCATCCATTTATCCGCGTTGCGTCGTAGACTCCTCTCGGCCAGTCGTGGCCGGCCAGACAGATGAAATCCCACAATCGACTGCCGGCGACGAGAGGGACTGCTCGAACTGCGCTCGCAGTGGGTCTCGTGACACTCCTTCTCGCAACCTCGATAGCTGGTGCCGTCCCGGTTTCGCGTGCTGACGACGGTGGAACGGTGAACCAATCGCTCGTTCCATCGGACAGCGACCACCGACTCCCCGTTCAGCCGAAACTCTCACTCACTGTCCCCGATGTCGGGGTGGGCGTCTCCACCGGGATTACTGACGTTTCGCACCATCTCCCGCACGTCGAGTCGGTCGGCGATGTCGTATCGGCCAGCCAGCCGATGCGAATAACGGTGCCCGTCGGGGTCGTCGCGGGGTACAGCCGGTGGGACGACGAATCGCCGCTGGAGAACGACACGCGCCACGCTCTCTACCACGTAGTCAGCGATAGCCCCGGTCAGCACGTGAGCCAGCTCGCTGACGCGCTCGACGTGTCGGCGTCGACGGTTCGCTATCACGGTCGCGTTCTCGAGGAGGAGAATCTCGTCGAATGGGTGTCACTACGCGGGCGTAACCGCCTCTACCCCGTCGATACGGACGCGTTTCGACACAATCTCGCCGCGGCCCTCAACGACGAGGCGACGGCTCGCGTCCTCCGCGGTATCGACAGAGCCGAGCCGCTACACGTCACGACGCTCGCTGCCGATATCGACCGGTCGCCGAGCACCGTCTCGTACCACCTCTCGTGGCTCGAGGACGCTAACCTCGTTCAGACCACCGACGAAGGACGTACCGTCGTGGTCCGACTCGACCCGCGGGCGCGAGCGAGCCTCGGTGGGGAGTGAGAGCGAACACTCCGTTTTTTCGGAGGCTGCTTCTGAGGGTGCGCTGGCGCGCCGAGTACCGTGGGAGCCCCACGTTTCGATGAACTCGTTAGAGTCTATATACGCGGTCTGTGCCTCTGTGTACCCGTGACGACCCTCGGAAACGCAACTGACGAAAACGGCGGCTCGGCCGACGAGACTTCCCTCCCCGTGAAACCGCCGTGCGGGGCGGCTGATTGCTTCCTCCAGACCGGACTACGCCCCAGCGACTATCTGGTCGAACTCGTTCGGAGCCGCGGGGGACGAATTGCACAGGGAACGGTCGTTACGGTGTCTGGCTGGTCGCCTTCGACCGTCAGCCGCCGCCTCTCCTCGCTGGAAGAAGACGGCCGTATCGTTCGCGTCCGACTCGGTTCGCGAAAATTCGTCTACCTCCCAGGGGCACGACCCGATATCCTCAAATCGGCGTTCGATGAGCCAGTCGGGCAGAAGAACGCGTCTCGGCCCAACGACCGAACGACCGCCGCTCAGTCTCAGGAGTTCGATGTCGAGCAGTAGTCCGATGGGTTCTCACGAACCCGGGAGGGGGTGTTCGAATTGACTCCGCCCAGTTCGCCGGTCGCTGAGAAGACGGGCGTATCTGTCGACCCTTCGGAAGGCGCTGCGAACGGCCAACTCGATATCGCGTACGGGCAGGGGAGCGACGGAGATCTGACGTTCGACGCAGTGTTCGACATTCTGTCAAATAGCAAACGCCGCCGGTGTGTTCGACTCGTCTCCGCGCAGCCCGGAATCACGAAAAGAGAGTTAACCGCCCGAGTTACCGCCGCCGAGAACGAGGACGGGGCTACCGGTCATTCAGCGGCTACCGAGAAAAGTGTGTACGTGACTCTCCACCAAACCCACCTGCCGAAACTCTATCGGCAGAATATCGTCGCTCAGGACGGACGAGACGGCTTCTACCCAACTGCCCAGTGTGTGTTCCTCGACTCGATACTCGACGCGGTTCACGACCTCGCCGACTGACGGGGTCGTGAGCGAACCAGTGATATTCCCCGACCGCTGTGCTGTTCGAGCGCCGTATCTCGGCGACTTCTCTCTTTCAATAGCACTTGCGCACGTCCCAGCCCACCCCCACATTTGTTAGATATTTTGGGATGCGGGGTCTTCGCCCCATGGAACGTTATCTCGACGGCGACTCGACGCCGGGCCCCGGAGCGCCCGCGGTTTTTTCTCGTCCGCCGACGAATTCCAGAACATGGTCAGTGAGGAGGTCGCGGACACCGCGGACGCCATCGCGAACATGGACGTCCGGGGCGCGGCGACGATAGCGCTCGCCGCCGCCGACGCGCTCGCCGTCGAGGCCCGAGAGACGGACGCGGATACGCCCGACGAGTTCCGCGCGGCGATGACCGACGCGGCGCGACACCTCCGCGAGACGCGTCCCACCGCGGTTTCGCTCCCGAACGCGCTCCGCGTCGTTCTCGCCGGGATGGACGGCGACAGCGTGTCAGAACTCAAGAAGTCCGTCGCGGCCGCCGTCGAGGAGTTCCACGAGCGCATCGACGCCGCGCACGACGACCTCGGCCGGGTCGGCGGCCGCCGATTCAGCGACGGCGACACGCTGATGACGCACTGTCACTCGACGGACGCGCTCGCGTGCGTCGAACACGCGGTCGCCGACGGCAAAACGCTCTCCGCGTACGTCAAGGAGACCCGGCCCCGCAAGCAGGGCCACATCACGGCCGAGCGGTTGCGCGAACTCGGCGTGGACGTGACGCTGCTAGTGGATTCGGCGGCGTACCGCTATCTCGACGACACCGACCACGTGCTCGTCGGCGCGGACGCCGTGCGCGCGGACGGCGCGGTCGTGAACAAGATCGGGACTGCCGGCCTCGCGTCGAACGCGTTCGACCGGGACGTCCCCGTCACCGTCGCCGCTCAGACGCTGAAACTCGCGCCGCGAACGCTCCGCGGACACCGCATCGAGATAGAGGAACGCGACCCCGCGGAGGTGCTCGACGGCGCGGACCTCGACGTCGCCGTCGAGAACCCCGCGTTTGACGTGACGCCGCGGCGGTTCGTGGACGCAATCGTCACCGAACGCGGCCAGTTCCCGCCCGAAGCCGTCTCCGGATTGCTGCGCGACCAGTACGGCGAGCGTCCCGACGACGCCTTCTGAGTCGGCGAACGGTAGCGTTTTCCCGACGGACCTCAGCCTTGGGGTATGGTCGTGCCTTCGGGCTTCTCGGTGCCGCCCCTCCCCTACCTCGCCACCCTGCTGGTCGCGGTGGTCGCGGTCGGGTACGCGCTGTGGGCGGCGCGCGTACGCGTGACGCCGGAGAGCGTCGCGGCGCTCGCGCCGTGGATGGGCGTCGGGTCGTCGCTGTACGTCGCCTACCAGCTCGCGCTCGTCCCCGACGTCGTCGCGCCGTTCGCGAGTTCGCCCGCGGTGTACGCGTCGACGTTCGTGGTCGCGGGCGTCGTGTGGCTCGTCGCGGAACGGACGGACAGCCCGCGCCGCGTGCTCGCAGGCGTCGGGTTCCTCGCGCTCGCGGTGCCGGTCGCCGTCGTCCTCCAACACGGAACGGCGCACGGCGGTCTCACGCTCCCGTGGCCGCTCGCCGGTGCCGGACTGGCGGTCGTCGCGGCCCTGCTCGTGTGGGGCGTTCTCGACCGCTACCGTCCCGCGGACGCGCGCGTCACGTGGCCCGCCGGCCTCGTCGTCGTGTTCGGGCACAGTCTCGACGGCTTCACCACCGCCGTCGGCGTCGACGTCCTCGGGTTCGGCGAACGGACGCCGCTCTCCCGCCTCATCATGGAGTTCGCCGCCACGCTCCCGACCGCGCCCTACCTCGGGTCGGGGTGGCTGTTCGTCCTCGTGAAAGTTGCGCTCGCCGCGGGCGTCGTCCTCCTGCTCGCCGACTACGTGCGCGAGGACGTCGGCGAAGGCTCGCTTCTACTCGGGTTGGTCGCCGCGGTCGGCCTCGGCCCCGGCCTCCACAACCTCCTCCTGTTCGTGGCGACGACGCCGACATGACTTTTCACGACGCAGTTCCTCAGTGGAGGTAGCCGTGGTGCGCGTACTCGCCGCCGGACACGTCAACTGGGACGTCACCCTCCGCGTCGACGACCTCCCCGAACCGGACGGAGAAGCCCGTATCGAGAGCCAGCACGCCGCGGGCGGCGGGAGCGCCGCGAACGCCGCGTCCGCGCTCACCGGGTACGGTATTTCGACGGGCATCCTCGGGAGCGTCGGGGACGACGAGAACGGAATCCTCGTGCGCCGCGAACTCGCGGACGCGAACGTCGACACCACGCACCTCCGCGTCGTGGACGGGGAGACGAGCGTGAAGTACCTCGTCGTCGCCGCGAACGGACAGGTGATGGTGCTCGGGAATCACGGCGCGAACGAGTGCGTCACCCCCGACGACGTGGACGAATCAACCGTCGCGGACGTCGACCACGTCCACCTCACCAGCCAGCGCCCTGACACCGCCGCCCACCTCGCCACGCTGGCCCACGACGCCGGCGCGACCGTGAGTTTCGACCCCGGTCGTCGCCTCACCTCCCGGGACTTCTCCGCGACCATCGAACAGGCGGACGTGCTCTTCTTGAACGGCCGGGAGGCCGCGTCCATCCTCGGGTCCGAGCACGCGGACACCCCGCCCGAGCGCGGGCTCGTCGTCGTGAAACACGGCGCGAGCGGCGCGTCGGCGCACACGCCGGACGGCACCGTCACCCACTCCGGGTTCGAGGTGGACGCCGTCGACACGACGGGCGCGGGCGACGCGTTCGCGGCCGGATTCCTCTCCGTCCTCCTCGGCGACGAGGGCGGCATCGACTGCGAGCGGGTCGCGGACGCGCTCGAGTTCGCGAACGCGTGCGGCGCGCTCGCCGCGACCACCGAGGGCGCGCGCACCGTCCCCACCGGCCCCGAAGTCGAGGCGTTCCTCGACGACCACTGAGGGTCTCCGGTGTCGCGAACCGTTTTGGCCCGGGACGTCGAATCCTTTGGTATGTTCGCCGCGCTCTCTGACCGCGTCCTCTCGCTCTCGGACGGACTCGACGAACTGCTCGTCGGCGCGGACGTCCAGTGCGTCGCCACCGGCGGGTTCGGAACGTTCGCCGGAACCGCCGACGGCGTCTACCGACTCCGCGACGGCGCCGCCGAACGCGTCTTCGCGCCCGACGCGGACTACGTGTCCGCGCTCTGCGTCACGCCCGAGTACGTCTTCGCGGGCACCGAACCGAGTCGCGTCTACCGCTCCGCGGACGCGGGGGAGTCGTGGACCGAGTGCGACGGCCTCACCGCCCTCGATTCGAGCGGCGAGTGGTCGTTCCCGCCGCGGCCCGACACCCACCACGTCCGCTGGATTCAGTCGATACCCGGCTCGGCGCAGTTGTACGTCGCCATCGAGGCCGGTGCGCTCGTCCGCACGCCAGATGCGGGCGAGACGTGGACGGACCGCGTGGCAGCCCATCCCTATGACACGCACACGATGACCGTCCCCGCGAGCGACCCGGACCGCGCGTACGCCGCCGCGGGCGACGGCTTCTTCGTCACCACCGACGCGGGCGACTCGTGGACGCGACGGGAGGCCGGGCTGTCGAAGACGTACTGCTGGAGCGTCGCCGTCCGCGACGACGACCCCGACGCGCTCGCCGTCTCGTCCGCGAACGGCCCGCGCAGCGCGCACACCCCGTCCACCGCCGACGCGACTGTTTCGTACTGGGACGACGGCTGGCACGACTGGACCGACGGCCTCCCCGGTGAGTTACTCGCGCCGTCGCTCGCCGTCGACGACGACTGGTACGCGCTCACCGACCACGCGCTCTACACCGCACCCGAACGCGGCGCGCGCTGGGACGCCGCGCACGAGTGGGACGCGCCCAGACAGCGCCCGAACGGGTTGGTTCGGTAAGAACGCGATACTTTTCTCTCCCCCTCCTGAACGCGGAGGTATGGCGAAACAGCCCCACTTGCTGGTCGAGGACGGCGACGTGAACGACATCGCGCTCATCCCGGGCGACCCCGGGCGCGTCGACCGCATCGCGAACCAGTGCGAGGACGTTTCCGTGGTGTCGGAGAACCGCGAGTACAAGGTCGTGAACGCGACCTACGACGGGACGCCGTTGACCATCTGTTCGACCGGTATCGGCTGTCCGTCGGCCGCTATCGCCGTCGAGGAGTTGGAGAGCGTCGGCGTCGACACCGTGATTCGCGTGGGGACGACGGGCGCGCTCCAGTCGGACATCGAAATCGGCGACATGATCGTCGCGACCGGCGCGGCGAAAGACGAGGGCACGTCGAAGCGCTACGAGTCCGAGACGCTGCCGGCGGTCCCGGACTACCACGTGTTGTCCGCGCTCGTCGATTCGGCCGAGGAGAACGACGAGGACGTCCACGTCGGCCCAATCGCGTCCGACGACGCGTTCTACGCGGAGACCGACGAGTACGTCGCCGCGTGGGAGGAAGCGAACATCCTCTCAGTCGAGATGGAGGCCGCAGCCGTGTTCTCGCTCGCGCGCCGCAAGGGAATGCGCGCCGGCGCTATCTGCACCGTCGACGGCAACCTCGTCGAGGGTACGCAGAAGGGCGCGGACGGCGACGAAGAACTCCCCGAGAAAGCGAAGAACAACGTCGAACGCGCCATCGCCATCAGCCTGAACGCCGTCGCGAGCCTCGCGTAAACGCGAAAGACGGAAAAGCACGGGGTGGAATCAGGACGTATGCTCAGCGCGCTTCGGGAACGCATCCGCGCCTACCGGAGTCGCCTCTACAGCATCGAGCGCCGCGAGGTCAACGAAGTCAGACGGTGGCTCGCGACCACCAGCAACCTCACGCGGGTCTCCGTCCTCCTCTTCGTTCCGCTCCTCATCGCGCTCGTCACCATCGTCTCGAACACGTTCCCCCAGATCTCCTTCCTCCTCTTCCCGCCGCTCGCGTCGAGTACGTACACGCTCTTCGCGGACCCGGAAGGCCAGTACTCGTCGCCTCGTCGGATGGTCGGCGGGATGACGCTCGGCGCCTTCTGCGGTTGGCTCGCGCTCGAAATCACCGCGGCCGCCTACCACGTCGACCCGGGTACGATGCAGGTCCACGCGGGCGGCGCGGCGCTCGCTATCGTGTTCACGGGCATCGCGACGTGGGTGCTCGACCTCGAACTCCCGACCGCCTTCTCCACCGCGCTCCTCGTCCTCCTCACCGGGAGCGCCCAACTCGCCTACCTGCTCGGCGTCCTCGTCTCCTCCGGCCTCGTCGCGGGCGTGTTCGTCCTGTGGCGTCGCGAGTTCTACGAACGCCGCGCGCGCTACCTCTACCGGACGACGCAGGCGGACGACCACGTTCTCATCCCGATGCGCGGCGAAAAGACCGTGGAGACGGCGATGTTCGGCGCGCGGCTCGCCGCCGCTCACGACGCCGCGAAAGTCGTCTTGCTCGACATCGTGGACGAAGAACGCGTCGCGGAGGCCGAACGCGCGTGCCTCGAAGCCGGCGCGGAAGCACCCGACCTCGAAGACGTCGAACGTGAGGCCGCGGACACCGCGGCCGCCGAACTCGAACGCCGCGCCGCGCGCATCGAGACCCGGGTCGGCGTTCCCTGCGAAGTCGTGGTCGCCGTCGACGGCCAGGACCCCGCGGGAACGGTGTTCAACACCGCGGAGCGCACGAACTGCGACCTCATCGTCACCCCCTACGAGGAAGCAGACGACGCCGTCACGCCGTTCGTGCGCGCACTCTTGCGCGGCCCCATCGACAGCGTCGCGTTCCGCTCCGCGACCGACCGAACCGACTGGAAGCGCATCATGGTCCCCGTTCGCGCCGCGAACGACGTCGCGCACGCGATGATAGACTACGCCCAGCGCCTCGCCGGGAAGACCGGGACCGTGAGCGTCGCCACCTGTATCGACCACGAGAGCGAACGCCGCCGCGCGGAGAACATGCTCGCGAACCTCGTCGAAACCGCGGAGTGTCGCTCCGAGACGCGGGTGTCGCGCTCCCAGATCGAGTCGTTCATCGAGCGCAACGACGCCCACTACGACCTCGTGTTGCTCGGCGCGAGTTCGGACCGCTCCGCCGCGTCTCGGTTCATCTCGCCGCCGACGTTCAGCAGAGTGGGGGACGTCGAGACGGACGTCGCGATAGTCCATCACGCCTGACCGGCGGACGACGGGGGTGTCAGTCCGAGCCACTCACCCCAGTCAGAAAAGCTATGATTCTCGTCCTGATGGACAGCGTATGGCCGGTCCCTTCGCCCTCGTCTTCCAATTCGTCTTCGGGTTTTTCGTCCTCGTCGCGGCGTCCTACGTGGGCGCGAGAATCGCGCTCCGCGAGTACTTCGAGCGGGAGGGCCGTCCCGACGAGAACTCCGAGAGGCGCTGACTCAGTCCGGGTCCAGCATCGCTTCTGCGACCCGTTCGGTGTTCCCGTCGCCGAACTCCGTCCGCACTCGCGCGACGGGCCGCCGATACCGTCGCACCGTGGTAATTATTTTATATGCACCTGGCCGCTATCTCCGAGTCGTGGGACTGAGACAGCGCGTCAGTGAGGAAACCAGCGCGTCCCCCATCGTCGCGCTACTCGACGACTCCGGGACGGTCGTGTGGGTGAATCAGTCGTGGGTTACGTTCGGCGAGGAGAACGGGATGCCGTCCGCGTATCGAAGCGTCGGCGCGAACTATCTCGACGTCGCTCGCCGCGCCGAGAGTGACTACGCGGGCCGCGCCGCGGACGGTATCACCGCGGTTCTGGACGGAGACGACTCGTACAACCTCGTCTATCCCTGTCACTCGCCGACGGAGACTCGGTGGTTCCGTCTTCACGCGGCGGCCGTTCGCCTCGAGGAACGGACGTACTGCCTCGTGACACATCGGAACGTGACCTCTGAACAGGCCCCGTCATCGAGGCACTCACCGCACCTGCCGGTCCCGGAACGCCCGTCGAAACAGGCGCTGCTCGTCACGTACTCCGCGTCCCCGGACGAACCGTTCGTCGAAGCGCTCACCAATGCGTTCGACGCGCTGGGCGTCGACCTCTTCGACCGACAGACGACGCTCCACGACTGGGTTGACGCCGACACCATCGACGCCCTGTGGGGCCGCGACAGCGATTTCACGCTCTCCGTGCACGTCTACGACTACCTGGTGGTCGTCACCCCCGAGACGATCCGCATCTACAACGCGTGACGCGGGGTTAGTCGAACTCTAACATCTCCTCTGCGACGCGCTCCGTGTTCTCGTCCCCGAACGCCGACCGCACGAGGAGGCGGCCGCCGATGACGGCGGGACTGATGACGGCGTCCGCGCCCGCCCGCCGGAGTTTCGGTTCGTTCTCGCGCTCGGTGGCGGCGGCGACGATGCGGACGTCCGCGCGCATCTGGCGGGCGGTGAGTACGACGAGGGCGTCCTCGCCGTCGTTGTTCGTCGCGGCGACGAGCGCGCGGGCGTGGTCGATGCCGACGCGTTCGAGGGCGTCCTCGTCGCTCGGGTCCGCGACGAACACGGTCTCCTCGGGGAGGCGGTCCGGTATCGAGGAGTCCGGCGTGATGAGGACGAACTGGGTGCCGGCGTCGTGGAGTTCGTCGAGTATCGGTTCGGTGACGTCGCCGTAGCCGGCGACGATGACGTGGTTTTCGAGGGATTCGAGTTGTGATTGAGTCATGCGTCCGAGTGCGGAGGCAAAGCGCGCTTCGATGGCGGGGCCGAGGAGTGCGCCGAGCGCGATGGCGAAACTCGCGGTGCCGAGGACGACGACGCTGATACCGAACAGCCGACCGGTGGCTGTCGTGGGCGTGATGTCGCCGTAGCCGACGGTGGATGAGGTGACGAGCGTGAACCAGAACGCGTCGAGGAGGCTGTTCACGTTCGGGAAGTTGTCGCGGAGCGCGTACGCGCCGACCGTGCCGTACAGCTGGATGCCGGCGAGCGCGAGGCCCGCGGCTATCTGGGTGGTGGAGAGCGAGACGCTGCGGTCGAACCGGCCGCGGGTGAGCAGGACGACGGGAAACGAGACGACGGAGAGGACGATGAGCGGCGTCGAGTAGATGCTCGTCTGGACGATTCCCTGAATCGCCGTGACGGGGAGCAAGACGAGCGTCGAGTACCACGCGACGCGGAGGCCGCGGCGCATCCCGAGCGCGCTCAACACCATCATGAAGCCGGTGAGCGCGCCGGTGAAACCCGCGGCCTGCTGGACGACGGTGGGCAAGTAGGGGGCGAGCGGGCCGAACCGGCCGGGTTGGCTTATCTCGACGACGCCCGTGACGACCGACAGCACGGCGACGACCATCGTCAGCGCCACCGCGATGCGGCCGGTGAGCACGGACTCGCGCGAGACGTCCATACAGATTTACGCAAGCCCGGACGGCATAAACGGGGCGGTAGTAGTAAGGCCGTGCCGCGTTCAGTCTCCCTATGGCAGTGGAGTCAGGGTTCGCGGTGCAAGTCCTCCGCGGCGTCTATCTCGGCGTGCTCGCGGGCGTGATTCCCGTACTCGTCTCGTTCGGGTTCGGGTTCGCGTTCAAGTACGTCACCGGACTCACGATTCCCGCGCTCGGTGTCGTCGTCCTCGCCGTCGCCATCGCTGGCATCAACGGCGGCCTGATGGCGTTCAACGACCCGACGATCGTGCAGTCGGCGAACAGCACGACGATTCTCACCGCGCTGATGGTCATCCTGATGATGAGTTTCTACGCGCACGCACAGGGCGACAAACTCGGCGCAACCCTCCCCAGACGAATCAGCATCCGCAAACTCAGAGAGCGCACGTTCAACCGGGACGTGGTGGAACTCGTCGGGTCGCGGGGGCAGGTCCGCGTCGAAATCGTCGGCGACGTCGGCGACATGGAGGGGTATCCGCCGCTCGCCGCCGACCTCCGCGCGGAGATTCGAACGACGGAGTGGACGTTCCCCGCGGACCTCCCCGTGGGCGAGATAGAAGCGCGGTTCGAGGACCGACTGCGCTCCGAGTTCGACCTCGCGGCGGCCGACGTGACGCTCGACGAACGCGCCCGAGCGAGCGTGCTCGCCGCGCCTCCGGTGTCGGGCGTCTCGAAGCGCGTCCCCGCCGGCAAGCGCGCCGTCTCCGTCTCGGGTCTCCTGCCCACGGGCGTCGCGCGCGGCGACGAGGTGACGGTCGTCACCGAACAGACGACGGCGACCGGTACGGTCGTCAGCGCGAAATCAGGGAGCGGCGAGAAGAAGGAGCCAAAAGAGGAGAAACCGGCCGAGGGGGGCGACGCATCGGCGGCGGACGCCGCGCCGGCGAAACCCACAGTTTCCACGACCGCGGGCGGTGAGGGCCGCGTCACGCTCGCCGTCGACCGCGCGGCCGCAGAATCCTTGCTCGCCGCGGAGTCCGGGTCCGTCGTCGTCCTCTCACGGGGGACGCGCCGCGAGTTCGAACTCGTGAGCCTCCTCCGGCGCGCGGGCCAGCGCCTCCGCCGCTTCTCGATAGGCGCGGAGAGCGAACTCGCCGGGCGGACGCTCGCGGAGAGCGACCCCCGCGGAACGTACGGCGTCGCGGTGGTCGCGGTCCGCCACGACGGCGAGTGGACGATGGCGCCGCGCGGCAGCACGCGCATCGAGTCGAGCGACGAGGTGTTCGCCGTCGGACCGCGAGACCAACTCGACGCCTTCGCCGAGGTGACCGCGTGATGGCGCCCATTCTGGGGTTGACCGTGGACGCGGCCGCCCGTCTCGCCGGCCTCGGCGTGCTCGCGTTCCTCGTCGCCGCTATCGTCGCGGTGGTCTATCGCTGGTACTTCCGCGACCGCATCCCCGTCGGTATCGCGATGCTCGCCGCCGTCTCCGCGGTCGCGCTCTACTTGAACACGAAGACCGCGGTCGGACAGGTGTTGCAGGGCGAGTCGGGCATGTTCGCGTGGAACGTCGTCCTGTTCAACAGCGCCACGTTCGCCCTCGCCGCGCTCCTCGGACCGGTCGCACAGCGCAGCGGCGACCGGTTCGCCGTCTCCGCCTTCGCCGCGCTGGGCGCGCGAGAAGTCACGGGCGAGGTGAGCCAACTCGTCCAAACGGTCGGCCGCGTCGTCGCGGTCACCCTCCCCGAGGACGTGGAGGACATCGAGCACTACGAAGCCGTCGAGGAGTCGGTGAAATCGGAGATAGCGGCCAAGACGCTCATATTCCCGCGTCGACTCACCGTCGAAGAACTCCGCGCGCGCGTGGTCACCCGATTGAAGGACGACCACGACGTGGGGTACGTGGACGTCGACATCGAACCGGACGGCACCGTCACCTACCTCGCCGTGGGCCGCCGACTCGCTGGTCTCGGGCCGACGCTCGGTCCCGGCACCGCCGCCGTCGCGGTGACCGCCGACCCCCCGAACGCCGCGAGCGCGGGCGACGTGGTGCAGGTGTGGCGTCGCGGAGAGACGCCCGAGCGTGTCGCGAACGCGGAACTCCGTGCGACCGCGGGCGACACCGTGACGCTCGTCCTCGACGAGTCCGACGCTCAGCGGGTCGCGGGCGGCGACTACCGCCTCGTCACCCTCCCGAGCACGCCGAGCGTGGACCGCGAGTTCGCCGCGCTCCTCCGCGCCGCCGACGAGACGATGGACGTCGTTCACGTCACCGAAGGGAGCGCGCTCGCCGGCACCGCCGTCGGGGACGTGGACGCCACCGTCGTCGCCGTCCGCCCCGCGGGCGGGAACGTCGTCCCGATTCCGCCGCGCTCCCGAGCGCTCGAACCCGGTGACACCGTGTACGTCGTCGCACGCCCCGAGGACATCCGTCGGCTCGACGCCACCGCGTCGCCGGAGTCGGGAGCCTCTTAGTGGTCGCGCGCAACCACCCGAGTATGAAGGCCGAGTGGAAGTTGTTCGCGGACCTCGCGGAAGTCGCCGACGACCGCCACGTCACCGTCGAAACCACGGGTACGACGGTCGGCGACGCCCTGGACGCGCTCCTCGCCGACCGCCCCGCACTCGAAGACCGGGTGCTCGAAGACGGCGAACTCCGCGACCACATCAACGTTCTCCGAAACGGCGAGAACATCTACACGCAGAACGGCCTCGACACCGAGGTAGAGGACGGGGACGAACTGGCGTTGTTCCCGCCTGTTAGTGGAGGGTAGGTGAAGCCGACCGAAGGGAGGCTTCACCGAAGGAGCGAACGGAGAGCGAAGCGACCCGTGAGCTTGCGGTGCGAAGGGAGGCTTCACCGAAGGAGCGAACGGAGAGCGAAGCGACCCGTGAGCTTGCGGTGCGAAGGGAGACTTCACCGAGCGAGCGGAGGCGCCCCGTGCGTCGATACCGAGCGATTGAGGGGGAGCGGTTGTTTCGCAAAACGCCCGGGAAGGGTCGATTTCGCCGTTTCTCAGGTGGGTCGCGTTCTATGTGTCGCAGGATTCGTTCGTCGTTCGGATGTGCCAGATTGCGGCGAGTGTGCTTACGGTGAGGGCGGCGATTGCGATTTGGGCGGCGTCGCCGCCGGCGGCCGCGGTCGTTCCGGCGGCGGTTCCGCCGACTGCGGCGGTGCTCGTCGGCGCGGCGAAGATGCAACAGAGGCTCAGGAGGCCGCCGAGTCCGAGTATCGGGAGGCGCGACCGGTCGTCGGCGTCGTCGTCGGGGGGTGTGGAGCCCATTTCGACCGGGTTTACGAACGCGAGGGGTTTGTATTTCCGGGCGTCACCAGCATTCCAAGCAGTGGCGCTGGTCGGTGGGGGTGCCGGAGAAAAGCGGTCGTCGCGAGAAACACGTGGGCTGTCGGTGTTCCCGTCGCTCGGTCTATGTTCGGTAGTCGCTGGTGAGGTCGGCGGCGGTGACGAAGTCGGGTTCGTCGCCGATGTGGACGCGGGCGGCGGCGGCGTCGCTGACGTAGTCGACGCCTTCGGGGATGAGGACGCGCACTTCGTCGGCGTCGACGCGGGCGGCGTCGCGGCCGATTTCGGAGAGGAGGGCGGCGCAGGATCGGGTGTCGTGCCACGCGCCGACGCCGTACTCGACCCATCGATTGGTTTTGTCGTCGGTTTCGCGTTCGTAGTCGCGGACGCGGTAGGCGGTGGCGCGCGCGCCGTCGTCGTTGGTGAGTGCGATGAGTCGGTCCGCGTCGCGGAGCGTGTCTTTCGTGATTTCGGAGAGCGCCCAGGATTCGCCGAGGTCGAGGCCGAGTCCGGCGAGGTCGTCGTACGCGCACGTGGAGTTGAGGGCGCGCCACGCGACGTGGACGTCGTCGGTCACGTCGTAGTCGTGGGAGGTCTCCGAACTGGGTTCGGGGTGGACCCAGCGGAACTCGGTCTCGGGCTGGAAGCCGGCGGCCCGGGAGTGACCGAGGCCCATGACGTTCCACGAGAACACCATGTTGCGGGCGACGGTCGCACCGTGGTCGCGCGCCCAGTCGAACCCCGCGTGCACCATCTCGAGGCCGAGGTCCCGCCCACGAAAGTCGGGGTCGACGCGCATCCCTTGCGCCCACGCTTCGTGTTCGCTCAGGCGAACCATCTGGAAGACGCCGGCGGCGGTGCCGTCCACGTCCGCGACGAACGTGCGCTGGTAGTCGTCGTCGGTTTCGACCCACTGCTCGAAGACCTGGGGGATGTAGTCGCCGCCGTCCTCGCGCTGGTCCGCCCACGTGTCCTGCGTGAACGCGGCGACGTCCTCGTAGTCGTCCGCGCGGGCTTGTCGTATCTCTACACCCATGGCACGGAGCGTTCGGTGAGTTCGCCGGCGAGCGGTTCGCGCATCGCTTCGTCCGTGCTCTCGTCGCTCACGTTCGCGAGCGCCCACATCAGTTTCACCTTCGCGGTGCCGGGGAGCGTGTCACCGGCTTCCACGACGCCCGCGTCGAGCAGGTCGCGGCCCGTGTCGTACACGCGGTCGCACACCCGTCCTTCGATGCACTGACTCGTCATCACGACGGTCGTGCCGTCGTCGGTGAGCGATTCGATGCGGTCGATGAGGTCCGTGTGGACGTGGCCGAGCCCGGTGCCCTCGATGACGACGCCCGATTTCCCCTCACAGAGGTCGAGGAACTCGGGGTCCATGCCGGGCGTGAACTTCACCAGTTCCACGTCCGATTCGAGGTCGGACGCGATGTCGAGGTCGACGCCGCCGCGCTCCGCGACCTCCCGGTTGTACGTGACCTCCTCGGTGTCGTAATCGACGTACCCGAGCGGTTGCGCGCCGACGGTCTGGAAGGCGTCACGGCGACTCGTGTGGTTCTTCCTGACTCGCGTGCCGCGGTGGAGCGCACAGCGGTCGTCGCTCTCGCTCGCGTGCATGCACACCATCACTTCCGCGGCGTCGGACTTCGCGGCCTCGACGGCGCAGACGGCGTTCATCACGTTGTCGGAGGACGGGCGGTCGGCCGAGCGCTGACTCCCCGTGAACACCACTGGAACTGGCGTGTCGAGCATGAACGAGAGCGCGGACGCCGAGAACTGCATCGTGTCCGTCCCGTGCATCACGACCACGCCGTCCGCGCCCGACTCGATTTCGTCGTACACGGCGTCCGCGAGGTCCCGCCAGATGGCGGGGTCCATGTTCTCCGAGAGGATGTTCGCGACCACGCGCCCCCGGTAGTTCGCGCGCCCCGCCAAATCCGGGACCGCGCGGAGGACGTCTTCGGCGTCGAACTGCGCGGTCACCGCGCCCGTCCGGTAATCCACCGTCGAGGCGATGGTGCCGCCCGTGGAGATGAGCGAGATAGTGGGGAGGTCCTCGTCGAACTCGACCTCGCCACCGGCCTCGGCCTCCGCTTCGCCGTCGATGGCGTACACGTCCGATTCGAGCACTTCCGTCGATGCGTCGGCGCGACTGATGCCGACGTTGTACCCACTGTCGAGTTTCAAGACGAGGTGGTCTGCGTCCGAAGACGGGAGGAGGACGCCCTCGGTCACCTCGCCCGCGCTCTCGACGCGGACACGGTCCCCTGCGTTCATACTCAGACGGTCCGTCGGCGCGGACTAAAAGGATTCTACTCGGCGATGCGCCAGCCGTCGGCGGTCTCCTCGACGACATCGTGGTCGCGCAGGCGGACGAGCGCGTTCTCGACGACCTGCGGCGGCGCACCCACCTTGTCCGCGAGCGCGCCGGTGTCCAGTTCGCCGTCCACGAGTTCCGCGAGCAACTCGGGGACGAGGTGGTCGTCTTCCTCGTCCAGCGTGTCCGAGAGGTCCGCTTGCACGTCCGCGAGTCGGCCCTGTACCCAGCGCTGTGCGAGCGAGAGTTCGCGCTCTAACTCGCGGAGGTCGTGCAGTTCCGCCGCGAGCGACGACACCTCGCCCTCCGACGGCGGTTCGACGTCGATGGTGAGGTGGGTACATCGCCCCAGGTCGAGCGAGGTGTTCGCGGGGTACGCGCTCTTCGTCCCGAACTCGTAGGGGCTGACGCTCACCTCCAGTCGGAGGTTGCGCGAGATGTGGAAGTACTTGCGCCGCCGGTCGTCCGTGTGGCTCTCGACGAGGCCCGCGTCCTCGAGCCGGCGGAGGTGGTCGATGACGGCCTTCGGGCTGACGCCGATGTAGTCACTGATTTCGGTGACGTAACACGGTTTCTGCGCTAACAGCCGGAGGATGCGCCGGCGGTTCGCGTTCCCGAGTAAATCGAGCAGGGCCCCCGAGTCCATTCACCCGTGTTTAGCGACTCTCGTTCAAAAGACTGACTCCCTCGCGGTGCCGGCCTATCCGTCCGCCGCGAGCCATCCGACCACCGCGCCGCCGCCGGTCGTGACGTTTCCGTGACTATTCGGTCCGCCGTCCGCGGTTCCCTGTGACGGGCCGGTCGTGCCGTTCGCGCCACCGTGGGACGCGTTTTGCCCGGAGGTGGTGGGTCGGCCGGGACCGGTGTTCGAGGGGCCGTGCCCGGTCGTGGCGGTGGCGTTGCCCGTTGCGTTCGCTGCTCCCGTCGTTCCGTTGCCGGTCGTCACGTGGCCGGGGCCGTGTCCGCCGGACTGGGAGTTACCGTTTCCCCGGCCAGCGGTCGCGTTCCCGGGTGTCGCCCCGTTCGGCGGGCCGCCCGGCGTCCCGCTACGCGGCGGCCACGTCGTGTTTTTTCTGTCGCTGAGGCCCGGCGGCATGTGCGTACTCCGCGCTGCCGCGGTGGCGTTAGCGACGAGAGTGTCGAGTCCGGGCGGCGTGACGTTGTGCGCCCGGGACACCCGCCTGGTCGCGTTCGCCGACGTGGCGAGGCGCTCGTAGCGAGAGGCTATCGCAGCCATCTGCGCGCGAAACGCCACGTCGGAGATGGAGTCGTTTCGATGTGCGGCGAGCAGGGCTTGTCGACGCTCGGAGAGCCGGTCGAGGCGTGACTGGAGGGCCCGCACGCGCGCCGTGGCGCGCTCGGCGGCCGGCGTTCGGTTCATTCCGGCTTCCCACATCCCCTGGTCGACGCTGCCGTTCGCGTCCGCCGCGCTCGTTGCCATGAACGCGGAGACGGACGCGCCGAAACCGGCGTCTGACGTGTTTGTCGTGGTGTTGTTCGCCGTGGTGTTCGCTGTCGCGGCGTTCACACCGGTCCCGCCTGCGGCGACCAGCGTGCCGAACACGGCCGCGACGGCGACGGCGACGACGAGCCGTTTCATCACCTTCCACTAACCCAGTGTTCACTAAAAAGGCGCGCGTTCGTTCGGACCGTTCACGGCCCGAAAACGGTTCGAATCCGGCCCTCGAACGGTTTCAGCGGTCGCCGACGAGTTTAAGCCGAAACGTGGGTAATGTTAACACACATGTTCGAGGTGTTCTCGCGCGGCTACTACCTCGGCCGCCTCTACGTGGAACCGCACGACGGCGAACACGCCGCGATGCAGTCCGACCAGCACGAACGAGTGAACGAACAGCTCTACGCGACCGGCGACGGTCTCGCCCGAACGGACCACCCGCTCGTGATGAAACTCGAAACCGCCCACCTCCGCGTTCACGGCAGCGAAGACGTGCCCGCCGACACGCTCGCCGTCCCTCGTGGCTTGCTCGAACGAACGCGCGTCGAGAACCCGCCCGCGCTCCGCGAAGTCCTGCTCGCGAAAGCCGACCACGCGGAACGCCTCGTCCGCGCGGGCGCAGTTTGAAATAGGAAACCGAGGCCACTCCGGGGTATGTGACGAGCGCGGGCGTGCGGCCTCGCGAAACCGGCGGCCCACCGCACGCCCGACTCAGGGGGCCGCCTGTCAGCCCATTCGCTACGTTTTTCCGGTCGGCGGGCGCGCGTTCGGTCGATGCTGGACAGACTCCTCGGCCGCGCCCGCCTCAAAGAGCGCATCGCGGACCTCGAAGACGAAGTCGAGAGCCTCGAAGCCCAACTCGACGCCGAGGGCGAGCGCCGACGGGACGCGGTCGCCGCGAAACAGGAGGCAGAAGAGGAGGTAAACCGCCTCGAAGACCGTATCGCGGAGCTCGAAGACCGCGTCGAACGCGCCGAACACGACGACGAGGGAATCGACTACCGCGGCGAGGCGCGCCTCTACGGCGAGCGACTGGACCGCTTGCTCGCGCGCCTCGAATCGGTGGACGCACCCGGGGACGGTGCGTTCACCGCGATGGTCGACGACGGCCTCCCCGAGAGCGCGCGCGACGCGTTCGGCGACCGCGCGCCACTCGTGGAGCGCGCGGGCCCCTGTCTCGCGCTCCGGGACGCGGACGGCGTGATTAGCGCGACCCTCCGCCCGCCCCTCCCGCCCGAACCGTTCGCGGCGTGGAACGACGGCTTCCGCGTGGACCGCGACTGGTTCGAGCCCACCGGAACCTTCGCGCTCGCCGTCGTGCGCGCCGACCTGTTCGCCGTCGGCACCTACGACGGCCGCGACCGGACGGACTTCGAGGGGTTCGAGAGCGACGTGAAAGGCAAACACTCGAAGGGCGGGTTCAGTCAGGGGCGGTTCGAGCGCCGCCGCGACGCCCAGATAGACGAACACCTAGAGAAGTGTCACGACGCGCTCGACGAACTCGCCGTCGACGCGCTCTACGTCGTCGGCGAGCGCACGCTCCTCCGGGACTTCGATGAGCGCGCGGACCGCACGGCACCGGTGGACGCCACCGGGAAACCGCGGGACGCGCTGGACGAGGCGTTCCGCGACTTCTGGAGCGTCCGTCTCCGGTTGATTTAGGGCGGTCGACGTCGAGTGTTCGGTATGCGAATCGCGCTCCTCGCGCACGAGAAGTTCCCGGACAGCGCGAAGACCGCGGTCGGCGTTCTCCGGTACGGTGACCACGAGGTCGTGGCCGTCGTGGACCGTGAGAACGCGGGCCGTCGAGTCTCGGATTTCCTCGACGACGTGCCGGACGCACCGATCGTCGGGTCGATGAGCGACGTCCCCGACCCGGTGGACCGTCTCGTCATCGGCATCGCCCCCATCGGCGGCGGGTTCGACGAGTCGTGGCGGCCCGACGTCCGGAACGCCATCGAACGCGGCTGTGACGTCGTCTCCGGTCTGCACTACTTCCTCGCGGACGACGACGAGTTCGCGTCGCTCGCGGCGGAACACGGCGCCGAACTCCACGACGTTCGGAAACCCGACCCCGACCTCTCGGTCGCCGATGGCGTCGCCGACGAAGTCAATGCAGAGGTCGTGCTTACCGTCGGCACCGACTGCTCGGTCGGGAAGATGACGGCGACGCTCGAACTCGTGCAGGCCGCGGAAGACGCGGGCTACGACGCCGCGTTCGTCCCCACCGGCCAGACCGGTATCATGATCGCCGGGTGGGGGAACCCCATCGACCGCGTGATTTCCGACTTCACCGCGGGCGCGGTCGAGGAGATGATTCTGGAGGTCGGCGACGACCACGACGTCGTCTTCGTGGAGGGACAGGGGAGCATCGTCCACCCCGCGTACTCGGCGGTGACCTGCGGTATCCTCCACGGGTCGATGGCCGACCGCCTCGTCCTCTGTCACGAGGCGGGCCGGGAGACGGTGCACGGCTACGACCAGGTGCTCCCGGACCTCGACGAGTACGTCTCGCTGTACGAGTCCCTCGCGGCACCCGTCCACGACACCGAAATCGTCGCCGGAATGCTAAACACGCAACACGTCGAGGGGGACGACGCGGCCCGCGAGGCCGTCGAATCGTTCGCCGACGAACTCGACGTTCCGGCGACGGACCCGATTCGGTTCGGCGCGGACGAGGTGGTGGATTTCGTCGTATGACGCTCGAAACCGAATTCGAGCGCGTTTCGCTCCCGCTGGAGCACGCGTTCACAATCGCGCGCGGCACCACCGAAACCGCGGAGAACGTCGTGGTTCGGGTGCGCGACGACGACGGGAACGTGGGCGTCGGTGCGGCCGCGCCGTCCGCTCACTACGGCGAAACCGCCGACACGGTCGAAGCCGTTCTCCCCGACTTACTCTCCGTGGTTGAGCGCGTCGACGACCCCCACAACCTCGAACGGATCGAGGCCGGGATGCAGACCGTCGTCTCCGACAACCCCGCGGCACGCTGTGCGGTCAGCATCGCCTGCCACGACCTCGCTGCGAAGCGCGCCGACCTCCCGCTCTACCGTTACTGGGGTCTCGACCCCGCGAACTCCGTCACGTCGTCGTTCACCATCGGGCTGGACGACACCGAGGCGATGCGGGAGAAAACACGAGAGGCGGTCGCCGCGGGCTACGAGACGCTGAAGGTGAAACTCGGCACCGACCGGGATAAGGAAATCGTGGAGACGGTGCGGGAAACCGCGCCCGACGCGACGCTGCGGGTGGACGCGAACGAGGCGTGGACGCCCCGCGAGGCCGTGCGGAACGCGGAGTGGCTCGCCGACCACGACGTGGAGTTCATAGAGCAGCCAGTACCGGCGGAGAACCCCGAGGGCTTGCGGTTCGTTTACGAGCGCTCTCCGCTCCCTATCGCGGCCGACGAGTCCTGCGTCACGCTCGAAGACGTCCCCGAACTCGCGGGTCGCGCGGACATCGCGAACATCAAACTGATGAAGTGCGGCGGCCTTCGCGAGGCGAAACGCATGGTGTACGCCGCCCGCGCGCAAGGCCTCGAAGTAATGCTCGGCTGCATGGTGGAGACGAACGCCGCCATCGCGGCCGCCTGCCATCTCGCGCCCCTGCTCGACTACGCCGACCTCGACGGGTCGCTGTTGCTCGCGGACGACGAGTACGACGGCGTACCGATGCCCGACGGGTACGTCGACCTCGAAGCCGCGGAGCGACCGGGAACGGGCGCGCGACCCCGTTAGAGGACGAAAATCAGAGGTATCATCGCCGCGAACCCGAGGACGGTGCCGCCGGCGAGCCACGCGCGAGCGGTGTTCTCGGGGAGTTCTTCACCGGCTTCGAGTCCTTCGGGAAGCACGTCGTCCGCGACGAGGTAGAGCATCGCGCCCGCCGCGAACCCGTAGCCAAAGCCGAGGAACTCCTGTGCGAGTTTCACGAAGTAGAACGCGACGACCGCGCCGATTGGCTGCGGTATCGAGGTGAAGAAGGCCGCGCCCCACATCTTCGCGTTGCTCATCTTCCCGCGCATCGGGATGGCCGTCGCGATGCCTTCCGGGATGTTGTGGACGGCGAGCGCGATGGTCATCACGAACGCGAGTATCGGGATGGCGAACCCGAAGATGTGGATGCCGCCCGTGACCTCGCCGGGGCGCGCGATTTCGGCGAACGAGACGCCGATGGCGATACCCTCCGGGAACGAGTGGACGAGCAGGACGACGAAGATGTTGAGGAGGGTCTGGGCGTCCGCGTCCGCCATGTCCTCGGGACTGTACTCCATCCGTTCGACCACTTTGTGCGCGCCGACGACGAGGAGCGCGCCGAGTACGAACCCGCCGCCGGTGAGCAGGAGCGTGCTGTGGTGTTTGTACGCTTCGTACAGCAGACCGAACACCGACGCGGAGGCCATCAGTCCGCCGGCGATGCCCCAGAGTCCGACGTCGAGGCGGGGGCGCACGTCGTCGACGAAGAACAGCGGTACCGCGCCGAGACTCGTGCCGAACGCCGCGACGAGTCCGGCGACTAACACGAGTACGAACGCGTGCCAGTGAATCATGTGCGGTCTCAGACGACAAATTGTCGGCCGAGCCCGTAATTCGTTTCGGCCGAAATTAGGTGTACCAAAACCGCTATCGGCGAGTTTCGCGTCCTCCTTTCGCGTCTCAACACACTTATTGCGGCGACAGAGGTTACATCGGGCATGAGCGAAATCACGGTCACGCTCCCCGACGGCTCCACGCTCTCCGCGGAGGCAGGGGAGACGGTCGAGGACATCGCGTACCGAATCGGCGAAGGCCTCGGGCGCGACACCAAAGCCGGCGTGGTGGACGGCGAACTCGTCTCGAAGGAGGAACCGCTCGACGCCGACTGCCGCATCGAAATCGTCACGGACAGCAGCGAGGAGTACATCGAGGTGCTCCGGCACTCCGCGTCCCACGTGTTCGCACAGGCGCTCCAGCGCCTCTACCCCGACGCGAAACTCACCATCGGACCGTCGACGGACGAGGGCTTCTACTACGACGTGACGAACGTCGACTTAGACGAGGACGACCTCGCCGACATCGAAGACGAGATGGCGGACATCGTCGAGTCCGACTACGAGATTCGGCGGGTGGACGTGCCCCGCGACGACGCCGTCGACTTCTACGAGGACAACGAGTTCAAACGGGAGATTCTGGAGACCGAAGCGGCGGGCGAAGACCCCGTGTCGTTCTACGAGCAGGACGACTGGCGCGACCTCTGTCAGGGCCCGCACGTCGACTCAACCGGCGAAATCGGCGGGTTCAAACTACTCTCCGTTTCGGCCGCGTACTGGCGCGGCGACGAGGAAAACGAATCGCTCACGCGCGTGTACGGAACGGCGTTCCCCACCGAGAGCGAACTGGAGGACTTCCTCGAGATGCGCGAGGAAGCGAAGGAGCGCGACCACCGCAAAATCGGTCGCGAGATGGACCTCTTCTCGGTTCCCGAGCACTCGCCGGGGTGTCCGCACTACCATCCGAACGGGATGGCGATTCGCCGCGAACTCGAGGACTACATCCGGGAGAAGAACGACGAACTCGGCTTCGACGAAGTTCGCACGCCCGAACTGAACAAGGCCGAACTCTGGAAGCCCACGGGCCACTACGAGACGTTCACGGAGAACGGCGAGATGTTCGCGTGGGAGCAAGACGACACCGAGTACGGCCTGAAGCCGATGAACTGCGCGAACCACGCGCACGTCTACCAGTCGAAGACGCACTCCTACCGCGACCTCCCGGTTCGCTTCTCGGAGTTCGGGAACGTCTATCGGAACGAGCAGTCGGGCGAACTCTCCGGCCTGCTCCGTGTGCGCGGACTGACGCAGGACGACGGCCACGCGTTCGTCCGCCCCGACCAGATTCAGGGCGAAATCCTCGACATCCTCCGCGCCATCGAGGACATCTACGGCCACTTCAACTTAGAAGTCCTCTACAAACTCGAGACGCGCGGCGAGGGCGCGATGGGGAGCGAGGAGATATGGAAGCAGGCGACGGACGCGCTCATCGACGCGCTGCGCGAGGAAGACCTCGACTACGACGTCGAAGAGGGCGAAGCGGCGTTCTACGGCCCGAAAATCGGAATCAACGCCCGCGACGCGCTGGGTCGCGAGTGGACCATCGGCACCGTGCAGGTGGACTTCAACATCCCGCGCAACCTCGACCTCACGTACATCGGCGAGGACAACGAGGAACACCACCCCGTGATGATTCACCGCGCGCTCCTCGGGAGTTTCGAGCGGTTCATGGGCGTCATCATCGAGCACTTCAAGGGCAACTTCCCGCTCTGGCTCGCCCCCGAACAGATCCGCGTCCTCCCGGTCACGGACGACAACATCCCCTACGCGCGTGAGGTCGCGAGCGAACTCGGCGACTTCCGCGTCGAGGTCGAAGACCGGTCGTGGACGGTCGGGCGGAAGATACAGCAGGCCCACGACGACAACGTCCCCTACATGCTCGTCGTCGGCGGGAACGAGGAGGAAGCCGGCACGGTCAGCGTCCGCGACCGCCAGGAACGCGAAGAACAGGGCGTCGACCTCGCCGACTTCCGCGACCACCTCGAACTCGAAGTCGAACAGAAACGCACCGGCCTGACCTTCCTCGTCTAACTCGACGCGCCACACCCGAGGTGGACTTCGTCCTCGGGCGCGTGCACGTAGATGTCGTCAACCAATCCGGTTTCCGCGAACGGGTAGTCGCTGTTCAGTCGGTCGGGCGTCTCCGGCGCGTAGGGCAGTCCGCCCGGAGGTGAGAACGCGCCGAGCGGGTCGTCCGGGTCGGCGTCGTGGGCGTCGTAGAAGTTCTCGTACTTCTCGTAGTAGTCGTCGCGTTCCGCCGGCGGGAATTCGAGGAGTTCCCCCCAGCCGTGGTTCGAGAACTCCCACGCGGCCATCACGTGCGTTATCTCGCGCGCTTCGGCCTCGGGGTATCCTTCGGAGAGGGCGGCGAGGTAGGCGTCGATAGCGGCGTCGAAGAACGCCCGAAAGTGCGGACGGCGGGCCTCCGCGTCCGTCTCCGAGGCTTCGGCGAAGAAGTCCGCGTGCAGGCGGACCAGCCACCGCCGCATCCCCGACGAGACGAGCGGGATGTCGCGCTCCAGCACCACTTGGGCGACGTAGTTCCGCGGCGTCTGGTAGAGGCGCATACCGACGGAAACGGCGGGCGACCTTAGTGCGTGGCGGCCGCACCCGACGGTGTTTTCACCGTCCTCCCGCACTCCCCGGTATGGACGGACTCGGGCGCAGCGTGTACGCGGGCGGCCTGTTCGCCGTGCTGGGCGTGCTCGCGTGGCTGACCGGTCAACCGCTCGTCTTCCCGAGTCTCGGCCCCACCGCGTTCCTGTTCGCGTTCGAGGGCGTCCCGAACCACACGCGACGCCGCGTCGTCGGCGGTCATGCAATCGGCGCGCTCGCGGGACTCCTCGCCCATCTTCTGCTTGCGTCGGGTCTCGTGCTCTCCGCCGGAGAACCATCGCTCTCCGTCGAGTGGATTCGCCTCGGCGCGAGCGGAACCGTCGCCGTCGCGCTCACCGCGTGGGGAATGGCCGCCACCGACACCGTTCACGCGCCCGCGTGTGCGACGACGCTCATCGTCTCGCTCGGCCTGCTCGCCGCCCCGATACACGTCGTCGGCATCGTCGCCAGCGTCGTCGTCCTCACCGAAACCCACCTCGCCGTCTCCACGCGTCTCCCGGTCTGACTTACTCGTGACTGCGGTCCGTCTCCCGGAGGATGAACGGCCCGATGGAGAGCGTGCGCTTCGTGACCGTGATGATGCGGAGGATGTAGGAGAGGAGGATGGCGAAGGGAACGAGCGACACCGTGGCGGCCGCCGAAACCACGAGAATCAGCGTCTTCACGCCGAACACGGTCCCCGCGAGGAGGCGCGGTTCGAGGTAGAGGAGCGTGGACGCGGCGACCGTGAGCGCCGGAATCGACGCATAGATGAGCGTCCGGGAGAGGTCGGTGAGCTCCCACTGGAAGTAGAGCGTCTTGAAGTGTTCGCGCGCGGGTCCGAACAGTTCGAGCGCGTCCACGAGGTCGTCGAACGCCGCCTCGGACTCCTCCGTGAGGTCGGCCGCGTACTCGCCGCGGAGGCGTTTCGCGTCGTAAATCTTCCACGAGTAGTTGTAGTTCAGCGCCGCCCACACCACGTCGAACTCGCCGAACTGCGCGCCCTCCAACTGGGATTCGACCGCTTCCGCGTTCTCCCTGAGGTTGTCCGCGTACTCGTTCACGTCCTCGCGCAGGTCGTCGTTTTCGGCGTCCGCGACGGCGTCTTCGAGCGCCTCGACGCGGGCTTCTGTGAGCGAGACGAGCGCCCGGAGGAACGCGGACGGCATCGCGGGACTCACGGGTTCGGAGAGCGCGTCGGCGACGTCCTCCCTGAACGTCGTCGCGCCCTCCATGCGTTCGCGCTGGTCGCCGACCGCGCCGAGTTCCTGTGAGAGCACGAGCTGGCTCAACGTCAACACGAGCGTCACGCCCGTGACGATGCCGGTGAGGAGCCCCTGAAACAGCGTCTCCACGGGGTCTGCCTTCGTGAGGAGTTTCGGCGTGCCGACGGGGTTGAACTGGCCGATGACGACGAGCGCGACGAACACGACGAGCGCGATACCGGCGGCGACGAGCCAGCGGTTCGCGTCCAACAGCAGCCAGAACTTCAGACTGCTCTCCGGCACGCGCTCGCGCATCGTATTGCTCGGCTGGCCGTCGCTCATACGGGGAGAACGCGCGCCGCCCGCAAAGGCGCGGTGGTATTATGTCCCACGCGAGACCAGTGTCGAGCACATGCGTAGGGTACTCCTCGTCGCCGTTCTCCTCCTCGTCGCCGGCTGTAGCGCGCCGACCCAGACGACGCCGGCCGCACAGACGCAGTCCACGACGCCGGACGCGGGGAGCGCGGCGACCGGGACGCTCACCTACGACGGCGCGAACCTCGCGTACAACGGCACGCGCGTCCTCCGGGACGTCGAACGCCTCCGCGGGCTGAACGCGACGGGGACGATCACGGTCTCCGAGTTCTCCGGTTCGACGTCGCCGCCCTACGACGTCCCCGACCGCTTCGCCGGCATCCGACAGGCCGGCGCAGTCGCGCTCGGCCTCTACACGAACGCCACCGCGCGCGCCGGGCAGGCGCTCGGCGTCACGTACGCGGGCCCGCTCGTCCGCATCCGCACGCCCGGGACGCTCGACCGGTTCCCCCAGCAGGTGGTGCTCGCGCACGAACTCACGCACGCGCTCCAGTACCAGCACGGCTTCCGCGCGGTCCGTCTCGCCACGTCCGGCGTGCTCAAAACCGACGGGTCGCTCGCGGTTCGCGCCGTCGTCGAAGGGGACGCCGAACTGACCGCCGTCCAGTACCGAAACGAGTCCTTCCCCGAAACCCCGCTCCCGGTCACCCGCGTCGGGAACGTCACGCGGGCGCGCTGGCAGTACGCGTTCTCCGCGTCGATGTACCAGTACGGCTACCAGTACTACCGTTCAGTAGGCACGACCGTCGCGGCCCGGAACACGTCGCTCTCCCATCCGCCGCAGACGACCCGGGGACTCCTCCACCCCGGCATCAACGACACGCGTCCGTCACTTCCCGACAGCCCGCAGTCCGCGCGCTTCGACGCCGTGCACGCGGACACTATCGGCGAACTCGGCGTCCGACTCGCCCTCCGCGCGAACGGCGTCTCGAAGCAGAACGCCTCCCGCGCCGCGTTCGGCTGGCGGAACGACCGCATGACCTACTACGGCCACACCCGGAACGCGAGCGTTCGCTGGCTCTCAGTCTGGCAGAACGACACCGAAGCCCGCGAGTTCGCGAACGCGTGGACCACTATGCTCGGACACCGGAACGCCTCTCTCGAAAACGGCGCGTACGTCGTCCCCGCGACGAACACGACGCCGCGATTCGTCTCCATCGTCCATCGCGTCGGGAAAACCGTCCTCGTCACCGCCGGCACGAACGCTTCACGCGTCCGCGCGCTCGCTCACCTCTCCTCCTCGCGCAACGTCTCTAACTCCTCTTCGACCGCTTCCTCGTCCACGTCCGCCACCGCCTCTTCGACGGCATCCTCCGTTTCCGTCTCGGCCTCCGCCGATTCCGCTTCGCCGTCCTCGCGCTCCCCCTGAATCTCCTCGCGGAGGTTCTCCAGTTCCGCGTCCACCTGCGCGTCCGTCTGTGACTGCCTGAGTTCGCGGTCTATCTCGTCCTCGTCGTTCAACGCGCTCTCCAACACGCCACGGTCTTCGAGTTCGTCGAGCGCCGCCGCCCGCGCCTCCATCTCTTCCGTCCGCTCCGTCGCGCGCTCTATCGCCCGACTCACGTCCTCCATCTCCCCGCCCACGCCCGTCAGCGCCTCGTTCACCTTCGACTCCGCCTCCGCCGCCTCGTACCGCGCCTTCATCGTCTCCTTTCTCGTCCGGAACTGCTCCACCTGAGTCTCCAACTCGGACTTCTTCTCCTCCAACTCGTGTTGCGTGGCCTCCAACCGCTCTATCTGCTCTTCTAACTCCTTCACCTGGTCGACTTTCGCCTGTTTCTTCTCCAGCGCCCGCCGCGCCAAATCCTCGCGGTCCTGCCGCATCGCCTCTTCTGCCTGCTGCATGTGCTTCGAGACGTTCTCCTGTAACCGGTCGCGCTGCACTTCGAGGCGCTTTTTCTGCGCGGTGAGGTTCGCGAGCCCGCGCTTTACGTCCTGCAGTTCGTCTCGCATCTGTTCGTACGAGTAATCCAGCGACTCCGACGGGTCCTCCACTCGCCCGATGAGCGCGTTCAATTTGGAGCGGATGGCGTACGAGAGGCGCGAGAGTAATCCCATACCCAAATTATTATCGCCGAAGGTTAAAATTCTCTCTCCCAAACTACTGGTATGGCAGAGACAGTGCTCGTTCCGGGCGCGCGCCGCGTCGAAGCGTCCCTCGACACGCCCGAAGACGGCGCGGACGCGTGCGTCGTCGCGTGCCCACCCCATCCCCAGTATCGCGGCCACCGCGGCGACACCCGCCTCGTCGCCGTGAGCGACCGACTCGTCGAACACGGCATCGCCTGCCTCCGCTTCGACTACGGCGCGTGGGACGAAGGCCGCGGCGAACGCGAGGACGCCCGAAACGCACTGCGCTGGGCCGCGGATCGCTACGACGCGGTCGGGTTGTTCGGGTTCAGTTTCGGGGGGTCGGTCGCAGCGCTCGCCGCCGCGGACGTCGAGGTTCCGCTGGAAGCGGTCTGTCTGCTCGCACCCACCGCGACGATGGAATCGGGACTGAGCGCGGTCGACGCGCTCGAAGAAATCGACGCACCCCTGCGAATCGTCTACGGCGCGCGCGACGACACCGCGGAGTGGGAACCCGTCGTCGAGCGCGCCCGCGAACTCGACATCGAGGTGACCGAACTCCCCGCGGACCACTTCTTCGTCGGGCAGACCGACGCGGTCGCGGACGCCGTCGGCGACTTCCTCGTCTCCGCGTTCACGGCGTGATGACTGCGCGGAATCGCGCGTCCCCGTGGAGCATGTGTTCGTAGGCGTCCGCCGCGTCTTCGAGGTCGAAGACGTCCACGTCGGGCGTCACGTCGCGGAGCGCGCTGAACGAGAGCGTGTCCTGCGAGTCACGGGCGGTGCCGGACGCCCAGCCCTCGACGCCGCCGCGGACGCCGACGAGTTCGCCGACGTTCACGTCCACCGGTTCCGGCGGGATGCCGACGGCGACCACGTCACCGTTCGCGCCCAACCCCGAAATCGCGGATTCGATGGCGTCGCTCGACGGCGCGGTCGCGAGCACGACTGACGCCCCGCCCAGTTCCTGGAGCGCCTCGCCGGCGTCCGTCGCGTCGGTGTCGACGTAGTGGTCCGCGCCGAGTTCGAGGGCGCGTTCGCGCTTCTCGATGCCGCGGGAGAGCGCGACGGTCTCGTACCCGGCGGCGTGGGCGTACTGGATGCCGAGGTGGCCCAACCCGCCGACGCCCTGCACGGCCACGAGGTCGCCCGCCTGCGCGTCGGCGTTCCGGAGCGCGTTGAACGTCGTGACGCCCGCACACAGCAGGGGAGCGGCGTCCACCGCGTCGAGTTCGTCGGGCGCGCCGGCGACCGCTTCGCGGGACGCGACGACGTACTCCGCGTACCCGCCGTCCCGGTCGAGGCCCGTGACGGTCGCGTTCTCGCAGTTGATGAAGTCGCCCCGGCGACACGCCTCGCACGTGAAGCAGTGCCCGGCGTGCCAGCCGACCCCGACGCGGTCGCCCGGGCTCCACTCGGTCACGTCCTCGCCGACGACGTCCACGCGCCCGACTATCTCGTGACCCGGGACGCGCGGGTACTCGATGCCGGGGCGGAGCCCCTCTTTCGCTATCTCGTCGCTGTGACAGACGCCGCACGCGTCCACCTCGATTCGAACCTCCTCCGGGCCGGGCGTCGGAACCTCGCGTTCGACGAGTTCGAAGTCGCCGCCCGCGTCCGGAACCTGGACCGCGCGCATCGTTTCCGTCATGGGCGAGTGGTCGGACGGCAGGCTGAAAAAGCCGGGGCGAAGCGGCGGAACGCGCCGGGGCCGACCCTGCCGGTATCCGTACGGTTTTGCGCCCGACGTGTCGAGTGCTGGTGATGACAACAGAGAGACGCGAGTACCTCGCGCTCGTGGGCGGCGCGGCCGCCGCGCTCGCGGGGTGCAGTTCCGGCGGAACGGACACGACGACCGAACCGGAGGAGACGACGGCCGCGACGACCGCCGCGCCGCTGACGGACACGACGGTGGAGCTGCACACGGAGGACGTGGACGAGGATTCCGTGTTCTACTTCGACCCCGTCGGCGTCCACGTCGCGCCCGGAACCACGGTCACGTTCGAGGTGAAGAGCGGCAGCCACTCCACGACCGCCTACGCGAAGAACAACCCGAACGCCGACACCAGACGCATCCCGGACGACGCGGACGCGTGGGACAGCGCCGTCATGAAGACGGTCGGCGAGACGTTCGAGCACACGTTCTCGGTGGAGGGGACGTACGACTTCTACTGCATCCCGCACAAGCCGCTCGGCATGGTCGGACGCGTCGTCTGCGGCGACCCCGGCGGCCCCGCGGAGGGCAGTATGCCGCCGGACGGTACCGTTCCGACGAGCGACCGGATTCTCCGCGAGGGGGCGGTGTCGCACGCCGACTTCAGCGACTGACGTCGTTCGGCCCCAACCGCTAACACTCGCCGACCCCATCCCCCATGCGGGATGAGTGTGCGGGACCGGGCGCGACAGTGGTTGTTGTACGACGGGAACAGACTGGTCGTCGCGGCGCTCGGCCTCGTGGCGCTCTTCTTCGCGTTCGGCCCGCTCGGGCACGCGTTCACGGGCGCGGAAGGCCAGCCGCTCTCCCGGAGCGGCACCGTCGTCCCCCTCCTCACCACGCTCCTGAGCGGGAACTTCCTCCTCGTCTCCATCGTCGTCTCCGTCAACAGCCTGTTCGTCTCCGGCGAGCAGAACCCGCTCGGCCAGCAGTTCGGCCGCATCCAGTCCATCGCGGAGTTCAGAAACCGCCTCGAGACCATCACCGAGTTCGACCACATTCCGCCGGAACCGGCGGCGTTCCTCCGCGTTCTCACCGGCGACGTCGTGGAGCGCGCGCAGTACCTCCGCGAGGAGATTCCGGCGACGGACTTCGAGTTCCGAGAGGACTTCGACGCCTACCTCGACGACCTCGGTCGCGTGACCGGCGACCTGAACGACTCGCTGGACGAAGCCGCCGGCCCGCTCGACGTGGTGCTCGCGACGCTGGAGTACGACTACGACCGACAGGTGAACGACCTCCGCCGCCTCCGCGCGGAAGGCGACGGCGACCTCCCCGAGCAGGTGACGACCACCATCGAGGACATGCTCGACCTGCTCCAGTACTTCGCGACCACTCGCGAGTACTTCAAGACGCTCTACTTCCGCCGCGAGTTCGCGAACCTCTCCCGGGACCTCTTGTTCGTCGCGCTCCCCGCTATCGCGGTGATGTCGTACGCGTTGCTCCACATCGACCAACTCCCCCGGTCGCACTGGCTCGTCGTCTCCGTGCACGTCGTGTCGCTCGCCCCCATCGCGTTGCTCGCGGCGTACGTGTTGCGCGTCGTCGCCATCGCGAAACGCACCGAGTCGGCGGGCCAGTTCGCGGTCTACGAACATCCGGAGCGTGCGGGCGGTATTCCGCGTCGGTCGGAGTAGCGTGCCAGCGCGTGGCGCAGCGGCCGCTCTCCGAAACGGTTTAGAGCGCAGGTTCCGGACACTCAGTATGCCGACGGAGACGGGATACGACCCATCACTCGGGAACAAGTTCGTGTTCGTTACCGGGGGCGTGATGTCCGGCCTGGGGAAGGGCATCACGGCGGCGAGTCTCGGACGCCTTCTCTCGAACGCCGGTTTCGACGTCACTGCGGTGAAAGTAGACCCCTACTTGAACGTCGACGCCGGGACGATGAACCCATACCAGCACGGCGAAGTCTACGTATTGAAAGACGGCGGCGAGGTCGACCTCGACTTGGGGAACTACGAGCGGTTCCTCGACATCGACATGACCTCCGACCACAACGTCACCACGGGCAAGGTCTACCAGGAGGTCATCGAGCGCGAGCGCGCCGGCGACTACCTCGGGAAAACAGTACAGGTGATTCCGCACGTCACGGACGACATCAAGCGCCGCATCCGCGAGGCCGCGGCGGGAACGGACGTCTGCATCGTCGAAATCGGGGGGACGGTGGGCGACATCGAGGGGATGCCGTACCTCGAAGCGCTCCGCCAGTTCAGCCACGAACAGGACGAGGAGGACTTGCTCTTCACGCACGTGACGCTCGTCCCGAACTCGAAGAACGGCGAGCAGAAGACCAAACCCACCCAGCACTCCGTCAAGGAGTTGCGGAGCATCGGCCTCCAGCCGGACCTCCTCGTCGGGCGGAATCCGGAGAAACTGGACGACGACGTGAAGGAGAAGATCGCGCTGTTCTGTGACGTGCCGACGGACGCCGTGTTCTCGAACCCGGACGTCGAGGACATCTATCACGTCCCGCTCGTCCTCGACGAGGAAGGACTGGACGAGTACGTGATGGCGGAACTGGACATCGCGGACCGCGCGCTCCCCGAGAGCGAGCGTTCGACCGCGTGGCGCGACCTCGTGACGCAGGAGACGACGGGCGAAGTCGACATCGCGCTCGTCGGGAAGTACGCGCTCGAAGACGCCTACATCTCGATTCACGAGTCCCTGAAACACGCCGGCTTACAGGAGAACGTCGACGTGAACGTCCTCTGGGTGGACTCGGAGGAGATGAACGACGACCACACCGACCGCCTCGAAGCGGCCGACGGCATCGTCGTCCCCGGCGGGTTCGGGAGTCGCGGAACGAGCGGGAAACTCGAAGCCGTCCGGTACGCCCGCGAGAACGGCGTGCCCTTCCTCGGTCTCTGTCTCGGCTTCCAGCTCGCGGTCGTGGAGTACGCGCGCAACGTCCTCGGGTGGGACGGCGCGCACTCCGCCGAAATCGACCCGGACACGCCGTATCCCGTCATCGACTTGCTCCCCGAACAGTACGACCTCGAAGACCTCGGCGGGACGATGCGCCTCGGCGCACACGACACCCAGATCGAGGCGGGGTCGCTCGCGTACGAGGTGTACGGTGACACCACCTGTACGGAACGCCACCGCCACCGCTACGAGGTCAACCCGAAGTACATCGACGACCTCACCGCGGACGGCCTGACGTTCAGCGGGCACGCGGGCAACCGGATGGAGATCGTGGAACTCGACGACCATCCCTACTTCCTCGGGACGCAGTTCCACCCCGAGTTCCGGAGTCGGCCGGGCCGCGCGAGTCCGCCGTTCGTGGGGCTGCTTCGGTCTGTTCTCGACCGCGTGGAGGTGACCGCCTGATGGTGGACGTCGACGCGTTCATCGAGGAGGCGAAAGCCGAGATCGAAGACGAACTCGGCGACAGCACGGCCATCATCGCGCTGTCCGGCGGCGTGGACTCGTCGACCGCCGCGGCGCTCGCGTACGAGGCCGTGGGCGAACAGTTAGTGCCGGTGTACGTCGACACCGGGCTGATGCGGAAGGGCGAGACCGAGGAGATCGCAGAGGTGTTCGGGTACATGGACTCCCTCAGAGTCGTGGACGCCGCGGACCGCTTCCTCGGCGCACTCGAAGGCGTGACGGACCCCGAGGAGAAGCGGAAAGTCATCGGCGAGCAGTTCATCCGCGAGTTCGAGACCGTCGCACAGGAGACGGACGCAGACTTCCTCGTCCAGGGCACCATCTACCCCGACCGCATCGAGTCGGAGGGGAACATCAAGAGCCACCACAACGTCGGCGGCCTCCCCGAAGCAGTGGACTTCGAGGGTATCGTCGAACCACTCCGCGACCTCTACAAGGACGAAGTGCGCGCCGTCGCGCGCGAACTCGGCCTCGAAGAAGTCATCAGTGAACGAATGCCGTTCCCCGGCCCCGGCCTCGCGGTGCGCGTCGTCGGCGAAGTCACCCGGGAGAAGGTCCGGGTCGCCCGCGAAGCCACCCACATCGTCGAAGACGAGTTAGAAGAGTACGAGCCCTGGCAGGCGTTCGCCGCCGTGCTGGGCCGTGCGACCGGCGTGAAGGGCGACAACCGCGTCCACGGCCACGTCGTCGCCGTTCGCTCCGTCGAGAGTCGGGACGGAATGACCGCACGCGCACAAGAACTCGACTGGGAGACCCTCCAGCGACTCCAGAGCCGCATCACGGGTACGGTCGAGGACGTGAGCCGAGTGGTGTACGACGTCACCCACAAACCGCCCGCGACCATCGAGTACGAGTAGTCAGACGCCCTCGACGGTCTCCCGATAGGCGACGACCTCCCGTTTCGCTTCCGCGATCGCTTGCTGGACTTCTTCTTCGCCCGCGGCGTCCGCGGAGAAGTCGTCGAGGAAGTGAGTGATTCGGGCGAGCGCGCCGTGGTCGAGGCCGCGTTCGCGCTCTGCGGCCTCCCGAAGCGTCTCGGCCTGGGTTTCGAGGCGTTCCCGGGTGTCGTTGTCCTCGACGAGTTCCGCGGCTTCGTGCAGGAACTCCGCGGCGGTGGCGAGTCGCTCGTGCGTCATACCCGACGAATCGGCTGCAAGCGTCGAAAAGCCTTCGCCGCCCCGGGCGGCGATGGCTCTTTGTATCCGTCCGCCGTCGATTCCCTGTGGCGCTCACGTTTCACTTCGTCCTCGTGCTCACCATCGTCTACGGGACGAGTTACGCGCTCAAGTTCCTCGAGGGATACGGCCTCCCCATTCTGGCGGTCGAAATCCTCGCGGGCATCCTGTTCGGGTCGTTCCTCGGCGTCGTCGGCCCGGAGACGCCCGGCTACGAGTTCCTGCTCAGCCTCGCCGCCTTCGGCTTACTCGTCATCATGTTCGACGCCGGCCTCGAACTCGACCCCTCCGTCATCCGCGAGAACCCGACGCGCGCGGGCGCCCTCGGCGTCGTGACGTTCGGCCTCCCCCTCCTCGCGGGCGTCGGCCTCGGCCTCGCCATCGACCTCTCCCTGTTCGCGTCCTTCCTCGTCGGCGTCACCGCCTCCACCACCTCCCTCGGCCTCGTCTACCCGCTCCTCGACGAGTTCGGGTACGCCGGAACCGACCGCGGCCAACTCATACTCTCCGTCGCCGTCCTGAACGACATCTTGAGCGTCGTCGCGCTCGCGTACGCCATCAGCCTCACCTCCGCCCACCCGGCCACCGGAACCGGCGTCGTCACTGTCGTCGCCGGGGTCTTCCTCGTCGTCGTCCCCCGGTACTTCGTCGAACCGCTCTCCCGCCTCGTCCCCGAATCCATCACCACGAACCCGACGAAGTTCGCGGTGTTCCTCGCCGTCCTCCTCGCGCTCCTGATGGAGTTCGCCGGCCTGCACGCCATCCTCGGCGGCTTTTTCGCCGGCCTCCTCATCGCCGAACTCACCCACGACGGCTACGAGATAGAGCGCGCGATGCGGCCCGTCGTCGACCTCGCCGCGCCCGTGTTCTTCTTCTTCGTCGGCATGCAGTTCGAAGTACAGGGGTTCGACGCCGCCGACCTCTGGCTCATCGGCGCCGTCGTCCTCATCGGCATCGGCGCGAAAGTCGTCGCGTCCCTCCTCGGCGGGTGGCTCGTCTCCCTCGACCGCCGCACCACGTTCCTCCTCGCGGCCGTGATGCCCGGCCGCCTCGCCATCAGCGTCGCCGCCGCCGAAATCGGACTCGGACGCGGCCTCATCACGCAGACGCTCTACGACTCTTTCGTCGTCCTCTCCACGCTCTCGGTGTTCGTCGTCGCGTTCACGTTCCGCTACGTCGCCCGCCGAGACGGCGCACCGAACGGCGTGTGACGCTCCTCCCGAACGCGTCGGCCGAACCTTGATAGTGCGCGGCGTTCGAGCGCGATTATGTCAGACCACGCTCGTTCGAACCGAGCCCTCTGGAACGAGTGGAGCGACGCTTTTCAAGCGATCTGGAACTCGGACACGGCGGACGGTGACGCGCCGCCCGCACCGTCGCCGTTCGCACCGGACGCACCCGGGTTCGAGGAACAGTCAGTCGTGGACTCGGTCTCGGGCGCCGACTACGTCGAACTCGGCTGCGGGGGCGGACAGGGGAGCGTCGGAACCGCAGAACTGGGCGCGAACGTCACCGGCGTCGACTTCTCCGAGAACCAACTGGCGCACGCGAGACGCCTCCGCGACTTCTACGGCGTCGACGCACGATTCGTGCAAGCCGACGTGACCGACCTCCCGTTTCCCGACGACCGGTTCGACCTCGCGTCCACCGAGGGCGCGTTCCAGCTGGTCGCGGACCTCGACAGCGCGCTCACCGAAGCGCATCGCGTGCTCCGCGACGGCGGCGTGTTCGTCCTCAGCGTCCCCCACCCGCTCTCCGAGGCGTTCGACGCCGAAGCCAACGAACTCACTGGGAACTACCTCGACCCGGGGCCGCGCGAGGTCACCATCGACGAGGAGTACGCGGAGACGTTGACCGTCTACGACCGCCCCGTCGCCGACCTCTACAACGCGCTCGCTGGAGCGGGATTCGACGTCCACCGCCTCGTCGAACACCAGCACGTCCACGTCGCCGAGAACGACCCCGGCGCACGCGGCCTCCCCGAAGCCATGTGGAAGGTTCCACAGAGCGTGCGCTTCTGGGCGGTCGCGCGGTAAGTCGTCGGTCTCGCCACCTTCTTACCCGTCCGTCTCCCACCCCACTCCATGAAAGCCATCGTCATCGGTCCGGACCGCGGCCTCGGCGACGCCCTCCGCGAACACGGCGTCGACGTGGAGCGCATCAGCCTCGGGAGCGCGGACAACCTCACCGCGGCCGGCGTCGAGGACACCGACCTCCTCGTCCTCACCGACGTGGGCGAGTCCACCGCCGTCTCCGTCGCGCTCGAACTCAACGACCGCCTGCGTACGGTCGTTTACTCCCCGGACACCATCCCCGAGTTCGTGCGCGGCCAACTCGACCTCGCGCTCGACGTCGACCTCCTCTCGCCCGACGTCGTCGCCGAGGAACTCGTCGCCTCCGTCGAAGCCTAAGTACCCGCACGCCCTTTCTCCGGTATGCTCGACTCGTACGCCGACCTCGACCTTTCACCCAGCGACGGCGATGTGGAGACCGCGGAACTCCACTTCTCCGAGGACATGCTCGTCAAAGCGTTCGCGCTCGGCCCCGGCGCGACAGTCGAACCGCACGAACACGAAGACCAGACCAACGCCTTCCACATCCTCGAGGGCACGGTCACCGTCCTCCAGGGCAACCACGAGGAAGAGATAGACGCGCCCGGCGTCGTCGTCCACACCCGCGGCATCCCCCACGGCGCACGCAACGACACCGACGACATAGTGGTGTTCACCGCCACCATGGCCCCGATGGGTTAGAGCCGAACCGCGGTCGGCCTATCTTCTCCCGGCTCGTCCACCGCCGCCGCGTACGGACTCACGTGCTCCCAACACACGAACTTGCGAACTCGACCGGGTTCGTAGAGGAAGAAATCCGCCTCCGACAAACACACCTCACACTGAGGCGGCTCACTCTTCTCGTCGAGGATATCGGCGAGCACGGACTCCGCCTCCCGCGACATAGAATGGAATTCTTCCTTTTGACGTATAAACGCTCGTCCGGCTAGGACTCGATTTCGCGCTCTGCGAGTTCGACTTCGGCGAGAGCGAGACGACCAGAGAGCCCTCATCGGGCTCGTGCGCGCTCTGCGACATATCGCTCGTTTCACTCGCGATAGGGGCCGCAGAGCGCATCCGCTCGCGACTTCGGCGCTCGCCACGACCCCGATTCGCCCTTTCAATCCACCAGGACTGCACGTGGTCCACCGGTCTTCGCGCACCCCCGGTCTACTGCGGGGTGGGATTGAAAGGGGCTGGCCGGGTCGCTGAGCGAGCCGACGTAAGCACCGCAGGAGCGAACGGAGGGAGCGACGAGGAGCGAAGCGAGGCGCAGCCCGCGACCCGGCCAGGGGCTTTCGGTTCACCGTCTCACGGTCGCTCCAGCGGGCGACGGATACGGCGAATCACCCTCGAAGGCGTTCCAGTATCGGGATTTCACCGATTTTCTCGTCGGTGAGGGCGTCCCAGTCGACGCCCTCGGGCCGCGGATACTGCGTCTCGGTTTCGATCACTCGTTCGGGGGTGACGACGAGGTCCATCGGGACGTCGTGGGGGTCGGGTTCGAGGCCGTCGACGACTTGGAGTTCGTGGACGGTGGTCGCGACGGTCGTCTCGTCGTCCACGAGTCCGATATCCCGGAGGATGGCGTATTCGAGGTCGCTGTACCCTTCGCCTTTTCCGATGCGTGCGCCGTCCTCGCTCACGGCGACGCTCCCGGAGAGCACGAGGTCGACGTGTTCCACCGCGTCCGGGCCGACCTGTTTGGCGTAGTCGTCCACGTTCGAGAGCGCGGGCGCGGAATCGTACTCGTCTTCGGGGATGCGGTCGGGGTCGAGTTCGAGGAAGCACTTCTCCTCTTTCAGTCGGGGGACGGCCATGTAGACGGTTTTGCCGTCGTGGAGCGCGCGGCGTCGGGCGGGGAGTTGTGGCGCGTCGGGGTTCGCTTTCACCACGTCCGCGTTCCGCCACGCGTCCGTCTCGGCGAGGCGGTCGGCGGCGTCGTCCGCGCCCGCGAAGTTCGGGATACGGCCGTGCGGCGGGAACGGAAAGCGCGCCACGCCCTCGTCTTCGAGCGAATCCCAGACGCGCTCGCGGACCTCCTGTTTGTCCATACTCGGTCTACGCGCCCGGACACTAAGCGTCCCCGAACGGCCGAGGCTACTCCTCGTCTTCGTCCTCGTGCGCGAGTCCAGCGAGGTGACCGGCCTCGGGGACGATGACGTCCTCCGCGCCGAGGCGGGCGGCGTTCTCGCTCCCGGGGAGACAGAAGACGGGGACGCCGTCTGCGACGCCCGCAGCGGCGCGCGTGCCGACGACGCGCGTGCCGATTTCGTCATAGGAGAGCCTGCGGAAGAGTTCACCGAACCCCGGCAACTCCTTTTCGAGGAGGGGGCGGACGGCTTCGACGGTCACGTCGTCCGGCGTCACGCCGGTGCCGCCGGTCGTCACCACGACGTCCACGTCCTCGCGGGAGACGAGGCGGTCGACGATGGACTGCACGCGGTCGTACTCGTCGCCGACGAGTTCGCGCGTCGCGACGTCGTGACCGGCGTCCTCGAACGCCGCCGCGATGGCGTCCCCGCTCGGGTCGTCGTCCAGACTCCGCGTCGAGGACACCGTCACCACTCCCGCGCCCACGGACTCGATGTCCGCGTGATGGTGGTCGTGGTGGTCGTGTTCGTGTTCGTCGTGGTGTTCGTCGCGGTCTTCGTCCGGTTCGTCTGTGGGTGTCTGTTCGGGTTCCTGTGGATCCGCTTCGTCCGGGTCGTCGCGTCGGGTGTCGCGGGATTGGAAGTCGACCATGGGCGGGGATTGGGCGGGGGCGCAATAAGTTCCGGCGACGTGCTGTGGCGTACCACACAGTTTTGACCCGCCGGGGAGAAACCTCACGCGATGAAGGCGGTTCAATTCGACGAACACGGAGGCACCGACGTAATCGAGTACGGCGACTTCCCCGACCCCGAACCCGACCGGGGCGAGGTCGTCGTGGACGTGAAGGCCGGCGCGCTCAACCACCTCGACATCTGGACGCGCAAGGGGATGCCCGGACTCGACCTCGAGATGCCGCACATCCCGGGGAGCGACTGCGCGGGCGTCGTCTCCGAGGTCGGCGAGGGCGTCAGTCGGTTCGAGGAGGGCGACCGCGTCGCGCTCGTCGCGGGCGTCCACTGCGGCGAGTGCGAGTTCTGCCGGAACGGCGAGCACTCGCTCTGCGTGAAGTTCCACATCATCGGCGAGCACGTCCGCGGCGTCCACTCGGAGCAGGCCGCGCTCCCCGCGGAGAACCTCGTTCCCGTCCCCGAGCACGTCGAGTGGGAGACGGCCGCGGCCGCGCCGCTCGTCTTCCAGACGGCGTGGCGGATGCTTCTCACGAAGGGCGACCTCGACGCGGGCGAGAAAGTCCTCGTTCTCGGCGCGAGCGGCGGCGTCGGCCACGCCGCCGTGCAGGTCGCGAAGCACGCGGGCGCGGAGGTGTACGCGACCGCGTCCTCAGAGGAGAAACTCCAGTACGCCGAGGACGTGGGCGCGGACTACACCATCAACTACGAGGACGAGAACTTCGCGAGCAAGGTGCGCGAACTCACGGGCGGCCGCGGCGTCGACATGGTCGTCGACCACATCGGCGCGGCGACCTGGCAGGACAGTCTGAAAGCGCTCGCGAAGGGCGGCCGCATCGTCACCTGTGGCGCGACCACGGGCGGGCAGCCCGAGACGGACATCAACCGCATCTTCTGGAACCAGCTCGAAGTGATCGGGTCGACGATGGCGACGATGGGCGAAGCGGACGACGCTCTCGAACACGTCTGGGACGGCACGTTCGAACCGCGCATCCGCGAGGTACTGCCGATGAGCGAGACGCCGAAAGCGCACGAGATGCTGGAGAACCGTGAGGGCTTTGGGAAAGTGGTGGTAAAACCCGATAGCGAGTACTAATGCAAGCCCACGAACCGGCGGAGGCGCAGGCGGAGTCAGACCTCACGAACCGGCAGGGCTGGGCCATCGTCGCCGTGCTCCTGTTGTCGACGCTCGTGATTCCCGCGTTCATCTTCTTCCGCGGGAGTCTGACGAGCCTCGGCCTCACGTGGATGGACACGTTGGTCGCCCTCCCGATGATTCCCGCCGTCCTGTTCGCCGCCGTCGGCGTGTGGACCGCGGTCCGGAAGTAACTACCACTCGACTCGTTCTTTATCGCGCCAGAACTCTCCCGAAGGTGCGCCGGGTGCGAACGACGCCAGCCAGACCGGGGTCTCCGCGCCCTCCTCTACGCTGCGGTCGGCGTCCTCGCCACCCATGTCGGTCCGCACGTACCCCGGGCACGCCGAGTTCGCGAGGAGTCCCTGTTCTCGATATTCGGCGTGCAGGTAGCGCGTCAACCCGTTGAGCCCCGTCTTCGAGATTCGATACGCGGGACTGCCGCCGTCCATCCCGGAGAGCGCGCCCATCCCCGACGAGATGTTGACGACGCGCCCGCCCTCCTGCTGGACGAGCAGCGGAACCGCGTGCTTGCACATAACCATCGGTCCGCGGAGGTTCACCGCGAGCGTTCGGTCGATCTCTTCGGTGGGTTCGGCGACGATGTCGTTCCCGAACGTCCCCACACCGGCGTTGTTCACGAGGATGTCGAGTCGTCCGACTTCCGAGTAGATGCCGTCGACGGCGGCCTCCACGTCGCCCTCCTGCGTCACGTCGAGCAGGACGCGTTCCGTACGTTCGGGCGTCTCGTTCGACATACTCCGCGACCCCGCGTACACCGTCGCGCCCCGCTCCGCGAGTTGGCGCGCGATTTCAGCGCCCAACCCCCTGTTCGCGCCGGTCACCAGCGCGACCTGTCCCGCTAAATCGTCGTGCGTCTCGACCATAGACGAAGAAGCGTCGTCGGCCACAATTCAGTTCCGGACCGCGACCGACTCGCGTTCGAACCGCTCGCCGGTCCACGTCCACGCGCCGACGAACGGCGGTCGCCCGGCGAGCGACACGAGGAGGTAGGTGTAGCCGGGCCACGCGGCGTCGCTGCGGTCGCGGTCGCTCATCCGCGGCGGCCCCGCGGGATGCGAGTGGTAGAATCCGACGACTTCGCGGCCGCGTGACTCGGCGTCCTCGAAGACGCGTAACTGTTCTGCGGGGTCCATCTCGTACTCGACGCGGGGGGCGTCCGCGACGTTCGTGACGCGTCGCGCGACTGTCGCGCGCGTCGACCCGTCTTCGCGGTCGCCGACGAGGACGCCGCAGGCTTCCCGAGGGGCGTCCTCCCGGGCGTGCGCGAGGACGTCGTCGTAGGCATCGGACGCGAGGACGAACATACCCCGTCTACGGGGGAATCCGGGAAAAGCGTTAGTCGAAGTCGCGGCGCATCGCGATTTCGAACCACGGACAGAGGTCGAGTTGGCGGTAGTATCGCGGATTCTCGTGGAGGTCCTCGTAGTCCGCCCAGAGGATGCCGCCGACCTCGTCGGGGTCGGGGTCGATGTTCGTGTCCGTGAGGGTGGCTTTGAGGACGGCACAGACCTCCCACTCGACGCCGTCGTTCATGTAGTAGCGCTTGTACTCGAACCGGTCCGTGACTTCGAGGTCGTCGTACTGGTCGGGCGATATCCCTAACTCCTCCTCCAGGCGTTCGCGCGTGGCTTCCTCCTGGCTCTGTCCCTCGACGGGGTGGGAGGCGACGGTGCCGTCCCAGCAGGTGTCCCAGAGGCGCTTTCTCGCCGCTCGCTGGGCGAGCAGCACGCGGCCGTCTTCGTCGAAGAGGATGCATGTGAACGCGCGGTGGCGGATGCCGTCGCCGGTGTGCGCGTCGAGGCGGTTCGCCAGTCCGGTCGGTTCGTCGTCCGCGTCGACGGTGATGACGTCCTGTTCTGCGTTCTCCACTTCCTCGGGCGTTCGCACGGTCTCCCCCGAATTCGCGGCGGTGTCGCTCATACGGGCATGGACGCGGACCGGATTGAATAGGGCTTCGAATGTTCAGCCGAGTTTCTCGTCCAGAATGAGTCGCGTCTTCGTCTCCACGACTTCCTCTTGTTCGCGGGCTTTCGTGATGAGTTCGTTCACGCGCGTGGTGTCCGCGGCGTCGACGACGAGCACGATGTCGAGTTCGCCGGACACCTGCCAGACGAAGTCCACTTCGTCCCACTCGGACATCCGGTCGCCGACGGAGTGCGTGTCGACGTCCATCGCCACGGACACCTCTATCATCGCCTTGACGTTCCCGGTGCGGGTGGAGACGGTGAACCGTTCGATGACGCCGTCCGTCTGCAGTCGGTCGACGCGGTTCCTGACGGTGCCCTCGCTCACGTCGAGTTCGTCCGCGATTTCCGTGTAGGGCGTGCGGGCGTCCCGTCGGAGGATGTCGAGTATCCGGCGGTCGAGGTCGTCCATACGAGTGCAACCCCCTCCCGCGCCAAGAGTATTACGAATTTCGTAACGAAACTACGAAGGTAAGGACTAAGTGGGCGTGGTTCGTTTGAATCTCGTAATGCCGGACGCATATCTCGCGCTCGAAACTGGCGAGGTCGTGGACGCCCGCACACGCGCACCCGGCGCTGCGCAGGGCGAACTCGTCTTCACGACCGCGTACACCGGGTACGAAGAATCCCTCACCGACCCGTCCTACGAGGCACAGGTCCTCACCTTCGCCTACCCCCTCATCGGGAACTACGGCGTCCGAGAGGAGCGTTTCGAGTCCGACCGCGTCCACCCCCACGCCGTCGTCGCGCGCGAACTCACCGACGACGTCGCTGACTGGCTCACCGAAGAAGGCGTCCCCGCCGTCGACCACGTCGACACCCGCGACCTCGTCCTCGACATCCGCGAGGGCGGCGCGATGAAGGTCGGCATCTCCGCCGGCCCCGACGCCAGCCCCGAGGAGGCGAAGGCCCAACTCGACACGTGCCCCGGAATGTCCGACATCACGGACATCGGCGAGCGCGTCAGCGTCAGTGAACCCGAACACTACGCGGGCTCGGGTCCGACGGTCGCGCTCGTCGACTGCGGCGCGAAGGGGTCCATCGTGGACTCGCTCACCGCGCGCGACGCGAACGTCCACGTCCTCCCGCACGACGCCACGCGCGAGGACGTGGAGAGCGTCGAACCGGACGTCCTGTTCATCTCGAACGGCCCCGGCGACCCCGAGAACTTCGAGGCCGCGCAGTCGCTCGTCGAGGAGGTCGTCGGCGACCTCCCGCTCGCGGGCATCTGTCTCGGCCAGCAGGTCGTCGCGAACGCGCTCGGCGGCAGTACTGAGAAGATGTCCTTCGGCCATCGCGGCGTGAATCAGCCAGTTCGGGACCTCCGCACCGACACCGTGGTGATGACGACGCAGAACCACGGCTACACCGTCGCGGAACCCGGCGACCTCGAAGTGACGCAGGTGAACGTCAACGACGACACTCCCGAAGGACTCGAATCCGCCGACCTCGAAATCATCACCCGCCAGTACCACCCCGAGGCGAACCCCGGTCCGCACGACTCGTTGGGGTTCTTCGACGACGTCATCGACCTCGCGGAGTCGAAGACGACCGTCACCGCCGACTAAGGCCAGTCCCAGTCGACGTCCACGAGATTTCTCGCGTTCCGACGCTCCGCCCGACTCACGACTTCGAACGTCCTGTTCTCCGCGTCTTTCGTAGTGAGCGCCGCGACGAGGAGGCGGGCGACGTCCGCGCGTGGCACGCTCCCAGACACCGAGTCACCGCCCTCCCCGACGAGCACATCTTCGGTCGCGGGGTCGTCCGTGAGTCCGCCGGGACGGACGATGGTGTGGGGGACGTCTGCGGCGCGAAGCGCGTCCTCGCCCCGTTCTTTCGCTCGGAGCGCGGGCGCGAGGAATAGTCGAACGGGTAGCGGCATGCCTTCGCGTGAGTCGCCGACGCCGATGCTGGACGTGAGCACCACCCGGTCGAGGCCTTCGCGTTCCGCGGCCGCCGCGAGGTTCGCGACGCCCTCGCCGTCGACCATCGCGCGCCCGGGGAGGAACGCGGGGCCGGGCGCGGACCCGACCGTCGAAATCGCGTAGTCGCAGTCCTCGACGAGGCGCGCGGCGTCCTCCTCGACGAGCAAGTCGCCGACCCGGACCTCGTCGGCGTCGGGGCCGCGGAGCGCGACCGCCGTGGATTCGCTTCTGGTGGCGGCGACGACGCGGTGGGGTGTCTTCTTCAGGTAGCGCAGGACTTCGCGGCCGGTGTCGCCGGACGCGCCCGGGACGAGCACGGTGTCGGGCATACCGTCCCTTCGCGTCCGCCGACCATCACCCTTGGTGAAGCGAATTTCACTTAGAACGCCTACAGAAATGTAATTCAGATTACGTTTATGGGGGTAGCCGTCCATCTATCTACTGTGATGAAACACCAGACTCTCACGGGCGAACCGACGTACAGCCCCCGTGAAACCCTCCTCGGCGTCCTCGCGATGCTCGCGCTCGGCCCCATCGTGGTCTTCGCGGTCGCCACCCCCGCGGTCCTCGTCGCGGTCGCCGCCGTCGCGCTCCTCGCGCGCCCCGCGGCCCGCGCCGTCCGGAACGTCCGCACGGACGCGGACGGCCGCGACACCAGCATCGCCCACGCGCACGCCCGGTAACGCCCCTCCCTTTTCGACGCGCGCGGCGAACCTCCGAGCTTTTCACGCGTTCCGGAGGTCACCCACCGCGTCCGCCTTGATGGCCGCCGCGGCCACCTCGTCGGCGCGCTTGACGATCTCGGCTTCGACGAACGCGGGTTCGACGTTCGTCCGGGGACTGTGACTCAACACGATGTGCGCGAGTTCGACCGGAAGGTCGGCGACCGCGTGGACGCCGTAGTATGGGTGGCCGAGCAGGTCGCCGATTTCGGTGTCCTCCGCGCCGTGGCACTCGTAGAGCTTCGAGACGTCGTGGACCAGTCCACCAGCGACCACGAGGTCCCTGTCCACGTCGGTGCCCCGCGTCTCCGCGAGCGACTCCGCGAGGGCGATAGCCCCCCGGGTGACGTCGCGGACGTGCGGCACGAGGTTCTCTTCGTCCATCGGAATCCCGAGTTCGCGCTGACCGGGCGGGAACCACGGGAGTTCGGTGAGGTCTGAGACGTCGTTGTCGGCCATCGCGCGCTCCCAAGCCTCGACGACGCCCGCGCGCAGCTCGTCGTCCTCGATACGGTCTACCTCTGGAAAAACCTCCGAAACGGTCATCGCCCGGCGATTCGCGGGCCCGGGAGAAAAGCGCTCGCCCTACTCGCCGCCCCACTTCTCGGCGCGAATCGGGCGCTCGGAGACGGGGAGGACGTCGATGTCGTCGTCGCGGTGGGCGAGCGCGTCGAGCGCCGCGCGCGCGGACGCCGCAGTGGAGAAGTACGGCACTTCCTCGCGGACCGCCGCGCGCAGGGCGTCGGGGTCGTCCGTCACGAGCAGGTCGATTTCGCCCCGGCGAATCGCCTCGGGCACGTCCTCGAACTCGACGAGGTCGTAGTACTCTCCGAAGCCGTCCACGTCGAGGTCGACGACGGCGGTCCCGGCGTCGGGGAGTTCGTTCGCCGCGGCGGACTGGGCTTTCTCGTAGGCCTTCCCGAACGTGCTCGCCGTCCCCATCACTTCACCCGTCGACTTCATCTCGGGGCCGAGACGCGGGTCGGAGTCCGGCAGGCGGTCGAACGGCAGCACGACCTCCTTCACGCTGTACTGTTCGGGGACGCCCTCCTCGACCCCGAGGTCGGAGAGCGAGTTCCCGGCGATGACCTTCGCCGCGAGTTTCGCGATGGGAACCCCGGTGGCCTTCGAGACGAACGGCACCGTGCGGGAGGAACGCGGGTTCGCTTCGAGCACGAACACGTCCCCGCCCTCGGCGTCGTCGCCGTCCCGCACCGCGAGCTGGACGTTCAGCAGGCCGACGGTGTCCAGTGCTTTCGCGATGTCCTCGGTCACCTCGCGCACGCGGGCCATCGTCTCGTCGGAGAGGCTGCGCGGCGGAATCACACACGAGGAGTCGCCGGAGTGGACGCCGGCTTCCTCGACGTGTTCCATGATACCGCCGATGAGCACGTCCTCGCCGTCGGAGACCGCGTCCACGTCGAGTTCCACCGCGTCGGCGAGGAACTCGTCAACGAGAATCGGTTTCTCCGGGCTGACGCGCACCGCTTCCTCGATGTAGGATTCGAGTTCGTCGTCGTCCCCGACGATCTCCATCGCGCGTCCGCCGAGCACGTAGGACGGGCGGACGAGCACCGGATAGCCGAGGTCGTGTGCGAGTTCGAGCGCCTCTTCCTTGGAGGTCGCAGACCCGCCCTCTGGCTGAGCGATGCCGTACTCGTCCATCAGCGCGTTGAACCGGTCGCGGTCTTCGGCGAGGTCCATCGCGTCGACGCTCGTCCCGACGATCTCCGCGTCGAGTCCGCGGCGCTCTATCTCCTTCTCCAGCGGGTGTGCGATGTTCACGGACGTCTGCCCGCCGAACTGAACCATCACGCCGTCCGCGCCCGTCGCCTCCACCACGTCCGCGACTTCTTCTGCCGTGACGGGTTCGAAGAACAGGCCGTCGGACGTGTCGTAGTCCGTGGAGACGGTTTCGGGGTTGTTGTTCACGACGTGTGCTTCGATGCCTTCCTCGCGGAGCGCGCGCACCGCGTGCACCGAACAGTAGTCGAACTCGACGCCCTGTCCGATGCGGATGGGGCCGCCGCCGACCACGACGACGCTCTCTTCGTCTCCGTCCACCTGCAACTCGCCCGCCGCGGCCTCACCCTCGAACGGCCCGCTGAACCACTCGGGCTTCCGCGAGGAGTAGTAGTACGGCGTCTGCGCCGCGAACTCGCCCGCACAGGTGTCGACCTGCTTGTACGTCCGCCCGGGCACGTCCTGTTCGACGCCGCTCACGCCGACGCCCGCGCCGTCGGGACGCACTTCGTCCTGCCCCGCGGGAATCCACGACTCGTTCACGTCCTCGAAGTCGCCGCCCGCGAGCGCGGATATCTCGTGGTTCGTGAACCCGGCCGTCGCCGCGCCCGTGAAGTCGCCGTCCTGTGCGCCGTCCGCGGCTTCCGCGATGTGACCGAAGCGCTCGACGTACCACTCCTTGATACCGGTGAACTGCACCACGTCGGAGACCGTGTAGCCGCGGTCGAACGCCTCGAAGATGGCGTACGGCCGGTCGGGACTCGGGCGCTCCAGATAGTCGGTTTCGAGTTCGTCGTCGGAGACGTCCGTCCAGTCGACGGCGGGGTCGTACTCGCTGGACCGGAGCGCCTTCAGCATGCTCTCCTCGAACGTGCGGCCGATAGCCATCGCCTCGCCCGTGCTCTTCATCGCCGTCGACAGCGTGAAGTCCGTCTCCGGGAACTTGTCGATGGGCCAGCGCGGCACCTTGGTGACGACGTAGTCGATGGCCGGTTCGAACGCCGCCGTCGTCTCGCCCGTGATCTCGTTCGTAATCTCGTGCAGGCGCTTGCCGAGCGCGACTTTCGCCGTCACGCGGGCGATGGGGTAGCCGGTCGCCTTCGACGCCAGCGCCGACGAGCGGGAGACCCGGGGGTTCACTTCCACGACCCGGTACTCGCCGCCGGGCGTGCCGTCGTCGCGCCACGCGAACTGGATGTTACACCCGCCCTCGATGCCGAGGTCGCGGATGACTTCGAGCGCAGCGTCGCGCATCTCCTGGTGGCCGTCGTCCGGAATCACCTGACTCGGCGTCACAACGGTACTCTCGCCCGTGTGGATGCCCATCGGGTCGATGTTCTCCATGTTGCAGATGATGATGCAGGAGTCGCCCGCGTCCCGCATCACCTCGTACTCGAGTTCGACCCAGCCGGAGATGGATTCCGTGATGAGGACTTCGCCGTTCCGGGAGAGGCGGAGGCCGGAGCGCACGCGTTCGACCAGTTCGTCCATCTCGTGGACGACGCCCGACCCGCTCCCGCCGAGCGTGTACGTGGTGCGGGAGATGACGGGGAGGCCGCCGACGTGGTCCACGGCGTCCTCGACGCGCCCGCGGAAGGACTCCTCGTCGAAGTCGGTCACCGATTCGCCTTCGTCCAGGCGGATGGTCGTGGATTTCGGGACGGGTTGGCCGAGGTTCCGCATCCGTTTGCGGAAGAGGTCGCGGTCCTCCGTCGCGTAGATGGTGTCGAGCGGCGTGCCCATGATTTCGACGTCGTACTCGTCGAGAACGCCCTCCTCCGCGAGTTCGGCGGTGACGTTCAGTCCCGTCTGTCCGCCGAGGCCCGCGATGACGCCATCGGGGTTCTCCTGTGCGATGACCTCCGCGATGGCCTCGGTGGTGATGGGTTCGATGTAGACGGCGTCGGCCATCTCGGGGTCGGTCATGATGGTCGCCGGGTTCGAGTTCACCAGGACGACTCGGACGCCCTCCTCCTGGAGCGCGCGGCACGCCTGCGCGCCGGAGTAGTCGAACTCTGCCGCCTGTCCGATCTGTATCGGGCCGCTGCCGATGAGGAGTACGGTCCGGTCGTCACTCATTCTACTCCAAACGAATACGTTCGTCGTAATAAGCCCGACGAAAAAATACGCGCCTCGAAATCGAATTACGAATTTCGAAACCTAGTCGTCGACTGTCGGCGCACCGCCCGGCGCGTCGCCGCTCCCGTCCGGCGCGCCCGGTCCGTCGTCCAAATCGGGTTCCGGGAGGAACAGCGCGAGCAGGAAACCCGCGACCAGCACGGGCATCACCCAGAAGAACGTCGACGTGAGGCTGTCGGAGAGCGCGCGCACCACCGCCCGCTGAATCGCGGGGTCTGGGATGGCGCGAATCGCGTCCACGTTCTGCGCCGCCTCCGCGTACTGGGCGGCCTGCGGGCCGAGCGCGGCCGTGATGTTGGTCGTGAACTTCGAGGTGAACAGCGACCCCATGACCGCGACGCCGACGCCCGACCCGAGCGAGCGCGTGACGGAGACGCTCGTGGTGGCGACGCCGATGCGCGTCCGGTCGACGGCGAGCTGCGCCGACAGGGAGAGGACGGGGTTGATGAATCCGAGGCCGATACCGGTGACGAGCATGTAGCCCGCGACGGTGTAGAACCCCGTGTCGGGCGTCATCGTGGAGAAGAGAACGTAGCCCGCGGCGGCGATAGCCGTGCCGACGACGGGGTAGATTTTCACGTAGCCGTACCGGCTGATGAGTTGGCCGGTGACCGCGGAGACGACTATCATGCCGCCGAGCAGCGGGAGGAGGAGTAATCCGGAGTTCGTCGCGGAGACGCCGGTGACGGTCTGGAGGTAGAGCGGGAGGTACGTGACGCCCACCAGTTGGCCGAGGCCGATGACGAAGCTCAACCCCATCGCGACGCCGACGCCCCGATTGGCGACGAGGTCGATAGGGAAGATGGGTTCGGGCGTGCGGACCTCGCGGACGACGAACGCGACGGCCAGACCGACCGTGACCGCGAACAATCCGACGATGGTCGGGGACGTCCACGCGTAGTCGCCGCCCGCCCACGACGTCGCGAGAATGAGCGTCGTGAGCGCGGAGACGAGGAGGAGCGCGCCGAGGTAGTCGACGGGGTGGTCGACGGTCTCCTGCGGGACGTCGAGGTAGCGGCGAACGAGAACGAGGGAGAGCGCGCCGAGCGGGAGGTTGATGAGGAATATCCAGTGCCACGAGAACTGTTCGGTGAGCCACCCGCCGACGAGCGGGCCGATGACGAGCGCCGCGCCGAACCCGGAGAGCATGTACGAGATGTACTCGGAGCGCTTGCGCGGGCCGAACATGTCCCCGAGAATGCTGAGGACGAGCACCCAGAGGCCGCCCGCGCCGATGCCCTGGAGCGCGCGGAGGAGGGCGAGCTGGACGAGGCCGTTCACGTAGTCGTTCACGAACGGGATCGCGCCCGCCGTCGCGCAGAGCGCGGACCCGACGACGAAGACGGTGACGGCGACCGTGAACAGCGCGCGTCGGCCGTAGATGTCGCTGAGCTTCCCGTACAGCGCCGCCGACGCGGTCGTCGTCACGAGGTAGGCGGTGACGATCCACGAGAGGTTCTGGACGCTCCCGAGGTCGGACGCGATGGTCGGGAGGGCGGTGGAGACGATGGTCTGGTCGAGCGCGCTCAACATGATGGCGAGCATCAACCCGCCGACGACGAGCAGGCGGCGCTCCCTGCTCCACGACGCGACCGCCGTCCCGCTCACGGTGACCCCTCGCCGGCCGTCTGACTGGACCGAATCACGTGAAAAGAGTCGCCCGCGGCGACCGTAAGCGTTCGCCTACAGGCCACACCGCGGCCGTCACCGCCCGCGCTCCGCCTCCCAGTCGCGTTCCTTCCGGTACTCGGCGACGAACTCGCTCGTGTCGAAGTCGGTCATCGCCGACTCGAACTCGCCCTGCGCGCTCGGGTCCTCGGCGTGACTCACCGCGTGGTCCATCAACTCGACCACGAGGTCCACGACGTACTCGTGGAGCGTCTGCGAGTCGAACTCGAACACCCAGAGCAGCGCGTACCCGACGTCGCCGGTGTCGCTCGCGTCCGTCACAGTGACCTCGTCGGGCACGTCCTCCATCACCGCGCCCATCAAGTGCGGCGTCCCGAACGTCTCGAACGCGTCGTCTTCCGCGGGTTCGACCGCCTCCTCGAGCACCGAGACGATGGCTTCCGGGAGGAATCGCGACGCCGGATGCATGTCCATCACGACCGCGTGCGAACTCCCGCACGCGCAGTCGTACTCCCGCATCCCGAGGTCGAAGTCCGTGAGCGCCGCCGACTCGCCACAGGGGAGTTCCACGCCGCCTCCGCCCCCACCGCTCTCCGTCCCGGGTACGCGCGGTTCGGTCATCGCCTCGGACTTACCCCGCGGGGCGGTTAAGCCCCCCGGCACGGAAACGCCCTTCACCCTCCTCTTCGTGAGACCGGCATGGCAGTCATCGAGATAGACGGCCTCACCAAGCGCTACGGGGACCTGGTCGCCGTCGAAGACCTCACGCTCTCCGTCGAAATGGGTGAGGTCTTCGGGTTTCTCGGGCCGAACGGCGCGGGAAAGACCACCACCCTGCGCACCCTCCTCGGCTTCCAGTCCCCGACCGAGGGTGCCGTCTCCGTCCTCGGCTACGACACGGCCGTCGAGTCGGAACGCCTCGACGCCCTCACCCGCGTCGGCTACCTCCCCGCGAACCCCCAGTTCGACGCGGGCGCGACCGGCCGCGAGATACTCGACCTCCACGAAGCACTCAAAGGCGGCAGTCGACGCGACCGCATGCTCGACCTCTTCGACCCGCCGCTCGACCGCAAAGTACGCGAGTACTCGACGGGGAACGTCCAGAAACTCGGCGTCGTGCAGGCGTTCATGCACGACCCCGAGGTCGTGATTCTGGACGAACCCACGGCGGGCCTCGACCCGCTCCTCCAGGAACGGTTCAACGACTTCCTCGCCGACGAACGCGACCGCGGACGCACGATACTGTTCTCCAGTCACGTCCTCAGCGAAGTCCGCAGGGTCTGCGACCGCGTGGGCGTGATACGCGACGGCCGCCTCGTCACCGTGGAGGGCGTCCGCGACTTACTCGACCGGAGCGGGAAACTCGTCCGTCTGCGCGCGGACGGCGACGTTCCCGAGCGCGCGTTCGACCTCCCCGGCGTCACCGACCTCACCCGCCGAAACGTGGACGGCGCGACGGACTTCTCGTTCACGTTCGCGGGGGACGTGGACGAACTCGTCGACGCCCTCGACGCCCAGTCGCTCCGCGAACTCGACGTCGAAGAAGCGCCACTCGAAGACGTCTTCCTCTCCTTCTACGGTGAGACCGATGCTTGAACTCACCGCCTACGGCGCGCGCAGACGGGTCAAGGGCGCGATAGCGCTCGCCGTCGCTATCTCCCTGTTCAGCCTGCTCTACGTCGGGTTCTTCCCGTCGCTCGCCTCGAACGTCGACCTCCAGCAGTACGTCGACAGCCTCCCGAGCGTCTTCGTCGAAGCGTTCGGCCTGCGCGCGTTCGGCACCATCGAGGGCTACCTCGCCACCGAACTCTACCACTTCGCGTGGGTCATCCTCTTCGGCGTCTACCTCGCGTACAGCGCCGCCGGCCTGCTCGCGAGCGACGTGGAGTCGGGCCGAATCGACGTCCTGCTCTCGCTCCCCGTCCCCCGCCGACGCCTCGTCGCGGAGAAGTACCTCGCGCTCGCGCCCGGAATCCTCCTCGTGAACGTCGTTGTCGGCGCGGTCACGTGGGCCGGCACGCGCGTCATCGGCTTCCCCGTCGCAATCAGCGACGTCATCGCCGTCCACGCGCTCTCCCTCCCCTACCTGTTCACGTGTGCGGGTATCGGCCTCGCGTGCAGCGTCGTCGCCTCCCGCGCGAGCATCGCCCAGCGCGCCGCGATGGGACTCACGTTCGGCCTGTTCCTCGTCGAATCGCTCGTCACCGGTACGGACTACGCGTGGGCCGGCGCCATCGCTCCGTCTCGATACTACGACCCCACCGCGATACTCGTCGACGGACAGTACGACCTCGCGGGCGCGGCGATACTCACCGCCGCGGCCGTCCTCCTCGTCGCCGCGAGCGGCTACTACTTCGCGCGACGCGACGTGAACTAGGGCCAGTCGTCGCGCTTGTCCTCCTCCGGCTCGGCGTCCTCGCCGTCCGCGTCCGCGAGTTCCCAGCCCGCGGCCTCCGCCGCGTCCTCGATGTCGAGGTACTCCCAGCCCACGCGCTCCGCGAGTTCTTCGTCCTCCTCACTGGTACCGACGAAGACGTGTCGTTCGGTGTCGAACTGGTCGCCCACCGATTCGAGGCTCTCCTCTTTGCCCTTCGGGCCGCTGAAGAAGTCCTGTCGGATGCGGCGCTTGCGCGTGAAGTTCGTCACCACGTACGTCGGTTCGTCGCTCACCACGCCCACGTACTCCGTCCACTGGCGGGCGTCCGCGAACGCCGTCCCGGGTTTCGCGAGTCGTTGGAGCGCGGAGAGTTCGAACGCGAGCGTCATGTCCCCGCTGCCGCCGCTCATGCTCATTGGAGAGAATTCCGGCGCACGCGGGGAAAACGGCTTCGAAATCCGCTACTACTCCGCGACCGTGATGCGATAGTAGCCGGTGTACTTCACGATCTCGCCGTCCTCGAAGACGTTTGTCGAGTCGACGTTAATCGTCGCGGCGTCGTCGGGCGTGGATGGGAATGCGTGCTGTGCGTCGGCTTCGAGTTCGTCGTAGTCGCGAACGCGTGCGTCGTGGGGGACGCGGTCCGCGCGTTCGAGAGTCACTGTCGGATTCATCTCGGTACACCAGCCACCATGGGCTATGCTAGTGTATCACACACTGGCGTATAAGGATTGTTGTAGAAGCAATATCGACTCGAAGAATCGAAGGACGTCTGAGGACTACTGAATCTCGGGTTCGAGCGCGAGTTCGTCCAGTTCGAAGTTCTCCTGTAAGAGGACTTCCTTCTGGTCCGCGACCTGCGCTTCCTCCCGGATGAGCTTCTTGTACTTCGACTGCGGCGCGAGGTTCCCGATGAGCACGCCGCCGATGAGTTTCCCGTCCTTGAACGTGAGCCGCCGCCACTCCTGGTCCGCGTACGTGCGTTCCGCGGAGTCGTCGCCCATGTCCGGGAAGCCGAAGGAGAGGAACGGGAAGTCGAAGTGCGTAATCGAATAGGAGGACACCCAGCGGAACTCCTCGACGTCGGCTTCGACGTCGTCAGCCGTCATCGCTTTCGCCGCGACCGCACCCTGCTGTTTCGCCGACCCCCACGAGCCGTTCTGGGCGTGCTCTTCGAGCACGACGTCGTAGAACTCGGTGATGTCGCCCGCGGCGTACACGTCCTCGACGCTCGTCCGCATGTACTCGTCCACGAGAATGCCCGTGTCCACGTCGAACCCGCCGCCCTGCAGGAACTCGACGTTGAAGTTCAGGCCGATGGCGATACCGACGAACTCGGAATCGTAGTGCTCGCCGTTCGAGTCGATGGTCTCGACGACGTTCCCGTCGTCGTCGGTGACGAACTCCGCCGCCCCGGAGTCGAAGACGGGCGTGACGCCCTTCTCGCGGAGGGCGTCGTGGATGATTTCCGCGCCGTCCTCGGTGAGGGCGTACCGCCACCAGCGGTCCCCCCGCATCAGGTACTCCGCGTCGACGCCCTGTGCCGCACAGATGGCCGCGAGGTCGATACCCAGCAAGCCCGCGCCGACGATGACGCCCGTATCGGCCTCCTCCGCGGCTTCGCGGATGCGGCGGGCGTCCTGGAACGTCCAGAAGTGGTGGACGCCGTCCGCGTCACTGCCCGGAACCGGAAGCTGCACGGGCGTCCCGCCGGACGCGACGAGGAGTTTGTCGTACTCCAGATTCTCTCCGCGGTGGGTGTGAACGACGTGTGCGTCCGGGTCGATGCCCGTGACCAGCGTGTTCAGTTCGAGCGTGATGTCGCGCTCGTCGTACCACTCCTCGTCGTGAATAGAGATGGGTGCCTCCGGTAGTTTCCCCTTCGCGAACTCCTTGATGAGGATGCGATTGTAGAGGGGTTCGCCCTCGTCCGTGACGACCGTGATGTCGGCGTCGGGGGCGTTTTCCCGAAGGGTCTCGGCGGCGGAACTCCCCGAAATCCCGTCACCGATAATCACGTACGACTCGCTCATACAGGAATTGTCGTATCCGGGGTTAAAGTCGGTTGCTATCCGCTCGCGAACCCGGCACGCATTGCCGCGTCACGCGTCCACACACGGGGTGACCCGTCGATTTAGGTGGCGTGCGCTCCTACCCCGGGGTATGAAGATAAGTCAGAACGTCCGGCACTTCGCCACGAAACAGGCGCTCACGCTCCCCGTCGTCTCGGATAAGATGCACGACTGGCTCGTGGACTTACACACCGACGTCTTCCTCGACAAGGCCGACGAGGGCCGCGCGGACGAGCGCCGCGACCACCTCGACGGGTTCTTCGACGCCACCGTCGACATGTACCTCGACGCGCTCCAGTCGGACTACCCCGAAGCCGAGGCCCGCGAAATCACGCACATCGTCGCGTCGTTCGACTTCTACAACCACGGCTGGACGGAGATGATGGAGTTCCCCGCCGACGAGGTCGAAGACCACTACGACCGGTACGCGGAGTTCTTCTCGGCGCACGGTATCACGGTCGAGGACCCGCTCGGCGAGTTCGCGCCCGAAGACGGCATCCCGGACGCTCCCGCGACGCCGGAGAAACTGGACGACGCGGAGTTCGAGAACGCGGCCGCCGGGTACGCCGACGACGTGTACGTGGAGACCGACGACGGCGACGTGAAGCGCGGCGACCAGACGGACGAAATCGACGGTTCGGCGTAACGTCTCCCGAAAATAGGGGTGGCGAAACCTTTTACCTCGAATCCTCCCTGTCCCTAGGTGACACACGATTATTCATGTACGTCGAACAAACCACGCTCGACTACCTCGACCGCGCCGAGAACCTCTACGACGACCTCGTGGGAGTTATCGCGGACGACGGGACCGAGTACACGTACGGTGAGTTCGCGGAGCGCGTCCACCGACTGTCGAACGCGCTCAGCGACCTCGGGGTCGAAGAGGGCGACCGGGTGGCGATGCTGTCGCCGAACACGCACTACTTCCTCGAGGCGATTTACGCGACGAACCAGCTCGGCGTCGTGAACGTCCCGATGAACTATCGGCTCACGCCCGAGGACTACGAGTACATCCTCAACGACTCCGACGCGAAAGCCGTCATCGCGGACTACGACCTCGCGGAGCGAGTCGAAGAAGTCCGGGACGACGTACCCACGGAGCACTTCATCGGCTACAAGGCGGACGAGGAGGGTATCGAGGGCGACTGGCTGGACTACCAGTCCTTGCTGGACGACGCGAGCCCCGAGAAGCCCGAGCGCCCCGAAATCGCGGAGGGCGACGACGCGACGGTGAACTACACGTCGGGGACGACGGGCGACCCGAAGGGCGTCGTGCGCACGCACCGGACCGAACACTGGCACGCGCTCGTCCTCAACCACCACATGGAGATTCAGGAGGACGACACCTACCTGTGGACGCTCCCGATGTTCCACTGTAACGGCTGGGGGCACGTCTACGCCATCACGGGCGCGGGCGGGACGCACGTCTGTCAGCGAAAGTTCACGCCCGAGGGGACGCTCGACCGAATTCGAACGTACGACGTCTCGTACATGTGCGGCGCGCCGACGGTGTTGAACCGGCTCATCGACTACTACGAGACGGAGGACGTCGAGGCCACCACCGGAGACCGCGACCTCCGCCTCACGACGGCGGGGAGCGCGCCGCCGCAGGCGACGATTCGCACCGTCGAGGAGTCGTTCGGCTGGCGCATCATCCAGATTTACGGATTGACCGAGACCGCGCCGCTCATCACCACGTCGAACAGCCCCCGGCGGCTCGCGGCGGGCGACGAGGCCACCATCAAGACGATGCAGGGTCACGCCGTGTTGAACACGGAGATTCGCGTGGTGGACGAGGACGGCGAGGACGTGCCGCGGGACGGCGCGACCATCGGCGAAATCGTCGTCCGCGGCAATCAGGTGATGGACCGCTACCTGAACAAGCCCGACATCACTCACAAGGCCTTCAACGACCGCGCTGAGGGCTACTTCCACACGGGCGACCTCGCGACGATGGACGAAAACGGGATGATTTCGATTCAGGACCGGAAGAAGGACATCATCATCTCCGGCGGGGAGAACATCTCCAGCATCGACGTGGAGGACACGCTCTACGACCACCCCGACGTCTCGAAGGCCGCGGTCATCCCCGTTCCGTCCGACGAGTGGGGGGAGACGCCGAAGGCGCTCGTCGTCCCGAAACCCGGTTCGGAGTTGACCGAGGAGGACGTGCGGGAGTACGCGCGGGACAACATGGCCCACTACAAGGTGCCGTCGAGCGTCGACTTCGTGGAGGACCTCCCGGAGACGGCGACCGGGAAGGTCCAGAAGTACCAGTTGCGACAGAAGTACTGGGACGACGAGGACCGGATGGTCGGGCAAGGATGAGTTCCGTGCAGTTCGCTCGTTCCACGCCTGGTGGACATGAAAAGGGCGAGGGAGGCGCACAGCGCCGACCGAGGGCTTTCGATTGGATGGTGGGCCAGGGATAAGTGAGCGAGTTCGACCCCGACCCGCCGGCGTCCGCGTATCCCGCCTGCGAGGTGGTGGACGCGCACGTCCACGTCCTCCCCGACGGCTTGCTCGACGCGATTTACGGCTGGTTCGCGTCGGAGACGGGGTGGACCGTGCCGACGCCGGACGCCGCCACGATTCGCGAGCGCATCGACGAGCGCGCCGACGGCTACATCTGTTTCCCGTACGCGCACAAGCCCGGCGTCGCCCGCGAGATGAACGAGTGGGTGGCCGCGGAACTCGCGGACGACCCGACGTGTGTCGCGCTCGGAACGGTTCACGCGGGCGACGACGACCCCCGCGCCATCGTCCGTGACGCGTTCGACCGCGGACTCCGGGGCATCAAACTCCACTGCGTCGTGCAGGGGTACTCGCCCGACGACCCCCGGCTCGACCCGGTGTACGAGGAACTCGTCTCCCGCGACCTGCCGCTCGTCATCCACGCCTCCACGCATCCCTTCGACCGCGGCGACCCCGCGCTCGCGCCCGACCGCTTCGAGAACGTGCTCGAACGCTTCCCGACCCTCCGCGCCTCCATACCGCACCTCGGGTTGTTCGACACGCCGGGCTTCCTCGACCTCGCGGCCGACTACGACCTCCTCTTCGACACGGCGGTCGCGCTCGGCCCCGACAGCCAGTCCGCCGCGGGCGTCCTCGATTCGGACCTCCCCGACGAGCGTTTGCGGGAGAACGCCGACAGTATCGCGTTCGGAACCGACTATCCGATTCGCCCGGCGTCCTACGCGGACGAACTCCGCGGCGTAAAAGAGCTGTTCGACGAGTCCGACCACGCGGCCGTGTTCGCGGAGAACGCCCGCGACTTCTTCGGCCTACACTAACCGGCTGAGCGCGTCCTTTCCGCCCGCTTTCAACGGAATCCCGTGTCCGATACAGGCGACCTCGAAGTCGGGTGCGCGCTCCACGAGGTCGCGGATACTCGACTCGACGGCGTCGGTGTCGTGACTGAGAAACCACGGGCTCGGTTCGAGGTCTCCGTTCGATTCGCGCACGAGGTCGCCGAGGAACGCCACGCCGAGTTCTTCGCTGACGTACGCGACGTGCCCGGGCGTGTGGCCGGGCGTGTGATAGGCGGTGAAACTCCCGATACGGTCGCCGTCCGCGACGGGTTCGATGCGCGCGTTCGGCGACGAGACGAACAGGCCAGAGAGCCGCTGGAACGCGCCCTTCCGGTCGAAAATCGGTGGACTGCTCCGTCCCGCGACGAGGTCCGCGTCCCGTTCGCCGACGTAGATAGTCGCGTCGAGGTCGTCCAGCCGGGAGAGCCCGCCCACGTGGTCCATGTCGTAGTGCGTCACGAACACGCGTTCGACGTCCGACACGGCGTACCCCGCGTCCGCGATGGCGGCCGCGACGTCGTCGGCGTGCCACGGCATCCCCGCGTCCACGAGCGTCAGCGCCCCGTCGTCGTCCACGAGGTAGGCGTTCGTCCCGCCGAGGTCGATCCACCACACCCCCTCCGCGAGTTCCGTCACCATACCCTCACTGGGGCGCGGACCCCCAAAGGCGTTCGCGTCCCGACTACTCCACGCGGATGTCGGAGAGCACGTGTGCCTCGATGCCCTCGCGGACGACTTCGCGGGTGTCGTCGCCGAGCGTAATCTGCTGGGAGCGCGCGCCGTCCACCGCCGCGCGGAGGAGTCGCGCCGTCCCCTCGGGGTCGTCGTCCTCGAACACGCCCGCCTCGATGCCGTCCTCGATGGTGGAGACGATGACGTTCTGGAGGTAGTCCGCGTTTCGCGCGAGCTGCTCGCGGTACGCGGGCACGTGCGTCGCCTGTGCGCGCAGTTCGAGAAACGCCCGCCCGAAGTCGGTGTGCTCGTCATCCGCCTTCCCGAGTAAGAGTTCGTCCACGATGGCGTCCAACCGCTCCGCCGGGTCGTCGGCGTCGAGTTCGTCCAACTCCTCCTCGAACCGGTCGATGAACCGTTCGAGGAACGCGACGATGAGGTCCTGTTTCGTGTCGTAGTGGTAGTGCAGGAGGGATTTGCTCACGTCGGCCTCGTCCGCGATAGCCTGCATCGTGAGGTCCGCGAACCCGTCTTCGCAGAGGACGCGATAGGTCGCGCGGAGTATCTCCTCCTTCGTCTCACTCATTGACTGACTAGTTAGTCAGAACGCGCTTTAAGTCCCGTGATTTCCCCGCCTCAGCGCTTCTCGGGGACACCGCCTACTGCGTCTCGGCGATTCTGTCCGCGCATTCGTAGCCGGCGACGATACCGCCGTTCAAACTTCGTTCGGGGTACTGCGCTTTGCTCGCCATTCCCGCGTAGTAGACGCCCTCTGCGACATCGTCGCCGAGGTCGTAGGGGACCACCATGTCGAGGTAGCCGCGCTCGTAGACCGGCGCAGTGCGGGGGTTCCGCGACGTCCGTATCCAGTTCACCGACTCGCGGTCGAAGTCGGGGAACAGGTCCTCGATACCCGAGAGCCACAGGTCTTCGACCTCGTCGTCGCTCATCTGCCAGACGTCCTCGTCCGGACTCTGGATGTACCGCGGGACGTAGAGGAGGTGTTCGCCGCCGTAGTTCGACTGTGGGATGAAGTTCGTGTGCTCGATGAGCGCGCCGAAGGGCGCGTCGTCCGCGATGTTCAGCCAGTACGTGTCGGTGAGCGACTCGTCCATCGAAATCACCGAGCACACCGTCCCCTGGAAGTCGATGTCGCACTCGTAGCCGGTGAGGGATTCGAGGACGTTCGGCATCGCCGCGACCACCACGCCGTCTGCGTCGTGGGTCTCCGTCGCGCCGTCGACGGACACCGTGAGCGAGTCGACCGCGCCGTCCGCGAACCCGACCTCCTCGACGCGCGCGCCGGTCGTGATGTTCTCCCGTCCGACGTCCTCGACGAGGCGGTCGAGCAGGCGGCCGAACCCGCCGTCGAGATACCCCAGGGGTTCGCCGCGCAGGAGGTCGCGCTCGCCCCGGAACTTGATGCGCCCGAGGAGCCACGCCGCCGACACGTCCTCCTTGCGACTGCCGAACTTCGCTTCGAGGAGGGGTTCGAAGAAGTTCTCGTACACTCCTCGCGTGGTGTGTTCGAGCAGGAACTCCTTGATGGGAACGTCCTCGAACGCCGTGATGTCGTCGTACGTGTCCCGTTTCGGAATGCCGCCGCGGACGTCCACCTCCATCGTGAGCATCGCGAGGCGGAACTTGTCGTACATGCTCATGTGGGGGTAGGCGAGTATCTCCCACGGCTTGTCGAGCGGGTGGACGGTGCCGTCGACGTAGTAGGCGTTCTTCCCGATGGGCCAGTGGAGGTCGGAGCCGAGTCCGAGTTCCTCGATGAGGTCGACGATGGTCTCCTCGCTCGCGGAGAGGTGGTGGTAGTACTTCTCGAGGGGGTCGCCGGCGGTGTCGTAGGTCGCGGCGAGTCCGCCGAGGTCGTCTGCGGCCTCGAAGACGTGCGCGTCGACGCCGCGGGACTGGAGGCGTCGAGCGGCCGCGAGTCCGGCGATGCCGCCGCCGACGATACCTATCATGGGGCGTACTCGGGTGTCACCGTGGTTTACGGTTACGGTCCACACCCGCTAGCCTTTTACAACCCCCTTCGGTATCGGATGGCATGATTACGGTACGGGCTCCCGCGACCAGCGCCAACCTCGGGAGCGGGTTCGACGTGTTCGGCGTGGCCCTCGACCGGCCCGCCGACCGCGTCACGGTCGAGCGCGCGGAGACGACCACTATCGAGGTGTCGGGCGCGGGGAGCGACTTCATTCCGAACGACCCGACGCGGAACACGGCGGGCGTCGTCGCACAGGAACTCGACGCCCCCGCGCACATCAGAATCGAGAAAGGCGTCCGCCCGTCGTCGGGACTGGGGTCGTCGGCTGCGAGCGCCGCCGCCGCCGCCGTCGCCTTGAACGAACTCTACGACCGCGGTCTCACGCGAGAAGAACTCGTGCGAGTCGCGGCGCAGGGCGAGGCCGCGGTCTCGGGGGACGCGCACGCGGACAACGTCGCGCCCGCCATCCTCGGCGGGTTCACCATCGTCCGGGACGACGGCGTCACCAGCACGCCCGCGGACGTCCCGCTCGTCGCCTGCCTCCCCGAAATCGTCGTCTCGACCCGGGACGCCCGCGAGGTCGTGCCCGAGTCCGTCGCGACGGCGGACGTGGTGGACACGGTGGGGAGCGCCGCGACGCTCACCGCCGGCATGCACCGAAACGACCCCGTGCTCGTCGGCCGCGGAATGAGGGAGTGCGTCGTCACGCCCGCCCGCGCCGCGCTCATCGACGGCTACGCGGACGCCGTCTCCTACGCGAAAGAAGCGGGCGCGACCGGCGCGACCATCTCCGGGTCCGGCCCGGGCGTGCTCGCGGTCTGCTATCCCGGCCGTCAGCGCGACGTCGCCGCGGCGCTCGTCGACGGCTTCGAGGACGCCGGAATCGACGCACGCGCCTTCCAGTCGGGCGTCGGCCGCGGCGCGGAACTCCTCTAGACAGAAAATTTACCCCTTCCGCGGTCGACGTTCCGCCGTATGCCCTCCACTCGCCCGCTCGTCGTCGTTCTCGTCGTCGCGCTCGCCGGCTGCGCCGGCGGCCCGGCGCTCACAGCACCGACCCAGCCCACCGAAACAGTGTCCCTGAACGGCGACGACATCGCCGCCGAAACGGCCACCGTCTGCCCCGGCGACACCACGGACGTCACGGTCGTCGCGCGGAACGCCTCCTCCCTCACCTTCTTCGGCTGGACGCGCACGGACGACGTCACGGTGGACTGGGAGAGCGCCACCGCATCACCCAGTTTCGACTACGTCTACCAGTCGCTCCCGCCGGCGTACGCGTGGTCGGACCGGCAGTCCACGGTCTCGATGACGTTCACCGTCACCGTCTCGGAGAACGCGACCCCCGGAACGTACACCACGCAGGCGTACGTGTGGCACGACCAAGAGTTCGAAGATAACTCCACCACCGACGTCACGCTCACCGTTCGGGGCGAAACCGCCTGCGCTTAACTCCCTCAATCGAAAATCACGCGGCATGACCGACCCCCGACTCGGACTCAAAGCCGTCGTGTTCGGCTTCCACATCTCCTTTCTCGGCTACGCCGTCGACCTTCCCACGCTCCTCTTCGCCGGCGTCCTCGTGAGCCTCTCCGGCTTCCTCCATCCGATACGGGCCTGAACTGACGACCGCACAGTAGCCCGCCGGTCAATCACTCCGGGGTGGGAATTCGAAAGGGTTCTCGTGAGTCCGCAGGACGAACGAGAGCAAGCGAGACGCGGAGCGTCTCGCCCTGGCCGTTTTCTCGGGGACGGTGGACGACGCAAGCACCGGAGCGAACGAAGTGAGTGAGGAGCGCAGCGAGTCCCCCGACTCGAGAAAACGGGGGCTTTCGGGGACACGAAAACGGCTGCAGATAGAGGAAGGGCGGCCGAAACGTGAACGGAGTATCCTAGTTCCCTCTGCCCTGCAGTTTCTCTTCTTCGGGGAGGTCGACGTTGGCTTCGCCTTTCATGCCGGAGCCGATGTTGGAGGCGATTTCGGCGAGGCGTTCTGCGTCGTCGTAGTTGTTGACGGCGTCGACGATGGCGCGCCCCATCTTCTCGGGGTCTTCCGCGCCGAAGATGCCGGACCCGACGAAGATGCCGTCGCACTCGTGGTGCATCATGAGCGCGGCGTCGGCGGGGGTGGCGATGCCGCCAGCGGCGAAGTTGACGACGGGGAGGCGTCCCATCTCGGCGGTTTCGTGGACGAGGTCGTTCGGGGCTTCGTTCTTGCGCGCCCACATCTCGCGTTCCTCGTAGTTCATCCCCTCGAGCTTCCGAATCTCGCTCTTGATGTTGCGCTGGTGGTGGACGGCCTGATTCACGTCGCCGGTCCCGGCTTCGCCCTTGGTGCGGATCATCGCCGCGCCCTCGTGGATGCGCCGGAGGGCTTCACCGAGGTTGCGAGCGCCGCAGACGAACGGCGCGGTGAAGTCGCGTTTGTCGATGTGGTACTCGTCGTCGGCGGGCGTGAGGACTTCGGACTCGTCGATCATGTCCGCGCCGACGGCTTCCATGATTTCGGCTTCCTTCTGGTGGCCGATACGGACCTTCCCCATCACGGGAATCGACACTTCGTCGATAACCTCGTGAATCGTTCCGGGGTCGGCCATCCGCGCGACGCCGCCGCGCTTGCGGATGTCGGCGGGAACGGCTTCTAAGTGCATCACGGCGACCGCGCCCGCATCCTCCGCGATGCGCGCCTGCTCTGCGTTCACGACGTCCATGATAACGCCGCCCTTCTGCATTCGCGCGAACCCGCGCTTGACGAGTTCGGTCCCGCGCTTCAACTCCTCGATATCCGTCTCTTCGGTCATGCTCAAACCTTGCAGGGGGAGCGTCTTAATGCGTCTGGTTGTCGTGTCGCGAGACCGCAGACGCTATGGCGCTCTCCGCGCATTCCCCGGTATGACGCTGCCGGCGCGCGACGACCTCCCACGGTACGTCGCTCCGCTCCCCACGTGGCTCGAAGACCTCGCGTTCAAACTCCTCCCGCTCATCGTCCTCGTGAACCTCGTCGGCACCGCGTTCGGCTTCTGGTACTACCGCTTCCAACTGGAAGCCACGCCGCTAGCCGCGTGGATTTTCGTCCCGGACAGTCCGGTCGCCACGCTCTTCATCGGCCTCTCACTCGCCGCCTACAGACTGGATATCGACGCCGAACCACTCCACATGCTCGCCTTTTTCGGCTGCATCAAACTCGGTCTCTGGACGCCGTTCGTCCAGCTCGTCGTGAACGGACAGGGAAGTCTCTGGTGGGGGATGTACTGGTTCCTCGTACTCAGTCACGCCGCGATGGCGGTGGAGGCGTTCGTCATCCACCGCTACGCCTCCTTCTCGATACCAGCGGTCGCCGTGGCCGCGTTCTGGTACGTGCTGAACGACCTCGTGGACTACTTCACGCCCGTCTTCGGCACCTTCCACCACACCGAACTCCGCGCCGAACTCGTGCGCGGCGGCTTCGACCACACCCTGCAAGCGCACAACGTCGCCGCGGGCGCGGCGATCCTCCTCACCGTCCTCGCCACCTTCCTCGCGCTCAGCACGCGCATCGAGAAACTGAAGCGCACCCGATAAACCGACCGCCAGTCGCCGGACTCAGTCGTCGTTCCGGTGTGCACGCACCCACAACTCGCCGATACGTGAGAGGCGGGTGCGGTGTGATTTCCCCTCGCGTTCCTGTTCGATGTAGCCCTTCCCGCCCGGTCCCAGTCGGTCGACGTTGTAGATGACTTTCGAGCGGAAGGAGTCGGTGTACTCCTCGCCCAAATCGCTCGCGAGGGCTTCCGCGAGGTCGCTCACGCTCTCGAACTCGCCGTGCTCGCCGAGCGTGAAGAGGATGAGTTCCTCGAACGGTTTGACGTTCGAAAACGACGCGACGGGGAGTTCGACCACGTGCTTGCCGTCGATTTCTTTCGCGCCGATGGTGGTGCCGCGCTCGTCGAACTCGGCGAGGAGTTCCGTCGCGGCGTCGAGGCGTTCGCCGATGCGGTCGTCGTCCACCTCGTCCCGGAGGTCAGAGAGGAGTTCGATTTCCTTGCGAACTTCGACCGCGAGTTCGGTCTCCAGATACTTCTCGGGGGCCGTGTAGTAGGTGTGGATGCGGTCGCGCTCCTCGGAGCGTTCGACGGCGAGCGAGTGCGCCGCGGTGGCGAACGCGAACGACACCGTTCGGGGCATCGACGCGATGTTCACCCAGACGTCCCCGCCCCCGTCCAGTTCGTCCGCGATGAGGTCGAACGCCTGCTCGAACGCCGCGTCGTAGTCGTAGACGTCCCGCACTTCCACGCGTTCGGTCTCCGCGCCGAGGAGGTTCCCGAAGTCCCCCTCCAGTTTCTCCGCGAGCCGCTTCGAATACTCGACGTTCGCCTCGCTCCCCACCGCGCCCTCCAGCAGAACGACTCGGTCCACGTCGAGTCGGTCGCGCACGAGCGGCGCGATGAGCCGGTCGTAGTCGAACCCGACCGGCACGATGTGGGTGTGCATACCCGACTACTGGGTCTCGCGAGTAGTAACGCTTGGGAGTCCCGCGAGCGAGCGAAGTGAGCGAGGGGGACTTAGCGAGTCCACTGAACGACTGAAGCGGAGCGAAGGAAGTGGTCTCGCTGGGGGTTCGTAGCCGCCGCATAACCAAGCGGGTCTCGGCCGCGTTCTCGGCATGGATAGCGTGGGCGCGCGGAACGTCGCGGCGTATTCGAGCGACGAGGCGGTGGCGACCTATCGGAAGAACGCGGCGGACGACGGGTTGTTCGAGACGGAGGAGTTCATCTTCGACGAGTACTTCGAACCGGGGTCGCGCGTGCTCGACGTCGGCTCGCGGGGCGGGTCGGACGACCGTGGAACTGGCGCGTCGGGGCGTCGACGTGGTGGGTATCGACGTGAGCGAGCCGATGGTCGACGCCGCGCTCCAAGCGTACCCCGAAATCACGTTCGAGGTGGGGGACGCCACGGCGTTGCGGTTCGAGGACGAGTCGTTCGACCACGTCCTCTTCTCCTACTGCGGCATCGACTACATCCACCCCGAGGAGGACCGCGTGCAGGCCCTCAGGGAGATACGGCGCGTGCTCCGACCGGGCGGCTACTTCGCGTTCAGCACACACAACGTGCTGTACGCGCTCCCCGCTCTGCTCGACGACTGGGGGCATCTGTGGAACGTCTACGTCGACGGCGGGAACTGGCGGCGCGTCGGCGAGCGCTACAAGACCGACGAACGCGAGTACGGCGTCGAGACCCACTACACGACTCCGATTCGGGAGTTCCTCGAACTCCGGTCGGTGGACTTCGAGTTCGTGACGTACGTCGGGAAACGGGCCAATGCACTCCGATTTTTCGAGCGGCGGCCGTACTACGTCGCGCGAAAGCCCGGGAATCCGTAAGACGCTCGGCGCTGGCGAGCGAGCTGGATGTATGGCTCGCTGGTTGCAGTCCGGGTTGCGGCGGGACGTCTGCGTGGTCGTCGCCGCGAACGACGAACCGACGGAGTCGGCGGTGAAGCGCGCGCTCGAGTCGCATTACGGGAGTCGGGTGCGGCCGAAGACGTTCTTCGGGGCGCTCGATTCGCTGGAGTCGAAGGGCCTCATCGAGCGCGAGACAGACGGCGCGCACGCCCGGGTGTCGCTCACGGAGCGCGGGGAGACAGACTTGCGCGCTCACTACGAGTGGATGACCGACGAACTCACCGATTGAAAGAAAATTCTATTCGATCCTGTTCTTCGAATCGACTGCACAATCTTTTTGATGATGTGAAGTATCGGTACTCGATACACGAATGACTGAACGACGAAGCGTTCCGGTATCGGCGGTGTTAGACAGGATTCCAGTCGGACGGTTCCACCGGCGGCTCCTCGCTATCTGCGGGACGGCGTGGGCGTTCGACGGCATGGAAGTCATCCTCATCAGCTTCACCCTCCCCGTCCTCCTCGACGCGTGGGCGCTCGACGGCCTCGCCGCGGGCGTCCTCGGGTCCGCGAGCCTCATGGGAATGATAGCCGGGAACTGGGGCTGGGGCTACTTCGCGGACCAGTACGGACGGAAACCCGCCTTCCAGTGGACCGTCCTCACCTACGCCGTGTTCGCCGGATTGACCGCGCTCGCCGTCGGGTTCTACAGCGGGTTCGCGCTCCGCTTCCTCACCGGCGTCGGCCTCGGCGGCGCGCTCGCCGTCGACACCTCCTACCTCTCCGAACACCTCCCGACCAACCGCCGCGGCCGCTACCTCGTCTACCTCGACGCGTTCTGGCCGCTCGGCTACGGCCTCGCCGTCGGCCTCGCGTGGCTCTTCCTCGCCTACCTCCCCGACGGCGGCACCGTCACGCTCCCCGTGCTCGGCGCAGTCGCGGGCTGGCGGCTCCTCTTCGTCGCGTCGGCGCTCCCCGGCCTCCTCGTCTTCGTCATCCGCACCCAGCTCTCGGAGACGCCCTACTACCTCGCCCGCACGGGGAACGTCGACGAGGCGAACGACCGCCTGCGCGCCATCGCCGACGAGAACGACCGCGAACCCGAACTCATCGACGCGGACGCCGTCACCGCCATGGACTCCCCCGGATTCCGTCGGCTGTTCGAACCCGACATCAGGAAACAGACGGTCATGATCGCGGCCGCGTGGTTCTGCATCAACTTCGGCTACTACGGCGTCTTCATCTGGCTCCCGCAAACGGTGTCGGCCGCCGGCGACGTCGTCGGAAACATCTACCTCTACTTCCTCCTCATCGCCGTCGTCCAGTTCCCCGGCTACTTCAGCGCGGCATACCTCGTCGAACGCGTCGGCCGCCGCGCCACCCTCGGCGCGTACCTCCTCGCGTCCGGCGTCTTCACGTTCATCTTCGCCGCCTCGATGCCCGGCGTCGGCTTCGGCCTCGGCATCAGCGGCTTCTGGCCGTTCTTCATCGCGCTGCTCGCCTCCTCCTTTTTCACGCTCGGCGCGTGGGGAGCAATCTACGCGTACACGCCCGAACTCTTCCCGACCGAAGCCAGAGCGACCGGGAACGGGTTCGCGGGCGGCGTCGGCAAGATAGCGGCCGTCGTCGGCCCGATCCTCGCGGGCGCGCTCGTCGACACCGGCTACCTCGTCGCACTCGCACCGCTCGCCGCGGCGTTCCTCGTCGGCGGCGTCGTCGTGTTCGCGTTCGGCCGCGAGACGAAGGGAACCCCACTGACCTAGTGCCGACGACAGGTATTTGCGTCGCCGACCCGAACCCTTGAGACAGTCCCGTAGATGGAAGACACCGCGAAGTATCTCATCCACGCCGAGTTCACCGCCGAAGGCGTCATCGAACGCAGCGACGTCGTCGGCGCGGCCTTCGGACAGACGGAAGGCTTGCTCGGTGATGGACTCGACATCCCCGACCTCCAGAACTCCTCGAAACTCGGACGCATCGACGTCGAGGTAGAGAGTTCTGAAGGCCAGTCCGTCGGGAACATCACCATCGCGTCCAGCATGGACCGCGTGGAGACGGCGGTACTCGCGGCCGCGCTCGAAGCCGTCGAACGCATCGGTCCGTGTCACGCCGACGTGCGCGTCATCGACATCGAGGACGTCCGCGCGGCCAAACGCCGCGAGGTCGTCGAACGAGCGAAAGAACTGCTCGCGACCGCGTTCGACGACGGCGTTCTCGACAGCGACGAAATCCTCGACGAGGTACGCGAGTCCGCCCGTGAAGCCGACATCGTCTCCTTCGAAGGCCTCCCGGCGGGCCCGAACGTCACGTCGAGCGACGCGATAGTGGTCGTAGAAGGCCGCGCGGACGTCAAACGACTCCTCCGGTACGGCGTGAAGAACGCCGTCGCCGTCGAGGGGACGAACGTCCCGGACGCGGTGGCGGAACTCACCCGTGACCGCACGACGACGGCGTTCCTCGACGCCGACCGGGGCGGCGACCTCATCCGCCGCGAACTCGAACAGGTCGGCGAAATCGACTACCTCGCCACCCCGCCCGCCGGCAAATCCGTCGAAGACCTCACGCGCGAGGAGGTGGACGCGGCGCTCCGGAACAAGACGCCGTACGACCGGATACCCGCGGACCCGAACGGCCAGTACACCGCCGCGACCGACGGCAGCACCGAACCCGCCCCCGCGCCCGAACCGGCCATCGAGACGCCACCCGAACCGGAACCGGAGGCGGAATCGGCGTCCGAACCCGACTCAGACTCTGAGTCTGAACCCGCCTCGCTCGCGGAGATAGCCGCGGAGGTCGCGGGGTCGGCGGAGACGGTGTTCCTCGACGCCGACCGCGAACGTCTCGCGACCTATCCGGCGGCGGAGGCGTTCGACGCGCTCGCGGACGCGGAGACGGTTCCCGCGGTCGTCGTCCTCGACGACGCGGTGACACAGCGACTGTTGGACGTCGCGGCACAGCGCGGCGTCGGAAAACTCGTCGGCACGGAACGCGGCGACCTCGTGAAACAGCCCGCGTCCGTCCGCGTGCACACGATTTCTGAACTCCAGTAGAACTCGGTACCTATAGGAGGATGACGCAGACGGCGGTGGCGATGCCGCCGGTGGCGGTGGCGACGAAGTTCACGGACTGATTCCCGAGCGCGCCGCCTTCGAGCGTCGCGCCGACGAGGCTGTCGGTCGTCATTCCTGCGATACCGCCGAGAACGACGAGTCCCGCGCCGGCGAGCGTGACCGGGAGGAATGCGTAGGCGAGCGCGGCGATGACGGCCGCGCCGACGACACCGGCGACTTCGCCCTGCCACGTCACCGCGCCGTCGGTCCCCGGTTCGACCGCTTCCCACGTGGTGACGAGACGCGGCGGCCCGTAGAGTCCCCCAACTTCGGAGGAGAGCGTGTCCGCGAGCGCGGTGGCGACGCTCCCGGCGTAAGCGTACGCGAACACCGACGCCGCCCACGGCAAGTGGTCCGCGGACGCGAACAACAACAGCGCGACGAGCGCCGCCGCCGAGTTCCCGAGGACGTTCCCACTGCCGCGCGCGCCCTCGTTCTCCTCCGCGACGCCCCGCGATTCCTTCTCCTCGTAGCGGTACTTGGTCGCGAGGCTGCCGACGCCGAAGAACGTGATGAGCACGACGAACCAGCCGTAGCCGCCGAGAACGACGGCGAGGAGGCCGAGGAAGATACCGGTGAGGAGGCCGGGTATCGAACTCGACCCGACGACGAAGGAGAGCGCGCCGAACGCGACCGTGAGGAAGAGCGCGACAGCGATGCGTTCCCACGACACCGCCGGCGCGACGGTCCAGAACAGCCACAACAGGAGCGCGACCGTTCCGAGGACGAGCGGCGCGTCTCGCTCCGTGAACACGGCGCGCAGGAGCGCGGCGAGTAACGCGGCGCTCACCGCGAAGAACAGGTAGGTGGCGAGCGGCCGAGACGTCGCGCCCGCGGCTTCTACCGCGACCTGGCCGAAGAACGCCGCGATAGTTCCGAGAATGACGAACCCGGCGGTCGCCGCGACCAACGACTCGCGGACATCGAGAACGCCGCGGTAGCCGAGGTCGCCGAACGCGAGCGACAGCACGGCCGCGACGTACACGACCACTGGTAGGTCGAACGCGGGAACGAGGATGGCGAGCGCCGCGGACGCCAGTGAGAACCCGAGCAGCGTCCGCAAGCGGTCGGCTGTGTGGTCCCACGGGAACGCGAACAACCGGAAGACTCGTCCCTCGGTAACGATGAACGCACCCGCTGCGACGGCGACGAACGGCACCGCCGCATACTGACCGAGGGCGGGCGCGGCGAGTGCGAGGAGACTGACCAACGCGTACGCCGCCGCCCGCCGGAGCGGGAGAGTCACGGTACTTCGCAGACGCTTCACTTGCGCCGCACTTAAGGCTCCCGAACGGAGCGGGAAGTTTAGGGCGGCCGCCCTCACACGAGTAGACGTGGGAGCATACGACCGCTACCTCGCGCTCCGCCTCCGCTACCGCGACGCCCCCGTCCCCGAACACGTCGCCCTCGTCATCACCGAACGCGACCTCCTCGAACAGGGCGCGTACGACACGCTCAGTGACTTCTTCACGTGGGCGTTCGACCGCGGCGCGGACCGCGTCACCGTCTACGTCAGCGTCCTCGACGAAGCCGCCGTCCCGACGCTCGAACGCGAACTCGGACTCGTGGACGCCCCCCGAGAGGTCGCCGTGCGCGGCCCCGGCGACACCGAACGCGCCGACGCCCCCATCCAGGTGAGCGTCGGCTTGGGCGGGAAACACGAGTTCGCGGACGCTATCCGCTCCATCGCTGAAGCCGTCGACGACGGCGACCTCGACCCCGACGACGTGGACGAAGCAGAGATCGAGAACCGCCTCGTCTTCCCCGAAGAACCCGACCTCGTCATCAAAACCGGCGCGGAACGACTGAGCGACTTCATGATCTGGCAGTCCGTCTACGCCGAACTCTACTTCACCGACGTGAACTGGCGGGACTTCCGCGAACGCGACTACCTCCGCGCGATACTCGAATACCAGAACCGCCAGCGGAGATTCGGCCGATAGGCCAAACCCAGCAAACCCCTGATCTACGCCGGTTTGGACGGTTCGCTATGCTGAACTTAGCGACTCCCTGATTGGGTCAGTTCGGTCGATAGCTCGAATCTGTATTCGAGGTTTAGTCCGCGAGGACGTCGTCGTCCGCGGAGATGTCCGCGCGGTGGCGGTCACGGAGGCTGTCGATGACGTCGCGCGCTTCGTCGAGTTCGGCGCTCCCGAGCGCGCGGACGAGGGCGAGTGCGCGTTCGAGGCGGGCGCGCTGCCACGATTTTTCGCGGGCTTCGTAGGTGCGGATGCCGCGGAGCAGGTCGATTTTGGAGAACTCGGGCCAGTACGGCGCGCAGAAGTAGACGGCGGCTTCGTTGCCGTTCGCGTGCCAGGGGAGGAAGTTCGAGGTGCGTTCGTCGCCGCCGGTGCGGATGATGAGGTCGACGTCGCGGACGTGGTCGGTGTGGAGGCGGCTCTCGACTTCCGCGACGTCCACGCCGTCGGGGTCGAGGTCGCCCGCGGCGACGGACTCCGCTACCTCTCTGGCCGCGCCGAGGAGTTCCGCGCGGCCGCCGTACGCGAGTGCGACGTTCAGCGTGAACGAGTCGTAGTCGGCGGTGCGGCGTTCGGCGTACGCGATGGCGTCGCGGACGCGTTCGGGGAGGCGGTTCGTCTCGCCGATGGCGCGCACGCAAACGCCGCGTTCGTGGACGCGCTCGGCGTCGGCGAACTCGTGGAGTTTCTCCGTCAAGAGGTCGAAGAGGTGTTCGCGCTGCTCTTTCGGGCGGTTGAAGTTCTCCGTCGAGAACGCGTAGAGCGTGAGCTCTTCGACGCCGAGGTCCGCGCACCAGTCCAGCATCTGTTCGGTCGTCTGCGCGCCCGCCTGATAGCCGTCCGTCGCCTCGCCGCCGCGTTCGCGGGCATACCGGCGGTTCCCGTCCTGAATCACGGCGACGTGTTCGGGTGCGCCGTCGACTTCACGGGAGAGCAGGCGCTCGTAGACAGCGCGCACGCGTCGACCGACCCACGCTCGCATCAGTTCCTTCTGGAACACGAACCAGTATGAGCCTTCTGGACGCGACCGTGAATCGTATAACCCGGTCGTCCCTCCCTCGGAGTATGACCGACACGGTGAACGCGGACCTCTATCGGCGCGCCGTCGAACTCCTCCAGCCGGGGGACGTGGAGTTACACGGCGCAGTGATACACACGAGCCTCGACGGCGAGGAAGAGAGCGTGATGCACCAGCTCACGCTCGACGCGGGCGACGTCATCGCCGACCACGTCACGGGGAAGGATACGTACGTCTACTCGGGCAACGACGACGACCGGTTCGGCGTGAACCAACACCACGGCCTCACCATCGACGACGACGAGTTCGTCTGGGAGTGCCAGCAACTCATGCGGGACGGCACCTACGACGTCGTCATCTACTGGGAGGCGACGGACGACCACGAGGACATCCTCGCGGACCTCCGTGACGTCGCGAACGCCGACGAGGTCGTCGGCGTCACCGAAGACGACTTCTTCGCGTAAGGGGCGTACACGCCGGTGCGTTCGTCCGCGCCGTCGTCGTGGGCGCACCGCCGAATTTCGCGTTCCCACCGACGGATTCTCTCAGACCACGCCACCGACTGGCCCCGCCCTCCTATTTGAACGTTCGCGGGAACCTTCGGCTCGACCTGCGCGGCAAACGGGTGGTCTTATCCGTGGGCATCACCGATTGTGTGCCATGACAGAGACGGACCTCGACGACCGGGAGCGCGCGGTTCTCAACGCGTTCCAGGGTGGGTTCCCGGTCGTCCGGCATCCGTTCGAGCCGGCCGCCGAGGCGCTGCGCGGCCACGGTATCGACGTGGACGCCGCGGAACTCGCGGATATCGTGCGGCGGTTGGACGACGAGGGCGTGCTCACGCGATTTGGCGCGCTCATCAACGCGGAAGCGATTGGCGGGCAGGCGACGCTCGTGGCGATGCACGCGCCCGAAGACCGATTCGAGGAGATAGCGGAACAGGTGAACGACCATCGGGAGGTCGCGCACAACTACGAGCGCGAACACCCCCACCTCAACATGTGGTTCGTGCTCTCCGTCGCTGACGAATCACGCGTCGACGAAGTCCTCGCGGAAATCGAAGCTGAGACGGGCCAGGAGACGTACAACCTCCCGAAACAGCAGGAGTTCCGGGTGGAGGCGAAGTTCCTCGTGGACGGCCCGATTTCGGAGGGTGACGTGGACCTCTCGAACCTCGGGCCGCGGCCCGAACGAACGGACCGGGACACGCTCTCGCCGGCCGAACGCGACCTCGTGCTCGCGATTCAGGACGGCCTCCCAATCACGGAGACACCGTACGAGGACGTGGCCGACGAGATCGGACAGGACGTCTCGTGGGTGCTGGAGACGATTCGCCGGTTCGACGAGGAGGGGAAGGTTCGGCGCGTGGGCGTGATTCCGAACCACTACGCGCTCGGGTACACGGAGAACGGGATGACGGTCTGGGACGTCCCCGACGACGTGGTTTCGGAGGTCGGTCCCGCGGTCGCGAGTCTCGATTTCGTCACGCACTGTTACGAGCGCCCGCGTCACGACGGCGTGTGGCCGTACAACTTCTTCGCGATGACGCACGGCCGCAGCGAGGCGGAGAGCGAGGAGCGAATCGAGCAAGTCCGCGAGAAGATGAACGAATTCTGGGACGTCGGTGCGGACGACTGGGATACGCTGTTCTCGACGCGAATTCTGAAGAAGACGGGCATTCGGATGGCCGAGCGAGCGGACGCGAACACGCAGGAAGAGCGTTCGGCGAACGCCGTGGAATGATTCCGCTCGCACACGACTTCACCGACGAGTCGGTTCTCGTGTTCGGCGGTGGACGCGTCGGCGCGCGGAAGGCGCGGCGGTTCGCCGCGGAAGCCCGCGTCGTCGTGGTGAGCCCCGAGTTCGCGGATGCGGACTTCGGTGACGCCGAGCAGGTGCGGGACGCGCCGGACGCCGACGGCGTCCGCGAGTGGATCGCTCGCCTTGACCCGGTGCTCGTCGTCGCGGCGACGGACGATTCGGCCGTGAACGATGCGGCGGTCGAAGCGGCCCGAGATGCGGGTGCGCTCGTCAATCGCGCGGACGAGTCCGGCGGCCGCGACTTCGGGAGCGTGACTGTACCGGCGACCGTGGCGGACGACCCGGTCTCCATCGCGATTTCGACCGGTGGCGCGAGTCCGGCGCTCGCGAAGTACCTCCGGGAGCGAATCGAGGCGGAGGTCGAAGGCGCTGGCGCGATGGCCGCGCTGACGGGGGAGATTCGCGCGGAACTGAAGGACGCGGACGTGTCGCCGGACGACCGGCGGCGGGCGGTCCGTCGGCTGGTGCGAGACCCGTCGGTTTGGAAGGCTTTACGTACAGGAAGGACCAACCCTCGCCGAGAAGCAGAGTCCGTCCTCGCGGACGAACTCGGGTGGTCACCGTGAAGGAATCTATGGGTGTCATCGCGGGAGGACGCGTCTCCCACGACCACGCGACGCTGGACGACATCGAGGCCGCGCGCCTCGGGAGCGACGCGGACGCGCTATCCGCGCTCCGCGCGCACCCTGGGGTGCGCGAGGCGTACGTCCTCCAGACGTGTCATCGGGTCGAAGCGTACGTGGTTGCGGACGACGACGCGACCGGGACGCGCGCGCTCGCAGACGTGTTCGGTGACGCGCCGCTCGTGGAGATGACGCACGAGACCAGCCTCCGCCACCTCCTCCGCGTGGCGGCGGGCCTCGAATCGCTCGTCATCGGCGAAGACCAGATTCTCGGACAGCTCCGGGACGCGTTCGAAGCGGCGCGCGAGGCGGAGGCGGTCGGCCCCGTCCTCCGGGAGGCCGTGACGAAGGCATTGCACGTCGGGGAGCGCGCCCGGACGGAGACGGCGATAAACGAAGGCGTCGTCAGTCTCGGGAGCGCGGCGGTGGAACTCGCCGACCGCGAACGCGTCCTCGACGGCGCACGCGCGCTCGTCGTCGGCGCAGGCGAGATGGGGGCGCTCGCCGCGAAAGCGCTCGACGCGAGTCCGGTCTCGGAAATCGTGGTCGCGAACCGCACGCTCACTCACGCGACGTGGGTGACGGAGGAACTCACGACCGACGCCACCGCGGTCGCGCTCTCGGGACTCCCTACCTTGGTCTCGAACGCGGACCTCGTGGTCACCGCCACCGGGAGCGAAGACCCCGTCGTCACGCCGGAGACGGTCGCGGACGCGGGCGAGACGTTCGTCGTGGACCTCGGTCAACCCCGGGACGTCGCCCCGGCAGCCGACGACGTGGTCGGCGTGTCGGTTCACGACCTCGACGACCTCGAGAACGTGACGGACGCGACCCGCGAACAGCGGGAGGCCGCCGCCGCCGAAGTCGAACGCATCGTGGACGCCGAGTTCGAACGCCTGCTCTCCCAGTACAAGCGAAAACGCGCGGACGAGGTCATCGCGACGATGTACGAGAGCGCGGAGCGGTTGAAGCGCCGCGAACTCGACACCGCTTTCTCGAAACTCGACGCGCACGGCGACCTCACCGACGAGCAACGCGAGACCGTGGAGGCGCTCGCGGATTCGCTCGTTTCGCAGATTCTCGCCGCGCCGACGAAGAGCCTCCGCGACGCCGCCGAAGAGGACGACTGGGGGACGATTCTGACGGCGCTCGAACTGTTCGACCCCGACCTCGACGGGAGTTCGCCGTTCGCGAACGCGGACGCGAGCGCGTGGGCGGCCGCCGAGTCCGAAGACGACTAGCGAGTAGGATTTTGTGAGTGGCGCTCGACAGTGCACGTATGGCAGACTTGCTCTCCGACGACGAGGTAGTAGAGCGCCTCCCCGACGGCTGGACGCGGGACGGGGACGAAATCGTGCGTGTCTTCGAGTTCGACGACTACCTCACGGGCGTCGCGTTCGCGTCCGAGGTCGGTGAACTCGCAGAAGAGGAGTTCCATCACCCCGAGATTACGATTCGGTACAAGGAGGTCGAAGTGCGCTTCACGAGTCACGAGGAGGGCGGAATCACGGGCAAGGACGTCGAACTCGCGGAGGCGACGAACGACCTCCGATAGATGGACGCCCGGTACGTGTTCGCCGTCCGATTCCGCCTCTCCCCGGACGGCGTTTCGGTTTCGCCGAACGAGTTCGAGACGACGATGACGCGGGAGGCGGACCGCCCCGGCGACTCGGGGTGGTTGTTCTTCCGGGACAACCTCTGGCGGGGCGAGATAAGCGACGACACCCACTTCCGCGAACTCACCGAGGACGCGCTCGGCGTGACCGTTCTCTCCGTCGAGTACCGGCGCTTCGAGACGGACGAGGAGTACTACGACGCCCTCCGGGAGGAGATCGCCGCCGACCTCGACGTCTTCAGGGCGGATTCGGTCCCCGAGGTACTCTCGAAGTATCTGGGAAGCAGCGTCGAAGTGGAGTAAGACACTTACTCGGGAGTCGCCTACCTCATCCAAGTGCCCTCCTTCGACTACGACTTCTGGCTGTTCGACCTCGATGGAACGCTCGTCGACACCGACTGGGCGTACGCCCGCGACGTGTTCGACCGCGTGGGCGACCGCCTCGGAACCGAGTTCAGCGACCGGGAAGCAGAAATCCTCTGGCACGGCCTCGGCGGGAGCCGCGACGACCAGATTCGCGCGTGGGGCTACGACGTCGAGGAGTTCTGGGCGGCGTTCGACGCCATCGAAGACCCGGAAGAGCGCGCGGACGCGACCTACCTCCACGAGGACGCCGCCGCCATCGCCGACCTCGACCGCCCCGTCGGGCTGGTGACCCACTGCGCTGAACACCTCGGACAGCCCGTACTCGACGACCTCGACATCGCGGACTGGTTCGACGTGACCGTGTTTTGCTCGCCCGACACCGGGTACAAGCCCGACCCGCGGCCGCTCGAACTCGCGATGAACGACCTCGGCGTCGACTCCCGGGACCGCGGCGTGTACGCGGGCGACGGCCTCAGCGACATCGACGCCGCCGCGAACGCCGGCATCGACGGCCTGCACGTCGAACGCCACGACCCCCACCGTCGCGGCCGCTGCGTCCTCGGCGACCACCGCGTCACGGGGTTCGACGCCCTACAACACGCGGGCCAGTAACCGCCGCCAGTTCCCGCCCGCTATCTTCTCTACCTCGCGCTCTCCGAATCCTCGTTCTCTGAATTCGTCCAGCAGGACGGAGACGTCCCGCACGTCAGAGATGTCGTCCACGAGTCCTGCGCCGTCGAAGTCCGACCCGAGTGCGACGTGTTCGACTCCCACCACGTCGGCGATGTGCGCGACGTGTTCGGCGATGTCCGCAGCAGTTGCGCCGGCCTGCGGGTCGGGTTCGTCGGCGTAACTGGTCGCGCCGAACGTCACGCCGATAACGCCTCCGGATTCGGCGACAGCGCGCAGTTGGTCGTCGGTGAGGTTTCGCGAGTGCGGGCTGACGGCGTGCGCGCCGGTGTGCGTGACCGCCATCGGGCCGGAGAGTTCGGCGAGCGCGTCGCGGAGCGTCGCGGCGTTCATGTGCGCGCCGTCCACCAGAATCCCGCGTTCCTCGCACGCCCGCACGAGTCGGCGGCCAGCGTCCGTGAGTCCCGGGCCGGTGTCGTTGTCGCTCGGATACTCGAAGGGAACGCCGTGGCCGAACTCGTTGGGTCGACTCCACACGACGCCGAGCGACCGCACGCCCGCGCCGTGGAGGAAGTCGAGGTTCGACAGGTCCGGGGCCACCGCTTCCGCGCCCTCGATGTGCGGGACGGCACCCACCGCGTTCCCGTCGAAACAGGCGTCGAGGTCCCCGGGCGTGGTGACGACCCGGAAGTCGTCGATTTCGCGGTCGGCGCGGTGGAGCAGTTCGAGCATCCGATAGACGGACTCGCGGGCGTCCGCGAGGTCCGGGGTCGGTGCGACCGGAAACCGGTACGAGTCCGGTTCGACCACGGGGTCGGGCATCTCCGGACTCGGCGCGAACGCCGCGAAGAAGCCGCCGACGAGTCCCGCCTCGCGGGCGCGCTCTATATCGAGGTGGCCGTCCTCGCGCGACCGCATCGCGTCCACCGAGTTCTCTTCGTCGACGCACCGCAGCAGGGTGTCGTTGTGCCCGTCGAACAGTCTCACGCGTCGTACCCCGGCAGCGAGTCCGCGAGCGACTCGGCGTCGCCGAGCGCGGTTTCGAGGTCGCGAACCCCGCGCTTCTCCACGCGGTCGGGGTTCGCGTACACCGTCACCGGTTCCTCGCCGAGCGACACGAAGTCGAGGCCCAACTCTTCTGCGGTCGCGCGGAGGCCGAGGCCGGCGTCCGCCCGTCCCTCGGCGACCTTCCGCGCGGGGCTGGCGTGCGCCTTCACCGTGAACTCGTAGCCCTCGATTTCGTCCGCGAGCGCGCCCCTCGACTCGCCTCGCTCGTCGGCGAGCGCGGAGAGCGTGGCGTCGAACGACCCACGGAGTCCGGAACCGGTTCCGCGGTTCACGAACCGATAGTCGCCGTCCACGAGGTCCGCGAGGCTCTCCGGGCCGCCGGAACTCGTGACGAGGCCCCACTCGCGCGTCCACGACGCCACTTCCTCGCCGCCGCAGTCGATGGGGCCGCTCGCGACCGCGAAGTCGGGGATGCCGTTTCGGAGGCGGCGCGCCCCCTCGCGCGACCCGAAGGAGAGGTAGCGCGGCGCGCGCACGCGGTCCAGCACGCGCGACAGCAGCGGGTCGTCCTCGCCGACGCCGAGTACGGTCGGCGCGCGCACGTCCGGCGAGAACAACTGGACTTCTACAGGTTCGCCCGCGTCGAGGTAATCGGTGTCGGCGTCGACGCGCACGATGCCGTCGGCCTCCACGAGACTCGTCGTTGCACCGCTCCCCTTGTCCACGGGATACACCAGCGTTTCGCCCGACTCGTCCTCCACGAGCCCGACCGGCATCAGGCGGGTGCGGCCCTCCGTGTATCGCTCTCGGGTCGCCATACTCCCCGTCACGGTCGCGGTCCGGGGTTCCGGAAGGCCCGCCGCGTCCCTGATTTTCGGCGCGACGAACGTCGAGAAGATGGTGAGCGCGCTCACGGGATAACCGGGGAGGCCGACGTACGCGCTCCCGCCGAGTTCCCCGACGAGCATCGGCTTCCCGGGTTTCACCGCAACTCCGTGCAGGAGGAGGTCGCCGCGCTCCTCGATAACGCGGTAGATGACGTCCACCGCGCTCGCGCTCGTCGACCCCGACGATACCACGAGGTCGCACTCCTCCGCGGCGTCCCGGAGCTGGCGCTCCATCTCGTCGTAATCGTCGCCCGCGTGCGGATAGAGCACGGGGTCACCCCCGGCTTCCGCCACCGCCGTCGCGATGGTGTAGCTGTTCACGTCGTGAATCTGTCCGCGCGACGAGTCCAGTTCGTCGCCCGGACGCACCAGTTCGTCTCCGGTCGAGACGATACCCACCGTGGGTTTCGCGCGCACCGGCACCTCTGCGACGCCGAGCGCCGACAACAGTCCGATTTCGCGGGGCGTCAACCGCGTCCCCGGACCGAGCGCGCGCTCGCCCGCAGCCACGTCCGCGCCCGCGACCATCACGTTGTCACCGGGCGCGAGCGCCGTCTTCACATCGACGCGCTCGCCCTCCTGGCTCGCGCGGGGAGCGACCTGCGTGCGCTCGACCATCACCACCGCATCCGCCCCTCTGGGGACGACCGCGCCGGTCGAAATCTCCGCGCACTCGCCGTCTCCCACTTCGACGTCGGGCGTCTCGCCCGCGTGGACGGCTCCCACGAGGTCGAGGACGGCGGGGTCGGATTCGTCCGCGCCGAACGTGTCGCGCGCCCGCACCGCGTAGCCGTCCATCGACGCGCGGTCGAACCCGGGCACGTCGAGGGCGGCGTCAACGCGCTCAGCGAGCACCCGGCCGCGCGCGTCTTCCAGCGCGACCGTCTCCGTGCCGGGGTCGATGTCGAGACCGGCGATGGTCTCCACCGCTTCTTCCGGTGGTCGGAGGTCGCGGAACTCCTTCGCGTCGCTCATGGCAGCACCTCCCAGTAGGCGACGTCGACGGTCTCGCCGGCGGGGTAGCCCTCCGTGCCTTCGGGGACTTCGACCCAGCCGTCGGCCAGCGCGACGCTCGACAGGATGCCCGACCCGGACGACCGAACCGGGGTCGCGGTGTCGCCGTCGACGGTGACGCGCGCGAACGTCCGCACGCCGGGTTCGCTCCGAATCTTCCCGGAGAGCGTCTTCTCCTCGCTGGGGTGGGATTCGAGCGGCAGTCCCCCCGTCCACTTCGTCGCGGGGCGGAGGAACTGGACGGCGTTGATGATGCAGGCGACGGGATACCCGGGGAGCATCACTATTGGCGTGTCCTCGACGACGCCGAACGCGACCGGGTGGCCGGGTTTCAGCGCGACCCCGTGCACCACGACCTCACCCATCTCCGCGACGACGTCGGGCACGAGGTCGCGCTCACCGACGGAAGACCCGCCAGTCGTCACCACCACGTCCGCGTCGAGATCGGACTCGATGGCGTCCCTGAGAGCGTCCTCGTCGTCCGTCACGACGTCCCGATAGCGGCTCTCTCCGCCCCAGCGCTCCACGAGTCGGGAGACGGTGAGGCCGTTCGTCTCCACGACTTCACCCGGACCGGGGTCCTCGTCGACGAGTTCTTCGCCCGTCGGAATCACCGCCACGTCCGGTTTCTCGAAGACTGGAATCGAATCGACGCCCGTGGCCCGCAGGAGGCCGAGGTCGCTCGGCCGCAACCGGTGGCCGGCGTCGTAGAGGTGCTGGGCGGCTTCGACGTCCTCGCCGGCGGGGCCGACGTTTCCGCCCTCGCCGACCGCGGAGAACACCTCTATCTCTCCGTCTCTCTGTTCGACCTGTTCGCTCGCGGGTCGTTCCTCCCCGCTCGCACGTCCGGTGGCGCGTCGCGCCACCTGCTCTATCATCACCACGGCGTCCGCGCCCTCCGGAAGCGCGCTCCCGGTGTGAACGCGGACCGCTTCGTTCGGGCCGACGTCACCCTCGGTTTCGGTGAGAATCGCGGGCGAGCGGTCGCCCGCACCGAACGTGTCCTCGGCGCGAACCGCGTAGCCGTCCATCGCGGCCCGGTCGTAGTGCGGGACGTCCCGGGCGGCGGTCACGTCCTCTGCGAGGACGCGGCCGTCGGCGTCCGCGAGCGCGACCGTTTCGACGCGGCCGTGTGGCTCTACGACGCTGCGAAGCGCGTCTACGGCGTCCGCCAACCGGGTTCGGTCCTTGAACCCGGCTTCGTGGCGGTCGGCTGTGTGCATACCCGTCCCTTGGGGTCGCGGGCGTCAAAAGTCAGCGGGTCGCCCGCCGCCGGTACCGCCGGTGGTAGAGGTGGAGGGCGACCAGCGCGACCACGGGAAGCGCCGCCATCACGACCGAGAGTGCCTCGACGCGCATGTATGGTAATTAGTGACACGCGGGCATAAGTCTCGTGGGGGCCGCCGCCACCATCGGTTTTTTCGTTCTGCCGCTCCAGTATCACGATATGACGGGACTCCGCGACGCGCTCGCCGAACTCGACGCCGTGTTCGCAGACCTCCTCGAGAGCGACGACGCCTACCGCCTCGTCGTCGACGTTCCCGGCGCGACGGCGGACACCACGGACGTTCGCGTCGAGAACGGCATGGTCCACGTCGAGGCCCGCCGCGAGAAGGACGTTCCGGGCGGGTTCACGTACCGCCGCGAGGAGCGCTCGCTCTTCCTCGACGCAGACCTCCCGCTCCCGCCGGACGCGACCGACGAGGGCGCGACGGCGTCCCTCGAATCCGGCGTTCTCACGGTCACCCTCCCGAAGGCGGCGAGTCGCGGCCGCAGCATCGAGATCGAGGGCTAACTGGTGGCGTCCCTGCGCGCCTACCGCCGGTTCGTCGTCGTCATCTGGCGGTTTCTCCCACTCATCGCGGCGTACACTCGCGACCGGCGGAAGTACGTCCTGTTCGGCGGGCGGCGGCGCGTCACGAGCGAGATGCGTGTCGCGCGCGCCGAACGCCTCCTCGACGTGATGCTCGAACTCGGCCCGACGTTCATCAAACTCGGCCAACTGCTCTCCACGCGGCCAGACGTCCTCCCGCCCGAGTACGTCGACGTCCTCGAAGGCTTACAGGACCAGGTACCGCCCGCCGAGTGGGACGAAGCGAAACACGTCCTCGAAGCCGAACTGGGCGAGGTCGACGCGGCGTTCGACGAGTTCGACACGGACGCGATTAGCGGCGCGAGCCTCGGACAGGTGTACGTCGCGGCCGTCGACGGCGAGAAGGTCGCGGTGAAAGTGCGTCGGCCCGGTATCGAGTCGCTCGTGGAGGCGGACCTCCGCGTGATTCGGTGGGCGATTCCACTGATAGAGCGGTTCGTCGGGTCGGCGCGCGCGTTCAGCCTGGAGAACCTCGCGGACGAGTTCGCGAAGACGATTCGCGAGGAGATGGACTACGCCCGCGAAGCGACGATGCTGGACGAAATCCGCGCGAACTTCACGGAGAACGACCGCATCGTCATCCCCACCGTCTACGACGACTACTCGACGTCGCGCGTGCTCACGATGCAGTACGTCGAAGGGACGAAGATATCGAACGTCGCGGAACTCGACCGCCGCGGCGTCGACCGCACCGAAGTCGCCGAACGCCTCGAACGCGCCTACCTCCAGATGATAATCGAAGACGGCGTCTTCCACGCCGACCCCCATCCGGGGAACCTCGCGGTGCGCGACGACGGCGCGATAATCTTCTACGACTTCGGGATGAGCGGCCGCGTCGACGAGTTCGTTCAGGACAAGATAATCCAGTTCTACGTCGCCGTCGCGAACCAGGACATCGAGGGCATCCTCGACACGCTCATCGAACTCGGAACCCTCAGTCCCGAAGCCGACCGCGCGACGATGGCGGAAGTGATGGAACTCGCGATACGGGACGCGCGCGGCGAGTCCATCGAGACCTATCGCGTCCAGCAAATCATCGGCCGCGTCGAGGACACCATCTACGACTTCCCGCTCCGCCTCCCCGCGAACCTCGCACTCGTCCTGCGCGTCGCCACCGTCGTTGAGGGCGTCTGCGTCACCCTCGACCCGGACTTCGACTTCATCACGGTCGCCACCGACTACCTCACCGAACAGGGCTACCGCGAGGCGGGCGTCCGCCAGTTCGTCCAGGAGACCGGCGACCAGTTCCAGCAGTCGATTCAGTCCGCCACCCGCATCCCGCCGAAACTCGAACGCGCGCTCGACCGCGTGGACCGCGACGACTTCTACGTCCGCGCCGACCTCGAGGACTCAGACGACCTGTTCGACAAACTCGCAAAACGCGTCGTCCTCGGCTTCACGTTCGCCGCGACCATCCCCTCGACCGCGTATCTCTACGTCAACGCGGACATCGCCGTCGCCGGCGCGACCGGTGCGCTCGGCCTCGTCACCGCGGCGCTCCTCTATCGGTCGTTCCGCAAGCGCCGCGGCATCCCGGGGAACGTGAGTTTCACCCGGCAGAGCATGCGCAACCGCCGGAACGACTGAGTTTCTGCTACCCGCCGAGTTTTCACGCCGCCCGCCGTCCCTCCGGTATGGACATCGCCTCGTTCGACCTCGAACGCTGGTTCGACGAGTATGAACACGACGCGGACCTGATGCTAGCCGAGTCCGGCATCCGAAGTCTCGACAGCGAGCGCTTCGACACCGACCCGGGCGAACTCGGGTACGTCATCCCGACCGACGGCGACCCCGAACTCCGCGGGGAGGTCGCGGGCCGCCACGACCGGACCGCGGACGAACTCGCGTTCACGTGTGGCGCACAGGAAGCGAACTTCCTCGCGTACCACGCGCTGATGGACGAAGGCGGGCACGCCGTCGTCGTGACGCCGACCTATCAGGCGCTCACCGCCGTCCCGGACACCATCGGCGACGTCACCGAAGTTCCGCTCGAACCGCCGACGTGGGAACTCGACGTGGACGCGGTCCGCGACGCCGTGACGGACGAGACGGACGTAGTGGCGTTCGTGAACCCGAACAACCCCACGGGCCGCCACCACGACGCCGAGGTCGTGCGGGACCTCTACGACGTGGCCGCCGCACACGACGCCTATCTGCTCGGCGACGAAGTGTATCGCCTCCTCCCGGAGAACCCGACGCCGCCAGTCGCGAGTCTGGGCGAGTACGGGGTCAGCACGTCCAGTCTCTCCAAGTCGTACGGACTCGCCGGACTGCGGTTCGGCTGGCTGTGCGGCCCCCGAGAAGTCGTGGACGCCGCCGTCGAGTGGAAGGACTACACCACCATCTCGCCCGGCATCTTCGGCCAGCACGTCGCCCGGCAAGCGCTCGGCGAGCAGGAAGACCGGATTCTCGCGGCGAACCGCGAACTCGCCGCGCGCAACCACGAGATAGTCGCGGACTGGGTGGCCGAAAACGGCCTCGACTGGCACGAACCCACGGGCGTCAACGGCTTCATCACCGTTCCCGACGGTTACGAGGGTTCGCGAGCGTTCTGTCGCGCCGTCGTCGAGGAGGCGTCGGTCGTGCTCGCGCCCGGCGACTGCTTCGGCTACGACGCGTATTTCAGAATCGGGTTCGGCCTCCCCACGCCCGAACTCGAAGACGGATTGGCGCGCGTGAGCGCCGTCCTCCGCGGATAGGGCGTCGGCGCGTTCCAAACGGTTTATACTCGCAGGTCGAGAATCCGGGAGCATGGCGAAAGAGCAGAAGCAAGTTCGCGAACTCCAGGAAGGGAACTACGTCCTCATCGACGACGCAGCCTGTAAGATCGACGCGTACTCGACCGCGAAACCCGGGAAGCACGGGAGCGCGAAAGCCCGCGTCGAAGCCCGCGGTGTCTTCGACAACAAGAAGCGAAGCTTCAGCCAGCCGGTCGACGCGAAGGTCTGGGTGCCGATCGTCGACCGCAAACAGGGACAGGTCGTCGCGAAGGAGTCCGACACCGTCGTGCAAGTGATGGACCTCGACACGTTCGAAACCATCACCATCGAGATTCCGGACGACGTGTCCGTCGAACCCGACGACGAGATCGAATACCTGGAGTGGGAAGGCAAGCGGAAGGTCCTCCAGTAAATGTTCGCCGGCGCGACCGCCGACCGCGACGACGCGGCCTACGTGGTCGTCGGTGCGCCACTCGACGTTTCCACGTCTTTTCAACCCGGAACGCGGTTCGGGCCGGACCGCGTCCGACAGTTCTCCCGAACGTTCGAGGATTACGACCACGGTACCGGGAAGTCCTTCTCCGCGCTCTCCGTGCACGACCACGGTGACGTGCACGCGTGGGACGACGCGGCGGAGTACCTCGACTACCTCGAAGGCGTGCTCACGGACGTCCTGTGGGACGACGGGATTCCCGTACTCGTCGGCGGCGAACACACCGTCTCAGTCGCCGGGGTGCGAGCGGCCGAACCGGACGTGTTCGTCGCGCTCGACGCACACCTCGACCTCCGCGAGGAGTACGACGGCAACCCGTTCAGTCACTCGACGGTGACGCGGCACGCGCTCGACGTGGCGGACGAGGCGTACGTCGTCGGCGCGCGCTCCGGGAGCGAGGCGGAGTGGGAGCGCGCCGCTCGCGGCGACGTGACCGTCGTCGAACCCGAAGACGTGGCCGACTGGGCGCCCGACTTCTCGGGAGACGTCTACCTGTCGGTGGACGTGGACGCGGCGGACCCCGCGTTCGCACCCGGCACGGGCACCCCGGAACCCGGCGGGCTGACCAGCAGGGAGCTGCGGCGGCTCGTCCGCGACCTCGCGCCCGCGGCGTCCGCGTTCGACGTCGTGGAGGTGAACGACCGCGACGACGGGCAGGCCGCGGTTCTGGGGGCGAAACTCCTCCGCGACTTCGTGTTCTCGCACGCCGACTCGGCGTAGCCATCTGGGGCTGATAGGCGTCACTCGTGGATTCCCGGAACGGCGTGACGCACACCCGCTCTCCCGTTCCGGGGTCGTTCTCAGTTCATACCGTCCGCTGGTCCCGTCTTCGTATTTGAACCCTCTCCCGCCGAACCTATTGTGGGGGCGCGTTCAGTACGGGTATGCAAGTCTCCGAACTCGCGGCGCGGTACGACGAGGAACTCCGGACGAGCGACTACGCCGACGTGGACGCGAGCGCGAACGGCCTCCAGGTCGGAGATGGCGACCGAGAGGTGGAACATGTCGCGTTCGCGGTGGACGCGGCGGTGGAGACGATAACCGACGCGGTGACGGCGGACGCGGACGTGCTCGTCACCCACCACGGGCTCTCCTGGGGCGGTATCGAGCGCGTGACGGACCGCCAGTTCGACCGCATCGCGCCACTGATTCGGAACGACGTCGCGCTCTACGTCGCCCACCTCCCGCTCGACGGCCACGAGGAACTCGGGAACGCCGCCGGGCTCGCGGACCTCCTCGGCCTCGACTCGCGAGAGCGGTTCGGCCGAATCGGCCCGGAGTACGCCGGTCTCGCGGGACAGGCCGACGGTCTGCGTCCCGAGGACGTGCGGGAGACGCTCGAAGCAGATCTCGACCACGGAGCCGGGGGGGTGCGCCACCTCGACTTCGGCCCGGACCGCATCGATGAGGTGGCGATACTGACCGGGAGCGGCGCGGACTGGTTCGACGAGGCGCTCGACCGGGGCGTCGACACGTTCGTCACGGGCGAGGGAAAGCAGAAACTCTACCACGAGGCGAAGGAGGCGGGCGTACACGTCTACCTCGCCGGTCACTACGCGACGGAGACCTTCGGCGTGCGTGCGCTCGCGGCGCTCGCGGCCGACTGGGGCCTCGAAACCACGATGTTCGACGCGCCGACAGGTCTGTAGGGAAACGGCTATAGGCCCTGAGACGACTTATCGAGTCGACAGTATCGAATGCGCGTCCTCTTCGTCGGTCAGGTCGGCCGCGACACCCTCGTCCCCGCGCTCGAATCGACGGACGTGTCGGTGACAGTGACGGCTGACGCCGCGGACGCCGCCGCGCGCGCGACAGGTCGGTTCGACTGCGTCGTCGTCGCGGACACGGTCGACTTCTCCCCGCTCCTCCGGCGTCTCGATACGCCCGTCGTCTTCCTCTCGACTGGTAACCCCGAGGCGTTGAATGCAGCGAGCGCCGCTGGCGGTGTCGACGCGGTGGTCGCACTCTCCGGGGACACCGACGACACTGGGAACGCCGTGGACGTGATTCGCCGGGTCGCTGCGGACGCCGCGTTCGACGCCGACACCGACCGAACCGAGCGCCTCGGCGCGCTCGTCGCCCGCGCACTCCGCGACCATCCCGACCCTGAAACAGTCTGTGAGTGGGTCGCGGACGAGTACGGCGTCGCGTGGGTCGCACGCGTCGAGGACGACGCGCTCCAGCCCGTGTTCGCGGAGGGGGTGAGCGCTGGCGCACTCGCCGCCCATCCGCTCCCCGACGAGTTCGACGCGGGGTCGGTCGCGGTTGTCGACGAACTCACGGCCCTCCGACTGGGGGACGACGCGCTCTGCATCGGCACGGCGGTTTCCGCGGGCGACCGGCGCGCGCTCTCCGCGCTCGCTGACGCGCTCTCCGCGGACCCGGCGGTCGAGACGTTCTCCGGCGCGCTCGGCCACGAACTCAACAACCACCTCCAGTCGGTCAGGACGTACCTCGACCTCGCGAACGAGACGGGCGATACGGCCCACGTCGCGAGCGCGCTCTCGATTCTCGAACGCGTCGACGGCCTCGCGGAGGACGCGGCTGCGCTCGCGACGCGCGGAAGTCTCGACCGCACCGCCGTCTCCCTCGCGGACGTCGCGACCGACGCGTGGGAGCGCACCGGAACGGACGACGCCACGCTCTCCGTCACGGAAGACCGCACCGTCGACGCGGACCCCGGCCTGCTCGCGCTCCTCTTCGAGAACCTCCTCCGGAACAGCGTCGACCACGCCGGACGCGACTGCCGGGTCTCGGTCGGCGCGACACCGGACGGCTTCTTCGTCGCCGACGACGGCCCCGGCATCCCCGAAACGGAACGCGGCGATGTGTTCGACTGGGGGTACACGACGGACGGAAACGGCGTCGGTCTCGCGCTCGTCTCGCACGTCGCGGACCGCCACGGCTGGACAGTGTCAGTAAGTGAGGCAGAAACAGGTGGGGCGCGATTCGACGTGACGCTCTAACCGGTCCGGTCCGTGAGCGCCGTGTGCAAGGCTTCCTGCTCCGGCAGCCCGGACATCGTCTCGTCGAGCGTCGACCGCACGTTCTCGAGACGGCGCTTCAAGTGACTGAACTCGTCGCTGTCCGCCAACTCGTCGTCGTCCTTCTCATGCGCGAGCAGCGCGCGCTTCGACGCGAGCGAGAAACACTCCCGCAACTGCGCGTCGTAGGTCGCACGTCGATGCAGATGGTCGACCAACCCCCGGAGTTTCTCCCCAGTCACGGGCTTGACGAGGTAGTCGTCGAACCCCATGTCGAGGATGTCGAAATCCGGTTCCACCCCGGTGACCATCGCGACCCGGCAGGAGAGGTCGTTTTCCTCCACGTAGGAGAGCACCGCGTCCCCCGACCGACCCGGCATGTTCCGGTCGAGCAACACCACGTCGATACTGTCGTCGAGCGCGTCGACGGCCGCATCACCGTCGTTCGCGGTCCGAACCTCGTACTCCTCACCGAGGTAAGCGGCGAACGCCGCCACGATATCCTCGTTGTCGTCGGCGACGAGCACGGTCCCCTGCCCTGTCATGCTAACTGGTTACACGGAAAACGGCCACTACTTTAAACCTACTGCAGATAGCACCACCACCGCTCCATCACGCGACGACAACCCCTAAACCAACTCACTCCGTACACCCGAACCGGCCGATGACGATTCCACCCGACCGACCCGGGGTGGCACCCGCGGGACGACGAACCCTATGAGTGCCGAGGCCGACGACTATAGGACCACTATCCATCCTATAACCTCCAGAAATTGAGTTATATACAATATAATACCAAATTATCCAATTGCTTAACTCACACAGCCACTGATTGATATTGGTCGGAGGTCAGACACCACACGACGAACAGCATACATTCAAGTCACGGAAGAACTATCCGCATTCATATAGAGAGTCATGGTTGGTTCTTTGCGAGAAGTGCTCAGCGAGAACGAACCAGATACTCTAATAGCTAAATTTCTATTCCTGCTAGTTGCTATATTTTCGTTACATAACGCAGTTACAATCACAGTCTGGTGGCAGTCACTACCATTCTTTATGTTAGTTTTGATATGTGGACTACTGATCAGTGGGGGGTACGAGGATGTCAAATTTACAGTCATGAGGTTAGTTGGAATGGAGGTCACTAATACTCAAGAAAGCCGTACTACTAAAGAAATCCAGGACTTATTGAGCGATATCGACCCACGTGACCTGACAAAAATGGATGTGAATGAGACTGAAGGGAAATACCAATTCCAGTTTGATCGAGAGTAAAGTATGATACAAGATATAATCCAGAAACATGATTAACGACAAAGAGTTTCGGGGCTATTGGTGGCTCCCTGAGAATCCTGATGAAAAAGTTGGTGGAATAGCGTCTTTCACACCATCCGATGGTGTTTCTTTAGAATTGTTCTCTACTTTGAATGAGGATCCAGATTATATGGGTAGTGGCAACATCTTTCAGCCTGATTTTATCCACGGAGTTACAACAGAAGGGGAGAGAATCACACTAAAGAACTGTATTCGAGGAAGCTATTCTATGTCCTCTTCGCAGGGCTCAGGAGTGACCAGTTCCAGCTATCAGGCAATCTCTCTCCTTTCTGGAGCACACTTCACGGAACAAATCAACTTTGACCGATTCCGTATGCAGTTTCCACTTCTTACGAAGTGGGCAGGAGTTAGCGGTGTGAATTATTCTGGATCTGTTCTTGAAGGTGGAAAAGTTTCCGCCGGGGACACATTCGAGATCACATATGAATTTCCGGAATCGATCACTGTAGAATTAGACGATGTAGAACTCAAGTTGATATTTAATGCTGACTTCAATATGGGGCGAGTTGGTGGGGCGTCAATTGACGAAGAAGCCTACTTCGACATTATCCCAGATTCGGGGAGACTATCATACGATGAAGCAATTGATTATAGCGGGACGCTACAAGATTTTATAACCTTGTCAACTGGCAAAGAGGTTCAAGCATCCACTCTTATTGGACGATTAGAGTGGGAAGATCAGCCAGGGTATAATGACGTAGAGATATTGTTCTCTACAGGTAGCGATCTTAAGCTCCCTGATAGTCTACATCCGCTAAAAGCGAATTTTGTCCTTGCGGATATCGTTGATGACTTCTCTGAGGTCATGAACAATTGGTTCCGACACTACGAGGAATTGGAACCTGTTTATAACCTCTATTTCAGCGTTCAGTATAATTCAGAGATGTACCTTCAAAACCAACTTCTCTCTCTTACACAGGCGATAGAGACTTATCATAGAAGAGAAATCGGTGGTCAATACCTTTCTGATGATGAATTTGAGGAATTTTATGACGAGCTTTGTGAGGTCATCCCTGATCAGTTTGATGAGAGTTTCCAAGATCATTTGGAGAAGGGCACATTCAGATATGCGAATGAGTATTCGCTTAGAAAAAGATTGTCCCAATTGGTTTCAGAACGAGAAAACATCCTTGATGAGCTGCCTATGGATATTGAAGCAAGCGTGAATGAGATCGTAAATACTCGGAATTATCTGACTCATTATGATGAGGGCATTTCTCCCCGTGCTGACACGGATGAACTCCATCCTCTAATTCTACGGTTGAGAGCTATCCTTGAAACTGTGCTTCTGTCGAATCTTGGAATACCAGAAGATCAGATTGTAGAGCGCCTCAAACAGCGCTACTCTGAACTCACAAGATCGTAGAAATATTAGGTGCTATACTCCCAACGGCTTCATACACTCCAGATACTCAGTCCGAGCATCATTGCGGTCAACCCGTGTGTAGATGTCCATCGTGTCACTGTTCGCATCCCCACGGATATACTGGAGAATATGCGGTTTGATTCCTTGATTCCGCATCAACGTCGTAAATACTGTCCGAAACGTATGGGGCGTGAACTTCTTATGGGATCTATCCTCTCCTGCTTCTACAATTCCTTCCTGAACCGCAGCATCTCGGACAGCCCTTTGGATCACTGTCTTCGACAACCGATCTCCACGAATACTTACGAACAAGTAATCTAAGTCGGTGTCTCGGCGAATCAATTTGAACCGCTTGATCGTCCGTACTGTTTCACGGTCAATTGGAACGACAGTCTGATTCCCTCCTTTCCGTTTCCGAAGCCGGATGAACCCATCATCAAGCATAAGGTCGTCCATCTTGATTTCCAGCGCTTCCTCTAACCGACACCCGGTTTTCGAAAGCAGGACGGCGACCGCCTTGTTCCGCGGGTTCGGAATCGCCTTCACAATCTTCTTCGCGTTCTCCCAAGTCGCACAGTCGGGACGCTCACGGATCTTTTTCGGTATCTCTTCTAAGACGACTCCTGCTGGGTTCCCAGTAATGTTCCCGAACCGTGGCCGCTTCATCGCATAGCTGAAGAAGGCCGATAAGGATTCCAAATACCGGCGTTTCGTGTTCTGGCTTACGCTACGGTCATCCAAGATCCGCAGGTACTCCTCGATGTGCCGCACTTCCGTATCCTCGGGAGAAAGGTCTGGGAAGTGCTCGTGGTAGTACCGCTTCAACACGCGGCTGTAGGAGTTCAGCGTTCGTGGACTACGACCTGTCGTCTGTTTCTGTTTGATGAAGTCGTTGATTGCGTCGTGCTTGTTCTCGTAGACCGTCTCGTACCAGTCGTCGGCCATCACTGCTCACCTCCGTTGGCGAGCCGCCAGCCGTAACCGTGCTTGAACTCAACTTCCTCACGAGCGGCTAAGAAATACAGCTCGTCCTCGATAGGCTCTCGCAGCAGTTCGTCTACCGTCTCGCTCTCGACGACTTCCTGTAACACTTCGTCGAATGTCTGGTACTCCTCGGTGAGGAACTGCCTCAGGAACGCAGCGTCGTCAATCGTCACCGAATCCCGGCTCTGCTGCTTCGCCTCCGTCAAGCGGTCTTCCAACTCCTCGATTTTCTTCTTGAGTCGCTGGAGTTCCTGGTCGCTGCCCTGGGGCGCGAGGAAGCCTTCTGCCCTGATAGCCCTGGCTTCTTGAATCAGTTCGTGCAGGTACTTACTAGAACTCTTATAATTTTCTCGTCCGCTTCTTCCTGCCACGTCTGCTTGTGGCTCATCGGCACGTAGATTTTGACCAGTCCTGTGTCTTGCGACATACCCATATTCTCTTTCCAACCAGTCATCTAACGACACCTCCTCGCATCTCCACATCAACAACGTACTCATCAACTTTTTTATAATTGGTACTGGCCGGAGCCTCCGTGAGTGCCGAGGCCGACTTCTCATCGACTATCCGGTCGAACTGTCCAGTATCGGCCGATACGCTGCTTGCAGTCGAACCGGTTTCTCGCGTCGTACGATAGCTATTCGACGGCAGGACCTGGAGTTTACGTGTTGTTCCTGTGGCGCGGTACCTACCAGATATGTTTATCTTATCGCCCGGTGATTCTGCGTCGGTGAGTGAATGACGCGCAAATCGGAGTATCCGACTCGAAGACGCCTGTTACAGACGATTGGTTCTACGTCGGCGCTGACCGGCCTGGCGGGCTGTAGCTCGCTCGGTGGCTCGTCGACCAGTACGTCGGACGGGTCGACGTTGACCACTACGTCCGCGACGACGACCGCCGGGACGCAGCCGACGAGCGATGACGTTGATTCGACGAACGGCGGTGTGGGGGCGTGTTCGCTCTCACTGCCGTCCGACGTCACCGAAGAGACGTTCGCGGGGCGAGTCGCCTCCGACACCACGGTGGGGTCGGTCGCCGATCACGTCAGAGTGACTGGCGACGTGTACGTCGAGGACGGCGCGACGCTCACCGTCGCACCGGGGACGCTCGTTACGTTCGCGCAGGGTCGCGGCATCTCCGTGGGGCCGGGCGCGGCGCTTCACGCCGTAGGCACGTGCCAGACTCCGATCGTGTTCACGGGAGAAGACAGGACTCGCGGCTACTGGCGGGGACTCTCCTTCGACCAGAGCGACGCGACAGACAACGTCCTCGAACACGTCGTGGTGTCGGCGGCAGGGAGCGAGGAGTATTCGCGGGCGAACGCGAGGGCGGGCGTCGCGGCGACGCGCGGGAGTCGGCTCAGCGTCTCCAACACGACGTTCCGGGACAACGAGGGGTACGGCCTCGTCGTCGGGGAAGAGACAGTTCTCGACCGCTTCGAGCGGAACGTCGTGACCGCGAACTCCTCGGGTGCGGTTCGGACGTTCGCGTCGTCGGCCGGTGAGCTGTCCGCGACGACGACCTACGTCGGTAACGACACCGACCGCGTCTACGTCGAGGCGAACGAAATTGCGGCCGATTCGGAGGCGACGTGGCCGGAAATCGACGTGAAATACGTCGTCGACGACGTGGTCGAGGTTCTGGGACACCTGACCATCGCGCCCGGAAACACCGTCTCCTTCGAACAGGACGGCGGGCTCAGACTGCGAACGGGAACGAGCGCCCTGACGGCTATCGGTATCGACCCCGCCACCGAAGAGTACAGACCGATCACGTTCACGGGCGAACAGCAGACTCGGGGATTCTGGCGCGGCATCTACGTCGATACCGCCGACCGAGTGCAGAGTCGGTTCCAGGCTGTCGTCGTGGAGTACGCGGGACGAACGGAGTTCTCCCGGGCGACCGTCAAGGCCGGTGTCGCCCTCACGCGCGGGTCTCGGGCGCTATTCCAGTCCTGTACGCTTCGCGAGAACGAGGGGTACGGGTTCCACTTCGGCACGGACGTACAGGTCGACGGGTTCGTCCAGAACACGGTGACGGCGAACGAAGACGGCGCGGGCCACGTCGTCTCGTCCGGGACGCACGCGCTCTCGGACACCTCGACGTACACGGGCAACGACACCGACCGCGTCACCGTCGACGGTGACGAGATTCCGACGGACGCCGACGTGACGTGGGACGCGATCGACGTCCCCTACGTGGTCGCGGACACGATCGACCTCAATGGCCACCTCACGGTCGACCCGGGGGCGACGCTCGCGTTCGGTCAGGACGCCGCCATCGTCGCTCGGAACGGAGACGGGGCGTTGACCGCTGTCGGTGTCGACCCGGACACCGAGCGCAGTATGCCGATCACGTTCACGGGCGAACAGCAGACTCGGGGATACTGGCGCGGCCTCTACTTCGACGAGACGGACCGGGTCGAAAACCAACTCCTGAACTGTATCGTCGAGTACGCTGGAAGCGAGACGTTCTCGCGGGCGGACCGACCAGCGGGCGTCGTGCTCACCCGGGGCGCGCGGATTCGCGTGGACCGGTCGACGCTCCGTGAGAACAGTGGCTACGGCTTCCACGCGACGGGTGACGCGAGCGTCGACAGTTTCACGCAGAACACAGTCACACGAAACGAGGACGGTTCCTGCTACGTCGAGGCGTCCGAAGCCGACAGTCTCTCGGACACGTCGACGTACGTCGGTAACGACACCGACCGCGTCTTCGTCAACGGGGACGAACTCGAAGCGAGAAGTTCCCACGAGTGGGACGCACTCGACGTCAGATACTACGTGGCGGACACCGTCCAGAACCGGGGCCACGTCACGGTCGAACCGGGCGCAACGCTCGCGTTCGGCCAGGACGCCGGGTTCCAGATGCGGAACGGACACGGCGCGCTGACGGCCGTCGGGACCAGCGACGAACCAATCACGTTCACGGGCGAACAGCAGACTCGGGGATACTGGCGCGGCCTCTACTTCGACGAAGTGGACGACACCGAAAACGTGCTCTCTCACTGCATCGTCGAATACGCCGGGAGCGAGGAGTTCTCCCGTGCGTCGGACCGTGCGAACGTCGCCGTCACGCGCGGAGCGCGACTCGCCGTGACCGACTGCACGATTCGCGAGGGCGACGGGTACGGACTGGGCGCGGACGCGAACACCCACGTCACGGCGTCGGGGAACACGCTCACGAACAACGCACTCGGACCGACTATCACGTGGTGAACGCGATAGTTCGTTCGAGGGCCGCGTTCGACCCCGAGGGGGCCGCCCTCAGTGAGGACGGAGTGGGCCACGATTGGTCGAGAACGGGCGGGAGTGGTCGCGACGATAACGGCGCGTTACTCGCTAAATGCCCCACGTAACGATATTCCACCGGACCGGACTGTTCGTTCGCGGTAGGTGTTCGACAGATGCACGAGAAGACGACACGGCGCACGGTGTTGCGTGGAATCGCCGCGTCCGGGCTCGCGCTCGGGGGCGCTGGAACCGCGGTCGCCCGCCACAACGGCGGGAACGGACCGCCCGACGGAAGAGGCGGCGAAGGTGGGAATCGACCCGAGGGGAAGGGGCCGAGCGGGCTCACCGGCGGGAGCGGCCTGATGGTCGCCGCCGTAGCCGATATTCCCGTGGACGAGGACGCGGGAACCGACGCGGATGCCGGTGTCCCCGATGCACAATTCGAGCTCGGAACTAAGACGGGCGAGACGCTCGCGCACGTCTCCGGGTGTGACGCTGCCGAGGAACCGTCGGTCCCGAACCAGGATTTCGTCGGGTACAGCGTCACCTGGCTCGACGAGGCCGGCCCCGACACGATTTACATCTATCAGCAGAAGCCCGTGAACCCCGGGACGTACAATATGGTCGATGCGTCGGACTGCGGAACGCTCGACTCCGGCGAGGCCGTGGCGAAAGTCGGGTACGAACCCGCCGGCGAGGGTCACACCGGCGAGTGAGGTGGGACGGCCGTTCTCGGCCGCGACCGCTCTTCCGTAGTCCGCGGTTACCGTTCGTCGGTCGGGCCGGCCGCTGGTGAGAATCGGACGTATTCACATTCCTACTTGGCGGTTATGAGTGCGCTACTGGTGGAGAAACCGGCTTCCACCAGATATCTATATCTTCTCGCAGGTCGTCTGTCGGGCATGAAACGCACAGTCTCTGTACTCGCCGTTGCACTGCTCGTCGTCCTCGCTGGCTGTTCCGGCGGGGGGAGTCCCGGCGCGACGACGGCCGACTCGGGAGATGGCGGGTCGGACGGGACGACGCAGGGCGCGGGTGACGGGTCGTCCGACTCGGGTGACGTGTCGTTCGTGGACGACCGGGAGGCCGCGCTGAAATCCGCGGGGAGTTATACGTCAGTGTGGCGGATGACGTCGACGCGCGGTGACGAGACCCGCGAGATGGCGTACACGACGAAACTCGACTACGAGAACGAGCGCTACGACTTCGAGATGGTCACCACCACCGACGGCGTCACCGAGAACGCGGCGGAGAGCTTCTTCGCCGACGGCGTCTCGTACTCGCGCTTCGGCGAGGGCGAGGACGCACAGTACTCTTCGAACGCGTACGAGTTCTCGAACATCGTCCCCGGCGGCCAAATCGGATTCGTCGCGTCCTCCCACGACCTCTCCGACTTCTCGTACGAGGGGACGGAGACGTTCGACGGCGTGCAGGTCGAGCGCTACGAGATGACGCAAGCGGCGACCTGGCTCTCCGGGTCGGGCGGCGGTCAGAGCGACGTCAAATGGACTGACTTCTCCTACGTCGTCCTCGTCGACGACCGGGGCCTCGTGCGCTCCGAAACGTGGACGGGGAACGGCGTGACCGGTGACGGCGTGGACGTCTCCATCGAGTACACGTACGAACTCACGGCCGTCGGCAGCACGACGATTCCGGACCCGTCGTGGCTCGAAAACGCCACCAGCCAGTAGACCGCTTTCTCCCGTCTCACCAACACTTATACTGGGTCCGCGGCTGTCTCTCGGTGATGAGCACCGTCTGTCTCTGTTTCGACTTCGACGCCGTCTCCGGCTGGATTCACAGTCACGGTGCCGGTGACAGTCCCGTGAAACTCTCGCGGGGTCGGTACGGCGCGACCGTCGCCGCACCCCGATTGCTCGACCTGTTCGACCGCCTCGACGTCTCGACCACGTGGTTCACGCCGGGGCACACGATAGAGAGTTTCCCCGAAATCGCGGGCGAGGTCCACGACCGCGGTCACGACGTCCAGCACCACGGCTGGCACCACACGCGGCCCGCGGACTTCGAGGACGCGGACGCGGAGCGCGCTGATTTCGAGCGCGCCATCGACACCATCTACGACCTCACCGGCCGGAAACCCACCGGGTACCGGTCGCCCTCGTGGGACTTCTCGCCGCACACGCTCTCGATTCTCTCCGACCTCGGCTTCGAGTGGGATTCGAGTCTGATGGAGGGCGACTTCGAACCCTACTACGTCCGCCACCTGCCGACCGCGGACCCCGACGAACCCTACGAGGCGGGCCCGGAAACGGACATTCTGGAGTTCCCGCCGTCCTGGCAGCGCGACGATTGGCCGTCTCTACAGTTCACGCCCGGCCGGAGTGGCCGCCCGGTCGCCGACGAGGAAGCCGTCTTCGAGGGCTGGCGCGAGCAGTTCGACTGGATGCACGAGCACGTCGACGACGGCGTGTTCACGCTCACGATGCACCCACAGGTCACGGGCCAGCCACCCAGAACGCGCTATCTCGAACGGTTCGTCCGGCACGTCCAGGAGACGTCCGGCGCGTCGTTCGCACTAGTGGACGACCTCGCGAACGACTACTGACCGCGCGAAAAACGTAAAAACCGACTCAGTCGATGTGGCCTTCCTGGCGGAGCTGGTCCGCGTCCTGGCTCGTGTACCGCCACTCGATGTTCGCTTTCTCGTCCTGCCAGTCCCACGGTTCGACCAGCACCACGTCGCCCTCCTCGATCCAGGTCCGGAACTTCATGCGACCGGGAATCCGGCCCATCCGTTCTTTTCCGTCCTCACAGCGCACGCGAAGGTGGTTCCCACCGTTGTGCTGGGTAACCACACCGAACAATTCGTCATCGTTGGGCATCCGGAGGTTGCGACGCCCTGTCTCTTCACTCACACACCCCCTACGCGGAGCACACGCTAAAGTGACTTGGTACTCTTGGTACCACACCACACACGATTTCTGGTGTGGATACAGCGGAAACACGTCTCGATACTGCCGAATCGTCACCTTCGACCGGACGAACTGCTCGTTTGGACGAACGAACGCGGCAATACACACGATACGGATATTCGTCTAACTCAATCGCTGATTTTGAAAACAGATACGGAAGCTTTACCCGTACACCGGCCATTCGTTCAAATGCAATGGCAAACGGCACCGTTGATTTCTTCAACGACACTGGCGGCTACGGTTTCATCGAGACTGAGGATGCGGACGAGGACGTTTTCTTCCACATGGAAGACGTTGGCGGCCCGGACCTCGAGGAAGGCACGGAGATAGAGTTCGACATCGAGGACGCCCCCAAGGGTCCCCGCGCGAAGAACGTCGTCCGCAACTAAAGACGAAGTAGTCGCCGACCGGCGACACACGTTTTCTCAGCAGCAGACTATCCCGGCGAGCGACCGCGTCGTCTCCCGGACAGTTTTCCACCCACATAGCCGTGCTACCATCCCTCTCGGGGGGTCTATCCGTCCGCGTCTCGTCAGTTAGGGAGTGAACTACGATTCCGCGCTCGACCGCGCAATGGAGACGCTCCCGGAGCGTCCGTCCGCAGCAGACTCCCGACTTTCCGTCCCCGACCCCGAGGGCGAGACCGACGGCGCGTTCACGCGCCTGACGAACCTCGAACGCATCGCCGACGCGCTCGGCCGCGACGCCTCCCACGTCCACCGGTCCGTCCAGCGCGACCTCGGGACGAACGGCGGCCTCGAAGACGGCCGCGCGCGCTACAACGGGTCGTTCTCCATCGCGGACTTCCAGAACGCGCTCGACCGCTACACGGACCAGTACGTCACGTGTTCCGAGTGCGGCCTCCCCGACACCCGCCTCGTCCGCGAGGAGGGCGTGGAGATGTTGCGCTGTGAGGCCTGCGGTGCGTTCCGCCCCGTCCAGAAAGGGTCGACGACGCGCACCGTCCGCCGCGAGCGCGTGCAGTCCGGGCAGACGTACGAACTCGAAATCACGGCCACGGGCCGGAAGGGCGACGGCGTCGCCCACCGCGGCGACTACACGGTGTTCGTCCCCGGCGCGGTCGAAGGTCAGACGGTCCGGGCGTACGTGGAGAACGTGAGCGGGTCGCTCGCGTTCGCCCGCCTCGCGTAACCACGCAGTTTTACCACTCGTTGCACGTACCGTCGTGTATGACAGCGACCGCCGCCCTCACAGTCGTGCCGCTGGACGCCGACGACGCGGACGCCGCTATCGCCGCCGCCGTCGACGCCCTCGACGAGTTCGACGTTTCCTACGAAACACACCCGATGGAGACCACCATCGAAGCCGACGACCCGGAGACCGTGTTCGCGGCCGCGTACGCCGCACACGCCGCCGCGTCCGGCGACCGCGTCTACACCACGCTCGCCGTGGACGACGCGCGCGAGAAGACGTGGACGGCCGACGACAAGGTCGATATCGTTCGCGAGAAACTCGGCCGCGACCCGACGAGCGAGTGACGCCATCCGAACGACATAAGGCAGTGGTGTGTCGACTCCGTAATGATGCGCCGTCGTGACGTCCTCACCACAGTCGGGGCCGCGACAGCCACCGCGCTCGCTGGCTGTAGCGACCGCACTCCCGACGTAGAACGCGTCGCGGTCGGCGCGACGCCCGCGTTCAGCGCGGCCGCCAACGACCAAGACGTCGCGAGCACGTGGCTCGTCGAGGAGTTTCGCGCGCGCACCGAGACACAAGTCAACTGGAACACGCCACCGGGCGGACTCTCCGCGTACGTCACACGACGCCTCCAGGGGCGGCCGCTCGGCGCGGACGTCTTCCTCGGCGTCACCCCCGTCTCGCTCGCCGCTGCTCGCACGCACACGACCGACCTGTTCGCGGTACTCGAAGACGACCTCGCCGACCGCGCCAGCGGTGACGCCGGATTCGACCCGCTGAAACGCGTCGCCCCAGTCACCCAGTCCGCCGTCGCCGTCATCTACGACAGCACGACGCTCTCCGCACCCGCGACGTTCGACGAACTCCTCACGGCGGAACACGCACCAGACCTCGCGCTCGCGGACCCGCGAACCGACGACATCGGTGGGCTGTTCTACCTCTGGTCCATCTACCGCTTCGGATTGGCGGAGGCACGCCGCCGCTGGGCGGCCGTCCTCGATTCGGGCGTGAACCTCTACCCGTCGACGTCCGCCGCGTTCGCGGCGTACCGCGAGGGTGCCATCCCGATGCTCGTCGCACCCGCGACGACGACCTTGTTCGCGGGCCGCCACCAGCTCCCGCTCGAGGAGTACCGCGTGCGTTTTCCCGACGGGGCCGCCTACCGACACGTCACCGGCGTCGGCCGGTTCGCCGACGGGCTGAACCCCGAGAACGCGAGCGACTTCGCGTCCTTCCTCTACGAACCCGAAGTACAGGGCCGCCTCGCCGTCCTCACGGGCACTCGTCCCGTCACGGACGACGCGAACCTCCCCGAGGACTTCGACGAGTACGTCCACGACCCGGACTCCACCATCGCGTACGACTACACCACGCTCGCCACGAACCTCGAGACGTGGATGGACGCGTGGCGCGCGCTCGTCACCGCAGAGTGACACAAACGACTTATCGCCGTCGCCCGAACGAAGCGGGTATGGGAAAAGACGACACCCTCCTCAACGCCCTCCTCGGCGCGCTCGTCACCGTCGTACTCTCGTTCACGGGATTCTCCCCGATACTCGGTGGTGCGGCCGCCGGCTACCTCCAGCAGAACGGCCCCGGTGACGGCGCACGCGTCGGCGCGCTCTCCGGCCTCGTCGCGTCGCTCCCCGTCCTCCTCGTGTTCATCCTGTTCGCGGGCGCACTCCCCTTCGTCTCTCTGCGAATCGCCGCCGCGTCCTTCGTTTTCCTCGTGTTCGTCGCGGTGTTCGTCATCGGCTACACCGTCGCGCTCAGCGCCGCGGGCGGCTACATCGGCGGGTACGTCGAAGAAGAGTACTGACTACTGGTTCGTGGAGACGACTTCCACCACGTCACCCGTCTCCAACTCCGTGCTCGCGCCGATTTGGCGCTCCGTCCGGCAGTCGATGGCGTGCAGGAAGCCGTCGCCGATGTCCGAGTGCAGGTGGTACGCGAAGTCCTCCGCCGTCGCGCCCGCGGGCAGGACGAAGCAGTCCGGGAACGGCCCCTGCGTCCACTGTCCGTTCGCGCTCCCCGGGAACACCGCCACAGCGTCGAGTTCGTCGAACAACGCGGCTTCGAGCGCGCGCTGAACCCCGGAGCCGTCGAACGCCGAGACGAACTCCCGAATCTGCTCCAGTCCGGCGGCCTGCTCGTCCGAGACGTCGCCGACGATGTCGAAGTCGGACGCGCCCGGCGTGTACTCCACCGAACCGCCCTCGTGAGCCGTCTTCAGCGCCTTCTCCGCGTGCGCCGAACACGGGATGATGGTCAAGTCCTCGTACTCGGGGTCTGTCGTTATCTCGTCGTAGTTCGCCTGCGCCTCTGGGGTATCCATCTTGTTCGCCGCGACGACCATCGGCTTCGTGCGCTTTCGAATCTCCCGTGCGAGTTCGAGCGTGTCCGCGTCGTCCCACGTGTCGGGGTCGAGTTCGAGGCCGAGGGAGAGGATTACCTGTTTTATCTCGTCTTTGTTCGTGCCGAACGCGCTCATCTGCTCGGCGAGTTCTATCTCCAACTCGGTGTCGGCCATGTGCCGGGTCTCGTAGCGCTCGATACCCTTCTCGAGAATCCCGAGGTACCACTGGTCGAGTTCCTCCTCGAGGAAGTCGATGTCGTCGCGCGGGTCGTGGTCCTCCGTCGGTTCGCCCTCCATGTCCGTCTTCCCGGAGAAGTCCACGACGTGCACGAGAACGTCCGCCTCGTTCAGGTCGGTGAGGAACTGATTTCCGAGTCCCTTCCCCTCGTGCGCGCCGGGGATGAGGCCCGCGACGTCCACGAGTTTCACCGGGACGAAGCGCTGGTCGTCGCGGCAGTAGCCGACGTTCGGACTACACGTCTCGTCGAAGTCGGGCGCGGCGCAGTCGACGCGCACGTACGCCTCGCCGACGCTCGGGTCGATGGTCGTGAACGGGTACGCGCCCTCGGGCACGTCGTTCATCGTCGCGGCATTGAAAAAAGAGGACTTACCCACGGAGGGCTTGCCCACGAGACCGATCTTGTAGCTCATTACCCGAGAGAGTGCGTGCGCGCCTAAACGGATTCTGAAAGAACCCGTGGCACGCTACTCGCTACCAGATTTCACGCTCTCGAGAACGACGCCGTCGGCGAACTCGCCGCGCTCCGCGGCCTTCCGCTCGCGCGCCTCGCGAACCGCGGACTCCTCGATGTTCTCCACCTCCCGCAACGCGTCCAGAACCGCGCGCACGTCGCCGAGTTCGTCCGCCGACGGCTCCGCGCGGAACTCCGCTAGCTCCTCGTCGAGTTTCTCCCAGAGGCGCTCGCGGTACTCCTCACCGGAGACGCGTTCCGTCTCGGGGACGTCGCCGTTCTCCCGAATCACGTCCGGGATGCGGTCGCGGACCAGTTTGTCGTACGTCTCGCGCACGACGAAAAGAGCGGACTGGAACTATTTAGTCGTCGCTCTCCTTCATCTCGGAGAGCCGGGAGACGAGGGCGTCCGTGTCGTCGCCACCCTCGATGCCGACTTTGCCCTCGTGGTCGTTCTCGTGGACGTTGATGCCGTCGTCCTCGTCCACGTCTGCGCTGTCGTCTCGCTGCTCTGATTCGTCGTAGCTACCGAAGCCCATACCCTCGGAAGGGAGGGAGGACTCAAGAATCCCCCGACAGAAATCGGCTTCGTCACGGACTACCGCGGACGACGCACTCATACCGCGCCCACCCCACCGACCGGTATGGAGTCTGTCAGTCTCGAAGACGCGTTCGACGCCATCGAGGAGACGTGGGACCCCCACATCGTCGCGGAGGCGAACGACCAGCACGTCAAGGCCGCCCGCCTCGAGGGCGAGTTCGTCCCGCACGCCCACGAGGACGCCGACGAGCTGTTCTACGTCGTCGACGGCGAGTTGGACATCGAACTCGAAGATGAGACGGTCCACCTCTCCGCGGGCGAACTCGTCGTCGTCCCCGCCGGCGTCGAACACAAACCCGTCGCGGAATCGGAAGCCAGAGTCCTCCTCCTCGAACCCGCGGGCACGCTCAACACGGGGAACGCTGACGCCGACGACCGCACGATAGAAGAACCGAAGCGCCTCTAGCGGACCGGATTCTCGAGGGTGCCGACGCCCTCGTACGTTATTTCGACGGTGTCGCCGGGTTCGATAGTGCCGGGGTTCGCGGGACTCCCGAACGCTATCACGTCACCCGGTTTCAGGGTGAAGCGCTCGGAGAGGAAGGAGACGATTTCGCGCGGCGAAAAGAGCATGAGTTCGGTGTTCGACTCCTGTCTGCGCTCGCCGCTCACGTCCGTGTGCATGTCGAGGTTCGATGGGTCCACGTCCGTCTCTATCCACGGGCCGAGCGGGCCGGAGCCGTCGAACGCCTTTCTCGCTGTGCGGCCCTGCTGGTCGAGCGCGTCCACGTCGTCCATGATGGTGTACCCCCGAACCACCGAATCGACCTCGCGCTCGGGGACGTTCTTGCACTCGGTGTCGATGACCGCGGCGAGTTCGCCCGCGTACGTCACCTCGTCGGAAAAACTCGGGTACGGAATCGCGTCCCCAGGCCCGATGACGGACACGGGTGGCTTGATGAAGAAGTCGGGTTCCTCGGGACGCTCGTACTCCATCTGGTCGAGCGTCGCCGCGTAGTTCCGGCCGACGCAGTAGAGCGCCGACGGCGACGCCGGCGCACACAGGTCGGCGTAGTCGACCTCGTACTCGCCGTCGTCGGTCACGAGTACGCCGTCGTCGTATCGTCCCTCGACAACGCCTCCGTCCACGCTGGCCCGCGCGAGTCGCATACCCGGGGTTCTCCCGAAACCGGCATACGACTTGCGTTCCCGACAGCCCTTTCGTCGCCTCCCGCGTCCCCTCACACATGAGTCTGAACGCCACCGCGAAACGCGTCTACAACGTCGCGCCCGACCCCGTCCGCCTGACGTTCGCGGACGGCGAAACCTACGAATTCGAGGTCGAGAGCGCCGAGTTCTTCCAGGACGACTTTCAGGGCGAAGCCACCCGGTCGGACGACCCCGGCGCGTCCTATCGACTGATAACGGACGGCGACGACCTCGTGGTCGGCCGACAGGGACCCGACGAGGACGGCTGGCGGACGTTCGGCGTCGTCGAATCGGCAGAACGCGCGTAGGTCTGCGTCACACCTTTCTCCCTGCACACCTATCTCGGGGTATGAGACGACGCGCGTTTCTCGCGGCCAGCGGCACTGCTGTCGCGGCGCTCTCCGGCTGTCTCGGCGTCTTCGGCGGGTCCGGGGCGTCGGGCCCCGTGACGAACGGCGACTATCCGGCGGACCCCGACCGCACGGACGGCATCCCGCCCGTCATCGGCGAGAAACCCCAGAAGCGCGACGTAAACACGTCGGCGTTCAATACCATCGACGTCAACGGCGAGACCGTTCGACTCGCCCCCATCGAGGTCACGAAGTACTGGTACGATCGCGCGAACACGCGGTTCGTGGACGCCCGTGGCAGCTCTCAGTACGAACGCTCGCACATCTACGGCGCGGTAAACAGCACCGCCCAGCGCGGGTCGACCGGTGGCGGCATCGAGGGATGGGCGAAAGACGACCGCATCGTCGCGTACTGCGGGTGTCCCCACCACCTCTCCTCGGTTCGCGCGGCAGGCCTCCAGAAAGCCGGTTACGAGAACGTCTTCGTCATCAACGAGGGGTTCTGGGAGTGGCACGACCGCGGCTACCCGATGAAGGGCGCGGACTTCGAGAAGTCGGCCGCCGCTCGCATCGAGGGCCGCACCGACCCGTCCTCCGCGGGCGAGTACGCGTGGGCGACAGCCCTCGACTCCGGGCAGGAGGAAGCCGCGCCGATCGGCACCGACGGAACGTACGAACTCGAACTCCACTTCGACGGTATGACCGCGGACACGACCCTCCGCGTCGACACGCCCGACTACTCCGTCACCGACACGCTCGCGGCGCTTACGAGCAGCGTCGTCACCGGCTAAAGCGCTTTTCCGACCGGCGGTCGTCGTCCGGGTGTGTTCACCGCGACCGTCGCCCTCCTGTTCGGCGTCGGGACGCTCGTCGTCGGCGCGGACCGCGCGGTCGAGGGCGTCACCGCGCTCGCGGGCCGCTACGGCGTCTCCACGTTCTTCGTCGGCCTCACCGTGGTCGCAGTCGGCAGCAGCCTCCCCGAGATAGCGACGAGCGTCTACGGCGCGCTCTACGGCGCGGGCGACCTCGTCGTCGGTCACGTCGTGGGGTCCGCGACCTCCCAGATCACGCTCGGCGTCGGCGTCGTCGCGCTCGCCGGCCCGCTCGCCGTCTCCCGACGGAAGACGCTGACGTACGGCGGCGGCATGCTCGCCGCGATGGCCGTGATGGCGTTCGCGGTCACCACCGGTCACGTCGTCTCGCACGTGGAGGGCGTGGTGCTGGTGTGCGTGTACGCGGTGTTCCTCGGGACGCTCTACGAACACGAGGACTACGACGAACTCGCCGACCCGCCGGACGCGACCCCGCGGCGCGCGGTCCTGTGGGCGGTCGTCGGCCTCGCACTCGTCGTCGTGGGCGGCCACCTCCTCGTCACGAGCGGCCGCTCGCTCGCCGCCGACGCGGGCGTCCCCACGTATCTCGTCGGCGTCGTCACCGGCCTCGGCACCACGCTCCCCGAAATCGCGGTCGCGCTGCTCGCGGTACGCCGGGACCGCGACGGCATCGCCGTCGGCACGCTCCTCGGGAGCAACATCACGGACCCGCTGTTCTCGCTCGGCGTCGGCGCGGCCGCGGGCACCGTCCCCGTCTCCGGGAGCGTCGTCGCACCGCTCGCGTACATGGCGGTCGCGTCGGCGGTCGTCGTCGCCGTGCTCGCGCGCGAGGGCGCGGTCACTCGCTGGGGCGCGCTGTTCTGCCTCGTCCTCTACCTCCCGACGCTCCTCCTCTGACTGTCGCCGTGATGGAACGACTCAATCAGATAGTATTCTTGACCAAACACCCGCGTGAAACGGCGAACACCTTTATTTCGGTCCCGTCGGTACGTCCGATATGGGTGTTCTTCTCACGTTCCGCGTTCCCGCGAGGAGCGTCAGTCTCGGCGACGCGGCCGAGACTGCGGGCGCGAACGTGACCCTCGATCCGCTCGTTCACTTCGAGACGGGGATTCCCTCCGTCCGTGTTCGTGCGTCGAGCGACACGGACTACGGCGAGTTCGAACGAGCGATACGCGAGTTCGAGACCGTAGAGGACGTCGGCCTCCTCGAGGACGACGACGACAGCCGAACCTACGCCGTGTCGTGGTCGGGGCCGCCCGGAGGGGTGTTTGAGGACCTCCACGGCACCGGCGCACACGTCCTCTCCGCGGACGGGAACGGCGACGCGTGGCGGTTCGAGACGGCGTTCCAGAGCGAAGCCGACCTCGCCGCGTTCAGCGAGCGCTGTCGGTCCGCAGAGGTCCCCCTCGAAGTCGAGTCCATCCAGAAGGGCGCGTTCGCGCGCGAGGACACGTACGGCCTGACCGAAGACCAGTACGAGACGCTCCTGCTCGCGGTCGAAGAGGGGTTCTACGACGTTCCGCGGGAGACGAACACCGTCGAACTCGCGGCGGAACTCGGGATCTCCGACCAGTCGCTCTCTGAGCGGTTGCGGCGGGCGCACGCGACGCTGGTCGAGAACACGCTCATGTAGTCACGCGCGCCGCAGGAAGTGTGCGCGCACGGGGACGCCGGGACTGTACGCGACGTGCGCGTCTCCCGTCGGGTGCTCGAACCCGTTCGCCTCGTAGAGGTCGTTTTCGTCCACGTCGATGCGGGCGTCCGCCACCCGCCACGGCGGGTGTTCGACGTCGCCGTACCAGAGGCCGGTCCGTCCCTCCGTGTAGAAGCGGTAGCGTTCGACCAGCCACTCCGTGAGACTCCCGGACTGCGGGCGCGTCGGTTCTCCGGTGGGTTCGTACGTCGCGGCGAACTCGCAGTCCGGGACGCCCTCGTGGACGCGCGTGGACTCGAAGCGCGTCCCGGTGTCGTTCACGCGCGCCACTCGGGTTTCGGCGCGATAGTACGGGAGTCGGAAGAGCGTTCGCGCGAGCGTCACGCCGAGCGGGTCGTCCGCGTCGAGGTTGTAGAAGTAGATGCCGGGTTCGCCGTCGACCGTGACGTAGGTGCGGAGGTTGAGTTCGGCGAAGTCGCGGCCGAACCGTCGGGGGACGCCTCGGGGGCGCACGCGACCCATGAGGAAGGGGACGACGGAGAGGTAGGCGTCGCCGTCGTAGGTGTCGACGTCGACGCGGTCGGGGAGGGTCCGCGCGACGGTGTCCGGGTCGACGGCGTGGCTGGAAAAACAGACGCGCTCCCAGTCCATGTCGATGACGTGCATACTCGTCCTGTCACCGGGAGCGACTTCTACCCAGCGGCCACCGACAGGGTTATTAAATCCTCGGGAGAATTTGTTAATAGATGGGCCACGGTACAACGTCGTTTCACAACGCGTCGGTTCTCGGTGCGGTCGCCGTCGTCGCGTTCGTCGCGCTCTCCGCGTACGCCCTCCTTGACGGCGCGTACGTCGTCCTCTTCGTCTCGTGGGTCGCGTTCGTCGGCATGCTCGGATTCGCCGTCGTCGGCGCGCGAAACGGGAGCGGCAACCCGCTCGGCCTCGTCTGGGGGTACGGAATCTCGGCCGGCGCGATGATAACCAGCGCGAGCGCGTTCATCGTCCCGCAAGCCATCGCACAGGACCCGAAGTACGGCGGGTTCGGCATCGCCGCCGGTATCGCCGTCGGGTTCTTCGCGCACACCGTCGGCCACGAACTCAGCCACCGCGACCTCCCGCTCGACACCACCACCGCCCAGATCGCCGCGCACGCCCTCACGGCGGGCGCGGTCATCGGCGTCATCTACGGCTCCCTCGACCTCGGCCCCCTGCTCGGCCTCGCCATCGTCTCCCACAAGGGCCCCGCCGGCTACGCCGCGGCCCGCAGACTCAGCCGCCGCGGCCGCCCGCTCACGATGCTCCTCCTCCCCGCCGCCGGCGTCGGCATCGCCGCCATCACCGCGAGCGAACTCGCACTCCCCACCACTCCCGTCGTCCGCGCGCTCGTCTTCGGGTTCGCCGCCGGCATCTTCCTCCACGTCGCCATGGACTTCCTCCCCCGCTGCGAGGTCGGCAGCGAAGTCCACGAAGTCGCCGAACTCGACGGCCACGACCACGACGTCCTCGACACGCTCCGCGTCCACGCCGTTGCCAGCGTTCTCCTCGGTGGATTAGCGGTGTTCGGCGCGTGGCTCGTCGTCGCCTAACCCAACGCCGCGAGCAGGGCACGCACCTGCGTCCACCCGTTCGATGCGAGCGCGCGCGGGAACCGCCAGCGCGCCCCCGACAGCGCGTCGGAGAGCGCGCCCGCGGCGTCATCCTCGATCGGGTCGCCGTGTCCGAACAACAGACGTTCCGCGCGCACGCCCTCGAACGCGTCCCGCGGCGGGAACACGCGCGCGAGCAGATACACGCCGACGCGCTCGTCCCCCACCGTGAACACGGGCGCGCTCCCGAGTCCGTCCGGCACGTACAGCGTCCCGTCGCGCTCCCGGTACGCGACGGCCTCCCGCAACCCCGGTATCGGGTTCGATTCCCGCACCGAGAACCCGGACTCGCCGAGTTCGCCGTCGTACCGAACGACGGGCGCGTCGACGCGCTCTTCCACGCGGTCCATCCACGACGGCACCGCCACCGGCACGCCGTGGCGCTCCGCGAACGCGTCGGCGTCCCGCGCGTGGTAGTTCGACAGCACCGCCACGCCCGCCACGTCACCGAGGCCGTCGACGACCTCGGCGACGCCCGGCGCGTCCAGCGGGTCGAACAGCCACACGCCGTCGTCACCGACCACCGCGTGACTCGCCCGCCGCCCGGTCTCCCCGGCGACCCGCCAACTCGCGCCGCCCGACCACTCCGTCACGTCGAATTCGCGCGGGTCGTCCGCGTACATCGCCATACCTCGGTGGTCACGCGCCGGGACGAAAACAGTTCAGTTGTAGTCCCGCCAGCGGTGCCCGCACTCGGTGCACTTGAAAAACCGCGTCGGCGGTTCGTCCGCCGCACCGGTCTGTTTGATGGTGTACCACGCAGTGTCGTTCCCGCAGTCCTCGCACTCCACTTCGGCCGTGGGTTTCCCTTCGTCGTCGGCGTTCTCCTCCGTCTCGATGACGTCCGAGGTGTCCTGTGCCTCGGTGGAGACGAACGCTTCCGCGAGCTCCTCGTCCTTTCGCTCCTCGTGGCCGCACGACGAACACACCATCACGCCGTCCTCGTCGTGCATCATCGAACCACACTCCTCGCAGAACTGCATACCCGTCCAAGTCGCTCCGCCCGAAAAACGTTGGCCCTTATTCGGGGAGGTCGAACTCCTCTTCGTCGACGACCATCGGACAGTCCACGACCTCGTAGTGGTCGGTGTCCACGACCCGCCGAATCTCCGTGTCCTCGTGCGTGCAGTGGAGTTCGGGCGGCTCCCCGAAGTACTGACAGTTGTGACACGTCCGGTTCTCGATGACGCGGATGTCCCGGTCCTCCTCGCTCTCGACGCGCTCGCCGAACGCGAGCGGTTCGCCGTCCTCCTCCGCGAGCAAGTCCCGCCACGCCTGCTCGCCGTCCACCTCCCCGACTTCGACTTCGGAGAACAGGTCGTCGAACTCACTGGGGTTGTCGGGACGCGCCCGGCGCTCCCGGACGTCGTCAGCGAGGTCTGAGAGCGGTGTCGGGTCGTCTTCACTCATCCTCGACCAACTCCGCTAACTCCTCCTCGATGGACTCCTCCACCTCGGGCGCTTCGAGCGCGGGCCGCTCCCCGGTCGCGAGCGTCGCGGACTGGAAGACGCCGAACCGTCGCGTCGACTCCACCGCGGAGAACGTGCTCGCACAGAACGGACACGTCGCGTCGGTCAACAACGCCACGTCCACCGTGTTCCCGCACTCCTCGCAGTCCGCGTCACGGACGCCCTGCTCGTTGGCCATGTGCTTCAGCGCACCCGCCGCCGCGCGCTCCTCTTCCGCGGCCGCGATCTGCTGCACCGCGCGCCGAACGTCCACGAGCACGCGCGCGAGCGTCCCGACCTTCTCGTCCAGTTCGTCCGCCTCCTCCGTCAGGTACTCGAGGACTTCCTCGTAGTTCTCGAAACCGTCTTCCGCCCACTCCTGGACTTCGTCCACGCGCTTGGTCAGCGAACGCGTCTCCCCCTCGACGCGCTGTATCGCCTTCGCGGTCTCCTCTACCGTGTTCGCCAACTCGGGGTGGTCGTGGTCGGCGTCCGCCTTCCCGTCGGCGGCCTCCGCCACCTGAATCACGCGCTCTCTGAGGTCCTCTACGTCCTCCGTCGTCTCGGCGTCGAGCGCGTCCACGTCCTGCTGGACGGCCGTCAACTCCGATTCGAGGGATTCGACGTCGCTCTCGGTCGCGAACGACACCTCCCCGGACTCCTCTATCGTGCGGAACGCCGCGACGAGCCGGGTGAGGAACGCCTCCGGGTCCAGATCTGACTCCGCGGCACGTGCTGCGAGCCACTTCGCCGCACCCCCCGATACGGACACCGCCGAAGTCTCTCTCCCGTCGGCCATTCGTATCGACTTCGAGCGGATGTGCCTTAATCTGTTTGGACGCTACCGTATCTTCCTGACGTTGCTCACGTCGAACCCGGCCTCGTGAATCTCCGTCTCGAACTGGACGATATCGTCTTCTTCTAACTGGGAGAGCACGCCGCGGAACTCGCGGACGAACATCGTCCGCACGCGCTCGTTTCCGCCCGTCTCCCACTCGAACTGGATGGTGCCGTCCACGCTCGTCACGAGGTCGCCGAGGTCGACGTCCGAGAGCGCTTCCTGCGAGACGTGGATGAGAATGAGGCCGTTCCACGACCGCACCGCCTTCCGCAGTCCCTTGATAGCGAGGACGATGTCGCTGAACTCCATGTCGTTCTGGCGCGCGCCCACGAGGTCCGTCAGCGAATCCACGACCACGAGGCTGTCCGCCGCGTTGTCGTCGAGGTAGTCCGCGAACGCCTCGATGACGTCCCGGCGTTCCGACTCCTGTCCGAGGTCCGTGATGGACCGCGTCTGTCCGACGTACCACTCGCGGGGCACCGGACTCAACTGGAAGAACTCGGGCGAGAGGTCCTCGAACTGCACCGACTCCAGTCCCGCTTCGACCACTTCTTCGTCCATCGTCAGCGAGATCTCGCGGTGGAGTTCGTCCCGACTCGCCGTGAAGGAGACGTAGTGAATCTCCTCGGGGACGCTCGCGGCCGCGCCGACGTCGCCGTAGTGCAGGTCGAACAACTCGGGGTCGCCGGACGCGAGACCGTTCATCACCGCGCTCGTGAACAGGAACTCGCGCGCCCCCGCTCCCGCCTCTCCCGCGAGGAGGACGAGACTCCCGGAGGGTGCGCCGCCACCTATCTGGTCGTCCAATCGGGAGATGCCGAACGGAATCCGGGCCATACGGGGGAGACGAAAGGAGTGTGCTTACGAGTTGGGGTTGTCGGTGCGTCGCCACCCCGCCTCGGAGAGCGCGGGGAGCGCGTCGTCCAGGTCTTCGCGTGCGACGCCGTAGAACTTCTCCCGGCCGACGGGCGTCTGCACCGCGACGACGTCCGTGTGTGTCGTGACCCGGTACGCGGACACGGACCACGCGTTCCCGACGCCCTCCCACGTCCCCCGATGTGAGGCGTCGTCGCCGGTGACGATGCGAGAGCCGAGTTCCCAACTCAGTCGGTTCGCCGCGTGGAGGTCGAGCGGCACGGGGTCCGGGAGCCCGTGTGCGACGTGTGCAGCCATACCACACGACTCGCGGTGCGGGACTAAAAACGTACCTCCATCAGCGCGCGCCGGCGTTGTCCGGCGCTACCACGTGGACCTCCCCGGGAACGCCGGCCTCGTCGAGCGCGCGTTTCCCGTCCGCTCGCGCCCGGTCCGCGTGCCCGGCGTCGGTCACGCCGTACACCGCCGGCCCCCACGACGACTGCCCGACGCCCGTCACCGACGGGGACCCGCGGAGCGCCGCGACGAGTTCGCCCGCGGGCGGCCGATACACGCCGCCCTGCACGTCGGCGTACCACTTCCCGTTCAGTCGGCCGACGTCGCCGACCGCGCGCCCGAACGTCTCTCGGTCACCGTCGCGGAGCGCGGGGAGGACGCGGCGCACCACGATACCCGCGATTCGCTCGGCGACGCCCGGGTCCGCGGACTCCACGACCGACCGCATGCTCGACTCCTCCGCGTCCCCGTGTCGGCCCGCGTCCGCGTCCGGGAGAACGAGCACGAACCGCCAGTCGTCGGGGACGTCCGCGCGCGCCGCGACCGTCGGCACCGTCCACGACCCCGGGTCGGGCGCGTCCACGGTGAACCGCTCCGTCGGATGTCCCGCGTCCAAGACGAAGCCACCCGACTCGAACCCCGCGACGCCGACGCCGGACCGGCCGCCCCGCCCGAGTTCCGGCGCGCGCTCCCTGACACGGGGGTCCGCGTCGTGAGCGCGCGCTGTCGCCGCGAGTACGCAGAGCGCGAGCTGGGTGCCGCTCCCGAGGCCGACGTGCCGCGGCAACTCCGCCTCCACCGAAACACGCGCGCCCGGCACGCCCAGTCGTTCGACGGCGCGCTCCGCGTACTCGCGCGCGACGGGATGGTCGCACACCACGCTCTCGGCACGGTCGGCGACCACGACGGTCCGCGGTTCCGCGAGCGAGACGCCGAGACTGCCGTAGAGGCGCTCGTGTTCCAGCGAGAGATTGCAGAAGCCGAAGTGGAGTCGGCCACCTGCGGAGACCCGAACCGACATGCAGCGAGAGACGACGAGTAACAGCAAGCCGGTTGTGTCACCGGTAAACCCTACCTACGAAAGCACGCGCTCCGCGACGACGCCCGCGCCGTTCTCGTACTCCTGGGCTTCCGGTGGGTTCTCGGCCGCCGCGACCACCTCGTCGGGCGACGTCACCGTGCGGAAGCCGCGGGCGCGGGAGGCGAGGCGGGCGACGCCGCGCTGTTCGCTCGTGAACGGATAGACGAGTACGGGCGTGCCGGCGACTGCGGCTTCCATCACCGTCGAGTACCCCGGACAGACGACGAGGTTCGCCGCGCGGAGCGTGGGGAGCATCGACGCGACCGGCTCCCAGTCGTCCCCGCCGACCACCGTGACGTTCCGGCCCGCCTCTCGGAGTCGGTCCGCGGCCGTCCCGAGTTCGGTCGAGTACGTACTCGGCACCATCACGACGTCGGGGTCGCCGACGACGGGCGCGTCCACGTCGAGCGCGAGCGGCGGGATTCGCGTGACGCCCGTGGGGTCCGCGTCGGCGGGCGGCCACACCACGGGGAACAGGAACTCGCGGGCCGCCGCCACCTGATAGGCGGTGAGTCCCCACGCGCCCGCGCGCTCAGCGAGGTCGTCGTACAGGCCGGGCGCGTTGTGCGTCGAGACGTACAGCGGGACGCGCGCGAGCGGCGCGGCCATCGCCGCGAACATGTCGTCCGTCACGAGCGCGTCCGGGTCGGTACGAGAAAGCCACCGGTAGAAGTCGCGGACGCGCCGTGCGCTGTCGGGGAGACTCCCGGTCAGGACGTCTCTCAAACCGCCGCCGTCCTGGTAGTCACCGATGAAGTCGACGCGCGTCGGCACGTACTCGTCGTACCCGAGGAGGTCCGCGAACCGTTCGCCGGGGCCGCCCCCGGCGAGCGACACCCGCGCGCTGCGCGCTTCGAGTTCGCGCGCGACGGCGAGCATCCGCGTGGCGTGACCAGCGCCCTCCGGATAGTGGGCGACCGCGACGTGCATACGCGTATTCACGGACGGGAGAGTGTGAGCGTTCCGGTCGCGCGGCAACGTCTGTTCGGTCGCGCGGGTTTATCAGTCCCGAACGCCGAAGTGTGGGTATGAGCGAACGACCCGCGAAGGACCCGTCGCTGCGGAGCGCCGAAGTGACCGAAGGCCCGGAGCGCGCCCCCCATCGCGCGATGTTCTACGCGATGGACTACGACCGCGACGACCTCTCGAAGCCGATGGTCGGCGTCGCGAACCCCGCTGCGGACGTGACGCCGTGTAACGTTCACCTGGACGACGTGGCAGACGCCGCGTACGGCGGCATCGAAGATTCTGGCGGGATGCCCATCGAGTTCGGCACCATCACCATCTCGGACGCAATCTCGATGGGCCACGAGGGGATGCGCGCGAGCCTCATCTCCCGCGAAGTCATCGCGGACTCCGTGGAACTCGTCGCGTTCGGCGAACGCCTCGACGCCCTGGTTACGGTCGCCGGCTGCGACAAGAACCTCCCGGGGATGATGATGGCCGCCATCCGAACCGACCTCCCCACTGTCTTCCTCTACGGCGGGTCCATCATGCCCGGCCAGCACGAGGGCCGCGACATCACGGTGCAGAACGTCTTCGAGGCCGTCGGCGCGGTCTCCTCCGGCGACATGACCGAGGACGAAATCGAGGACATGGCGTGTCACGCCTGCCCCGGCGCGGGCTCCTGCGGCGGGATGTTCACCGCGAACACGATGGCGTCCATCAGCGAAGCGCTCGGCCTCGCCCCCCTCGGTTCCGCGAGCGCGCCCGCCGAGTCGGAGGAGCGCTACGACGTCGCCCGTGAGGCCGGCGACGTCGTCCTCGACGCCGTGGAGAACGACCGCAAACCGAGCGACATCCTCTCCCGCGAGTCCTTCGAGAACGCCATCGCGCTGCAGGTCGCGCTCGGCGGCTCCACGAACGGCGTCCTCCACCTGCTCGCGCTCGCCGCCGAAGCCGGAATCGACCTCGACATCGAGGACTTCAACGAGATTAGCAGCCGGACGCCGAAGATCGCGAACCTCCAGCCCGGCGGCGAACGCGTGATGAAGGACCTCCACGACCTCGGCGGCGTTCCCGTCATCGTCCGCCGCCTCCTCGACGGCGGCTACATGCACGGCGACGCGATGACCGTCACCGGCCGCACGCTCGAAGAAGAACTCGACCACCTCGACCTGCCGGACGACGACGAACTCGAAGCAGACTTCCTCTACACGGTCGACGAACCGCTCCACGCGGAGGGCGCGATCAAGATTCTGACGGGGAACCTCGCGCCCGACGGCGGCGTTCTCAAAGTCACCGGCGAGGACGGCCTCCAGCACGAGGGGCCCGCGCGCGTCTTCGAGGGCGAGGAGGACGCGATGGAGTACGTTCAATCCGGGAACCTCGAATCCGGTGACGTGCTCGTCATCCGGAACGAGGGCCCGCAGGGCGGCCCCGGGATGCGCGAGATGCTCGGCGTCACCGCCGCCGTCGTCGGACAGGGCCACGAGGACGACGTCGCGCTGCTCACCGACGGTCGGTTCTCGGGCGCGACCCGCGGCCCGATGATTGGCCACGTCGCCCCCGAAGCCGCGGTCGGCGGCCCCATCGCCGCCATCGAAGACGGCGACGTCGTGACCGTCGACGTTCCGAACCGCGAACTCTCCGTCGCGCTCTCCGACGACGAACTCGACGACCGCCTTGCCGACTGGGAACCCCCCGAACCCAACTATCCGTCGGGGGTGCTTCGGAAGTACGGCGACCTCTTCGGTTCGGCCGCGAACGGCGCGGTCACGAACCCCGGCGCGAAGGAGTAGGGCGGATTTTTTCCTCCAGCGTCAGAGCGATACTCTGACTGGCTCCCGTTCGTCGACTCACGGGAACAGGTTTTGCGAAGAGACCCCGAAGGGGTCTCTCTCGGAAAAAGTGGGTGACGAACCCCGGCGCGAAGAAGTAGCTACTTCGCGTCGGCGATGCGTTCGAACTGGTCGCGCGTCAGGTCGATGTCGGCGGCGACGACGTTCTCTCGCACCTGCTCCGGCGTGCTCGCGCCCACGATGGGCGCGGTCACCTGGTCGTGTTCGAGCAGCCACGCGAGCGCGGTCTGCGCGGGCGTCGCACCGACCTCGGCGGCGACTGCTTCCACGACTTCGAGCGCGTCGAAGTTCTCCGCGGTGAGGTAGGAGTCCTTGAACTGCTGGTCGGTCGCGCCCCGGGAGTCCGCGGGCGGCGCTCGGTTCCGCTCGTACTTCCCGGTGAGGAAGCCGCCAGCGAGCGGACTCCACGGCACGACCCCCATCTCGTAGTCGCGCGCCATCTCCAGATAGTTCCCCTCTATCTCCCGGTTGACGGCGTTGTACCGGGGTTGCGTGACCGAAAACGGTTCGTAGCCCTCGCGTTCGGCTATCTCGTTTGCCTTCGCGATTTTCCACGCGTTCGGGTGGAAGGTCGACGTGGCGAGGTAGTGGACACGTCCCTCGCGCACGAAGTCGTTCAGGGTCGACATAAACTCGGAGACGGGCGTGGTGTCGTCCCAGCGGTGCGTGTACAGGACGTCCACGTAGTCGGTGCCGAGTCGGTCGAGGATGTTCTCGATGCCCCTGCGGAGGTGTTTGCGGTTCAGGCCGCCGCCGTTCGGACCGTCCCGGGTCGGCCAGTACATCTTCGACGCGATGACGAAGTCCTCGCGGTCGCGTTCCGCCAGCCACTCGCCGATGTAGCGTTCGGCGCGGCCGTTTCCGTACATGTCTGCGGTGTCGATGAACCGGCCGCCGGCGTCGGCGTACGCGTCGAGGAGGGCGTGCGCTCGCTCGCGGCCGATTTCGACCTCGCCGTCGTCGTTCTCGCGGCCGAACCGCCACGTCCCGAACGCCAACTCGGAGACGTGCAATCCTGTCGAACCGAGGGGGACGGCATCCAGAGCCATACGGCAAAAATTGCGGCCGGCGGTGTTAACAGATGCGTTTCGTCTACGATTTGTGGTTCCGACCCGCGACCAGCGCGACGACGTGGAGGGCGACGAGCACGGCGAACGCGACCATCGCGTCCTCGGACTTGAGTCCGGACGCGAACAGCGGCACGTAGAGGAACGGCAGCACTACCGCCGCCCAGAACCCGACGACTTCGACGGGTTTCCTCACGTACGTGAGCGGGTCGAGTGACGTCCCGAACCGGTCGTTCTCGTGAGCGGTAGGAGGGCTCATGACGACTGAATGCACGACCCCCACGAGCATATAAGGCGTTCACCGTTGGCGTCGTTTCACCACGATTCATCCTCTATAAACGCGCCCTAAGACGTTTCACGGGCGACGCAGCGCGCTCGAAACGTTTTATCGAGCGCTCTCGACCGTTCACTCGGAATTTCCGTCGGCCAGTATCGGTTTACCGTGGCCGGGTGTATCTGACTCCCGTGTCCGACGGACTGACAGTACCGCCGAACTGGCGGCACGACGACCCCGACTTCGAGGAGGACGTCGGCCGGAAGTACGACCCGCACGCCGTCGTGGAGTACGAACACGTCGACCTCCCGCTGAACCTCGTACTCGCGCCCGGCCGAGTCCCCCCGAACGTCGACGACTCGGGGCGCGGCTACCGCGTCGACCTCCGGTACGGCAGCGGCCCCGAAGACGTCACCACCATCGAAATCGCCGCAGTCCCCTCGCTCGCCGACGCACACGGCGTCGCGGAAGACCTCATGCGGTTGTTCACCGAGTTCTACACCGCGGACGCACGCATCGACCGCATCGTCGACGACATCGCGGAAACCAAAGCCGGCACGTGGCGCGACGAACACGACGCAGTCCGCCCGTCCGCGGCCGCGCCCCCACTCTAGGACGCATCCTGCCGGCGTCCCCATGGCCGGTGAGCGCGTGACGCACGGTTTTACTCCCTCCGCTCCAAACCCTCCCGTATGGAACTCGAGCGAGGACTCCGCGACCGACTCGCCATCTCGACGGAAACCGTCGCATACTGGGCGCTCGTGCTCTGGACGGAGTTCGCGCTCGTCGTCGCCTACCTCACGCTCAACACCACGACGGTGACGGAACCCCGCTACCTCGTCTATCCGTTCGTCTGGATAAACGTCGGCCTCCTCGCCGTCGTCCACACCCGACGAAGCCTCCGCGACCGGACGCCCGGACGACGCTCGCGCCTCGTCGCCGGTGCGCTCGCCGCCGCGTACCTCGCCGTCCTCTGTCTCCTCGGCGGCCTCCTCTACCTCCCCGTCCTCTCTCCCGCGCACACGGGAACCCTCTTTTCGGTCTCGTGGGTCGTCCCCGGCTGGGGTCCCATCGTCACCGCGCGCACGCACGCCTTCCAAGTGACCGTCGTCCCGTTCAAGTTCGCGGGCTACCTCGCGCTCAGTTACGTCCTCTACGCCCGACTGCTCGACGCGACGCGCGCGCTCGCATCCGCGGTGTTCGGCCTCTTCTCCTGCGTCGGCTGTACGGTCAGCCTCCTCGCGCCACTCCTCGGCGCGAGCGCGTTCGGCGCGGCGACGACGCTCACGTGGGACGCCTCCACGGTCGTCTACTTGCTCGCCATCGCCACGCTCTACTGGAGTCGCGAAATAGAACTCGCGATTCGTCGCGCGCTCCCCTAACCCTCGACGCGCGTCTTCACGACCGTCACCGGCCGGGACGCGACGCGCACCACGCGCTCCGTGACGCTCCCGATGAGGTTCCGGTAGGCCTCGTTGCGCTCGCGCGTCCCGACGACCACGAGGTCGACGTCGTGTTCGTCCGCGTACGCCAGAATCTCGTCCGCAGGCTCCCCGCGAAGCAGCGACGTCACGATCTCCACGTCGTCGCCCGCCGCGTTCTCGACGGCCGCGAGCGCTTTCTCACCGTGTTCTTCGAGCCCGCTCTCCAGTCCCTCGTGTTCGCCGACGTACTCGTCGCCCGAGTACGCGGAGTACACGTCCTCGTCCATCACGTACAGCGCGTGCAACGTCGCACCCGTCGCCTCCGCGAGCGTGACGGCGTGCTCGACGGCGTTCTCCGACGCAGGGCTCCCATCTGTCGCAACGAGAATTCGCTCGTACATACCCGACGAGTCGGGCGCATCCCCGAAAAAACAGTCGGCCATTCCCGTTCTCTGAGAAGCAACGTCACGTCCTCTGTGAAGCGTTCGAACCCGGTCGCATACTCGAAGGGAGACAGACACTCCACCAACCTCGTTAGGCTTCGGCCACAACGAGGCGACGAAGATGACCGGTGACGTCGCGCAGTGTCCCGACTGTGGGTGGACCGGCAGAGAATCAGCGCTCGAAGACCACGGAACCGAACAGCGGTGTCCGATCTGTGACTACACGGTGAACGCGGCGTGAGTGCGGGCCGTTAGGCGGGGCTTACGGTTTCCACCACCCGAGTAAGCGGTCAACACTTTATGCCGTCCTTCGCCGTGACTGTGCCAATGGCGTCCCCCTTTCCGCCCGGCCGGCCGCACGCGTACACCGTCTCCGCGAGCGCCGCATTCGAGCGAATCGTCCAGCGCGAATCGCTCCGCGGGGCGCGCGTCCTCCTCCCCGCCTACATCTGCTCGAAGGGGTTCGAACCGATCTTCGAACAGTACGACATCGACCCCGTCTTCGTCGACGTCGACCCCGACACCTACCACCTCGACCCCGACCGGGCCGACCCCCACCTCGGGGACGTCGACGCAGTCCTCCTCGTGCACGCGTTCGGCCTGCCAGCGCCCGCCGACGACTGGGCAGAACGGTGCCGGCAGGCGGACGCCCTCCTCATCGAAGACTGCGCCAGAGCGCTCGGCGCGCGCCACGACGGCCGACTCGCGGGGAGTTTCGGCGACTACGCGATATTCTCGTTCCCGAAAGTCTCACCCGTCTACACGGGCGGCTGTCTGGTCGCGGCGACGAACGACGACGGGTTCGAGTTGGCTCCGCCGACGCTCAACGCGGACCTCCTCGTGAAAACCGCGTACAACGCGCTTCCGCGAGGAATCCCCTACGAACGCGAGATCGTCGACCGCTACAAGTCGCTCATGGGCGACCGACTGTACGCCATAGACGACACCGAATCGAACCTGACCGACACGGAGACGTCCGAGTCGACGGACACGACGGCGGTACGAGAACTCGACCCCCTCACCCGCTACCTGTTCGACCGATACCTCCACCGCGACCACCCGCGCGCCCTCACCGAACACGCACACATCGCGTCCGAACTCCGACGGACGTTCCGCGCGCTCGACTTCGACGTCCAACCGAACGCGCCCGGCCGAACACAGTACACGATTCCCGTGACGGTCCCCGACGACCGCAACGAACTGGTGGACTACCTCCACGACCAGGGCCACCCAGCAGGAAAACTCTGGCAGAACCCGTGGGGGCTCACGCACCCGAAAACCACCGACGAACACGCGTATCCGGTGACGCGCGAACTAGCCGACCACGTCCTGACCCTCCCCATATTCGAGATGTCGCCCGACGACGTCGACCACCTCGACCTCACCCTCCGCCGCTTCTACTAACAGCAACGTCCCCACTCTCGCCGTTGCGTCGAAAGAATGCCGGGGAGGGGTGTCGACCTTCCCCGAGAACGGAGTTCTCGCGTACCCAACGCTCGCGTCGCTCGCGTTGGACCTCCGGGTTCTCACCCACTCCCCGGCATGTTCGACGAACGACTCGCTGTCGCTCGTCGATTCGTCAGAAAGTGCCCGGGGAGGGGTTCAGGAACTTGCGTCGGACGTGCTTACGTTCGTTGCGCGCGCCCGACTGAGTTCGAACCCCGTCCGGGATTCACTCGACGGACTCCTCCCCATCGGTCGTCGTTGCGTCGAAAGAATGCCCGGGGAGGGGTTCGAACCCTCGGCCTCCGCATGTCCCAGGTTCGAGGCTCGGCGGGCCTCGGGGGACACGCACAGCCACCGAATGGCTGCCGCACCGAATCTCGGAACCCTATGAGTGCGGCGCTATGACCAGACTAAGCCACCCGGGCTCAAACTCGGCTAGGCGACTGCTGCCTATTAAGGTTCTCATCTCCGTTCGGGGGACCCGCCGGGTTTATGTCCGCACACACGTTCTTCGTCGGCATGGACGTACCTGCTGTCGTCGAGTCGGCGCTCTCGGGGGAGAGCGTCGCGGCGCACATTCCGCTCCGGGGTGAGGACGCGTTGTACGTGACGGGAACGCGAACGCTCGCGTACCGCGCGGACGGCCTCCTGAGCGACGAGTCCGTGGACGAGTACCGTCACGACGCAGAACGCATCACCGTCTCCGAGGGTCGTCGGAAGTCGAAGATAACGCTCGATTACGGATTGGACGGGGAGGCGACGGTGAGCGTGCCGTCGAGTAAACTGGACGACGCGCTCCATCCGATTCTCGCGGGCGTCCTCAATCACGCGGGCGTCACGCAGGCGGGGGAGACGGTCAAGCGCACGTATCGGTTCAGCGAACTCACGCTCGTCGTGACGAGCGACCGCCTGGTCAAGCACATCGGCGCGGCGGTCTGGGACGACGACTTCGAGGAGATCGCGTTCGCGGACGTCACCGACGTAGGCGTCGAGGAGGGGAGCGTCTCCAGCCAGCTCGTCCTCGAAACCACCGGCCGCACCCAGCGAATCAAAGCCCCGAACGAGTCGTTCCGCGACGTCCGCGAGACGGTCGAGGACGCGCTTTTCGCCGCGCACGACGCCCGAACGTACGAGGAGTTCCGACACGCGGTCGCGGCCGCGACACCCGAGGAGGAGGTAACTGGCGACGTAGCGTTCGACAGCGACCTCGAACCGCTCGGCGGCCGCGACGAACCCGCGGACGAATCCGAGACGGCCGAAACGCGGTCCGAACCGGCGGCTTCGACGTCCGCCGTCCACGCGGAACCCGAACCGACAGAATCTGAACCGACGGAGTCCGAACCGGTGGAGCGCGTCGAATCCACCGAACCCCGAGTGGACGTCGACGCGCTCCGCGCGGAACTCGACGACCTCGAAGCGACCGTCGACCGGCAGCGCGAACTCCTCTCCCAGCAGCGCGACCTCATCGAGACGCAGGCGGACCTCATCGAAGAACAGGACGCCCGTCTCGACGCGCTCCGGGACGCTACTCCCGACCGGTAACTTTCCGGATGCACGACGACCCGAACGCGCCGAACTCCCCCGAATCGAGGTTCAGGAAGTAGCCCGTCGTAATGCTCGACCCGCAGCGTCGACACGTGAACTCGCCTTCCTTCTGAATCACGTCCTTCTCGAAGTCGACGTGTCCGCCGCCACGCGGCCGCACCCGACCGCTCTCGCGTTCGATGATGCCGCGCGCTTCCGCTTCATCGAGGATGCGTCGCGTCTTCTCCGGATGCGTCGTCACCGACTCCAAACGGTCCACGGCCTCCGCGACGGACACCTCCTCGCCCGACATTCTGTCGAGGAGTTCGACGCCGATCGCCACCGCGTCCTCCATACCCGTTTTTCGAGGTCGCGGAATAAAAGACATATCACCTCCCGCCCCCGACTCACCCACAATGGCGTCCGTCTCACGGGGAACGCTCGTCGCGGCCGCCGCCCTCGTCGTCGTCGCCGCGCTCTACGTCCTCGTGCCCGTGGACGCACTCGACCGCCTGCGCGGCCTCGTCGCCAGTCCCTACTTTCCCCTCCTCCTCGTCGCGCTCTACGCCGTCCGCCCCTTCCTCGCGTGGCCCGTCTCCGCCATCTCCGTCCTCGTCGGCTACAAGTACGGCCTCGCGCTCGGCGTCCCCATCGCCCTCGCCGGCTGCGTCGCCACCAGCCTCGTCCCCTACCACTTCGGCGACCGCCTCCCCACCGCCGCAGGCGTCCTCTCCCGCGTCGACCGGAGCGGCAAACGCTACTTCGCCGCCGCCGGCGACACCCGCGGCGTCGCCGCCGCCCGCCTCGCCCCCACCCCCGCCGAAGTCGTCTCCGTCGGCGCGGGCATCGCCGGCGTCCCCCTCCGCGCGTTCGCCCTCGGCACCATCCTCGGCGAACTCCCGTGGACCATCGCCGCCGTCTCACTCGGTGCCTCACTCGACACGTTCTCCCTCACCACCGCCGTCGACCCGCTCCTCGTCGCCGCCTGCCTCCTCCTCGCCGTCCTCACGCTCGCCGGCCCACTCTGGCGGGCATTCGACGACTAATCGAACTGTTCTCGAAGCACCTGCACGGCGGTTTGGCGCTTTCTCGACATCGCGGGCTCAGTTGACACCCGCCGCGGGAACAACCGGTGATAGAGGACCGGGAGCCGTCGCTGGCCGGATACACGCAAATAGGCCCACGAACGCCCCTCGTACGCCTCGCTCACGATCTCGGATTCGAACGGGATCCACGTCTGGAGTTTCCGCAAGCGCTCGTCGTTGTTGTCCGTGATAGTCCACTTCGAGGCGCCGTCGTACCCATCAGCGTCGGAGACTCACCGAACCGTTCAGCCGCCGCCCGAAGAGCAGTCAAGCACTCGTCGTCACCGTATCTGTTTTCGGACACACCCCTCGATGGCGCGCCGCCACACGTGAACTCTCGTTTACGTCATCCAGAATACATCTGCGCAGTCGAACACGACGCCGTGCTGGGGGCAGACGTACTTGCAGTGGCGCTTGAACAACTCGGACTCGCACATCGGACACGTCGGCCCGCCATCCATACGCGTCGGAACGAACCCCGCGGGGTTAACAGTTTAGACCCTCGATAAGCGGTTTAGCACTCCGATAGTGAAGCGGGCGGGCGTTCTCTCCCGGGTATGGACAAGACGACGCGGCGACGGCTACTCGCGGCGACGGGCGCGCTCTCCGTGGGTGCGCTCGCGGGATGTAGCGGCGGGCGCGGCGACGAGGACGGACAGACGTTGACAGCGACGACGAACGGGACGACGGGAACTGCGACGACGGCGCGGACCACCGCGCAGACGCCTACCGCGACGACGGACGAGACGACGGTCGAAGACTCCGACGACTACCAGCTTCAGACGGCGAGCGAACTGCGCGCGCCGCAGGACGAGTACGAGGACGTGCCGATTCCGGAAGCGCCGGGCCGGCACGCGTACGCGACGATGGGTGACGGGCGCGGCCCGACGGCGACCGTGTTCGGGAATTGGAAGTGTCCGTACACGCAGGAGTTCGTCCTCCAACACCTCCCGCGCATCATCGAGAAATACGTGCGGCCCGGCGACCTCACCATTCGATTCCGCGCGCTCTCGTACCAGAACGGCGACCCGTTCCTCGGAGCGGACGCGCCGCGCGCCGCGCGCGCCGGACTCACGGTCTGGCACCGCGACCCGGACGCGTTCTGGCGGTACTTCGGGACGGCGTTCCTGAATCAGCCACAGGAGCGATACGAGTGGGCGACTACCGAGCAACTCGCCGAGATAGCGACCGCTGCCGGGGTCGACGAGACGAACGAGGTCGCGCTCGAAATAAAAGACGGTGCGCACGCCGACGCAGTTCACGAAACTGTCGATGCAGCGGCGCGCGCGGGCGTCACGACCGTTCCGCGCGTCGTGGTGAACGGCGAAGTGACCGCGCCGACGGTGGCGTACGAAGAGACGAAAAACGCACTCGACGCGGTCGTGCGCTAAAAACCGATTAGGGCGTTAGGAGCACTCGCTCCAGCCACACGACTGACAGGTCTTGCAGCCTTCGGAGTAGTAGAGGTCCATCGCACCGCAGTCGGGACACTCGGGCGTCTCACCGGCGTCGATGAGGTCCTGCGTCGCGTCCGACTGGTCGGGCGCGTCGGGCTGACTGGTGTCGGGCTGTGCCGTTCCCGGACTCTCGGTGTCCGCGTTCGGACTCTGCGAGGTCGCACCGCCGTCCAGTTTCGCCATGTCCTCTTCGTCTTCGAGTTCGGTGAGGTTCTGCTGTTTCGGGTACTCCTTGTCGATGTCGCCGTCGAGGTAGCGACGCATCGCCGTGCCGATGGCGTCCGGGATGGAGTTAATCTGCTCGCCCTTGTCCCACGCCACCTTCGGGCTGCGGATGCCCTGCAGTTCGCTCGCTATCTCGTCGGGGTCGACGCCCGCGCGCAACGCCGTGGAGATCGTTTTCGCGAGCGACTCCGTGAACGAGGCCGTGAAGCCGCCGCTGTTCCCGATGTTCGCGAACAGCTCGAACGGACGGCCGTGTTCGTCCTCGTTGATGTTCACGTAGAGCTTGCCGTAGCCCGTGTCGATGCGCTGAGTGACGCCGTAGAGGACGTCCGGACGCGGGCGCTTCTGCGCGCCCTCGATTTCGACGTCCACGAGGTCCTCGACGTCGCCGCCGATAGCCTCCCGCACGTCCTCGTTTTCGAGGAAGGATTCGAGGTCGCCGAACGCGTCCTGAATCTGCTCTAAGAGCACGTCTGCGGCCTCTTCTTCGTCCGCGAACTCGGCGTTGTCCGCACGCGTGGTGAGCACCTGCTTCGAACGCGTGCCGTCCCGATAGACGGTCACGCCCTTCCCGCCGTGCTCGTAGATATACCTGTATACTTCGTCCATGTCCTCCACGCTCGCGGAGTTCGGGAAGTTACACGTCTTCGAGATGGCGGAGTCCACGCCCGCCTGACACGCGGTCTGGACGGCCGCGTGCTGCTTCCCGGTGAGGTCCTCCGTCACGACGAACAGTTCGCCGATGGCGTCCGGCACCGTCGTGAGCCCGGTTACGCCGTCGAACTCGTTTTCCGCCATCTGCTCCTGGGCTTCCTGCTTCACGGCGTCGACGTCGATGTCGTTCGCCTCCAGGGTGCGGAGGAAGTAGTCGTCGAACTCCACGAGCATCTCGTCGCCCTGCACGTCGTCGCTGACGTTCTTGTAGTACGCGACGTTGTAGATGGGTTCACACCCGCCCGTGGTGTTCCCGACCATCGACGTCGTGCCCGTCGGCGCGATGGTCGTGGTGTTGTGGTTCCGCATCGCGTACCCGTCCTCCCAGTCGTCCGCGGACTCGCCCGTGTGGTGTTCGAACCAGTCCCGATACTCCGTCGGGTTCGCGTACTTCGAGTTCTCCCACTCGTCGAAGCTTCCGCGTTCCTCGGCGAGTTCGTGGGACGCGGACTTCGACCCGTGGTTGATGTGGGTCATGACTTGGCGCGCGATCTCGTTTGCGGGCTCAGTTCCGTAGGAAACGCCCAACTGGACGTAGAGCTGCGCGAGACCCATAACTCCAAGGCCGATCTTCCGCATCTCCCGAACCTTCTTCTCGATTTCGGGAACGGGGAAGTCGGACATGGTGACGACGTTCTCGAGGAAGCGCGTCCCCATCTCGATGCGGTAGTCGAACTCCTCGTGGTCGAGCGCGTCGTCGAGGAACGCGCTGATACCCTCCTCGAGGGAGTCGTAGTCGTTCTCCTCGCTCCAGACACGCCAGTCGGGCGCGTCCATGTCCGCGATGGTGGAGAGGTTGATGTGCCCGAGGTTGCACGCCTCGTACTCCTCCAGCGGCTGTTCGCCGCAGGGGTTCGTCGCGAGGATGCGGTGGTCGGGGTGTTCCTCCACGTCGAAGGAGTGCTGTTTGTTGACGCGTTCGAGGTAGATGACGCCGGGTTCGCCGTTCTCGTGTGCGCCCTCCACGATGGGGTCCCACACGACGTCGGCGGGCATCGAGAGCGGTTCACCGACCTTGACGTAGTCGCCGAGGCCGTACCGCGAGTACATCTCCTTCGTCTCCTCCGTCGCGATGTGCGGTTCGCCCGTGCGCGGGTTGGTGAACGTGAACTCCTCGCCGTTCTGGAGGGCCTCCATGAAGTCGTCCGTCACGCCGACGGAGATGTTGAAGTTAGAGAGGTGGCCTTCGACGGCGTTCCGGAGGTGCTTTGGGACGCGGCCCTCGTCGTCGATGAGTTCGCGCGCCTCCTCCAGCGCCTCGCTGAACGTCGTGTACGTGTAGTCGTCGGGGTCGTTCAGCTTCAGGCAGTGGGCGAGGCTGACGTCCTTGTTCTTCGCGTGAATGAACTCGATGACGTCCGGGTGGCTGATGCGCATGACGCCCATCTGCGCGCCGCGGCGTGCGCCGCCCTGCGCGATGGTCTCGCACATCTGGTCGAACGTTCGCATGAACGTGATGGGGCCGGACGCGATGCCGCCGGTGCTGCCGACCGGGTCGCCGTACGGCCGGAGCTGCCAGAACGCGTACCCCATGCCGCCGCCGGACTGGAACACTTCCGCGGCCTCTTTGGCCGTCTCGTGGATGTCCGTGATGTCGTCGCCGGGCGAGTCCACGAAACACGCGGAGAGCTGCTGGAGTTCGTCGCCCGCGTTCATCAGCGTCGGGCTGTTCGGGATGAAGGAGAGTCCCGCCATCAGGTCCTGGAACTCGGCCGCGGTGTCCTCGACGTGCGCGCGTACGTCGTCGGGGAGTTCGGGGACGACGGTGTCGTACGCGAACTTGTTCACGTTCTCCGCCGTCAGTTCGGTCTCTACGTCGTCGTCGGCGGTGACGCCGTCGCCGAACACTTCTTCTGCGAGTTCGTCGCGCCGCGGGTGGTCGGGCTTGAGCTGGTCCGGCGTGACGAGGACGTCGACGCCCTCGTTTTCCGCCTCGTACACTGCTTCGGCGAGCGCGATGTTCTTCGCGACGCGGTCGAAGAGGTCTTCCTGCGTCTCGACGAGTTCGCCGTCCGCGTTCTTCTTGAGATATCGCGCGGGCAGGATGTTGTTGTACGCGTTCGCCGTCAATCGCTCTTCGAGCGTGTCGCCGGTGACGCGTTTGATCGGGAGCGTCAGGTCGCTCGCGGAGAGGTCGTTCGCGCTCATTTGCCGTACCACCGTCCGTCGCCGTGTGAGGGTGTAGTTTCTCGTTGCATGTGTAGGTGATTCCGGGAGTCAGGTGACGAGGATGTGTTACTGTTGCCCCGACCATATACCTGTGGGATTCGGCGGCGGGGTGGGGTTCGTCACGAGTGCCCCGTTGCTGTCAGTTCGGTACAGTCGGCGGCAGTATAATCGTGACCTAAGCGGAGTGAAAGTGGAGGCGCTGTGGCGGAAAAATCGGCCGCAATCGCGCGGTTTTCACTTCCGCTCTCGAACCGCCCAAAAATTAAACATCACGGACGGCGACAGGACGACATGGCGCGCTACGACGCGGTGGCCGACCTCTCGTTTCGGGTGGACGACGTAACCCTCGACCAGACGCGGATGGACACGTCGAGCGGGTTCGAACGCGTCACCACCACTATCACGCTCGGCGGTCCCGCGGACGGCCGCGGCGAGGACGTGACCTACGACACGCCCGACCACGAACGACTCGTGCGCGCCGGCCCACCCGACCTCGCGGGCGACTACACGCTCGCCGAGTTCTCGCGCGCGCTCGACGACACCGACCTCTGGCCCGACCCGCCCGAACGCGAGGTCTCGCGCCACTACCGGCGCTGGGCGTACGAGTCCGCCGCGCTCGACGCCGCCCTCCGCCAGAACGACCTGTCGTTCGGCGACGCGCTCGACACCGACTACGATCCGGTGCGGTTCGTCGTCTCCACCCGCCTCACCGGCGATCCGCCGGACGCGAGCAAGGTCCGCGAGTGGCTGGACATCGACCCCGACAGCGAGTTCAAACTCGACGCCACCCCGGACTGGTCGCCCGACCTCTGCGCCGAACTCGCGGACACCGGTGCCGTGCGCGTCGTCGACCTCAAAGGCCACTACGAGGGCACCGACGTCGACAACCCCGGCGACCCCGACTTCTACGCGCGCATCCTCGACTCGTTCCCGGACGCGATAATCGAAGACCCCGCGCTGACCGACGACACCCTCGCCGTCCTCGCCGACGACCAGTCGCGCGTCTCCTTCGACGCCCCCATCACGAGCGTTCAATCCGTCCGCGACCTCCCCTTCGAACCGGACGTGCTGAACGTCAAACCCTCCCGCTTCGGCACCGTCGAATCGCTCCTTGAGTTCATCGACTACGCGGACGAACACGACATCGACCTCTACGGCGGCGGCCAGTTCGAACTCGGCGTCGGCCGCGACCACCTCCACGCCCTCGCCAGCCTCTTCTATCCCGACAGCCCGAACGACGTCGCCCCCGCCGAGTACAACCGTCCCGAACCCGCGAGCGGCCTCCCCAAAAGCCCTCTCTCCCCGCCCACCGACCCCCGAGGACTCGACTGGTAGCACGGGCGAATCGGCCGGCGAACCGCCTTCCTGCTTCTGCCGGACTGAACTTGGGCGGTCCTCTTCGCTGTGCGCTGCGTCTTCACGGCGAACATCTACGACACACTATGCTATCGGCCCACACGCTTTTACTGGTAGTCGGTTTCGTTCCGAGTATGTTCGCTGGGGCGTTCGCCGCGATGTCCGTGGGTGTGGGGTCGCCGCTCGGGAATCTCTTGATAGCGATCGTCGCGCTGCTGGTCGTCGTGTTGGTGGGGCGGTTCCTGTTGAGTGTGGCGTGGAAACTTCTCCTCGTCGCGGCGGTCGTCGTCGGTGTCGTGTACGCGATTAGTTTGTTCTGAGGAAGTTTTCGACGACGTCGTGGCCGACGCCGGTAAGCACGCTCTCGGGGTGGAACTGCACGCCCTCGAAGGGGTGGTCGCGGTGGCGGACGCCCATCGCGAGCGTCTCGCCGTCGTGGTCGGTGGTCGCGGTGACGTCGAAACACTCCGGGATGTCGGTGCAGACGAGCGAGTGATAGCGGCCCGCCTGGAAGCCCTGTGGGAGTCCGGTGTAGACGCCTCGGCCGTCGTGGTCGATGGGATAGGCTTTCCCGTGGACGGGTTCGGGAGCGTGGCCGACTTCGCCGCCGTAGGCGTGGACGGCGGCCTCCATCCCGAGGCAGACGCCGAGCGTCGGCACCTCGGGGGTTATCTCGCGGAGGACGTCCATCGTGACGCCAACGTCGCGGTCGGTCGCGGGATGGCCGGGGCCGGGACTCACCACGACGTAGTCCGGGTCGACGTCCCGAATCTCGTCGAGCGACGCGGTGTTCTTCACGACTTCGGTGTCGTAGCCCTGCTCGGAGACGTACTCCACGAGGTTGTAGGTGAACGAGTCGAAGTTGTCCACGAACAGGACGGTCATCGCGACACCTCCGCGGGTTCCTCGGTGATCGCTTCGAGCGCGTCGAGGACGCCGCCCATCTTCTTCTCCGTCTCCTCGAACTCCGCATCTGGGTCGGAGTCAGCGACGACGCCTGCGCCCGCGCGAACGCGGATGGTGTCACCACCGGGAGAGTGAGAAATCGTCGCCGTCCGAATCACGATAGCGAAGTCCGCGTCGCCGGTCCACGAGACGTAGCCGACGCCACCGCCGTACACGCCTCTCGGACTCGATTCGAGTTCGTGGATGAGTTCCATCGCACGGACTTTCGGCGCACCCGAGAGCGTGCCAGCGGGGAACGACGCGCGCACCGCGTCGAACGCGTCGTTCCCTTCGGCGAGCGTGCCCGTGACGGTGGATTCGATGTGCTGGACGTGACTGTACTTCAGCACGCGCATGAACTCCGGGACGCGCACCGACCCGGCCTCGCTCGCGCGGCGCACGTCGTTGCGCGCGAGGTCGACGAGCATCGTGTGTTCCGCGCGCTCCTTCTCGTCGGCGAGCATCTCACCCGCGAGCCGGCGGTCCTCGACCGGACTCCCGCCACGCGGACACGTCCCCGCGATGGGGTTGTTGAGGATGGTGCGCCCGCGCACGGAGACGAGCGTCTCGGGGCTCGCGCCCACGACGGTCCGGTCGCCCGTCCGCACGACGTACATGTACGGCGACGGGTTCACGCTCCGCAGACTCTCGTACAACCAGAGGGGGTCAACGTCGCCCTCCAACTCGCGGGTGCGGGAGACGACGCCCTGATAGATTTCGCCGTCGAGCACCGCCTCTTTCGCGCGGCGCACAGCATCCGTGTACTCCTCGCGCGACCCGGCGCGCTCGCCGGTCTTCCGGAATTCTCCCGTTTCGGGTTCTTCTGCGTTCCCGAGCGCGGATTCGACCCGCTCGGTTTCGGCGTCAAGCGCGTCGTACACTTCGCCGGGGTCGTCGTCGGGGCCGACGACGGGCGTGAACACGAGCGACACCTCGTCCGTGTGGTTGTCGAAGACGAGCGTCTTCGTGTTCAGGACGAACTGCGCGTCCGGCAGCGGGGTGTCGGGGCGCTCGACGCCGACCTCGTCCAGCCAGAGGTCGTAGACGGCGTCGTACGCGATGAACCCGACGAGGCCGCCGTCGAGCAACTGTCTCTCCGTGTCGGGAAAGCCGCGGCGTTCCGCGTCCGGGAGCGCGGTGCGGAGCGTGTCGAGCACGTCGTCACCCTCCTCGGGTGAGACGTATCGCGCCGCGCCCGTTCCCGAGAGCGCGTCGACGGTCGCGCCGTCGGGTTTGACGGTGACGAGCGCATCCGGGTCGTACCCGACGAACGAGTAGCGAGCGTGCCGGTCCTCCTCCCCGTGCTGGAACGCGCCGTCGGGGTCGCTCGCGGCGGTCTTGCTCGCGGATTCGAGGAGGAACGCGTGGTCGCCGTCCGCGAGCGCTGCGTACGCGGCGAGCGGCGACGCCGACGCTGAGAGGGTCGCGCTCGCGTACGCGACGACCGCTTCGTCGCCCGCACAGCGCTCGACGAACGTCTCTCGTTCCTCGTTCACGGTTCGGCCCTCACGGGGACGCGCTTCGCGTTCCGAACGAACGCCTCGACGGCGTCGTGGTCTTTCACCCCGCCGGCCGCCTCGACGCCCGATGCCACGTCCACCGCGAACGGGTCCACGGTACGGACGGCGTCCGCGACGTTCTCCGGGGTGAGACCGCCCGCGAGAATCACGGGCGAATCGAGGTCGGCGGCGAGGTCGCGGGTCGCCGTCCAGTCGTGCGTTCGACCGGTGCCGCCCGCCCCGGAGTCGTCCACGGAGTCCACGAGCAACGCGTCCGCCACGTCGTCGTACTCGCGGGCGTCCGCGGCGTTCTCGGCGTCGACGGTTTTGACGAGTTTCGCGTCCGCGTTCGACGCGAAGTACGCGAGGTCGCCCGGCGTGAGGTCGCCGTGCACCTGTAGAACGTCCGGCGAGACGGTCTCCGCGAGCGCCACGGCGTCCGCGGGCGTGTCAGGCATCGTCACCAAGACCGTCGTCGCGAACGGCGGCGCGTCCGCGACGAGTTCCGCAGCGCGGGTAGGGTCAAGTTCGCGCGGGGTGTCGACCGGGACGTCCACGATGAAGCCGAGGGCGTCCGCGCCCGCGTCGACGGCGGCGGAGACGTCGCTCTCGGTCGTGAGTCCGCAGACTTTCACGCGCGTCATTGCGCGACCGCCGTCCCCCGGAGGTCGGCGAGAGTTTCCGCGGCGTCACCCGATTCGATGGCTTCGCGCGCGCGGTCGACGCCCTCCGGGATGGAGTCGGCTTCCCCGGCGACGTAGATGGCCGCGCCCGCGTTCGCGAGGATGACGTCGCGTTTGGGGCCGGTGACGTCGCCCTCCACGATACCCCGTAAGTCCGCGGCGTTCTCCTCGGGCGTCCCGCCCGCGACGGCGTCGATGGGCGCGCGTTCGAGTCCGAGGTCGGCGGGCGTGAGCGTGTACTCCTCGATGTCGTTTCCGTCGACTTCGGCGACGACCGTCTCGTCGTGAATCGTAATCTCGTCGAGGCCGCTGCCGTAGACGACGAGCGCGCGTTCTGCGGGCATCTCGGTGAGCGCGCTCGCGAGTGTCGGCACGAGGTCGGGGTCGTAGACGCCGACGACTTGCGCGTCCGCGCCCGCGGGGTTCGTGAGCGGGCCGAGGACGTTGAAGATGGTGCGCATCCCGAGTTCGCGGCGCGGCCCGATGACCGCCTTCATCGCGGGGTGGAACGCCGGCGCGTGCATGTAGCCGATGCCGTCAGACTCGATGCGTTCTTCGACGCCCTCGGGGCTCGCGTCGAGGTTCACGCCGACTTCCTCCAGCACGTCGGAACTCCCCGACGACGAGGAGACCGAGTAGTTCCCGTGTTTGGCGACGGGGACGCCCGCGCCCGCGACGACGAGCGCGCTCGTGGTGGAGACGTTGATGGTGTCGTAGTCGTCGCCGCCGGTGCCGCAGGTGTCGACGAGCGGCGCGACGTCGGGTTCGATGGTGCGCGCGGCGTCGCGCATCCCCTGCGCGAACCCCGCGATCTCGGTCTCGGTTTCGCCTTTCGCGCGGAGACCGGAGAGCAGTGCGCCGATTTGAGCGTCAGTCGCGTCCTCGAACACTGCGGTCGCTGCGTCCCGCGCTTCGCCGAGAGTGAGGTCGTCGCCGTTCGTGACGCGCTCGATGTAATCCTGCATTGTAGGGCACCAACGTTCGATTGTGGGTTGTAATGTACAAGTGTGTACGTCTACTTAAGCGTGTCGTGCGGTCGCGGAACTCCGAGTCGAAACCGTCAAGTGTAGCCCCGGCATACGCAGGAATGCGTACGACCGCAGCGGGTTGGTGGTCTAGTCAGGCTATGACACCTCCTTGACATGGAGGAGGCCGGCGGTTCAAATCCGCCCCAACCCACTTCTACCGCTCTTCCACGCTAATCACGGGACAGCAGCGGCGTTACCTTGGAATCTTCTTAAATGGTGAGCGATGTGGATGGTGAATTTCAACCAGCCTTTGCATGCCCACCTCGGTAGGCCGTCGCCGTGGCGTACTCACGCCGTATTTGAGAGCGAGAAATCCTAACTCTTTCGACCGATTCAACCACCGTAGCAACCCCCACGGCGGTGGGACCCGTCAAAACTATATCTCGAAACGGGTCCCTTCTCCACGGGATAGGGGGTGGATGAAGACGCGCGTTCTGAGAGGAAATTCTTCAGTCAATATCAAAACGAGGCTTGTAGCAAGAACCATTTATCAACTCCCATTCACCCGTCTTTGTAGGTGAGGGGAGATGGGGACCCGTCACCGACGTAGTTGTTCTCGAAGTTGCTGAAGGGCTCCACGAACCCCATCACGGCCTATCCCAAGATCCGCGCACAAGGCTTGGTACTCATCACGTACCTCCATACGGTCTGATAGATCCACGACCCGCGGGTCAGAGGGGAGATGTCGGTTACCGACGTGGCCGATAGCTGCAACGATGTGGGCGTCTTGCCCACCACCTTCCCGTTCAGGTCCGTATGATGTGAAGGCTCCAGAGTTGATCGAGGTAACGAGCCGAGTCACTTCTCGGACTTGCCGCCCAGTCAACCCTACTCTGGATGCACAGGCTTCCGCCCGTTGTTTGAGGAACCGACGTTCACGATCAAGCTTCTGCTGATCGTCTTGTCGGCCTCGATGCCCATCACGACCGTCGTTGTACTGGTCAAGCGGGTAAACATTGTATCCTAATTTCGTCCCGTCGAAGGTAGTCTCCCCAGCGGAATCCTCGACGACCGTATCATGTTGGTTCTGGAGCGTTCCGTTCCCCTTCTCGCTATTGTGGTCGAACTGTTGCCTTCTTGCCTCGATTTCTAACGAGACTTGCCAATACAGGTCTTGTCTGTGGATCAATCCACAGGCTACACAGTAAACCTCGATACTACTCCGCCGTATCTCCCCACCACACTCCTCACAGTTGTTGGGTACCAACGTTTCTCCGCACAGATCCTGATTCTCCCACTCCTGCTTGGGCTTGAGCCACGCCTGACGGTAAGGCGTGATTTCCGTGACTGCGAGGGAGGGCTTTGCGTCGAAGTTGGCTGCTGACATCCCTATTCCCCTCGGAGAACTCGGGCAGAAACGATTGCAGAATGCTGGGACGTCTTCCGCGACGACGTCTTGAGGGATAGAGCCCCGATTGGGACCGATCCCTCCACCCCCGTGACAGAGCCTCCCTCGAAGTCGTCGGGGTCAATGTAATTACCCCACGAATCCTCCGTGACAACTCTGAGACTTTCCAGTTCGAACTCTGGATGTTGGAGGAGTCGACGCATCAACCCGCGTTCTTCCGTGTAGATCGAGATGGAATCCTCCGACTTAGTGAACTGGAATGTGGTCTGTTTCTCTTCGGGAACGAGGGTCCTATCCTCGGTTACCGCATCCACGAACCTCCTGTTGGTCTCCTTTTCACTCTCTACGGCCTGTGTGGACGGTGTATTCTTTCCTGTCATCCTTCTTCACTCCATCTTCTCGTAGGGGCTATCGATGCATAAGCAGAAACAGATATGCAACTCGGATTGCACAGTGTGCAACAATGGATCTTCCAAAGTATCAGACTGTTATGGGGATGGTCAACTCAAAGCTCGATGAATTAGGTAAAAACCAGCGGGATCTCGCTACTGAGATAGACGTCAATGCAGGTACTCTCAGTCGGTACATCGCTGGAGAAACGGAAGCAGGATACGAAACGCTGAGACAGATTTGGGAAGTTCTGGATCGGTGGGAGAATAGAGAAGTTCAGCCTGCCGCGGAATTGATGACGGAAGGGTTCTCTTCTGTCTCGCTGTCCGATTCGCGGAGGGTAGCAGCGGATAAAATGCAGAGTAACAACTTCTCACAGCTCCCTGTGTGCGACGAAAACGACGATGTCGTTGGAGTCGTTACTGATGCCGATCTGATGAGAGTTCACGATGACGAGAAGCTCATCAGCGAAGTCCAATACCACCACTTGATTGAGGTAACGGTGGATACGAGTCGCCGCCTCGTCGAGGATATTTTGGACCACGGCCACCCTGCCGTCCTTGTCGTCGATGACAACACACCAGTCGGAATCATCACGCGAGCAGATCTACTGAAAAGCTATTCTCCCAGTGAGTGAGCGAGAGGGGTTCAAGTAAGCCCCCTACAACGTCTTTGGAAGTGAGAGGAAGGTGGAGGAGTGGCAGTGAGTAGAGTAGGATTAGTTCTGGGGGATTGAGTGGGCACGGACGTATGTCGAGAACGATTAGGGGCGTGGTCGCTTGGGCGTATCCTCTGATACGGCCGTGGTTTGCGCGCGCACGAAGCTACGACTGGACGTTGATGTTGCTGTAGTACCAGCCTGAACCTTCTTGCTCAATCCCGTGGAAGATCGTTCGTAACGGAATCTCGTCGTCTCCATCGCGGAACACAGGTTCGTCCCAGTATTCGAGATCGTCGACGACGAACTGGACTCGGGGGTTTTCTGCGAGCAAGAAATTGACGTGATCTCGTAGCAGATCGTGGACGTACTCGCACGCGTCCCGTGGGTTATTCGCACTACGGATGAAGTCTCCAAGCCCGTAGACAGTAACGTCGTAGGGGAGACTGTTCATCCGCTTGACGCGGCGGAGGAACTCGACGACGCTCATCTCCTCGTCGAATGTTCCTTGCCGTTCGACGGCGTCCTCCGAGTGCACGTGGAAGCCGATATCCATGCTCATTCGCTTACTTCATACTGGTGACGCCTTCCCGTATAAACATCAGCACGGATAGGGGTTCGAACCCGCATCGTTACGAGAAGTCCTCCAGATCGAGTTGGGTGTCAGTCCGCTCTTCAACGTACTCGGCGATGTCGGCGTACTCATCGTCGTTCTCGATCTCGGCAAGGCGTCGGAGAGCGGCAATGGATCCTTCGTCGGTCCACTTCCCGAAATTCTGGGCCAACTGATCTGTCTCGTAGAGGTAGCGAAGGTAGTGAGCCTTGTCTACTGCGAGCGGGTTCTTCTTGTGTTCGACATCCTCGGCGCGGTCGAGCGGCCCACGAACGTTCAGATCATCACCCTCTTGCTCCAGAAGCCGCTCATTGACGAGTTCAGCGACGTCGACGCCCCGCTGACGTAGATCCTTGTTCAGTGCGTTGTAGGAGACGGTCCCACCGCGTCCGAGCACGTAGGTGAGGTAGATGGCGCTGAGGGTGTCCATCTCGTCACCCATCGTCTGGACCCGCTCCTCCATTAGCTGCTCGTCGACGATGTCGCGGATCGTCTCGACAGCGTCGTTGACGGACATCTGTTCGCCCTCGTGGGTGACGTTCGGGAAGTGACGCGAGTACACTTCAAGACACTTCCCCATCGTTACCGCGAAGATGTCTCCTTGCGTAAGTCGAGAGCCGCTTTCCTCGAGGCGATTGATTTCCTCCTGGGCACGGAAGTAGATCTCGTCTTCGAGAGATCGCCAACTCACCTCTTCGGGCTCTTCTTCTCGTTTACGACAGACAACGATCATATCGTACTCGATGTTGGCCTTCCCGCTGATATGCGTAGAGCCGCGCATCTCTCCGCGGATGGGGTATAGAGATGTAACATAGAATCCCGCGTCAAGCACTGAGCGCAGAACGGAACTCCACCCTTCTGTCTCCTTATGGTGGAAAGTGAAGGCCATTATACCGTCCTCACGGAGCTTGTCGTGGGACTCCGAGAAGACGTTCGTCAGGACGTCGATGAAGTGGTTCTCGTCGCGGTACGTTTCGACGTTCTCCTCACCCTTCCGATCTACTACCGCTTCGCTGGCCTTCGGTGTAAGTTCCGCATTGAAGTGCTCATACTCATCTTCGAGCACTTGTTTGAGCCAGACGTAGTAGAAATCCGCCACCTCGGCGTACATCACATTGTCGAAGTAGGGGGGGTCAGTGATGACGGCGTCAACGCTATTGTCTTCAATTGGCAAGTACTCAGACGTTCCGCAGCGAAGATGGACATTGTAGGTTTCGCCGTCAGTGCCTTCTACGGGGTCCCCGATCTTGCTCGGGTCGTCGGTGACATAGCCCTCAATTTTACCGACACCATCCCGTTGCTTCGTTTCACCATCCTCTATATACTTTTCAAATGGGTTTTTGCCAAATTCCTTTCCCTTCCTGACTTTTTTGAACTCAGAGTTGAACCCAGCCCTACCGTAATCGGTACCCCATAGGTTGTTCTCAACGGGGGAGTGTCGCGCTGTGATCGTATGCCGCTTATATATACCCTCAAGCTTGTTGGACGGGCGGTTATACTCACAGAAGCGGTTATTGAAGGCCAGGTTGTCAGAAAACGCCAGCAGCATGAACTCCTTGATGTTCTGGTCTTCTATCCGCTTGATTTCATTTAAGATCTTCCCGAGTCCGAGCAGCTGCCTCGGATTGAACATCTGATCATAACGCTCATAGCCGTGGTTTCGAGCAAAGTCAGAAGTGCCGATATACCGTTCCGTAGTAGGGATTGGTAACTCGCTACGCTTTTCCTGGAGTTCTGCTTCTGCTTCGGCAAACAACTCCCGATCAAATTCCTTAGCAGATTTATATCCCTTCTCGCCAGTCTCTGGGCAATAGTATTCTACTGCATAGAGGGACTCTTTCGGTTTCCCGAACCGCTCAACGCTTTCGATGATCGACATTTCTGGATGTTCATCGCAGTGAGGGCAAGTGTAGTTCTTCCGAGAAACATGTCCCGCATCTTTTGGAATATACTCATGTGAACACTCAGGACAGGTTGTCTCACTACGGTAATCATCGGTTTGGAAAACATGCCAACAATCGGGACAAAATACGTTGTCGTAATTATCCTTCGATGAACGAGCGTCTGCCAGTCGGTAATCTTTGAATAGCGGAACATCCTCCTCACAATTTCGGCACGGGAGTTCACTCACCCAAAAGTAGTACATCGCATCCGCATGGGTATCCTCACAGTGAGGACACTCCGTTCGATAATACTCCTGGATTTCTTCTCCTACGCTTTCCTCGATATCCCGATATGCAGCATCCAATTCATCGAGATCAACAGGCTCAACCTGCTTCTTAACGATAAACCACGCGACAGGGTTTAGTTCACTACCGATTGCGTTACATCCCATTCGGAGTGATTCGACGATGCTCGTCCCTCCACCCATGAATGGATCAAGCACGGTCTTGTCTCCAAAGTCAATGTCTTCGAGGTAGTAATCCCAAAGAGCATCAGGGTTCTCCCAGTCTACCTGAGGGAGTCCGCCTTCCTCTCCGAAGGTTGACTGACGCTCGCTATCGACAGACATCTCCTCGTCCGCAAGCGAGTAGAGCAGCATCGTTCGGAAAACCGAACCCAGTCGACGTGCCCACCACTTGTGCATCGTATAGACTGGGCGATAGTACCGTTTAGCGTGAGCTTCTCTTTCCGCGATTTCGTTTACTTGGTCGATGGGAAACGATATCTCGATAGGTCGACGACGGGGTTTCTGATCCTGACTCATGATTAGAGGGTCACCTCGATGCGGGGGGTAATGCACTCCAGCAGACTGAGCCCCCCGTGTTGGAAGGTACTGTACTTGCCTCGGGCGGGCCACGTGTATCTGCCGATGGGCATGTAGTAGCCGTCTGCCTCAACGACCAGCCCCGCATCGACGAGATGACTCGCATCGACACCGCCGACGCTCTCAAACCGTCCACTGAAGGTATCTTGGAGGGCTGACTTCTCGGCGTCACTGATTTGGAAGGTATGACCAGCGTCGAGTCGTGCATAGCCGTGATCCGAGCCGATCACTATGCGGTCAGTGCCGAGTTGATCGAGGATTGCTCGGAGTGCCGTCTCGGTCTTCTCGTACATCTCCTCAATGGAGGAGAGCTTCGTCTTCCCCTCCTGTATGTTTTCGAGGAGGGCATCGGGGTAGCGGCACCAAATGATCTCCTCGTCGCCGTCGAGACTCGGCTCTTGGCTCTTGACGTCCGCAGTCTTGTGGCTCTTTTTGAGTTCGGAGTAGTTGACGCGGTCACGGTAGAACTTCGTCTCCGACGGAACAGAAGAAAAAGAGAATCCTGTCTCAGGTTCGTGCCCTTCCTCTTCGAGCATGCCGACGAACATTGCCGCCTCACGGACGCTCATAGCGTCCATTACCACGAACGTCCCGTCTTCAGGAACGTCGAGAGACGCCTCGTTGACACACTTGTGGGGTAAGACGTCGGTGAAGAACTCCTGATAAACATCCAGTAGGAGACGCTCATAGCTCACGGCGTCGGTCTCCCGTCCGTAGTGCTCGCTGACATCGTCGCCAGCGGGGTACCAGATTTCCCAGAGAGAGTCCCATACTGCTGGGACGGGGTCGTCGCTCTCGACCAGTTGGGTGAGCGATTCAGTTCTCATCTTCACGCTCCACGGTCAATGTTGCGTCAATGTGATTCCCACTCGGGAGCTGTTCGAGGAATTCAACCAACTCGTCCTTCGAGAGGTTATCAACATCGTAGGACAGATCAATATGGATCGTTTCGTCTTTCTCCCCATTTATCCGCGAGTCTGCCATGCTCCGTAGTACACGGGCACTGTTTCCTTCGAGTTTGATTGCCTCTGTGGAGACTGTGAGAGAGTCTGTACTGTCGGACTTAGGAGGGACCGATTTCGTTTCGGGTTCCTGTGTGAGCGTCGTCGTATCATCGCTTCCGCTGTTTCTCACACCATCTCCCTCGTCTTCGCTCTCTGGCTCTGGCTCGGGCTCTTCTTCGAAGACCGAGTCGTCGAGGTTATCGGGGTGATGGATCGTTAGGTCGTCGGAAAGATCAGGTAGTGCATCGCTCTTCTGCGGGACGTAGAAGTTCGCTCGGTCTCCTTCGAGTACGATCTTCTCATCGCGGTATAGCTGGCTGACCGCCGAGTAGAAGACTTCGTCGGAGAGGAGTATAGGCATCCGACGGAACTGCTTGAAGTCGTTGAGCATCGACGCGATTGCGATGCCATTCTCCGCATCCGCGACTTCCTCGCGGATCTTCTCCCCGACGTAGGTTTTGTCTCTACCCACCTTGTCCTTCACGTCGTCGACGTCTGCCGCGACGTCGATCCGACGCATCCGTATTCCGTCGCCGCTTGGGCCTTCGCTCCACTTCACCCACTTCCCGAATCGGTCTTCCAGTTCGTTCCGAAGCTCTCGTCGCTCGTCACGGATGATCGACGCAAGTTCGCCGTCGTCGTCGACGTTCCCGCGGAGGTTCTCGGCTCCCAGAACACGGGCAGCCTTGCTGATGATCTCCTCGTCGTCGCGGATCTCTTTCTTCGGCGTGACGAACAGCACCGTGTTCTGGTAGGTCCGCCCGCCGAAGAAGTCGTCAAGCTTCGCGCGAAGTGCCCCGTTGGAGAGGTAATCGAGCATCACCACTGTGGTGAGTTCCTTTCTGTCGGGGACGTCCTCGTCGGGGTAGACATACACATCGTCGCTCCAGACGTCGTTTCGAACGACGTCAACAAGCGTTTCCTCGATGCTTCCACGGTCATCTTCGAGCACTCGCTCCTGCTCACGGGTTACGAGTGCCGTGAGCTTCGGATCTTCCGTGAGGTAGTAGTTCTCTTTCTGTGAGTCACGGTCGAGATAGTGGGCAACTCCGTAGAGCCCTTCCAACGACATGTGGAGCTTGTCGACGGTCGTCTTCTCGGGCTTGAACGTTCCGAGGAGGCACTCGGTTACAGACGCTCGCTGTTCCCGTTCCTCGATAGTGTAGAGGAAGATCGTCCGAAGTAGGTCGTCGCCAAAGTCGATGTCGTCGACGGCGTCCTTGTCAGAGGTATAGCGGTTAAACAGAGTCTGATTGATCCCTCGGAAGGCACTCGGTTCGATGTCGCACGTGATGAGCAAATCAGTCTCGTCGTACTTGCGACGGACTGTATCCGCAAGGACGTTCATCACTCCACGGACGCTCTGCCGTTCCCGTCCCGCGTCATAGACGTCGTCGAGGAGATCGAGAAGCTCGGGATGGAACGGGTACGTCTCGACCATGCGGTTCTCGTACCGCTTGGGCTCGTCAATCTCGATAGGGTAGTTGTAGTGGTCGACGTACTCGCTGACGACGTCACGAACTGCCTTCTCGTCGACATCATCCTGACGCGTCTCAAAGAGGCGATGGAGGATAATCTGCTCACGGTCCCCCGTGTCGTTCATGTCGACGGCGTAGGGATCGGTTCGATTGACGATGCGCTTGATATCCTGACTCTTGTCGAGGAGGGTAGCAAAAGCGAAGAGATCCTCCTGTGGGTCATTCGCAACCTCGAACAGATGCTGGAGGAAGAACCCGTTCCGTTCGAGGAGTTCCTCATTCTCACTCTTATCGAAGGATTCCCACCATGTCTCGATTTCGTCGAAGAAGATAGCCACAGGCTCTTCTTCCGCCAACCGTTCGATATGCTCGGTCGTCGGGTACCGCTTGATGTCGTCGAGGATATCTTCGCGCCCTAAGTCCTCGAAGATCGGCTCCCAGATGAGATCGGCATCGGTCTCGCTGGTAGAGTGAATTGTTGCATTCGAACTCTCAGGAAGGTCTACGGAGACATCCCATTCGTCGACCCACTTCTGAGCGACGTTCGGGCTGTTGAACATGTGGTAGAGTACGAGAAGCCCGTGAGACTTCCCAGCCCCGTAGGGTCCAGAGAGGGTGATTCCCCCTTGGTTGTCCCGCCCCCGAAGCTTGTTGTCCACGTGGTCAAAGGCCGTTTGGAGGGCGTTCGAGGGATACGTCATCGAGAACAACCGATCAGCATCGTTCTCCAGCCGATCCTGATCAGAACCCACCTTATGAGCCTGCAAAACCCCTTGGAACTGACCCTCGATAACTTCGTCCCGAGGAGTGAGGAAATCCGCAATGGTCATTATCAAATCCTACTGCGAGGCACGGCCTCTTTGGTGTTTCCCATCAGCACAGTGTCAACAGCACAGCGAATCAACCTACGTAATCCTCTAACCACCACTTCATGCCTCTCTCACTTCCAAAGACGTGGTATGGGGGATACAAAAGGGATAGACGACAAGAATAGCCTCCTCAAATCTACCGAATTTCATGCAACAGTGGGGCTGCCCGTTTATACAGCATTTGTTTAATTAAGATTAGGAGAATATGATCGGGGGGCTACCCTGAATACTCCTTGTGTCTATTGATTAGAAAGTATAGATATGCTCCGACTTGATGGATCAATAGAGTCGCATAGGTTCTGTCATGATAGGCGTGACGTTGTTTTCTGTCGTCACTGATTTTTGCGACCATCCGTTCTAAGGACTCTAAGAATTGGTTGAGTTCTGCCACCGTCGCTCCATGAGCATGGTAAAAATTATTTTCTTTCATCATATTCAGATACTTTGAGTGGACTAATTCCCGATTGTCGGTCCATCCTTCTTCATCAACACAGATGATCTTCAGAACTTCTTCTATACTGTAATAGAGCTTTTTAGGTATTTGTTCGTCAAAGTCGCCGTCTAAATATCTCTCAAAGGCGTCATTATAGCCCTTCAATGCATCTCCCCACGGTTCCTGTTCGGCAAGGGCTTGAACCTCTTTATCGATATCCTCCATCGCCTCCGATTCGATCTGTCGGAATAGAATCATGTCATCTTCAAATTCTATATCCCACAATAGACCTTCCGTGATCACTACATCATTGAATTTCCCGATTATTTCTCTGAAATTGGACTTACTAACGCTGCTTCTGGTCCGTTTAGACCGCCTATACGCGTCATTCAGAAAATGCTCAAGGAAAGAGAGGACCAAAATTGTATCTCCACGTAATATCAGTTCATCTGAATATTCTTTTGGGCTTGCCTCTTGTATTTTGGATTCGCCCACTTCATCTTTCAACTCTTTGAGAGCTGCCTTGCGTGATCGGCTGTAAGGTTCAGTGATACTGACGAATCGCTCCCTATCTCGCTTTTCTAACTCTGTTTTCACCCTTGAAGGGAACTCTCTTTCCCGAGTGAATAACGAACGAAACGGACCTGCCATTAAGCAGTCATAGGTGTGTGGTGTTTATGAAGGTTATTCGGGCAGGGTGAAAGTGATAGGCAGTAAAGTCCTGTTCCTCAGAGTCTATACGCCGTCCAGATATCCCCGCCGTTGTTCCACTTTCTGCTCCTCACTTCGCTTGTCGTAGTGCTCATCCAATACCTTCGCACTCACATTCATTCGGTCCTCGATCACTTGCTGAGGGACATCACTACTGAGGAAGTGGGTGATTGCCGAGCGTCGAATAGTGTGAGGATCAATCCCGCTTGGACAGCGATTTCCGCCGTCGTAGCCCTTCGCGTCACACTCCGAGGGCTCACGGTCGTGAGGGCATTCAGCATAGAGGCAAGGCTGAGAGACGCGGTATACTGTTCGCCGTAGCGTCGTCTTGTGTGCGCGACCCTGAGTAGAGGCAAACAACGGCTCTCGACCGTGACCGTCCTCGACGTCGGGACGGTTCGTGTTTATCCAATCCTCTACGATCTCGCAGGCACGTTGATTCAGAGCGAGGAACCGTTCCCCCCGATCACCATTCTTCAGAGGAGTACCAGACTCGGGACGGTGCACTACCTCAATACGCTGATTCTCTGGATCGAAGTCGTCGACGTCGAGCGCCCGCACGGTTCCAATTCGTACTCCAGTGTGCCACAGCAACTCGAATAGCGTATGCTCCCGAGTTGCGTACTTGAACTTGTAGAGATGGGTTCGCATAGTCTCGGCTCGCTCTTCGCTGATCACTTCGTCGCGGCTACTCTCCTCACGGTTCACGTTCGGTAGCTCAATCTTCTCGTGAAGCCCCTGCGAAACGGCGTCGACGTTCTCGCACCACCGAATGAAGGCTCGAAGACAGCTTAGTTGATTGCGAAGGGACAACGTGGATAGATCCCCATCGTCACGTCTCCAAAGCCTGAACTCGTACAGCGTTCGACCGTTCAACTCGTTGGTATTCTCGATGTCGTTGTCCGCGCACCACCGTTTGAAGTGCTTAAGGCGGTATCGATGCTCGCGGACTGTCGCTTCTGCGAGTTCCCCTTCTTTCGCTTGGAGATACATCTGTACCGCATCCGTCGGGTCCATCGGTTGGAGTTCCGTCATTGTCGTATTCCGAGCACACTACGACGACGGCCCACCGAGCGGGTCCACCACTCTACTATGACCCAACTACCTCCGTGGGTCGATGGCATGCCGCTTTCCCGAGATCGGCGTGGAAGGAGGAGGGCGGCGGTGGGCGGCCTCCCGCAAGGGAGGGCGCGCACATAGGCGGGCCGCCTCGCGGCCCGTCCTCGGTTCAAATCCGCCCCAACCCACTTCTATCGAGACTACGACCGCGAGAGACCTCCGTGTCTCTCGCGTCGGTCGAGGGTGTCGTGGTTCCGGCGGATTTGAACTATGGAGGTCGCGCGCAGGATAGCGAGCACGTCCGACTGAAGTTCGAATCCGCTCGTGTCGCTAGTTCGCGAACGTGCGGTAGCCGCCGTATCCGGCGAGGAGTATGCCGGCGAGCAGCGACCCGAATCGGCCGAGGATGGCGGTGTCGCTCGGTGGGTCGGAGAGGCGTCTGATTTGGAGGGCGTCGTAGTCCCCGTGATACTGGACGTTGTAGATGCGGATTCCTTCGCCAGGTGGTGTGATGCGTTCGGGGAGGTCGCCGGGTTCGGTGCGGTAGGTGTGATTCTGGTTGGCGAGTGCGGCGTCGAAGACGCGGCGTTCGTTCTCGGAGAAGTTCTCGTACGCGAGATTCGGGTGGGCGGATTGGTCGCCGAAGTCGGGTTCGACGTAGTATTCGACGGTGTCCGGTGGGGCCTGTGGCGGTGCGACGAGCGGGAACGCGAACAGGGCGAAGCCGGCGAGTAAGAACGCGGCGCTCAGCGTGGAGGGCGGGCGCATGTCTCGGAGTCAGTCTCGCCCGCTAAAAAGATTCCCGTCACTCGACGTCGTACTGCTCGCCGGCTTCGATGCGGACGTCGAGGTGGTTCTCGAACGGAACGAGCGGGCACTCGTAGGCCTCGGAGTACGCGCAGAAGGGGCTGTACGCGCGGTTGAAGTCGAGCAGCCAGACGCCGTCCCGTTCGAAATCCTCGTCCAGGTCGAGGTAGCGGCCGGCGGGATAGGTGGTGTCGCCGTTCGTCCCGTCGCGGAACGGCACCCAGAGCCGGTCCTGTGAGGGGTCGCTGCGGTACGCGGTGAGCGTGCACTCCTGTCCGTCGACGTCGAATCGGAACTCGCCCCAGCGGTAGTACGTCTGTTCGCCTTCCTGCGTGGTGTCGACGCTGATGGTGTCGTGGTCGTCGAACTCGTGGAGTTCGACCTCGAACCGGTAGTCCTCGTCCGGCGGGTAGTAGTCGAGGCCGTCGAACGAGTCGCGTTCGCCCTGCGGAATGGGTGACCGCGGGTTTTCGGCGAAGTACTCGTCCTTCTCGGTGCGTTCGCGTTCGATTCGTTCTGCGTAGTCCATACGCGATGTTCGAGCGGACGCCTGAAAAGCGACGGGCCGGCGGCGACGGCCGCCTAGTCGAGTCGCGCCCCGCAGTCGGGGCACTCCTCGTCCATCTTCGTGACGCGGCAGTCACACGCCGGACAGAAGTCGAGATAGCACGCCGGGTCGCCCATGTCCCAGTGTACCACGGCCGCGCGTATCACTCCTTCGCCGGTCGAGACGGCGCGTGAAGCGTCTCGTGAATGGAGACGACGAGCGCCGGCACCACGACCATGAAGAGGTGTTCTTCGACGGGAATCCCGAGGACGTCGACGCCCGTCCGCAACTCCACCGCGAACACGCCGATGTGGAGCGTGTACCAGTCCCAGACGTACGCCACCGGGTAGAGCGCGATCACAGTTTTTACGGCCCGACGGAACGCCTTCGCACGATAGAGAAGCGCGACGGCGACCGCGCCGAACGCGACCTCCGACGCGAGATACGTGTACTCGCCGAACACCGCGCCCACGTCCGGAACCATGTGCGTTCTTCGGTAACAACCCACCTAAAACACTCCCCCGTCGCAACAAGGTTTTAGACCGTTCCCCACGACTCTCCAGTACACTCATGGATATCTCTGATATCGCAACCCAGGACTACATCTCGGTCGACGCCGAGGAACGAATGGGGAAAGTACGGTCTATCTTCGAAGAACAGAACCCGAAAGGCATCCTCGTCACGCGCGCCGGCGGCGCCGAATTCGAGGGCGTCATCACCCAGAAACAACTCCTCTCCTCGCACATCGAGGACAACACGCGCGTCGTCTCCCTCGTCAACCCCAGCAGTCACAGCGTCCCGAAACTCGAACGCACCGAAGACGTCCGCGACGTCGCCCGCAAACTCGTCGAAGGCGACACCAAAGTCGCTCCCGTCTTCGAAGCCGACCAACTCTGGGGCATCATCACCGAAGACCTCCTCCTCGAAGCCGTCCTCGACAACCTCGACGCCCTCACCGTCGACCAGATCTTCAGCCCCGACGTCGTCACCGTCGGCGAAGACGACACCCTCGGCACCGTCATCAACCGCCTCCGCGAGAACTCCATCAGCCGCCTCCCCGTTCTCGACGAAGACGGCTTCCTCACCGGCATCGTCACCGTCCACGACCTCGTCGACTTCATCGTCCGCGACGTCGACAAAACCACGCGCGGCGACCGCCGCGGCGAGATGGAACGCCTCATCGACCTCCCCGTCTACGACGTGATGTCGAGCCCCGTCGAAACCATCCACCCGGACGACAGCGTCGAAGACGCTGTCCGCACCATGCTCGACGACGACATCGCCGGCCTCGTCGTCACCCCCGAAGACGACACCCGCGTCGTCGGCGGCATCCTCACCAAAACGGACGTCCTCCGCGCGCTCTCCTTCACCGAAGAACAGCACATGGACGTCCAAATCACCAACATCGACCTCCTCGACACCATCAGCCGCGAGGACGTCCGCGACGGCATCGAAGAAATCACCCACAAGTACAGCGACATGGACGTCCGCCACGCCCACGTCCGCTTCCACGAACACAAAGAACGCCTCCGCGGCACACCCCTCATCTACTGTCAGGTCCGCCTCCGCACCAACAAAGGACAGGCCGCCGGCACCGGCGAAGGCTACGGCGCGGACAACGCCCTCAACCTCGCCCTCGACCACCTCGAACGCAACGTCCTCGAACTCAAAGGCATCCAAGCAGACGAAGAATACCGCGGCCAGCTCCTCCGGAAACTGAACGAGCTCTAAAACCCACCTTTTTCCGCCTGGGGGATCGTGGTTCGAGAGACGGCGTTGCCGTCTCTCGTCATCACGAAAGACGCTTCGCGTCTTTCGAACGACTCCGCGACCCCCGGCGCACCGCCAGAAGTCGGAGACTTCTGGCTGTTCAGCCAGAACGCGGTGCGTTCTGGCGACAATCGCGAGACGGCGTGCCGCCTCGCTATGCAGCAAGACGCGAAGCGTCTTGCGAGCAAAAACCTGTTCCCGCGAGCGAACGGAGCGCGCTCGGTAGAACAGACTCGGAGTCTTCCGCCGTCACCGCAATCGCACAGCGACGCCTCCTCACGTCCACCCCCGCACCGCCGCCGCAGAGCGCCGACTGCTACAGTTCTCGTTCGTAAATCGCGGTCTCCAGCGTCTCACCGCCGAACTCCGCCTTCCGACTTCCGGTGCGTTCGAACCCGCGTGAGGTGTAGAAGGACTGCGCAAGCTCGTTCCCTGCGAGCATCTCCAGTTTTATCCTCCTGTACTCGGCGGGTATCGCGTCGAGGCACGCGGAGAGAAGTTCGGTGCCGATTCCCTCGCTCCAGCGCTCGGGGTGGACGTAGAGCTCCTTCACTCCCGCTTCGTACTCGTCGACGAACGATTTCGTCTCGCCCCAGCGGACGAACGCGTACCCCACTACGTCGTCCTCCCTCGCGACGAAGAACGCGCCGTCGGTGTCGGTGAGTTCCGCGAGTCGCTCCGCCAACGCGTCGTCGGGGACGTCCGACGTGTCGGGGTCGCGGCGGTCGAGCACAGCGTCGGGAACGAGGTCGCGGTAGGCTTCACGCCACGCGAGCACGTTCACGCGTTCGACGCCCCGCAAATCGTCCGCCGATTCGAGTCGCCGGATTCGCATACTCGAACCAGCGCCCACGCCCGAAAAACCGTTGCGCTACGGGCGTTTCAACCGAACCCAGAGATAGCCGATGACCACGAGCGAAACCAGACTCCCGAGCGCGCCCGCGAGCACCCAGAAATCGGTGTTCACGATACCTCCTCGATACCCGCGTTCGTGATTCTGAACTGCACGCGCTCGCCCTCCGGTTTCGCGCGGTGTTTCTCAAGTGTGGCGCGTCGCCGGTCGCCCTTGAACCGGTCGAGCCGGACGACGGTCCCCGTCCAGTGTTCGAGAGTGTGGCCGCCGAGCGGGCGACTTCGGTCGGAATCAGGGTCGGTGTATACCTGATTCGTGACGACCACCGCGAGGTCGTGCTTGCGTGCGAGCGACAACAAGTGCGTGACTTGCCGGGCGACCTGTCGGAGGGCGTCACCCGCCTCCTCGTCGTCGATGCGGCGGAGACGATAGAACCCGGTCGCCGAGTCGAGCACGATGAGGGAGGCGTCCGCGGCGAACTCCGCGGCGTCCTTCACGGCCTCCGACTGCTCGTCGAAGTCGTGCGCCTCGGAGACGACGACGTTCGAGGACGCCGCCTCCGGGTCGTCGGCGTTCGCCTCCAGGACGTCCCGGAATCGGTCGACGGAGAGCCCCTCGGTGTCGACGTACACGACGGTGTCGCCCGCGTCGGCGGCGTGGACGGCGGCGGAGAGCGCGACGTTCGTCTTCCCCGCGCCCGGCGGACCGTAGAGTTGGGTGACGGTGCCGCGCTCCAACCCCCCTCCCAGCAGGTCGTCGAGCGGCGCGCACCCGGTCGTGATGGCGGAATCGGTCACTACCCGGGTTTCGTCGTTCCCCCGGAAAAACACCCCGGAACGCCGCAGGTCTTTTAGCCCGCGCTCGCGCACTCTCCCCCGTGATAGTCGTCGCAACCGGGGACTTCGAACTCTATCACGACCTCGTCGCGGAACTCCGCGAACGGGACGTGGAGTTCACGACAGTCGAACCCGGTGACCCGCTTCCCGAGCGTGCCCGCGTCCTCATCACGGGCGACACGGACGACGTGGACGCGGCCCTCGAAACCATCGTCGCGAGCACGGACGACGTTCGCGGCGCGGTGGACGAGGCGCTCGCCGTCCTCCGTGGCGGCGACGGGCGGACGATCGTCGGAATCGACCCCGGCCCGAATCCGGGTATCGCGGTGCTCTCCGGCGACCTCGTGGTCGCGGCGTTCCGCGTGCCGGTGGAGGACGTGACGGCGGTGGTGATGGACGAAATCGAGGGCGCACTCGACCCGCTCGTCAGGGTGGGGGACGGCGCGCGCCTCCACGGAAAACGCATCGTCGAGTCGCTCGCGACGGAGGGCGTTCGCGTCGAACTCGTCGACGAGACCGGGACGACGCCCTACCTCGGTGCGGGCGTCCGCGGACTGGACGACGTGCTCGCCGCGGTGAACATCGCGCGGCTCGAGGGGGAACACGTCGAGTCCCGGCAGTTCGAACCGACCGAGGGCGAACTCCAGGTTATCAAGACACGCTCGCGGGAGCGCTCGACGGAGAACCGCACCATCACGGAAGCGCTCGCGCGCCGGGTGGCGTCGGGTCAGTTGACGCTCGACGAAGCCATCGAAGAGCACGAATCAGAGTAGGCGAAACGGGGGCGCATCGTCAAGAGTATGTACGGCTATGCCATACTATCACATACGTCTGCCGTCGGAAGGTTCTTCGGACGGCAAGACCCACCCTCCCACAACGATGAACGAAGTCCAACTGGAGGTGGCGAAAGCCTACCCCAACGATTCGGGACGTGGCATTGCACGCCTCGACCCCGACACGCTACTCCACCTGAAGCTGAGCCCCGGTGACATAATCGAAATCGAGGGCGCAGAGACGACCGCCGCCAAAGTCTGGCGCGCGGACCGACAGGACTGGAACACCGACACCGTGCGCATCGACGGGTTCACGCGGCAGAACGCCGACGTGGGTATCGGTGAGCGCGTGAAGATACGGAAGGCCGAGGCGGAGAAAGCGGACAAACTCGTCCTCGCGCCACCGGAGGAGGCGTCCGTCCAGTTCGGCTCCGACGCCGCTGGCATGGTCAAACGCCAGATACTGAAGCGACCGGTCGTCTCCCGCGACATCGTCCCCGTGATGAGTTCGACCAACCACCCGTTCATGCGCTCTCCGGGTCAGGCGATTCCGCTCATCGCCGTGGAGACGGAACCCGAGGGCGTCTGCCTCGTCACCGAGGACACCGAAGTCGAGTTGCGCGAAGAACCCATCAGCGGGTTCGAGCGCACCGGCGGCGGCATCACGTACGAGGACATCGGCGGCCTGCAGAACGAGATTCAGCGGGTGCGGGAGATGGTCGAACTCCCGATGAAGCACCCGCAGATATTCCAGAAACTCGGCATCGAACCGCCGCAGGGCGTCCTCCTGCACGGCCCGCCGGGAACGGGGAAGACGCTGCTCGCGAAGGCGGTGGCGAACGAGACGAGCGCATCGTTCTTCTCCATCGCGGGCCCCGAGATCATCTCGAAGTACTACGGGGAGTCCGAACAGCAGTTACGCGAGATATTCGAGGACGCGAAAGACGACTCGCCCTCGATAATCTTCATCGACGAACTCGACAGCATCGCGCCGAAGCGCGAGGACGTCACGGGCGAAGTCGAACGCCGCGTCGTCGCCCAGTTGTTGACGATGATGGACGGCCTCGAAGGCCGCGGTCAGGTCATCGTCATCGCCGCGACGAACCGCGTGGACGCCGTCGACCCCGCGCTCCGTCGCCCCGGTCGGTTCGACCGTGAAATCGAAATCGGTGTGCCGGACGAAGTGGGTCGCGAGGAAATCCTCAAGATCCACACGCGCGGCATGCCGCTGTCCGACGACGTGAACCTCGGCCACCTCGCGGACGAAACCCACGGGTTCGTCGGCGCGGACATCGAGAGCCTCACGAAGGAGGCGGCGATGCGCGCGCTCCGCCGCTACCTCCCCGAAATCGACTTAGACGAAGAAGACATTCCGCCGAGCCTCATCGACCGGATGATCGTCAAGCGCGCGGACTTCCGCGGCGCGCTCAATGAGGTCGAACCCTCCGCGATGCGGGAGGTGCTCGTCGAACTCCCCAAGATAACGTGGGAGGACGTCGGTGGCCTCACGGACGCCAAGCAGTCTGTCAAGGAGTCCGTCGAGTGGCCGCTCAACAGTCCACAGAAGTTCCGGCGGATGGGTATCGACCCGCCGAGCGGCGTCCTCCTCTACGGGCCCCCGGGCACGGGGAAGACGCTGATGGCGAAAGCCGTCGCGAACGAGACGAACGCGAACTTCATCTCCGTTCGGGGTCCCCAACTCCTCTCGAAGTGGGTCGGCGAGTCGGAGAAAGCCATCCGCCAGACCTTCCGGAAAGCCCGGCAGGTCAGCCCGACGGTGATATTCTTCGACGAACTCGACAGCCTCGCGCCCGGCCGCGGCCAGGACGTCGGAAACAACGTCAGCGAACGCGTCGTCAACCAACTCCTCACCGAACTCGATGGACTGGAGGACATGGAGGACGTGATGGTCATCGGCGCGACCAACCGCCCCGACATCATCGACCCCGCGCTCATCCGCAGCGGTCGGTTCGACCGCATGGTCATGATCGGCCAGCCGGACATCGAAGGCCGCGAACAGATCCTGAAAATCCACACCGGCGACACGCCGCTCGCGCCCGACGTCAGCCTCCGCGAACTCGCCGAAATCACTGACGGCTACGTCGGCAGCGACCTCGCGAACATCGCCCGCGAAGCCGCCATCGAAGCGCTCCGCGAGGACGACGACGCAGAAGAAGTCGAAATGCGTCACTTCCGCAAAGCCATGGAGAACGTCCGCCCCACCATCAACGAAGACCTCCTCAACTACTACGAGCAGGTCGAAGAACAGTTCAAAGGCGGCCAAACCCCCGACCAGCGGCGAGAAGGCGGCCACATCGGCTTCCAATAACGGACCTTTTTTCCGCTCGGGTCGGCTTCGCCGACCGCTCGCGCAAAAAATCTCCACCAAAAAATTGCGGCGCGGCGAAGCCGCGCCGTGAACCGGCGACCTTCCGGGCTCTTAGAGCCGCCCGGTCGCCGGACGATTTCTCTCTGTTTTCCAATCTGCGGGTAGGTTTACGGTCTCTCGGGCCCGAGTGTACGGTATCGGTCCCTGACCGTCGACCACTCATGGCTGACACAGACGATACCTCCGAGGCGAGCGGACAGACCATCACCCAGAACGTGAACGTGAACGTGGAGAGCGACGGTGGGCCGTCGCTCCTCTTGCGCGGCGTCTACTTCCTGCTCGTCGGCTGGTGGGCGAGCGGAATCTGGCTCGCCATCGCGTGGTTCTTCATCGTCACCATCATCGGGATGCCCATCGGCATCAAGATGATAAACGTCGTCCCGAAGATCGTCTCCCTGAAAGACCGGACGCTGGAGACGAACGTTTCGGAGGACACGGCGGGGAACGTCACCGTCACGCAGACGACGAGCGAACAGCACTCCCTGCTCGTGCGCGCCGTCTACTTCCTGCTCGTGGGCTGGTGGCTGAGCGGCGTCTGGATGAGTCTCGCGTGGCTCGCGTCCATCACCATCGTCGGACTCCCGCTCGCCGTCTGGATGTACGACCGCCTCCCCTACGTCGTCTCGCTCTACAAGTACTGACCGCTCCTCGTTTCTACACACCACCTCGCGAACCTGTCTGCCGATGCGAACGTTTTACCCGGGTCGCTTCGAACGCCATCCATCGCCCTCCATGAATCGACGCACGTACCTCGCGTCAGCCGGGAGTCTCGGCATCCTCGCGACCGCTGGGTGTAGCGCGCTCTCCACCGACAAATCGCTCGCACGACCGACCGAATCCGGGGACTCGCCCGGCCACCGATACCTCTCGTTCCGGAGCGACGGCGACTCCGTCGCGACGTTCGGAGTCGACGGGTCCGTAGACGGCGACCACCTCCACCTCTCGATGGCGCTCGCCCACCGCGACGGAACGAGCGTGGACGCCATCACCCTCACCGTCTGGATGCCCGAGATATCGCGTGACACCCCCGCAGACGTCGCGCTCGTCTCGCCCGTCGAAGGCGACAGTTCGCCCCCACCCGCGGTGACGCTCTCCACGCCCGAACGCGCCCTCGGAACCAGAATCGAAATCACCGACATCGACGACCTCGCGGACGAAACCATCCGACTCGCGTTCCTCGTCGAACCGCCCGCACCGGCGTCCGAACTCGACGTCGACGTCGAAATCGAACTCAGCGAAGGCGGCCTCCTCGACACCGACTACACGCTATCCGGCGAACTCGCCCTCGACTACCCGGCGCTCGCGACACTCGGGTGACCGCCCGGGGCGTGTTTCAGCCCACAGGACTATCTTTCCGGAACGAACACGTAGACAGTAGATGACCGACCGCTACCAGCAACTCCTCGAGATGGTCCACAGCAGGGCTGGTGACGCCTTCCGGGTGGCGATTCGGTACACGCCGGACGATTTCGAGGTTACGTACGTTCGGGACGACCTGGCGAACGCGGAGTTCCGCGAAACCGTCGGTGAGACCGTCGAGCGGGCGCGCAACTACGAGCCAATCAGCGACATATCCTTCTATCGGGGGCTCGGGGAGCACGAGGCGACGGTCGAGCAGTACGAGAACGCGGTCGTCATTCACTTCGCGCGCGGAGACGAACGAGGCATCCTCATCTCGCTCGACAGCGACGTCGCGCAAGGCCTCGGGTCGTTCATTCGCGAGTGTACGAGCGTGTTGTACGGCGAGTAGTCAGTCCGCGCGGTCGTGTTCTGCGACGTCGGCCACGCCCCCGATGGTGTACTGGAGGACGAACCCGGCGAGGAGCGCGGCGGCGGTGAGAACCGCGGCGACCGGGTGGTCGACGGAGAGGCCGAGAGCGAGGAGGACGAGGAAGCCGAACGCGACGGCGGCAGTGAGGAGTCCGCCGGGCGCGCGAAACGAGGGGGTCACGTCGGTGCGGTAGGTGCGGAGGCCGACGAAGGACGCGACGTTGATGAGGTAGGGGAGGACGGTGCCGATGAGCGCGGCGAGCACGATGCCCCCGACGACCTGTTTACCGACGACGACAGCGGCGGCGGCGACGGCGACGACCGCGAGCGAGACGTAGGGCGCGTTCGTGTTCTCGCTCGTCGCGGCGAACGCGGAGGGGAAGAGGTCGCGCTGGGCGAGCGCGCGGAGGACGCGCGCGGAACTCGTCATCCCGACGAGCATCGTCGTGAAGATGGCGACCAGCGCGGCGACCGGGAGCGCGTAGTTCGCGAGCGTGGGGACGCCGGCGTCGAGGACGATGGCGGAGAGCGGCGCGAACATCACGAGGTTGCCCTGCTGGAACGCGCTCGGGGGGACGGTGAGGTGGAGCGCGACGACGACGGCCGTGTAGAAGACGGTGGTGAGGAGGAGGCTGCCGACGATGGCGCGCGGGATGGTGCGCTCGGGGTTCCGAACCTCGCCCGCGGCGGCCGGAACCACGGTCCACGCGCCGTAGCCCGTGATGGCGACGCCGATGGCGGCGAGGAACTGGGTACCCGACCCAGTGAAGAATGGCCGGGCGTTTGCGGGGTCACCATCAGAAAACCCGACGGCTGCGACGACGGCGAGGACGGCGAGGATGAACGCGGTCATCACGAGGTTCGCCCGCTTGGTCACGTCGATGCCGGAGACGGTGACGGCGAGCGCGCCGGCGATGGCGAGCAGTCCGAGCGGGACGGTGTGCGCGCTCGCGGCGGAGAGTTCGGGTATCGCGCCGAGGTAGTTCGCGACGTACCACGCGGAGACGGCCACGCCGAACACCCAGCCGAGGGCGTACGACGTGCCTTCCATATACGTGAAGAAGGTTCGGACGAACCGGTTCTCACCGAGCGTCTCGGCGGGGAAGACGGCGGGACCGCCGGACTCGGGGAACGCGGTTGCGAGTTCGGTGTAACAGAGCGCGATGCTCACCATCCCGACGCCGGCCGCGAGCCACGCGAGAATCGACGCGGGACCGATCCATTGACCGGTGAACGCCGGGAAGAAGAACACTGAGGAGCCGATCATACCGCCGACGCTGAGTAAGAGGAGGTCGCGGAGGCCCACCGTCCGCGGGAGTCCGCTGTCGTCATCTGTGTTTCCCATCACCCGTATCTGCGTGAGACTCCCCTGTTAATAATTCCGAATACGGTAAGCGTCACACATTCGTTACGGGGTGCGGGGGTAGTGCGGTCGCTCACCGCGAGAGAACGGAGAGGAAGAGTCGATTACTCGTCGACGACGACGGCGTTGACCTGCCCTTCCTGACCGGGACGGGAGGTGACGCGCGCGCGTCCGGCGGACGTCTCGATGATAGCGCCCTTCGTGATGAGGTTCCGGCGGACGTAGTTCGGGTTCGCCTCGTTCTCCACGACGTCCTCGATGGTCGCGTGCTCGGTCTCACCGTCCGACGTGACGTTCGCGACGTCCGTCGCGAGCGTGCGCACCTTCTCGTGGCCGCCGCGGGAGTCCACGACGCGGAACGTCGGTTCGCCGACCGTGGTCTCCGTCGGGGAGCGGCCGAGTTCGGACTTCTTCTTCTTGCTGTGCGGGCGGTATCGCGCTCCCGTCTTGGAGCGCTTCGAGCGACCCTGGTCCTGCATGCCCATACGAACGCTCAGCGCGTACTAAAAAGGCTCGGAACCGGATTTAACGGAAACCGCGCGTTTTACCGGGCGCGCCCTCCACTCACCGGTGATGAGTCTGCGAGCCACGGTCGCCGCGCCGTTCAAGCAGGAAGGGAAAGCCCGCATCGGGGAACACGAGTTCGTGGTGGCGCTCTCGCTCGACCGGGACTGGCTGTCGCCCGACCAGGCCAAACGCGTCATCGACATCGCCACGGGCGAAGGCCTCGTCTCCCGCGACGACGGCGACCTCATCGCGGACTTCGACCTCGACTCGGTGGAGATACCCGAGGACTTCTCGCCCGACGACTCCGTCTTCCGCGAGCGCTCCGCGTTCGAACGCGCCGTCGAAGCCGTCGAGGCGGACGGTCACGAGAAACGCGAAGTCGTCGCCGCGGTGAACGAACTCCAGCGCGAACTCGGCGTCACCGCGGACGCCGCCGCAATCGTCTACGCGCGCCGCCACGGCGTCGACGTCGGGGACGCCGCCGACGCGGCGCGGGAGGGACTCTGATGGTCGAAAAAGAGGTACGGGACGGCCGCCGAATCGCCGAACTCCTCGCCTCCGAACTCACCGGCCGCGGCGTCGGCGTCTTCGCGGACGTCACCGTGGAGAACGCCGACCTCGACGTCGAACCCACCGAGTTCGGCGAACGCGCGTACGACGTCACCCGGGATGGAACGCAGGTCGCGTCAGTGTTCGTCCACCCCGACCGCGCGCACGTCGAGTTCCGGGTCGGTCTCGAAGACGCTCGGGACGCCGCCGCGGACCTCGGATTGCGCGTCCGCCCCAAAGCCACGGACCCGCCGAGGTTGCTGGTGTTCGTGGAGAACGGCGTCGAGGTGAAGCGGACGATTGATGTGTTCGCGGCGGCCCTCGGGGAGTAATGGACTTCTTCGACCGACTCGAACAGCGGATTCGAGAACAGGACAGCGTGGTCTGCGTCGGCCTGGACCCCGACCTGGACCGCCTCCCCGACGACGTACTGGAAAAGGACTTGCCGCGGTGGGCGTTCAACCGCCGCATCATCGACGCGACGCACGAACACGCGGCGTGCTACAAGCCGAACGCGGCGTTCTACGAGGACGCGGATGGCTGGCGGAGCCTCCAGGAGACCATCGCGTACGCGCACGGGAAGAACGTTCCAGTGCTGTTGGACGCGAAGCGCGCGGACATCGGGAACACCGCCCGCCAGTACGCGAAGGCGCTCGACGACGCGGACGCCCTCACGGTCAATCCCTACCTCGGTCAGGACAGCCTCCAGCCGTTTCTCTCCCGGTCGGACGCGGGCGTGTTCGTGCTCTGTCGAACCTCGAACCCCGGCGGGAAGGACTTCCAGAACCTCGAACTCTCGGGGTTCGACGAGTACCTCTACGAGCACGTCGCGCGCCGCGCGAGCGAGTGGAACGAGTCGGAGAACGTGGGTCTCGTGGTGGGGGCGACGACGCCGGACGAACTCGAACACGTCCGCGAACTCGTGCCCGAACTCCCCTTCCTCGTTCCGGGAGTGGGCGCGCAGGGCGGTGACGCGGAGGCCGCCGCGGTCCACTGTACGAACGACGCGGGCGTCGGGCTCGTGAACTCCACGCGCGGCATCATCTTCGCGGGCGAGGACGCCGACGACTGGGCGGGCGCGGCCGGCCAAGCCGCGCGCCGACTGAAGGAACGCTTGAACGAGTACCGCTAGCGGGGTTCGCCCCAGTCGTCGGGCGACCCGTTCCGCGTCCGGCCGCCCCGCTCGGACTCTTCTTTCGTCGCGGTGCGCGCACACTCCGTGCAGAGGCCGGTCTCGCGGTCGTAGTGGGCGTCACAGACCACGCGACCGCAGCGGTCGCACGCGAACGTGGCCTCCGCGCTCTCACATATCTGGCAGATGCCGGTGACGCTCATACGTCGAGAGACGGTCGCCCGCCGCTTCAACGTAGGGGGAGTTATAGGGGGCCGCGCTCACGCTCCTCCATGGACGCCCTCTACTTCGACCTCGACGGTACGCTCGTCGAGTACGACGTCCCGTTCCCCACCATCTACCGCGACGCCTTCGACGCGTTCGACGCGGACCCCGGCGACGTAGCCGCGTTCGGCGCGGCGCTCGGCGACGCCTTCCGCGATGGTGCGGACGACCCCTTTGCGGCCGCGATAGACGCGACCGACGTTGCCGTCGACCCGGCCGAGTTCTCGGAGGCGTTCGTCGCGTCCGAACTCGAACACACGGACGCGATTCCGGGCGCACCGGGGGTTCTCGATGCGCTCTCCGCGGAGCACCGTCTCGGCGTGTTGACGAACGGCTACGGCCCGCTCCAGCGTGCGAAACTCGACGCACTCGACCTCTCGCGTCACCTCGACGCGGTGGTCGTCTCGGGCGACGTCGGCGCGCGCAAACCCGACCCCGAAATCTACGCGGCCGCCGAGGACAGTCTCCCGGCCGACGGTTACGCGTTCGTCGCGGACGACCTCGAACGCGACCTCCGACCCGCTCCCGACTCGTGGCGACTCGTCCACGTCTCCCCGGACGACCCCGACGCGCCCGACGTGGCCCACGCGCCGTCTATCGAGCGCGTGTGTGACAAACTGTAACCATCCGATAAACAGGGGTCTCGGAGCGTCTAACCCCGAAGAAAGTTTATAAGAACGTCTCCCTAACCGGGATTCATGGGTCTCGACCAAGCCCTGCTCGACCGCGCCATCGAACGCGGTGAAGAGGAGGGCGGCAACGTCGAGTTCAAGGAACGACTCACCCGCGACGTCCACCTCGCCGACGGGCGATTGGAGAGCCTCGCGGCGCAACTCCGCCACCGCGTCCTCTCCGGGGACGGCGAAGCGTTGTACGTGGTCGGTGTCACCGACGACGGCGACCTCGCGGGCATCCCGCACGACGCGTTCTCGGAGTCCCTCGACGTGCTCAGCCTGCTCGCGGAGGAAGCGGACGCCCACATCGACGACGTGGTGACGCGGGGAACGCCCGAGGGCGGCCTCGTCGGCGTGGCCACCATCGTGGAAGGCGCCCAACTGGCGGGCGACGATCACCTCATCGTCGGGACGGCGGGCCACGTCGACCACGGGAAGTCCACGCTCGTCGGCAGCCTCGTCACCGGGCAACCCGACGACGGCGACGGCGGCACGCGCTCGTTCCTCGACGTGCAACCGCACGAGATAGAGCGCGGACTCTCTGCGGACCTCTCCTACGCAGTATATGGGTTCGACGCTGAGGGGCCGATGCGGGTGGACAACCCGAACCGGAAGTCGGACCGCGCACGCGTCGTGGAGGACGCAGAGCGCGTCGTCTCCTTCGTCGACACCGTGGGTCACGAACCGTGGCTTCGCACGACGATTCGCGGGTTGGTCGGCCAGAAAATCGACTACGGCCTGCTCACCGTCGCGGCGGACGACGGCCCGACGAAGACGACGCGCGAACACCTCGGCGTCCTGCTCGCGACCGAACTCCCGACCATCGTCGCCATCACGAAGACCGACATCGCGGACGACGAACGCGTCGCGGACGTCGAACGAGAAGTCGAGAAACTCCTGCGGAACGCCGGGAAGTCCCCGCTGCCGGTGGCGCGCCACGGGGTCGCCGCCGCGGTGGACGAGATCGGGGACACCGTCGTTCCCATCGTCCGCACGAGCGCGGTGACGATGGACGGCCTCGATACGCTGGACGCGATGTTCGAACACCTCCCCAAGACCGGAACCGACGGCGAGGAGTTCCGCCTGTACGTCGACCGGACGTACAGCGTCACGGGCGTCGGCCCGGTGGCGTCGGGCACCATCAAGTCCGGGAGCGTGGAGGCGGGCGACGAGCTCCTGCTCGGCCCGCTCCCGGACGGTTCGTTCACGGAGGTCGAGGTGCGGAGCATCGAGACGCACTACCACCGCGTCGACGCCGCGGACGCGGGCCGCATCGTCGGCATCGCGTTGAAAGGCGTGGACGAGGCGGACATCGAGCGCGGGATGGCGCTCCTCCCCGGTGACGCCGACCCGACCGCCGTCCGCGAGTTCGAGGCGGACGTGGTGGTGCTCAACCACCCGACCCGCATCGACGCCGGCTACGAACCCGTCGTGCACGTCGAAACGGTGAGCGAGGCCGCGCGCTTCGACCCGGTGGGCGGCCAACTCCTCCCCGGCGACTCCGGCAGCGCCCGCGTCCGATTCAAGTTCCGCCCCTACCTCGTGGAGGAAGGCCAGCGGTTCGTCTTCCGCGAAGGGTCGAGCAAGGGCGTCGGCACCGTCACCGAGGTACGCTGATGGAAGTCGAGTTCGAACCGCTCGAACTCGCCGCGGGCATCGTCGTCACCGGTGGTATCGCGGGCGTTCTCTCCACGGTCGTCCCCGCGTCGTTCGCGCTCGCCGTCGGGCTCGCACTCGGCCTCCCCTTCCTCGCGGTCGGCGCGAAGATAGTCGACCCCGGACTCAGCGAACGCTTCCAGACCGCGGGTGCCGCGCTCCTCGTCGGTATCGCCGCGGCTGCGCTCGCCGAATTCGTCCTCCCCGTCGTCGCGCGCGTCCCCGCGGTCGTCTCCCTGACCTACCTCACCGGGTCCGCGGTCGCCGTCACTCGGTAGTCCACGACCGGGCCGCGAACTCACGGAGGTTCGCGAACGAGAAGTTGGGCACCGGGTCGGGCGTCTCGTCGCTCGCCGGCACCCACGCCGACCGCACTCCGGCGGCGTGCGCGCCCGCAACGTCCGAGGACAGCGAGTTCCCGACGTGTAACGTCCGTTCCGGCGTGACCCCGAGGTCGGCGGTCGCGCGGTGGAACGGCGCAGGGTGGGGTTTCGACGGCGTGTCCGCCCCCGCGTACACAACCGTCTCGAAGTGGTCGTCGAGGCCCGCGCCCTCGATCTTCTGGCGCTGCATCTCGCGCGCGCCGTTCGTCACCAACCCCACCCGGAAGTCGGAAACCGCGTCGAGCGCGTCCAGCGCACCCGGGAGGAGACAGACGCGCGTGTGGTCGCGTTCGGCCGCGAACGCGTCCGCGACCGCTCTCCCGATTTCGGGGTCCCGTCCCCGTTCCGCTGCGATGGTCGAGAAGCAGTTTCGCCGCAGTTCGTTCACGCCCTCGGCGTCGTCCGCGAAGTCGTCGTACCGACGCACGTACTCTGCCGCGTCGAAGAACGGGTCGACGCCCACGTCCGCGAACGCCGCCGCGAGCAACTCCGACTGCCCGCGCTCGTACTCTACGAGCGTGTCGTCCAGGTCGAACAACACCGCGTCGAACGCGCTACCCATCGGCCACGTACCCTCCGTTCCGTCGCCCCGCGAGCCCGAACAGCACCGCCCAGTCGAGGAGTCGCGCGACGCGTTCGCGCCACGCCGCCTCCCACTCGGGGTTACGCTCGCGCTCCCAGCGCGGCACGATATCGACCGATTCGAACACGTCGTCCCCTGTTTTCGGTGTGTCTCCGAGCGCCGCGACGACTTCGCGTGCGCCGTACACGCGCTCGCAGAACTGCCCCGCGAGTTCCGTTCCCGTCGGTTCGACGCGCTCGCGGACGTACTTCCCGCCGGTCTCGCGCGCGAGTCCGAGCGCGCGCAAGAAACTCAACCAGTCCTCGGCGTCCCCGCGTTGGTCCACGAACGTCCGCGCGACGACGCGCGCACAGCAGTCGCTCTCGGTGCCCGGCGTGAGCGGGAGCGCCGCCTGCACGTCGAACACGGCGTCGAGACCCTCCGGGACGGGTGGGACGGGTTTGAGTCGCACTACAGGTCGAAACTCTCCGCGAGCACGTTCTCGTCGACGTCCCCGAGCGCGTACGTCGGGCCGCCGACGACGTTCACCGTCACCGCCGCGGGCGCGAAGTACCCCTCAGCCACGTCCTCGAACACCCAGTCGACGCCGTCGAACGTCTCCCGGGACGGCTGACCGTACTCGTCGCCCGCCGTGGACGGGAGGTCGGAGAAGACGTCGCTGTCCTCCCTGACCGTGAGGTGGGCGCGGCCGCCGTACACCACGGCGTCCGTCGTGCGCGCGATAGCTCCTTCCTCGTCGCCCGCGACCGGTGCGACCGGCGCGCTCCCCGACACGGACAGCACGTCCGCAGGGTCGTATCCGAGTTCGAACAACCGGAAGACAGCCATCTCCGACGGCCGCGACGCCATCGACACGCTCCCCGCGATGGACCCCGTCGCGTACGCGGGAAGATACACGCCCTCCGTGTTCACCTCCGCGAGGTCCGCGACGTGCTCCGCCACGGCCTCGTCGGGCAGCGTATCCGACTCCACGGTGAGGACCGTCAGGTCGAACGCGTCCGTGTACCCGAGCGCGCGGAACTCCTCCTCGTCCGCCACCAGCGCCCGCGCCGGCCCCGACCCGAGCCCCTCGAACTCCGGGAGCGAGATCTCCCAGCCAGCCTTCTGCGAACACAGCAACGCCAATCCGGGCCGATCACACGACAACTCCACGAACGGGAACGACGCACCACCGACCTCGTCCAACCGCGTCTGCACCGTCGCCAACCCCGCCGTCTGCAACTCCACCAGGAGTAATCCCGCTTCCAATCCCCCCGCGTGCTCCACGCCGAAATCCAGAACGGTCGCCCCGTTCTCCACGTCGAACGCCCCGATATCGAGTTCGCCCGCGAAATCCAACGCCTCGTCGGCCAACTCGATAGCCATCCGATTGATACTCTCCATATCCGGCGAATTCAGCCTCCCCGCACAAAGGGTTTCGTAGTTGGACTTCGCTGGATTTTGTCTCTCAGGAACTGAGGTAGCTGCGAATGATTACCCGAAAGCCCCCGGCGTATCGCGGCCGCTCGCCGGCATATCCCTCGCGCACTCCGTTCGCTCGGGATAGGGGCCGCCGAGACGACACGCGATACGCCGGGGGCTTTCGAAGTCCCGCCCCGCACGTGGACTGGGTGGGTGCTGGTTCCGGCGGCTATTCGCGGTCGCGTCTCGCTTCCCGGCCGAGTTCCCGTTCGACGGACTCGACCTTCTCCCGGGCGGTCGAGTCGCTGGTGCGCTTGTCGTCTATCTTGAGGAACGTCGAGACGCGGTCGCCGTCCACGGCCTTGTGCGCGGCACCCGCAGCCGCAAGCAGGGTGTCGATGTCCTCGGCTTCGATTACGGTACCCATCGGATTCGTCTCGTAGGAGACGTCGAAGTCATCGAGGGCGGCGACGGCGTTTGCCACCTCGCCAGCCATGCTTCCCTCGCGGACCGGTGCGACGCTCAACAGCGCGACGACTGTCATTGTCCTCGGGTACGCGCGCGAGAGACTTAATAACGGGTCCGGAACCGTTCCGCAGGACGGGATAGTCGGCGAGCGACTCGCCGGTAGGGCCGCCGTTAGAAGAGGTTAGTAATGGCGGAAACCGCGCGGCCCGGTTTGCTGAGTGCTTCAGCGGCGAGACGCGGAACCGTCGTGAGGTAGTCGCTGCGGAGACGGCGCCGGGAGTGCGCAAGCAACTCCTCGAACACGGGGTCGTCGAATCGTTCGCGACCGTCGGCAGCGAGCGAGAGCGCGAACCCGTGGAGGCCTTCGGTCGTCGAGAACACCCAGCCGAGCAAGTGCTCGCGGCGGCCGAACCGGCCCTCCGGGAATGTGCTAAATGCCGTGACGTCCGCGGAAACCGGCGAGCGACCGCTCCGCGACGAGAGCGGGGAGAGGAGCGAACGCTCGACGCGACTGAGCCACCGGTCCGCGTCTTCGAGCGCGATGCGTTGGCCTCGCCCGACCTCGAGGCGGGCCGTCCAGAGTTCTCGGTCGTCGATTTCGGCCAGCACCGCCGGGAGTTTGTCCTCGTCGACGTACGCGTCCATGATACCGGGCTGGAACTCCGCGACCAGCACGCGCTCGCGCCGCGCCGGGTCGAGCGACCGGAACAACCGGAGGTCCGTCCCCTGCGTGTTCGCCTTGAACCAGTCCACGCGGTCGAGGTCGAGGTCGTCGAGGACCTCCCGAACCGTGACCGTCGGACAGGTGACGCGGTCTTCGACTTGGAAGTTATCGCCGTGCCCCCACTTGGCCGCCTCCTCGTTCGCCGGTTCGAGAAGGCTCGAATCGCCCGGTACCTTGGTCAAGTAGAACGGCCGGTCGTCGGAATCCTCCGCAGCGACGACATCGTGTCGAACGTGGAGGCGGCGATAGGGCGACCCCTCCTCGAGATGCGGCCTGCCGCGGTCGTCGGGCTCGAACGCCACGCACACCGCGTACTCCGCGAACGGCTCCCACTTCGGATAGAACTCCTTCGACGCACCGAGGTCCACCAGAACGGGCGGGTCGTCCCGGAACTCCGGCCGCTCGAGGACTCGACGCACCAAGTCGTCACGCAACGCCATCACAACCCAGCGACACCCGCCTCGTCTGCGCGACATCCGCCTCGCCGCGACCGACGGCATGCGGTCCCCCCGCCGCTCGACGGAACCGAACCCGCCGACCTGCGACCGATTCTCCATCCAGCCAATTCACCCATTCACGGAACGAACCGCAGTTCATACTCCCGCAGACAGCGACCACCAGCAACGTTATTCACGACCTACGCGACACAGCCGTCGCTTCGCGGTGGACGTTACCGAAAACCCGTTACCCGGATTCGAACAGCGCCAAACTCGCTACGCTCGCCTGACTAACTCCCACTTACCGCACACACCCGCGAAGCAACGCAAGACACACAGCAGTCTCTCTCGGTCGTTGTTCGCAGTAGAAATGCGCTGGCTGGGATTTGAACCCTGCACAGACGTTCCTGCTCGCTTCGCTGCGCGGGCGTGCGACTGTTGGTGTTCAGAATCCCCGTGAGCGACTTCGCCTCGCAACGCGACTCGCTTCGCTCGTCGGTTTGCGTCGGCAGAAGTGCGCTGGCTGGGATTTGAACCCAGGTTGTGACCATGGCAAGGTCACGTGATACCACTCCCCCGCAAGCGGGGGTTAGCGGCATTCTTTGCCGGATAAGCCCTTTTCCGCTGTCTAATGATAGATTAGACTACACCACCTTATAACTACCCAATAGTAGTTTCTCGTAAGCGCAAAGAAATCGCACGATGGGACTACATCCGTGGCCTTTGTTGCAGGGAACGACTGGCTTCAATCATTAGGGCCAGAATGGTCGAGTTGTCCTTAGACTCGGGAGAGTCGTGGTATGGCCTTGAGCGTGAGGATAAGAAGCAGGAACAGTCCACCGAAGAACACCATCGAGTTGATGTCTCCGGCGTACTGTACCGGCATCCCCAAATTGACGAGGAAGTTGGTAGTGCTGTCCGCCAGTCCCTTTAGGACTAAGCTGACGCCAGTCAGCACCCCCAAGACGATGAGGATGCCGATTGTGGTCTTGGATGGCATCATGTCAAATGATGGGGTGTACTATAATAAGCTTTGGGCCATATAATTTGGGCCAAAACTAATTATTTGGCTTGAATGGGGCCGAATACGAGCAATATTCAGAAGGGACACAACGAATCCGGGATATAAAAACCAATTCGAGTAGTCTGGATATGTGAGCCACCTGGTCATCGAGATGGAGACTCACGTGTGGGTTGGGTACATTCGAGCTTGTCCGTGGGACGAACACCTACGCCGGCTCACCCAAGACCTCCGCCGGAATGGGGCGCAAGTGAACGTCATCGAGGAGTGACGCCGTCGAAGCCGACCTACGTGCTTCCCCGCATCGAGGGTTATTGCTTCAACCTGGTTTCCCCGTCGTCTTCCCCGGAGTTACGTGGTTGAAACGCTGTTCCACATTGTGATTTCTTTCCCGCTCGATGCGGTGATACGCGAAGTCGAAAACCGTGGGAAGCGAATCGCATACGCCGATAGATAGCGTTATTACGGATGTTCCCGTCTAATAGAGTGAGGGCAGTCGGCTGGTTCTGTGGTGGATTTCACGGTGAGCTTGTTCTCTCCACCCCGGCCTAACGTAGAATTGAGCGACTGCCGTAGAGGTGTACTATGTCAGCTACTACCGCATCTAACTCTGGAGCATCACGCTACGACCTGAATCTTCCTCCGAACCCGCTGGATGATTTCACAGCGGAGGAACGCAGGGCACACGAACGGACCCTAAACACACCGAATCAAACTTCAGTTGGGTCATTCGGGGAACGTACCCGGAGCTATCGGTGGAGGAGGCTTGATAATCATAATCGAGATGCGGTGTGGAAATACCGGGACGACGTGACGGTGTGGCAAAGCGCAGATACAAGATTGGGACGGTCTTCGCGTTCGGACTTCAGCTCGGGATGAGCAAATTCCTGATTCAGAAAGCAATCAATTGGTTGATGGTAATCGACGTGCCAAAACTCGGACTCAATCTCGAAGAAGTCGCGTTTTGCGTATGCGGTGTCGTGGTCAACCAGAACGCTGAGGAGAGATATTCTGACGACCCGCTCTATAACCCTCACCGGAATGACGAGAACAATCCTGAAACATTCGTGCAACTGGTGAATCGAATCATCGAGCGGTTTGAGCGAGCTTCGATGACCCGAATACAATCCTGTTGGGGCAAGCTTACGCAGTCTGAGCTACCCGAGCGCAAGGCTCAACATTGGCGACAAACCGTAGAGGAAGAAGCTCTCGTCCCACTATTGCCTCCAGAAACTCGCCGTCACTTCACCGCCAAAGAACTCGATGAGTGAGTCGTCCCGTCTCACCCACCCCCTATATAAATCCACGAACACTATATGGGTAAGTGTAGTGTTCTACTGGTGAGATACATCAGTAGTAGCGACTCGTCTGGTTCTACTCTGACACTCAGTTATCCACTTGTGAGAAGCAGAAGTTGACGAAAACCCCTCGATGAAGTGAAACAGGGAGAGTCAAACACACAGAGTAAATCACAGAGATAGAAATCTACCAGCCAAGGGTATCCACTGCGTTCCGTACCCCTACGTTTATCACCATTTCCGCACCAGAATCGAGTAACCTACTTCGGATTCATCAATGGCTTCTGATTCATCATCTGTTCCGACCGAGTTCGTCGCTGACGCCTTCGAGACGACCGTCACCGACGACGAAGCCGACCGCTTCATCCAGACGATTGACGACGCCGTCTCGAACCTCCGCGACCAAATAGACGACGACACTCTCGAAAGCATCCTCCGGGCCGACGCCGGCTCCTACCAGCTCAAGAGCGGAATGACGCGGGACGGCCTCCAACCCGAATCATTCACGCAGGACGCCGTCATCAATCCCCTCCTCGATGCGTTGGGATACGAGTATTCGACCGAAGCCGGCGGACTCTCCGGCGGACAAACGCAGGTGGCCGACTACACCGTCTCCCTCCGCGACCATCTCGAAATCGACTCGACGCGTCTCCTCATCGAAGCCGAACCCATCAACAAAGACCTCCATAGTCGCAAGCACGGGGTCGGACAGGTCCGGAACTGGCTCAGTCAACGAGAGTTCGAGTCCGATTTCGGCTTCGCCACCGACGGCCTCCGGTGGGTGTTCGTCCGGTACGACCCCGACGCCTACACGCTCAACGTCATCGAGGAGGTTGACCTACAGCCTGTCTTTCTCGCGCTCTTCGAGAATCAGGTCGGCAAACGTGACGACCCTACCGACGCCCTCTTCGACGCTGACCGCGACCGCGTTGTCCGACTTGTCCGTACCTTCGAGTACGAGAACTTCACGTCTATCGCGGGAGATGCCCGCCGCGTCATCAAGGAGAAGAAGGAGGAAATCACCGACGAGTTCTACGACGACTATATCCGGTACGTCTTCGGCATCGTTGGGGACGACGAAGAGACTGCCCGTTCACTTGTTGGGGATGGTGTCGTCGTTCCAGAGGAAGCGACCGAGGACGACGCCCGGCTGTTCGCGGTCGAACTGATGAATCGGCTGGTGTTCATCAAGTTCCTCGAAGACAAGGCGCTCGTTGAACCCGACCTGCTCCAGACGCTCAAGGACACCTACGAGAACGGGATGTACGCTGGCTCGTTATACGAGTCGTTCTGTCAACCGTTGTTCTACGACGTGATGAACAATAAGCCGGACGACCGTCCCGACGAGGTGCAGAACATCGACTTCTTCGAGGACATTCCGTACCTCAACGGCGGCCTCTTTCGGCCAACCATCAACGGCGACGACTTCGATGAGGATGACTTCGACGTTCGGAACTCCGTGTTGTTCTCCATCATCGACCTCTTGGAGCGGTACAGCTTCTCGGCAGAAGGCGCACCGACCGACCTCGACCCGAGCGTTCTCGGGAACGTCTTCGAGAAGACAATCAACTACATCACCAGCGACAACGCGGACACCAACAAGGAGATGGGCGCATATTACACGCCCAGCGAGATAACGCGATTCAGCGCCGAGGAGACCGTTCGACCCGCTCTCTTGGACCGCTTCGAGACTGCGCTGGTTGAGAAGGCCGACTGGCCCGAACACGAGGCCACGGGCTTTGACTCGGTGTACGACCTCATCGAGGACCTGCCGGGGCGCTGGAGTACGGTGAGCGCGCTTCTCGCCGAAGTGGACGAGTTCCGCGTCGTTGACCCGTCCTGTGGGAGTGGGCACTTCCTGACCTCCGTCCTCGAAGAAATCGTCAACATCAGGAAGGCGCTCTACGCCCAGAACGACTCCTACCCAGACGAGTACCGGCTTCGGAAGACGACCGTTCTCAACAACATCTACGGGGTGGACCTGATGGGGCCAGCGGTGGAGATAGCGAAACTCCGGTGTTGGCTCTCAGTCATCTCCGCGCTCGAAACCGAGAACGTTGACGACCTCGCCGACGACGACGCACTCGCCCTCCCGAACGTCGCGTTCAATCTTCGGGAAGGAAATAGCCTCATCGGGTACACGGGCTTCCCCGAGACGAACGGTGACGACCAGTACCGGCTTGGGAGTTTCAGCGGGGACAGCGTCCGCGACCGCTATCAGGACATTATTGATGAAATCGAGGCCCACGAAGAAGCCCTCGAAAGCGAGGAAGCAGAGGAACACCGAAAGCGGGCGAATGAGAAACTTCGAAATGCCCGTGAGGAACTGCTTGACGACATTCACGCGGACTTCGTGGAGGCGGGGATTGACGACCTCAAGCCCGAGAAGGTGGCCGAGTTAGAGCCGTTCAATTGGGTGCTGGAGTTCGCAGAGGTGTACGCGGATGGTGGCTTCGACGTGGTCGTTGGAAATCCGCCGTGGGACAGAATCAAACCCCTCCGAGACGACTTCTTCACCCGATACGATAGGGAGTTTCGGACGCTTCTCCCCGAGGCGAAGGACGCTAAGCAAGAGGAGCTACTGGATGACCCGGAGATTGCGGAGGCGTGGGAGGAGTACAAGCGGAACATCAAGGTTCAGGCTGATTACTTCAACAACGCCGACGCCTACGAGCTTCAGCGTCCGACCGTCGCGGGACGAACCGAAGGAACCGAGAACGATTTGGCTGCCCTGTTCCTCGAACGGGTGTTCCAAATCGCGCGTGAAGACGGGTACGTGGCACAGGTGCTTCCGGGCGCTATCTTCAACGGGTCGTCCGCGAAAGACCTCCGGATGCATCTGCTGGACGAGACGACCATCCAGTCTCTCGTGACGTTCGAGAACAAGGGCATCTTCCCCGAAATCGACAACCGCTACAACTTCGGTGTCCTTTCGTTCGAGAACGGTGGCGAGACGGAAGAACTCCGGGCGACGTTCCTTCAGCGTGATGTTGACGCTTTGGACGAACTGGATGAGAAGGCGTTGAATATCCCTCGTCTGGTGCTGGCCCGGTATTCTCCCGAAGCTCGAATCTTCCCCTACGTCGATTCGCAAGAGGAAGTAGATGTGCTGACGAACATCCTCGACCATCCCTCTATCGCCGATGAATCACGGGAGAGTTGGCACGCAAAGCCCTACCGAGAACTTGACCGGACTAATGACGCCGACCGTTTCGTAGAAGACCCCTCGATGGGGGACTACCCCGTTCTTGGCGGGAGTAACGTCTTCCAGTTCGTTCACGATAGCACGTACTTCGAGACTGACCCCCCCAAGTTCTGGAGCGTCGATGAAGAGGAAGACCCCCAACTAAGCGCGAAGCGGCGTATCCGCGAAAAGCAGTTCCGGAAACTCAAGCGGGCCGTGTACGATGCCTTCGATGGGAGTGGGTCGCAGGTTGGTTTCGTCAACGAGCTTCTCGAAGAACACCGTGGGAGTGAGCTTAGTGAAGACGACGTACTGCTCGATTGCACCGAGTACCGAATTGCGTATCGGGATATTGCACGGTCGTCCGACGAGAGAACGTTGATTGGTGCGGTCATTCCGGAGGGTGTCGTGTGCCACAACAAGCTTCACACAGTACGCCCTTACTCAGTCGAACCAACCGAAGCTGACCTTGAAGAAGATACCCTACACTCCGCCTACTCGCGTGTCTTCACAGACAAAGAACTGTTCGTTGCTCTTGGCCTCATCAACAGTCTCCCGTTCGACTTCCTGATGCGAACGAAAGTAGATTCGACAGTTGTGATGTACAAGTTCGAGGAGTCGCAGGCTCCGGCATTAACTGAGGGAGACGAGTGGTTCGATTACATTTCGACGCGTGCGGCCCGTCTGAACTGCTACGGCGAGGAGTTCGAGGAGATGCGTGACCGACTCGGAGGCATCGAGCCGGCGACCGACATGGACGAGCGGCGGGAGGTGCAGGCCGAACTCGACGCCGCCGCGTTCCACGCCTACGGTCTCGACCGCGACCAGACCGCGTTCGTGCTGGACGACTTCCACCGCGTCCAGAGTCCCCGTCTGATGAACGAGGATTACTTCGAGATGGTGTTGGAGAAGTACGACGACCTCGCGTAAGCCCTACTCGGGAAGTTCCCTCCGACCGTCTCTTACGCACGGCCAGCAGGGGAAGTCGTCGGAGAGTTCTGCACAGTCACACTCCTCGCGTTCCTCTGCATCGAGGGGTTTGGTCTCCCTGCCGATTCCCTCGGTTGTTGCCCCGCCGTCTGCCCGGAGTTTGTCCGACAACCTCGATGCGTTCGACCGCTCCGGGTTCCTGCTCGGCGTCGGGACGTTCACGGAGGCTTCGAGGACGACCGAGCCGCCGACCGTGGCGAGCGCGACCTTGTGCTTACAGTCGTCCTCCTCGTTGTACTTGTCCGCCGGGCACTCACACTCCGCCGGGATGAGGACGCCGTCGCGGTCTTCGACGCCGACGATGTACGAGTGGTCGGCTTTCTCGAATCCGTAGGATGCGTTCGTAACGCGAACCAGATGAGGGGCTTCAATCGCAAACTCCCACGATTCCCACGAGATGCGTTTCGACGTTTTCGCGCCGAAGTTCAGGTGTTCAACAGCGTTGCGCTTATCTGCCGTAGCGTCGTTTTCTGACATGGCTTTCTGGTATCCACTGAAGGCCACCGTCCGAGTGTTCCAGCACTCGGGCATTTCACGGAACGAACGCCCCGAGGGACGGCTACCTTCTACCTGTAACCACGTAGTAACAGGTAATAAGCGTTCTCCTATTACTTCGTAGTCATAGGATTGAAGCACCAGCTCCTCGAAACCTTACGTATGGAACGCGAACGCGACAAGTCCGGGCAGTACGTCGAACAAGTGACGCTCGATGCGGTACTCCACATTTTCGAGGACGCCGATGTTCCCGTACTGACGGCGAGTGAGGTAGCCGACGAACTCGACTGTTCCCGTCCGGCGGCCTACAACAAGCTGGAGAAGCTGGTCGAACAGGGAGACCTCCAGAAGAAGAAGGTCGGGGCACGGGCAGTAGTCTATATCCGACTCAACGAGTAGGGAATAACCGAGTGAACCCGCTGTATGAATAAACGACTCGATGGGTTGAACAGCGAGTTTAGAGATAGTAGAGTAATATACTGTAGTAGATGGGGGGTTAGAACATTCACCGCGCGCGCCCACGCAGTAATTAGTAAGCCACGCTGTGAATTTTCTTGTCTGAGGTCAGCAAATCAGGTTGCCGACAGGTTGCCGAAATCGCCCGAATTCCCCTCATAGAGAAGCAACAAAACAGGGAGTATGGACGCACTTGCGTTCCGATATCGGTCGAACACAACGTGTTACATCACTCCTCACTAAAGTTAGCGAGAACCCCTGCTCGATGTGTTGACTCTCTTTTCGGAACTATCGTTATACTCTCTATTAGCGACTGTTCCGAAATACTACGTGGGGAACTCAACGTGTCCGAACCGGCCAGTATCATCGAGACATATATCCGAATAATGCTTTGGGTTTCCCCGACCCCACTTCCCCTCAAACTCTATGTAGCCCTCGTCCGCGAGGTCGTCAAGACGATTTCTCACGTGGCGCTCTGAGATGGATGTTCGGTCATAGAGGTCGGTCGCTTTCCACGTCTCCTGTTTCCACCCCTCGATGGAGCGGATAGCTTCGATTGTATCTCTCATTCCATTTTTCTCCGTCAACCACGCGTGAATCTTCGGACTTTGCTTCTCCACGGGCAACCACCCGGGAAGAGCTGACGTGTGGAGGTACACGGTAGCTCCTCGGACGCCGTCTTTCCGCTCTCGCCCGAAGCGCATTGCCGCCTGCAACACTTCGTCATGAACCAGCGTATGCATCACCTCGTTTCCGAACGGCCCGTAGTCGGTGTCTTTCCCGTTGAGTTCCTTGCCGTTCGCGTCTTTCCGGCGTTCCGCTGACTCACCAGCAAGGGCAGCCCACTTCTCAATTTCATCATCCCCCGGATGAGGGTTCCCCAACACGATACCCAGCCGCTCAGTCCCGAACTTGTTCATCCCCTTGAGGTTGTTGTAGTGTTCGACGGTGCCCGTAATCTCTCCCAATCCCTCGGACTTGTACTGATGAATGGCATCCTTGGAACTGATGAGGGCAGGGGTTTGTTCCTCTCTATCCGTAATCCCCTCGATGAGCGCCAAATCCTTCGGTGGCGATGCACCATCACCGCTCTGGATTGCCTTCCAACGCTCGGTTGTCTGGATGAAGCGATACCCGAGTACATCACGCAGGTACTCCTCACGTTCAACTTCATTGAGGAGCGGGAACGTGCGAAGTGGTTCATTTAGCGTTAGTCCCCATAGTGTAGAGTTGGGAGTGCCGTCCAGTGCAATAATACTCTCTGCGCTACTCAAGTCGGGTGGGAGAAGGAACGTCCACGTGTCTGATTTCGGATTTCGGACGGCAACGTTGCCTTGTTGTAGGTCAGAGTACCCCCATCCGTTGTCGAGTCGCACCATCTTGAACTCCGCGAGTGTCGCTATGGGCGCCAAAGCGTGAGCCGACGAACTCGGGCTTCTTCGTGCATGGCTGTAATCGTAAGACCACGTCCGGATGCTATCTTTCCACTCCGCGATTGAGTCTTGTACGTCTGGATTGTCTTTCCGTCGGAGCAAATCGTGGTAGTCCGCGAACGGAAGCTCATCTTTATCTTCGAGATAGGCAGAAATAACGGAGGCAATCCCGTTCTCGAACTCCAGTAGATATGCATCATCGGGGAACTCATCGAAGGCAACGTAACGCCCTTCCAGCCACTTAGGCCGGTATGCGTGCTTGTACGTCCCGAGGAGGATGTCGTACTCGTTGAGGTCGAAATCCCTATTTGCAACGAAGGGGCACTCTCCCTCCGATTGGCAAGAGAGATTGGAATGTTTTGCGTGAAGTTCGTCGCCTGGTAGTCCTTTCTGATAGTCGTGTTCCAGTTTCTCTGCTGCTCGGTCTATCGGCTGCCCCTCTTCATCGAAGCTGCCACAGTCGCGGAAGAACGATGGGAGTCGCCGGACTGTAAGTCCCCAGCTTTCACAGCGACTCTCGTACTCATTGAGGAGGTTATGCCGTTGGGCGAAAACAGTCAGTTGTTCTCCGGTTTTCTTCGCCCACTCGACTACGCCGTAGCTCTTTCCTGAGACGGGAGGCGCCTCGATGAGGACAGGCTCAGAAAGGTTAAAGCCGCGCTGAATCAGGTAGTCACGGCGATTCCGTACTTTTTCGAGCGTGAGACTGTTGGCAAAGCTGGTCGGGTTTGATGTTTCTATAGACATGGTGAATTAAACCCGCGAATGGCGCAAGTTCTGGACTCGTGATAGGCGGAGTCAGTAGTAACTCGCGGAGAGTGTCGCGGGAAAAGTTCTCACTCTAAAAGACGGTGTTCGAGTACAAATAGATACCGAATTTCGGGGGAGGGCGTCCGGTTCCATCCAAGAAAATCTGGAATATAGAGGGGGTTTCTGGAGGTCCAACCCCCGGAGTCACGGCTCCGGTTCTGTCTTAGGCGACTACCACTTCGAGTTCACCTTGTTGTGTCGGCTCTCTGCACCCGAATGAGCGTATCCAAGAGTGGTTTCGACCTTCTTGTGCCGGAGCTGTTCGCGGGCATCGTGTATGTTCTCCTCGTCCGCCCACACCGTAGCGACTCCGTGGCGAATCGAGTACCAGGACAGGTCGCGGCCAGCCGGTTCGATGTTCCCCCGCTCGATGAGTTGGTTCAGCAGGTAGTTCAGCGAGTTCGAGTTGTAGGGATTGGCCTTCCCGTTCAACCAGAGTTCGTCGCGTCCATCGTATGCCTCGTAGCTCGCACGCTCCTTCAGCCAGATTCGTAACCCGCGAATGCTCTTGTTCGAGAGGACGCACTTCCAGTTATCTTCGTTCTTGCTCGACTCCTCGCGGGGAATGTCGAGCGTGTTATCCTCGAAGTTCACCCAATCGACCGTCGCACGCCCGACCTCCACCGGACGGAGTCCACAGTCGAGAGAGACGGAGACGATAGAGGGAATCTTCATCGAGTTCGCCTTCTCGAAGTCCTCGGGACCGACTTCTCCCTTTGGCTTCTCCGTCACCTGTGCGAGATAGGCTTTCACGTTGTCGCGTTCCTCGGGCGTACACGCGTGGTAGTGTTTCACCGTGCCGTGAGAGAGCGCGGCTTCATAGAGCGTTCGGAACTCGCGTTTCTTGAAGTAGTCGCGGTTGGTGACGGACGGCTCGTTAAGCGTGAGGGCGCACTCCCACTCGATGTTCTTGCCTTTCTCGTGGTTGTAGTAGGAGAACAGCCGCTTGATGACCTTCACGAAGTTATTGAGATTCGAGTCGGTGTACTCGGAGTACCGCCCAAGCTCCCGCATCAGTTGGTCGGCGTCCTCCGGTGAGAGTTCGGTGGTGTATCCGCGCTGATTCCAGAGCCACCGCATTATCTGGTCAACCTTGTAGGTCGTGTTGCGGAGAGTGTCTTCGGAGTAGCCGCGGAGTCGGTCGGGGTCTTTGCCTTCGACGTGGAGCCATTCGAGGAGGTCGCGCTTCCACGTTTCGTAGTCAGTTCGCGCGCGTGCGTGGTGGTCGTCAAGCGCCTCGATGGTTTCCTGTGCGAGGAGTGGGAAATCGAAGGTGGCCGCGCGCGCTTCCCGCTCGAAGTTCATTTGTGAGCCTCCTGCGCGCGGTTTACACTCTCGGTACGGTCGAAACGGTGTAGTCGAATCGAGGGAATCATTGTTGTCTTCTTTCGGTGTTGAAGACAACGGAAAAGGCGGTTAGAGGCGCGTTAGCGCCTGTATGCGCTGGCTGGGATTTGAACCCAGGTTGTGACCATGGCAAGGTCACGTGATACCAC